>Ga0268279_1000006_pt1 | contig 265018 bp, 215 predicted proteins | sample saktaG_6_FD_190142 | JGI IMG/M metagenome (GOLD analysis project Ga0268279, IMG submission 190142) | Saline water microbial communities from Sakinaw Lake, British Columbia, Canada - sak_2010_1_5_80m | ecosystem: Environmental > Aquatic > Non-marine Saline and Alkaline > Saline ...
TTATGAGTAAAAAGTTATATATGAGGCAAAATTCCACTACAATGAGTTAGATAACTAAAAAAGGTTAGAAATCTTTCATCCGAAACACTAAATTTGAGGTGAAAAAAAATTAGGCGGTGGATCTTGGCTCGTTCAGTACCTTAGTGACACATTGTCTCTGTGATTTAATAACTATTGTTGATAATATTCATAGGGAGTTAAATATGAACCCCTCCCCATTTTCTGTCCAGATTTCCTAAGGTATGTCAAGTTAGTTTTGAGTCAGAATAAACTCTCCAAAATCCGCTTATTAACTTGATTAACCTAATCAATTTTAATACAATTTTTTATGAGGGATACGGCGCAGATCTTGAGGATTGCTTTTGGGCAATGCCTCTTATATGATTGCGTTTGTATCCCTTCATTTTTCTCCGGCTGCGTGTCCGTTTTCTTGTTTCTTCGGGCACAGTTAATTCCCTTTTTATTAAGATTTTAGCTTCTTTTTTTGTTATAGGCTTTCCTTCAAGATCTCTGCGTTCATATGGCCTTTTGTCTTTTAATACTCTGATAATTCTTCCAATCAGATGGGTAGACACAGCACAAACCGCCTGGTTATGACAATTACCCTTGTGAACCATCTGGTCATAATATACCTTTGCCAGCTGCGGATCCCATTGCCTCCCTGTCTACAATGGGCATCATTGCAAGTGCCTTGGCATCTAACTTATCGCTTTTAGTATGCCTGGAATAATACTTTTGTAAATCATGGGACTTTTGTGCTTTAACTCGCATTATCTCATGTCCATTCCTTTTCGCATACACAGCCAGTGGAAACCATGACATAGAGGTAGGCTCACATATAAACCTTAATTTTGCCTCCTCATCTACGTGTTTTAGGACATGCTCGCTCACCATATCAAATCCTTCTTTTGTTCCTGCAAATGTAACCGGTGAGCAAACTTCAATCCCCTCACTATTCTTGATCTCAGCATGATGCTTTGCAGTCACCCCAAGATCAACCCCAATGTTTACTAATGCCATTACATACCTCCTTTTTATTTAAAACAATATTAGGAATCGAATAATGAAGATACGGTTGTTATTAATATCAATTTTGCTCACCGGGCTTATCTGCCTAACATATATTCAATGGAGTAATATTCAAACTAATAAAAAAGAATTAAATAACCTGTGCAACTCATATCATCTATTTTCCGATGCCAATCAGAAATCAAACAATGCACTTTTAAAAGGAGTTCCTTTTTTTTGTTTTTCTCTACCTGATTCAGAAGGAAGTATTTGGAACCTCTCGGATATTCAGGCAAACATAAAAGTATTTATTCTTTTCAGTGAAAAAGATTGTTCAACTTGTCTACAAGAATATATTCTTTGGAAGAAAATTAATAATACCTATGATAAATCCGAAGTCCAAATACTTGGAATAAGTCATGATCTTGAGATAAACTCTCTTGTTAATTTTAAGGAAAAAAGAAGAATAGAATTTCCTATTCTTCATGATCCAAAGGATATTGTAAGAAAAAATATGGGGTTGCTAAATTCACCTCTTAGAGTAACCCTTAATAAATTTAATGAAATAATAGAGATTGAAAAATCAGATTCAAATTTAGATGGGCAAAAAAGATATCTCAAACAATTAAAAAATTGGTTGTTCGATGTTGGCACTAACCAATAATATTATAAAAAAGAGGGTTATGGTTCCTGAGAAAACTAAAATAAAGGAGGTTTAAATTTGAGAAAGAGATTGCAATTTCTTGTTTTATGTACTATGCTTTTTCTTGCAATTGGGGCTCTTGTCCCAATAACAACAATTTTGTTCTCGCAAGGATGTCCTCCTAACGACACATGTCCTCAGGGATGGGAACCTGTAGCAGTTTCATGCTGGTTTGTTTTTTGTGATGGGCCTGGAGGAGAGGGCTATTGCATCTTCTGCAAAAAGGCAAAAAATTTTTGAAGTAAGATAAAATCAGCTTAAACAGGAACCATGACCCATTATAAAGAGGATTAAAATGAAAAGTCGTATTTATGTAATCATTTATCTAATTACTGTATACTTTTTATCGAGTTCGTTATTTTCAATTGAAACTAAAAAAGATCATCTGATAAAAACCTCAAAAAAAATGCTGTGGAAAGGAAAAAAAATTAAGATCAATGAAATATTCCGAATAGGATCAGATGATTATGATGAAGAGAATTATATTTTTGGGTCTATCACAGATATCGCGATTGATAATATTGGAAATATCTATGTTCTCGATAGTAAAAACTCACGAATACAGAAATATTCTGCAGAGGGGGAATATATTCAGTCGATAGGAAAGGGACGAGGGGCCGGTCCTGGGGAACTTAATCGACCTAGAAATATTTCAATTGATGAACATGGTAACTTATTTGTCACAGATATGAATTTACTGAGAATTACGATATTCAACTCGAAAGGAGATGTCCTCAATACTATAAAGACTATTATTCAGCCCATCGACATGGTGATTGGAAACAATGATGAAATCTATGTCACAGGATATTTTGATGTAGGGAAATATAAAATATACAAATACAATAGTTCGAATGGCAAACTAGTTAAAGTATTTTGCGAAGAAGTTAATAAGAAGAATGACACTATATTAATTGTGAATATTGGAGGAACAGGAAGACTAAGTATTTCAAAAGAAGGGTATATTTATTTCAGTTTTTTTTACCCATACTTAATAAGAAAATATAGTCAGGATGGAGATCTAATATCACAATTTTCACGTAGAGCATCTTTTTATAAACTACCAACAATAGAAAAAAGTGGAAAAATCAAAGATGTATTGACTGGGTCTCATGAGTTAACCGCACTTCCAGATGGGAAAGTTTTGCATGTGATAAAAAATATAGATTTTGTAAACTCAAAGTCAATTTTATACTTTGATCTTTTTGATCAAAATGGAAACTGGCTAACAAGTTTCCCATCAACTGTTTTTGACCCTAATTGGACAGGAAAAGTGCTGTCTGTTGATTTGGAAGGATATTTGTACATGGATTTCTGGGATCCTTTTCCCCATGTGATAAAATTTGAATTGGTTCTTCCTAAAAATTTATTAAACCCTCCTAAATTGTTGAAGTGACTATTTTTACGCTACTCATTTAATAATTTCCTGTTCTCCAGAATTATTCTTTTCACTTTTCTTCTTCTTTTTCCCAGGCTTTTATTCCATTAGTCATCCAGGCCGGAGCAGGGGCGCCTTTTAAATGATGGTCAAAAAATTCTGCCATACGGCGTGTCCAATCTTTTTGATTTACTCTTTTACGCAGTCCATGAGCTTCCCCGTTGTAATTGAACATATAGGCTTCTTTTCCTAAACGCCTCAGAGCCATTATATACTCGATTCCTTGGTACCATGGAACCGCGCCATCTTCATCATTATGCATCATCATGACAGGAGTCTGGACTTTATCGGCCCAGAAAATTGGTGAATTTTCAATATAGCGCATAGGTACTTCCCAGGGGCTTCCGCCAATCCGGCTCTGTGTACGTTCATATTGAAACTGGCGGACCAGACCACTTCCCCACCTTATCCCCCCGTAAGCACTTATCATGTTTGAAACCGGGGCTCCTGATTCTGCAGCGGTAAATATATTAGTCTGAGTAATCATGTATGCAATCTGGTAACCTCCCCAAGAATGGCCCTGGATACCAATAGATTCAGGATCAATAAAACCTTCCCGGACCAACATCTGAATTCCTGGTAGAACACATTTCAAAGCGTCTTTACCCGGATAACCTGTATCATATTCGATGTCGGGCATCCACATCACATAACCATTGCTTACATAATAAGGAAAGTTTACAGAGGAACCTGGAGAAGGATGGCGGAAAGAATGGAACCTTTGGTGAAGGGTTTCGTAAATATACACAATTAAAGGATATTTCTTATTAGAATCAAAGTTATCAGGTTTTATCAGGATTCCCTTCAAAGGTTTTCTGTCTGAACTGAAGAAATCGTGGATTTCAGCTTTTCCCCATATAAATGGCTCCATTTGCCTTCCCAGGTTAGTTATTTTGCGTGGATTTGCAAAATCAATATCAGCAGCCCAAAGGTCAGGATATTCGTCAAAGTTCGAGCGGGAAAAGAGCATTATATCCGCTTTTTCTGCCTTTTTCACTTGTATAAATGCTCTGTCATCCATGATGAGTTTCTTTGGAGGCTTTTTTCCTTTAATAAGGTCCTGGAAGAATCCCTGAGCCATTGTTTTTTCATTTGTTACTCGAAGTAAAATGGATTTACTTGGATTGATTGTAATTTCTTCTGGATCAAGTTTCACATATCTAAACGAAAAGTCGTTTTTTCTGCCGAATCCTTCTGTAATCATTCTTGCATTTGAAGCATCAGGCAAGATCTCCCATATGTCAAAGCGGTCATAAATCAATAAAGATGCATCATCGTCAGTCCAGCCTGCTGTGCCGTAACTCTCAGGAGGATTCGGCCTGTCCCAATCATACTGCTTGAAGGATACATCAAGCGAAGCAGTTAAATTTGCTGTTGTTTTTGTGTTTATATCATAAACATACCAGTCTTTATCATGAAACCAGTATATATACTTTCCGTTTGGAGAGAGTCTTGCACCTCCATAAAGTTCTTTTTTTACAAGAGTCCTTTCTGAAGTTTCCGGGTTTATCGCATATATATCATAATAAGAACCGTCATATGAGACACGCTTTGTATAGGGCCAGATATTTTGAGCAAAGGCAATCTTCCCGGTTCTAGACAAACTAACATCAGGGATCTCTTCATCAGCAAGTTTAATAAAATTCTTACTCTCAGTGTAGTAAACAGACTCCCACGTGTTATCCCGCATTCTTATTGCCATCTTTTTCTGCTGGGGTTGTGGGTATGGGTCATTCCAGTGCCATAGATCAAATTTTGCTTTTTCTTCTTCCTCCTTCTTTTTTAATTGAGAAATTTCCTTAATTCCAAACATAACAACATGGCCGTCATCGCTGAAATTTATTTCAGATTTATCGCTTACAGCCATACCTTCAGGGAATCCTGGTGTAGAAGAGTGAGAGACCCATAAGACAGCCTTCTCCTCACCTGCTTTCCATCCGTATAAGTTAAATGTAGGCTCTTCAGCTTCCTGATCATCACGGTCAGTATAAAAGGCCATCCATGTTTCTTCCTTATTCATTGTTAATCCATTGTATTCACCTTTTCCGGATAAAAGGGATAGTTTGGAACCGCTTCCTGGGATTTTACAATAGACACCATCGGTTTCCGGTTCTTTTTTGCTTGAAACAGTGTAAATAAGGAATTTTCCGTTCTTAGTGAATAGATAATCCAATGCTGATTCAAACAGTGTCTCGGTGCCATCCTTAAGGGATCTTAAAACCAAAGGGGTACCATATTTCTTTTCCTTCTCCTTTTTTTCTTCTTCTTCTTTTTCTTCTTCCTCCTTATTTTTTTCCTCTTTTTTCTCATTTGGAGGGGATTCTTTAAGATAGGCAACCCAACTTCCAGCTTTTTTAGGCAGTTTAAAATTTTTTACATTTTCGACTACAGTTACTTTTCCATTAGAAAGGTCCATAATTCCAAGCTTATTCTTAGGTTTTTCGATGTCTTTTTTCTTTTTGTTTTTCTTAAACTCTTTTGATTCAGCCTTTGAAGGAGAAATAATGAATATAATATGAGTTGTATCATAGCTGAAATGAGGTTTTGCAGACTTTTCAGAATCTGTTCCCTCACCTGAATAACCAATTGTATGGCGGTAGTCCTTATCTGTCTTCAAATTTTTAACTACTAGATCTGCTTCTCCGTCCTGCGGTGTTTCAAGATACAAAACCCAGTGCCCGCTGCTTGAAATCTCTGCTCCCACTATCGATTTCCATGAATCGTAATCATTATGACTCAAAGCACGTTTAGCTTGAATGCCGCTTAAGGCTGGAGACAGTATGAGTAAAACAGAAATGAACAGACATATAAAACTTAATTTTGAATTTTTAAACATGAAACCTCCTAATATATTGAAAAAACTTATTGTACAGGCTTCCCTTTTTCGTTCCATCCACGAACTTTATAGTATTTCTGGATAAGTGATCTGAAAAAATCCTTATCAAGTTTTTTCCCTTTCATAAAGCCTGCCAAAGATTCTTCCTTGAAAAACCTTTCAGGCAGAATGTCATCTGTATGCTTTCTTCCGTTTCTGAGGTTATATGTCCTAGCCAAATTTGTAATCCTTGCTCCTGTTTCCATCAATGATTTTTCTGTGTGATTTGAACCTGTAAGAGCATTTAATATTGGAGCAAGCCTGTCAAATCCATAAGGCAGAAAATCGCATACAACAAGGCAGTTACGAGTATTTATTTCGTCCAATCCATTTGCAACAGCCTCTGGGATGTCTTCGATCTTAAAGTCAGATCCCATTTCAGCCTCTGTGCACCAGAGTCTTGTATGGCTGGCAAAATCAGCAACTGACAGGACAACTCCCATTGTAAGGCAGCCCTTCGGGTTAACACCAGAAAGTTCCATTCCGAATATATTTATCGCAAATTCTTCGCTACCTTTCCCTATTTTTTGGGAAGCAATTCTTGTCCCATCTGCAAATATTTCTCCAACACTTTCTCGTTTTGCCATGAGGCGTAAAAATTCTCTCTGGGCTTGTGCATTTCCCCAGGCCAATTCCAAACCGTCCCAGTCCTTAATCAGTCCTTTCTCAAAGCATTCCATTGCAAATGAGCATGTCACTCCAGCACTAATAGTATCAATACCAAAATCGTCGCAAATCTCATTGGCCCAGGCTAAGTCTCTACAATCCGATATTTCGCATCCAGAACCCAGGAAAGCAGCTGTTTCGTATTCAGGGCCTTCCACTTCGTGGCCGTCCCATTTTGCAATTTTTGAACACTTTATGACGCAGTTGAAACATCCAGTATCCTTCCAGTTTAATTCTTTGCGGCATGTTTCAGAAGAAATTCCTTCAAATCTGTCAAACTGGCATTTCTGGAAGTTCCGGGTAGGAAGAAATTCGTATTCCTGTCCGCTGCGAACACACTTCATTGTGCCTTTTTCACGACGGAATATTACAGCAGCATTGTTCATAACATCTTTCGTTAGCTGTGTATTAAGTTTGTTGAATTTTTCTTCGTCATTATATTTTACAGGCGTATTACCGTCGAGGATAACAGCCTTTAGATTCTTAGATCCCATGACTGCACCAACTCCTCCCCTTCCGAACTGACGGTATTTATCCACACCAATACATGCAATCTTTAAAAGGTTTTCTCCTGCGGGTCCAATGCATGCCACTCTGGGATTTCGCCCGGGGTGACGTCTTTTTAGCTCATCATTTGTGAAAAATATCCCTTTCCCCCATAAATCAGAGGCATCTTTTATTTCTATTTTTTTGTCCGTGATATATAGATAGACAGGTTTTTTGGCTTTTCCTGTTACTATAATATAATCAAATCCCGCAGCTTTTAAACGTGGGCCGAAATGTCCACCACAATGCGAATCATGAATGGACCCTGTAAGCGGAGATCGGGTCACAAGAGAGGTCCGGGCGCTTGTCTGGATTCTTGTACCTGTAAAGGGCCCGTTTACAAAAATCATCGGGTTTTCAGAGCCAAGAGGCTCCGGATTTGGAGCCAATTTTTCAAGTAGGGCAAAACCAAGCCCTTTTCCCCCAATGAATTTTTCAAGAAGAGCTTTATCTGTCTCTCCTATTTTATGTTTATCAGCAGATAGGTCAATTTTAATCCATTTTCCTGTATACGACATTATGTCCTCCTCAGTAATAATCAATATCTCCAGGTTTTCAGGTCTGCTCCAGAAGGTGCGCTTTTTATAATACGTTCTACAATCTTTGGAAAAAACATCTGATGATATCTCAAGCGTGAGGTTGCATTCGGACGGGTATGGTCTCCGTTCCAGCAGTGTTCGGCCCTGTCTCCATAGTCAATTTCGCCATCATAATAAGGGTTTTTTGTGTTTTCTAAAAATTCTTCTGTTAAATATACAGCGTTATTCAAATAATAATTATCCATATCTCCACAGTAAATATGAATTTTTCCTTTAAGTTTGGGGCCGAGAATTTTCCAGTCTCTCTTTAGTATATAACTTAGGTCATAGTTTTCCTTCCAGTATTCAGCTACCGTATGGTCGATTTTCCCTGTCATCTTATCCCAGATAGGTTTGGGGTATCCATCCTCACCAACAGGAGAATATACGGCCTGCCAGATGTCCCACTGATCTCCTGAACGGGACTTCGTCCCAAGAACAAGTTCACGATGGTTGGTTTCCTCGAGAGTACAACTTATATGCCCCAGGTAATTCCTTTGCCCTGGCCTCGGAGTGTGTTTAAAGTTGCTCTTAAGATAGTAGGCATTCTCATCTTCATAAATATTAACAACAGAATATGCCCGAAAATCTATAGGATCCGGGCAGGCTGCAAAGCAGCCGTTATATTCTTCAGGATAAAAAACTTGAACGCCAAGGGCTTCCCATCCTCCGGTTGAGCCTCCATACAGAAATCGCGCCCAGCCTTTTCCAATTCCCCTGAATTCCTTTTCAATATATGGGATTAACTCATATGTTATCGCATCTCCATAAGGTCCTAAATTTGCAGAGTTCACAGCGTAAGAATCATCATAGAAGGGATTTACGTGCTGGATTTCTATGATAAGCATTCTTGGAGTATCTGGTGCTGTCCAGTATTTATAGAATTTATATGAATATTCTTGAACTGTCTTATTGTATCCTTCCCAATCAAATCTGGCGCTGTGCTCAGACTTAAGGTCTGGATCCGGTGGAGTCTCACGAAATCCGCCAAAGGTATAAGGAAAATGCCCGTGATTAATGACAAGAGGGAAATGGGCCTCAGGATGCTCCTCAAATCCTTCAGGTAAAAGCACGTGAGCACCAAGATACATGGGACGTCCCCAGAATTCTGTCAGCAGTTTACTCTGAATTTTGACATGTTTTATATATTTTGTTTCTTCAGGCTCAGGGATTGGGGGGATTTCTTTATCAAGACAGACATTGATCAGTTTATCCAGGGACTGATCTATTAGTATCTTATTAGGAGTGCTGTAAAGGTTGCCTGGAGCACGGTTCCAGTGCTGTCCTTCTCCCCTATCCATAGGCAGCTTTACCGTATGGCCATTTGAACGGCGAAATGTTTCGTATCTATGCAGAAGAGCCTGGACCCAGTACTCCCCTGGAGTAATTTCTGATATGCTTTTCAGAGGATAGCCAAAAACGCTGCTGTCAATGACTGCCTCTTCTCCGGGTTTTAATCCATCCACATTGATGCCGAAGATAAGCTGTGTTTCAGGGCCATCGCTTATCTGAAACCTTGGTTCCTGGTCATTATTTGTGGAGATTATCAACAACATCCGTCCGTCAAGAATTTCTTCGCAAACATCTTTTGAAAAAGAAATTCCAAAACGAAGACTGGACAATTCTGTTTTTCCCTGGTTCTGGCAAGCTGAGAACATAAATAAAATGACAATTATTCCTGAAAGCAACAAAGCGGATTTCCTAAGATATTTTTGTTTCATCACATATTTCTCCTTTTAAAAGTAAAAATCTAATACGTAGAAAGCATCGGGTCTTTTCTTATTGTAATTGTACTTGTATATGTTTTGCCATTAACTGCCATAGTTACTCTGTATTCGCCTGGACCTGCATGCTTTCCTTGAAGAAGGCCTCGGCCTCTAAACCAGCGCGGCATCCTTCCGTAGAAGAACTTCATCATATTCTCCTGAAAATCTAACAGAAGTTTAACATCTGTGCCGGCTTTATCAAGCTGTTCCTGCAGGTTCTGCAGTTTTTTTTGATTGGCAGGAGTGGCTGTTTTTAGTGCTTTTTCTATCCTATTCTTTGATTGAGTGATAAATAGTTTGCGCTTTTTGATTGTAGGGTCAAAGTACATATCCCATCCAAGCTTATGTATCCCAGGCTTACAATGAAAAGAATAAGTACGAACAGAAGAACCTGTAATATCGGATATTTCAATCTTAAATTTCTCATCAGGAGTATTTTTAATGAAATAACTGATAACTGCTTCATCTGGGGGATTTGGAGCCTCGAAATATAAATGTCCTCGACTGCCGCCTCGTTGTATTTTTAACCACTGTGTAGTTGTTCGGTTTTTGAAAAGAAAGGCATCTGAGCTAAGTGCTTTTTTAGTAGCCTGTTGAAGAGGAGAAATATCGTCAAGTATCCAGATTCCTCTGCCGTGTGTCGCAGCAATAAGGTCATTTTCCCGTGGATGAATAACCAGGTCATGTATTGCTACTGTAGGCATATTATTATTCATTTTTGTCCAGATTTTTCCACCGTCAATAGAGAAATACAGCGCAAATTCTGTTCCTAAAAAGAGAAGATTCGGGTTTTTTAAATCTTCTTTAATTACATAAACAGGCTGTCTGTCCGGAATGTTGCTGCTTATGCTGGCCCAAGTCTTTCCAAAATCTGATGTCTTAAAAACCCATGGTTTGAAATTGTCACTACGATGGCCGTCAAACAAAAGATAAGCTGTTCCTTCTTTGAAATGAGATGCTTCCACACAGCTTACCCAGAGATCTTCAGGAACATCAGGCACATTGGAGCGGACATTTTTCCAGCTATTTCCGTTATCCCTTGTAATTTGAACATTTCCGTCATCTGTCCCGACCCAAATTAATCCAGGAGTAATAGGAGATTCCGAAATTGTGATTATGGTTCCATAGTTTTCTGCTCCTGTGATATCAGGTGTAAGGCCCCCAGAATTCCTGCTTGTTTTCTCAGGGTCATTTTTTGACAAATCAGGGCTAATAATCTGCCAGCGATCTCCTCTGTCAACACTTTTAAACAGGAAATTACCGCCTAAATATATTGTACGCGGATTATGCGGTGAAATGACAATGGGCGTGTTCCAGTTAAACCTGAATGGATTGCCACCCCAACCCTTGTCTTTCTGCTGTTTCAATATTTCTTTTGTGATGTATTCTTTATAGTTAACAATATTATTCTTTCGCGGGTATATACTGACTGCCTGGCGTGTTTCAACATTCATGCGGGAAATTGAACCATTCTGACTCTCAAAGTAGAGAGTACGCCAATCTGCTGGATCAACCTGGGCATGAAAGCCGTCCCCTCCAAAAATACGGAACCAATGATCAGTAAGAATACCTCTGTCTCTGACTCGGGATGGTCCCCCCCATGTGGCATGATCCTGCAGCCCCCCGTAAATCCAATAAGGGTCCCTCATGTCCACACCTATAGCATAGAATTGACTTATCACGAAATTATCAAAAAAGATATAACTCCCATGATCATGAGTCAGAGCTATTCCGCCATCATCGCCTATATAAAAACGGTTCTTATTTGTGGGATCAAGCCACATAGCATGACTGTCGCCGTGAATTCCCACCGGAGTATTTCCTCTAAGATAAGCGCATGTTCCAAAATCCTCCAAAGTTTTTCCTCCATCATGGGAAATTTTAAAGTCTGAATCAAGCACATACACAATCTGATTGTCAAGAGGATTTATATATATATGGCTGTAATAAAAAGGACGCCTGTTATGCCTGTTTAAAAATTCCCATCTCTCACCTCCATCTTCTGAACGGTAAATGCCCGAACCAAGCTTTGACATATCAGTATATTCAGGATTAAGAGAGCCATTTTTAAGCTTTTCTTTTGGCTGAAATCCATGTTCAATTATAGCCATTATAATTTTTGGATTGTTTCTATAGATCGAAAGCCCGATTTTTCCGGTATCTCCTTGAGGCAGTCCGTTTGTGAGTTTTTTCCATGTTCTTCCACCGTCTATAGTTTTAAAAATGCCACCGTTCGGTCCGCCGCTGTCAAAACGGAAAGGCTTCCGAAGACGCTGCCATAAACCGGTATAAAGAATATCTGGATTATCAGGATCCATCGCTAATTCTATGGCACCTGTTTTTCCATCGTTAAAAAGTCCATTTGTAAGCTTAATCCATGTTTTTCCACCATCTGTTGTCTTAAACAGACCTCGATCGCCTGTATAACCCCAGAGATGTCCGGCAGCAGCGGTGTATACTATATCCGGATCATCCGGATGTGTTACAACCTTGGCAATACAATGTGTGTCCTTCAGGCCCATATTCACGAATGTATTACCGCCGTCAGTTGATTTATAGATGCCGTCCCCCCATGCAACGCTGTTACGGCAGTTCTTTTCACCCGTACCAACCCATATAATATTCGGATCTTTCTGAAAGAACGCAACATCTCCTATCGAAGCAGAACCATACTTGTCAAAAATTGGCTCCCAGGTTGTTCCTGCGTTTGTAGATTTCCAAACTCCTCCTGAAGCAGAACCAACCAGCACAGAAGTGAAATCATTATCCAGAGCATCAATGGCTGAGATACGGCCGTTTGTGTTGGCAGGGCCGATGTTACGCCATTTCATTTCCTTAATAAGACTTTCCTCAAAGGTCTCTGTAAATAAAGTGCTTGTAAACACAAAAGCACACAGGACGACACATAGTCCAATTAGCAAAAATGTTTTTCCCCGCTTCATGCTTTTCTCCTCTTTAAATGGGAAAATTGAATTACTAGAGTTCTGTTAATTTGCCCAAAATATAGTCTTTAATTTCCTGTTTAATTCTTTAGCCTTTTCTAAAGCGAGCAGAGCCCTGGAATGCGTATATTCTGTTAAAAATGAATTAGCTAAGGATTTATTTTCTTTAAAGATCTCAAGAGCGATTTTTTCAATATTTTGTTGGCTTTCAAACTGAGTTTTTTCGAAGGGGGCCCAGACAGATCTCACGATTTTTATTGCTCTTTTATAATTGATATCTGTCTGATTTTCAAGTTCATTAAAGATATCAAATGCAAAATTCGGGTCAAAAGCAAAATTTTCAGGGGGATAATTAAAATGATTTGAAATATCCAATTGGTCATTAATATTTCCTGCTTTATAATAAACCTTTGGTGTTTCTGTAATTCCAATATACCAAGGAGTCAGAACTCCTGAACAAGGCGCAGCGGTTGTCCGCCAAACAAGGCAGCCAATCTCCACAGGCATCCAGTTCCTCAACTGATATACAGCTCCTTCCTGAGTGCTTTTGCTGCAAATACTTACACCAATTCCTCTCATCAAATGAGGGCTGCTGTATTTTGCTGATATGTCAAATTCTGTTCCCTCAAGATGGCTTCTTAAAATATTAGCCACATCACTTACTGTCATTTTATGGGCAGGCTTGACTGAGAAAGGAAGCTGTTCTTTAACCGGCAAATCAATAAATTTTCCGATTACTAGAGATTGAGCATACCACTGTCGGGGGTCAACACTATATTTTTCCATAAAACTTCCTTTCCTGGGAGCCCTGTTGAACGTCTCTCTAAAGTTGAAAGGCTTCCCAGTAGAAGGATCATACCAACCTCTATTTATTGCATATTCAACAAGACCAGGTGATGCTATAACATTATCCGAATCGCTTAAATTTGCTTCAGAACCTATGATATGTATATTCGGAAGCAGCACAACTTCATCATCAGGACACCGCTGTGCTATCCAGTGCTTACCTCTGGCTATTGATATTACCCATGCTTCATTTGGATCTGCAATGACCAAGGACCGGCCTGAAGATATGTAGCCGAAACGGTTGAGTAGATCTCCTGCAATTTTCACTCCTTCCCTTGCGGTTTTAGCCCTTTGAGCAACCAGACGTCTTAGCATATATCCAATACCGCCATCGGAAATATCTCCTCGTTCGATGAGTTCCTCGTATGAATCTTCACGTGTACCACATCCATCCGATGCTACTGCGACTCCCCATTCATTAAAATATGAATCTCCGAATTCAACGCTAGGGTTTTGCTGCCAGAGCATAGCATATGTTTCTTCAACTTCTGGTAGAATTCCACCATTCTTGAGTATAACCATTATACCGGGTTTGTGTTTAATCCTTGGAATATAGCGGTAATTCACTATCCTACGGCCACCATTCTGCTCGTTATGACCGAATAATACAGAACCATCAGAAGAAGCTTTCTTTCCAACCAATACGATGAAACAGTCGGCAAATAGGATTGAAGTAGCAGATAACGATATAATCAACCATAAGATAACAGTTTGTAATATGTTTTTATTTTTCATCTTTTTTTCTCCTTATTCCTATCTAACCTAAATTATTCATAAAAAATGCCGATAACTTTAGTTAATTTCAATGATATATGCATATTAGAATGATTTTTCATGAGATCGAGTAAATCACACTGTTCGTTAAATTCTTTTTTTACTTTATCAACTTAAATAATATTTTTCAATAATGTAGACTAGAAGATATTTACATAAAAAGCTTGCCTTTGTAAAAATATATTTTATAATTGGATTTCATCCCATGGAATTTGCATGTTCATATCTTTCTATACCATCAACATTTTAAAAAATAATATTTCTAAATGTATTTAATCAAGAAGACATATTAAAGACGTCTTTTTATAGTTTTTATAAATCTACATAAAAATGAGGTGAAGATGAAACAAAAAAATTGCTTTGTATTAATCTGTATTCTAAGTATTGCTTTGTTAGGATGGTCATCCCAACCTGAATTCAGTTTCGACCGATACCACACTCCTGATGAAATTAACAGGGCTATTGGAAACTTTGCACAGTTAAATCCGAAGATTATAAAACTTCACAAGATTGCAATAAGTCATGGCAAAAAAGAAGTGAATCTCCTAGAAATCGGGCCGGAAACAGAAAAAAAAATTAAGCTGCTGCCTGCTATTTTTGTGGCTGCAAACATGGAAGGGACGATTCCAATTTCAAGCGAAGCTGCAATATTCCTGATTCAGTCCATTCTCGAGAAACCTCAAGTAAGGAAGGATAAAACATGGTATATCCTTCCTTGCGGAAATCCCGATGCTGCAGCAAAGTATTTTTTGAAACCAAAGGTATTGGATACCAGGAATGCACGTCCTTATAATGATGATATGGATGACAGAGTGGATGAAGATGGAACAGAAGATCTTGACGGAAATGGAATTATCACAACAATGCGGGTCAAAGATCCACAAGGAGAGTGGATTCCTATACCGGCTGATCCAAGAATGATGAAAAGAGTGGACTGGGCTAAAGGCGAAAAAGGAATTTACAAGCTTTATACAGAAGGAACTGATAATGACGGGGATGGAAAATATAATGAAGACGGTCCTGGAGGAGTCAACATTGGCATTAATTTTCCACATCTTTTTAAGTTATTTACAAAAACAGGGGGATCCTGGGCAGGAAGCGAGAATGAAAGTCATAACCTAATAAAATTCATATGTAAACACAGGGAAATTGCTATGACTTTTACTTTCGGAGAAACTAATTTCTGTTTAACACCGCCAAAAGGAGGCAGAAAAGGGGCAGTAGATACAACAAAACTCAAGATCCCAAAACGCCTTGGGGAAGCATTTAATGTGGATACAGATAAGACTTACACCATGAAAGAAGTCATGGAGATGGTTCAGCAGTTTGTTCCAGAGGGCATGGAAGTTACAGAATCCATGATTGCGAGTTTTCTGGGACTTGGAGCTGTTGTAAATCCTCTGCCAGAAGACCTAAAATTTTATAAAGAACTTTCAGAAAAATATAAAGAGTTTCTAAAAAAGAACAAGCTTGATGGTAAGCGGCTGGAGACACCACGAGCAAAAGACGGATCTTTTGAATTATGGGCTTATTATCACATGGGACTGCCTTCTTTCAGTATGGATTTCTGGACACTTCCAGAAATTAAGGAAGAAAAAAAAGACAAGGATGCAATAACGACCGAAAAATTAGAAAAGATGAGCGACGACGAATTCCTTGCTCTTGGAGAAGAAAAAATAGAAGCATTCATGAAATCAGCAGGAGCTCCTCCAAATTATAAGGCTAAGATGGTCATGGATGCTGTCAAAAACGGAATGATGACAACTGAGAAGATGGCAGCCATGATGAAACAGATGCCTAAGCCAAAAAGCAAGGAAGGGGCAGATCCAAAGGAAAAGGCACTGCTTGCTTTTAGTGATAAAGAACTGGGCGGAAAAGGTTTTGTCGATTGGAAACCTTACAAACATCCAACACTGGGAGATGTTGAAATCGGAGGCGCTGTTCCTTATGTATCCAATACACCGCCACCCAAAATGATAGATAATCTCCTGAAAGGACAAGTTCCCTGGGTTTTTCAGATTACTGACAAGATGGCAAGGGTAAAAACAGATAAGGCGGAAGTCAAACCTTTAGGATCCGGATTTTATCAAGTAAAAGTTTGGGTTGAAAATACTGGGTACCTTCCCTACCCTACTGCCATGGGGAAAAGAAACAATCGTATACTTCCTGTCATAGTCACTATTGAAGGAAAAGGCTGTAAAATCGTAGAGGGTAAGGAAAGATCCTTGATTAAAGCCATTGGCGGCCATCAAACAAAGATGGTCAACTGGATCATTTATTCTGAGAAACCAGTGAAATTAAACATTAAATTAACAACAAATATTGCACGGAAGGATACAAAACAAATAGAGTTAGGAGGCGCAAAATGAAACGGATCTTTATATTATCAATAATATTCCTCTTAGGTTTTACGACTGCTTATTCTGTTACTATCCCAGAACATAAGGTAACCGTGCCCCTTAGTTTCGATTACTACTATAGTTATGAAATGGTTGTGGAAGCTATTAAAGCACTTCATAAAGCCTTTCCTGGCCTTACTAAACTGGATGAGGTAGGGAAAAGCGAAGAGGGACGTACAATCTACTGCATGACAGTAAACAATCCTGAGACAAGTCCAGAACTGGATAAACCGGCTATATATGTCGACGGCAATATTCATGGAAACGAGATTCAGGCTGGAGAGGTAGCACTCTATTTACTTAACTATTTATTAACAAATTATGGAAAAAATGACGAAATCACCAAGCTTGTGGATAAAAAATGTTTCTATGTGGTTCCGGTTGTAAATGTAGACGGTCGTTACCACTTCTTTGCAGATGCCAATGACCCAAACAGCAACCGCGGTCTGCGAATCCCTAAAGATGATGACCGTGACGGCCTTATAGACGAAGATTTTCCTGATGACCTGGATGGTGATGGAAACATATGCACGATGAGAAAACATGATCCTTTCGGGAAGTTCAAGACTGACCCCGAAGATTCAAGGTTGATGATCAGGACTAAACCTGGTGAAAAGGGAGAATGGAAAATCCTAGGTGCGGAAGGGATAGATAATGATAATGATGGAAGGATTAATGAAGATTCTGAAGGCTATGTAGACCCAAATAGGAATTGGGGATTTGACTGGATGCCTGAGTATGTTCAAAGTGGTGCAGGAGATTATCCTTTTTCAGGGGTGGGAATGAAAGCCCTTGCTGAATATATTAGAAAAAGACCTAATATATGTGTGGCATGGTCTTTTCACAATTACGGCGGGATGTACTTACGTGGTCCAACCAGCAAAGCACTGGGGGAATATCAGCGGGGAGACATTGCCGTATATGATTATCTTGGAAATCAAGCCGAGCGCATTACTCCAGGGTACCGATATCTCATCAGTTGGAAGGACCTCTATCCAACTTATGGAGACTCTTGTGAATGGCTTGTAAGGGTAATCGGTGCTTACGGATTCGTTGGAGAACTGTTTATGTCGTCTACAGAAACTTTTAAGAGCAGAAAAGAAGAAAAGATTACTAAACCTGGGGAAGAAAGTAGTGAGATATTTTTCGGAGACAGCAATTCTAGGAATAGAGAAAGATTAAAGTTTAATGACCATCTGGTTCAGGGAGAACTTTACAAGAAGTGGAAACCATATAAACATCCCACATATGGTGATATTGAGATCGGAGGCTGGGTCAAAATGAGTTCCAGGCTGCCGGCTCCATTCATGTTAAAAGACCTTGTTCACCGTAATGCTTCTGCAATCATTTTTTCTGCAAAGAATACACCTGAAGTTAGCCTGGATGTCTTCGAGATAAAGAAAATAGGAAAGAATCTCTTCAGAATACGGACAAGGCTGACAAACAGCAGGGTAATTCCAACAATGAGTTATCAAGCACAAAAAGATAAACTTTACCTTCAGGACATGCTGATTCTTTCAGGAGAAAACTCAAGGGTCGTTGCCGGAGGCAGGTTGACAGATATTTACAGAAATCAGGTATCATATAAAAAATTCAGGCCGGAACTTCAATTCTTAATTGTCCCTGGATTCGGGAATATAGAACATCAATTCCTGATTTCTGGTAAAGGAAAAATTACTGTAAAATATCAATCAGTGCACGCAGGCAAAATTGTTAACACACTGATTTTGAAATAAAAGGAGGGATTTTAAAATGGCAAAAAAACTCATAATATTTTTTTCGGTTGTATGTTTATTATTCATTATTACAGGATGCAGCCAAAAATATACAGGAGAACCTGCTGACCTGGTAATTAAAAACGCAAAGATCCTTACAATTAATAATGAAAACCCTAGAGCAGAAGCCGTTGCTATGAAAGGAGAATTTATCCTCGCCGTTACTTCAAACAAAAAAATAGAGCAGTATATTGAAGATGGGACAACAGAAGTGATCGATGCTGAAGGCCGCCTGGTTATCCCTGGTTTAAATGATGCCCATATCCATTTCACAAGCGGTGGACAGTCGATGATGAATCTGGATTTCCGTTATGTTCATGACGTGAAAACTATACAGAAGATGGTAGCTGAAAAGGTTGCACAGTCAAAACCAGGAGAGTTGATATCAGGAAGGGGCTGGGAACATGAGACATTTCCCGATAAAAAATGGCCTACTAAAGAGATTCTGGATGCTGTCGCACCAAACAATCCCGTACGGCTCAGCCGTGCAGATGGCCATTCTGTATGGGTCAACAGCTACGTTATAAAAAGATCAGGCATAACAAAAGATACTCCTGATCCTCCAAACGGTACAATCGTTAAAGACCCGGTTACAGGAGAACCTACCGGTATTTTTAAAGAGGGCGCAAGCCGTCTGCTGAAAATCGAAAGTGCTGTAAAATTGACCTCGCAGGAACAGCAGGAGAGGAATGACAGGGCTTTGGAGCTTGCTCTCGATGCAGCACGGCGTACAGGTGTAACGAGTATTCAGCAGTTAAATGGAGAATATAATCGTTTTCAAAGGTTTAAAGATGAAGGTAAACTCACTTTACGGGTTACTTTTAATATGACTATGCCTTCGGATGAAGCAGATCTTAAAAAACTAGACAAACTCCGCCAACTTTTCCCGAAGGAAAACAACTGGATACGGTTCGGATATCTGAAATCTTTTATTGATGGGACTCTTGGCTCAGGCACAGCACTGATGTTCAAGCCTTTTGAAGATGACCCCTCAACAAGCGGACTTCCCATGATGCCTTACGAAGAATTTGAACGCAGGATTGTTGCTGCCGATGCAATGGGGTTTCAGACAGGAACCCATGCCATTGGCACTAAAGGAAATAACTGGGTACTCAATGCCATAGAAAAAGCACAGCAGGTAAATGGAAAGCGTGACAGCCGCCACCGCAGCGAGCACGCACAGATTCTAATCGATTCGGATATAACTCGCTTCGCAGAGCTTGAGGTGATTGCATCTATGCAGCCGACTCACTGCATAACGGATAAGCGATTCGCAGAGAAGCGGATCGGTCTGGAACGCTGTAAAGGCGCATATGCATGGCAGCGGCTGCTTGATGCCAGAGTGCATATTGCATTTGGAACAGACTGGCCGGTCGAGCCGATTGATCCTCTGGAAGGGCTGTATGCTGCAGTAACTAGAAAAGACCGTGTTGGAGAAGATGGTGAAGGTTGGTTCCCAGATCAAAAACTCAGCATGGAAAAAGCCATTGAACTCTATACTCTTGGTTCTGCTTATGGTGAATTTATGGAAGGTCGTAAGGGCATGATAAAGGAAGGTTATCTTGGTGATATAGTGATTTTTAATAATGACTTGATGACAATTCCCCATGACCAGATAATGACATCCAAAGTTGACCTTACAATAGTCGGAGGGAAAATAGTCTATAAAAGAGACAAAGCAATTTAGTCATACTGAATAGTTCAGGTTATAATTGATCATTGGAGAAGATCATGATTAAAAACTATTTTAAAATTGCCATAAGAAATATCATAAAACATAAAAGCTTTTCCTTTATTAATATCCTTGGTCTTGCCATAGGAATAGCATGTAGTATTCTCATTTTACTTTTTGTGACCAACGAATTAAGTTATGATAAGTTTCATGAGAAAGCCGACAGAATATACAGAATAGCTGTTAGAGCTTCGATCGGTGATACAAAAATTAACCAGACTTATTCTTCTTCAATAACATTCCAGAAACTTCTCGAGGATTTTCCAGAAATTGAAAATGGAGTAAAATTTTTAAAAATTGGAAGAGTACCTGTTATCTTAGATAAAAAAACTTTTTATGAATCAAGATTTTATGCAGTCGACTCTACATTCTACGATGTCTTTACTATTCCATTAATACAAGGAAATCCAAAAACAGTTTTGTCCAACCCAAATACTATGGTGGTTTCCAAAAACACAGCTATAAAATATTTTGGAAATACTGACGCTGTTGGCAAAGTTCTAATAGCTGATTTTGGACCCGAAGGCAGCATTGACTTTAAAATTACCGGAGTATCAGAGAATGTTCCTGATAACTCTCATTTCCATTATGATCTTCTGGTTTCTTCAGCTAGTTTTCCAACCTATATCAATGATCCTGGTTGGTCGTCAAACAATTTTATTTCGTATGTTGTTCTTAAGAAAGGAACATCAAAAGAGGGGGTTGAAGAAAAGCTCAAGGAATTTACCAGGAAATATATGGGTGGTGAAAGATTTGACAAATGGGTAGCGCAGGGCAATTTCTGGGAGTATTATTTACAACCTGTTACTAAAATACACTTGAATTCAGACCTTAATGGGGAGTTTGAAGCAAATGGTAATGAAACATACGTATATATATTTTCAGTAATTAGTATAATTATCTTACTGATTGCCTGTATCAATTTTATGAATCTTTCCATAGCAAAATCGTCATTAAGGGCCAAAGAAGTTGGATTGAGAAAAGTTGTTGGTTCAAGCAGAAACAAGCTGATGTGCCAATTTTTAAGCGAATCAGTTTTATTGAGCTACATTTCACTCGCTTTAGGAATAGTGATTGTCGAAATCCTTTTGCCTTTGTACAGAAACCTTATTGGCAGACAACTCGAAATTCATTACTTTGATAATTTTGTTGTTATCCCTTCATTATTAGCATTTGGACTAATAGTTGGAATTATCTCAGGTTCATATCCGGCTTTTTTCCTTTCATCTTTCAAACCTATTACTGTATTTAAGGGTAATTTAGGAAGCAGCAAAGGTAGTTCATGGCTTAAAAATGTTCTTGTTGTATTTCAGTTCACGATTTCAATATTTTTGATAATTGGCACGTTGGTTGTATATCAACAATTAAAATTTTTTCAAAATCAAAAACTAGGATTCGAGAAAGATCAAGTTTTAGTCGTTAGCAACCCAGGATCTTTAGGTAATAATATTATTCCTTTTAAAGAGGCTCTCCGTAAATTTAGTAGTGTTATGGATGTATCTGGTTCTAACACATTGCCAGGCAAGGGTTTTAGTAATATTGGATTCGGTGCTGAAGCTGTTGATCAAAGCTTTACATTAAACCTTTGCGTTTGTGATTATGATTTTCTTAAAACTTTAAAGCTGAAATTGGCACAGGGAAGATTTTTCTCTAGGGATTTCGTTTCTGATTCAAATGCTGCTGTACTCAATGAAAAAGCTGTTGAATTGTTAGGTTGGGATAATCCGATTGGTAAAAGAATCAATAACTGGGCCCAGAATAGAGGTAATTTTGTAGTTATTGGAGTAATTAAAGATTATCATTATGAATCATTACATCATAAAATAAGGCCAATGGCCTTGTTCCTTTCTGGCGGTTATTATACAAATGTTGAGAGGTGTATATCTGTACGTCTCAACAGTGAGAATATTTCTGGAACAATAAAATATATTGAAAACACGTGGAATAATTTTGCTCAAAATATGCCTTTTGAATATTCATTCCTCGACGAAGATTTTGATAATTTGTACATAAATGAAAAACAAACCAGGAAACTATTTACTATATTCTCCTGCCTTGCCATATTCATTGCCTGCCTAGGTTTGTTTGGTCTGGTGTCATTTATTGCCGATCGGAAAACTAAAGAAATTGGTATCAGAAAAGTTTTAGGCGCTTCAGTTTCGGGAATTGTTACAATTCTGAATAAAAGTTTTATAAAATTGGTATTAATAGCAAATTTTATTGCATGGCCTGCTGCATGGTATGCAATGAACAGATGGCTTCAAAATTTTGCTTATCGTATTAAATTATCCTGGTGGATGTTTGTTCTTGCTGCATTAATATCTCTTATGATTGCATTAATAACTGTAAGTTCGCAGACAGTGAAAGCAGCCCTCAAAAATCCGGTTAATTCATTACGATATGAATAAAGATATTCATCTTAATTCTGGGGACACTTTACTTAATTCACATCACAATACCCAAATTATGGGACGAATTAAGTATGATGTTCCAATAGTGTCCCATCAAGCCTGAATTATAAAAATTTATGTTGAAATCATTGAAGTTACAGCGCCAAAAAACAGAATTCGCTTTCAAATCGATTACAGTGGATTTTTCGCTCTATTATGCTGAAATTAATGAAGTTAGACGATTTTTCAATTTCAACGTTGGGACAGCATTGATGATGTCCCCAGAATTAAGAATTCGAATTAAAAGTTATTCATACCGAAGGGAATCCACAGGATTGGCCAAGGCGGCTTTGATCGCCTGATAACTTACAGTCAATAGGGCGATAAAAAGCACTCCTATTCCCGCAGCGAGAAACGGCCATATTCCTATGTTTATCCGGTATGCATAGTTCTGAAGCCATCTGTTCATAGCATAATAAGCCAAAGGCCAGGATAAAAGGTTAGCAATTAACACATTTTTTGTGAAATCTTTGGAGAAAAATAACACAATCTTGGGCACATCTGCACCCAAAACCTTTCTTATACCAATTTCCTTGTGCCGCTGCTCAGCCATGAAGGAAGCAAGCCCGAATAAACCTAGACAGGCAACAAAGATGGCAAGACCTGAAAATAGAGTGAGGAGTTGGCTGACCTTTTCTTCAGAAGCATACAGCCGTTCATAGAAATCCTCAAGAAAGCTGTAATTAAACGGGCTGTCTGGAAGGATGCTTTTCCATGTCTTTTCCAAATAGGCAATGGTTCTCTGGTTGTTCTCCGGTCGAATGCGAACGGCAATGGTATAGAAATAGTCTGGGTTGATGTAAAGCATGAGTGGTTCGATTTTCTGCTTTAAAGAATAGACATTAAAATCTTTGACTACACCCAGGACAGTCATTTCTCTAATTCCTCCAGATCCGGGCACCTGGAATTTTTCTCCGACAGGGTCGCTCAGATTAAATTCTTTCACAGCCTCTTCATTGAGCAATATACCGGACCTTTCATCAGTGATCATACTCCTCGAGAAATTTCGTCCTTCAACGATTTCTATCCCCATTGTGTTAACATAATCAAAATCCACAGATATAGCCTGAATCAAGAAATTTTGTATTGAAGTTCCCGCTTTTCTCTGAATGCTTTTAGTTTCTTTGCTGATTCGACCGGGAACAGTGTAGGCACCTGCAACACTGATAACCTGGGGGTGCTGCTGGAATTCATTTTTCAGAACAGAATATTTGCCCTTAAACTCGGGATTTTGAGGCCTGAAATTGATTACTACTACATTTTCTTTTTTAAACCCTAAGTCGCTGTTTTTCATAAAATCCAACTGTTTGAGGATCACGATTGTACCGATGATCAGGATGACTGCCATAGCAAACTGAGTGATGACCAAACTTTTTCTGAAAAAAGACCTTCTTGAGATAGGCGCATACCTGCTTCTTAAGGCATGAATCGAGCGATATCTTGATATAAAAAACGACGGATAACTTCCAGCCAGGATGCCGACTATGATGACAATCAGAGGAATCATTCCAAAAAGATACCTGAAATTTTGCTGTCCGATTGGCAGCCTGTTTTCCAAGAACGAGTTTAGAACAGGATAGAACAATTCAAAAATTGCTAAAGCCAGAACACCGGCAAACAAAGTGATAACCAAAGATTCGCCTAGGAACTGCTTGACGATCTGATAGCGTCTGGCTCCAAGGGTCTTTCTCATACCGACCTCTTTCATCCGTTTCAATGAGAGTGCCGTGGACAGGTTCATAAAATTAAAACATGCGATGAGAAGAATGAGAAAAGCAACAGAGGAAAAAACATATACATAGGTCATGTTGCCTCTCGGAGCCAGATCCACGATGGCCTTTGATTTCATGTGTAAATCTGTTAGCTTCAGCAGTCCGAAATCAATCATTCTAGCAAAATTTTCACTGGTGTTCTTTTCAAGCAAAATTTGCATCTTGGATATTAGCTCGCTTATGGATGTATTTTCTTTAAGAAAAAGATATGTATAAGTGTCTCCCCAAACATTCCATGGCTTCTCTGGAGTTCTGCCGAGTGAGTCCAGACTCGAATAAGATACAAGGAAATCACATTTCAGGTGCGTGTTGACTGGTATATTCTTGATGACTCCAGTAACCTGCATTGGGTGTTCGTCGTTGTATAACACTGTCTTTCCCATCGGATCTTTCTCACCAAAGAATTTCCCTGCCATCTCCTCTGTAATAACCATCGAAAATGGATTCCGTAATGCCGATTCTTTACTCCCTCTCACTAAGGAGAAGGAAAAAATGTCAAAGACGGACGGGTCGGCAAAGAAAAAATTCTGTTCATGAAATTTCTTTTCTCCATACTCAAGAACTGGATGAGCATCTTGCACAAATCGGACAGCATTCAAGACTTCAGGCATTTCCTCAATGAGTGCAGGTCCAAGTGCCGGCATAACCCCTGCAAACCGCATCTTGTTGTTCTTATCTCCGAAGTCTACAGAAACCCGGTATATATGTTTCCGGTTTTTGTGGAAGTTCTCATAGCTCAACTCATTGGATACATACATCAGAATCATTAGCGTCCCTGCCATCCCGATCGCCAGCCCTGTAATATTGATAAGGGAAAATAATTTTGTTCTCATGATATTCCGAAAAGCCACTTTGATGTAGTTTTTAAACATGATCTCCTCCCAGAAGACAAATGGCCTTATAGTTAAGGGTGTTTTTTTAGGTGAAAAGTTTCATTCTTGATTACGAAGGACTCAAACATCAAATCGAACCTCAGTCATTGTCTATGTTTATACATAAATACAAATAATGCAAAAACTATGCCAACAATTATTGACTATACTCAGGAGTAAGATATGAGAACATATAAATAGACTGTCCGCTACCGGACAAAAAGTGTCCGATAAAGTACATCGACTACTCTGAATATTTATTATAGAAAGCGATCTTATATACTCAGGTTAGATAAGCTTTAGAATTTATTTAATTTTATATTTTCTCTTAACTGTAAATATGCATTGTATAATGGTTTTATCAATCTACCTTTTTTACTTGAAAAAGAATCAGAATGCTAAAAGGAGAATTATTATTTATCGTACCAATGGTCTCTGAGAATCGATGCATACTTAACAAATTCTTGTCCGCCTGCAGTTAGAACAATCTTGTATTCTCCAAATTGTGCAGGAATATGTGTATAGTTAATATCCATCTGCATGCGGTATCCATAAGAAGCATACCGTTTCATCCTCCCAGTATTCACCGCGATAAGGAGATTTTACGAGTATATTACCGCCGTGATAAATAACATCACTGTTGTGAGGAGAAACCAATATCGGAGAATTCCAGTTCCAGCGTAGTTTATTGTTTATTCTTTGATAGGCGATACTTTTTCTCTCGCCTGTTTTCAGATCCAATCGTGAAAGGGGGCCAAACTGGGATTCATTATAGATATAGCGGTTGTTGCTTGTGTCAAATACATTATACATGCCATCACCGTCCCCTACACTCTGCCAGTCCTCGAGTCTGATAGGGCCACCTCCCCTTTTAGTACTTGGACCAAGATAGGAACCATTGTCCTGCCATCTTAAGAATTTTCATATTTGATTATGGATGTTCCTGCTTCAATATTAGTAACATATACTTTTAAATTTCCCCCCCACTTAAATTTATACATTATTTGAATTTCCTTGATTATCTCGTCTAAATCTTCCTGCTTTATTAAATTAATAGTGCAGCCTCCAAAACCACCTCCCATCATTCTAGAGCCCAGCACATCATCAATATCCAATGTAAGATCCACCAAAAAGTCCAGCTCAGGACAGCTAACTTCATAGTTATCCCTTAAACCAGTATGTGTCAGGTACATTTTTTCGCCGAATGCTTTTAAATCGCCCTTTTTTAAATCATCACATGCTGCGATAAGACGATTGTTTTCGCAAATTACATAAAAGCAGCGTATATAACTTATAGGGTTTATTATATCCTTATGTGATTCTAACATCTCAATAGTAACATCGCGCAGACTGCGTATATTTGGATTTGTTTTTTGTAAGGCAATTACACCTCTTTCACACTGCTGTCTTCTAATGTTGTACTCTGAAGAGGCAAGAGAATGTGATACTTGAGTATCGCATAATACAATGGATACATCATCAAGCACAAATGGATAATACTCATAAACAAGTGAACGGCAGTCCAATTTCAATGCCTTATTTTTGGCTCCAAAAATATTAACAAATTGATCCATGATACCGCACTGCACTCCAACAAATTCATTCTCTGCCTTTTGGGCCATCTTAACCAAATTTAATTTATCAATTCCAAGCCCAAATATTTCATTAAGTGCAAATGCCAGTCCAGCTTCAATGGCTGCTGAAGAGGATAACCCAGCGCCAACAGGAATATCACCGCCGAATACACAATTGAATCCTTCGATTTTATAGCTTTGCTTTTGGAGCTGATTTACAACACCTAAGAGGTAGTTAGGCCATCCGTTATCAAATTTTTTTATCGAATCGATTTGAAATTCAAAGTAGTCATTCAAATCTGCAGCATATAAGCTGCTTTTTAATTTCCCTGATGGTCTTAAAGCAAGGATAATCTCTTTGTCTATGGCAGCAGGAAGCACAAAACCTTCATTATAATCTGTATGTTCACCTATGAGATTGACTCTTCCTGGTGAGCGTATCAATAAAGGCTCTTCATGAAAAATATCCCTAAATTTGCTTTGTATAGCTTTAACTTTCATTGTCTCTACCAGAAAATTATATATAAGACAGCTAGAATAGCGCAGATTCCAATCGCTGCAGTATTGAATGCGCCATCTGTTTTAAAGAGTCCTTTTTCTATATAAATAGCCTTTGGATGATTTTCTTTCGACTCAAAAAGGCTTACGGCTATTATGACTACACTCAAAACTATAAACACAACACCCATTCGATCCATGAAGGCCATTCCAGGCGTGAAATATTTAAAGCCGGCTGATAAAGGAATAGTCAGGATCGCTGCCAATAAAGCTGAATTTGATGTAGCCCTTTTCCAGAAAAGCCCGAAGATAAATATTGCAAGTATTCCGGGGCTGACAAAACCAGTAAATTCCTGAATGAACTGAAATGCCTGTTCCAGAGTCGTAAGTGTAGGAGCTATCAAAACCGCTATAAGCAATGCAACTGCACTTCCAATCCGGCCAGTCTTAACAAGTTGAGATTCTGAAGCGTCTTTTTTAATAATTTGTTTATAGATGTCTATTGAAAATATTGTGGCAGTACTGTTAACCATAGAACTCAAGGAAGATACTATGGCAGCAATTAAGGCAGCAAATGCCAATCCTTTAAAACCTATAGGGATAAAATTATTTAACAACCATGGATATGATTGATCAGGTGCAATATTTGCTCCGAGCACAAAAGCAGCAATCCCAGGTATGACCACGATTAAAGGCATTAGAAGTTTCAAATAGCCGGCAAATGCCAGACCGTGTTGTGCCTGCTTCAGATTCTTCGAAGCTAATGCACGCTGTGTAATATATTGATTGCATCCCCAGTAAAAAAGGTTGGCAATCCACATCCCCCCTATGAGTATGCCAATCCCGGGCAATTCTTTATAATGCGGATTGGAAGTGCTTAAAATCATATCAAATTTTTCAGGTGCTTGTTTAATGAGTTCACTCATTCCGGCAAAGATGCCTCCACCTCCGCTAACCGCGTTCAGTGCAAGATAAGTTGTAACCAATCCACCACCGACTAGAAAAATGACCTGCACAACATCTGTCCAGGCAACTGCTTTTAGTCCTCCGTATATCGTGTAAATGGATGAAAAGAGAGCCAAACCAACAACACCATAAATAAGCGGTATTCCCATGATAGTTTTAAGGCTTAAAGCCCCGAGATATAATACAGAGGTCAAATTCACAAAAATGTAAACCAGCAGCCAGAATACAGCCAGGCTTGTTCTCACTCGTTTATCAAACCGGATTTCTAAGAATTGAGGCATGGTATAGATGCCTTTTTTTAAATAAATTGGTAAAAAATATTTTGCAACAAGGATCAATGTAAGCGCAGACATCCATTCATAAGAAGCAATTGCAAGTCCGATAACATACCCAGAACCGGACATCCCAATCACCTGTTCCGCCGATATATTCGAAGCAATCAACGAAGCACCGACAGCCCACCACGGCAAGGCCTTGCTTGCTAAAAAATAATCTTTGGAGTCTTTCTTGTGTCCTTTTTTTTCTTTTGACACCCATAGACCCAAAGTAACTATAAAAATTATGTATCCTATGAAAACAGTATAGTCGACTAGCGAGAAATTCATGCTTGAGCTCCTTTAGCCTGAATTATCCAGGTTAGTTCTGGTCGGGCATAAGAGATTCAATTTAAGTTGGCTATATTTCATGCAGAGAGACATGTCCTCTGTTTTAAAGACGATAATCTAATGTGAATATTTTTTTTTGTTCGATAAGCTTTAATAATTTTTTTTCTTCCCTGATACCTTGCAAGATTTCTTTAAGTAAATATTTTATCTCATTATCTTTATAGTCGCTTTTTTCAATTTTTATCTTATCTTCCTCAATAAAACACGAAATGCTCATTGTGTCTTTAGCAATATTTATCAAGCTGTCTTTTCTTGTGGGTTCAAAATAAGTCACCTGGACTATCATTTTTTCCCTGTCGTCAGCCGTATGAATTAAAACAACAAGATGTTCTTCTCGATTTGCAGGACAATGGTCCAGGTCTAGAAAAAACTCCCTTTTTAGGAATTCTTTATCATTACTGTCTCCAAGTTCTTTTACTTCTTTGTAAATTTCCTTCAAGACTTCAGCAGGATTTTTCTCAATACCTGATATTCTTTCATATGTTTTCCAAATCGTTGATCCAGAACAGACTGGAACTAAAATAAATCCTACAATAATCCCTTTAAATATGTTCTTCAGAAATCTTTTTCTATTCATATTATGTTTTCTTCTTAATGACTTCCAGAACTTCATCCTAATTCTGCTGGATTACTTTTCCTTCGACGTAAAAGTATGCATCCCCATCATTTGGCTCTTTTGGGTCATAAACCGGTTCCCAGACAATGTATACAGGGTTATCGTAACGCAATAAATTTATAACTGCTTCATATTGGTCGGCTTGTGCAAAATAATAAATCTTCCCATCCGAAAAATAAGGTTCTGGCGCAGTTGCGCCTTTCCTTGCAAAAACAGCACTTGCGACATGTTTTTCATCAGAATAAATTTCAATCACTTTATCTCCCCATCGGGTTCTGGATCCTTTCCTGTCATTTGCATAAAGTTTTATTGAATATGTATCTACTTTAAATCTTTTGACTTTCATTAGCTTGCCTCAATATAATTTTTCTTCTGTTATTTTTCCCTATTAATTTTAGCTCTTCTAAAAATACAGAATCTTTTATCCTTTGTCCAATAAACTGAAAATTATCACTTGATTTTTTTCTGTATATATCAGAATAATATTAAAAAGATGTAAGTTGAATACAAAACTTAAGGAGTAAAAATGAGTAAAGAAGCACTATTATCCAGAATGGAAAAAGCAATTGTAGAAGGGGATAAAAATATGGCTGAGAACCTTGCAAGAGATGCCATTGAAAAACATATGGACCTCAATGAAATCATAGAAAAAGGTTATGTTCCTGGAATTCAGGAAGCCGGAAGACTTTGGGAAGAGGGAGAATATTTCCTTCCTGAACTCATAACGAGCGCAGAAAGCATGAAAGCCGCAATGAACATCCTTCAGCCTGAATTAGAAAAAGCAAATATCAAAGTAAAATCCAAAGGGAAAATCGTTATCGGTACAATTGAAGGTGATATTCATGATATAGGCAAAAACCTTGTTGTTTCGATGCTCTCAGCTTACGGTTTCGAAGTTACGGATTTAGGAAATGACGTGAAATTAGAAAAATTTATAATAAGAGCGGATGAAGTCAATGCAGATCTAATCTGCCTTTCTTCATTACTGACAACAACCATGTTAGGGCAGAAAAAGTTTATTGAGATGCTAAAAGAAAAAAATCTAAAAGCACGGTTTAAAGTTATGGTAGGAGGAGCTCCTGTCAACCAGAAATGGGCTAATGATATTGGTGCTGACGGCTATGCAGAAAACGCAATGTCGGCAATTCAGGCCGCAGAAAATCTTATTAAAAAATAAGGAAAAAACCATGATCACAACAACAAGACCAAAAATTAAGCTTTTAAATAATGAATTTATACAAAAAATTATTGATGAGGCATTAGTAATCCTGGAGAAACAGGGGATTTTCGTTGAAAACAAAGAAGCTATAAAGCTCTTTCAGGAAGCAGGTATGAGCCTTGATGAGACAGCAAAAAGAGTTTATATCACACCAAAACTCGTAGAAGAATCTCTATCTTCAACTCCCTCTGTCATTACAATGTACGACAGGGCTGGGGAAAAAGAGTTTATGGTTGGAGGTGACGAAGTTCACTTTGATCCAGGCTCAGCTGCTGTTACAATCTTTGACCACAAAGAACAAAAGCAACGGAAAGCAGTTACAGAAGATCTTATAAAATTCTGCCGGTTAACTGACTGCCTGGATAATATTCATTTCCAGAGCACCGGGATTGTAAGCGGAGACGTGCCTGACATAATTTCTGACAGCTACCGTATGTTCATTGCTCTTCAATTCTCAACAAAGCCAATTGTAACTGGCACTTTCAGGGTTGAAGGGTTTAAACCCATGCATGATATGCTCATTGCAGTTAGAGGAAGTGAAAAGAAACTTGCCGACAAACCACTCGCTATTTTTGACGCCTGCCCCTCCCCTCCTTTGAAATGGAGCAATCTTACAACACAGAGCTTAATCGACAGTGCAAGAGCTGGAATTCCATCGGAGCTCATATCGATGGGAATGACAGGAGCCACTTCACCAGTTACTATTGCAGGGACTCTTGTTCAGCATGTGACGGAAAATCTTTCTGGACTTGTCATTTGTCAGCTTGCAAAAAAGGGATCTCCTGTTATTTTTGGCGGTTCCCCTTCAAGTTTTGACATGAGAAAAGGTACAACACCAATGGGAGCAATAGAAACTATGATGATAGACTCAGCCTATGCCCAGATTGCAAAACATTTCAACCTCCCTACACATGCATACATGGGATTGAGTGACTCAAAAATAAACGATAATCAGTCTGGCTTTGAAACTGGTATAGGGGCTGTAATTGCAGCTCTTTCTGGAATAAATGTTATTTCAGGCCCGGGAATGATGGATTTTGAAAGCAGCCAGAGTCTGGAGAAACTTATCATAGACAATGAAATATGCGGAATGGCTTACCGTTTAATCGATGGGATTTCACAGCGTGATGAACCTATTGCTGTAAATTTATTTGATGAATTTACACCAGAAACTCAATTTTTATCGATGGCTCATACACGCAAATGGTATCGTAAAGAACATATCTTCCCTAAGATAGTGGACAGAGATACTTATGATTACTGGGTTTCACTCGGAGAGAAGTCCATTGCTGACAGAGCTTATGAAGAAATAGAACATCTTCTTGATAAGAATCCTAAATGCCCGATAGAAACGGATATACTTCAGGAACTTCAAAGAATAATGTCTGCGGATGCTCATAAAAACGGAGTTTCATCTTTGCCAAAAATATAAGAATCCTAGATTTACTTTTCCAAACGCTGTAATTTCCTAAGCCGTTTGGCTGCTTCTTTCAGAATGCTTTCTTTTTTAGCAAAATTAATACGGAGCTTATATATCCCCTTATCTTTGCCTGTATAGAAACTTGATCTCGGCACTTGAAATGGTTCGGTACGAACTGCAATTTCTGAATTTTTTATTTTAATTCCTCTCTCTAATTTTCATGCAGACAATTTTATTGAAATATGATATTCTTTTGCCTCAATGATTACAAATTTTGTAGAAAAAATCGATATTTTTCAATTTAAACTGGATGAAAAAAATATCCTTATGCGTATCGGACATAAAAACAAATCAAATAAAATATACGATACATTAATAGATATCATTCATGAGGAAAAAGAAAAGCTGAACTCTCTTCTTCATGCTGCGGCTGTCTATAAAATTCTTGATTACAGTGAAACAAACCAGCATCTCATTTTTAAAAATGCAGATAAAGTTGCCTTAAGTATATGTACAATTGGCCCTGGCGTAGAGAGTGAAAGTACAAGACTTATGAAAAAAAACGAGATGCTGAGAGGATTGGTCGTGGATGCATTGGGCTCAGAAGCCGCTGAAGAAGCTGCCGAACAGGTTGATAAAATACTGTGTAAAAAAGCAAGAAAAATGGATCTCTGGCCAAGCAGGAGATTCAGTCCTGGCTATAAAAACTGGGATATTAAAGAGCAAAAATATATATTTCAGATTCTTCCAGTAGAAGACATTGGGGTCACACTTACAAAATCTTATATGATGGTCCCCCGCAAATCTGTATCATTTCGCATAAATTTCTACAGAGATAAGAAACTGTCAAAAAGAAAAATAAACATTTAGCCTGCTTTATATTTTTTAGCTTCTACCCCTACTGTATATTTTATTCAATCTGTCTTTTTCATATAGATCATCAAAGCTTGATCTGTTTAGGCATTTTAAGAGGCTTAACGTCATGTTTTTCTAAAGTTTCGTTCAGCCCTGCCAAATCATACTCAATAAGTTTATTCAAACGTTCAACAAGCAAGTCAACCGCTTTTTTGAACTCATCTAGCTGAAACAGATCCGTCTCGGTCGGAGCGTGGGGATACTCTCCAATAGACATTCCTAAAAGCATAATCATCTGGGAGAGAGAACCTCCCCTTAAGGCCATTTCCATAGATCCTCTATATCCAAATCCTTTTGGTGTAATCTCTTCTTCCAACTCACTGAATTTATCATCAAAGTTTTTTAGAGCATTCTGCACTGTCTCATCAATATCCTCTTTCTTGACAAAATCTTTATTTAATTTTTCAAGCTGTCGTCTTATGTTTTTGACAGATGTTACAGATAAAGCCATTTTTTTTGAAATCGCCAATACTTCCACAAGAGTTTCAGTCTGTACAGCCTTGCTTTTTTCATCAATCTGAATTCTTGGGTCAGGGCAAACGATTCCTGTTTTCAACAGCTTATTATTGCCTGCAACAAGTTCCACCGAATATTCGCCCGCTGAAGCATAAGGCAGGCCAATAAATCCGCTCATTCCAGGTTTTATCTCTTTTCCTTCTTTTGTTTTTGGAACATACTGCAGGTTCCATGTATTTCTCTGAATACCTTTCTTAGTTGAAATTCTAATTTCAAATATTTTTTCTCCGGCATCATTTTTTATATAGATTTTCGGTTTTTCTTTCGTATTTTCTTTAAGATATACAGTGATACTCATTCCATACTGTGGATTTTTTGCAGAATAATCCGGCTTGCTGAATGATTCCTTATTAGTCGATGGAAAATACTGCGTTGCAGGGCGGATACTAAAGAGATTGAAATCAGATTGTAGGACTTCTTCTGTCATTTCCTGGAGAGGAGAAATATCATCCAATATCCAAATCCCCCTTCCGTGTGTACCAATGATCAAATCATTATCTCTTGGATGGATTGCAATATCCCGTACAGCTGCAGTCGGCATATTATTCTTCAATGAAAACCAGGTCTTTCCAGAGTCCAGGGATGCGTAGATTCCAAATTCTGTTCCAATGAACAGGAACCTTTTATTTTTCAAGTCTTCTCTGATTACATGGGCCCATCCAAATGGAAGATTTCCTTTAATTGATTCCCATGTTTTTCCATAATCAGTGGTCTTATACACATAAGTGTTGTAGTCATCATTCCGGTGGCCGTCAAAAGCAGCATAGGCTGTTCCTGCATCAAAATGAGAAGCTTCTATTCTTGAACACCATGTGTTAGCAGGCAGTTTTTTAATATTTTTTACGACATTTTCCCATGTTCCTCCATTGTCTTTGGTAATCTGAACATTCCCATCATCGGTTCCGCACCATATGACCCCTTTCTTTACCGGTGATTCTGAGATAGTGATAATCGTACAATGGATTTCAGCTCCTGTGTTATCAAGAGTAATAGGGCCTCCTGAGTCTTTAAGTTTCTCAGGATCATTGGTGGATAAATCAGGACTCATTATTTTCCACGACTGGCCTGCATCTGTTGTTTTGAATAAATAATTTCCACCTGTATATACGGTTTTCGGGTCATGAGGAGAAATATAAATAGGTGAATTCCAGTTGAAACGATAAGGTGGATCATTCAGCGAAGCCTCAGGTCTTATTGACTTGCTCCGCCCTATTCTCATGTCATACATATAAAGCCCATTCATTTGAGAGTTGGCATATACAATATTATGGTCTGATGGGTCCACTTGAGCATAAAATCCATCGCCTCCTCCTACTGAATACCAGTCGTCATTTGTAATACCTGTAGTGTCAAAAGTTGCACTTGGCCCGGCCCAAACTCCGTTGTCCTGCAGGCCGCAGTAAACATAATAAGGCTTTCTCATATCAAAACCGATCTGATAAACTTCAGCAAGAGCCATATGCCTTATGCCATGCCAGGTTTTGCCTCCGTCGTAGGTTATATCTATACCGCCATCATTTCCATCAATCAGGTGAAGAGAATTGGAAGGATCTATCAATAGTGCATGGTGATCAGGATGGGTTGTTCCTGAAATGGTTTTAAATTTCTTTCCCATATCTTTAGAGACATAGGATCCTCCCGAGAAAACATATATAACTTTATCGTCACTAGGGTCGACGCGGATTTGACTGTAATAAAACGGCCGAAAATTTATCTGGTCAAAAGTCTTCTTATCACATGTTCTTTTCCAGGTTTTGCCTTTATCTTCTGAGCGCCAGATCCCTCCATCTTTGTTTTCTATGAGCGCATAGACAACTTTTGGATTACTTCTTGAAACATCGATTCCTATCCTTCCCATTGTTCCTTCTGGAAGGTCTTTTACAAGACGATTCCAGGTTTTTCCTCCGTCTTCGGTCTTATACAGACCACTTCCAGGCCCGCCGCTGTAGAAAAAGTAGGGAAATCTGCAATAATCATATGCTGCAGCATACAAAACCATGCTATCTGAAGGGTCAATAGCTAAATCAGCAAATCCAGTACTCTCATTGATGAACAGAATCTTTTCCCATATCTTTCCTCCATCTAAAGTCTTGTATATTCCCCTTTCCTTGTTCTGCCCCCATAGGTGCCCCATTGCTGCGACATAGACAATATTCGGATCTCCAGGATTAATGATTATCCGGCTGATATGTCGAGTCTGCTTTAATCCCATATTTTTCCAGGTTTTTCCTGCATCAATAGATTTATAAACCCCATCTCCTATTGTTACACTGTTTCTGCAAGTCGCCTCTCCGGTCCCTACCCAGATTATGTTTGGATGTGATTGGGCAATAGCAATATCCCCTACAGAAACAGTATTTTCCTTATAGAAAACCGGCTTCCATGAAATACCGTTATTTTCTGATTTCCATACACCACTCGGCCCTATGGCTGCATATATTATCCATGGTTGTTTTTCTACAACATCAATATCAACTGTACGACCGCCCATACTTGCCGGCCCTATGCTTCTCCATTTGAGTTTTTCAAATAACTTGCCTATTTTCTCAGCATTCTGCGGGTTAGCAGTTTGAGGAAAACAGAAGAAAGACAAAAAAACAGCTAAAAATGCAAGTGATAAATATTTTTTCATAATTCTTCCTCCCATGGATTATTCATGAGTCGTGTTATCGGAAATTTTCATAAATAATTCATGTGTACGTGGATAATTCAGATTCCACCAATCTGCATAATCTTTATACGAAATGTGGGTGCAGTGAAGCTTCTATTCAAATCCAGATCGCTTCCAACCATATCTATTCCATTCAGCATCTCATCTGCTGTACCTGCTATTGTCAGTCCTTTTACCGGAAAAGCGATCTTTCCGTTCTCGATCCAGAAACCAGAAGCTCCTCCGCTGAAATTTCCGTTTACAGGATTTATTCCATACCCTGTTACACCTTTCAATAACAATCCCTTTTTTGTCGCACGTATTATCTCCTCAGGAGAATTCTTGCCAGCTGCCATATAAAAATTATGTGCGCCTATTCCGGGAATGTTTGTATAACTTCTACGGGAAGCATTACCAGTACTTTTAATCCCAGCTCTTTTTGCAACAATAGTATTGTACATAAAACCTTTCAGTACCCCTTTATCTATGATTATCCTCTTCTGTGTTGGAACTCCCTCTCCGTCAAAAGGCCTGCTTCCCATCCCTTTTGGCATAGTTCCATCATCAATAATTGTTACCAATTCTGAAGCAATTTTCTGGTCCATTTTTTGCCTAAGAAAACTTGCTCCTTGAAGAACGCGTTCACCGTTAACCGCAGCTAAGATTCCGCCTAAAATCGCTCTTGCTACATCAGTATCAAAGATGACCTCAGCTTTTTGTGTTTTGACCATCTGCGGGTCAAGCATTTCATAGGCCTTGCGTGCTGCTTTTTCAGCAATTTCTTCAGGAGATTTTAGATCTTTAAAATTCCGCCTCGAACAGTATTCGCCTCCTGAGGATCTCTGATCTCCTTTTTCAGCTACAACATAAACACCGAATGAGCAAGCAGACATTTTAGTGCTTTTTAAAAGTCCTCTTGAATTAGCAAGAAAGACTTCTTCTTCTCCCTCTGAATATCCAGCTCCAGCACTCTTAGTTATGCGAATATCTTTCATTGCCAGTTTTTCGACTTTCTTTGCCATCTCAATTTTTTTATCCATTGGGACCTGACTGATATACGGGTCATAAAGATTTTCCACCGGTGTGATACCCAAGTCCTCAGGAAGAACATTATTTTCATCCTGAGTCATATTCCTGGCAAACATGATAGCACTTTCAATGGTATTTTCTAAAGCTGAATCCGAGAAATCATTACAACTGGAAAATGCCATCTTTCCTTTTACAAAAACTCTAAAACCGACACCGTGCGAAGCAGCTTCCTGGACAGTTTCTACTTCCCCATTCCGCACTTCGATGCTGAGATTGCGGCCTAATTCAATGTAAACCTCAGCTTCATCAGCACCTTTTTTTAAAGATTTATTAACAAGCTGTTCCGCTAATTTTTTATATTCCATGATTAACTCCTTTTTTATATCTTACCTTCTTGTCCTGCTTCCGCCTACATTGATCCCCCGGATTCTGACTGTAGGCTGGCCTGCCGAAACCTCTGCTTCCTGTCCTTTACCGCAGATTCCTGGACCAAAAGCCAGGTCATTGCCTACTGCATCAATGTTTGAAATAATATCCAGGCAGTTCCCGATCAATGTTGCTCCTTTGACTGGAGTCGTTTTCTTTCCGTTTTCAACAAGGTAAGCTTCACGACATGTAAAATTAAATACTCCTGTGGTCGGATTAACGCTTCCTCCGCTAAGGCTCTGTACGTAAATGCCGCTCTTTGTTGAAGCGAGTATATCTTCAGGCTTATCTTTTCCTCTCTCAATGAAAGTGTTTGTCATACGTGGGATAGGGATATAACGGAAACTTTCTCTTCGGCCATTTCCGGTTCTTTCCATTTTTAATTGTTTGGCTGATAGTATGTCTGTCATGTATTTTTCAAGAACTCCATCTTTTATAAGAATATTTCTCTTCATCTGAGTGCCTTCATCATCAAAATTGGTTGTTCCTCTGAAATTAGGCAAGCTTCCATCATCAACCATAGTAAATACATCGCTTGCAACTTTCTGTCCAAGTTTTCCGGTAAACACGCCGATCTGCTTGGCAATATTGTCAGCTTCCAAAGGATGCCCGACAGCCTCATGTACAAGAACACCACCCCATCCATTCTGCATAACAATATCCATTTTGCCAGCAGGGCATTCCTTTGCATCAAGCATAGCAATAGACTCTCGTGCGCATGTCCGTGCGACCTCTTCTGGAGTGACTTTTTCAAACATCTCAAATCCTGAATGTTTACTCAGCCTTTCTCGCCCCATGTGTCTTGTGTTATTTCCTACACCCAGTGTCTGAACAATAAAAAACAACAAAGGCAGCTCATCACTAAGCAAAAGGCTTTCGCTGTTGGCAATCGTTCGTCCCCTGACTTCATCATAATAACTTATGGAAGCCATCTTTATCCGTGAGTCATAATCTAAAGCAGCCTGGTTAGCCCTCTTCATTACTTCAATCCGTTTTTCATCTGTCACTTCTCCAAGAGGGATCTTAACCGTAATAAAGGAGTCTCTTTTTCCTTCATGGATGTCGACCGGTCCAACAGTTTCTGATCCTCTTGCTACATATGATGCCACCTCTGCAGCTCTTAAAAGTTTTTCTTCTGTGATATCATCCGAATATGCAAATCCAGTTTTGTCTCCAGATATAACTCTTACTCCTGCTCCCTGACTTATCCCAAAAACAGCACTTTTAAACTTGGATTCCTCCATCAGTATTCTTCGCGAGATCCTGTTCTCGATATACACATCAGCAAACTCGCCTCCCTTTTCCAAGGCTTTTTGAATTGTTCTGTTCAAAATCTGATGATCCAGTTTTAAATTTGCACCAGCTGGAAGTTGACTTTTACATGAAATAAGCTGACTCAGAATAGAAGGAGCGGCTGCAACAGCTAAGCCTCCTTTCAGGCTCAACTGGAGAAATTTGCGACGAGGTATATCCTCGACAAAGTAAGTTTTAAATTTCATGATTTACCTCTTATAAACATTTTTTTTAAATTATAAGCCACCTGAAACTATATATCAAAGAAAATTTATTGAAATCAGGAATAAAAACAAGTCTAAATCACGGCAAGTACAAAAAAGAGAGTAATATTAAAATTTAGTATGTAATAAACAGTCCACTGATGCTTAACGAAATATATCTCTTATGTGAATAAATCAGGCTAAGATGTTTTTCTTAGAATATCTGAAAGTTTAATATTATTATTTTTCAAACTAATTCCTAACGACTTGTCCAATGCTGCCATTGAAAGGTTGTAATCAACAACAGCCTTAAGTTCATTCCCCTTTGCATCTGCCAGATCTCTCTGGTACTGAAGAACCATATAGTTCGTTGTTAAGCCAACCTTTAATTTTTTCTCTTCAGCTTCCAATTTTTTCTCTGCCAGTTCTCTAGCTGCCTTATAAGCATAAACCCTCTTATAATTCGATTGTACAGCCCGAACAGCATTTCTTATTTCGAGAAAAGCCATCTGCTCCTGATTCTTAAGATTCAACAACGACTTCTCCAGGTTAACTCTTGCTTGTGCATATGCTGCTCTTGAAAATATTGAATTAAATGGGATAGAAAGTGTAACGCCAACATACCAATTTTTATATTTAAATCCAAAAGCATCTTTTAATGCGTTTGAAGCCCCTCCTGGAACTAAGCCGATTATTTCTCCAGAAAAAGGATCGTTGTTTTCATATAAAATCTGGCTCCCTGATATCCCGGGGCTCCAGTAAGAAGCATTCAAGCTTAAATCGGGAAGAAGTTGATTCTTTGCATAGCTTAAGTCAATATTCTTATTCTTTAAATCGAGTCTTATCTGCTGTAAATCAGGCCTATTTTCCATCCCCGTTACTAGTGATTCTTTAAGTCCGACTTCTCTTTCTTCATAAGCTGGTTTCTCTGCAGGGATAATTTTTACTCCATCTTCCTCAGCCATGAGATTGATTAATGTTCTTAAGCTGTCCTCGTTATTCCTTACAAGAGTTTCAGCCTGAAGAATATCCGCCTCCCTCGTTGCTACTTCTGCTTGAGCACTCAGGATTTCTATAGGGGCTAGTGTTCCTACTTCAACTTCTCTTTTATTTTTTACCAGTAAATCCTGTGCCAGCTTTAAAGAATTTTTCTTGACCTTCAGGTTTTCAATGCTGTAAACAAGGTCCCAGTATGCTTTTTCCACATTGTATATCGTATCCATAAGAACACTTTTAAATTTGATCTCTGAAATATCCATGTTGTTTTTAGCTATTATGATCTCTTTCCGGCTGGCCTTGAATCCAAAATTTTTAAGAAGAGGCTGAGATAAATTTAAAGTAAGACTGCTTCCATAACGTGGATTGATCATCTGAAATTTCGTATTAGTATCGCTTTTATATGAGTAGAGAGAGACCGAAAAACTTCCTCCTGTTGGAATGGCTTGAGTGAATTCGGCGGAATAATCTTTATAGTCTGAAGTCACCTTGTCTGTAGCTTCAATCCATGAAAAAGAAGCAGAATTCGTGTTTTGCCTGCTGTAGCCAATAGAAAACTGTGGCAGGAATTTTTCCTGTGCAAGTGATACTGAGATATCAGTAAGTTCCGGGTTTAGAATCTCAACAGCAACACCAAGATTATTCTCCAAAGCACTTAATATGCAGTCCTCAAGAGAAAGATGTTTTTCTACTTCTTGAGCCCATAGCCCGGAGATAAAAAAAATCCCAGTTAATATCAGAAACATATTTTTAATCTTAGTCATTTCAAACCTCCTGTTTATTCAACAATCCATCCATCCAGCAGATTAATAATTCTTTGACCATAAGATGCATTCTTTTCAGAATGAGTAACCTGAAGAATCGTTGTCCCACTCTTATTCAATTCCTTAAACAGCTCCATGATTTCTTTACCTTCTTTTGTATTCAAATTACCTGTTGGCTCATCCGCCAGAATTAGTTTTGGTTCAGTAATAACTGCCCTCGCGACTGCTACTTTCTGCTGCTGCCCCCCTGACAATTGATTAGGAAACAGATTTTTCTTGGCAACTATATGAAACCTGTCAAGCATGTCACAAACCCTGCCTTTGCGTTCAGAACCCTTTATTTTTTTATACAAAAGCGGAGTTTCAAGATTTTCGTAGACAGTAAGGTCATCGATTAGGTGATAACTCTGGAAAACGAATCCAATGAAGTTTTTGTGGAGTTCTGAAAGTCTTTTTTCGTTTAAGCGGTGAACTTTTTGTTCTAAGAAGTAATATTCACCGCTGGAAGGTATGTCCAGCATCCCGAGTATATAAAGCAGTGTGGACTTTCCTGCCCCGGATGGCCCCATTATAGTTAGAAACTCGCCTTCCTCAACATCCAGGTTTATATTTCTCAGAACAAAAGTTTTTACAAAACCAGTGGAATAATATTTTGTAATATTTCTTAAACTGATCACATCAGACTCCTCAAAAAACGCATAGAGCAATGCGTTTTTCTTATTTCATATTAGGGTCCTGCGTTATGCTTTTTGCGCTTTGTTTTTATATCTTAAATTCTTTCTGGATATTTTCAGAAACGATATTGCCGTCAAAAAGATGAATTATACGATGGCTGTATTCAGCATATGCCGGAGAATGAGTAACCATTACAATAGTAGTCCCTGCTTCATGCAAATCTCCCAATATTTTCATTACTTCTTCACCATGAGCAGAATCAAGATTTCCTGTCGGTTCATCCGCTAGAATCAATTTTGGATGTCCAACAACTGCTCTTGCTACTGCAACACGCTGCTGCTGCCCACCAGAAAGCTGTTGAGGAAAGTGATTTTTGCGTGGTACCATCACCATCTGTTCAAGAGCCTCCATGACTCTTTTTTTTCGTTCCGAAGACGAATAACCAAGGTATAAAAGAGGGAGTTCAACGTTTTCATAAACAGTCAATTCATCAATAAGATTAAAGCTCTGGAAAACAAACCCGATGTTATTTTTACGAATACCTGCACGCTGTCTCTCAGAATATTTTGATATTTCTTCTCCCAAAAAATTATACTCACCGCTAGTAGGTTGATCGATCATTCCCAGGACGTTTAGTAAAGTTGATTTACCGCAACCAGAAGGTCCCATAATAGCAACATATTCTCCTTCTTTTACTTCAAGATTGATACTATTCAAGGCGGTTGTTTCTACTTCTTCAGTTGTGTAAATTTTTTTCAGATGTTTTGTTTTTATCATTATTTTTCTCCTTTATAATCTAAAAAAATTAATACAATTATTTAAATATCAACATTTCAGCATTTCCAAAACTTTCATATGACGAAGTTATGACATGATCTCCTGGCTCTAATCCTTCAAGCACCTGGTAGACATAAGTATTGTACATTCCAAGTTTAATAGGTTTTTTAGTTGCAAATTTTCCTGATTTATCAACTATAAAAATCCAATTTCCTCCAGTCGTTTGATAAAAACCTCCACGGGGCAGGATTATTTCTTCAGAAATCCCTCCTAATTGCAGGCTAATATGAAAGGTTTGGCCTCGCCTAATACTATGAGGTTCTTCACCTGTAAATTCCATATCTACTTCGAATCTTCCTTCCTGAACTTCAAGATAGACTTGTTTAACTATAAGATGATAGGTTTTTTCAGCAAATTCAAACTCACCGGTCTTTCCTTTCTCTACTCTTGCAATATAATGCTCATCTATTCCAGATCTTACTTTAAAATGATCTAAAACATCTATTTGTCCAAGACGCTGCCCTGTGGATTTGGATTGTCCGATTTCAGCATCAAGAGAAGTGATGTGCCCAGATATTGGTGCTGTAATAATAAGATTATCCTGTTTCTTTTTTACAATATTAAGATTATTCTGCATACGTTTTAAGGACGTCTCTAAGGCATCAACTTGAGCCTGTCTGAATGCCAACTCATTTTTCTGACTTTCGATAGTCAATTCCTTGCTCTTAACCAAATATTCATATTGATCTTTGGCCAATTCAAACTCATGCTTTGAAATCAAATTGTCTTTCCTCAGTTCTTTATAACGTTCATAGACACGATTTTGTTGTCGAAGACTGTTATCAACACTAATAAGATCTTGGTTTAGTTTAAGACGGTATTGCTCCATTTGAAGACGTGTATTGCGAAGATTATTGCTCTGCTGAAACAATTCGGCCTCTTTCCACATTATATCAAGCAGAAGATTTGTATTTGCAAGTTTTAGGATTTTATCTCCTTTCTTTACTATAGATCCGGCTTCTAAATAGATTTCTTCTACTCTTCCTCCGTCTACAGCATCAAGAAAATAGGTATTTATGGGACGTACTGTTCCCAAGATTGGAATAAATTCTTGGAATGGTCCTTTCTTTACGGTGGATATAGTAATCCGATCAGTTTTAACGTTTAAAGACGATTTGTTCATCTTAAAAAGAAACATATAAATTACAAAAATTATAAATATTCCCGAAACAGCATATATTGCAATTCTTTTTGGGGGCCATTTCTTTTTCTTGATTTTCCGGTCCATTCCCATTTTCTTACCTCCGACTCCTTTTGTTCCTTTATTTTTCTACAATATTATTATACGTATCTATTCTATAATTGGTTTAAAAATATATACTAAATTATTCTTATGTGCAATAAACATGCCAGTTCATTTATACATAAAACCTCTGGACAAATAGAAAGCATTTTTAAAGTGGTGTTCGTTTTCAAAACAAATAGTGTACGATATCGAACAAATGATTCAACAATTGGATAATTAATCCAATTTTTAACTGATGTACTTATCAGAGTTGAGATTCCCATGATAAGAATTTCTCAAGATTCTGGTATAAAATTTGCTTATTAAAAAAGCCAAAGATTTTTTTTCAGCCTTTTGCTATAATTAAACAAAAGAGCTATTTCATGAAAAAAAAGCAGGGAAAAGTACTCATCATCGATGATGATGAAGATATTCTTCAGGCGGCACGATTGTTTCTCAAGCAGCATGCTGCAGAAATACATGCTAGTAAAAACCCAAAATCAATTCCAAACCTCCTGAAAAATAATACATATGATGTCATCTTTCTAGACATGAATTTTGTCAAAGGAGCAACAAGCGGCAAGGAAGGATTTTACTGGCTTGATAAAATCCTTGAAATTGACCCTTCAGCAGTTATTGTTATGATTACGGCCTTTGGCGACGTGGAAATGGCTGTTATGGCAATAAAAGAAGGGGCTTCGGATTTCATTCTAAAACCCTGGCAGAATGAACGATTTCTTGCAACATATTCTGCGGCAATGAATCTTCGTCAGTCAAGAATAGAAGCAAAAAACCTTCGTTTACGCCAAAAACAATTAAGTGCTGACCTTGATCTCCCCTACCATGATTTCTTAGGTCAAAGCCAAGTGATGCAAGCCGTCTTTGCAAGCATACAAAAAGTTGCAAAAACAGATGCAAACGTTCTTATTCTCGGTGAGAACGGGACTGGAAAAGAACTTGCAGCACGTTCACTTCACCGCCAGTCTACAAAAGTAAACGAGGTTTTTATCTCTGTTGATATGGGAGCTTTGAGTGAAAGTCTGTTCGAAAGTGAGTTATTTGGCCATGTGAAAGGAGCATTTACTGATGCAAGAACAGACAGAGCAGGTCGGTTTGAAGTTGCATCGGGAGGGACTCTTTTCCTTGACGAAATAGGAAACATTCCATTTGCTCTTCAGGCTAAACTGCTTGGTGTTATTGCGACACGAACAGTGACCCGTCTTGGCTCGAACAAGCCTGTCTCAGTAAATGTACGCCTTATATGTGCGACTAACATGCCAATTTATAACATGGTAGCTCAAAATAAATTCCGCCAGGATTTGCTTTATCGAATTAACACTGTTGAAATCAATCTGCCTCCATTACGTGAACGACATGAGGACCTTCCTCTTCTTACAGATCATTTCTTAAGAATTTATTGTAAAAAATATAATAAACTTCTAAAAAAAATTAATACTGAAACCTTAAAAAAATTCGAAAGATATCATTGGCCAGGGAATGTAAGAGAATTGCAGCATGCCCTGGAACGGGCAGTCATAATGTCTGATTATCCGGTGCTGCAGCCTTCAGATTTTTTGTTTCCTGCTCAAAATAAAGAAGCTCTTATCTTTGAAGATTACAATCTAGAACAAGTAGAGAAAGCAACTATCCTGAAAGTCATCAGTAAACATGAAGGGAACATCAGCCATGCTGCCAAGGAACTTGGCCTCTCCAGAACTTCCCTCTACCGCAGATTGCAAAAATATGGTTTATAAACATTTTAGAGTCAATTTAATACTCCGTGTGCTATTATTATCTTGTACAATATTTCTTTTCTTCATTTTGCTCTTCAGGACCAGATTATACGGCGCCCTTATCATCACCGGATTTCTAATAATCTATCAAGTCTATACTTTGATTTATTATGTCGAAAAGACAAACAGAGATCTTACCCAATTCTTTGAGTCCATCAAATATAAAGATTTTTCCCAATCTTTCAAAGATAATGTACAAGGCTCTTCTTTTTCAGAACTGAAATCTGCATTTAATGAAGTGAGTAATGCCTTTAAGAAAGCGCGCTTCGAAAAAGAAGAGCATTATCATTATCTTCAAACCATTGTCCAGCATGTTGGAATCGGATTAATAGCATTTCAACCAAACGGAGATGTAGAACTTATAAATACAGCTGCCAAGCGGCTTTTAAAAGTCCAGAGACTTAAAAATATAAATTCTCTTGAATTTCTAGGCAAACATCTCGTTGATACGATGTTCAGACTTAAGACAAAAGAAAAAGCTCTCGTCAAGATTGTAAATAATAATGAGTTATTGAATCTGATCTTATTCGCTACAGAATTTAAACTGAGAGGACAAGATTTTTCACTCATTTCAATTCAAAACATCCGCACCGAACTTGAAGAGAAAGAAATTGAAGCCTGGCAAAAACTCATACGCGTTCTAACACATGAAATCATGAATTCTGTAACTCCAATAGCTTCCCTTGCATCAACAATAAATGAGTTAATTCAGAAAAGTATAGTCACTTTTGAGCAGAAACAAAAAGCAAACACCGAAACACTTGACGATATCAACCAGGGACTTCAGACAATCTTTAAAAGGAGTAAAGGTTTACTACATTTTGTCGATGCTTACAGGAATCTAACTTTAATCCCCAAACCTAAATTTCGCATATTCTATTTGAAAGAACTCTTTATCCGTGTTGAGAAGCTTATGCAGGCCAATATTAATGAAAAAAAAGTTCATTTTAAAATGTTCATAGAACCTCAAAACCTTCAATTATCAGCTGACCAGGAGCTTATAGAACAAGTTTTAATAAATCTTCTATTAAATTCTATCCAGGCAGTTGATACTCAGAAAGAAGCAAGCATAGAATTAAATGCTCATCTAGATAGTTACGGTAAAACTCTTATCCAAATTAAAGATAATGGCCCTGGGATAACTGAGGAAAACCTTGAAAAAATATTTATTCCATTCTATTCAACAAAAGAAGGAGGTTCTGGCATTGGACTCAGTCTGTCAAGACAGATAATGCGCTTACACAAGGGGACAATCAGTGTTTATTCTGAACCTTCTGTTGAAACAATATTCACATTGAGATTCTGACATATTCATTTCTATTAAAATTCCCATTCCTCCAGATATTTGGGCATATTGACATTCCATCCTTTCTTTTCACGAATATTTCTAGTAAGACTTAATGCTGCTTTCCTTTCGCCATGGGTAATAAAAATCTGCTTAGGATCAGAATTTAAATAGCTTAACCACTTAAAAAGACCCTGTCTGTCAGCATGGGCAGAAAAGCCTTGAATCTGTTCCAACTTAGCACGTACTGGATAATGCCTGCCATGAATTCTTACCTTTTCTGCACCTTTTATGATCGCCCTTCCCAGAGTACCTTTTGCCTGGTATCCAATAAATAGAATAGTAGATTCTGGCCTGGAAATGTTCTGGATAAGATGGTGTTTTATGCGCCCACCAGTGCACATCCCAGAACCTGCGATGACCATACAGGATCCTTTGATTAAATTGATTGCTTTCGACTCTTCAACAGATCGAACTAATCTTAATCCAGGGAAATGAAAAGGAGAATTCCCGTTCTGAAATAGTTTCAAGGTCTCTTTATCAAAGCATTCTTTATGCTGACGGAAAATATCCGTTATATTGACGGCCATTGGGCTGTCAAGAAAAATCATGAGGAAAGGAATTCGGTCTTGTCTTACTAACAGGCTTAAATAATACATCAATTCCTGTGCACGCTCGATTGCAAATGAAGGAACAATTACATTTCCGCCAGCAGCTACAGTATCATTGATTATCTTACACAGATAACTTTCGATACTTTCAGGGTCTTCATGATTGCGATCTCCATAAGTAGATTCCATAACCACATAGTTCATTTGTTCGAAAACTGACGGGTCACGGACAATAGGTTTATTCCACTGTCCAATATCTCCAGAAAAAACAAAGTTCTGTTTCCTACCTTTCTCATTTATGCTTATTTGAAGCATTGCAGACCCAAGGATATGCCCTGCATCATGGAAAAGGACACTCATCTTGTTATTAAGAAAAAAAGGTTTTTCATAAGGGACTTTTTTTACCAATGGGAGTGAATGTTCAACATCCTGGACAGTATAAATTGGTATTTCAGGATATGGTCCTTTTCTTCCTTCTCGTTTATGACGTTTCCTCTTAAACGAGGCATCTTCTTCCTGAATTCGCGCAGAATCTAACAGGACGATTGGAAGCATATCAAAAGAAGCAGATGTTGTTAGAATTTCTCCTGAGAAACCCTCTCTTACAAGTTTGGGGATAAGCCCTGAATGGTCCAAATGAACATGAGTAAGAAGAAGAAAATCTATTTGATCCGCAGCAAAGGGCAGTGGATCCCAGTTTCTGTTCAAATATTCACGTTCTTGAAAAAGCCCGCAGTCGATAAGAAATCTAAGCCCTCCTGCTTCCAATAAATAACAAGAACCCGTAACTTGTTGAGTTGCTCCAAGGAATTTTATTCTCAATATGTTCCTCAAAAATGCGAGTGTAAGTTCATCAATTTGTTATACTTTTTTTTGCATAATGATATTCTGTCGAAAAAAACAGCATCTTTGTCCATATCTTCGATAAAATGTAGAGCTGCTGCCATATAAAAACTATAATAAAGAACAAGCCTGCTTTGGGTAAAATCTGATTAATCCCTATGTAAACTACACTAAAAATTACAACCACAACACCAACCAGGAGATAAAGCAGCCATACCTTGAAAAAGCGCTTCCCAAGAAAAGAAAAGTTTGTAAGTGTTGCCTTGATTGTTTTCTTGCTGTCTTCAATTACGAGTCTTACCCTCACATAATCAAAAAACATCCTTACTATTGAAAAAAGAAGAACTGTTATCAACAACTTCAGGTTTGAAGAAAATATTTGCGGCCATCCTGTAGATGCGTTTTTTGTCCACAACGTGAACAAGGCAGAAATAAGCTTCATCACGACTCCAAAAAGCACGAAATAGCCAATAAGTGAAATCAAGAAAATCCTGAAAAACCTGAAAAAATATTTTCCGCAATCTGAAAAGAAATTTGAGAGGGTTACTTTCACATCTTGAGCAGCAATTCTTCCAATGATCCCTCCGTTGAGATAAATATACAGCAGGAAGAAAAGAACGGCTGGAATGATAAATACTCCAATCAAGGATGGATAAAAATCTCTGTATTTAAAAATAATATCTCCAAACCATATTAGGTTCATCCCCTCTCCAATTTGATCTCCCAGCAGTGACTTGGAAAAATCCTTTTGAAGCAAAAAATAAACCGGAGAAACAACAATCAATGAAAACAGAATATTTGTAAGCCATAAATAAATCAGCATTCTTGCTTTTTTATTTGCAGTCTGAACACCCAGTTTAAACAATTTAAAAATTCCCATATCTTGCCTCCTCCCCTTAACTTAGACCAGAAATCATCTGAAAACAGTTCTGTGTCCAGAATAGTAATTTAGATGTTAATTTCCATATGCCTATTCTGGAAGGTTTCCTCTTTATGCTGTTATTTACTATATTTGAGTCGATAAGCCATATGTTATCAGGATCGATTTGTGCATACTTTGCTTTTGCAGGCTTCTCAAAAGTAAATTCTTTCCACCTTTCCTGGCCGTTCCAGTAGCATATTTCTTCTGAATCATTATCAAAAATAATTTTCAATTTCAGGGCAACATCTCCCTTAACTTTAGCTTCTCCGAATCTCCTTGTCTTGACTTTTGTAATATAGACATTTTTCTGTTCTGGGGCCTTATTTTTCTCTTCAAGTTCATAAATCTTTTGTTTTGTATATTCTTCTTTGTTTCCGTTAGTTTCAAAAACTCCCCGGACATATTTCTTCATTTTCTTAGAAGTTAAGGAAGAAACCCCATAATCGAAATCCAAAGTATCAAAAAACAATTCCTTAAAAAACCACGTTAAGTCTCTTTCTGTAACTTCATTTACCACATCTATAAAATCCTTCGTGTGAGGATGTTTATAACGAAAACGCATTTGGAATGTCCTTAATATCCGAAACATCATATCCTGGCCAACTAATCTCTCAAGAGTGTTTAAACATGTTGAAGCGCGCATATATACATTTCCTCCATAACTCGCTCCATTGATAAAATGCCACGAATAAGTTGTTATTGGGTCGAGCTCTACGACGTTTATTGCTGCAGCACGATCTAATTCATAATCATAATAAATAGGAAGTTTTAAAAACCATGATAATGGGATGCCGTTAAAAGCCATGGGCAATGTTCCTGGGCCATAAGCCCAAGCAACGGTTTTTCCGGTAGAATAAGTATTAATCCCTTCATCAAGCCATGCTTCCTCAAATTCATTATTTGCACACATTCCATACCAGTATCCATGCCCGAATTCGTGGATAATTACTCCTTCAGGAGAAAGCACATCCTTACTCGTTAAAATACTTGTCCCGGCTGTAAAAAGAGTTGGATATTCCATACCTCCACTTCTTGTTCGGAAGGGAGGATCCACCATTGTAACAGTTTCATAGGGATAAGGGCCGTACCATATCCCGTAATATTTTATGGCAGCCTTCAAGGCATTAAAATGCCGGTCAATCTGTCCCTTATGCTGAGGCTCTATCAAAAGAATCATCTTTACATCATTGAGTTTCACATCTTCAAAAGGAAGCTGCAGTATACCGGCAACTTCTTCATATTCTTTCTGGCTAACTTCTTTATCTGCAATGAAATCACGCTCGACTTTAATGAAATAAGGATCAGCTGTCCAGGCAAAATCATGGATATTATTCTCTTGATATGTATAAGTCACGGTTTTTTCTGTCTCGTTAGGAGCAGCATTAATTTGTTTTCCTGATGCACCTATAACAAAATCTTCAGGGACAGTAATATCGACTATAAAATCTGCAAAATCAGCATAAAATTCAGAAGAAGAATGGTATTCATGGCAGTTCCAGCCTTTGCCTTCTTCATAAACTCCGGGTTTAGGAAACCACTGCGCAATAAAATATGAATCCTGATAATAACCTGACCTGGCTATAGTCCTAGGAATTTTTGATTGAAATTCAAGTTGAATATAAACCTCTTCACCCGGCTTTATTGCCTCTGGAAAACATACTCTCATAACAGTTTCATCACCTGGATGTTCAGGTTTATCTCTTGTAATAAATTCCATTGTGGGTTTTAAGTCTCTTCCATCAGCCAACTCGATCCTTAGAACATCGATCCATCCCCATTTTCCCTCTTTTACTCTTATGCCACGCATGATATCACTTTTCGATTCCTCAATCATGGTGCTTTTTTCATTCTTGAATGCGTTGTAATAGAGATGAAACCACATATCTTGGACTTCGTCATTTGTCCTGTTGTACCATGTGATATCTTCTTTTCCATAGAGCATTTTATTTTTATCATCCAGCTTTACTTTTATCTCATACGTGATATTGCTTATTCTTTCTTGTGCTGTAAGCTCCCTTGATCCACTTAAAACCAAGGTTGATATCACAGCCAAAAACAAAAATATTAATCTTACATTTTTCATTAAGTCCTCCTTCATGGTATTCTTTATCATGTTTCCTAACATAATTCAAAAAATTTTCAATGTTGAAGAAGACATCTTCTCGAATAAGAAATTGACATCACACAATCAGACGGCTAAACTTTATTAGTCTTTAAAAACTTTTAAATCCAAATGATCAGCCTTTTAGTGCAGGATTTTATTTGAAAACTGGAAAAATGAAAAATGTGATTCATGATAGAATCATCAAAGCTGGTATATTACTAGTTCTCTTTATTGCCGCCCAATCTAATATATTTCCTCAGTCTTTAGAATTTAAAGGACTTTTTTCTGGATGGATTACAGGCAATTCAAAAAATACCAGCATAGGCCTTCGATATATACCCGATTTTTTCATAAAAAAGTCCATTTCAAAAAAATACACTTTCGATGTTGAGTTCTCATTGAATGCTTATGGAACCGGCCGAGTACATTCGATTGACAACATTGAAAAAGATGGCAAAATTAAACCATACCGTCTTTGGTTTCGGTTTTCAGGCTCCCAATTCGAAGTGCGTATAGGACTCCAAAAAATAAACTTCGGTTCGGCAGCTCTCCTGCGGCCGCTGATGTGGTTTGACCGCATCGATCCCCGTGACCCCCTGCAGATAACAGACGGTGTATACGGACTTTTATTTAGATACTATTTTTTAAACAATGCAAACATCTGGTTTTGGGGTCTCTACGGAAATGGTAAAGAAAAAGGATGGGAAGTTATTCCATCAAATGACAGATCGATCGAATACGGAGGACGGTTACAGATCCCGCTTTTTACTGGAGAAATTGCTTTTACTTATCACCATAGAAAAATGGATTTAAGCCAGATGCTGCTTACTCAAATAACTGGATATAACAATAATCCTCCTGAAAACCGCATTGCACTGGACGGAAAATGGGATATAGGTGTCGGCTTCTGGTTCGAAGGATCTATGATACATCAACAATGCAAAGCTCTTCCTTTCGAATGGCGCAGGTCCCTAAATATCGGCCTTGACTATACTTTTGGGGTTGGAAACGGTATTCATATCATGGGTGAACATTTTGTTCTTGAAAATACGAAAACAGCATTTGGGTCAGGAGAAAAGCACAGATTTACTGCCTTATCATTGAGATATCCTGTTGGGCTCCTGGATAATATCACAAGTATTTTTTATTATGACTGGAAAAACAAAGAACTTTACAGATTTATAAACTGGCAGCGGACATACGACCGCTGGAGCTTCCATGTTATTGGATTCTGGAACCCTGTTCAATTTCAGATATATCAATACCAGAAAGATAATAATTTATTTGCTGGGAAAGGGTTTCAAATCATGGTAGTTTTCAATCATTAATGGAATTTATGTCAAATATTAGACAATAAATGTTGATTTAATATACAATTATGCGGAATATGACAGATGATTCTAGATATCAGGAATGAGGATCCCATGGAAAATTCATTTTTAATAAGAACAGAAAACCTGGTCAAGACTTACCCTATGGGCCAGGGAAAAATTGTAGCTCTGGATCACGTCAGTCTTTCTTTCAAGAAAGGCGAGTTTGCGGGCCTCGTAGGCCCGAGCGGCTCAGGGAAGACAACACTGCTTAATATCATAGGTTCTCTTGACGTTCCATCCCAAGGCAGTACACTTGTTTTAGGGAAAAAAATTGAAGATCTCTCACATAAAAAGGCATCTGAACTGCGAAATAATCATATCGGATTCATTTTCCAGACATTTAATCTGCTTCCGGTATATACAGTGTTTGAAAACGTGGAATTTCCTCTGCTTCTTCAAAGGATGACATCATCAGAACGGAAAAAAAAGGTCATGGAAGCTCTGGGGTGGGTTCATCTGGCTGACAGGACAAAGTCCAAACCTGCCCAGCTTTCTGGAGGAGAGTGCCAGAGGGTTGCAATTGCACGAGCTATTGTCAAAATGCCTGAAATTTTACTGGCTGACGAACCAACAGCAAACCTTGATGCAAAAAATTCCCATCATATTTTACAGACAATGGAAGATATAAACCGTGAACTCGTAACAACATTTATATTTGCCACACATGATGAGAAGGTTATCCAATATCTGAGGCGCAAAATTTTGCTGGTCGACGGAAAAGTTGCAAGGGATGAGGTCATAGAAAATCCAAATAATAAAAGGACTGTACCATGATTATTCCGCGATTGGCATTACGAAATCTCTTTGGTGCTGGTCTGAGGACATGGCTTAATGTTGCTGTTCTGTCATTTGCTTTTGTCGCAATCATCTGGACTCAAGGTCTTATTGAGGGCATGAACAGACAAATAATGCATGATAAAATTGACGCTGAATACGGCGGAGGACAGTACTGGAATGAACACTATAATCCTTACGACCCTCTATCTCTTCAGGATGCTCATTCAAAGTTGCAAAAAGTTCTTCAGAATATGGCCAACAAAGGACAGGCCGCCCCTGTATTAATCCTCCAGGGTACAATCTATCCAGATGGTCGAATAACTCCGGTACTGCTGAAAGGAATCGATCCTTCCCAGTCTTTATTAAGTCTGCCATCACAGTTCCTGGATCAGAATATCGAAGAAATACCGGCACTAATAGGAAGCCGTATGGCCAAAAACTCAGGGCTAAACATAGGTGATGTTTTCACTATTCAATGGCGGGATTCTTATGGTACTTTCGATGCATTGGATGCGAGGATTATGCAGATTATGAACACTCCAGTAGCGAGTATTGACAGCGGCCAGATATGGATTCCTCTTAAAAGGCTTCAAATGATGGCCCAAATGGAGCAAGAAGCAACTCTAATTGTAATAGATAAAACAGTAATGGAAAAAACCCATATTCCCGGATGGACCTTTAAGACTACAGATTTCTTGTTAAGTGATATAAAGTCGCTAGTACAAACCAAAACGATTGGTTCTTCAATAGTGTATGTAATCCTTCTGTTTCTTGCCATGCTGGCCATATTCGACACACAGGTCCTCTCTATTTTCCGCCGTAGGAAAGAAATGGGGACTCTAATGGCTCTGGGTTTACCACGATTCAAGGTGATCCAACTTTTCACGCTGGAGGGAGCCATGCATGGAGTCCTTGCTGCTATCATTGGTGCCATTTACGGAATACCGTTACTGATATATTTTTCCTCCAAAGGATGGGCTATGCCAGAGTCAATCGACAGCTTTGGATTTGCTCTAGGCAAGAAACTTTTTCCGACATACAGTGCCGGATTAGTCATAGGCACAACAATTCTTGTTCTTCTCGTGACTACTATTGTGAGCTATTTACCAACAAGAAAGATCGCGAAACTTAAACCAACAGATGCTTTAAGAGGAAAATTTTCGTGATAAAATTTCTATTCAAAGGTCTTATACGTGATAGATCCAGAAGTCTATTTCCTGTCCTTGTTGTTATCTCAGGAGTAATGCTAACGGTTTTGTTTTACAATTGGATGAATGGAGCTTTATCTGACATTATCTGGTCTAATGCAAAATTTAATACAGGCCACGTGAAAATCATGTCAAGAGCCTATGCAGAAGATTCTGAACAGATACCCAATGACCTGGCATATGTAGGAATTAAAAGTCTATTGGAAAACTTAAACAAAGATTATCCTGATCTTTCTTGGACTCCAAGGATACGCTTCGGGGGTTTACTTGATATACCTGATGAACATGGTGAAACCCGAAACCAGGGTCCTATTGCAGGTATGGCTGTTGACCTATTTTCTGAATCAAGTATAGAGCATGATATCCTTAATCTGAAAAGCGCGCTCGTTATGGGTCATTTACCAGAGAAACCAGGAGAAATTCTAGTCAGTGACGAATTTTTTCAACGTTTAAACATTCAGTTAGGTGAAACAGCCACACTTATAAGTTCAACGATGTACGGAAGTACGGCCACGGCTAATTTTACTGTAGTAGGTACTATCCGTTTTGGGCTCTCAGCCATGGACCGCGGTGCTATGCTTGCAGATATCTCGGATATTCAGATTGCACTGAATATGGAGGATGCTTCAGGAGAGATTTTAGGATTTTTCAATGACTTCCTCTATCGCAACGAAAAGGCCGAAGAAATCGTGACCTTATTCAATACAAAATATCAGGAGAGTGAGGATGAATTCTCGCCTGTTATGAAAACTCTCCGGGACCAGAGTGGTTTAGCTGAATTGTTGGATATGTATGCTTATGTTTCAGGCATAATGTTATTTATTTTCATCCCGGCTATGTCAATTGTGCTGTGGAATGCTGGTCTTATTGGGAGTCTAAGGCGTTATGGTGAGATCGGAGTCCGATTGGCAATGGGTGAAGACAAGGGGCATATCTACCGTTCTATGTTAGCTGAATCACTGATGATAGGATTGATTGGTTCTTTGTTAGGTACTGCTATTGGCCTTGCAATTTCTTACTATCTCCAGGTTAAAGGTATTAATATCGCATCCATGATGAAAAACTCTTCTATGCTGATGTCCAATGTAATGAGGGCTCAAATAACACCTACAAGTTTTGTAATAGGTTTCATTCCGGGCCTTATTGCCACTTTTCTCGGGACATGCATTTCCGGAATAGGGATTTATAAACGGCAGACATCACAACTTTCGAAGGAGCTTGAAGCATGAATCAATTGATACTCACCCTTATCGTTCTTATAGGGACTTCAGTGAATGCACAAACACCTTCTGGAGATTGGATCCTTAGGAAAGTCGATGAAAATATTACTTCTGAAAATAAAATAATAGTAGCTGAAATGATAATTCAAGGCCGCAGAGGCACACGAACAATTAAATCTAAATCATGGATTCATGGAACTGACAAATCTTTCACTGAATATTTGTCTCCTGCACGTGAAAAAGGAACAAAAATGCTCAAACTTGGGGATCAGTTATGGACATATTCTCCATCTTCTGACCGGATAATCAAAATCTCAGGCCATATGCTTCGTCAATCAGTCATGGGTTCTGACCTTTCATACGAGGATATGATGGAAGACCCTGAATTACATAATCTTTACGATGCAAAAGTTGTTGCAGAAGAAACGTTTCTTGAACACAAGTGTTGGTTGTTGGAACTTATTGCAAAAGCAAGCGATATCACTTACTATTCCAGAAAAATCTGGGTGGATAAGGAACATTACATCGCACTTAAGGAAAACCGGTACGCAAGGAGCGGTAAACTTCTAAAAATAACCGAAGTAACAGAAATTATGCGAACCCAGAATCGCTGGGTTGCAAAAAGGGCTGTTTTTAAAAATGTCCTAAAAAAAGGAAACGGGACAGAATTTGTCCTCGAGTCTGTTGATTTTAATACATATATCCCGGAATATATTTTTTCAAAGGCTTCACTGCGGAAGTAATCAGTTTGTATGAATGCCTAATAGAATCTCTTTTAAGCTTTAAAGCTCTTTCATCTTGATGTTTCGAAACCAAACATCATTTCCATGATCCTGCAGCCCAATATGGCCTTCCTGGTATTCGCCGAAATCCGGATATACGGAAAACTTGCTTTCTTTTACCATATTTTTCCAATCAAGAGTCCATAGGTGATATTCAAGCACCGTTTCACCATTTTGCCAGTGTTCGACAAGTCCCTCATTTACATATATTTTTATTTTGTTCCACTCCCCTGCATGTTTTGAATTTTGAGGTTTTGCAGGGATTAAATCATACAATGCTCCAGCCTGCCTGTTTCCATCTTTCCCTTTTTTTGCATCAGGATGCCTTTCATTGTCAAGAATTTGCATCTCTGGAGCTGACTGCCATATAGGCTGATCTTTTTTTTCTTTCCCCATATAAAAAATACCGCTGTTTCCTCCTTCTGATATCTTCCATTCCAGTTTCAGTTCAAAGTTCTTATATATTTTTTCGGTAATTATATCACCACCATGGCCTGCTTCTCCACGTCCAGAGCCAATACAGTGAATCGTACCATCAACTATTTCCCATCCAGCATCGGGAAAGTTTTCTTTGTTATAGCCTCTCCACCCAGTGCTTGTTTCTCCATCAAACAAAAGCAGCCATCCATCGTCGATTTCTTGTTGAGTAAGCTTGTTAATCTGTTCTTCCTGTACGCCTTTCTCTGAAACACAAGAAGCTGTGATAAAACAGGCAAACATTAAAACTAACAATATTATTTTGAAGTTTTTCATTAAAACCTCTCTCTTTAACATTTTCCGATAATCATCAATATTCATCTTTAAACAGTTCAATCTCTTTTAGACTACCTGCATCTTTTCAGGATCCCAGTTTATTATTTTCTTTCCAAAATAGCTCAGATTACTCGCAAGTGCAGGACCTGCAGCCCTTAATCCATATATCGAATTTTCTATAACCGGATTTCCTGTTCTTACAGAATCAAAGAAATTTACAAAGTGGTCATAACGGTCATTGTAATCCTTGGGCGTCTTGTAAAAGATTTCTTTTGGTGGTTGCATAGAGGGCCTTTCTTCAGGAAACCTTTCATAATATTCTTCAAGGAATTTCTTTTGAGTATTCTCAGCAAAAGTGTCAATCATGTAACCAGGTGCCTTTTTCATCTTGCTTTTCCTGAGCGTTACGCCTTCTCCGCTCACTTTAATTTCTCCCTCAGAACCTACCAGGCGAATATTCGAACCGCCACCTGACCCGTCGGCAAAATTGACCCTTAACACAAGATTAAATGCCGGGTGATTCGAAGTTTTTGCATAATCATACACACCAATAAACATATCAGGTACATCCCTTCCATCCTTCCAGTACCTTAATCCCCCAGTCGAGAATATTCTCCGAGGTCCATTCGAACTAGTTATTAAATGTAATCCTGAAAAGAGGTGAACGAACAAATCTCCTGCTACGCCTGTTCCATAATCCTGATAATTTCTCCACCTGAAAAACCTTATAGGATCAAATGGCCTCTTTGTTGTCGGTGCTATATATCTGTCCCAGTCAATTGTCTTTTCGGAAGCATCAGGCGGGATGGAGTACTGCCATGCACCAAGTGCAGATAACCTGTCCCAGTAACCTTCAACAAAATTAAGATCCCCGATTTTCCCTGATTTATATAACTCCTTTGCTTTTTCGTAAATGATCGAGCTCACACGCTGGCTGCCTACGATAAGAGTTTTTTTTGTGCTGTTTTCAGCTCTAATGAGTTCGTGGCCATGTTCAATCTTCTGAACCATCGGTTTTTCCAGATAAACAGCTTTGCCTTTTTTGAGTGCTTCCACAGCAATAATTGAATGATAGTGGTCAGGGGTTGCAATCACGACAGCGTCAATATCCTTTCTGTCCAGTATTTCGTTGTAATCCCGCGTGGTAAAAGTATCTTTTCCAAAGATTTCCTTTGATCTTATCAGCCTCCCATCATACAAATCACAAGCTGCTACCATTTCAACACCATCAACCAATAAGGCTGTCCGCACATCTTCCATTCCCATCCAGCCGGCTCCAATCAAGGCAATATGAATCTTATCATTTTCAGAGATTTTCTTTTTTACTCTAATCCCATGAACTTCTCTGAAAATTCTTTTCCTGTTGGAACTAAGCAGAACTGTAGGTGCTCCTGCTGCTAATGCAGTTGTCAATGTTAATTTCTTTAAAAACGAACGTCTGGAATTTTTGCCTGGAAGTTCACTGTACTGTTTTTTCCCTTCTTTTTTCATCCCCTCTCCTTATTAAATTTATTTGTTATATCACACAATAATAATTTTTATCACCGAAAAAAACCTATGTCAATCACATAACCTGTATTATTTACAATTCGAGGTTACCGCAGGAGCAGTTTGAGTCAGACTAAGAATGTAGTTTTTAGAAAGGGGGATTAATCTCTTTTATCCCAATTGCCTATTAGGTAAGGTTTTAATCTTTCAAATTCCAGACATAGCTGCTCTATTTCCTCTTCGGCTTCCTGATTATTCATATCCTTTGTCTTTAAAACAAAAGATGCAATAAATCCAAAGTAAAGAGGAATCATTGATTCAAGAACCAGGGGAAGACTCATCCCCATGAAAATGTTTTTAAACCTGTGATAAAAAAGGATGTAATCATAGAGAATGTTTACCCAGAGATGATTTGAAAAATCAAAATTCTTCTTTTGAAGCAGTATTATCTTTTCTAGTCCCTCTTGATTTTCTTTTTTCAATATTTCCTGCCATATGCAGTTAAATTTCTTATGCCCTTTACGAAAAATATGGAAAAGCTCGTTAAAATCCTGAGAGACCTCTTCAGGAACAACACTGGCTTGAAAACCAAAAGTTGTCAGGTCAACACTCTTCTTTATTTTCTTCCATATTTCATAATTTTCTTCAACAAGAGAGAAAATAGTTCCTATCACTTGCTTAAACATTGGAGCAAGCGTTGCTATGTTTTTTGGATTATGGATTTTTGCTCCAAGGAAAGATTGACAGACCTTAAAACTATTTGCCAAGGCAATTGTTGTCATCCAGATGTCAATACCATAATAAGCTACATCGGTATCCCAGATATCTTTGAATATGTAATGGTTAAGAATATCTGCAGAAAAACCGAATTCTCCACCGATTGGCTGGCGTATCCTTTTCCCATAAAGAGCTCTGGTTATTGGATAAATTATAGAATTAGTTATTGTGCCATCATATTTATGACGTGAATAAAGTGGAGCAACATAATCAAAATCCTTAAAAATAATAGGTCCGGCTAAAAGCTGGATCCACTCAGGGGTTATTGAACGCAGGTCAGAATCAACAACAACAACAGCTTTAACCTTTAACTCATGAGCAATTTCAAATATTCTCCTGAAGGCTTTCCCTTTACCAGGTGCTCCTCTGAAACTTGTAACCACTTCTGAAATAGGCATTTGAAGGCTCCTGGTGAAAGGATGCATTTCGTGGGAGATAAGGATCGTATCAAGTTCATCATAATCATTAATGTGATTGCGAATTACTTTTCTGGTGTTATCTGAAGAGCCGCAGTCAGAGTTAACAATGACACTTTTATATTTTGGAAAATATTTCGTAAGCCCGAGGCGAACTGCTTTTATAACATGCCCTATTGTATTTTCATTGTTATAACTTGGAATACCAACTAAAATATCAGCTTTTTTTATTTTTCCAATCCGCTCTTGTGTTTTTGGTGTAAGCGAAATTTTATTGTTCATTATAATTTGTTCATTATAATATTTATTGTCTATTATAATATGATAAATAAGAAGTTTTATTTTAAAGGATATGTTCATTCTCCGTCAATCATCTTTTTGGATGGTTTGTGGGGTGATTTATCTACTTTTTTTATAACCTTAAAAGATGAAGGAAATTTAGTATTTCAAATATAATCTATAAGTTTTGAAAATCATTCAAAATACGGGATTTTACAAGTATATAAATTGACACAGGTTATTTTTTTTTCTATCCTATCGGAAGAAGGTTTTTTTTATTTTAAATATAATGGAATATTTCTTAGGGGGATGAAATGTCGGATTTTTTCCAAAATGGAATTATCACCACTTTTCATAAATTAGGAGAATTAGACCTTAAAAAACTTGAAGATGCTTTAAGAGGATTTTCAAGAATAAGACCCATAGCACTTATTCTGCCTTCTCTTTATAGGGAATTTTCGAGCGGTTCCCTTCAAAATATCATGAATACATTGAGAAAGGTAAATTACCTCAATGAAATCGTCCTCTGTTTGGACAAGGCAAACTTACAACAATTTAAAAAGGTTAAAAAAAATTTCTTTTCAGTAAAAAAACTTACTATCATCTGGAATGATAGTCCTCGGATGAAAGAACTTTATCACCTTCTAGATAATAATAATTTATCTCCGGGAAGAGAAGGAAAAGGAAGGGCAGTCTGGATTTCCCTGGGTTACATTCTGGCAAGAAGAAAAAGCCGTGTCATTGTAATACACGATTGTGATATTGTTAACTACAGCAGGATTCTTCTAGCTCGCCTCTGTTATCCTGTTACAACAACACATTCTGAATATGAATTCTGCAAGGGATATTACAGCCGAATAAATGGCAAAATGTACGGCCGTGCAACCAGGTTATTTTTCACTCCATTCATTCGGGCTCTTGAAAAAATCTTAGGCTATTTACCATTTCTAGTCTTCATGGACAGCTTCCGTTATGCATTATCTGGCGAGATTTCCATAAGAAGGGATCTTGCGATGGCTATGCGAATACCAAGTGATTGGGGCCTGGAAGTAGGCACTCTCGCCGAAGTTTACAGAAATATGTCATTGAACAGAATCTGCCAGGTTGATATTGCAGATACATACGAACATAAACATCAGGCTCTAGTGCCAAATGATACTGAAAAGGGAGTTTTGAAAATGACTGTGGATATCACCAAATCCATCTTTAGAAATCTAGCTCTTGAAGGGGTGCAATTCTCCGAAGGCTTTTTCAAGACATTGAGCAATATTTATCTGAAAATTGCACAAGAGACTGTCATTCGTTACGAGAATGACGCAGCCATAAATGGATTAGATTTTGACCGTCACAGCGAATCTTTATGTGTGGAGGCTTTTGCCGAAGCTATAAAAAAAGCAGGAGATGATTTCTGGCAAAATCCATCTTCCTCTCTCCTAATTCCAAACTGGCATAGAATAACGGCAGCTCTCCCTAATTTTTTTGACCTTTTGACTGAAACAGTAAAAAAAGATTCCTAGTAAAAGATAAAAACCGAACATAGCTCCTCCATCAGCATAGAACAAACCGTCCTTTCTTCCTAGTTTATTATATGGATAGCTTTTCCTTGAGCTTTCAATGCTGCCTCTGCAACAGATTCAGATAATGTAGGGTGAATGTGAATAGATGAAGAGACATCTTGTAGCGTCATTCCATTTTCTATTGCTAATGTCATCTCAGCAATAAGCTCACTGGCATTAGGGGCAAGAATATGTGCTCCAACAATCTTTTCCTTTTTATCGGCTATGATTTTTACTGCTCCCTCGATACTACCCATAGACAAAGCTCTCCCATTTGCCTGGAGAGAGAATAACCCTGTTTTTACCATGATACCTCTTTCCTTTGCTTCCTGCTCTGAAAGGCCAACAGATGAAAATTCAGGCTCTGAAAACACAGCCATCGGGAGTGCATTATAATTAACAGTCTTTGTTAATCCAGAGGCATTTTCAGACGCAGCTATTCCTTCATGCAAAGCTTTATGTGCCAGAAGCTTGCCTCCAATAAGGTCTCCAATAGCATAAACTCCAGGGACGCTCGTCTCAAACCTGGAATTTACTTTAACAAATCCTTTTTCATCCAGGTCGAGTTCTGGAAGAGCTTCTTTTAAATCTTCAGAATTAGGCCTGCGGCCAGTTGCTAATAGAATTTTATCTGTATTAAAATCAAATGGATTCTGATCTTTCAAACAAGTACCCTTGAGATATATATTCCCATCCTTAATAAAACATTCTTCTATTCTCATCTGAGTAAATATTTTCAATCCCTGGTCTTTTAGGACTCTTTCCATTCGGAATATGATATCTCTTTCACTCCCTGGTAGAATAGTCGGCATAATCTCTAGAATTGAGACATCACTCCCAAGCCTCTGAAAAATAGTACCCATTTCCAGGCCAATAGGACCAGCCCCTACAATTATCAATCTTCGTGGAATATTTTCTAATTCCAGAGCTTCCCTGCTTGTTATGATATTCTTCATGTTTGTCTTTAAAAAAGGAAGATCTGCCGGCCTGCTTCCTGTTGCAAGAATAATTTTATCTGTTTTGAATATTTTTTCCCCTTCTTCGCAGGAAATTTCGATATGATTCTTACTCCTTAATAAAGCTTTTCCTTTCACAACATTAACGCCGTTCTTTTTCAATAGAAACTCTACTCCTTTTACAAGTTTCTTCACAATTTTTCCCTTTTCCTCCTGTATCCTTTTCCAATTACATTTAAATGCTTCAAATTTACCTTCAATATTTTTGTTCTCTTTTAAGTCTCTAAAAATCTTTGTTTGATGCAAAAGGTACTTGGTTGGTATGCATCCATAATTCATACAGGTCCCTCCAACCTCATCCCTTTCAAACAATACTACTCTTCTTTTAAGCTGGGCTCCTCTAATTGCAGCCACATAGCCCCCTGGCCCTCCTCCAACAATCCCTATATCATATTTATCATCCATTTTTTCCTCACTTTTTTAACCTGGATTATTCATAAATTATGCCGATAACAATATATATTTTCCATTATATCTGCCAGTTACGTTGATTTTTCCTTCAGCATAACATTTAACTCTTTTCCCATGCACTTCTTTTCCTCTATACCGGTATTCTTTACCTTACAGGCGAGCCGATCTTACCGCATCTGCTTCGTTACAGCCCATTCGTGGTGAAGGACCACAACTTCATGCGCTGTGCCTTGCATCTGCAGCAACCTCGACTCGTGAATAATCCAGGTTAGTTAATATTATTATATACTTTCTTCTTTCCTGTCTAAAGAATTAAATCGTATTTCATGTTCAATTTTATCTTGACAGCACAAGATAAAATAATTGATTATACACTGGACAGGAGAAAAAACAACTGAATATTATCATTCAGAAAAAACGCTTTATTTACATTTTTTTTATCATTTTTATACTTTTTTTTGGCTCTAAGATCTTTGCGGATGACTACGGCACATTGTTGGGACAAATTATTAACTCTAACAATCAAGCCCTTCCGAATGTTCAGATTTCTATATCAAACAAAGGGACGGATTTTAAACAAGAATTTGTCAGTGATACTACAGGTTCATTTCAGGTTTGCGGGATTCCTCTTGGTCAATACATAATACGCTTCGATGCTAAGGGATTTCAACCTTATATTAGAGAGAATGTTTTTCTGGAACCTTCTCAAACCCTCTATATTAAGGTCATATTTAAAAGTAAAGAAGCTTCAATATCCAGAATAACCCGCCTCGACTACTCCAATTGTATATATCAAACAATCCTTGATGAATCTCAAATCAATGAATTACCTTCAGCTCATAATGTTTGGTCTCTTATAGAAAACCAGGATCTCTCGGCAACAACCAATCGTATTGATACAGGAGGTCTCTGGGGAAGCATCCCTGCCCTCTATAGTTCAAGAGGAAGCTGTTCCTGGACTCAGAATATTTATCTCCTCAACGGAATGGACGTCACCGACCCTTACTGGACAGGCAAACCCCTTTTTTTTGCTGATTTTTACGCACTGCGTTATACCCAGCTTATTAATGCCGCGCACCCGGTTCAAGCCCTTAATCCAGGTGGATACTTTAACCTCATGACAAAGGAAGAGACAAATGAATACTACGGCAGCATCTCAATTTTTAACATCCATAAATCGTTACAAAGTTCCAACATCTCCCCTGCTCTGAGGAAAGAAGGAATCTTTGAAAGCCACTCATTCAATCATTTAACAGAAGGAAATTTCCATCTGTCAGGCCCTATAATCCCAGGGAAAATCTCGTTCTTCAGCTCAGTATCTGCCTTTGATACATCACGTAATTTAGCAGACTACGAAAAAGATGATAAATCTTCAGTCTTATCCGGCCTTTTAAGTTTAAAATTCCGCTATTCTATAAGCACACTGCGTCTTCTCTGGACAGGACAAATCCTGTCTCATCCATCTTTTGGTGCAGAAAGGAATGTTCCTTTCTCCTCAACTTCTGATCGAAGAGACCTCTATAATGTATTTCAAGCCATATGGGACTTTAGAATTCGAGAGAACAATTTCCTTAAGGCGGGCCTTTGTTTTAGCCATGGAGACATCCGTTCCTCTTACCAGAATGAGCCTCTCGACTATTACGGGAAGGATATCTTCAATAAAATTCCCTCTGGAGCGGCTCCTCTTTCCTCGCAGGATAAGCGCAGTCGTTTAAACTTTCTTGTCAAAGGAGAATCGCTTTTTTCATTCTTCCCAAATGCAAGATACAAATTACAATACGGCTTCCAACTTCAGCATTGTGTTTCCTCTTCACTGCAAGAAATCAAAGACAATCTTTACTTACATTTTTTTCAGGGCCTTCCCCTTGAAATCGTTAAATATAATACTCCTATTGAGCATCAGGAATCAGCTTTTCATTTAAATCTTTTTATTCAAAACACAGTAACTCTTTCAAATTTTTTCTCCTTTTATTTTGGGTTTAACCTTGCCTCAAGCAGAGGCGGAAAACCTGGCCAATCTTCTCTTTCGGATGGAACAGGAGTAAAAAGCAGTATTAGCTGGCTAAATATTGCTCCCCGTGTTGGATTTATCATTCCTCTGTCTAAAGCAAAAACATCGGCATTGAAAATTTCCTTCGCACGTTATTATTTCACCCTACCCCTTCACTATCTGACATACGGTAATCCTGATGCGCTCGGAGGATCTGTTTACACCTGGAATGATCAAAACAAAGACAACCTCTTTCAAGAAAATGAAATAGGTACACTTATCAGACGGGAGGGGCCTTTTTTCTCAAGAATTGACCCTGATTTAAAAAGACCTTACACTGACGAGGTTGCTATTTCTTATGCCTGCACATTCAGTTCCAACTGGTATTTTTCTCTCGGAGGATTTTATAGAGCAACAAACAATCTTATAAAAACAGTTAACATTGGAGTACCATTTTCTGAATATGACCCCGTATATTTCATAGATGATGGCGATGATATGATTCCATTCTCTAGTGACGATCTGCTTTTAACTGTATACAATCAAAAGAAAGAAAGTCTCGGTCAGGATTTTTTTCTTCTTTCCAACTGGGAGTCAGATAAAAGAGTATCCAATTATTTTGGTTTTGACCTCAACCTTATTAAAAAATTCAGCTCAAAATTCACTTTCTTTCTTTCTCTTACCGCAATCCAGGCAGATGGAACAACAAATCCTGGAAATACAGAATGGAAAAATGATGACGGACTCATAGGAACTCTATATGATAATCCAAATACCCTTATTAATGCCACAGGAAGGCTGCGCTTTGACAGAGGTTACACTGGCAGGCTTGGCTTTAATTATTTGGCTCCATTTGATATAAGAATTGCATGTATTATTAAATATTACGATGGTCAGCCTTTTGCAAGAAAAATCATCATTACCGGATTTAACCAGGGTCCTTTTTATATCATGGCTCATCCCCGTGGGGTTGCCAGATATGAATACAATAGAACAATAGACATAAGAATTGAGAAACAATTAAATTTTGGAGAAAAAAGATTGAGAATAATTCTCGACGGATTTAATATTCTTAATCGTGGGCTTGCCACAGAAGAAAATGAATGGACAGGGCCAGAATTTCCTCTCCGCTTTGCAACAGAAATTCAATCTCCAAGGGTATTCCGTATTGGCTTGGCTTATGAATTCTAAAAAAATATTTTCAATTTTATTTCTTTTCTTTTTTCTTATAATTTCTTTTATACCCTGTCAAATTTTCGCGCAAGATATATTTATATGGCGCCCTGATCTAAACAAAAAAAATCTATCTGAGCAGCATAAAATATTCATCCATGGAGAGTACTTTGTACAGCTCCAATCCCCATGTACCTTCCCAAGCTATAACGACCTCAGCGGCCCTGAAGACAGATGGAACTATGGATTTCAAAACCGCATTTTTTTCACACGAAACACGAGTTTCCTCGGTCAACTTATCACTCATGATGATGGCGGAAGGAGGACTAAATTCGACTGGCATTTTTCTCTCAGGCATTCTCCTTTCGAAAACCTTGTATTTATAATAGGCCACGACAGCAACCATGACTCTGACTTCCAGAGCCATCTTAACCAAAAATCTTTTTATCTTAACCGCAATTACATCGGATTCGGCATTCCTTTCCAAACAGAGGCTCTTTATGTTGAACCGTTCACATGGTTTCTCCACCACACAAACCATAAAGGGCATCTAGACTTTTCAGGAGAGAAACTGCGCCAGGAATATGGTATAAGATTAGGCCTGCGCCTAAAAAAATTTGCAGTCGCAAATCTTCAGGTATTATCTCAGAGTGAAAAAATTTTCTCACTTGCCCAGACTATCAGAGCCGATTTGATCATCAGAATAAAACTCCTGGATTATTTCGAACTGTCCCTTGGAACAAGCCTATGGAAAGACATAACTGAAAGCCGACTTGAAAACAAAAAATATTTTTATAAATTCATATGGGGTATTGCCATTCCATTTTAAAGAAATAATAATGCTTTCTATAACTGGAAAATTTATCTTTTCTTTCATTATCATTGCAACATTTTTTGCCTTTGCTATTCCCGTCTATTATCGATACAGAATCATTAGGTCCGGGCTTCCGGATAAAAGGTTTAATAATTTCGGAAAAAGGATCTGGCAGGCACTGACCAAAGTATTATTCCAGAGATGCACACTTAAAAATGAAAGATTATTCACTGGTTTTATGCATGTTTTCATTTTCTATGGGGCTCTTACTTTTGATACTATGTCTGTCAATCATACACTTGAAGGATTTATCCCAAATTTTTTTATTTTTGGCAGTACAAATTTCGGCCTTTTCTTTTCCTTTTTAGTTGATGTCTTTGCTATTCTTGTCCTTTCAAGCGTAGTCTTTTTTACTATAAAAAGATTTATAGTTAGGCCAAAAGCCTATGACACAACCCTTCTTGATTCGGGAATTATTTATATTCTTCTCACAGTAGTAACTTTAAGCTACCTTTATTTTGAAGCTTTTTCAATTGCTCACATTCCAGATATGGAACGTTTTTCTTTTCTGGGAGGACTTCTAGCCCAAACAATAAAAAATTCTGGCCTGAGTTCGAGGATTATAACTCTGCATTTCAATATTTCCTGGTGGCTTCATATTCTTATAGTTTACGGATTTATTGCCTATGTTCCCTATTCTAAATACTTTCACATGTTTGCAGCACCTTTTAATGTGCTTTTCAATTCTGATAATCCTTCAGGAGAATTAAAATCTTTGGATATCGAGAATTCAGAAGTTTTTGGAGTCGAAAAAGTTTCAGACTACACATGGAAAGATTTCCTGGATGCATTTGCCTGTATGGAATGCGGCCGGTGTCAGGATGCCTGCCCAGCTTTTGCCAGCGAAAAACCACTATCTCCAAAAATGATTATTTTCAACTTAAAAAATCATCTTCTAAAACAAGGCAAAAATCTCATAAAAAATAAAAAAGAGAAGATCCCCCTTCTGATGAGCGAAGTATATACAGGAGAAGAAATCTGGTCATGCACTACGTGTGGGGCCTGTATGCATGTTTGTCCTGTTGAAATACAACATATTCCAAAAATTATTGGACTCAGACAGAGCCAGGTATTGATGGAAAGCAAATTTCCCTCTGAATTGAATTCGTTGTTCAGAAATATGGAAACTAACAGCAATCCATGGGGAATCGGTTTTGCAGATAGAGCCAATTGGACCAAAGATCTAAATGTAAAATTAATGAGTGAACATACGGATACTGAATATCTTCTCTGGCTGGGATGTGCAGGTTCTTTTGATGAGAATGGAAAAAAAATTGCCACGGCCTTGATATCAGTTCTTAATAAGGCTGGAATAGATTATGCAGTTCTTGGATCGGAAGAAAAATGTTGTGGCGATTCAGTAAAAAGACTGGGCAATGAGTATTTATTCCAGATGCAGGCTTGTGAAAACATTAAAATGTTTTGTAAATACAACGTCAAAAAAATCATTGTTATGTGTCCTCATGGATATAATACTTTTAAACACGAATACAAAAATCTTCTCGAGTTAATTCCTGATATTTCCACAGGTGATAAAGAACATATTAAAAATATTGAAGTCATCCACCATGTCCAACTTATCGCAAAACTCATTCGAGAAGGGCAGCTTCCAATAAATTGTAACATGAAAGAGCTGTTTACATATCATGATTCCTGCTATTTAGGCCGACAAAATAATATTATTAACGAACCCCGCGATATCCTGTCAAAGTTGAGCCAGAAAAGTATAATCGAACTTAAAAACAACAAAGAACACAGTTTTTGCTGTGGAGCTGGGGGTGGATTGATGTGGGTAGAGGAATTACTGGGGACCCGTATAAATCATATTAGAACAGATGAAATAATTGATTCTAATGCTGATGTTGTTGTTACATCATGCCCTTTCTGCCAAACCATGATTCAGGATGGACTCAAGGACAAAGAAAAAGAAAGTATTAAAGTAAAAGATATCGTACAGGTGGTTGCTGAGGCAATAGAATATGAATAATTCATTTTAAAAGGATTGCCCTGAAAGCTGCTATTGCACTATCTATATCTTCATCGTCTATATCTTTATTTGTTACAAAACGGGACCCTCCTGCAACAGGCAAAGCCAATATGCCCCGATCCTCTAATCGGGACAGAAGTTCTTGAGTAGAAAGAGTTGGATGATTAAACCCAAATATTATGATATCGGTTTCTATATTTTCCGGATCTAGGTCAATGCCAGGAAGTCCAGCAATGCCTAAAGCCAGATTTTTTGCCCTGACATGATCCTCCTTTAACCTATCTACCATCTCAGTTAAAGATATGATCCCTGCTGCTGCCAGAATTCCCACCTGCCTCATTCCCCCACCCAGCACTTTTCTTATTCTGCGAGCATATTCTATAAAATCCCTAGAGCCAACCAACATCGAACCCACTGGAGAAGACAGCCCTTTTGAAAGACAAAACATCATAGAATCCCCAATCTTCGCATACTCTTTTACAGGAATCCCTGAAGCTACACTGGCATTAAAAACTCGTGCACCATCAAAATGAATTTTCAAATTATGCTTATCTGCTACTTCTCTAACAGCTCTTAAATTCTCCATTGGTACAACTGCCCCACTCCAAGCATTATGAGTATTTTCAACACAAATAAGAGATGTCCTTGGGAAATGAACAGAAGGTATTCTTATGTTGCGTTCAATTTCCTCAGGGTCCATTGCTCCACGATTAGAAGTGATCGGACGAGGAGTAATTCTTGATATAAAAGTCATGTGTGTGGATTCCATGTTATAAATATGGGACTTTGCTTCTACAATGACCTCATCCAATTCTGTTGTCCACACTTTGACTGCGATAGAATTTCCCATAGTTCCAGAAGGAACATACAAACTAGCCTCTTTCCCCATCATTTCTGCTGATATAGATTCAAGTTTTTTAACCGTAGGGTCATCTCCCAAAACATCATCTCCCACAATAGCCTCAGCCATTGCTTTTCGCATTCTTTTGGTCGGCCTTGTAACTGTATCACTTCTAAAATCTGAATATTTTCTCATTTTATGATCTCCTTTCCATACATCCATTGTAAATAAAAAAATGATGTTCGGCAAATAATTCGGTTAGTTTTTTACTGAAAATGGAACTTTTTTCAGGTTTACTTGGTTGATAATCTATGGTATAGATAACTTTGATTTTATTGTAATAATGATTCTGTTGTAATAATATTTCACTATGTCAAAAAATAATCTTTTGTCAAAAAATAATCTTTTCAAATGTACATTTTATCTTCTCCTTTTTCTTAACATCTTCTTTTTGAGTTCCATTATATCTTATCAAATAACTGTAAGAGGAGAGATGGTCGTAGTCCCTGATCTGTTTGGCAAAACACTGGAGGAAGCAAAACAGGAATTGGCAAAAGAAAAATTAGTTATTATCCAAAGCGAAGTGCAACTCCATGAATATTTAGAAGATGGAAAAATCATTTCCCAGGACATTCTTCCAAATTCAAGGGTAAAGATCAATAAACAAGTAAAAGTTATTCTGAGTTCTGGCAAAGAAAAAATAGTTATCCCTCAATTCCTTGGGAGAAGTCTCCAGACTGTAAGCAACGAACTTAAAGACATAGGATTAAGGAAAGGCAATATTTCACACGTTCATACTTCCAAGTATGCTGCCGGAAAAATAATTGCTCAATTTCCTCTTCCTTTTGAAGAAGCTGGGAAAAACTTCCGCATTAGCTTTCTTGTTAGCCAGGGAGAAAAGGAAAAAAAATATCTCATGCCCGATCTACTCGGAAAACACTCCTCATCTATCATTGCAAAACTAAAGGAACTGGAATTCAATATAGGAGATATACGCTATTCTTTTTATCCGGGCCTCGATACAGGGATTATTATCAATCAATTTCCCCATCCGGGCGCACGAATCCAGAAAAGAAACCTAATCACTCTTGAGGTAAGTAAATAATGATTCAGATTGCCCCCTCAATTCTTTCTGCAGATTTTTCAAGAATCGCAGAGGCAGTCAAACTCGCAGAAAAAGCAGGAGCTGACTTGATTCACATCGATATTATGGACGGACACTTTGTACCTAATCTGACGTTTGGACCTAAGTTGGTAGCCTCCCTCAGAGAAAAAACTTCCCTTCCTCTGGATGTTCATCTAATGGTGGAAAATCCAAGGTTTTTCATTCCATTATTCCATGAGGCCGGGGCAGACTGGATTTCCATCCATATTGAAAATTCCGTCCACATTCATAAAGATATCACACTCATTAAAGAATTAGATAGAAAAGCAGGCCTTGCCATTAATCCTGGGACTCCATTTCATCTTATAAACGATATTGTCCAGGAACTTGATTATGTCCTTCTCATGACTGTTAATCCAGGCTGGGGGGGGCAGGGATTTATCGAATCCTGTCATGCAAAAATATCCAATCTCAAGAAGATGTTAACGCATCAAAATATTGATATCCCTATTGAAATAGATGGAGGAGTAACATACGAAAATATGGAAAAGCTCATCAAAGATGGCGCAGAGATTTTTGTTGCAGGTTCTAGCATCTTCAATGATAAAAACCCCGCAGAAATGATCATTAAGATGAAAAAACTGGCCAAAAAATACAATCAACAATGAACTGTCTAGTCACAGGAGCAGCAGGATTTATAGGTTCCCACCTATGTAGAAGACTTCTCAAAGAAGGATTTTATGTCACTGGCATCGACTCTTTTACAAGTTTTTATCCAAAGTGGATCAAGGAGAGAAATATTCAGCCCTTCTTGAATGAGAAAAAGTTCGAATTTATTGCAGAAGACATAAATACTCTGAGCCTGAAAAAGCTGCTACAAAAAGCAGATTATGTTTTCCACATTGCAGCTCAAGCAGGAGTAAGATCAAGCTGGGGTCAGGAATTTTCTACTTATACTAAGAACAACATCGAAGCAACACAAAAATTACTGGAAGAATCAAAAGAGGCACAGATAAATAAATTTATCTACGCTTCTTCTTCTTCTGTTTATGGATTTTGTCCTGAGATTCCTACTTCAGAAGACAGCCCACTTCTCCCCTACTCACCTTACGGTGTAACCAAACTCGCGGGAGAGCATCTTTGTTTTCTTTATTTTAAAAACTATGGAGTCCCATGCATTTCTCTGCGCTTTTTCACTGTTTACGGACCGGGTCAACGTCCTGATATGGCATTCCACAGGTTCTTTAAGGCCATCGCTGAAAACAGACCCATTTCTATATATGGCAATGGTGAACAGACAAGAGATTTTACATATATCAATGACATCATTGAAGCAAATTTCGCTTCCATAAAACTGGGGAAAATAGGAGAGACATATAATATCGGAGGCGGAAATCGAAGAAAAATGATAGACCTTTTTCCAATATTTGAGGAAATATGCAAGAAAAAAGTGCAAATAAACTGGCAAGAAAATCAGAGAGGTGATGTTCTTCATACATTTGCAAGCATTGAAAAGGCAAAACGTGATTTAAATTATACACCAAAATTTAAGCTTTATGACGGACTCCAGGAGGAATTTAAATGGATTAAGAGTCTATATTCTATTTAATCCAAAACATTCATAAAAAAATGATAATCAGGAAAAATGTGATGAAAAAAATAAAAATTGTTTCTTTAATTGCCATTGTTTTCTTAGTTGTTGGGTTTGGGTGCAAGAAGGAAAAAATCGAAATCTCACCTGAAGTAGCCTCTTCAGACGAGGCTCTGTTTAAATTGGGAGAAAAATATATCGAGAAAGATCCGGAAAAAGCTCAACTGTATTTCAGGCAGGTAATCGATTCCTTCCCAAAGAGCTTCTATGCACAGAGGGCTAAATTATCCATTGCAGACATCTATTTTAAAAAGGGAGACGAGGGAAACCTGATAGTTGCAGCCTCTGAATACAGGGAATTTATTTCCCTTTTCCCACTGAGCCCTTCATCGTCTTATGCGCAATACCGGATAGCATTGACTTATTTTAAAAAAGTTTTAGGCCCTGGACGGGACCAGACAAAAACCAAGCAAGCACTGGATGAATTCAAGAAAGTTATTACTAACTACCCGATGAGTGAAGAAGCAAAGTCCTCTCAAGAAAATATAAGGTTATGTGAAGAATATTTGGCAGAGCATACTTACAGCATCGGTTATTACTATTATAAAGTACACGTCTTCAAAGCTTCAATAAGCCGATTGAGTGAAATATTAACAAAATATCCAAATTATTCAAAAATGGATAAAGTCTATTTCTGCCTGGGAGACTCCTATCTCAAGTGGCATAAAGCAGATCAAAGTATCCCCTATTTTACGAAACTCATATCTGATTTCCCACAGAGTAAATATGCAAAAAACGCTGTTGAGATAATGAAAGAAATTGAAAAGGAACAGGAGGGAAAGAAAAAATAGATAATAAAAAAAATCTGCCCATGGAGGTTAATATGATAAAGAAAAAACATCTTATTTTGGTTATATCAGCTATCCTATCTTTCACTTGCCTCTCTTTCGCTCAATTTCAAGGAGACAAGATTTATAATAAAATAAAAGTGAAATCAGGAATCGGCTTTGAATATTTTAATCGGGCAGTAAGCCTGAATGACGATGAAGCATCTTCCAGCCTCAGTTCCTATCTTTTCACCTTAAATGCAGAATTTGAAACCCAGGGAGGATTCTTTTTAAATGTAATGGCAGGATTTTCTCTTTCAGAATTTGATTCCATTACATACCGGGAATTGCCATTCTCAATAGAACTGGAATCTGGAAAAATTGGAGGCTATCTCTTAGGTGGAAAAATAAAAAAAAGCATTATTACCCTGAATGATTTTGAGATTGGAGGCACTGCAGAATTCGTCTATTATATTGGGAAAGAGAAAGAATGGGAGATATCTGACTTGAGTGTCCCAGGAACTGTTACAGGAAAACCATCATGGATGAGAGCTCTAGCCGGAGCAGTAATTACTTATAAAGGTTATGATTATTTCTATCCCTATGTATCTATCGGCTATAATAAACTCTGGGGTACATTCACATTAGAAGAAACAATCCAGAATCTAAAGGGAACAGAAGAGAAAAAGATATCGGGAAAGAGCAATATAAGCACTGTCGTTGGGACAGTTTACGAGCTAACAAACGCCTTAAGTATCAATGCAGAGATCAAACTGTTCCCCTATAAAGACGGAGTAGATTTTGGGCTTTTATTTAAGGCCATGTATTCTTTTTAGTAATTTTGGGAGGATATCATGCGTAAAAACAAATATATATTTTTACTGTTCATAATACTGACTTTTTTCTTTACGGTAAGTTTCAAACAGGTCAGATTAAATACACACCTCAAAACTAGGCACGTACCGCTTCATCAAAAATTTCAATCTCTAAAAAATCCTTTTACTCGTTCCCTTAAAGCACAGCGCTATTCCCAAGATGAAATCCTGGTTAAGTTCAAACCTACTGTATCGAGTCAGTTCGCAGAAGCAACAATTGCTGCTTATAGTTCAAAAAAAATTAAAAAAATCCCAAAGATAAATATTTATCAAATACATATTCCCAAAAATATATCTGTCGAAGAAATGCTTTATGCAATGAACAGGAATCCTGATATTGAATATGCAGAGCCGAATTATCTAGTCCATATGACTGTCACTCCTAATGATATTTACTTCGAATATCAATATGCCCTCTATAATTCTGGCCAGTCAATTGGAGTCCCTGGGAGTCCTCAGGGAAAAGACAGAGCTGACATTAAAGCTACTGCGGCATGGGAGGAAACTAAAGGAAAGGAAGATGTGATTATTGCGATTATCGATACTGGTGTTGACCTTCTTCATCCGGAGTTGGAAAAAAAAGTCATATCTGGAGGCCGGGATTTTGTCAATGATGATTTTGATGCCACAGATGACGAAGGTCACGGTACTCACGTAGCTGGAATAGCTGCTGCTGACACAAACAACAATGAAGGAATCGCGGGAGTGGCATGGAACTGTAAAATCTTACCTGTTAAAGTCCTGGACGAAGAAGGAGATGGTTATTACAGCGATATAATCGATGGAATAATATGGGCCGCTGACAATGAGGCAAATGTTATTAATCTGAGTCTTGGAGGAGAATATCAAGCTCAAGCATTAGAAGAAGCTTTGAAATATGCTTATGATAAAGACATTGTTATCGTCGCTGCAGCAGGAAATGATGGAGGTTCAGTGATGTATCCAGCAGCTTATGACAATTACTGTCTGGCAGTTGCTGCTACGGATTACAACGATGACAGAGTTACACTGATAAACACAGAAGGATTACGGGAACCATGGGAATCAAATCATGGCCCAGAAATTGATGTTGCTGCCCCTGGACGAAGAATTCTAAGCTGTGTTCCTACATGGTATTGGGGCAAAGGTTCCCTTCCTTATGGATATTCCGACGGCACCTCTGCATCAGTTCCTCAGGTTTCAGGTTTGGCAGCGTTAATAAAGAGCATAAAACCATGGCTTTCGAATTCTGAAATAATGGATGTTATTCGCTATTCCTCAGATGATGTAAACTCAAACGAATATTCCGGAAACGATGAATTCATCGGATACGGACGGATAAACATGGAAAAGGCTCTTGTTCCGATAAAAATATCCACTTCCAAATAAAGTGAATGATTAAATCTCTCCGTATTAAAAATTTAGCCACCATAGAAGATATCGAGATACACTTTAAGAAAGGATTTTCTATACTCACAGGAGAAACCGGAGCAGGAAAATCTATTATTATCGGTGGGATCATACTGATTATGGGGGGAAAAGGCTCTTCAGATATGATCAGGACAAGAAAAACAGAAGCCTCAGTGGAAGCAATCTTTCTTCCTGCGCATATTTCAAGCAACTTCTCTATTGATGGTACAAACGAACTTACTATACAAAGAAAAATTTCCGAACAGAAAACTGGAAAAGCATATATCAACGGGATTCTTGTTCCAGTCAAAAAACTCAAAGAAATAAGCAGCAGTATAGTTGATATATACGGCCAAAATGACCATGCATTTCTCAGACAAGTTGAAAATCAACTCGATTACCTTGACTGTTATTCAAATGCTTTTTCTTTGAGAAGAAAGATCTCGAATATAGCACATGAACTAAGAAAACTTATCAAAGAAAAAAGAGAATTGGAAGATAAGGAAAAGGAACGTGAACGACGCCTTGATTTTCTTGATTTCCAGATAAAAGAAATCGAAATAGCCCAACTGGTGCCAGGTGAGGAAGCAGCACTCCGACAAGAAAGAAACATACTCAAAAACGCAGAAAAAATAAGCACTCTTGTGGAAGATGCTTTAAACATTTCTTATAATAAGGAAAATTCTATCTCCCCACTTCTGACCAATCTTCAAAATGTTGTAGATAATCTATCAGATTTTGATAAAGAGTTTAAATATATGAGTGATGGAATAAACGAATTTAATATAACTATTAAAGAATTTTCAGATTTTTTAATCAAATTCAAAGAAAAACACACTGGTGCACCGGAAAAACTGGAAACAATCGAAGAGCGCTTGAGCCAGATAGAAAAACTAAAGAGAAAATACGGAAAAAGCATAAATGAAATTCTTACATATTTAGAATATGCAAAAAAAGAATATAAAGAATTATGTACAAGCCATGAAAAAATGGCTGATGTGGATAAAGAACTTAAACTTAAATATGACAAATACATGGAAAACTCCAAAAAACTTTCACTTTTAAGAAAAGAAAATGCACATAGACTTGAAAAACTCATTGAAAAAGAAATTGGTATCCTCGGAATGAAAAAAGCTCGATTTAAAATCGACATCAAATCTTACGCGCTTGGCCCAAATGACGTGGAAAAAGTAAAAGACACCGGTACAGAAGATGTTGAATTTCTCATCAGTCCTAACCCTGGAGAAGAACTAAGGCCCTTAAGAAAAATCGCATCTGGAGGAGAACTTTCCCGCATCATGCTTTCTTTAAAATCTATAGGTAAAGATACAGAAAAATTAAAGACTTTTATCTTCGATGAAATCGACGCCGGGATTGGAGGGAAAACAGCGGAATTCGTTGCCCAAAAACTTAAGTCCCTGGCACGTGAAAACCAAGTTATCTGTATAACACACCTTCCCCAAATCGCCTCCTTTGCTACTTACCATTATAAAGTAGGCAAAAAAGTTGACAAGAATCGAACTTTCACAACCATAAAAAAACTGAATTTTGATGAAAGAGTAAATGAAATCGCCCACCTCTCAGCAGGCAGCCATCTCACAGAAACCTCTCTTCAAAATGCAAGGGAAATGCTTACCCATAATCTAAATTTAAATCACGAAAATGGGAAAACAGCTTAAAAATTTTGAAAGCATGAAATTCTATATTCACACCTTCGGCTGACCATTGGTTTGTTCTTTACAAATTGTCTAAATCGTTCTTTTTTACAGCGTTTCAGTAGGATTTGTAATTCAGAATATTGAAACTACACCTTATTATTCTAATTTTTGGTGGTTAACTGAGCTAGGATGGTCTGTTGTAAGATTGGAGGTAAAAAGAAAAAAACAATCCGAGTATAAGTCAATGCACCTATTGTCGCAGTTATTATCTCAAAGGAAAATTGAATAAAGGCAGTATTTTATATCCGTGTTTCAACCGAAGATCAAGCCAAAAATTGGGCCTCGACAAATCTATGTAAATTGCATACAATCGTATGCAGAGTGAATATAGGAACCATTTAAAATGAAACCATTTACAAAAAATAGGGCGGAATTAGGGATAGATATATTCTGTTGTTGTAGGAGGTAAAAATGGTTAAGTTTATTAAAAGAATTTCAAAAACTGCCGGTCATGTGCCTGGTGAACTTGTTCATGTAGGAGAAAAAAAGGTAGATGAAGTAAAAGTATCAGTAATAGATTATGACGATAAAAATTTCCAAGAAAAAATAATTGCTAATATTGAAGAACTTTTGCCTTTTAAAGATACTCCAACAGTTACTTGGATTAATATTAACGGATTGCATGACGTAGATTTTATTGAAAAAATCGGCAATAATTTTGAAATGCACCCTTTGACTCTCGAGGATATTGTTAATACCGGCCAACGCCCTAAATATGAAGATTTTGACCAGTATATTTTTGTAACCTTAAAGATACTCATGTTTGATGAAGAAAAAAAAGAAATAATATCAGAGCAGGTAAGTTTAGTTTTCGGCGCCAATTTTGTAATATCGTTTCAGGAGATAGAAGGCGACGTATTTAATCCTATTCGCGAACGCATACGTAATGCTAAAGGAAGAATCAGGAAGATGGGGCCGGATTATCTTGCCTATAGTCTTTTGGACGCTGTTGTCGATAATTATTTTTCTATTTTAGAAAAGTTTGGTGAAAAAATTGAAGGGATGGAAGAAGATTTGGTTGCCAATCCTACGCCGCAAACTTTACAGGCTATTCATGATCTAAAACGAGACGCAATATTTTTGCGTAAATCTGTATGGCCGTTGCGTGAGGTCGCCGGCGGTCTTGATCGCAGCGAGTCTATACTTATCAAGAAAGAAACGCATATATTTTTGCGCGATGTTTATGATCATACTATTCAGGTTATAGATACCATTGAAACATTTCGCGATATGGTTTCAGGCATGCTTGACATTTATTTGTCCAGCGTAAGCAATCGGATGAATGAAGTAATGAAAGTTTTGACGATATTTGCTGCGATTTTTATCCCGTTAACATTCATGGCAGGTGTTTATGGGATGAATTTTGAATTTATGCCGGAATTAAAATGGAAATGGGGATATTTTGCATTGTTGGGCCTTATGGCTGTTGTCGGATTTGGGATGCTGTTTCATTTTAGAAGAAAAAAGTGGATTTAATATATTGGCAAGATAAAAAAGCGAGGTACGCATGAATTTAATGTTGTTTATTGTAATCGTTGTAGCTTCCTTTATCGTTGTAAGGATAGGGGCGATTGCTTTTGAGCTTACCGGGTTGGAATGGTCTTTGGCAAAATTCCAATCAATATCTTGTTTTTCAGGCACAGGCTTTACAACCAAAGAGGCAGAGCTAGTTGTTAGTAATCCCCAAAGACGCCGCATCGCATCAACTTTAATTATTTTGGGAAATGTCGGGCTTGTGACTATGATTGCAACCTTTGCTAACACTTTACGTCCAAACCTATTGTTGCCGCAATTTAAAGTTCCGTTTTTGGACCTAGTAATACCATCGCGCTTGCTGCCTTGGATTAATTTACTCATTGTCTCTGTTTGCATATACTCAATTTATCGTATTTTTACTCATTCAAGGTTCACAAAGAAAATTACAGATACCTTACGCGCACGCATAGTCAAGAATGACATAATTAAACCTGTATCTTTTGAAGAGCTTTTAGTCGCAACTGGAGGCTATGGTGTATCAAGTATTGAGGTCTGTAGCGATAGTCCAATATTAAATAGAACACTTCGTGATGCAAATCTAAGAATTCATGATATTAACGTTTTAGTAATAGAACGAGATGGAGAAACCATACCAAATCCTCCCGGAGATACCAAGGTTATTTTAGGTGACCGGCTAACGTGTTTTGGGAAATTAGAGAACATTAGAAGAGACTTATATAAAATTTCAAAATAAATAAGGGGAAGTAGCAGCATTGCCTATGCTTGCCAATCTTATTCAGATATTCGGTTCTTATATTATTGAAAAAACAGGCAAGAAGAAAATGCTATGTTTTCTTTGCGTGGTTGCAAGTCGTGCGCTTTGGATCTTGATTATAATGCTCCCACTGGCAATATTTTCTGCATTGCAGGATTTGAGGGTTTGGGTTTTAGTTATAGTGATTGCTCTTTCAAGCCTATTCAGCTCATTATCAGGGTGGCTTGGCTTGCATGGATGAGCGATTTAGTACTTGAAGATATTCGAGGAACCTATTTTGGTAAGCGCAATATGATTATCTCTGCCTGCAGTATGGTAGCAGTTCTATTGGGTTTTATTATTGGGTTTTTTGTTGGACACAAGTCTCGTGATTGGTGATCCATGTAGCCTATAAATTATTTAAAATATATGAGAGGAGGAAAATCATGGGAAGTAAAAAAGATTTTAGTCTAGAAGAAGCAAGAACTATAGGAGAACAGCTAGGGTTGAAGTGGGACAAGTTTGATGTTGAACAATTTCGTATGGGAATGGATGTTGAGCTTGAACATGGGTTGAGAGATTCATTAACAAACGTCACCGATGACAACTCTTTAGTAACAGGAAAAATCGCCCTTGCACATCTTAATGAGTTTCCGGATTACTATACACGACTTAAAAAGATGGAAAAAGAGGCTGAGGATTTTTGGAAAAAAGAGCAATAACGCTTTTGCTTAATAAATCAAAGGAGGCTTAAGATGGCAGTAGAAAAAGTCGGAGAAAAATATAAATGTAATGTTTGCGGTAATGAAGTTACTGTAACAAAAGTAGGTGGCGGAGAATTGGTTTGTTGCAATCAACCAATGGAAAAGATTTGAAGAATTAAAAATCCTATAAGGTTTTCTCTCCCTCGGGAATTGCAGTTGTCCGGCTTCAACCGCCTTTGACGTTTTATCACCTGAAGAGCGTAAGAATTTTGATTTGAGTACAGCTTTTAAAAGAATTAACAAAGCTATGGAAGCAGTATAAATGTCAAAAAATTCAAAGACTTCCGCACAAAAAAAGCCTTCAGTCTATATTCACACCTTCGGATGCCAGATGAATGTAAATGATTCAGAACGCATAGCAGGGATATTAGCAGCAGAAGGAGCACAACCATCAAATACGATCGAAGACAGCGATATCATTATAGTCAACACATGTGCAGTTAGAGAAAAATCAGTAGACAAATTGCATTCATTTTTGGGCCGTTTAAATTCCCTTAAGAAAAGAAAAAAAATCAAGATCTGGGTTGCAGGATGTGTCGCCCAACTATACCGCTCTGAACTTTTGGAGAGGAACCCTTGTATCGATGTAATCATAGGTCCTGACAATTACTGGAAAATCCCAGAAATATTTTCAAACCAAGAAAAAGAAAAAATAATTTCTACAACGTGGAGCCGTAAATGGCATGAAATCCCACATGTTCTGACTTTACGCAATAGCAGAACAAGTGCTTATGTTACTATCATGGAAGGATGTAACAACTTTTGTTCATACTGTGTTGTCCCTTTTACAAGGGGGAGAGAAAAATTCAAGCCCATGCAGAATATACTGATGGAAACTAAAGATCTGGCGAAAAAAGGATATAAAGAGATACAACTCCTTGGACAAAACGTCAATTCTTACAATGATCCCATGACAGGAAAGCGTTTTTCAGATCTTTTAAAGGAAGTAAATAAGATTGATGGGATTGAATGGATTCGTTTTATTTCTTCTCATCCGAAAGATTTTACAATAGATATCGCAAGAATGATGAAAAAATCAAAAAAAGTCTGCAATCAACTTCATCTCCCGCTTCAATCTGGTTCATCCACTGTACTAAAAAGTATGAAAAGGGGCTATACGAGAGAAGAATATCTAAAAAAAATATCAATCCTTCGAGATCTCATGCCGGACATCAGCCTCAGCACAGATATAATTGTTGGCTTTCCAGGGGAAACCGAAAAAGATTTTTGTGAAACTCTCAGTATTCTTAGAGAGGTGCGCTTTACAAACATTTTTTCATTCCGTTACTCCCCCCGTCCGCTCGCATCATCAGCATTAACAAAGGATTCAATCCCGTTTATAGAAAAAAAAAGAAGGCTTACAGAACTTCAAAATCTGCAGAAAGAAATACAACTTAACACCAATAAATCGTTAATAGGCCGTGTCATGAGAGTCCTCTGTTTAGGAAGAAGCAAAAAAGACCCGGAGATTTATTCAGGCCGGAACGAAGGGTATCAAGTCATAAATTTCCAATCAAAAAACAATGTCTCCGGTAAATTTGTCAATGTCAAAATTACTGGCTGTGGACCACACAGTCTTATTGGAACGGTAATCCCTTAAATTTATTTATCCTGTATTTGATATTCTTCCCCATTTCAGTTATAATTCGCGCCTCTTTATATAGGCATAATTAAGACATTGAAAATGAAAGCAAACGTCTGGAACACTATTCTCCAGCTAAGCAAAGAAAGAGGCGTAGCAACAGATGTGATTGTCAATGCTATCGAAGAATCACTTAAAGTTACTTCTTCAAAATATTACAAACACAATGAAAATATTAATGTTATTTTTAAGCCTGAGAAAGGTGAATTGAGAGTCTATACTGTAAAACAAATTTGTGAAAACCCAAAAAACCTAGCTTCAGAAATATCCCTGGAAAAAGCAAAAAAAATTGATGCAACTGCAGCAGTAGGAAATTATATTGAGATAGATCTACCTTCAGATACTTTAGGCCGCATCGCAGCCCAGGCAGCTAAGCAGGTTATATTTAAAAAAGTCAAGGATGCAGAACAAGAAAAAATTTATAAGCTTTTTGCTCCACGTTTGGGAGAAATCACAACAGGAGTCTTAAGAAGATTTGAGTCAAATAATAACATGATACTCGAGATAAATAAGGATGAGGTTCTCTTTCCTCATCGGGAAAAGCTGCTGGATGATAATTTCAAGATAGGAGATCGAGTAAAAACTGTCATCATCCATGTTTCAAGGGATTCCAAAGGGCCTCAGGTAATTGTTTCCAGAACCGACACAAGATTCTTGATAAAACTTCTCGAATTAGAAATTCCAGAAATTGCGAACAATGATATTGAGATTAAAGATATTGCCCGTCAATCTGGAGAAAGGACAAAAGTAGCTGTCTTATCAAAAGAGAAAGATATTGATCCAATTGGTGCATGTATTGGCGTAAAAGGTAACAGGATTCTTGCCGTGAGTAAAGAATTACAAGGAGAAAAGATAGATGTCATTGAATGGTCGGATAATCTTTTAACATATGCTAAGGCAGCTCTCAGCCCTGCAAAAATAGCTAAGGTTTTTATTTTGAATAAAGAAGAAAAGCTTTTACAGGCCATTGTCTCAAAAGACCAACTTTCTCTTGCCATAGGCAAAAAAGGTATCAATGTCAGGCTTGCATCAAAACTTGTAGACTGGAAAATAGAAATTAAAAGCGAATAAGATTAAATTTGGAGATATAATAACATATGAAAACTCAATCAAAAACTAAGCCAGCTAAGTCTACAAAAAAACCAGTCGACGAGTCACTCAAGAAATTTCAACTTACAGAAGGAATGAATATAAAAGAAATATCTGAAAAAATGGACATCAAGGCTAAAGATCTTCTCGAAAAGCTCAGAAAAAAAAATTATTTTGTTAGTGTCAGTGATATTATAAATAAATCTCTAGCAAAGACAGTATCTCAAATCCTCAATGTTGAAATCGAGCTCATTTCATTTGAAGAAGAAGCAAGGAAGTTTGCAGAAAGTCAAAAAAAAGAATTGGTTCCCAGACCCCCGGTTGTCACAATCATGGGTCACGTTGATCATGGAAAAACCACTCTTCTTGACTCGATCAGACAATCAAATCTAGTCAAGAAGGAATCAGGAGGTATCACTCAACATATTGGAGCCTATAGAGTTTTACACAATAATAGACCAATTACTTTTATCGACACGCCTGGCCATGAAGCTTTTACAAAATTAAGAGCTAGAGGCGCAAATTTAACAGACATTGTTATACTGATAGTTGCAGCAGACGATGGAGTCATGCCGCAAACAAAGGAAGCCATAAACCACGCCAAAGCTGCAAATGTTCCAATACTTGTTGCAATAAACAAAATCGACAAACCTGAAGTTGATGTGAACAAAGTCAAACAACAACTTTCAAAAGAAGGGCTTATAATAGAAGAATGGGGAGGAGACACTGTTAGTATTGATATTTCAGCTAAAGAAAAAACAAATCTAAAAGAATTGCTAGATATGATACTGCTTCTCAGTGATATCATAGAAATAAAGACAAATCTAAAAGTCCCTGCCCAAGGAGTCATCCTGGATGCCCGATTAGATTCTAAAAAGGGAGCTATCGCTACTGTTATCATTCAACATGGGATACTCAACCAGGGAGAGGCTTTTATTTCAGGAACATGTTTTGGTAAAGCAAGAGCCCTTTTTAGCGAAAACAGAACAATATTGAAAAAAACAGAGCCATCAATGCCGGTTGAAATACTTGGATTTTCAGATGTACCAAAGGCAGGAGACTTATTCCAGGTTGTATCTAATTTAGAGACAGCAAAAAAGATTTCACAATACAGACTTTCCCAGTCTCAAAAAAAGATACCACAGATGACAGAACATCTAACACTGGACCAACTTTTTGAGAAAATAGAAGAAGGAAAGATGAAAGAGCTTCATCTTATTATTAAAGCTGATGTTCAGGGTTCAGTTGAGGTTTTATCGGATACCCTCCCCAACCTAAGTACGGACAATATAAAAATTAATATCATACACTCCGCTACTGGAAATATTACTGAATCTGATATCCTTCTTGCCTCAGCGTCAAATGCAATTGTAATAGGATATAATATTAAACCAAATCAAAATATTTTGGATTTTTCAAAAGAAGAAAAGGTTGAAATCAGAAGTTATAATGTTATTTATCAGTTGATCGAAGATATAAAAAAAGCTATGGTCGGCATGCTCGAACCAGTAGTTAAAGAGACTTATCTTGGGAGGGCTGAAATAAAAAGACTTTTCCGCATACCACATGTCGGAATCATAGCAGGATGTCTTGTGACTGATGGCAAAATTACTCGAAACTCAGAAGTAAGGCTTATCAGGGAAAATGAAGTTATTCATCAAGACAAGATTTCATCTTTAAAACACATTAAAAACAATGTCACCGAAGTTAAAAAAGACTATGAATGTGGTATTAGATTGGCAAATTATAAGGATATTCAGGAAGGTGACATCATAGAATCTTTTATAAAAGAAAAAGTAAGACCAGAATGACTGTTTGCAATATATTTTCCCAATGATCATCGGTTTTCTTTCCTTAGATATTTATCTCCCTTATTCTCATTCATTGAAAGAAAAGAGAAAAAGATTGGTTGGTATAAGAGACAGATTGAAGAAAAAATATAATATTGCTTTTTCTGAACTCGATTACCAGGATAAATGGCAAAGATCAAAAATCGGGTTGGTTTCTCTAAATACTCAAAAAAGAGTTGTTGAAAAATTATTTCACAAGATCGAAGTGGATATCCAAGACAGCATTGATGGGGAGATCCTTCATAAAGAAATAGTTTTCTTTTAAGAGCAATGAGTGAAAGCAGGAGACAAAAAAGAATAGCAAGCCTGATTAAGAAAGATCTGAGCCTCCTTCTAATTGAAACCATCCAAGACTCCTCTTCATGCCTGATTACTATTACAGGAATTGAAATGAGTAAAGACCTGAAAACTGCCCGGATATTACTTAGCATTTTTCCTGACAGAGAAAAGGAAGCAATTTTAGAACTTATTAATAAAAGAACTGGGTATTTAAGAAAAACTATTGCCTCTAAAACAAAATTGAAGTATAATCCCTTGCTAATTTTTTCTCTTGACCCAAGCCCTGATTATGAGCAAAGAATTGATAAATTAATAGGCAACATAAAAAATGACGAAAAATGATCCTGTTGATTTAATCAAAAAGAAAATTCTAGAAAGTAAGCACATCGCCATAACCTCTCATCTGAGACCAGATGGTGACTCTATCTGTACGAGCCTTGCCCTTTATTTTATGGGCAAAATACTGGACAAAGACGTTGCAATCATAAACAAGGACAATACTCCTTTTCCACTCAATAATCTGCCTAATATTGATAAAATTAGAATTGGCCAGATTCCACCTTATGGTTATGATATTGTCATACTTCTTGAATGTGCCAATGTCTCCCGTTCAGGTCAAAATAACCTGGACAACTATTTCAAAATCAATATAGATCACCATCACTCCAATGACTTCTATGCAGATATTGACTGGATTTCCCCTGAAGCAGCAGCAGTAGGATGTATGGCTTTTACATTAGGAGAAAGGCTGGGTGTTAAATTTACTCCAAATATAGCTAATCTTCTTTACTGTGCCATAGTCTCAGATACAGGCTCATTTCAATTTTCCAATACAAATGCTCAATCATTTGAAGTCTGTTCTAAGCTTATAAATTATGGAGCAAGTTCTATTCAAGCATCTGATTTACTATTTAACAACAACCCACCTGAAAAAATCAAACTTTTGGGCCAAGTTCTCTCAACTCTTCATACAAACAAGGAAGGCAACATTGCTGTAATAACAATGTTCAAAAAGGATTTAAATGATTTTAAGATTAAGCAAATCGATACTGAAGACATTATGACTCTGGCCCGCTCAATCAAAGGGATTCAAATTGTTCTCTTCTTCAAAGAAATTAAAAAAGATACTTTCAGAATCAGCATCAGATCCAAAGAATCGGTAAATGCTTCGTTAATTGCTGAACATTTTGGAGGGGGGGGCCATATTCATGCCGCAGGCTTTACTGTAAATGGTAAATATGAAGAATTGTTGTTAAAAATCCCTGAAACAGTTAATAAACTCATAAAGAAATCTGAAAAAGATAAAAAGTCAAAAATAAAACATTAAATTCAAAATGGACGGCATAATTCTTGTCCATAAACCCCCAGGAATTACATCTCATGATGTAGTTGAAAAAATAAGAAAAATTTTAAATGAAAAAAAAGTCGGCCATTATGGGACTTTAGATCCCATGGCTACCGGTCTCATTGTTATTGCATTAGGAAAAGCTACAAGGCTATTCCAATTTTTTTCAAAAGAAAATAAGGTATATAAAGGACAAATCAGATTAGGATATTCAACGAATACATATGATTCTTCAGGCACAAAAACTTCAGTCGAAATAAATAATTTCCCTTCCAGAGATAAGATCCTTGAAGAAATGAGAAAATTCGAAGGAGAAATATTGCAAGTTCCTCCTGTTTTTTCAGCAAAAAAATTTAGGGGAAAACCTCTATATGTACTGGCAAGAGAGAATAAAGAAGTGAAACTAGTTCCCAGCAAAATCTCTATTTATTTTTTTCATCTTAAAAATTACAATCCGCCAATCATAGATTTTGAGGTAAAATGCTCTTCGGGAACTTATATTCGGTCGCTTGCTCACGACCTGGGCCAAAGCCTTGGATGTGGAGCACACATCTCTCAACTCTTAAGAATATCTTCAGGCAACTTTAATTTAAAGGACAGCTTCCAGTTAGAAAAAATAGAAGAACTAACTATGGAAGGAAAAACCGAAGAATTTATTCTTCCCTTAAAAATTCTTCTACCTGAAATTCCAAAGGTAATCGTTAATGATACATGTTTATCTTTAGTAAAAAACGGAAACATGATTTTCCCTGAAAACATTTTAAAGGTTTCAAGTCTAAATCTTTACAGCACTGAAAGTAAAAGAGAGAAAAAAAATATATATAAGATCTTTAGCTCTGATGGATCACTCCTTGCTTTTGCCAAAATGATAGACGAAAATAATTGCTTCCATCCTTTTATCGTTATAGACCCATAAAATGCAAGATAATAAACTAGCCTGAATAATGCAGGATAATTAAAGCAATAAGCAATATGAACAAAAAAGAAGTATTCGCTTCACGTTGGGGAATTATCTTTGCCGGCCTTGGGATGGCAGTAGGAACAGGAAATCTCTGGCGTTTTCCCAGGATAGTTTCTCAATATGGAGGAGGAGCTTTTATGCTCGTCTGGCTTCTTTTCCTGTTTTTCTGGGCTCTCCCTATACTCACTATCGAAATGTCCATTGGAAAGAAAACAAGGGTAGGTGTAATAGCATCTTTCTCTCAAATAATGGGAAATAAATTCGCATGGATGGGAACTTTTGTTGCTTTTGTAACCGCATCTATTACATTTTATTACACGGTTGTGACAGGGTGGTGTCTGAAATATTTTTTTGCAACATGTTTCCAGGGATTAATAAAGAAGGCAAATCCGGTTGAATATTGGGAAATTTTCTCTTCATCCTGGGAGCCTGTTTTCTTTCATTTAATGGCTGTTTTTATTGGTTGCTTGATCATCTATGCTGGAGTCGTAAAAGGAATAGAAAGGGCTAATAAGATTTTCATCCCTTCTCTTTTTTTGTTGCTTATTATAGCCAGCATTCGTGCTGTAACGCTGCCAGGCGCTTTAAAAGGACTCGAATTCCTTTTTTCTCCGAATTTGTCTCAGCTCGGTGACATCAAAGTATGGTTAAACGCATTGAGTCAAACAGCTTGGTCAACAGGAGCAGCATGGGGATTAATGCTTACTTATGCTGTTTATTCTCATAAAAAAGAAAATCCTTTATTGACTTCAATGACATTAGGATTTGGCGACTATGTTGCATCTCTTTTAGCCGCTGTGACTGTAATCCCTACAGTCTTCTCATTTTTCGCAAGCCAAAATCTCCCGCAAGAGCAAGTTTTGGAAGTAATGGCAAAAGGTGACCGAGGTTTAACTTTTACGTGGATTCCTACATTGTTCTCAAATATCCCTGCCGGATCATTTTTTCTGGCTCTTTTCTTCCTTGCCCTCTGTGTTGCTGCTTTCTCTTCTCTTATTTCCATGCTTGAACTTATCACGCGTATCCTGATAGATACTGGAATGGCCAGGAAAAAAGCTGTGCCAATCGTTGGTACAGTATGTTTTTTCCTGGGCCTTCCCTCAGCCCTCAGTATAGCTTTTTTTGACAATCAGGATTGGGTTTGGGGAATGGCTTTAATGATAAACGGAGCTTTCTTTGTCACTCTTGTCCTCAAAATAGGCCCAAAAAAATTCCGCCAGAAAATAATACCTTCTACTGAAGGCAAATTTAAATTAGGAAAAACATTTGATATCCTGGTTAAATTTCTCCTGCCTATTCAAATTCTGGCATTGCTTATATGGTGGTTCTGGGACAGCTATAAAAAAAATCCAGGCAGCTGGCTTAACCCATTCGCACAATCTTCTGTTGGTACTGTCCTTCTTCAATGGACAGTAGCTATATGCATATTTATTCTTTTGAATAAAATTATTACAAAAAATATGGAAGTTAATAAAAATGGCTATTGATGCATTTATCTTTATGGTGTTTGTTTTTGCTGTCTGCTGCGGTGGTTTTGTTTATTCCTTATACTTATTAGCTAAAAAAAAATAACCAACCTTTAGAAAATCAATCCTTGAATTTTAGTAAAATGTATTGTATTTTTAGATGTGAAATGAGATTAAGTAAAAGTCAAATAGATCACATGGCTTTTTGCATAACACGAAATCTTATTAAAGATGATAAAATAATTTCTGAAAACAAAAACAAACTAATGGAAGACCTTGTTAATCTCATAACAGAAGAGTTCCAAAAAGAAGATAAACTTGACCAGGAAGTTAGGGTTATTCTTAATCAGAACATGGAAAAGATTCGAAATGAAAATATTGAATATCAAACAATATTTAGAATGATAAAGACAAAATTAGCTAAAGAGAAGGATATTGTCCTTTGAGTATTAAATTATCAAGAGAAAAAATCAATTTTTTATCACGTCAAATCCTTAATTCTCTGTTCGAAAATGACAAAGTAGAGTTTCTCGATGAATCCAATGATATTCGTCTTAGCATAGTAAAGAGTATCGAAGAAGAACTCAAACTATATGACTTAATAGATAAACGTTCAATTGAAAAAATAGAATCACAGAAGAAATCTATCAAAGAAGGCAGCAGAGAATGGGAAATCCTTTACCGCAAGTATTATAATGATGAAATTACGAAATTGAGTAAGTTTTTCTAACGTGGATTATTCATAAAAATTGCTGATAGAATTAATATAATATCAACAAGTTTTGATCGTTCCTCATGAAACTCTCAGGACTACTTTATCCTATGCCTTCTCAATAATATAATTTAAATCTATTATCAGCAATTCTTACCTTTCAGGCGAGCCGATCTTACCGCATCTGCTGCGTTACAGCTCATTCGTGGTGAAGGACCACAACTTCATGTGCTGTGCCTTACATCTGCAGCAAGCTTGGCTCGTGAATAACCCACGTTCTCCTGAATTATTCATAAAAATTGCTGTATTAAGATAAGATGAATTTGAAGGCATGTTTGCGCTCCACTAAGATTTTTAACGCCATTTCCTCCCCGATCTTCTCGGCTCTGCTGGAACTCCGCGTGTTTATATTAAGCAGCGCCACAATGTCCCTCAGCAATCATTAACACCGCTCCTTTGATTATACAGTGCTCACACATCCATCAGGCCCGACTTCGTCGGGTTCCCTCGAAGATCGACTCAGAAAGGCTAAATCTTTCAATGGCGCTTCTTCCATTCCCTCAAATTCATCTGCTTTGCCTTGTATAGATTAATACCCATATGTTAGCTAAATCTTATCTCTTTGGTTCTTTACTATTGATAGGTTCTGATCTAGGTTAGGCTGGCTTGGGATGTCTTCGTCCTTACTCCACCAATGCCTCCATATTCATCCGCTAGCAAAAAAAAGGCCAGGGATTGAATCCCTGGCCTTATACTTTCTGAATTATAGTTTATGCAACCTTAGAAGAGCAGCCTGAAACCAAGCAATAATTTATGATGCTTTGAGAACGACCGATCTTTCCCGACCGGAGCATGAACTTCAAAAAAGAGAGCGCCTTTCGTTGTAAAATTGTCAAACAAATCAATTCCCGCATTACCTATAAGCAAAGCATCTGAATTTCTCGTTTCTTTTACCTTGGTTGCAAAACCAGCCCCACCACCAAAGAAGGCAGGTCCAACATGAACATCTAAAAGGACATTTGCCATAAAGAACGACTTCCATGGCTCACTTTTAAAAGCCAACGCCCCTCCGCTTGAAAGGATGAAATCTAATTTATCCGGAATTATCTCATAAAGAAAACCAATACGCCCAAATCCGTAAGGTCCATGACTTCCTCTGGCTAATAATGGGCCGCCTTCCACTAAAAAGTAGGACCTTTTCTGTGTGACTTCCATATCAATTTTGGCTGGTTGGGATATTGCCCCAAAATCATCAGTTACTACACATGAAATAGTATATACTCCGGGTTTGTCAAATATTTTATCCCAAGTGAATGGTTTATCTGAATCAGAATAGGTATCAATAACATTCCCTTCTTCATCAGTAATCTCGAAATCGGCTTTTACAACTTCTCCATCAGGGTCAGTCGAATTCGAAGCGTCAAATGTTATAGGTCTTTCAACATAATCTTCGCATGGAAGACATGTAGTCCAGAGCTTACAAATAGGGGGATAATTGATATAAGTCTTTGCCTCACAAGGATTTACCGAAGATTTGCCTTCAAAATTTATGGCTTTCGCCTTAAAATTATACTCACCTGGTTTGTCAAATTTTGTCTGCCATTTTGCAGATTCAGAAGACAACGATTTTGTAGTAATCTTTGCTCCTTCAGGATCGAAGACTTCAACTTCCATTGATTTTGCATGCTGTGTTCCGCCCATATCAACAGTAATTGGATCATTGATGTTTGCCTTAGCAGGATCTACTTGTATATCACAAATTGCATCTGGGATAATTTCTTCAACTTTACGAAGAGAAATATTCCCGCATGGTTTTGGGATTATGAATTCGTAATGTTTAAAACCTTTTTTAACTACGAAAGAAAAAACTTGAAGTGGCTTCTTACCTGCCCATTCAATGTCCTCAACAATTTTGACCTTTCCATGAGAACGAAACAGCATCCACATCAATTTATCTCCGATTGCCAATTCTTTTTCTTCAAAAGATGCAGTTTTTATCTGTTCAATAAAAGGAAAGTACAAATCTCCGCACCCAGCTAAATCAAAACCATATTTAATATCACCTGCATAATTGTCGATCAGAATTTTCATCACTTCAGTGGTTGGCACACTTCCTTTAATGCGAACAAGCGTGTAGCGTCCAATCTGTTTTAATTTCTTTGTTTCTGCATACGAACCTATGGTAAAGAGAATAAGGATACCAATAACCAGAAATACTATTTTTTTGTCTCTCATTACGCCTCCTCTCTTAATAATACGATTCCTTAATTCTTAAGCTAATATTATCAATTTATCCCCATTTGTCAAGGAAAAAAGACCGGCTCGATATAATCATTATTTACAGAAAAACCGTTCAATAATCTTATATATAAGGCCTGAATCCTCAGGAATCGACTTCAAAGCTGTTTCAAATAAGCTAGAAGTTTCTAGTTTTAGAGAAATACAGTCTTTTAAATAATCTTGTGTATCAGATATATTCATTTCTGGATGAAATTGAATACCCCATATGGGGTGATCTTTAACCTGAAAAGCCTGAATCCGACATTGTTCTGAGGATGCAAGAATGGTAAAATCATCGTTCAAATTTATAACTTCATCAAAATGAGAAGAAAAGGCAAATGCCTGTTTTTCCTTTCCCAGAATTGAATTAGCCTCTTTTATAAAGATTTTAATCCAGCCTATTTCAGGTTTTGTGCACCTCCGGACATACAAAGGGCCTGCGAGAGCCACAGCAAGAAGTTGATGCCCCCAGCAGCTTCCAATAATATGAAGATTTTTTCCAACTGCTTCCTGGATGAGTCCTATTTCTTCATATGCCCATTTTTCTCTTCCCAAAATCGAAGATTCAGAACCGGTTAAAATCAAATGAGTATACTCTCCGTTTTTAAGATCAGGGAACTGGCTCTCCTTAGCTTTGAAAGCTACCCATTCTTCATTAAAAAAGGACTTCCAGTGTTTCACCGGTGTATAGATTGAGGAATTAATAGAATTATCAATGATTGCAACCTTAATCTCTCGATTTTTCATACTAGTATATATTTCTTTCCGTCACTATAAACTACCATATTTTTCTCATAAATTATAATCATTCAGAAATAAAAGACAACTTTTCCTAATTTTTCTTTTTTATTAAAACATTTATTCTGGTATAATTCTTGGTCATAAAGGAGGAAAAAAGTGCATAACATAAAGCAAGAAACTGAATTACATCTCAGTACTTCTGATCAACCTGGTATTTTGGGTCGAATTTTAGGGACTCTTGCTAATGCCGGAGTTAATCTGAAAGCACTCTGCTCATACAATATAAATAATGAAATAATTTTCAATCTGCTTACTTCTGATAATAAAAAAGCTGAAAAATCCCTGAAAACACTAGGATACAAAGTAAAAACAAACTCAGTTGTTACAGTACTTATCGATGACCGTATAGGCGCTGGAGCTGAGATAGGAGCCCTCCTTGGAAATGCTGTCATAAAAATCAAGTATTGTTATGGTTCTTCGACCGGAACTGGCAAGGCCCTACTGGTGTTTAAAACCAACAACAATAAAAAAGCCATTGAAACCTTAAGCTGATTCTGTACTAATCATAGATAACAAATTTGTATTATTCACGAGTCGAGGTTGCTACAGATGCAAGGCACAGCGCATGAAGTTGTAGTCCTTCACCACGAATGTGCTGTAAAGCAGCAGATGCGGTAAGATCAGCTAGCCTGAAAGGTAAAAATTGCTGATAATAAATTTAGAATAAAAAAGGAGGCTATGTAATATGTCTCAGGATAATAAAGGTACAATTTCGTTCAAACCATTTATCCCGGCTGAAAAGGTTATTCCTGAATTTACTCTACGAGCAGTAGTCGTAGGCGCGATTTTCGGATTGATATTCAGCGCTGTGACCGTCTATCTAGGTTTAAAAGTTGGATTGACAGTAAGTGTAGCAATTCCTATTGCAGTAATGGCTATGGCCCTATTTAAACTTCTCGATAAGATGAACCCAAATAGAAAAGTTACAATTTTAGAACTCAATACAGTCCAGACTACAGGAGCAGCAGGAGAATCAATTGCTGCAGGAGTTATCTTTACATTGCCAGCAATGATTTTCCTTGGGTACTCTTTAAAGTTCCTTAATATATTTGTTATCGCCCTTGCAGGAGGTCTGCTTGGCACACTATTCTTAATCCTTCTGCGAAATTACCTTATTGAGAAAGAACATGGGAAACTTATGTATCCTGAAGGGGTTGCTTGTGCCGAGGTTCTAATTGCTGGAGAAAAGGGTGGAAAAATGGCAATAAAGGTTTTCCTCGGCACAATTTTTGGCTTCATTTATAAATTTTTCATGGGAATGTTTAACTTGTGGCCCGAAAAACCTTTCACACGTTTTAGAAACTATCCAGGCTCTTTCATAAACGGTGAAATATCACCAGAACTGCTTGGTGTAGGTTATATAATTGGAATAAGAACATCGGCAATAATGGTAGGAGGAGGATTCCTCGCTTGGATGGTTCTTATCCCCGTTGCTACTTTTTTTGGCGACGTTTTACCTATAAAAATTGCAACTTTTCCCGGTGCCGGGACAATAGGTGAACTCTACAGAAGTGTTTCCATAAACGAATTTACAGAAATAATACATAAGAGCTATATCAAATACATCGGGGCAGGTGCTGTTGTTGCTGGAGGGTTCATAAATCTTGCCAAGGCCTTTCCGACAATAATCAAATCATTTAAATCAAGTCTCAAGTCTATGCAGAAGAAAGCCGAGTCGGTCTCTGTTTCTATAAGCAGAATTTCACAGGATATTCCATTTTCTTGGGTAGGTATCGGAACTATAATCATGTTTTGTGTTGTGTGGAGCCTATTGAACTTTTTCATCAATCCCGGCCTGGTTTTTGCAAATATTGTTTCCTCTTTCCTTATAATAATTTTTGGGTTTTTCTTTGCAACCGTTTCATCCCGGTTAGTAGGAGAAATTGGCGTCTCTTCTAATCCAACATCTGGGATGACTATTGCAACGTTAATGGGAACCTGCCTTATCTTTCTTGCTGTTGGCTGGACCGGTGGCGCATATGCTGCTGTTGCCTTAAGTATCGGTGCCGTTGTTGCTATAACTGCCTCTAATGCCGGAAATGTTGCCCAAAGCTTAAAGACAGGCTACCTTCTCGGCTGTACTCCTTATAAACAGGAATACGGATATATAGTTGGTGCTTTATCATCGATTGTAGTCGTTGGCGCAACTGTACTTCTGGTAAACTCAGCTTTCACTCGTATCAACGATGTCAAAATTGAAGGTATGAAAGTCACACAAGAAATGAAAATAGAATCTGAAAAGGAGATTGACGGACAAATATACCAGGTCATAAATCCAAACGATCTAAATCTATCTTTGAACATCCGATATTTGGCACGAAAAGATACTGGAATCATTGATAAACAGCTAGAATATGGAATAGGTTCAGAATCTCTTGCTGCTCCTCAAGCCACATTGATGGCAACAGTTATCCGCGGTCTACTGGATCAAAAACTTCCGTGGACCCTAGTCCTCTTCGGAATATGTTTAACTATTGTTGTCGAGCTATGCGGTGTGAAAGGATTACCGTTTGCAGTAGGATTATACCTTCCAATATCCATATCTACCCCCATCTTCATAGGTGGCTTGACCCGATGGATAGTCGACAACAAATTTAGAAAACGAAAAGGAGGAGAAGATGTCGAAGCTGCTCCAGGAATGCTGTTCAGTTCCGGATTGATAGCAGGTGGAGCAATATGCGGACTTGTGATTGCAATATTAACAGGCCTTAACCTCGATAAAACTCTAAATATCGGCCCATCCATTCTTGGAAAACTAGTACACAACAACCTGTATGGATTGCTTATATTTGCAATAATGCTTGGATTATTATTCTTTATTGCTATTGATAAAAGAAATAAATCAAACTCCAATAAGATATCATGAATTCATTAGTCATTGCTCTTATTTTTATCTTGTGGTTAATCCTAGGTTATAAAATATACGGTAATTTTATCGATAAAAAAGTTGTTAAAGTAAATAAAAACCGGACCACACCAGCAGTACAACTCAATGATGGAATTGATTATTCTCCCGCCAAAAAGGCCATGCTTTTCGGTCATCATTTCTCTTCTATTGCCGGAGCAGGCCCTATCCTTGGGCCCCTGCTGGGAGTTCTTTATTTCGGATGGCTTGGCGCTCTTCTATGGATTGCATTAGGCAGCATTTTTTTAGGTGCAGTTCATGATTTTACTTCACTCATGACTTCAGTACAAAACAAAGGAAAATCATTAGCTGATATTTCAGAAAAGATCCTGGGTCTACGGACAAAAATAATCTTTTCTATCTTTATCTGGTTAAGCCTGTCATTGGTTATTGCTGTTTTTGCTGTGGTTGCTTCCCAGACTCTTGTTTCTCAGCCAGAAATAGTCATTCCAACTTTCGGACTCATCATAATCGCTGTGTTTTTTGGTTGGATCATTTACAAAAAAGGGATGAGTATCCCCATTGCGACTATTATTGCTCTTCTTATCCTATTCTTTCTTATCTATCTAGGAAACTTATTTCCTGTAGAACTTCCTGGACAAATATTTGGAATTTCCAGTCAGAGTTTTTGGGTTTATATATTGCTCCTTTACAGCCTGTTTGCTTCTTCTCTACCCGTTTGGATCCTTCTCCAACCTAGAGATTATATAAGTACATGGATTCTCTTTCTTGGCCTAGGTCTGGGATACATCGGCTTAGTTGTTGCACACCCTGTACTCAATGCTCCAGCCTTCGTGTCATTTTCCAGCAAGGGAGGGCCTCTCTGGCCAATGCTTTTTGTCATAATTGCATGTGGAGCAATATCTGGATTTCACTCAGTTGTTGCAGGAGGGACAACATCAAAACAATTGTCAAATGAGTCTTCCGGAAAATTTATTGGATATGGAAGCATGGTTACAGAGGCAGCACTTGCAGGCCTAGTCATTTTCATAGCAGCAGGCGCTTTAATTTGGGATCCCTCAGGGATAGAAAGCACCTTCGGATTTCAATACCTGATGAATTCACTTGGAGATCCGATCAAAGCATTTGCAACTGGTTACGGAAAATTAATTTCAACTATTCCCGGCATTACATTATCCTTTGCTTCTTTTTTCGGCATGATCATGCTCAACTCCTTTGTCCTAACAAGCCTTGATACAAGCACAAGGTTAGGCCGATTTATTTCTACAGAGCTATTAGGGAACAAAATTCCAGTTTTCAAAAACAGATGGATGGCATCTGCATTAATTCTTTTTCTTGCGGCTTTCTTGGGAGTTACTGAAAGCTACAAAGTAATATGGCCGATTTTTGGGGCATCAAATCAGCTTGTCGCTGGACTCGCTTTGATTGTAGTATCTTCCTATCTCGTTTCAATAAAGAGTCCAACAAAATACACAATATACCCGGCCTACTTTATGCTGTTCACAACAATAGCCGCACTTGCCTATCAAGGCTATCATTTTTTCCATCAAAAAAACTTCTTTCTTGGAATCATAAGCTATTTCTTAATCCTGCTGGCATTTATAATAATTTATGACGCACGAACTGTTCTCTTTAGTTTAAAGCCTAAAACATCAGAGCATTAGCTAGTCCCCCTTGATTTCGTGAATAATCTAGGCTATAGTTTAATTTATATAAAGTAAAATTTCACATTGACAAATATAATGTTATTATCATATAATCATTCTCTGAGCATGCAGAAATTAGGAGGAAATAATGGCTAAAGCTGAGCCTAATGTCGTCCCTTTGTGCGATGTTTTACTAGTTCTATTAATTATTTTTATGGTTATAACTCCTACGATTCAAAAAGGAATCGATGTCAAGCTTCCTGAGACCACTTCTGATACCAGTTCAACACCATCGGGTCTTATTGTCTTGACCTTGAAGAAAGACATGAGTGTTATGATCAATACCCAGCCAATTGATTTCAGTCTTCTTCAGGATGAACTCAGGCGTATTTATTCAACACGTCAGGATAAAATAATATTTATTAGAGCAGATGCAAAAGTTCTATATTCCAAGGTAATCGAACTTATAGATACTGCTAAAGGAGCAGGGGTGGACATAACAGGAATCATCCCTGAATATTTCACAGAAGAAAATTTATAACATCTTTATTCCCTTTATAATTGGTTCAAATGAGTAAAAAAGTCATAACACTTTCTCTTTTATTATTTCTCTCATTTTCCTCTTTTGGAAAATCTGAGCTGGTTGGAAAAATAAGTAAAGAAGAAATCCTGAATAATTTTCCCAACTGGAAAGATGCCTATGATTCTTATTCACCTAAGCCCGATTCAATTGAGAAACTTAAATCTATCGATTATGAAGTCCAGATAGAGATTTTTTTAGGGACGTGGTGTCCGGACAGTGTTCAGCATGTCAGTTCTTATTTTAAAATAATGGAACTAACAGACAACCCTCGATTTCTCACAAGCTACATTGGACTCCCCAGAGATAAAGAATCCCGAGAACAGTTCATTCAGGGGAAAGATATAATTAGAATCCCTACTTTTATCATAACCATCAACGGACAAGAAAAAGGCAGGATTATTGAGACTCCGGAAAAATCCGTCGAGGAAGATCTGGTGAGTATTCTATAACCCTTTACACATCACAAATAGGTATACATTATTGCGATGAGCCAATCTTGTTATTTTTTTATTGGCCCAATGACTTCGCCAGAAACGACTAATCGTTGGATATCATTTGTCCCTTCGTAAATCTGGAAAAGTTTTGCATCCCTTCTGAATAATCTAAGTTATGCTATTATATCTTTCCTTTGTTCCGTTTATCAAGGTCAGGGGTTTTAAACACAGTCTTTTCCCGGACCATTAGAAAAACAGGATTTTTTATCCCGAAAATCTCTTTTACTATCTCCTGAGAACGAACAACTTTTTGAGCGTCATACTTTAAAAAAAGAAAAAGTTTTTCTTGTTTCTTATCGATCTCTATTTTTTCTACAAATTCATTCTTTGACTTCTTTAAATAATCACAAACCAATTCCTCCATCATTTTGCTGTCATTCACACTATATATGTTTCTTTCTTTGCGGATAGATTCGAGCCCTTTATGAACTTCCTTATCTCTCAATTTCATGGAATATATCAACATGTCTATTTCTGAATTCAAAGTGGACTTTGTAGATCTCAATTCTTTCAAACCTGACATACTGACTCCAGAAGGAAGAAATTTATTAATATGAGATACGAATTCCTCCTCTGAAAAAAAATAGTGCGATTTGAATTCAAACAGCTCTTCTTTTCCTTCCATACCCAAAGGAAGAGCCGGAAGGAAAGTAATTACCATTTTAGGGTGAAACCCTTCTGAATAGACAACAGGGATGTTTGCTCTTCTGAAACTCCTTTGAATAATATTGTTCAAATCATTGTGAGATAAATATTTTGCCTTTTTAACTTTTGAATAAGAGACCCGATAACGGTTGATACTTCTGGTTTCTTTTCCTATAGGATGATTATGAATGGGGCAAACACTAAGTTTCTCTGTAAATCTCTTTTCATGCATTTGCCACAGAGAACAACCCTGGCATTCACTGCATTTGTTTTCGCTGCATGGCAGAGTGATTTCTTGTTCCAGAGCTTTGTCTAACTCATTAAGAAGATGACTTTTCTTGATGCCTGTATCTATATGATCCCATGGGAGGATGGCGTCTCTTTTCAAATCTGAAAGGTAAGACGAATAATCCACGCTTTCAGAATCAAATGCTTTTTTCCATATAGGGAAGTTAAAAAGATCGTTCCAACTGTCAAACCTTGCTCCATTTTCCCAAGCTCTTAATAAAACTGATGAAAGATTTCTGTCTCCCCTTGAAAAAGCGGCTTCAAGAATGGAATTTTTTATAGAATGCTTTTTAAACCTAATAAAAGGATATTTTTTCAGCCGCAATTTGAGAAATTTGTGTTTTTCTTCCAGGCATATCTCATCTTCCATCTTTAGCCACTGGAACGGCGTATGTGGTTTTGGAATGAACGATGATACGCTGAGGTTGATCATAGGCGGCCTTTTCATAATTCCACGTCCTATTCCAATAATTTCCTCAACCAAATCTACAATTCCCTGTAAATCTTCTTTTTCCTCTGTTGGCAATCCGACCATGAAATAGAGCTTGATCTTTCTCCACCCTTGTGAAAAGGCATTCCGCGAAGCTTCCTGTAAATCATTGTCATTCAGATGTTTATTGATAACCCGACGCAATCTTTCTGTCCCAGCCTCCGGGACAAGCGTAAATCCAGTCTTCCTTACTTTGATTATGTTTTCAGCAATATCCGAACTCAGACATTCGGGTCTTAAAGAAGACAATGAGAGGGAGACTTTTTGTTCATAAAGCTCTCTCATCAAGTTATCAATCAGCTCATTAAGATAAGGATAATCTCCAACAGAAAGAGCTGCAAGTGAAACATCTTCATAACCAGTTGACTGCATATTGCTCATAACTTTTTTTATAATAAAGGAAGGACGTCTTATTCTGTGAGGAAAATATATGTTCCTAGCCTGACAGAATCTACAATTCTGGGGGCATCCACGGGCAACCTCAACAGCAATCCTGTTAAAAATTGCACTGATATTGGGGACAATAATTTTATCTGGAAATGGAGCTTTATGAAAAGGAAACATCACTCTCTTTTCAATGCTAGCAGGAACATCACTTCCTGGTTTTTCAGCAAGCAGGCACGAATTATACGGTTTGTAAGCAGTATATAAAGATGGGACATAAACCCCCTTTATTTTTGCCATTTCTTTTAAGACAGCATCTTTTTCCTTTAATTCAGCCTTTAACATCTTAAATTTTTCAATAATTTCAAGAAATGCTTCCTCCCCATCTCCAATCAGAAATAAATCAAAAATATCAGCTACAGGTTCAGGGTTAAACACAGCAGGCCCTCCTGCTATCACTAATGGAAAATTGAGATCTCTTTCAGAAGAAAAAATTGGGATTCTTCCTAGATCGAGAATTGTCAATATGTTGGAATAATTAAGTTCATATAGAAGCGAAAAACCTAATATATCGAATTTATTAAGAGGAATTTTATTTTCAATTGAAAAAAGAGGGATATCTCTTTTCCGGAGCTCATTCTCACAGTCCATCCAGGGAGCAAATACTCTTTCCGCAAGTATTGAAGATTTCATGTTTAAAATACTGTAAAGAATTTTCTGCCCAAGATAGGACATCCCGATTTCATACAGATCTGGAAAGACAAGAGCAATTTTTGATTCAACAAGCTCAGGATTTCTTCTTACTTCATTCCATTCGCCGCCTATATACCGTCCTGGCTTTTGAACATTTTCAAGGATCTTTTCAAAATCAAAGTCAGTATTCATTTTGATATGATTTTAATAGTTTCATAGAATCGGCATTTCCCATGAATAATTCAAGTGAACGTGGATTATTCACAAGAAATCATAAATTTACGAACCTTCTCATTTTAACATTTAAAACCAAAGATACTGCTAAATAATTTGTAAGTAAGGATGATCCTCCGTAACTAAATAAAGGAAGTGGAATCCCTGTGATCGGAAAAAGCCCAATAGCCATCAATACATTGACAAAAAACTGGCATGTAATCATCATCGACACCATAAAAATAATATAAACCCCTGCCCTATCCTTTGAACTTTTTACAGAATTAAAAAGTCTGTAGACAAAAAAGAAGAAGGCAAGCACAGCGAGAACAACTCCAATAAACCCAAACTCCTCACCTATGACAGAGAATATAAAATCCGTATGTTTGGCTGGCAGAAATCTCAACTGGCTTTGGGTTCCTTTCAGGTAACCCTTTCCCGAAAATCCACCTGAACCAATTGCAATTTTTGACTGAAGTACATGATAACCTGATCCTAAAGGATCTTTATTTGGAGATACAAGCGTTGTTAACCTGCTTTTTTGATAATCTTTCAAAAAGAAATTCCAACCAGCAAAACCTAGAACCAAAGCAAAAACCAATAATAAAATTATAGCTTTTCTATTTATTCCGGCTAATATTATTGCTCCAAAAAAAATCGGAATAAAACTTAATGCGGTCCCCAAATCAGGCTGAAAAGCTATAAGGACAACAGGAATAAACACCATAACACTGCTAATAGATCCCAGTTTCCAGGATAAAGGACTTCTCTTGAATCCTGAAAAAATACGAGAGAGTATAAGAATAACAGCAATTTTTGTAATTTCAGAGGGCTGGATTTGAAAAAAGAACAATCTAAACCAGCTTCTAGTTCCGGCTATTAGATTCCCGAAAATCAAAACTGATCCAAGAAGAACAATACCTAAGATATATAAAAACAAAGAATATGTAGTAAGGATATTATAGTCGATAGACAAGAAAATAAAGAGCAAAACCAAACTAATAATAATCCAAATAATCTGTTTCAGGCAATAATTTCCGGGCAAATAAAGTGAGCTACTGTAAATAGCAACAACACCGATAGCTGAGTTCAGCAGCAGGAGACTGACAAGAATCCAATCTATATTCATAAGCTGGCTTCTATCAATCATATTTCTTCCTGTATAAATCGAATAATTTATTTGCGATAGGAGCTGCGGTTGCCCCGCCAAGACCCCCATATTCCACAAGGACAGTAATAACTACTTTTGGATCAGATTTTGGCGCAAAACCTGTAAACCACGAATGAGTTTTGACTTCTTTTTCGAGTTTTTCAGACGTTTCCTTACTTACAGTCTGAGTAGAGCCAGTTTTTCCACAAACATCATATCCGTCTATTCTGGCAGCTCTCGCAGTACCATTCTCATTGACTGCTTTCCACATCCCTTTAATTACTTTTTCAAAAACGGATTTCTTTATTTTAATAAGCATTTTATCAGGAACCCATTCTTGTCCTTCTCTCTCCGAGGAAATGGAATTATCTGACATGAGCAGGTGTGGGGTAATCTTCCTTCCACGATTCGCGATAATAGCAGTATGGCATGCCACTTGAAGAGGAGTGGTTAAAAGAGGTCCTTGTCCTATGGAAACCGAAATTGTCTCTCCTGGGTACCAAGGAGCATTCCTGACTCTTTTCTTCCAGGCAGTATCAGGAACTAATCCATCTTTTTCTCCAGACAAGTCAATACCGGTCTTCATGCCGTAACCAAGCATTCTTGCATAAACTGAAATTTCTTCTATGCCTAGTCTTTTCCCCAGTTGATAAAAATATATGTTACATGAATGCCTGATACCGTTGTAGAGGTCGATATTACCATGCCCTGGTTTAAACCAGCACGAAAAAGGATGACCGTAAATAACAATATTTCCACTACAAAAAAACAATCTTCGATCTGTTATTATATTCAAATCAAGAGCAGCCAATGCAATTACAAGCTTAAATATGGATCCAGGTGAATACAACCCGCGAATAGCCCGATTCTCTAATGGAAATTCAGGATTATTAATTAGATCAATCCATTCCGTAGGTGTAAATCTGTTTATAAATTTATTTGGATCAAAATTTGGATAACTGGCTAAAGCCAGTATTTCTCCTGTCCTTGGGTCCAAAATAACAATTGATCCTTCATTACCTTCTAAAAGTTCCTCTGCCTTCTTCTGAAGGTCAAAATCCAAAGTCAACATGATATTCTGACCTTTTAAAGGTTCCAGTCTAGCTATCTCATCTTTTTTCTTTCCCAAACTGTCGACAATTTCAATTACTCTTCCTTCTTCTCCCTTTAACTTTGCTTCATATTCCTTTTCGATCCCTATTTTTCCCACAAGGTCTCCAAGCCGCATTTCTCTATAAATATCCATTTTTATCTCTTTAAGAGATGGCTCTTGTAAATATCCGATAACATGCGAGGCAAAAATTCCGTAGGGGTAATATCTTTTTGGCTCTGCTTGAATAATAAGTTCCGGAAATTCTAATCTCCTGCTTTCTACAATAGACACTTCCTTTCTGGATAAATTATCTTTAACTACAATAGGAACGAAAGCTGGCAAGGATTCATATCTATTGATTCTTTCTTTCAGCACACTAACCTCGAGATTTAAAAGCTGAGCTATTTTTTGACAAGATTCATCAATATTTTTACAATTTTCTCTAATTATTGATACTTTGAAAGAAGCAATATTATTTGCAATTATCTCGCTGTTTCTAGTTGTAATTAGCCCTCTTTGTGCAGGCAGAACAATTTCTCTTACACGGTTCGCTTCTGATTTTTTCCAATACTTTTCATGATCAAGTATCTGAATTTTCCAAAAACACAAAAGCAAAATTATAAATAATATAACAAATACATTAAATGTTTTATGGGCTCTTCCCCCAATTAATGATAGGTCTTCGTAAATTCTGCCATTCTTCATTTTTTATGCTTAGAAGTTACACCTTTGAATTTCCGGATTAAAAGGAAAATAAGACTTCCTGAAAATGCTGTTCCAAAAGGCTGTAAAAATACAATCCCTTTTCCAGTATTAAAACTTGCTGAAAAAATATATGAGTAAAAAAAGCCCCATACGATTAATTCTGAACTTATTAAAATAAAAATAAAAATTAAACTCCGTATAAAAGGATTGACATCTATTTTTTTAGAAACATATCCTGCTAAAAACCCTGTGAGGGTCTTTGCTATTCCTGCAACTCCAAAGACCCCCAGTGAAAAAGAATCATAGATGAGACCGCAAAAAGCTCCGAGGCATGCACCAAACACCTCTCCTTTTTCCATAGCAAAATATATTACGACCAGGCTAAAAAGATTAATAATCTGAACAGCAGAAATTGAAATCTTTGCTAGAGCTGTATAAATAATTATTGTAATTATAATTCCGGCAGTTACCCTAATTAAATTCTTCATTTAAAATACATTAAAAAACATTCAGATTCTTAATCTTAATCACAGCTAAATTATCCAGATCCTGAAACTTAAAATAAGGTTTCACCATAATTTTTTTAAAAAGGCCAGAAGTAGTTTCGAGAGAGAGAATCTCTCCTACACTAATTCCAGGAGGAAAAATTCCATCAAAACCAGAAGTATAAACTCGTTCTCCCTGAAAAAAATCTTCATCAGTTGACAGGATGTATTTTAAAATACACATACCCTTTCCATCTCCTGCTAACACTCCCAATACTTCTTTTTTTTCCGAAAAAACACTGATTCCGCAATTATTATCAGTTACCAATTGAATCCTTGACTCTTTTAACGAAATAGGGCCGACTATTCGACCTACTAAATTTCCATATCTATCGAGAACAGGCATATTTTTCTGAATGTCATCCAAAAAACCCTTATTTATAACTACTGATTTATAAAAGTTACTGGCATCAAAGCCTATAACCCGGGCATGCAAAATATTTTCCTGGATATTTCGTAAAGCATCATTAATCTCATTCTCGCTTTTATATTTTTGAAGAAGATTCCTGATAATATTATTTTCTTGCAGCAAAAAAAACATTTCTTCTTTTAACCTTTCATTTTCTTTACGAGCACCTTTAAGGTCAAAATAAGACTTCCAGAAACTGCCTGTTTTTTGAAATAAATAGACAACTCCATGTTGAACAGGAGAAAACACAGAAAACATTAGTTTTTCAAAATAAGTCTCCTCTTCATCCAGAGGAACTTGAATGGAAATCAGAATTAATTGCAAAAATATTAAACCTATAAGAACTTTAATGTTTTTATTCTTTTTTAGAAAAGAGGGCATAAAAATAATAATTGATTAGATTAACGAAATCTTTTTTAATAAATCCAAATCATCAAGCATCTTGCCTGCACCAATCACAACCGTAGTTAGAGGATCTTCTGTAATAAAAACTGGCAGCTGAGTTTCTTCACGTATACGTTTATCAATATTTTTAAGAAGAGATCCTCCACCGGTCAAAACGATTCCGCGGTCTATTATATCTGCTGAAATCTCAGGAGGTGTTTTTTCAAGTGCAACCCTGATAGCATCCATAATGGAAGCCACAGTATCCTCAAGAGCATCTCTTATTTCCTGGTCATCAATAACAATAGTTTTTGGGATACCTTCTCTTAAATCTCTCCCTTTTATTTCCATAGTCATAGGCTCATCCAGAGGATAAGCCGAGCCAATCTGCATCTTTACCTGTTCAGAAGTCTTCTCCCCAATGAGTAAATTGTATTTTTTCTTAACATACTGGATGATAGCCTCATCCATCTCATTTCCCGCAATACGAATGGCATGATTATAGACAATACCATTAAGAGAAATGACAGCGATATCTGTTGTCCCTCCTCCTATATCAACAATCATATTGCCTGTCGGCTCTGAAATGGGGAGCTCTGCTCCTACAGAAGCTGACATTGGTTGTTCTACCAAATAAACTTCAGAAGCCTTTGCTCTCATGGCAACATCTTTAACCGCCCGTCTTTCAACCTGAGTTATTCCTGTCGGTATTCCTATCACAATTCTTGGTCTGATTAAAAAACTCCGGTTGTTTGTAGACTTTTTTATGAAATAATCAAGCATTTTCTCAGCAATCTCAAAATCAGCAATAACTCCATCTCTCATAGGCTTTATCGCCACTATACTCGAGGGAGTTTTCCCTAACATATCCTTTGCCAGTTTCCCCACAGCTTCCACCTTGCCGGATTTTCTGTTAACAACAACTATTGAAGGTTCCTGAACAATAATTCCTTTTCCTTTGAGATAAACAAGAGTATTGGCAGTTCCAAGATCTATGGCTAAATCACAAAAAAGTCTTTCTTTGAACCAATTAATTAAACTCATATCTATCTTTCTCTATTTACACACTTTATTTAACATAATTTTCTCTTTCACGCAATCAAAAAATTAAACGTTGTTTTTTGTACAAATAATGATTTTTTTGCCTAACAAATTGTAACCTGAGTTATTCATAAATTATGCCGACACCATGAAACAATATAGACCAATTTAACTCGTTCTCAATGGAAGTCTCATAACTGCTTTATTCTATACCCTAGGCTAGATCACATCCTAACAGCGTAAAGCAGATGAATTTGAGGGGATGGAAGAAGCGACATTGAAAGATTTAGCCTTTTTGAGTCGATCTTCGAGGGGACCAGACGAAGTCGGGCCTGATGGATGTGTGAGCACTGTAGAATCAAAGGGGCGGTGTTAATGATGGCTCAGGGACATCACAGCGCTGCTTAAGATAAACATGCGGAGTTCCCCAGCAGAGCGCAGACATGCCCTCAAATTCATCTTATCTAAATAATCTATCAGCAATTTTTACCTTACAGGCGAGCCGATCTTACTGCATCTGCTTCTTTACAGCGCATTCGTGGTGAAGGACCACAACTTCATGCGCTGTGCCTTGCATCTGCAGCAACCTCGACTCGTTAATAATCCAGGTTAAATAGTCTTAGTGCTTTTTTTCCTTGATTTTTATCCATTGGAAATATATATTCAATAAAAAATCAGGTTAATCAACCTAAGGAGGTAAGTATGAGTGATAAATCCTTCAAACCTTATGTTTCACCCGAACAATCAATGAAGGAAATCTCTTTCAAGGCGATTTTCCTGGGAATAATCATGGCGATTATTCTCGGTGCTGCAAATGCCTATATTGGACTTCTTGTTGGAATGACAGTAGCGGCAACCTTTCCGGCAGCAGTCATTGCAATGGCTGTTCTCAAGCCTTTTAAGGGAACTGTTTTAGAGGAAAATCTGGCTCGAACAACAGGAGCTGTTGGAGAAGCTCTGGCTGCTGGAGCAATTTTTACTATCCCGGCTTTTCTTATGACCGGAGTTTGGACAAAATTCGATGTTTTCAAATCTTCTCTTCTCATGCTTGTAGGAGGAGTTCTTGGAGTATTTCTAATTATCCTCATCAGACGTACACTCGTTGAAGACGCTGATCTTCCTTTTCCCGAAAGTGTAGCTTGTGCAGAGATGGTTAAGACAGGCCAGAAAGCAGGCTCTAATGCAAAATATATGTTTTGGGCCATGGGCTTAGGTGGATTGATCGAATTTTTCACCAGCGAAAACGGCGTGCAAGTGATAAAGCCTTACGTTCGGTCTGTATTCAAAATCCCTGGTTTATCACGCATTTCTTTTCTAAATTCAGAAAACAATTTAATTCACAAATCTGCTGAATCTATAAAAGGAAGAATGTTTATAGAATCACCGGCAGCCAATGCAGCCATGACCGGTGTAGGCTATATTATTGGGCCAAAATTAGCAGCCCTCACCTTTTCTGGAGGGGTTCTTGGATGGCTTTTCCTCATGCCATTCATGCTTTTTATAAGCGGAGATTTAGGAAACATTGTTTCCAAATTTAATGGAAGTTGGACTGATATGGCCATTTCAGCTTACAATGCTCAGATCAAGCCAATAGCGGTTGGAGCAATGCTTGTCGGAGCATTTTATACACTCTTTAAAATGAGAAAGAGTCTTATCACGGGAATCGGCCGTTCAATTTCAGATGTTAAAAAGACAAAAGGTGAGAACGTAACAGAAATACCTAGAACCGACAAAGACCTGCCTTTCCCAACAATAATCATTTCAATAGTTGCAATGATAATCCCCATGATTTTTCTCTACAACATGTTTACTCACAATATCGGATCTTCCCTAGTTTCAGCACTTGTAATGATAGTCATGGGACTCCTTTTTGCCGCTGTGGCTGGTTATCTAGTCGGTATCATTGGCTCTTCCTCCAATCCCATTTCCGGGCTGACACTGACTACTCTCCTGATTGCAGCCCTTATGATGGTTCTTCTCGGACAAACAGGAAAATCCGGGATAGCAGCTGTACTAGGAGTAGCTGCTGTTGTCTGCTGCGTAGCGGGTGTTGCAGGTGATATGATTCAAGACTGGAAAGTCGGGCATATCCTTGGCGGCACACCATGGCGCATGCAAATAGGTGGACTCATCGGTGTTGTGGCAGCCGCATTAACATTAACATTCTCCCTTCAGCTTTTGCACAACACAATGAGAATAGGAAGCGATGCCCTTCCTGCTCCCCAAGCTGGTTTAATGGCAACAATGGCTCAGGGTATAGTAGGCGGTGAAATGGCCTGGCCTCTGGTCATTGCTGGAATGCTTTTAGCATTAGCTCTAATCCTTATCGGGTCTCCTTCTCCAATGCTCATTGCTGTAGGAATGTACCTTCCATTCCGTGCCACATCATGCCTTTTCTTCGGAGGAGTTATTAAATATTTCCTAGAGAGCAGAGCGAACAAAAAAAATCCCACAGCAAAAGGAAAAGAAACCCTGCAAAGCATAGGCCTTCTTCTTGCTTCAGGGCTTATAGCAGGTCAGGCAATTCTTGGGATCATTACTGCAGCCCTTAAAGGAGCAAAAGTCACTATGCCAAAATCCTTGAATAATCCCTGGCTGGCATTGATAATATTTTTTATTCTTGGATTTATCCTTATATATTTCCCATATAAAAAGATGATCGATTCAGGAGAACACGAAAAAGCAACAGATTAAATACAACCTAATTGTGAAGAAAAAAATAGAGGCAGAAAAAGAAATAAACCTTCTAGACCTAATTCCCGTCCGGTGTGTTGACTGGAAAAAAAATGAGGAAGGGTTAGTCATTCTATTAAAACCGAAATTCAAGAGTACTTTTTCAAGGAAATACATTATCCCTCATCTCAAAAGACCTTTTTACAAGGTAAAACTCGATGCTATCGGCAGCTTTATCTGGGAAAACCTGAACGATACAAATACAGTCCAAGAGATTGCAAAATTCATGCAGGACAAATTTGGAGAAAAAGTAAAGCCTCTTTATGACAGGCTATCGATATTTCTCCAGCACTTAGAAAAAAATAAATTTATCAAGTATAAAGGATTATAACCTGCAGTTAGATATTTATCTAATTTTATCATTTTTCATAACCTACAGTTATAAAATACTTAAACTGTTTTTAACTTAAGTTCCCACAATTTGGAGGTTGAGCGGGCACGGTTCTTCTACTGAAAGGAGAATAGAGCGAAGCCGGAAAGTAAGCTGAATTTGACTCGCTGGGGCAAATCCTGCGTGTTTTAGAAGCAGCTGACCTGATACTAATCTCCAGTAGGCAGTAAAAAAACATCAGGCAAATTTTTACTCCCCAAGTAAGTAATGAGAATAAAATTGGGTGAACTACTAGTTTTCAATTCTTTACGTAAATGATATATTATTTTAGAATATAAAAGGAGAGAGAATTGCTACAAAAAGATATGTCCGTTCTTCAAATCATGCTATACGGGAATCCTATTCTCACTCAGAAATCAAAAGAAATACAAAATATCGATGAAGATATTGTAAGTTTTGCTCAATATATGGTTTGCACAATGCACAAAGCTCCTGGAATAGGACTTGCTGCTCCTCAAGTTAACCGTGGCATACGGCTCATAACTGTTGACCTTTCTGTAGGAGAAAACAGTAAGGATCTTATTATTCTATTGAATCCAGAAATATTCCTCCCCAAAGGAAAGAATGTTTTGGAGGAAAGCTGCCTCTCCATTCCTGGTATCAGTGAAAAGGTCATCAGACCTTCCACTGTTCATGTTAAAGGGATTGACCTTAAAGGCGAAGAAAAAATCATAGAAGCTGAAGGTCTTCTTGCTAGAATCTTCTGCCACGAAATTGACCACCTGGATGGAAAGTTATTCATAGACTATCTCTCACCCCTTAAAAAAAGCCTAATTAGGAAAAAATTAAAAAAAACAATGGAAGAAGCCAGGTCCTGATGAAAATCGTTTTCTTTGGCAGCCCCACATCAGCTCTCCCGGCTCTTAACAAAATACTGGATGCAGGAAATTGCATAAATCTTATAATTACCCAGCCAGACAGGCCTTCAGGAAGAGGGAAGAAACTTGCCATCTCCCCAGTAAAAAAATTTGCCCTTGACCAGGATATCCCAATCTATCAGCCTGAAAAAATCCGAAAAAACCCAATCATACTGGAAAAAATAAAGGCCGCCTCTCCGGACCTCAATATTGTAGTCGCATACGGCCAGATCATTCCAAGCTCAATAATTTATCTCCCCAAATATGATTCTATCAATGTACATTTCTCTCTTCTTCCGAAATACAGAGGTGCTTCTCCTGTACATTGGGCTATCTTAAATGGTGATAAAAAGACTGGTATAACTATTTTCAAAATAAACGAAAAAATGGATGAGGGAGATATTTTATCCCAGGAAGAAGTTGACATCTTTCCCTATGAAAGCGCAGTGGACCTTGAAGCCCGTCTGGCACTGATCGGCGCAGAACTTTTAGTTAAAACCATAACCCGAATTGACAAAATTAAACCTCGAAAACAGGACCAATCTCTTTCTACATATGCTCCACTTCTTAAAAAAGAGGATGGAAAAATTAACTGGAAAAAAGATTCAGCCTCAATAGAAAGGCAGGTAAAAGCATTTAATCCATGGCCGTCAACATACACATTCCTTGAAGAAAAACGTATTAAAATCTTGCAAGGAAAAAGCACTGACAAAAAAGCTTCACCCGGTTCCCCAGGTGAAATCTTAAAAATAAATAAAGAAGGCCTAGAGGTTTGTTGTGGGGACGGAAATTCCTTCCTTATAGAAATTCTTCAACCTGAAAATAAAAAAGAAATGAATGCTTATTCGTTTTCTCTTGGGACAAAAATAAAACCAGGTGATAAGTTTAACATCTCTTAGTCGTCCAGGATGTAATACCAAGGATTAACACGTTTCCCGTTTAGCCGGACTTCATAGTGAACATGGGGACTCGTGGCTTTACCTGTTTTACCAACCAATCCGATAGTATCCCCTCTCTTTACTCTCTGACCAGGCTTAACCAAATACTTATTCAAATGGCAGTAAACGGTTGTATAACCTGTTCTTGGATGGTTTATTTTAATAGTTTTCCCTCCGATTTTTTCGGTTTTTGTTTGAAATACCACACCATCCGCCGTCGTAATAACGGGATTCCCATATTGAGTTGCAATGTCAATTCCCCAGTGAAAAGCTCGTTTACCTGTAAAAGGGTCATCTCTCATACCAAATGAAGAAGTTATCCACCCTTTTGTTGGCTTAATACTTGGAGTTGCATTCAGTTCCAACTTTTGATTTTCGAAAAAATTAACCAGTGTATTAAGATTATTTCCAATGCCTTCGGCTTTTACATTTATGTTTTGTAAGCGGCTAAAATCTAAATCTCCTGAATTACTCAAAACAGGCATTTCCTCGCTGCTTCCTCCTCCAATTCCTGGTTCTCCGCTTAAAACTTCCTCAGATTTCAGCCCTGCCATTATGTTCAGCCTTTTACGGTACTGGTCAAAATTCTTAATGGTAGCTTCCAGGTTGTTTACTGACTCTTCATATCCGGCAATAGTCTTTTTCTGTTGAGCATTCTCTTCGCATAATTGCTTGTATTTGCTGCGTGTACCATTCATGCAAAAGTAATCAACCAGAAATACAACAATGACAACAAATAGAAGCCCGGCAACTGCTGCTGTTATCTTGATGTTTTTTTTGGAAAGAGAAATAGTTTTGGACTTTCCTTTATGGTGAGGGATAATAATCAGTGATAAGAACTTCTTTGCCACAATCTATTCCTTGCTTATCATATTTAAAAGAAATTCAATGTCAAGTAATTTATTCATATAGATAAGGTCATCTAATCCTCTGTAACCTTAAAAACTAAATCATTCTCTCGTACAGCACTTTCTACCTTAATCCCAGCCGGAACTCCTGCTTTAATCAAATCAACAGGAGCGTATTCTATCTGCATTGACCCTATCCTCTGGTGAAAATCCGTCGTGTGGCCTTTTATGTGGATTACATCCCCAATTTTTAATGTTCCCTTTGATAGTATCAGGATTCCAACATTAATCTTAGAAAAAAAGTGAGTAATTTTCCCAATTTCTTCTTCCATTTTGGCCTCCTTTTTACGTTTCAATCTAAAACTATCAAAATCTAAAGCATTTCACAAGCTTGTATTAATCACAAAGCACAGAACCGCCGTTTATATTTAGAACCTCGCCAGTGATATGCTGAGCCAGATCCGAAGCCAGGAAAAGGATCGGCCCTGCGATATCCTCAGGCGAAGGAATCCTTTTTAATGGAATACTATCCTTAACCTTTCTTTTTAAATCCACATCTCTAAAAGTTTCAGCACACATATCCGTATCCACCCAACCCGGAGCAACACAATTTACTCTTATCCCGTAAGATGCGAGTTCAGCAGCAAGAGATTTTGTAAGTGATATTATAGCCCCTTTACTCGCAGCATAATGAGAATGGAATGCCTCTCCCCTTACTCCGGCGGTAGATGAAACATTGATAATCCAACCTTTCTTTTTCTCTTTCATAAAAGGAACAACTGCATTACAGGAATAAAATACGCCATCAAGATTAACCCTCATCGTCTCTTTCCACACTTCTTCATCCATATTTCCCATCTTTCCATAAGTCCATATTCCAGCGTTATTAACCAAAATATCAATGCATCCCCATTTTTCTATGATTTTATTTACCATCAAACATACCTCTTCTCTTCGAGATATTTCGGTTTCAAAGACAAGACATCTCTTTCCTATTTTCTCCACTCTTTCCCTGAGAGTCTCTGCTGCTTCTTTATGTCTTATATAACTTATTGCAATATCACATCCTGCCCTGGCAAACAATAAGGCTGTCTCGCGGCCGATTCCTCTTGATCCCCCTGTTATTAAAGCTGTTTTTCCGTTCAAATTAATCATTAAAATCCCTCATTGCTCTACCTCAAGCTTTTTCGTATTCTAGAGAGAGATCTTTCATCTCATCAAACTTAAGGTATCTGTAAATTTCATCTTTCTTTGGAGTAATTTTTTTATTAAATATGGAAAAATATTCTTCAGGAGTAGGAATTTTTCCATAAAGAGCACATACAGCAGCAAGTTCGGCAGACCCTAGAAAGACCTGAGTCTCATCTCCCATTCTGTTATCGAAATTTCTTGTGGATGTGGAAATAATAGTTGCCCTTTGCCTGACTCTAGCTTGATTGCCCATACACAGAGAACAGCCTGGGATTTCTGTCCTGGCGCCAACACTGGAATATATCGAATAATATCCTTCTCTCTTTAACTGGGCTCTATCCATCTTTGTTGGAGGAGCTAACCAGACTCGCGTATCAAGATAACCTGCACCTTCAAATATTTTCCCAGCTGCCCTGAAATGGCCTATGTTAGTCATGCAGGATCCAATGAATATTTCTTCAATCTTGGTGCCAGCAACCTCAGAAAGCATCTTCACGTCATCAGGATCATTTGGACAAGCTAATATTGGCTCAGTAATATCTTGGAGATTTATTTCAAGGACCTTAACATATTCGGCATTCTCATCTCTCCTCAGAATTACAGGATTTTCAAGCCATCTCTGGCAGGATTCTATCCTCTTTCTTAAACTAGGTGCATACTGATAGCCATCGTCTATTAATTTCTCCATTAAAGCAATATTGCTTTTAATATAGCTGATCACACTCTCTCTGCTCAGAGAGATAGTTCCTCCTGCAGCAGAACGCTCTGCAGTAGCATCTGTCAATTCGAACGCCTGTTCGACGGTTAAATCAGGAAGACCTTCCATTTCGACAATACGACCGTTAAAAATATTTTTCTTCCCCTCTTTCTCAACCGTCAACATCCCTTTTTTTATGGCAAAATAAGGAATAGCATTTACTACATCCCTTAGAGTAATTCCCGGTTTCATTTCGCCGCTAAACTTTACAAGGACAGACTCTGGCATATCCAGCGGCATGAAACCTAAAGTCCCGGCAAATGCAACAAGTCCAGAACCAGCAGGAAAGCTCAATCCAATGGGGAAACGTGTGTGGGAATCACCAGCTGTTCCCATGGTATCAGGCACCAAAAGACGGTTCAGCCACGAATGGATGACTCCATCACCAGGCCTAAGTGCCACACCCTTCCGCTCAACAGTAAACCCTGAGAGGAATTTATGCATTTTCACGTCTGAAGGTTTAGGATAAGCAGCGGTATGGCAGAAAGACTGAAAAAATATTTCTGATTGAAATTCCATGCAGGCAAATTCTTTAAGTTCATCTGCTGTCATAGTACCGGTCGTATCCTGCGACCCTACGGTAGTCATTTTTGGTTCACAGGCAGAACCCGGAAGTATTCCCTCAACACCGCAAGCTTTTCCAACTATTTTCTGTGCCAAAGTATATCCCTGCCCATGTATAGGTGTTGGATTTTTAATATTAGTAAAAAAATCAGCCTCTAGCATACCAAGCACTTTTCGCGCCTTGGTAGTCAATGAACGGCCAATAATAAGCAGAAGACGCCCACCAGCCCTGTATTCATCTTTGAGTGTTGCAGGCTTAAATTCGAAACTTGTCAGCATTTCTCCGTATTCATTCGTGATTTTTTTAGATATTGTATCAATTGTGATGATCTCTCCTGTCTTCATTCTGCTTACATCGCACATGATTGGCAGGCCCCCAGAGTCCTCTACTGTATTAAAGAAAATTGGAGCAATCAAACCACCTAATACAATTCCCTCCCTCCTTTTGTTCGGGACAAAGGGAATATCTTCTCCAATGTGCCACATCAGAGAATTTGTTGCGGACTTTCTAGAAGAACCTGTTCCTACGACATCGCCAACAAAAATAACACGGTTTCCTTCGCTACGGAACTTTTTTATTGTTTCAATCCCATCAGGAAATCTCGTTTCCCCCATGGAAAGGGCATGCAAAGGGATGTCTGAGCGGCTCCATGCATATTTTGCCGGAGATAAATCATCAGTATTTATTTCTCCGTCCACTTTGTAGACTTTAAGTATGAATTTATCCGGAAACTCAGGTCTCGAAAGAAACCACTCCCCTTTTGCCCAGGATGTGAGCACATCTTTAGCAAATCTATTGGTCCCTGCCATTTCAACAATTTTATCGAAATTCTGGTAAACAAGAATGATCTTTTTTAAAGCTTCTGCCGCTTCCTGAGCAATTTCCTGATCCTTCAATAAGGAAATCAAATGATCAACATTGTACCCGCCTAGCATAGTGCCGAGCAGTTTTACTGCTTTTTTTCTTGATAATACAGGAGAACAGACATCGCCTTTAGCTATTTTCTTAAGCCATTCTGCTTTGATTTTTGATGCCGGATCAACACCAGGAGCGACTCTATTTTTCAATAAATCTAAAATAAAGTCTTCTTCTCCTTCCTGGGGATCTTCCAAGAACTTACATAGTTCTTCTGTTTCCTTTGGGTTTAGGGGCAGCGGAGGAATTCCATGCTCTCTTTCTTCAATTGTTTCTTTAAAATATGATTTTTGCATTATGACACTCCCTCTTAATTTTATTAATATGAGGGGACTTTTATCCCCTTTTATATATGATCGGATAATATATAATAGAAGGTCAAAAAGTTCAAATGTTAGTTGATTTTAATAGTAAAAAATTATAGTATTCTATAGTTATTATTTTACCCGAATTAATATCTATATTATACGGAATTATACGGAGGAGCAATCATGGATAATACAACAATCGAAAAAGCAAAGACCCATTTCTCTCAGATCGTAGAAGAACAACTCAAACGTGTTGAGAAACTGAAAGAACCTCAGGACTGGACTGATTTTTCTCAATTAAAACCTATAATTATTGGAATTATTGGCGGTGATGGAATAGGCCCGTTTATCGCTAAAGAGGCAAGTAAAATCCTAGAATTCTTGCTTCAGGAAGAAATAAAAGCAGGAAAAGTTGAACTGCGCGATATTGAAGGTCTGACCATAGAAAACCGTGCAGCACAAAACATGTCCGTCCCAGATGATGTTCTTGAAGAGATAAAAAAATGCCACATTACACTGAAGGGCCCAACAACTACTCCAAGAAAAGGAGACCCATGGCCAAACCTTGAAAGCTGTAATGTTGCATTACGGCGTTATTTAGACCTGTTCGCAAATGTCAGGCCCGTAAGAGTTCCAAAAGAAGGAATTGACTGGATCTTCTTCCGTGAAAACACCGAAGGCGCCTACATCATGGGAAGTAAGGGAATAAATGTTACCGATGACCTTGCATTTGACTTTAAAGTCATAACTTCCCAGGGAGCAGAAAGGATTATTCGTCTTGCATTTGAACACGCGAAAAAAAATAATATCAACAAAGTTACCATAGTAACAAAGGCTAATGTCGTCAAAACTACCGACGGTAAGTTCCTTGATATGGGGTATAAGATTGCCAAAGAGTACCCTGGAATAGAATGCGATGACTGGTATATCGATATCATGACGGCTAAGCTTATAGATCCCAAACGCAGAAGCCAGTTTAAAGTCTTGGTGCTTCCAAATCTTTATGGGGATATTCTCACTGATGAGGCAGCACAATGTCAGGGTGGTGTTGGAACAGCAGGGAGTGCTAACATAGGAAAACGCTATTCTATGTTCGAAGCTATCCACGGTTCTGCCCCTAGAATGGTTAAAGAAGGAAGAGCAATATATGCGGACCCGTGCAGTATGATCAGGGCCGCCGCGATGCTCATCAACCATATTGGCTATCCTGAAAAAGCCAGAAAATTGGAGATGGCGCTGGATATATGCGGAAATTTCGAGAAAAAAGTTGTCATCACAGGACGTTCTACAGGAGTCACTGGTGCTGAATATTCAAACTATCTCATGGAAACTATACAAGATCCCGACTTGAAAGAAAAATGGGAGAATTATTCAAAACAAGGTTAAATAATATAACATAATTTAAAATATTAATTAAAAAAGTGCGGGCAAGAGTAATCTTTTTAAATTATCCCGCAAATTAAAGGAGGACTGCAATAATGAGAAAAAAAGTAACTGTGGTCGGAGCAGGCCATGTAGGAGAAGTTACTGCATTCAAAATCACTGAGAAAGAATTAGCTGATGTCGTACTGCTTGATATTATTGAGGATATGCCCATCGGCAAAGGTCTGGATATGCGTGAAGGCGGGCCAGTAGGAAAATATGATTCAAGAATCATAGGAACAAACTCCTACGAGGACACAGCAAATTCTGACATAGTAGTTATCACTGCTGGAATTCCCAGAAAGCCTGGAATGAGCCGGGATGAACTTGTAGGAACAAATTTTAAAATTGTAAAAGACGTTACTGAAAAAGTTACTAAATACTCTCCAAATGCCATTCTTATAGTTGTTTCTAATCCTCTCGATGCCATGGTATACACTGCATTTAAAGTCAGTGGATTTCCTAAAAACAGAGTCATTGGAATGGCAGGCATCTTGGATACAACTCGCTACAGAAGTTTCATTGCAATGGAAGCCGATGTCTCAGTGGAAAGCATTCAGGCTTTGGTTCTAGGAGGGCATGGAGATACAATGGTCCCATTTGTAAGACACACAACAATTTCTGGTATACCTATCACCAACTTTCTCTCCCAAGAAAAAATTGACGCCATCGTAGAAAGGACAAGAAAAGGGGGTGGAGAAATCGTAAGATATCTGAAAACCGGAAGCGCTTACTATTCACCTGCGTTGGCTATAACCGAGATGGTCGAATCAATTCTTAAAGACAAGAAAAAAATTCTCCCATGCGCAGCTTATCTCGAAGGAGAATACGGAATCAGCAATATCTATTTCGGGGTTCCGGTTAAGTTAGGAGCTAACGGAATTGAAAAAATAATCGAAATCGAGCTTAAAGAAGAAGAGAAAGAAGCTATCAAAAAATCAGAAGCAGCTGTCCGCAATGTAGTAGACTCTCTAGAATTATAGGAATTTGACATTAAATCTAATCAAAACTCCAGTTTCTGACAAAGTAATAGGACAACTTCGTGCTGGAGACCGTGTTTATATTTCAGGATATCTATACACTGGAAGAGACTCCGCTCACAAAAGGCTTATAGAACTTATTGAAAAAGGCAGGAAACTACCGATAGAAATCAAGGGGCAGTTTATTTATTATGTTGGACCGACACCTGCAAGACCTGGTAAACCTATCGGGTCTGCAGGCCCTACAACAAGCTGCAGAATGGATCCGTATACTCCTATCCTTCACAAGCTCGGACTCAAAGGAACAATAGGAAAAGGATTCAGAAGTAAGGAAGTAAAAGAAAGTTTAAGGAGATATAAAGCTGTCTATCTCGCTGCATCCGGTGGGACGGGAGCACTTATTTCCAGATCCATCGAAAAGGCTGAAGTCATCGCCTACCCTGACCTTGGACCCGAAGCAATAAGACTAATCAAAGTTAAAGATTTTCCATGTGTCGTTATTAATGATATGTACGGAGGAGACCTTTATCAAAACGGGCAAAAGCAGTATCAAAAATAGACAGAATCTCAGTTTCAAGGCAGAAATAAATTAGGGATAAAAAATCAGGAAAGCCTCGATATTAACAGGTTGAATAAAAAATTCTTAAAAATACCTTGTGTATTTAGCCCACAGGTCGTCACCCAATTTCCAGTATGTCTTAACTGCCTGATTTGCGACATCAAGACAGTATTTCGTTAGAAATTTTTTAGCTTTCTCAGGATTTTCTTTATACAACCCTTCGGCTTCTTTTTCTATTCCTAGCTGATCAGTAAAGGCTTTCTCTTCGATGTTTTTCCAGACTATTGCTATATCCTTAGTCATGTCCTGCCATCTGAACTTAGCCAACTGGCTGACTCTGCGGAACGCCCACCAGGCACAATCACGTCTAAACCCCCATCTTCCATCTACCATATAAGAGTCAGGCATTTGAGAAATTCCACAGTAAAACGGCGTATGAGGAGTTGTTGCAGGATTATCATAGCCTATCCAAACAACTCCTCCTATAGCATCAGGAAGCCATCCTCTGGATTGAGTAACTTGAAGATATGTTGCATAGGATGAACAAATAGACCTCTCTCTTTCTATATTGAACAGTGCCATCAGTTCTCTGTTCATATGAGGACATGCGACCGGACTTTTAACTGTCTCTCCTTTTCTGTTAACAGTTGTCAGGCTTTTGGTCATATCAAATTCTGTGTCTTCATATGCATCCCTAAAAATATTTATGATATTCTTCACAGATATTTTTTTATCTGGCTTAACAGAAAAAGGAAAATTTTCTGAGTTAGGATCCAATTTCAGTGATGGAGCTACAAAACTCAATACCCTCCACTCTCGACGGCGCGAACCCATACTGTTTCTCGAGGCATAAACATAGCAAAACTCAAAGGGCTTGCCGCTTTTTTTGTTCCACCAACCCATTTCTTCAGCCAAAGAATACACATTACTCGATGCCATAAAATAATCTTTATTTTTGAGTTTAATTTCTCTGATCCTGCAGGAATTCGCCGAAACCCCCACTTGATCATCAGGAATACGCTGGGCTGCCCATACCGCCCCTTTTTTCCCTTTTCCTGGCCCCAAAACCTCAAACTGCCAGGTTTCTTTGGGGTCTGCAAAAGTGAAACATTCTCCCCAGTCAATATAACCATATTTTTTAGTTAATTCATCAGCAATTTTGATCGCTTCCCTGGCTGTCTTGGCACGCTCCAGTACAAAGCGATAAAGTTCCGGACAATCTATAACCCCGATATCGCTGTGCATCTCACGTTTCCCCCCAAAAGTAGTTTCTCCGATAGCAAGTTGATATTCGTTCATTACCGGATAAGCCGTATTAATATATGCATATGTTTCAGGAACCTGGGGAATTTTTCCTTTTGGAAGCCTGTCCGGATGATCAGGCCCTTTTGTCCTTTTTGATTGGAAATAAACCGTAGCCATCTCCCCCTTTTTATGCTTTTTGTGAGGTACTACATTTATCCAGGTGCGATCTGTTCCACTGTCGCACGAATGAGAAGTCATTGTAGAACCATCGACTGAGGCTAGTCTTCCAACGATAATACTCGTACACCCCTCAAACTCTATCTTTTGATCATTCTGCAAAACCTCGGCAGAATAGGCAAAAAACAACATAATTAAAATAAACACAGGAATCCAATAATATTTCGATAGTTTTAGCTTCTTCATTGCTTGTCTCCGTTTTTGTGTGACATTTCAGCCATAATCCAATAAGCTTATAACATAGAGAAAAGTCTGTGGTCAACCTAACACATTTTTCATTGGTTTTGTTTTCTTATTTATTTTAAAATAATATATAAGAAATATTTAACCTGGATTATTCAAGAGTCGAGGTTGCTGCAGATGCGAGGCACAGCGCATGAAGTTGTGGTCCTTCACCACGAATGGGCTGTAACGAAGCAGATGCGTTAAGATCGGCTCGCCTGAAAGGTGAAAATTGCTGATAATAGATTTAAATTATATTATCGATATTATTGAGGATAAACTAGTTATGATGGTTTCTTGGAGAACGATCAAAACTATTTGGTATTATATTAATTCTATCAGCAATTTTTATGAATAATTCAGGAAAATATAGGAGTGCATAAATGAAACTTAAAAGATTATACAGGAAAGCAATAGAGGTAGGCATCAAGAATGATTTAAGAGATAAAGAGGAAATAAAAAAAATACTTAAAGAAGAAAATGAAAAGTTCAAAAAATTAAACGATGAAGAATTAAAATTCTATGATAAAGACAGACTTTTTAACCCTTATTCTGACTCAAGAATCCTGAATGGAGATCTCAATATTGAAGTCAAAAGAACCATAGTCGGAATTGACATGGAGACAGGAGAGGTTATTCTGACTTATCTTTTAAACAAGTATCAAGACAAAAAAATTGATTTGATCATTGCACACCATCCAGAAGGATATTCTCTTGCACAGCTTTATGATGTCATGAAACTTCAGGCAGACCTCCTGGGTAATTACGGAATTAATATCAGTGTTGCAGAGCAGCTAATGGAAAAAAGAATCAGTGAAATAGAAAGACGTATCATGCCTGTAAATCACAATAGAACAGTAGACGCGGCAGCTATTTTGGGAATTCCGATGATGAACATACATACACCAGCAGACAATTGTGTTACAAACTTCTTGAAAAACACATTCGAAAAACAAAAACCATACAATCTAAAAGAAATATTAAATATATTAAAGAAGATACCTGAATATAAGAAATCGGCTAAACTCCAAGTCCCGCCTAAAATTGTAAACGGCAGTGAAAACAACAAATGTGGGAAGATATTTATTGACATGACAGGCGGCACTTCCGGCTCAAAAGATATTTTTGAGAAATTCGCAAATAGTGACGTCAGTACTCTTGTAGGCATGCATATAAGCGAAGAACACTTGGAAAAAGCAAAAAAAGCAAACCTGAATGTAATCATTGCAGGCCATATTTCGAGTGATACTCTTGGTATGAACCTACTTTTCGATGAAATCGAAACAGAAGAAAAACTGGAATTTATTGGGATTTCTGGTTTTGAACGCATAAAACGTACTAAGCTAAAGAATCAATGAGCAGATAGGTTCTGATCTAGAGCAAGCTGGGTTGGAGTTAGGTTGGATCACTTAGCAAAGAATAGAGTGCTGGCTGTTTTGATATGGGGAAAATAAGCAAAAAGGGGATAATGAAGGAGGGTTTAAGCTCTGTCCAGCCAGCTTAACAAAGCTTATTGTTATTATACTATATTTAAATTAAAAATCAACTTTTTTCATTAAAAATATATAAACCTGTTTTTATTCGCAAGTCGAAGTTGCTACAGATCTACATATTCTTTTTTAGAACCAACTATAAACAGCACCCCGTTATTTCTAACCTAGCATACCTTAAATCTTCCTGATATCATTAGGAATTAATGTTTGTGTAGATCTTTATGCATAATTTTCTTAATATTGCTGGGACGGTTGAAATCTATAGGTATAATTTCTTCTTTTATAAGAGATCTTGCAAAATAATCAATAACGCTGGCTGGAAAAATGTTCTCTCTTTCATATAAGTTCCGTCTATCAATAAGATTCTGTCCTGATTCTTTACAGCTTGAAGGTAAAGACCCAAGAATATCATTATTTTCGAAATTATCCCCCTTTACATATAGCTTCTCAGCTAGTTCCAGAGAACGCCCTGTTTCAAAAGCCCATTCTGCAGCCATTACAATTCCTGCCATGAGCAAATGAACATAAGCACTCCCGTCAGGACTTCTCAACTCAACTGTCTGGCGGCATTGTGTATCAACAACATCTGAATCTTCTTGAGGGTTAATTTTTTTTGCGAGATTGTTTAAATTTGCCCAACCAAGTGGGACACGAATCAATACACTCCGGTTCAAATCACTCCAGCAGATCCGCGTAGGAGCTTCCTGATCAGGAACAAGGCGCAAATACGACGAGGCTGCTGTATTTCCAAAAGCGGTCAAGGAGCCTGCATATTCACACAGCCCACCAATAAGGCGAAATGCAGCACCTGATAACTTGCCGTTTGAATCCAGCATTATATTTCTTCCATCCTTTACAAGCTCAATGTGAAAATGGAATCCATTTCCAGCTACACCTTCTTCTAGTTTTGGAGTAAATGTTGCAATACACCCATGTTTATAAGCAACATTCCGAATTATCCATCTTGCCAATACGAGTGCATCTGCCATTTCCTGGACATTGGTAGGAATAAATTCTAATTCATGCTGCTCAGCCTGCATGCCATTTATTTCATCCATTTCGCTTTCAATGTTATCAATAAAACCTACCTCGCTGTGGCTATATTTCACGGCACCTGTAATCCGTGTGATATATCGAACCATCTTATCTAAAATTTCTCCATTTTTCACAAAAGGTGCTGATTCATGATAGGCTTTCTGGCTGCCTACCGGATAACTAATTTGATCCCTCTTTGATAATATGCAAAACTCTAGCTCCCCCATAGCTTTTATATCAAGACCTGTTTTTCCACAGAAAAACTTTCTTGCCTTAGCCAAAATATTGTCTGGAGCAAACGGAGCAAGATTTCCATCTTTAGTCATATAACGACAGATGAAATCCAGACTCCCTTCATCAAAAGGATTAAGAAACGCTGTCTTATACTCAGGTACAATATATAAATCAGATAGAAAAGCATCAACTATCCCCTTAAAAAGTGAAGAGCCGTCTACACGTTCGCCATCGGCAAGAATACGCTCAGCATGCTCGGTGTTGGACACCGGTAATTTCAGCTCTTTTAATCTTCCGTCAATAGCCGTGTAATGAAACGTAATACACTCAATCCTTTTTTGTTCTATTATCTTAATAAAATCCTTTCTCTTAAAATCATTATTAGGCTTATTTAAAAAAACAGAAATAGGATTTGCCAGGGACAAATTAGTTATCGACATATTACAACCCCCTCAAAAAATTATTCATTTTTTCCATTTTAACTTGCTAACTTGAATCATTATGCCGGAGGAGGGAGTCGAACCCACACTCCAGTTGCCTGGAACTGGATTTTGAGTCCAGCGCGTCTGCCAGTTTCGCCACTCCGGCATACCACTTTTTTAATAGTATCTTCTTCCCCCATTTCCAAAACGTGGATTTACAACATTACTAAAAACAGAACCAAATGTATAGCTTAATCCTAATGAAACAAAATATTCGTATTCAGTTGCAAGCTCTTTTCTGGTTAATAATACTTCTTCCAACGTTACTCCTCCCATTGGTAATGATAACTGGTCACGGATTCGTTCATATCTCCCGCGTCCATTCATGAAAAGTCCTTTAAAAATCCTTAATGAAACAGATCCACGTAATACTACTCTATTTTTATTGAAATTATGAAAAAAATGGGATCCTACTAACGATGTGGAAATATTCCCCCACTGTTCCCTAACCTCCATAGTAGTTGAAAGAGACTTGCTAATTAGTTTTTCCAACATTTTCTCATAAATGGTCTCTTCAAGATTGTCTTTTTCTTCAGAATTTGAATAAGGAACAAAAAAATAACATAGAATAATAAAAACAAGTAGTATGGGTAAGAAACGTTTTATCAATCTCTTTCTCCTCTTATAACAACAGAACTTAAAGATTACTATACTAAATATATTACAATTTTTAAATAAAGATATTTGTTTATTATTTGCCCTTAAGTTTCCAAATTAACAGTTTTTAATTAATAATATTTGAAAATATTGCTGCAACTCATGTTAACATTGCAAGTTGACGTTTCAACCTATTTCTGTCAAAATCTTTGACTAAAGTTCTATGAACAAAGAAAAGAAAAAATTACTCGAAATCGTTGGCCGTTTTTCCGAAAAGAAAATCTGCGTCTGGGGCGATTTTATCCTGGATGAATACCTCTACGGAAATACACGCCGCATTTCTAGAGAAGCTCCTGTTCTTATCCTATCTTATAAAAATGAAGAATTCTCGCTTGGTGGAGCAGGAAATTCCCTCCTTAACCTCAAAACATTAGGAGCAGAACCTCTCCCTGTTGGGGTTATAGGTTATGATGCTGCAGGCAGAAAAATTGCACATATAATGAAACAAAAAGGAATACCAACAGAGTACTTGATCAAAGAAAAGGATTTTAACACACCAATAAAAACAAGAATTCTTGCCGGCGAGGAGACCGCAAAAAAGCAGCAGATTCTCCGCATTGACAGGGATGAAAAAGTCCCAGAGAACAGCGCCTTAAAACAAAAACTCCAGAAATTACTCAAGGATTTAAAGAATAATTCGAGCGCCCTAATCATTTCCGATTATAATTATTATTCAGTCAAAGAGGATATTTATTACCAGGTACTTCCCTTCTTTAAAAAGTCCAGCATCCCTATTGCACTCGACTCGCGTTTCAGGCCTTTAAATTTCAAGGGCATAACAGTCTCAACTCCAAATGAACCTGAAGTTGAAGAAGCCCTTAGAATTGAAATTGATGATAACCCTCAAATTCTCAAAAATGTAGGGGAGACTCTCTTGAACAGAGCAGAAGCCCAGGCTGTTCTCATAACAAGAGGCTCTCAAGGTATGGTGCTTTTCGAAAAAGGAAAAACCCCATTTAATATTGCCATATACGGCACGACTGATATAGTAGATGGAACAGGTGCTGGAGATACAGTCATTAGTGTTTTTACACTCGCACTATCTGCTGGAGCGACTTTCAAAGATGCTGCCCTTCTTGCAAACTATGCTGGAGGCATTGTTGTCATGAAAAAAGGCACTTCCACTCTAACTGTCAATGAATTAAAAAAAGCTATCGATTCTTAAAATTGAAAAAACTGCATTCGCTTCCGCAATTAAGAAAGGCAATTTATGAGCACAAAAAAAAAGGAAATCGGGTCATTCTCGCCAATGGGTGTTTTGACTTGATACATGTTGGACATATAAGATATTTGAAAGAATCAAAAAATTTGGGAGATATTCTGGTTGTAGCTTTGAACAGCGATGCTTCCGTTCACAAGCTTAAAGGAAAAGGGAGGCCAATACTCAGGGAAAAAGATCGTGCTGAAATATTAGGTTCTTTTTCATTTGTCGATTACATCACAATATTTGAAGAAGATAATGTAGAAAAAATTCTTCTTGTTCTTAAACCTCATGTTCATGCAAAAGGCTCAGATTATACACTGGAGACAGTGCCGGAAAAAAAGACAGTGCAAAGTTATGGAGGCAAAATCATTATCGCCGGGGGACCCAAAATTAAATCAACTTCTGAACTCATCAAGGAAATTGCTGCAAAAATTTGCATTAGAAAAACCTCTGAATCTTTACAATGAATAATTATCTGATTGTAAGGCTTAGTTCACTTGGGGATATCATACATACTCTTCCAGCATATTCGGCTCTACGAAAAAAAAATCCAGTCAAAAGGATTTCATGGGTCGTGGAAAATAACGGAAAACAAATTCTTGAACTTGTTCCCGGAATAGACAAAGTAATTACTATCCGAGCTAAAGGATACCGGATAACTCAAATGAGATTCTGGCAAGAAATCTTACATCTTAAACATGAAAACTGCAACGTTGCTCTTGATTTTCAAGGCCTTGCAAAATCCGGACTCATAACATTTTTATCCCGAGCACAAAAGAGAATAGGTTTCCACCGGAAAAATTTGAAAGAACCTATCGCTTCTTTTTTTTATACAGATAGACTTTGCAAGATACCTGAAAACATTCATGTTATCACTAAAAACATGAAGCTTCTCTCTATGCTAGGAATACAGGAAAAGACATATGAATTCCCTATTACCATTCCAGATGGAATTACAGAATCAGTCAAAATGAAACTCAAAAAAATTGGCCATGCTGAAGAAAAAAGAATAATCATCCTAAATGTCGGTGCTGCATGGGAAACCAAAATGTGGTATCCGGAAAAATGGGTTGAATTTATCCAGATAATTAAAAGGAAACAAAAAGATCTTTTTCTCCTCCTCTTATGGGGAAATGAAAAGGAAAAAAAACTCGCAGAAAATATTAGTGAAAAAACTGCCATATCCATATCTCCGTTTTTATCCCTTAAGGAAGTCATAGCGCTTATCAAAAAAGCCTCTCTAGTTGTCAGCGGAGACACTTTTGCTCTCCAGGCAGCATGTGCTCTTTCACGGCCAGTTGTGGGTCTATTTGGACCTACTAACCCCAAGAGAAATGGCCCTTTTAATCCCCGTGACAAAGTAATATTTCACGAATTAGACTGCAGTTATTGTTATAAAAGAAAATGTTCAAGCCTGGAATGCCTTAAAAGAATTACTCCTGAGGAAGTAGCTTTCTCAAGCCTTCAAATATTAAAGGAAAATGCTTAATTCAAAATTAGAAGAAACACTCTATAAGTGGAGAGTGAAAAGCGGCTTAATAGTAATTATTCCAGTTATCATTCTTTCCAAACCAAACGTTTATTCTATTGTTGGAGGCATATCACTTACTATAATAGGTCTTCTCATAAGAACCTGGGCCTGCGGCCATATCCAGAAGGAAAAGGAATTGACCGTCTCAGGTCCTTATAGATATACAAGAAATCCTCTTTATCTGGGGAATTTGATTATAGGTATCAGCATTGTTGTCGGCTCTCTTTCATGGTGGGTATTTGCGATTTTTACAGCTTATTTCTCCCTTTTCTACCCTATTGTGATAAACATAGAAAAGAACAGGATGAACAAATATTTCCCAAGCGAATATGAAGAGTTCCGAAAAAATGTCCCGCTGTTTTTCCCATCTTTAAAACCATGCCAATCAGTTAATCCAAATAAATTCAACTGGACACTTTATCGAAAAAACAGAGAAATTAGGGCTCTAGCCGGATTTTTTTTCTTCTGGTTGGTCATAATGCTCAAAACACTTTTTTTCTAACAGACTACAGACGCCAGTTTTTCCCAAACCTATTTCATTCGAGTTTTGCGTTTTGAGAGATCGTTTGTTATATTCAGATTATGCCAACAAAAGAAAGAATAGAAAAGGTTGAAAGAGTATTGTCATTGCGCCAACCCGACCTTAGGGTTGTCCTCGAAAAAGTCACAAACACCCATAATGCCAGTGCGGTTGCCAGAACCTGCGATGCCGCCGGCATACTGCATCTTGAAATTATTTCCCTCGGTCAAAAACCTTTCCCTATAAATGAGGCTATATCTACCCGGGCAGAAAAATGGCTTCATTTCAATCATTACTCTTCCACTTCTGAATGTCTATCTCTATTAAAAGAAAAAGGGTTTAAGATCGCTGCCACTCACCTGAGCAATGAATCCATTTCTTATCAAGCAGTAAACTATACAGAGCCAACTGCCATAATTTTTGGCAACGAATCAGAAGGGATCTCTTCTGAAGCCCTGGGCTTTGCAGATTATGTAATTAAAATCCCAATGATTGGCATGGTCCACAGTTTGAATCTTTCTGTTTCGGTCGGGATTATACTTTATGAAGCAATGAGACAGAGGGCTGCAAAAGATTTTTTTAATAAAACAAGATTATCCCTTGATGAATATGAAACTTTCAGGACTAAATGGCTGTCTAAGTGATAAATCCGAAGTCTTAATAAAAGAGGGAGGCCAGGGACATACTCTCCCTGCCTCCCCCTGAGAATGGACACAAGAGCAAGTCTAAACTCTTATGCAACGATACTTTTTGATTACTTTTTGTATTTCTTTTTCTATATCTTTCTTCTTTTCAATTTCTTCCTTCAATTTCTTCATTTTTTTTTGAGTTTCACCGTAATACTGTTCAATGCTTTTTTCATGCTGCTCCCTAATTTTTTCTGAATAATCCTCCCAGAGATAAGAAGCATCTTCCCAATTTTTTGAGAAGAAAAGAGCATTTCTATTATCTTCCTCGTCGATTTCTACATCTATGATTTTCTTTTTTTTATCCCTCAGAAATTCAATTTTGATTTTGTCTCCTTTATTCTTTCTTTGAATTAATCGACTCAATTCATTGAGGGTTTCTACTTCCTTCCCGTCTGCTTTGGAGATAACATCTCCAACCTTTAACCCCGCCTTCTCTGCAGGACTGCTTTCACTGACCTTTGAAACAAGTAAGCCTTTGCTTTCCTTCAAGCCGAAATATTCTGAAAGATCTTCATTGAGTTCTTCTATATAAACTCCAATGTAATTTCTAGATCCCAGGTTCCATTTGAATATTTCAGGTTTAATTCTTATACGAGGTGGTTCTATAGGCTTTGTTAATTTGGGAGAAAAGAGACGGGGAAATTTTATTTCAAACTCCCGCAAGATATTTTTCTCTGAGTATTCCCCTAACTTTAATTTTATATCCTTAGTTTTTCCTTCCCTTTCAATTTTCATTGGAACATTATCTCCTGGCTTTCTCCTTCTGATTTCATCAGCAAGCATATCAGTACTTGTTATTTTTATGCCATCAAACTCCAAGATAATATCTCCTTTTTCTAGTTTTGCCAGTTCGGCTGGAGATTCATCTTCAATACTAACAATCTCCACTTCTCCATCTTCATTCTCTGCAATTGAAACACCGATCCACCCTCTTTCAACTTTCCCTTTTTTCTTTATTTCAGAGACAACATTTTTAACGATGTGGACAGGAACAGCTTTTACCATTGCAGAAGAAGGCCCTTCCTCTCTGTTGAATAAAAAACCTGTGCTTCCGGTTTCCTTCCTTCCAATCTCATAAACCACACTGTCAGAATAAACCCCTCTAACCAAGCCAATCATATGCCCTTTGCTATCAATAACCGGGCTTCCGCTGGTACCCGGGACGACCCAAACATTCAAACGGAGCGTATCCTTACTAATTGAACTCACAATTCCCTGTGTGACAGCAGCTTTATTTTCAGGCGATATACTGACAACTCCTATCCAGGAGCCGGTTGAGACATCCCCCGTCTTTCCTAAGGATATAGGAGTTAATTTGTTTCCTTTGATTTTGATTAGTGCCAGGTGAGTCATGGAATCCATGCCCATAAACTCTGCCTGAATTTTTTCCCCATCCGAAGTAGTAATAAATATTTCTTCTTCTCGAGGCGATATGAGAGCTGTTGTCACTATGTGCCCATCCTTGTCAATAATGACTCCGGTTGCAACCTTTCTTATCCCGTTTCTGACTTCTACTCTTACGACTGAAGGATATACTTTCTTTACTACATCTTTAACCGGTTTTTCATCATTTAATATCGGACCTGCTTCTGCATTTAAACTAAAAAAGATCAATGCTAAAAATCCGGCCAAACAAAATGCCATTTTATTTTTTTTGTTCATTTTAAACTAACCTCCTTAATATTTAATTGAAGCATCGGTACTTTCAGAGACTTGCTCTAATATATAAATCGTCTGGGCTTCATGTGATAAATTCCGGATTTCTCCTGAATAATTCACTTTTTCTATTATTGGAATAGATGGCCTTCTCCCACGTTCTTTTTCTATCATGGACTCTGAAGATAGGCCTTTTTCCAGCGCTGAAAACTTTGCGGTTTCCCCATGAGGAAGGATGAATAAACTCGTTATAACAATGATTACCGCTAGTGCACTAAAAGCTCCTGCGAATGAAAGACGGAGCTGCCTTGTCCTGACATTTTTTACTTTTCTTTTAGAGAGCTCTACCAAGACTCTCCCCTCAAAATTATCAGGAGCTTTGACTCTCTCTATATTTTTCATGAAGTCAAATTCTTCCATTTGCCTTCTCCCCATTTTTAAAAATATTAATTTTATCCGATTTTTCTTCCAATCCCTTTTTTATACAATTTCTTCCCCTGCTTATTCTTGCTTTTATAGTCCCAATGGGTTTGTTCAGTATTTGAGCAATTTCCTCTTGAGAAAATCCTTCTATATCCTTAAGAATAACCGGGATTTTATATCTAGGATGAAGGGAATTTATAGCTTCTCTCAAATCCTTGATCAAATCCAAATTCTTTTGATTTCTAGTATATGCTAATTTCGTATTGATGTTATTTTCAGCCTTCTCGAAAGATACAGAAGGAAATCTCCGCGTTTTTTTCATTTCTGTTTTAGCCAAGTTTGAAGCAATTGTATATATCCAGGAAGATAAAGGAGCTATCGGTTTATATTTGTTCGCTTTAAAATAAACTCTCATGAATGTTTCCTGTGCTAATTCTACTGATTTCTGATAATCTCCTGTCAATTGCCATAGAAAGTTGACTATTTTGTGCTGGTATATGTTGACAATTTTCGTAAAAGCCATCTCATCGCCTTCTTGCACTTTTCCTATCAGTTCGTGTTCATCCATTCTCATTTTTCCAAACTTTATTTTCCTTTAAATAGTTGCAATTTGTCTACAACATTTGATTTTATCTTCTTTACTTTTATGAGTAAATAACATAGTTATAACTTGTTTTCACTATTATTATAAAATATACTTGTTCTAAATTATTCATAAAAACTGCCATGGAACTTTTTTCTCCAAAATCTCGTCTACAAAGGTGAGGTAAGTGCAATTAGAAAAGATTATAGAAAAATGTCTGGAAGGAAACGAAGGAGCTTGGAGAATGCTCATTGACACCTATTCTAAAAAGATTTTTAACATGGCTTATCAGTTCTCTGGAAAATATGAAGAAGCTGAAGATGTAACACAAGAAATTTTTCTAAAACTTCACTATTCTCTATCCAAATATGATTTTAATAAAAATTTCATCGCATGGCTTCTTTCTCTCACAAGAAATTACCTCATCGATCAATACAGAAAAACAAAATGGAAAAATAAAACACGCGATGAGTTTAATGAATATTATCTTGCCTCGTTTAAAGGCATGGGTCCTGAGGAAAGCATTTTGAAGGAAGAAACTAGAAAATTTATCTGGGAAGGATTCAACAACCTTTCATCAGAGATGCGAATGGCGGTTATCCTCAGAGATATTCAGGGCAAAAGATACAAAGAAATAGCAGAAATCATGAGCCTGCCTCTCGGAACGGTTAAATCACGCGTTAATAGAGGAAGGCTTCAGCTGGCAAGAATCCTCAAAGAAAAAAAGAAGGAAAAAAATGGAATGTAAATACATCGAAGAACTTTTATCTCCTTATATAGAGGATGAGCTTAACTTAAAAGAAAAACAAAGAGTTGAAGAACATTTAAAATCCTGCCAGAAATGCACGGATCTTTTTTTATCTATTAAAGAAACAACAATGACTCTGGCTGATTTTCCAGAAGTAGAGGTAAGCAAGAACTTGCTGGAACGCCTTTATAAGACGCCTGTTAAAATGAGAAAATTCAAAATCAGCTTTGATTTTCTTGGGAGCCCCTCACTCCAACCCATCCTGGCTGCAGTTTCTGTTTTCCTTATTCTGATATCGTGCTACATATACAATCCAAATAAAAATCTCATTAACAAATCCCTAAACCGGCAGATTCATATCGGATACAGTAAAATCGAGAGGCTGGTTGCCAAGGCAGAATCTTTCTCAGATTCCCTGGGTGGGTATAAAGAAAATATAATTGTTTCTCTTAAGGATATCAATCCTTTCGGAGAAACAGAGGAATAAAGATTTTATAAATTTGGAGGTATAAAATGGAAGAAAAAGTAATCGTTAAAAGACCACCAAAATCCCCATTACTCGCAGGAATACTATCGTTCTTTTTTCCTTTTGGTGTTGGCGCTCTCTATAACCGCCAGATTCAAAAGGCCTTGGTCCACCTTATCGCTTTTTCTCTTCTGGTTACCCTTCTTGCAAATGGCGAAGGCTCTCCTGTTTTCCTAGGACTGCTTCTTGCTGGATTTTATTTTTACCAGATCATTGATTCCATCAATGTTTCTTCAAGTATTAACCGAAGAGCCATTCATGGTGAAGAAGAAATTACAGAAGATTTTCCTGTGGCTATAAAATCCGGCTCGATTTTTTGGGGAATTATTTTAATCGCCCTTGGAGGAATATTCCTCATGGCTAATTTTAACTTCCTTATCAACTATGACATTGTGTTCGATTTCTGGCCTTTCATTGTCATCGTCATCGGTATTAAACTTATTGCAGACTATTATTCACGTAAAAAACAGGAAAGTTAAAAAACTTAAGGAGAAAAAAATGGCTAAACAAAAACGTACAGACCCTCTTGTATGGGGAATCATACTAGTCCTAGTAGGTCTTACCATTCTTCTTAGCAATCTTGGTACTTCCATATGGGATACAGTAGCTCGTCTCTGGCCATTAGTACTTATTGTGTGGGGAGTCTGGAAGCTTTACTACGGAATAAAAGAACAAAATGAAGAACCCGAAAATATTCAGGATTAAAAATGAAAGCAAAAGAAATCATCCTTTTAATTTTCATCATCATTGCCGGGGTAATCTTTTTCCATGCCCAAACAGGAAAAATTCATTTCGACTCTTATTGTGGTGACGGTTTTATCTTTTTCTGTGATGAATTCGAATATGAAGAATCACAGGAAATCGATCCCCCCTTCCCTCCTGAACTTCAAGTCATAAATGCCCATGGAGATGTTGAAATACAAGGAACTGAGGAAGTAAAGATAACTGTTGTTTTCGGGAAAAAAATCTGGCGCAGAAATGAAGAACTGGCAAAGGAAATTTCTGACAAGTTGAAGATGTCAGTGAATAAAGGCACCAATGAGTTGACGATTTCGACAAACCGCAATGACTTCAAGCGGAAAAATTTCAAAACAAGCTTTACGTTTTTTATTCCAGAAGGAATGAATGTCAATGTAAAAAATTCGTATGGAATTGTTAAAACTTACAAACTGGGGAACACTAATATCATCAACCGTCATGGAAAAGTCATTGCTTCAGAAATAGATGGAAATATTTTTGTTCGAAACAGTTACGAAGATGTCGAAGTAGAAAATGTTCAATCCGACTGCCGTATAGAAAGCAGCTACTCTTCTCTTACAGCAAAAAGCATCAAAGGAAACACCCATATTATCCATAGATACGGTACAATTCATCTAGAAGATTTCTCACAGGATGTTACGGTTGAAGGTTCCCATAATGAAGTCTTCGGCCAAAACCTATCAGGTACTGTTGAAATTGAGAATTCCTATGAAAAAATTATATTACTCAATGCAGGCCCCACAAAAATCATAGGTAACCATTCATATATAGAAATAAATGGAATAGATGGAGACCTTGGAATAACTGATAGATACAGCAAAGTAAGATTGAATAATATCCATGGCAACCTGACAATAGATGGAAAAAGTCTTGGTATTTACGGAAACACAATAAGCGGAGACAAGATCAATATTTCTTCATCATATAATGACATCGAACTTGATAAATTTTCTGGAAAAACAACCATTCTTCTATCCCACGGAAAAATAATTCTGAGGCCTTCTCCTCTTACCCAGCCAATAGAAGTTAAAGGCACATATACAGATATAACATTACACTGGCCTTCTGAGGGAAAATACCCTGTTGAAGCCCAAAACAAGGGCGGTAATATTAAATGGGAGCTTCCTTTTGAACCCACGTTCCATAAAGAAAACAGCCTCTCTATAATCAAAGCATTTTCTGATGAAAAAGAAAATCCCAGGATCTTCCTTTCAACCAGCTACGGATCAATCAGGATTTTAGAATAAGACTAGATACGATTAACTTTTATATTTCAGGCTGAATATTTTTTCTGACAGATGACCATTTATTTTTATATTGAAATATGAAATAAGGTTTGTAAGGTCCTTTTTATATTTTGTAACATATCGGACAAAGTGCATTTCTTTTTTATCTCTTAGAAGATTCTCAAATTCATTTACTTCATCACGCAGCTCAATCAAATAATGATTAATTGTACGGTACTGAGCATTAATACTGATCAAGTCTTTTTCTTTTATTTGCTTAAAATCAATATATAGTGGAAGAGACTGAAGGATATTAAAACCCTCGCTTCGCAGCTCACTTAGATATTCTTTTATTTCCTGAAAAAAGGATTTATATTCGAGAGGATTTTTCAGCTTTTGTTCAGCTTTATCAAGCAAAATCTCATATTGATTTTTTAATGAAGTTATCAGATCTTTAACTCCGAAATATTTTCTCTTAAATTGGAAAAGGTCAATGAAATCTCTGCCGATATAAATCTTATCATTGTAATTTGTCATCAGTTCCCGGGGAGAATGAGTATAGAATTTAATCTCATATCGCCTCCCCTCCGAATCTCTTTCTCTCATCCTGGCTAAAACAAGAAAATTATTTTGCTCAATAAAATAGCTGTTTACATCTAAAAGAACAGAATATTTGGCAAGATTTTGGATAATATATTCTTTGATGTAATTGAGAATATCACTTTTTTTGTTTATAAAATCGCTTATTACTTCGTTCGGACTTGGATTTATGACAGAATAAGATGGTGAAAGAAGATAAAAGACAGGGCCTGCTCCAAGTTCAATATAAAGATTTTTTAACGCATTCTGGTGTAAGTCGTCAAGAAGAAAACTCTTGGACGGCGGTAAATTCTTAATGTCAAGCTTAGAAAGTTCTTCGACTTCGTTCATTAGCGAAAACCCTTGTTTATGAACGCAATGTTATCATCAAAAATTAAAAAAATCAATATGTCATCTATATAGCCAATCCTTGCTTTCATATCGCTCTCTTTGAATATTAAGGATATCTTCTCTGTTCTTCATACTGAAATCTTTTGGTTTCAAGTGCACCTTGAAATATTCTGAAATTCCTTCTACTAATAAATTCACAACCCAGTCAAAGGCCACCCTTTTGTCCAGAGCTTGTGAAACAGAGATCATACGGATATTCTCTTCTCGCCCTTTTAAAAATGAGACCGATTTCAAAAGCTCTTCTTTGCCTTCAAGCGGAATAGAACCGTGCTGAATAAACTTTGATCCCTCCCTTTTCTGAGCACTCCCAATAATTTTCTTTCTATCAATTTCAACTTCATTTCGTGCAGGATAAGAGAAACAAGGAAGATTTCCTCTGACATAAGAGGAGGGAGCGGCATCAGCAAGACAAGGTTTTAACCCCATTTTCCCAAGTCCACACATTAGTGCTTCGGAGATAATCCTGTAAGAATCATCCAGGGTTGAAGTGAATATCTCTTTATCTGAAGAACAAATAGAATAAGTTACCTCTTTATAATGCAAAACTAGCTTCCCCCCTGTAATTCTCCTAACGATATCAATCCCATTCTTCTGGCAATATTCAATATCAAGTACCTTAAAGATCTTTTGAGAATAGCCTAAAGACACTGTTGGCTTTTTCCAGGCGTAAAATCGAACATAAGTCTGAGGCTCTTCCCCGAGTGACTGGAAAAGGAAATCATCCACAGCCATGTTCCATGAACCTTTAAGTGGTATTTTATCTACAATAAGATTCCATTCACTCATTTGATTTCCTTATTTTAAAAAGCCTGATCCTATTGAGAGAAAGAGCGGACAACGGGATTCGAACCCGCGACCCCGAGCTTGGGAAGCTCGTACTCTACCGCTGAGTTATGTCCGCTCTTTCCCGCTGATTGCACATTTGCTGTGTCTTCTTTCCAGCATCCATAAACTCAGAAATAGAATTTATAGGCAATTTCACTTTTTGTCAATACAAAGGAGCATATTGACTGAGAGCTATTTGTTCCGAATGATCTCTATCAACGCATTAAGGGCTCTGGGGTCATCACTATCGCCCAGGCAGAACGGTGAACAGCCTCCTAGATCAAAAGGGACGGATAAATTGTTTAAGTATATTTTCTCAGGAATTTTCGCATTGTTTTCACTACTTTTTCTCAAGAATCTTCACGAGGGCTTCCCGAGCTTTTGGTGTTCCAATCCTCCCTAAAGCTGATACTGCTTCAGCTCTTACCTTAAGGTTCTTACTGTTAAGAGCAGTTTCAAGGAGTATAGGGACTGCCTCGTCATTTTCTGTCTCACCAAGTATCATGATAATAGCCGTCTGAACCTGCGGGTCTTTTTCATTTTTTAATATATTTACTAATGCCTTTATGGCTTTAGGCCCTTCTACATCTTCGATACTGTACAAAGCCGCCTTACGGACTGATAAGAACTTTGACTTCTTATAGATTTCTATGAGTTGTTCCGGATCCCTCTCATCTTCAACAATATCAGCAAGAGCATAAACAGCACTCTTAGCCAGTTCTTCATTCTGGGAGCTTAATGCGGTATCATAAAGTATTTTTTCTGCTTCCTTGCCTTCATAGTCTTCAATGGCATTTAGGGCCGCTTTCTGGAGGCTGAGTTCAGTACTTGATCTCAGAACCTCCACCAGGATCTCAAGTGCTGCGCTGCTTTCAATATCTCCGATAGTGTATATCGCAGCCTTGCGTAATTCCAGGCTGCTCTCATTCAGGGCAACTTCCTTCAGAATTGGGAGGACATCCGCATCTTCAATGTCTTCGAGCGTATAAAGAGCAGCCTTTTTAACATCGATACTTTCGGCTTCTTTTAGTATCTTTTTTAATGCAGGGAGAACTTCTGGACTATCAACATCCTCCAGAGCATTTACGGCAGCTTTAGCCAGAGTTACATTCTTATCACTGACAGCGACTTCACTTAGGATAGGGATGACAGAAGGATCTCCTGTATCTCCTAAAGCATAAAGTGCAGCTTTCCTGACCTTGATATCTGAATCGTTCTTGATGACATTCTTTAGAATATTAATGGCTTCCTTCTCTTCGGTATCTGCGATAGCATAAACGGCCCTGCGGCGTAAGGAAGAATCAGGTTCATGCAGGGCAATGTCCCCAAGTTTGGCCAGCGCCCTCGGTGATTCAAAATCTTCGAGCATATTGATTATCCTGCTTCGAATCTTGACATCTGTCCCCTTATCATAAAGTTTTATGACTGCATCTAAAGCCTGCTCATCTCCCATATCTTCCAGAGCATATAAGGCAGCCAGTTTAATCTCATCTTCCTGGCTCTCATCAAAGGATTGAATTAAAGGCAAATATTTAGGGTTGCCGTTCTTAGACAGTCGATGGGCAATACGAACCATATTTGACTTGGCATCATCTACCCATTTGCTTTTCGGATAAGATTTGATGAAATCCTCATAGCACTTGAAAACCGTCTCAAGAGGCTGTCCTAGTTTCTCTATTGCATAGCACTGCCAGAACCGGGCATCATCCACATAAGCACTCTTGGAATATGTGCTAACAAATTTTTCAATGGCTTTTACGGCTTCTTCCCATCTTTCCTCAGCAATAAGGTTATAAGCCTGATTATAGGCTTTGGCATCATTGTCCTGTATATTATTGCCATATAATACTGGCGACAGGAGAGAAAATGATACCAGAATGATAAAAGCCAACATTCTAACACGTGAAATCTTTAGACTCATGTTTTCCTCCATTCCTAAAAGCTTTTGTATTTATTCTTTTTATTACTAGACCGGCGGATATCCGCTAAATTCATTTTCAGCAAAATTCCGCGGCTTTCAACGCCGTCTTTAATCATCTTGATAACCGACATATCAGGCTCTGACTCCAGATTGGCTATCTGAAGCAGGATTACCTCAAGGTCAACAATAAGCTCTTGCATCCTTCTCTGGCGGAATCCGGCAAGTTCCTTTTTCAACCAGCCAGCCTCTTGAACCAATTCTCTTGACACCTGCTGTTGATAAGGCAGATCCAATACAAAGGGATCTTCTGTTTCAGGATCGAAATTGACAACTGCAAGCAGCATCAGTTTTGAGCGTTCTATATAATTGTGAGTACGTTGTATGAGCTGAATATCTGGACCTATCTGGGAGGCATCTTCCGATGAAATTACATGTGAAACATTAATAACACTTGGGGAAAATAGCACCCTGCCTATGAAAATTCCTATAACAATCAGCACAATTGCTGCTGCACTCTGATAAGTCCAACGGGGATAGATTTGCATTCTTCGGATCAAAACATCCAACCATTTTTCCTTTATAGGTTTAAAAACATTTTCTTTTTTCATCCTCTTTGTCAGCCGGCACCAGTAATCATCCCAGAAACTTTGCCCTTGCTCAGGACGGATTCTTCCTTCCATAAATCTTACGGCTGCAGTTAATTCATCGAGCTCGGATTTACATTTCGGGCAATCCTGGAGGTGATTTTCGAGGAATTGCTTTTGCCCACTTTCTAATTCCCCATAAAGTAAATCGGAAAACAGTGTCCGGCATTTTTTGCAATCACTCATAGTTGCCCTCCATTGCGGACCTTCCTCGATGAATGGAAAGCTCTTTGCGCAATTTATTTAAAGCACGGAAAAGCATACTTTTAACAGTCCCTGAAGAAACGTTCAGGACTTCTGCAATCTCTTTTATCTCTAAATCATTGTAATGGCGCATCATAAATACTGCTCTCTCTCTTGGGGTAACTTCATACAAGGCATTTTGAATCCTGCGTTGCATGATAGATGCATCAGCGCTAAGTTCAGGATTCTGGATACGAGTGCTACCTCTTTCAACATTGTTCTTTATAGAAATATGATTGAAATCCCCCAGACTGATCTTAGGTTTTGATTTCCTTTTGCGCAGAGCATCTATACAAGAGTTAGTAGTAATTTGATAAATCCAGGAGCTCATTTTTGAATGCCTCCGGAAATTCTTAAGGGAACGAAACACTTTAATGAATACTTCCTGTGAGATATCTTCAGCTTCGTGGTGGTCGCCCAGAATATCATAGGCGAGGAAATAGATCTTTTTCTTGTACCTTTCCACCAGTTCCTGAAACGCCTCTTTATTACCCTGGCAGATCCTGTCAACAATATTTTGTTCATTTTCTTCCATCACTCTTCTTTCCCCTATTAGACGAGAATAACTTGATAAAAGTTTACAAGATAATTATCAAATATAATGGAATAGATATCAACATGATAATTACCCTGGATTATTCACGAGTCGAGGTTACTGCAGATGCAAGGCACAGCGCATGAAGTTGTGGTCCTTCACCACGAATGCGCTGTAACGCAGCAGATGCAGTGAGATCGGCTCACCTGAAAGGTAAAGAATACCGATAATAGATTTAGATAAGATAAATTTGAGGGCATGTCTGCGCTCCACTAAGATTTTTAACGCCATTTCCTCCCCGATCTTCTCGGCTCTGCTGGAACTCCGCATGTTTATCTTAAGCAGCGCTGTGATATCCCCTAGCCATCATTAACACCGCCTCTTTGATTATACAGCGCTCACACATCCATCAGGCCAGTCTTCGTCTGGTTCCCTCGAAGATCGACTCAGAAAGGCTAAATCTTTCAATGTCGCTTCTTCCATCCCCTCAAATTCATCTTCTTTTTGGTATTATATTAATTCTATCAGCAATTTTTATGAATAATTCAGGCTAGTAGGAATGAGCTATGTACTAAAACAATGTTGACATATTGAAGGGCGCAATCTATAATCTGCACACGATTTCAACAGAAGGAATAATGCTGGATCCAGACAAAAAAGAAAATCAAAGTTTTGTTGAAGAAATCATCCCAAAAACAATCGCTCGTTTTGGGCCAACCCTGAATTTTCAAGGCGAACTATGCAGCAGTGAAGATTTAATAATAGAAGGGCAGTTCCAGGGGAAAATAAACATGGAAAATAACAATTTGACCATAGGATTAAAAGCCGAAGTCAATGCTGACATTCATGTAAAGAATATTACAATTAAGGGTCTTGTTGAGGGAAATATATTTGCAAATGGAAAAATCTTTATTGAAAAAGACGGTCAAATGATAGGAGATATTTCAGCTTCCCGCATTTCAATAATGGATGGAGCACAATTCAAAGGCTCTGTAAAAATGGTTTCACATATTAATTAATAAAATCATTTTAAAGCTTCAGCATTTACACACCTCTTTTAATTGTTTCTTAATCATTAGACAAAATACCAGCATCTAACCTGAATTATTCACGAGTCGAGCTTGCTGCAGATGTGAGGCACAGGGTATGCAGCTTTGGTCGTCCACCGCAAATGCCCTGTAACGAAGCAGATGCAGTAGGATCGGCTCGCCTGGAAGGTAAAGAATGCCGATATAGAGGAAAAGAAGTGCATGGGAAAAGAGTTGAATGTTATACTGAAGGAAAAATCAACGTAACTGGCAGATATAATGGAAAATATATATTGGTGTAGGCATAATTTATGAATAATTCAGGAGAATTATTTACCGATTACTCTTCGCTTTAATTTACTGCTATAATATGATTATTCATAAAAATTTCTGATAGAATGAAAAAATTTATACTTCACTCAGAATTCAAGCCAAAAGGAGATCAAGTAAGGGCAATCCAGGAACTGCATGATGGCTTAAATAAAAATATTAAACATCAAGTTTTAATGGGAGTCACAGGTTCTGGGAAAACTTTTACAATAGCAAATATCATAGAGAAAACTAACAAACCTGTTCTTATCATTTCCCACAACAAAACCCTGGCTGCTCAACTATATCAGGAATTCCGCCGCTTTTTACCGGAAAACGCTGTAGGATATTTTGTCAGTTATTACGATTATTACCAGCCCGAAGCCTTCATCCCTGCTTCTAATATTTATATAGCAAAAGAAGTTACAATAAATGATGAGATAGACCGCCTAAGACTCAGCGCCACAAACTCTCTTTTCCAGCGAAAAGACGTAGTGATCATTGCTTCTGTTTCCTGTATCTATGGAATAGGTTCGCCACAAACATATTATTCTCTGAGTATTCCTCTTGAAGTAAACCAAATTATATCAAGGAAAAATATTCTAGAGAATCTCGTCAAGATTCAATATAACAGAGAAGAGGGTGATTTTAAAAGGGGGTGTTTCCGTGTCAGAGGAGATATTATCGATGTTTTTCCTTCTTATGAGGACTATGCTTACAGGATAGAACTTGGAGATAACAAAATATCAGCCATCTCGAGTCTGGACCCTCTTCTTGGCAAAACACTGGATTCTTTTGATAAGATCGTCCTCTACCCAAGGACTTATTTCTCAACACCTCCAGATATTCTCGATTATGCTATTTCCTCCATAGAAAAAGAACTTGAAGAACGTGTGTGCTTCTTTAAAAAACAGGGAAAAATCATAGAATCCAACAGGATTGAGGAAAAAACTCTTTTTGACATTGAGATGCTGCGGGAATTCGGCTGGTGTCCAGGCATAGAAAATTACTCTCTTTATCTAAGCCTCCGAAAGCCGGGAGAACCCCCATTCACACTTCTTGATTATTTTCCTCAAGATTTCCTTATGATTATCGATGAATCACACGTCACTATCCCGCAAATCGGTGGGATGTATAATGGAGACCGTTCACGAAAACAGACGCTTATTGATCATGGTTTCAGGCTTCCATCTGCCCTTGATAACAGACCATTGAATTTTAACGAGTTTGAAAGCAGGATTCACAAAGTCCTTTATGTCTCAGCTACTCCAAGAAATTATGAACTACAGAAGGCAGGTAAAAGGGTAATAGAGCAGATTATAAGACCTACAGGCCTTACAGATCCAAAAATAGAAGTGCGTCCTGTTAAAGGCCAAGTCGATGATTTGATGTCTGAAATTACAGAAAGGGCAGGTAAAAACGAGAGAATTTTAGTAACAACTCTGACAAAAAAAATGGCTGAAGATCTCACACGTTATTATCACGAACTCGGACTCCATGTCCGATATCTTCATTCTGAAATCAACACTTTGGACCGTGTTAAAATATTGAGAGACCTAAGGAAGGGAAAATTTGACGCCCTGATAGGAATAAATTTGCTGAGAGAAGGGCTTGACCTTCCAGAAGTATCTCTGGTTGCGATACTTGATGCGGATAAAGAAGGATTTCTCCGTTCTGCAACCTCCCTCATTCAAACTTTTGGCAGGTCAGCCAGAAATGTTTCAGGTAAAGCTATTCTTTATGCTGATGTCATAACAGACTCTATAAGGAAGGCGATTGCCGAGACAAACAGAAGGCGACAAATTCAACAGGAGTACAATAAAAAAAACAATATCACTCCTCAATCTATTAAAAAAAGAATCGATGAGGTTTTGACCAGCATCTATGAAAGAGACTATTTTTATTATTCTCGAATCCATGAAGACAAAGATGTCTATCTTTCTCCACAGGAGAGAAATCAGAGAATCGAAAAGCTTGAGAATTTGATGAGATCAGCCGCAAAGAATCTTGAATTTGAAAAAGCGGCAAAATTCAGGGATGAAGTAAAAAAACTTAAATTAAAAGAGATAGAAATTGTCAGTTAAAACAACGGGTGCACTGAAATTAAGAGTCAGAACCCTACCAAAAAAACCGGGGATTTATTTTTTTAAAGACATTAATGGGAATACTATTTATATAGGAAAAACCCGTTCTTTAAAGGAGAGAGTCGGCTCGTATTTTCTCACTACATCTGATTCAAAAGTAAACAAGATAATCTCTAAGACCAAAGAAATCGATTACCTTCTAACTGATACTGAAAAAGAGGCATCTTTTCTAGAGAATAATTTTATTCAGCAGTACCAGCCAAAATTCAACTTAAGATCCAAGGATGATAAAAGTTTCCCTTACTTAAAGCTAACTTTAAATGAAAAATTTCCAGGTATATACTTCATCCGAAAAGTAAAACCGGACAGAGCAAGATACTTTGGCCCATTCTATCCGTCTAATCAGGCACGAAAAACTATCCTTCTCATCAATAAGTATTTTGGAATAAGAAGCTGTAAAGAAGCGATCCCTGGCAAAAGAAAAAGACCCTGCCTTGAGTTTGACTTAAAACTATGCTCAGCCCCTTGCACTGGAAATATCACAGCATCAGATTATAGAGAGAAAGTGAATAACGCTATTCTATTCCTTGAAGGAAAAACAGATAGATTGATCAATACCTTAGAAGAAAAAATGCAGCAGGTTTCTGATAGACAGAAATTCGAACATGCCGCGTATTTGAGAGATCTTATCCTTATGATACATCATATGAAGGATAAGCCTAAATTCATATCTGTAAAAATGGAAAACAAAGACATTTTTGGCTTTTACAGAGAGAAAGATAACATATACCTGAATGTTTTCCTTATGAGAGAAGGTAAAGTTGTCGAATCTGAAATTCTTTTTACCCACAGGGCCGAAGGATCTTCAGATAGAGAAACTCTCTTTACACAAATACTAAGATTTTATAAAAACCGTAAAGATCTGCCTGATAAAATTCTTTTGCCTTTTCTACCTACAGAAAAAGATCGGCTCTCAAAAGAACTTAGGAATCTTAAAGGCAAAAAAATCGAAATTATCATTCCTATTAAGGGAAAAAATAAAAAACTGGTGGAACTTGCGAACAGAAATGCAGAACATCTTCTCGAAAAAAATATCGAACAATTTTCACCGCTTATGGAGTTAAAGAATATTCTAAGCTTAAAGAGTTTACCTTTGCATATCGATGGGTTTGACATCTCCAGCACAGGAGGAAAAGAATCCGTAGGTTCACTCGTTGTGTTTGAATATGGAAAACCCAGAAAAAATAAGTACCGAAAATATAAGATAAAAACAGTCAAAACACCTGATGATGTGGCATGCATTCGAGAGGTTATCCAAAGAAGGTACACAAGGCTGCTCTCTACCGAAAAAAGAGAGTTACCTGACTTAATTCTAGTGGATGGAGGAAAAGGGCAGCTCAATACAGCAATAAAAACATTAAATAAACTCGGGTTGGAAAATACACCTGTAATCTCACTAGCAAAAAAAGAAGAAATCATTTTTACTCCACACTTCATAACAGGAATTAGACTGGACAGAACTTCTCCGGCATTAAAACTCATTCAGAGAGTAAGAGACGAAGCCCACCGTTTTGCCATCTCTTTTCACAGACAGCAGAGGAAGAAAAAGAGCTTTTCCTCATTTCTCGATAACATCCCAGGTATTGGAAAAAAAAGAAAGGCTTTGCTTCTGGACAAATATAAAGGCATCACAGAGATCAAAAAAGCTCCTTTAGGGGAACTTGCTAAATTAACAGGGCCCAAGACTGCCAGCATACTTCTTGAAACCATAAACATGGGAGTAAATAGCAATGCTGATTGACAACTTCAGGGGTTTCTGCTACAAATTATTCAAATGTTCAAGTGGCTGATCCGAAAAATCTTCGGGACTAAAAATGAGAGAGACCTGAAAAAACTTCGACCATATGCTTCTGCCATCAACGAATATGAAAGCCGAATCAAAAAGCTCACAAACAGCCAGCTGAGCGAAAAGACCCCGTATTTCAAGGAAAAGCTCAATCAGGGGGCAAGCCTGGAAGATCTGCTTATTGAGGCATTTGCGGTTGTACGTGAAGTGTCTATAAGAACCGTGAACATGCGTCATTTTGATGTTCAGCTCATGGGCGGCGTTGTTCTTCATCAAGGGAAAATAGCTGAGATGAAAACAGGTGAAGGAAAAACTCTGGTCGCAACTCTTCCTGCTTATCTGAATGCACTTGAAGGAAAAGGCGTTCACATCGTAACGGTTAATGATTACCTGGCAAAGAGAGATACGGAATGGATGGGCCCAATTTTTAATTTTCTCGGTCTTGAAGTAGGGACAATCCAGCATGAAATGGGAGAACTTGAAAGAAAAGAAGCATACAGAGTAGACATTACATATGGCACAAATAACGAATTCGGATTTGATTATCTCCGAGACAATATGAAATTTCGTCTCTCTGACCTTTTTCAGAGAAAGCATCATTATGCCATTGTTGATGAAGTTGACAGCATTCTCATCGATGAAGCAAGAACTCCACTCATAATATCAGGCCCAACCGAAGAATCGACAGCTATTTACTATAAAGTTGATAATCTTGTCAGGCGGCTACATAAAGATAAAAACTTTCAAGTCGATGAAAAAACAAGGACAGTCGTTCTAACAGAAGAGGGAGTTGCAGAATCCGAAAAATTTCTCAATGTAAAAAATCTGTATGATCTTTCTCATATGGACTTAATTCATTCCATTAACCAGGCATTAAAAGCTCATCATCTCTTCAAAAGAGATGTAGATTACATGGTAAAAGAGGGCAAAGTAATTATCGTAGATGAATTTACTGGCCGATTAATGCCCGGAAGACGGTACAGCGATGGACTCCACCAGGCATTGGAAGCAAAAGAAAAAGTGCGTATAGAAGAAGAATATCAGACACTGGCTTCTGTTACATTTCAGAATTATTTCCGAATGTACGAGAAACTTGCCGGAATGACAGGTACAGCAGTAACAGAAGCACAAGAATTCCAATCCATTTACAACTTGGATGTAGCGGAAATGCCTACAAATAAACCTCTAATACGGAACGAATACCCTGACGTAATATACCGCACTGCAAAAGAAAAATGGAAAGCTGTTGTTGATGAAATCATTGAAAATAAAAACAAAGGGCGCCCTGTTCTTGTAGGGACAATCTCCATTGAAAACTCGGAGATTCTCAGTTCTCTATTGAGAAAGAAAAGAATCAAACATGTTGTTTTAAACGCAAAATATCATGAGCAGGAAGCAACAATCATTGCACAGGCAGGAAGAATCGAAGGTACAACCATTGCAACCAATATGGCAGGACGAGGAGTAGACATTCTTCTAGGAGGAAATCCTGAATATTTAGCCCGTGAGAATCTAAAGAAAAGAGGAATTAATTTCACAGAGACCACAGAAGATATAAAAAGGGAAGCTATTTCTGAAGCACAAAAAATCACAGAAGTCGAGCATGATAAAGTCATCGAACTTAAAGGACTACATATAATCGGTACAGAAAGGCATGAAGCTCGAAGAATCGATAATCAGTTAAGAGGAAGGTCAGGCAGACAAGGAGATCCGGGTTCTTCCCACTTTTATTTGTCTTTAGAAGATAACCTGATGCGTATATTCGGAAGTGAAAGGATATCAGGGCTTATGGCACGGATTGGTATGCAGGAAGGAGTTCCTATTGAACATAAGATGGTCAGCAAAGCTATCGAAAGAGCCCAAAAACAGGTCGAAGGCCAAAATTTCTCCATACGAAAACACTTGCTGGAATATGATGACGTGATGAACAAGCAGAGGGAATCAATCTACAAGCTAAGGAGGGATATACTTCAAGGAGAAAATAAAAAGAAATATGTTGATAAACTTATTGTCACTCTTGTTGACTGGATAATGGAAAACCACACAGGAAAGGAAAAATCTCCAGAAGACTGGGACATCGAGGGATTTAAAAAGGCAATCGGAGCTCAATTCGGCTTGGATGTTGAAGATCTTCGAATTGGCTGGGATACAATAAACTTTGACGAATTAAGAGAATTATTACTTAAAACTTTAAGACATATATACGAAGAGAAAGAAAGCATAATTACTTCAGAACGCATGAGAGAATTTGAAGGAATGATCATGCTTCAAATCATAGACTCTCAGTGGAAAGACCACCTTCTAGCTATGGACTATTTGAAAGAAGGTATCGGCCTTCGCGGTTATGGACAGAGAGACCCGTTGGTTGAATATAAAAAAGAAAGTTATGACATGTTTCAATCAATGATGGACAGAATTGAGGACGAGACAATCCGATATCTTTTCCTTCTTCAACCAGTTGTAGAAGAAGAAATTCCGGAGAGAAAAGAACATCCAATATATTATCAACATCCTCAAAATGTACCCGTTCAAAGAGGAAAACAAGCAAGATCATTAATACCAAAAAAGAGAAAGAAGAAAAAAAGGAGAAAATAAAGGGGGGCAAGATGTTTAATCAAAATATGAAGGAAGGGTTGACTTTTGATGATGTTCTTATTCTCCCGACAAAAACCAGTGTGATCCCCGCCGAGGCAGATGTTTCCACGAAGTTTAGCCGGAATATTTCTCTCTTTATCCCTATTATAAGTGCTGCAATGGATACGGTCACAGAGTCAAAAATGGCCATTGCTTTAGCTCAACAAGGAGGGATCGGGATAATCCACCGTAACATGCCCATAGAAAAACAAGCTGAGGAAGTAGACAAAGTCAAACGTCATGAAAGTGGGATGATTGTCGATCCAATAACCATGAGACCGCGAAACAAGATTTTCGAGGCTAAAGAAGCCATGAAAAAATATAAAATTTCCGGTCTTCCTATTACCGATCAGAATAATAAACTCGTAGGCATACTGACAAACCGGGATATCAGGTTCGAAACCCGTTTGAACATCCCTATAGAAAAGGTTATGACAAAGAGTCTCATTACTGTTCCATTAGGAACTTCCCTCGAAGAAGCAGAAAAACTCTTCCATAAACACAAAATAGAAAAAATCCTTATGGTCGACGAATATTTTCAGCTTAAAGGATTGATAACTTATAAAGATGTCCTTAAAAGAATTCAATACCCGTATTCTTCCAAAGACAACTACGGCCGCTTGAGAGTCGGAGCAGCTATCGGTGTGGCCGAAGAAACACTGAATAGAGCAAAAGCTTTAATAAATGCAAAAGCAGATGTCCTGATAGTCGACACAGCTCACGGCCATTCTAAAAAAGTAATGGATACAATAAAGATGCTGAAAAAAGAATTCCCATCCCAGGAACTAATCGCAGGAAACATTGCAACAGTTGAAGCAGCTCAAGACCTTATCGAATTGGGTATAGATGCCGTAAAAGTTGGGGTAGGCCCAGGGTCAATCTGCACAACAAGAGTTATCTCCGGAGCCGGAATGCCTCAAATTACAGCAATTGCAGATGTTTTTAAAGTAACTTATCAAAAAAATATTCCTCTTATCGCAGATGGAGGAATAAAATACTCCGGGGATATAACTAAAGCCATCGTCGCTGGTGCAAGCTCTGTTATGCTCGGAAATCTCCTTGCAGGAACCGATGAATCCCCTGGAGAAGTAGTTATCTATCAGGGCCGTTCATATAAAACCTACCGGGGAATGGGGTCTATTGAAGCCATGCGTGAAGGAAGCCGGGATAGATATTTCCAGGATTCTCTTTCATCAGACGCCAAGCTTGTTCCTGAGGGAATAGTAGGAAGAGTTCCTTATAATGGAAGTGTTGTCAATATCTTACAGATGATGGTCGGAGGACTAAAAGCAGGAATGGGATATGCAGGATGTAGAACCATCCAAAAATTACAAAAAAATGCGAAATTCATAAAAACTACTTCGGCTGGAATCAAAGAAAGCCACGTCCATGATGTTATAATCACAAAAGAAGCCCCTAATTATCATGTAGAATAATGATTATTCTACGCTTTTAATCCTGTTATTCTTATCAACAATTACTATTTTCGGCATAAAAAACTCGATTTCTTCCTCATCCATCATAGCATAAGATGCTATTATCAACTTGTCTCCCTTTCGGGCTTTATGGGCAGCTGCCCCATTTATTCCAACAACTCCAGAATCCTTTTCGCCTTTAATCAGGTAGGTTACAAACCTTTCCCCGTTAGAAATATTGTACACATGAACCTGTTCAAAAGAGAACATACCTGCTTCTTTCATCAACATTTCATCCAGTGTTAAGCTTCCTTCATAATTGATATTTGTTTCTGTTACCGTCGCACGATGGATCTTTGTTTTTAACATTATTCTTTTCACAGCATTTTACTCCTTAATTTTAACAATAATATTATCAATAAGCCTGATCTTGCCTACATATACAGCAATTGCAATCAAAGCTTTTTTATCTATTCTATCGATCGGATTAAGCTCTTCTAAATCTACAATTTCAACATAATCTATTCTTGTAAAAGACTCAGACTCTATGGTTTCTTTCATTTTTTGTATAATTTCTTCCGTTTTCCTCTCACCCGATTCTATCATCTGACGTGCCTGCTTCAGACTCCTGGATAAAGAAAGTGCTGCATTTCTCTCCTCTTGAGTTAGGTAAGAGTTGCGTGAGCTTAAAGCTAATCCATTTTTATCCCTTATAATGGGAAGGACATTAATTTTTACATCTAAATTAATATCGAGAACCATTTTTTCCAGGATGATGGCCTGCTGGGCATCTTTCTGGCCAAAAAAAGAAATATCTGGACTTATAATATTAAAAAGTTTCAAGACGACTGTACAAACTCCCCTGAAATGGCCATGTCTTGAAAAACCACATAGCCTATCCTGCAAACCATGAACCTCAATATAAGTCTTATGTCCCATTGGGTACATCTCGCTATCCCCGGGATAGAATATATAATCCACTCCTTCCTTTTTTAAAATTTCATAATCCTGGTTCAAATCCCTGGGGTACTCTTTGAAATCCTCTCTTAGCCCGAATTGAGCCGGGTTTACAAATATAGAAACTACAGTGCAGTCTGTCTTTTTTATAGACTCTCTCACCAAACTTAAATGGCCCTCATGTAAATATCCCATAGTAGGAACAAGGCCTATAATCTTTCCTTTAGATTTTAAGCTCTTTATCTCAACCTTCATTTTGGAAATATCAGTTATAATTTTCATTTTTATAGTTTTTTTATTATAAACTCCTGTTTCAGATTCCTTATATTTTTCAACTCTTCATATTTCTTTTAACTGATTTTAACAGTTCATCCAGAATCTTATCCGACTTTAGATGATAAGAGTGAAGATCATCCGGGAATTCTTTTTTCCTTACATCATTAATATATTCCCTTACAGCTTTACTGATAATCTCATGAAGATTTGCATATTTTTTAACAAACTTAGGAAAATACCCATTCGAATACCCAACAAGGTCATGGAAAACAAGGATCTGACCGTCACAATAAGGCCCTGCGCCTATTCCAATTGTAGGAATGTTAATTTTTTCGGTAATAATCCTAGACAACTCTGCAGGGATACACTCTAAAACCAATGAAAAGGCCCCTGCTTTTTCAAGATCCTGAGCATTCATAACAATTTTTTTTGCTTCCTCGATAGTTTTTCCCCTTACTCTGAACTGTCCTAACCGATTTATTGATTGTGGGGTTAATCCGATATGCCCCATTACCGGGATTTCAGCTTCTACTAAACTCTCAACCAGTTTCAATCTTTTCTTTGTTGCTCCTTCGATCTTGACAGCTTTTGCTCCAGCCTCTTTAAGAAATCGAGAGGCATTACAAATAGATTCTTCAACAGACAAGTGGAAGGAAAAATAGGGCATATCTCCAACAAGCAAAGCTCTCCTAGAAGCCCTCGCCACAGCTTTGGTATGATGAATCATTTCGTCCATTGTCACAGGGATAGTGTTCTCATATCCAAGGACTACCATCCCCAATGAGTCTCCTATTAGGATTAAGTCTACTCCTTCTTCATCAACGATTTTCGCTGTGGGAAAATCATAGGCTGTAAGAGCAATAATTTTTTCTCCCCTCTTTTTCTTTTCTTTAAGAGAAGGAATGGTTATTTTTTGGATTTTTTTATCAGGCATTTTGTCCTCTCTCCCCATCTCACCTCTAATATTGAGATTGAGGTAAAGTCAATTTATGTTTATTTTCCAGTAACAGTCTATGATTTTTTCCTAAGTTCCTTATCTGATACTCCAAGAGGAACATAAAACAAAGGACTTTTCTTCATTTTTTTAATCTTGTCCACAAGGTCATCCATATGCTCTTCGTTATTAAAATCCAAGTCATCTGCTCTTATTACAAGAAGAGGCGCAGCCTTGTAGTTAAAGAAAAAATAGTCAAAGGCCTCAAGAATATCCTCTAAATATTTTTCTGAAATGTTTTTATCCATAAGGGAACCTTCTTTATCAATTCTTCTCAATAGAGCAGGTAAAGATATCTGGAGAAAAACAACTAAATCAGGTCTGGCAATTCTTTCGGAGAATATGCTGTATATTTTTTCATATACAATAAGTTCCTCATCAGCAAGTGTTTGATATGCATATATTTTATCTTTTTCAAACAGATAATCGCATATTATTTTATCTTCAAATAAGCCTCTCTGTACAAGACTGGACTGCTGGTGATATCTGTTTACTAAAAAAACAAGCTGAGCAAGAAATGAGGCTCCTTCTTTTTCTTCATAGAAATCTTTAATATAAGGGTTTTCAAATCTATCTAGTATAACCCTTCCTCCTATTTTCTTAGCTAAAATATTTGAAAACTTTGTCTTGCCCGCTTTCAATACTCCTTCAATTGCAATGTGTTTAAAAACTATTTCTTCTGTACCAGACATTTTTAGCTCATAATTACCATTTTTTATTTAATATCAAAGCATAAAAATATCTAATAAAGTATTATAAGTCAAATAAAAGAATCACAGACTGGCAGTCACGTTGACATTAATATATATCTGTTACTATAATATTTTAAAATAGATTCAGAGAGATGTTCTTTCATGTCAATTCAGCCTGTTTTAATAGTATGATAATGTTCGTCAGCATAGACTTCCTCTTGAATTACAAAACAGGAATCCTTCAGGCAGAATGTGGTGTCTCATTGATGGAAAATGGTCACAAAAAGATATTTAGCAGCAGACTCTTCAGCTGGGATAGATTCAATTAACTTCATTTTTCTAGATGGGGTTTGACAACTTCAATAAGCTCAGGTAAATCCATTCCAAGTTCTTTCAAGTGCTCGATTGTAGGGATGCCGTTCTTTGTCCAGCCTCTTCTTTTATAAACCGCATCGAGCAATTTTTCATAAACATCCTCTCTGTACTTCCTAGTAATGGCAATTTTTTCTTCAGTGGTTTTCCCTTCAGGTTCAACACCGATAATCTCTTTCATATGGTTGTCATATCTATCTTTTCTTGATTCATATTCCTCAATAGTTACCGGACCTGCAGCCCTGTAAGGCTGAGCATCATTTTCCCTCTTCCCGAATCCCATTCTTAAGTTAAATATCCTCTGAAAATTATAAACTCGCTCTGACTGCCTGATCAATTCGTATTTGTCTATACTTTTACCGGTCACAGCATTGAAAATAGTCACATAATTATCGACATGTTCAGGAACCTTTGCAGGCTCATCTGTCTCTACATTATTTGCAGGCTCTACATCATTCCAAGGCAGCTTGCATAATCCCATTAATCCGAACCATGTTCTAAACATTGGAAAATAATGTAAAGCTTCTGCTTTATTTTCAAAAGTAGGAATCTGCTTGTTGACCATATCCATGAATATCAGCCAGGCTTCATCATGCTGAGGGCCTTTGTTTGTCATTGCAAAACCGCCCTGCTGTGCTAATGATTCCTTTGATACATATTGAGAATATTCCAATCCCTTGTTCTCCATTCCAATGTCCTGGAGAAATTTTGGATCTGCGCCATATTCTTTAATGAATTTTTCCTTCATCTTCCTGACTCCGGATCCCAAAACAATACCAAAACCCTCTCCCCTTGCCATCTTGTGAAGTGCTTCCATCACAGAATCGGAATTTCCGAAATTAAATTTTAATCCGCCTGTTCTTTCCTCATTAAGAATGCCGTTTTCAAAACATTCCATTGCAAAAGCTGTTGATGTCCCGAACGAAATAGTATCAATTCCATATGTATCACAGTAAAAATTACATTCGATAACATGATCAGGATCAAATATTCCAGAGTTTGAGCCAAGACCTCCAACGGTTTCATATTCAGGTCCATCCACAATGACTTTTTGTCCTTTATAAGGGCCTGTTTTTAATTCGAAACCATCTACAGATTTACAGCATGACATCGCGCAGCCAAGCCAGCATCCATCAGGAAGATCCTGATTAAATTTTGGTTCCAGTACTTTTGAATCAATTTTTTTCGCTTCGGGATGAGAGCCAAATTTAAAATTATGCGTGGGGAGGAGATCATAATCATTCATTATTTCAACAAGATGGGCAGTTCCTACTCTCTTCATCCGGGCTTGAGAATCATCAAGTTCCCTCATTTCCCTGCTGAAATTTCTTCCTCTTTCTCTAATAGCTTCCATGTCAACAACATGATTCATATCACCTTTTACTCCGCTCGATTTAGCTACAAGAGCTTTGATTTTTTTATTCCTGAATACTGTCCCAATGCCACCCCTTCCGGCTTGTTTCAACCTGCATGTTTTTCTTCTTACATCATACCAACTGAAATTCAGCATTCCTATCAATGCATACTCTGCTGCTCTCCCGGATGAAACTACAGCAACGTTTCTCTTATCATTTTCATCGTCAGCATACATCTCAGTCAGTTGTTCCGCTAAAACATGGCTGTCCACAGCCTCTTCAGGTGCTTCTTCTATTCTCACTGTTCCTTTCGTTCCATCAATAACAACAATAACATCTCTTTCAGCCTTCCCCTGAATTTCGAGTGCATCAAATCCTGCAAACTTCAAAAATGGCCCGAAATATCCGCCCACATTACAATCCATAATTGAATCAGTAGTAGGAGAAATTGAAACGACAAGAGATTTCCCGCAACCTGAATATTGTGTAATACCTCCGATTGGACCTGCAGCAATGTTGATTTCATTTTCAGGGTCATCCCATTTAGTATCACCTTTTGTAGCATCCCATAACAAACGCAAGCCAAATCCTTTGCCGCCGATGAACTTCTCTTTCATCTTCTCTGAAACAGGTTTTTCCTTTATTGTATTATCGGAAAGGTTCACATAAAGCGTTCTATTGGCATAACCTCTGTACAATTCGCTTAATTCATAAGTATATTCTTTTAACAGCTTATGTTTGATTTTCATATTCTTGACAGACATAAATGATCTCCTTTAATTTTGAATTATTACTTCCGATGCCCATTCCTTCTTTACAAGCATAGACTTAAAAAATATTAAATAAAATTTATAACATAGGAAAAATTCGTTGTCAAAATATTCTTCCTAAAAGCCGCCCTAACCTACCCCGACTCAGCACAACTCAGGTTGACTCAGTTGGCTCACTATGCTAAAAATTCATTTTCAAACCAGCAGTGCCAGATAGGTTTTAAATGATACATTCTAATTCATACAATATTAATAATAAAAACATCTATATTCTTACAGGAAAAATCCATTCAGGAAAAACCTCTTTCCTTCAGAAAATGTGCGACACATTAAAAACTAAAGGATCTAAGATAAACGGACTATTAAGCCCTGCTTTTTATGAATTCAAAGATCATAAAGGATATAACGGATTTAATATTAAATCAGAAGAATTATTTGCACTGGCAAGGTTGGATAGAAAACCGGATTGGGAAAAGGCGGGTCAATATTATTTTATCCCGGAAGGGTTGAAAAAAGCAGAAGAATCTATACTTGATTTCCAGAACTGCGATCTAACCATAATAGATGAAATTGGTCCGTTAGAAATGAAAGAGAAAGGACTATGGAAAGCTGCTTGCTTCCTTTTTAATCAGCCTCAAAATATTCTTATTGTTCTAAGGGAAAGCATTCTTGATCAATTTCTTTCTAAAACCAAAGAAAAAGCGAATATTTTCTGGCTTAAAGACAATAATCTAACACAAAAAATGACAACAGCACTTGCCGGAAAGAAATAGAATATTTGTCAGAACCCCAGTAAATTATCCCTATTTACAATATCTATCTTTCATGCTAGAGTAGTTTACTTCTCCGAGTCAAAGGGCCTAAAGTTCTTCGGCCATGGCCTTTGACCGATAGGGTAAAACGGGAAACAGTTTTGCCTTCCATATTTGAAAAGGAGATACTATAATGCATAATTCATCAAATCACCGTCTTAAAAAAAACCTTATCAATTTTGTAATTTGGGCATTAATTTTATTACCTTGTTTAATTCTTTCCCAAGAAAAACAACAAGAAGATGAAAAGAAGACAAAATCAAAAAAGACACTAAAGATTACGGAAGAAATTCTTGTCGTAGCCGAAGCTCCTATAGACCTCCCTATTTCAACGGTAACAAGGTTGGGTCATACAAAGATTGAACATATAAAACCACTCGATCTTTCAGAGGCTATTAGATATGCTCCAGGAGTGATGGTGACCTTTGGAGAAAAATCCACATACACGTTAAAGCTCAGGGGCATGGATTCAAAACGGATTGCACTGTTAATCGATGGGATTCCTGTTTATGAGCCTTACTACAGTTCGTTTGATCTAAAAACAATATCTACCTATGGGATCGATTCCCTTCAACTCACCAAAGGGCCATCATCTGTTCTCTACGGGCCTAATACTCTGGGTGGAATCGTTAATGTTATAACACGCAGACCTTCTGTCAAACCAACCTTATCGTTTCACACATCATATGGAGAAAAAAATACACGCAGCCTGGGTTTAAATTCAGCATTTCAACTGAAGCGATTTGCCTTTGCAGGAAATATGCTTTATCAGGATTCAGATGGATTTTATTTCCCAGATCAAGATGAAGGGAATAGAATCGAAAGGTCAAACACAGAGTATGAAAGATTAAACCTCAATACAAAAATTTACTATGACCCATCAAGCAACACTGAAATTCTCTTTAACGGAGGAATATACAAATCCAATTATGCTATGCCGCCACAACTTGATGCTTATAAACCACGGTACTGGCGTTTTAAAAACTGGGATCGTTATACACTGAATGCAGGTGGTTATACTTCCCTGGGGGAAAAATCCACACTCCGCTTTCGAGGTTATTTTGTCCAGTATGACAATACCCTCGACCAATTCGAAGATCCAAAAATGACTAAACGCAGCTTCGAAAGCACTTTTGACAACTCTGTATTAGGCCTTTTCTCTCTTGCAGACCTTGCTACGAGTTCTTCAAACTCATTAAAATTCAGCATCAACTATAAGAAAGATGTAGCACGAACTCAGGACGATGTAGGAGAATCCTGGGATAAATACAAACAGGCTACATTTTCAGCCGGTATCGAAGATCATATATCTTTTTTCAAGAAATGGAAACTTGTAGTGGGATTAAGTTATGATTATCTAGACAAGTTTATTGGAAAAAATGCATCCAAAGTAAATCCTCTCATTGGTCTTAAATACTCCCCTCTGGAATATATAGCCCTCCATCTCTCCTTTTCCAAGAAATCAAAATTTCCCTCCATGCGTTCCATGTACTCAAGTTCATCAGGAAACCCAGACCTTCTGAGTGAATCAGGAAGTAACTGCGAATTAGGGTTTACATACAATAAAATATTCTTCCTTACAGGCTCTATCTTTATGACCAGCTTCAAAGATATGATAGACAGCCTCCGTCTTCCGGAGTATGACTTCCGCCGCATATATTTTAATATCGCAGAAGCTTATATCAATGGATTTGAACTTCAATTTCAAAAAGCTTTTCCATGGCTTTCAACAACTATAAACTACACTTTCCTTGACCACAAGAACAAAAGTGACGACCGGCCACTAGATGCTCTCCCAAGGCACAGCTTAAATTTTGATTGTACTATCTACCCTTCCCAACGATTCAGGATTGTAATTATGGGCCTGGCAGCATCTTCATCATCCTGGCTCGATTACCAATCAAATGAACTGCTGGATATTCATTCTTATTTTAACCTGGATACAATTATTTCCTTCCAGTTTAAACGAACTGAATTGTTTGTCAAAATCACAAATATCTTTGACCATTATATTTACTCGGAACCCGGATTTCCATGGAGAGGGCGCTATATCGAGCTAGGGATAAAAACCAATATACTTAAATAGTAACTTACATACATTTCTTATTCATAAAATTGACAGCCTCAAGACTGCAATGATAAACTTTGGAGATGACTTCTTTCTGGAAGTATTACCATAATTTGTTTGAAACAACAGTAATATAAAACAGGAATAATCGTAATTAATAGTATCTCAAAAAATATGGAGGTAAAACATGCGAGAAAAAGTGGAATACGTTCTAGACCAGATCAGGCCTTCTCTCCAAGCTGACGGAGGCGATGTTGAACTCGTAGATGTTACTGATGGAATCGTAAAAGTAAAACTGAAAGGAACCTGCAGCGGCTGCCCATTCTCAACACTAACTGTAAAACAAGTAATAGAACATGCCCTTAAAGAGAAATTACCAGAAATAAGAGAAGTAATTTCTGTCTAAATGCAAAGAGTAAATATCGATAAATTTATCTTGTGAATCAGCAATCCGAAAGTTTATGATAATATTCTTTAATGTTCAAAGCTGACTCCCACAGAAAATCTATATCGCATTGAAATACCCAGAGGGAAAAATTTGGGACAAAATCTACCCTGGTGATCCAGACTCTGGCTCTTCGGATTTAGGGATTTTAGAGGCTCGTGCCTTTTAAACTTATTCCATTAATTTAATCAGAAGCATCTGCTCTCCCCGCAGAATTTCTGGGTGTCGGGATTGTCAGATCGACACAAGGGCTCAATACTGAATACACTTGAAAATCAATTCTCCTTCGCTGTCTTCATATATATAAACAAGGCGATCCTTATCAATCACTGCAAAAGCCTTAGCCCCGGGATCGCATTCGACATGACGGATCACTTCATGTGTGTCCGTATCGATAACGTCTATGCGCATGGGAGGTGGCAGAAGGCGGCCCAAGTCCTTTACGTCTTTTCCTTTGATACGTTCAGAAAAGCTGTCTTTATGGGTAAGGAGATACAGATGACCGTCGGGTCCGATCTCCTCATCTCTGGTTATCAAGTCCATGGTTGCAGCCATGGAAATCACTCCCTCCTTGGATTCTCTCTGTTGAAGAAGCTTTGGGACTATGGGTTTAAAAGGCAAAGGTCGGTTAAATTCGGCAACCTTGTTTCCTTCCAGATCAAAGACATGAATCAGGTTCATGGCAAAAAATGGAAGAAAAAACTTTTGATCATTCGAGAAAGTCAGGCATACGCGGTGCTTTATGGCCCGGATAAAGGGATGCGTCTCGGGAAAATCTTCGATGGATATGTCGCTGACAACATTTCCTTCACCATCCAACACGATGACCAGAGGCTGAGACTTTTCATTGGAGTGGATATTCAGTCCGCCGTAGCCGCTTGCGCCAAAGGACGAGACAGCATATATCCTCTCATCAATAAACATTATATCAGCCACTCTGACCTCTTTTGTCTTGATAGATCTAATGAATTCTCCTGATTTGTCAAATATCTGAATTCTGTTGCTTCCAAAATCCGCAACCGCCAGTCCACCCTCATCCAGAATATCTATTCCTGTGGGATTGGAAAATTCGCCTGGGCCCTGTCCTTTGTTGCCTATAGTGCTCTGAAGCTTCCCCTGAAGGTCAAACACGAGGATACGATGGCTTCCTGCATCAGCCACATAGATCAGGGATCGTTGATGATCCACCTCTATGTCAGAAGGACGGAAAAAATAATCATCCTCTCCGAACGAAGAAAAGGACCAGATGATCTTTACAGGACCCCCCCAAAGAAAAAACGCTGATAAGTAAATGCATATAAAAGATAAAATTAGCAAACTTGGTTTACGCATGAGCTTAGACTCCTTTAAATATAGGAATCTCCTTTTTTTTGAACTTACGATTTTCTATCAATTTCATCAAATTTTCACCCTCTGAGCTGCTTCATTCACGATAATACCGAGAAAATACACATCCAGTCAATAATAAATCCTCAAGAAAGAGAAAATTTCACAGAATTTGCCTGTAAAATAGTGCATAAAGAGTAGAGTTCACCTTTAATCGCTTATCTAGGACTTTGGACTTTCATACATATTCTGATCTTTCCTCAGCTGCCATATTCAGCTGAGGCTGCTCAGGGGGCGGAGGACTTTCTGCCTTCATAAACTGCCATGAATCAATTTTAAATCCATTAGCCAGTTTAAAAAATATAATTGAAAAATTCTTTTGATTGCTCTTTCTAAAAAATGTAAAATTGTTTTTCTGCTTATAAAGAAAATTAATGATAAGTTTTTTGCATTAATAAAATTTAAATAAATTGAGGGAGTATTGTAATGGACTCAAAAACAAGTGTATGTCTTTCAGACAAATCTCTCTATGTGCCGACTATGTGCAGCATAACCCACATATCCGAGCTGACCCCCACAGAAAATCTCTATCGCATTGAAATACCAGGCGGTAAAGATTTAGGGCAAAAACCTGGGCAATTCGTTCAGCTCTCTATCGTTGGGGTTGGAGAAGCTCCTATATCTATTTGCAGTTCCCCCACACGTAAGGGATATTTTGAACTATCAGTTCGTAATGTTGGAAGCGTTACAAGTGTTATACACAAACTTCAGGTCAATGATAAGATCGGCATTCGCGGACCTTTTGGCAATTCTTTTGATACAGAAAAAATGCAAGGAAAGGAACTTATTCTTATTGCAGGAGGGATAGGCCTGGCTCCTATGCGTTCTCTCATCCAGTACTGTGAAGACCACATTAAAGAATTCAAAAACGTCACGATCCTCTCTGGGGCCAAAACTCCTGAGGATCAACTCTTCAAGGATGAAGTCGAACAATGGATGCATTGTGAGGAACTAGACTGTTTTTGCTGTGTGGACGCAGATCCGAAAGGGACTTGTTGTAAAGGCGTAAAAATAGGTCTCATCACAACATTAATACCTTCTTTGAATATCGATATAGACAACACTATTGCTGTTATCGTCGGCCCACCTATTATGTATAAATTTGTCATCCAAGAATTGAAGAAAAAAGGCCTGACAGAGAACAAAATCGTTGTTTCACTCGAACGCTACATGAAATGTGGAGTTGGTAAGTGCGGACACTGCACGATTGAGAATCTTTATGTTTGTCTAGACGGTCCGGTTTTTTGGCTTAACGAAATCAGCAATCTGAGAGGTGCTATATGAAAAAGACACTTACTACCTGCCCTTACTGCGGTACTGGCTGCATGTTTTATCTTCTATCTGATGAAAACAACGACAAAATCCTGGGTGTAGAGCCAAGTAGTTCCCATCCTGTTTCTCAAGGAAGTCTTTGTGTGAAGGGTTGGAATGTATTTGATTTTGTCACCCACCCTGATCGACTCAAATTCCCGTTGATCCGCAGAAATGGGAATCTTGAGCGAGCATCCTGGGAAGAAGCATTAGATTTCATTGTTAGAAACCTGAAAAAAATTCAAGAAAAATACGGAAATGACTCAGTTATGTTTTTCTCTTCTGCTAAAACAACAAATGAAGAAAATTACTTGATGATGAAGCTTGCCAGAGCCGTATTTAAAACTAATAATGTCGACCATTGTGCCAGGCTCTGCCATTCATCTACTGTAGCAGGTCTAGCCAAGACTTTTGGTTCAGGCGCCATGACAAATTCCATCTCCTGTATGGAAAAGTCTGATTGTTTCCTTGTTATCGGCTCAAATACCACTGAACAACACCCTCTTATCGGTACAAGAATAATGAATTCAGTAATTGAACGTGGAGCTAAATTAATTGTTGCAGATAATCGAAAGATCAGACTTGCTAGCTACTCCGATATTCATCTCCGCCATAAAAATGGAACCGATGTTGCTCTTCTAAATGGTATGATGCACGTCATCATAAAAGAAGGACTGGAAGATAAGCAATTTATCGCAAAACGGACTGAAAACTACGAAGAATTAAAGAATACCGTAGAAAATTTTCCACCTGCTATATCAGCGGAAATTACAGGCCTTAAGGCAGAAGATATTGTCAAAGCAGCGCGGATATTTTCAAAAGCTGATAGAGCAATGATTGTTTATTCTATGGGGATAACACAACACACCCATGGTGTCGATAATGTAAAATCTTGTGCCAATCTCGTCATGCTGACTGGGAATATAGGCCGACCGGGTACTGGTGTAAATCCGCTTCGCGGTCAAAACAATGTCCAGGGCGCTTGCGATTTAGGTGCTCTTCCTAATGTTTACAGTGGCTATCAAAAGGTTACCGATGAAAACATTCGTGCAAAATTTAAAAAAGCATGGAATATTAAGGATATACCTGCTAATGTTGGCTTAACAGTAACAACTGCCATCAACGCAGCAGCCGAAGGAAATCTTAAAGCTCTGTACGTTATGGGAGAGAATCCTATGCTGTCCGATCCTGACCAGAATCATGTGAGAGAAGCACTGGAAAAGATTGATTTTTTGGTAGTTCAAGATATTTTCCCCACACAGACTTCAGAATTAGCCGATGTGATTCTTCCTGCTTCCTGTTTTGCGGAAAAAAATGGTACTTTTACCTCAACCGAAAGGCGTGTTCAAAGAGTACGTAAAGCCATAGAACCTCCAGGAGAAAGCAGAACAGACTGGAAAATTCTGTGCGATATCGCCAAAAGGGCAGGCTATGACGGCATGCAGTATGATTCTGCAAAAGAAATTATGGATGAAATAAATGAAGTTACTCCAAGTTATGCCGGCATCACGTATGATAGAATAGATCAAATTGGTTTGCAGTGGCCCTGCCCGGATAAGAGTCATCCCGGAACACCTATCCTTCATGTAGACAAGTTTGCCCGAGGACTGGGGCTGTTTTCTCCTGCACCTTACAAACCGCCAGCCGAACTGCCTGATGAGGAGTACCCTTTTGTACTTTCTACCGGACGCTGTTACTTCCATTTTCATACTGGTACAATGACACGTCGTTCGAAATTACTCGACCGTGAAGAACGCTTCCCTTATGTTGAAATCAATCCGGAAAATGCCTCCCACTTAAAAATCCATGACAGAGACTATGTTATGGTAGCCACACGTCGAGGAGAAATAAAAGCAATGGCACGAGTTACTAATGTGGTTCTTCCTGGCGTGATCTTTATGACCTTTCATTTTAGTGAAGGTGCGGCAAATGTTCTAACAAATAACGCCCTTGACCCCGAAGCAAAAATACCTGAATACAAAGTATGTGCCGCAAAAATAAGGAGATTATCATGAAAGCTGCAACTCTGAAGGAATTAGAAAATTTCTTTAAAACTTCTGAATCAGAATATAATGTGCTTGTCCCCATTGAATTGCATGATGGAACAAGATCACTTGGCAAAATCACTGATGGGCCGCTAGCTCTTACTAGAGGACTTATACCTCAAAAAACAACCTCTATCTTCTTTCCTCAACGTGAAACCATGTTTACTATCGGAATAGATAACAACTTTATAGTTCCAGAACCTCCTGAAAAACCCATCATGGTTGTAGGCCTAACAGCAGAGGATGCAGAGTGTCTGGAATTTATCGATAAATTTTTCTCTACTGACTACCGTGATGATATTTATTTCAAAAAAAGAGATAACTCCGTTGTCTTTGTTATCTCAGGAAAATGCGGAAAAAACGGCGAATTTCTTAAAATATCAGGAGGTAAATGTGATATTGAGCTTGTGTGTAACGGAGATAAATATATCGTTGTTCCATATACAGAAAAAGGAAACGAATTGGAAAAACATCTTATCTGCAGTACAAGGGTTGCCTCTTTAGAAGCACTTCATAAAGAATCAGATGCCCTTCCCACCAATGAGAAGGACATTTTGCTGGAAGCTTCAAAACTTATTGCCCAAGATAGGGTTCCAGAGGAGTTTTGGGATGAGATCGCAAATCGCTGCATTGCATGCACAGGCTGCAATCTTGTGTGCCCGACATGCACTTGCTTTCATGTTGGTGATCTGAATTTTGAAGGAATAGTCGTGCGTGAAAGGATATGGGACTCCTGTCAACTGGACGGGTTTATGCGTGAAGCAAGCGGTCACAATCCCATGGGAATTGAGGGACAAAGGACGCGCCGTAGAATCCATCATAAGTTGGTTGCCGACCTTGATAGATGGGGGCATGTTACTTGCTTCCTATGTGGGAGGTGCGACGAAGTCTGTCCCACCAATATAGGAATTAAATCTGTCACAAAAGAAATAGTCGATCGGTTTGGGCAAAAATAATAATTTCCGGTCATTCATTAATTTAGACACAAGTTTCGATTAAATTTTAAAAACATGCAGAATATAAGCGGAGCGATACTCGCAGGGGGAAAAGCAACCCGGCTTTGCGGCATTGAAAAGGGCTTGCTCAAAATCAAAGGAGAAACGATTATCGAGCACACCTTAAGAATGCTCAAACCTCAAGTGGATGAAGTTTTCATCATTACAAATGACTCAAAACCATACAGCTTTCTGAATATTCCAATCTTCCCGGATAAAATGCTAGAACTAGGCCCTCTTCAGGGAATTGCTACGGCTTTGAGTCAAAGCTCTTATAAACGCACTTTCATTGTCCCCTGCGACATGCCGTTTATCACAGAACCTTCTATTCAAACACTGATTACCTACGATCAAGAAGCCGAAGTCATCATTCCACGATCACAAAAAGGTTTTGAACCTCTATTCGCTATTTATTCGATCTCCTGTCTTCCAAAAATTTTCGAAACACTTAGATCCAAAAAACGGAGAGTCATCGATATATTCCCAAAGGTTAAAACGGCATTTGTTCCATCAGATTTTTTTGAAGATTCCCTTTGGTGTAATATAAATAAGCCGGATGATCTTGATAAAATCAAAGCATACCTTTCCGGATCTAATAAGAAACAATGCTATTTCGATATAACAAAATATAAACTTTCTCTACAAAACGGAGGGCTAACCTCTCTCTGTACTGAATAGAAAACTTAAAAATTACACTTTCTTCTAACACAAACTTTCTAAAGAGGAAATGATGAAAAAAACAGCACTAGGAATTATTGTCCTTACAGTATTTTCACTACTTATTTTAACTTTTCAGGGCAAGGCCTCCATCAGATTTGTCAATAATGAAAAATTCAAACTCGATTTTTATGGATTTCTAAAGTTTGATGGAACATACCAGGATAATCCAATGAACAGCCTAATTGCCTGCCGCTATGCTAAATTCGGAGAGGAAGGGAATACTAATTTAACGGCTATGAATAGTCGATTTGGTCTTAGATGGACAGATCTTTCTCTTGTTAAGAGATGGGCAGTTAAGGGTCATTTTGAATGGGATCTCTATGATGGAACTAGTAGGAATCAAATGAAATTCCGGATTCGCCATGCCTACTTCAGTCTTTCTAATAGAAATTCTTCTTTTCTTTTTGGGCAATATTGGGATGTATTTTCTCCATTGGGCCCCACTACTTTGTTGACCAACGGTTATTTCTGGCAAACAGGAAACCTCGGTTTTAGAAGAGCTCAAATCCGATACACCTGGTCATCTGATATGTTTGACTTTGCCGCAAGCCTCAATGATCCCACTTCTTCCGGTGCAACAAAGACATGCTTGCCTATCACTCAAGGACGTATCGGTATGAAATTCGGAAATAATGGAAATATAAAAATAGGCTTGTCCACAACTTTTGGCAGGGACCACTATACAAATTCTCTGGAAGATTACGAAACAGATGTTGATATTGCTGGATTAAGTCTTGATTGGATCGTCCCATTTGCCAGAAATCTCACGCTCAAAGGAGAATCGGGCCAAGGACAAAATCTCTCTGTATTTCTTTCCCGTTCTAATGTTTATGACAACGTAAAAGCAGATAAATTTGAAGGTAAAAAAGCAACTGCGTTTTGGTCTGAGATTGTATATTCATTGAACAATTTCCAAAGTTGGCTTGGATACGCCTTTGAAGATCTTACAGATAAATCTCAATTAATATCAGGAAATCTCAAAAAAACCAGAGCCATTTTTTCAGGGCTCAAATACAATGTTATAAGCAGTGTTTCATTGGGTATTGAATATTGCAATTTCCTTAGTCAATATCTTAATCTTGACGATGAAGCAAAAACTAACCAACTTGTGATTAGTGCTATTTATACTTTTTAATAAGATCGCTCCGCCCATCTCAAGATAAATAATATTATTTTGCTTTGAGTTCTTTTTTACTCTTTCTTACGTAGGCAAACCAGTAAAGAACTCCAACAAAAAAAGCACCACCTACAATGTTGCCAAGAGTCACAGGGACCTCATTCCTAATAAGAAATCCAAAAAGGTCAAGATTCTGCAGCTTTTCAGCTGCTATACCCGAAGCAGCTACAATAGGCTGAACTCCTTTAAGGGCCATTCCCATAGGGATAAAAAACATATTGGCAACACTATGCTCAAATCCAGAAGCCACAAATGCCATGATGGGAAAAAATATAGCAAACACTTTTCCCACTGTATGACGAGCCGATAATGCCATCCACACTGCTAAACATACCAGCCAATTACATCCAATCCCTCTGAAAAACGCAGGCCAAAAAGTTAGATTAGCTTTTGCCGCTGCAATTTTTAAAGAAAAAACTCCTATAGCCTGGCCTCCTCCTTCCCATAATTTGCTGTAGTACATGATAGCAACTAGAATAAGGGAACCTATAATATTGGCGACATAGACAATAGCCCAGTTCTTTAGTAAACCCCAGATAGAAACTTTTTTATTAAGAACCGAAAGAACTATAAGATTATTTCCAGTAAAAAGTTCTGCTCCAGCAATAACCACTAACATCAATCCTACACTAAAGGCAGCACCCATCATAAACTTAGTTAATCCTACTCCGACAAATTTGCCCATATCATGCCCAATAATGGTTGCAAGCTCTGCACCGAAACCAATAAATGCCCCTGCAAAAATTCCAAGGATAGAAAGACTAAGAAAATTCAAGTTGACTTTCTTTACACAGATACTGTCAGCAAAACTACTTGCGATGTTCGCGGGATTCTTACATTCAATTGACATATTTTACTCCTTTCATATCATAATAATATATTAATTTATCCTACGAATCTTCCCAATGTCCACAGAAGAACTACTCCCATTAGGGTTCCTGCATAAGTCCATCCCGGGCGGCGCTCAAATAAATTCTCATTACTTATTCCAACCCAGTACCCAAAAGGAACAAGCACCACAGCCGCTAATGCCGCTAAACTACCTCCTACAAATATATGGTTAAGCACCTTTGGTAATCCACCAGCAATCCAGTATTTATATTGAACGATATAAGTAATGACAATGGCAAAAAGCGCATATCCACTATATGCACTTAATGCACCTGTTAGACTGGTGCGAAAAGAAATTTTCCTCTCATTCTTCATTAATAAACTTGAAAAAACATCAAATGCTAAACCAAGGGCAAAAATTCCTAGAAGATGACAGAAGAACGGCGCTGCATTCGCCAGCTTAAAAATGACTGCAACAATCCCAATAACGGTAGATGACCCTGGTTTATTCACAATCCCTCTTGCAACTGCCATGACCATGAATGCCCAGGCTGCAAGAATCACAGCAGAATGAGGCATATTATACCTAGACAGTACTCCCCCCCCAGCAACTTCCATTATCCCCCAAAGAGAGCCAAAAAACAATAACCATGCCCAGTTCTTAAATTTTCTCATTGTTCTTCTCCTTCCTTATTATTGATAAGGTTAAACATTCCGGATTCTCCGGGACTCTGTCTAGAGATTTAACCATTCCTAAAACAATATTTTCTGTATTCTTTTTCACAAATGCATTCAGGTGTACAGGCTTTCCATCAATCTCCAAATAAACACGAGATTCTTCGTGCTGAACACTGCTTTCAATAAAATTTGAAATCTCATTTATTTGATCATGATTAAATACAGGTTTATCTACAGCAACTTTCACATCAGAAACAACAGCAACAAGTTCTTCCAGAAAACATTCCACTTTCTCGGCTATCCCTTTCCGCAACACTTCTATTTTTTTGAGAGCTTTTTCACCCCTTCCACCTTCTATAAAAACAAAGTCGTGTTTTTTAAAAAACTCTGCAGCTATCTCTGAAAAACCCTTTCCAGCCGAATTTTTTTTGAATACTGCTAATCGATCTTGGGATACTACAGCAACACCATCTGCCCCTGCCTCTACGAACTGCCAGGAATCCTTTCCTTCAGGATCCAAATCAAATCCCTTAGCACAGTGTTTGACAACAGCAACGGAATGTCCGCGTTTCTTCAATTCTACTAGAAGCTGCTTTATCAGCCGCGTCTTACCAGTTTTTGATTGTCCAATAACAGCAAAAACCCTCATGGGACCCTCGAGATTAAATCTTAAAATTCTTCCTCTTTTCAGGATAAGAATTTATAGCACATGAAAAATTTGATGTCAAACATATCCACTCCAATTGTCAAAACAAAATTAAAATTTTAGCTTTTTATCTACCTGATGTGGATTATTCACGAGCCGAGTCTGCCTACTCCGACGTTGGCGTGTAAAATTATTTTAATCTTTCCCTACTTATCAGAATCCAAGTTCTTTATCAATCCCCTGCATTGCTTCCAAACAAATGTTCATAAATTCATCAAGATCAAGGCCTATATTTTTGATCTGTTCGATTTCCTTCCTTTTTGCACCCCTTGCAAAACTCTTTTCTTTGTATCTTCGTTTCACAAAACCAAGGTCTACTTCCTTTAGTTTTTTACTTGGATGCATCAAAGTAGCAGCAACAATAAGACCTGTCAATGGGTCAATAGAAAAAATCGACCATTCCATTTCACTTTGACAGGGAACTTTTCCTGCATGGGCTTGAATAGTACGCAGAATTTCAGGCTCCACACCAAGTTCTTTTAAAATTTTTACGGTCTCAACTGTATGGAGATCAGGGTCTTTTTCTGTTATCTCATAATCAAGATCATGTAAAAGTCCTGTAAGTCCCCACTTTTCCACATCTTTGTTGAGTTTGGCTGCCATTGCTTTCATACAGGCTTCAACTGATAAAGAATGCTTTACGAGGTTTTTATTTTTAAGATGTTTTTTAACAAGTTCTAAAGCTTCCTTTCTATTCATAATAAAATCTCCTTTCTATTTATATTCATACAGGCTTCATCTCTCTGAAAAACTGTTTATAATATTCAGCTTCCCATCCAGCTTCAGAAAACCTGACTTTAATTCAATCCGATACTTACCAGGATTGGCTGTTTGAACCTTATCTCCTTCTCCGTCTATAGTAAGATCCCACGTTACCAAATTAAATCCTGCATCACCATCTCCTTCTATTTCTTTTATCACTTCACCCGAATCATCGATAATAGAAACAGTTATCGTTCTACTTTCTCTTAAGTAATAATATATCTTCGCCTCAGGCATTATATCAGGGTAGTTTCTATCTATATAGACAGGTTTAATAGCAAAGAGATGAGCCTTTTTTTCCTTAATATCCATGTTGAATTCCTGAATCATTGCCACATCCATAACGTAGGCACCACGTCCTCTAGTAGCGATAATAATATCTTTATCCCTGGGATGAATTGCAATATCAGTTACATAAACAGCAGGAAGGCCTGATCCAAGAGTCGACCATGATGCTCCCCCATCAATGGAAATGTAAACTCCCATATCTGTTCCTACATAAAGTACGCTTTCATTTTTAGGATCTTCCTTGATAATACAAATAGGACCACAAGGTATGTTATTTGCTATTGAAACCCAGGTTTTTCCATAATCAACAGACTTATAAAGATATTTATTAAAATCATCATCGTAATATCCACTTAAAGAAACATACACAGTGCCTTTATCAAAATTTGAAGCCTCAACCCGTGAAACCCACTTATCAGCAGGAAGTCCCTCTATTAGTTTTTCCCATGTAACTCCCCCATTTTTAGTCACACAAACATTTCCATCATCTGTACCTACATATATCAGGCCAGGGACAACGGGTGATTCAGATATCGTAACAATACAGCCGTAAGTAATACTTCCATGTTCAGGGTTTGTCGTAAGATCTTGACTAATAGAAATCCAGTGCTCTCCCATGTCGTAGGATTTAAACAGCTTATTAGCACCTAGATAAATAATAAAGCGGTTGTGGGGCGAGATCAAAATCGGAGCCCTTCTGCTAAACCTTAAATGGGATTCATTAAATTCAGCCTCAGGACTGATATTCTTGTACGTTCCTTCCCGCCTTTCTATACGGAAAACATTACCTGATGGATATTCTGCATAAATAATGTTCGAGTCCTCGGGGTCGACCTGAACACAGACAACATCCCCTCCTAATATCTCCTTCCAAGCATTGGTTATTCCTTGCACTCCTCTATAAGACCCACAATAAACTCCATTATCATGTACGGCACCGTATATATTATACGGTTCTTCCATATCATAGGCTATTGATTGGAGCTGGCCAACAGGAATGCTGTTAACTTCCTGCCAGGTATTCCCCCCATCATAGGAAAAATTTAATCCCCCATCATTACCTTCTATCAAGTGATTGTGATTATTTGAGTCAATCCAGAGAGCATGATGGCCCCTATGAAGCCGGATTGTACCGATAGATTCATATGTCTCTCCGCTGTTTTTAGAAACCATTAACGGAACGCCAAGTATATATACTTTATTTTCATTTTTTGGATCAATTCTGATCTGACCAAAAGAGCATCCACATGAATCATAAAAACTATCAATGTAATCTTTATTGGTTTTTTCCCATGTCTCTCCATTATTGGAAGTCCTATATATTTCAGGCCCTATAACATTTTTCTCTTTTCCTTGATCTGCAGCCGAATTCTTAGCAGTAATTTTATGTTTTTCATCATCCGAATCTTGTTCTGCTCTTAAGGCAAGATTATCCAAAATCGCATAGATAATGCTGGAGTCAGAAGCAGCTATATCAAGTCCAATTCGGCCTACCTGCTTTCCTTCCGGAAATCCTTTTGTCAGTTTTTTCCAAGTCTCTCCGCCGTCTGTCGTTTTATATATACCGCTTCCTTCGCCGCTTTCGATAAAATTCCATGCTTTGCGTTTCATCTCCCAGGCGGTTGCATAAAGAATATCGGGATTATCAGGATCCATGACAGCATCCGTGATTCCTGTGTCATCATTTATAAAGAGTATTTTACTCCAAGTATTTCCTCCATCTTCTGTCTTGAATAGTCCTCTTTCTTCATTTGGAGTAAAAAGATGGCCCATTACAGCAACATAAACGATGTCCGGGTTATCCGGATTTATAACAATGCGGCTTATGTGATGGGATTCATTCAAGCCCACATTTTGCCAATAATTCCCACCGTCTACTGATTTAAAAACACCTGTTCCTGCTCTGGAATTCCTGTTAGCATTGTTCGCGCCACTTCCTGCCCAGATAATATCCTGAGGTTCTTCACCTGTTAATTCCATACCTGCATCTAATCTTCCCGACCAAATAATATCAACATCTGAGGCTGTTACTGCAATGGCTCCAATACTCAGGCAAGATTCGTTATCAAATATGGGTTCCCAGCTTGTCCCATTATTTACAGTTTTCCACACCCCTCCATACGCTGAAGAAACATAAATCAAATAAGGATTTCTTTTCGATACAGCAATATCTGTGATGCGGCCGCTTATTTTCCAAGGCCCTGCAGGCCGCCATTTCAAATTCTTAAACAGCGAAGACTGTATTAAAGATATATGGTGTTGCCACCATTCAATGCGAAGATTCTCTTTTTCCTCGATTATAAAAGGGATTTCTATTTCAGCTCTTTCTTTTTCATCAGTGACAACAACCCCTATTGCGTAAGCTCCTGCCTTATCAGGAAACCATGTCCATGTATTTTTATCTGACTTTTCCTGGACAATCACCTTCTCACCTTTCTCCTTCATGTAATGACATATGTCCGAACCAAAAGGCACATGCAAGTATCGAATTGTAAACTCATATTCCGGCATAAAAAAACCCGTTGTTGAGGAAGAAAAAGCAATCTCTTCATTTATTTTTCTTGGATATTCCTCGGAAGGCTCCAATATAACATTGACTTCTTTCTTCATAAAGAGCAGTCTCCCGGTATTTCCCCAGTCATTATAAAGATTGATAAAAAGATAAGGGGCAATCCACAAAGGATTTGACTTTATCTCTATTGGAGCCTCAAAATAACCAACCTTTTTTCCAGTCTTTGCATCGAAACAAACAAGAAGAGAAGAAAGAGATGATACTGTTATTCTGTCTTCTATGAGTTCAAGGCGAAAATGACTGCTGGAAGGTATAGCATTCCACCATAAGATCGTTCCATTCTTCTTATTCAGGCAGTAAAGAACATTATTTCCGCTCAGGACATAAACTCTTTTCCTGTCATTGACAGAATGAACGATTATTTTTCCGCCTGTCTTGACCTTCCATTTCTTCTTTTTCTTTTTTATGTCCATGCAGTAAAAATTTTGGTCCTCTGCACCAAAATAAAGGCAATTGCCATCAACTGTGAGACCAGATTGAATCTTATCTCCAGCTTCAAATTCGCCCAACAATGAACCATTCTCACTTAAAAAATAAAGCTTCTGATCATCACAACCAAATATAATCACATCGTTTGATCCAACCGGCTCTGACCTTATTGATCCCCCCACACTGAAACGCCAGAGCTCTTTACCATCAGATGCATTAAAAGCAATGAAATTCCCTTCTTCAGTGCCCAGATAGACTTTGTCTTTGAATTCCACTACTCCGCTTGTAATTCCTTCATTTGTCTTATTGCTCCAGTGAACTTTCCCCTCCATGTTGAGACAGTAAAGACGATTTTCCTTGTCAAAAACATAGATACTTTCTTTTCCTAAAAAAGGATGGCTTTCAATCGGCTCAGGGGCTTTAAATTCCCAGCGTATTTTCTCATTTTCATAATCAATACAATAGATGAATCCTTCTCTCGTTGAAAAATAAAGATAACCTTCCTTTTTCTGGATGTTATCAATGACCATGCCTTTATAGGACATCTCTTTCGCTTTTTCTATTGGAAATATAATTCCGGTCGGGTAAGAAGGAATCTTTGATTTAAATAAAGAACAACAACTCAGAAAAAGAATAATGATAACTATGTATCCATGTTTTTTCATCTTCTCGAATAAGGCTATGATATCATTTTTTTCTCTTATCCCTCAATTCTTTACATAATAAAATGAAGCTAATATCATTTGAAAAAACATGAACAATGATAAATTATATTCTACTTTATAAAATCAGACTCCGGTCTTTTTGTCACTAATTTTTCCTTCTGTGATTTCCACCAGTCCATTCTCTTTTTAATCTCCTTTTCAAGGCCAAAATTCCCGGGACTATAATATTTCCTCCCGACAAACCTCTTTGGCAATGTCTCCATATCTGTTGTGCTGTATGCATAATCATGCGCATATTTATATCCCCTACCATAACCTATTTCTTTCATCAATGATGTTTCAGGATTCCTCATGTGGAGGGGGACAGGTTCATAAGGGCTCGTTTCAGCATCATTTCTGGCCTTTGAAAAAGCTGTATAGACCCGGTTGCTTTTGGGTGCAGACGCTAAGTAGATGACTGCTTGGGCAAGAGCAAGTTCTCCTTCTGGAGAACCAATAAAAGCAAAGGATTCTTTCGCATCAAGAGCAATGGCAAGAGATCGTGGGTCTGCAAGCCCAATATCTTCCGAAGCAAAACGGACCAGCCTCCTGGCTATATACATCGGATCTTCTCCTGAAACAAGCATTCTTGCCAGCCAGTAAAGAGAAGCATCTACATCGCTGTTTCTAAGGCTTTTATGAAGTGCAGAAATCAGGTTAAAATGCTCCTCACCTTTTTTATCATAGAGAAGGATTCTCTTTTGCAGTGCTTCTTTTACTTCTTCTGGAGTAATCCTGCCTTTTTTTCTAAGATTCGCTGAAATCTCAAGAGTATTGAGAGCTCTTCGCGCATCACCATTAGCATAATCGATGATCATTTTTACGGCTTGATCTTCTATCTCTAATTTCAGATCTCCCAAACCTCTATCTTTATCAGTCAAAGCCTCTCTCAGAATTCGTTCCAATGTCTCCTCGGATAATGACTTTAGTACTAGAACTTGGGTTCTTGAAAGAAGAGGAGCAATCACCTCAAATGAAGGATTTTCTGTTGTTGAACCGAAAAGAATTATATCTCCCTTTTCCACATATGGTAAAAATGCAGCTTGCTGAGCTTTATTGAAACGGTGAATTTCATCGATAAAAATAATCGTGGACTGGCTGTAAAGTTTTTTATGACTTTCAGCTTTGGCCATGACCTCCTTGACTTCCTTGATTCCCGAAAGGGCCGCACTAAAAAAAAGGCATGGGCAATTGAAATAGTGAGCCAGTAAATAACCCAGGGTTGTTTTCCCTGAACCAGGGGGGCCCCAGAAGATGATGGAGACAAGACGGTCTGTTTTTACAAGTTGAGATAATATCTTCCCCTTTCCGACCAAATGTTTCTGACCGTAGAACTTATCCAGATTCTTAGGACGCATTCTTTCAGCAAGAGGTGTATGCTTACCTGAATTATTCATAAAAACTTCCGATACTTTAGAACAATATAAACCAATTTAACTCGTTCTCAATGAAATTTTCAGAACTACTTTAATGCAACAGATCCAATTATGACCAATATAGTTGCATTTTTTAGTCTTCCCTGTTCTTTCTGTACATATTCACAATAAAAATCATAAAAGAACAGCACCGTTACAAGGACAGCAATAAAAGATAATATATTTGTTAGTTTAACCAGGATAAGTTTCCCAATAAAAATACCAGGGAAAATAGTTCCTACAAGTCTTAAAATGAATATATATGAAATCCCTATTACTACCAGTAATGTTAACCTTTTCAATCTACCTGTATCCAATTCATCTCCTCCTTTCTGATTACATTAGTACCTCTGCATGCTTTAAAACATCAAACAAATATTAACATCCTAATAGATTTAAATCTATACTGAATAATCCACGTTATCCTGAATTATTCATAAAAATTGCCAAAAGAATTGAAACTTGACGAATTTTGTATTCCATGTTATTTTTATGATTGATATCTTAAAGCTAACTAGCACTTTTAAAACATAATACTTTACAGGTAAAGCGGTTTAATGAAGGAACCAGGAAATTTAAAACCAAATAAAAAAAAGGATGGAATCCCAGACAAGCTTGTCTACAAGTTAAAAGAAATAAGCCGCATCACGAAAGTTGACCAAAAAACAATTGAAGATTGGGAAAAAGAATTCTATTTTCTTAATGCCGGGCAGACCGCTTCAGGGAAAAAAATCTTCAGGAAAAAAGACCTGTCAATTATTCTCAGATTAAAAGAACTTCTCGATAATCAAGGTCTTACTCTAGCAGGAGCAAAAAGAAAAATCGAACACGAGTTTGGGATAAAGAGCTCTAAGCAAGTTCATCCGGACCGCTTAAAAAAAGTTCTTTCCAATGTTCGTGAACAACTTCAAGAAATCTCTACTTCTCTGAACAAGTAACAGCCATATTCCAAAACTCAAATATAACACTCTTTTATGATTCATCTTTATCAAAAATAGCCTATTTCTTTCAATTTAGAAATCGGGAATCGCACTGTATTCTGACTATACCTCTAAACTCTGGCATTTTTTTTCTGGGATCCTGGCTTGTATTTTATTATTTTAAATAAATTGCTATAATGATTATTTCTCTGGTCGGGACGTGGCGCAGCCTGGTAGCGCACACGCTTGGGGTGCGTGGGGTCAGCGGTTCAAATCCGCTCGTCCCGACCATTTTCCCCTTCTATGATTGTCCTCTTTATTCAATAATGTTGTTGTTCCATTAATATTTACCAAATGTTAAAATGCATATTTCAAAATAAAATGTTTGAGGTGAATCATAAAACAAAAAAATCCGCTTATTCTTTTAACAAATGATGACGGCTTTTATGCTGATGGTATAGAAGCTCTTTACCATGGTCTAAAAGACTTAGGAGAAATCTATATCGTTGCACCAGACAGGGAAAGAAGTGCAACATCCCTTGCCCTTACTCTTCATCAACCTTTACGTGTAAAAACAATTAAAAAAAATGTTTACGCTGCAGACGGAACTCCTGCAGACTGCGTCTACCTTGCTATCCAAAAACTCCTTCCAAGAAAGCCTGACTTACTCATTTCCGGAATCAATCCGGGCCCTAATCTTGGCCAGCAGGATATTTCTTATTCAGGGACTGTTGCCGGAGCCATCCAAGGAACTTTTCTACAGGTTCCTTCCATGGCAATATCACTTTTGCCTGATAAACTGGGTGAGTGTTCTTTCGATTTTGCTTCCAAAATTGCCCACATGCTGGCAGAAACAATCATTGAAAACAACCTGCCAAATGGTATTACTCTTAACATCAACATCCCACCACCTCCTGTAAAAGGCATAAAAGTGGCAAAGCTCGGGGAAAAAAGATACAACCCTGAAATCATTATTAAAAAAGATCCCAGGGACAGAATCTACTACTGGCTTGGAACCGGTAATCCAAAAGCCATCGGAGACTCCAAGAGTGATGTCATGATAATCAAAGATGGGTATATCACTGCAACCCCTCTCCATAGGGATTTGACCGATCATAAAACAATCGAACTCAGTTCATTTCAAAATATTTTTTCCAAGATAAACCTTGGATTAAAATAGAGAAATAAACGAACTCACAATAATTCCTGCAATAGTCACCCCTAATATTATCGCAGGAAAAGCGTAACGTGGTTTAATATCGAATATAATTGCAGCAAGTGATCCCGTCCAGGCCCCTGTAACCGGAAGAGGGATTGCTACAAAGAGAGTGAGGCCAAAAGCACCATATCTCATTACTTTTTTGCTTTTTTTATAGGTCCGTGCATACAACCAAGTAAAAAACTTATTTAATATCTTTATATGGGATAATACCTTTCTAATAGGCTCCAGGAAATATATGATAGGCAAAACCGGTATTAAATTCCCAAGCCAGGAAATAAAATAAGCTTCTAATATCGGCATTTTAAAATGCAATACAGCCAACGGGATACCGCCTCTCAATTCGAATACAGGCATCATGCTGACTATAAGGGTTATAGCCTCTTTATTAAGATGAAGATTCTTTAAAAACTCGACAAAATCATTCAGCATAAAACCTACTATATTAAATAAAAAACGATTGTCAATGAGAAGGTGAATAATTGCTGTTCTTACTTATCATTAACATTTGCCATTTATCATAGTAATCTGTAAAAATATAAACAATATTAATATGGCGGAAATAAAAGCTCGAGAAAAGATTGAAAAGATTGAGCAAGCTATCCATAACTTAGCCAATCACGAGAGAAAATGCTGCTTATGTCCACGAGAATGCGAGGCAAACAGGCAGCAAGGAGAAGAAGGATTCTGTGAAAGCAGCAGCAGTGCATCAATATCTCATGCTACCCTCCATTTCGGTGAAGAACCGCTGTTAAGCGGACATTACAATTACATAAAAAACAGTCTCAAAGATCCAACCCCTCGTCATGGCTCAGGAACAATCTTTTTCACAGGCTGCAATTTAAAATGCGTATTCTGTCAAAACTTTCAATTAAGCTGGTATAAAGAGAGAAACACCGTCAGTTCTGAAAAACTGGCAGAAAAAATGCTCCGCCTCCAGGAACAAGGAGCTTTAAACATTAACCTTGTTTCTCCTTCCCACATGATTCTCCCTATCCTGAAAGCACTGAAAATAGCTTATTTGAAAGGACTAAGTCTTCCTCTCGTATACAATTCCAATGCTTATGAAAAAGCAGAAGTTTTGAGAAATCTGGAAGGGATTGTGGATATTTATCTTCCTGATTTTAAATATTTTTCTTCCCACGCCTCGGCAAAATATTCTGGAGCTTCTGACTACTTCCAGTATGCCAGCCAAGCCATCAAAGAAATGTATTGCCAGCAGCCAGCCCTGGTGCTCAACAGCAAGAAAGTAGCGCAGAAAGGACTCATCATCAGGCACCTTGTTCTTCCAGGACAGACCAGCGATTCCATAACTCTCCTAGAATGGATTTCCAGAAATCTCTCACTCTCTGTCTGCTTAAGCATTATGAGCCAGTACTACCCCTGCTTCAAAGCCCCACCTGAAATCCAGAGATCTCTCACTAGAGAAGAATATGTGAATGTAGTATCTAAGGCTAAAGAACTTGGCTTCAAGAATATGCTTATCCAGCCTGAGCCTTTCGCACGGAATGAACATCTCATCCCTGATTTCAAGATCAAAGACCCTTTCAGATGGAAATAGGAGATTATTAAAGCCTGTTTATTCTATGAACGTGGCAACTTGCTTTACGGAATTCCCAGATCCGAGGCCATTTCACGCAGTTTTGCCTGTATATTGCTGATATTCTCTGGCCCCATTCTGAAAAAGTGTTTCTGTGCTTGACTCATTTTTTCCAATTCGGCTTCAGCAATAACAAACGAAATTACTTTTTTCTCCAGTAGAATATCCTTCTTTATCACGGGCACTTCAAGGAGTTCGCGGATAGCCATTACAAGAGTATCTTGAAAATCCGCATCAGGATATCCTAAATCACTGTATGCTTCCTGGATTACTGGCTTTAACTGCCTGTAGCGTCTTACACAGGATTCTGAATCCAAAGATGAAAATACTTCTGCTACAATAGCATATCTTTTATACCCAATCGGATCCACATAATACTTATCATTTCTCTTAATAACCTTAAATTTTCCTTCAGGATTGAAAAAATCGATATGAGCTTTCGGACTCTGTCCATTGGCAATATTATCTACAGCCGCAACAAATTTTCGAATAATATCATCGGTTGTCAACCAGCCCTTAAGTTCAACACTAGAAGAAAACTCACCGATTAATTTGCGGATCAAATCATCACTTTTTGAGAGAGTAACATCAATATAATCCGGCATTTTTTCCTCTCCTTTGACAGCTTCTTCCGATGGAATCACAGCAGTTGTTTTCTCAGTAATCTCAGGAATTTCTGTACTCTCTTTTGATTTACCGCGTATAAGAAAAAAGTAGATACATATAGCAACTACCACAACTGCTATAATGACAAGAGCTGTAAAAGTTACTTTTTTAGATTCCTCCATATTTCCCTCCACTTGCAATTTAAATAATAAATATTTAACCCGTATTAATCACGAATCAAGTTTGATTATTCCATCTTTTTAATTTCAATATTACCATTTAAAGTTGTAAGTGAAATAGAAGCTCCGTCTTCTCCAATCACAGTAGAAATCTTATCTGTTGGCATAGGATTCTCAATGTCAAATTCACAAAATATATCTCCGTCCGGACTCGAAGCTTCTATCCGGCAATTTACTTCTGGCTGAAGATATACAATGATATCTCCCTGTTTTGTGGAAATTGTTAGTTCATCTTCATTTCTAAGGTCATACAAACTTGCCTTGATTGAACCATTATCAACAGAAGCCGTTAAAGAACCTGAAAAATTATCAACTTTTATATCGCCATTTTTCAATTCGATGTAAGCTTCCCCATACAAATCAGAAATAAATATATCCCCTTTAACTGCAGTGATATCTTTCAAATTTATGGAATGAGGAACTCTTACCTCATAATGGACTGTTTTTGCCTTACTTTCACCTGAAGCAGCCCTGGTCTTGATTTTTACAAAATCTTCAAATTTATCAAATTCAATTTTAGGAACGGAATAATTCCAATGAAACATTCGAATCTTTCTATTATACAGGTTAGGCATAATTTTCTCTGCAAACACTTGTAACTCATTTCTATCCCAACCCTGAATTTCAATATCTCCATCTATGTTTTCAAGAGAGAGAGTCCCTCCTGCATCTAAAGGCACATTTTTCTCAAATTCCTGCACTTCGGGAAAACCTGCTTCATCAGGAAAGTCAACAACCGCTATAATACAGGAACTTATAAAGGGGAAGATCAGAAGTACACTAAAAACAAAAAACAATAATTTCTTCATATCCTCCTCCATTGTTCTTAATTATACGATATTCTAATTGAGAAGTTCTATTTTTTTTATAATATATTTGTTTTTCTCTTGAACAGAAATCTTTTTTGAGTAATATTAGTTCCTTAAGTACTTGGCATTGTATCCGCGGTAACCTTTTTGTAGATCGGGTCGGGGTAGGCTGGATCTGATTGTGAATAATCCAGTCCAGTAGAATTATCAATATACCAAGGAGGCCATAATGGGCGGTATGTTTGGATTGGTTTCAAAACATGATTGTGTAAACGACCTATTTTATGGAATTGACTATCACTCTCATTTAGGAACAAGTCGCGGTGGCCTTGCAGTAAAAAATACGGATGGATTCACAAGATTCATTCATAATATTGAGAATGCCCAATTCAGATCTAAATTCGAAGATGACATCACAAAGATACAAGGAAATAAAGGTATAGGAGTAATAAGCGATTATGAAGACCAGCCTCTCATTATACGTTCTCACCTTGGAAACTATGCAATTGTAACAGTGGGTGTAATAAACAATGCAGATGAAATTACAAAAAAAGCATTCAACAAAAACTCAATTCATTTTTCGGAAATGAGCGGTGGCGGAATCAATCCGACAGAGCTGGTTGCTGCATTGATAAACCAGGAGATGTCTTTTAAAGACGGGATCCAGAATGCTCAAGAGGCAATTCAGGGGTCCTGTTCTTTACTCCTATTAACCGAAGAAGGGGTTTATGCAGCACGAGATAGATTTGGAAGAACTCCTCTTGTTACCGGGGAAAAACAGGGAACTTATGCAGCAACATCAGAGACCTGTGCCTTTCCCAACCTTAACCTTGAAATAAAAAAATATCTTGGCCCGGGTGAAATTGTCTTAATAACCGAAGAAGGGATTGAGCAAAAAAAACCGCCCGGGGATAAATTGCATATATGTGGTTTTCTCTGGGTTTATTATGGATATCCTGCTTCAAGTTATGAAGGAATAAATGTGGAAACTGTAAGAAACAAGTGCGGCGCCAAACTTGCCAGAAATGATAAAATCAAAATAGACTTTGTAGCTGGAATACCTGACTCAGGAATAGCTCATGGTTTAGGATATGCAAGTGAGGCAGGAATTCCTTTTAAAAGACCTTTTGTTAAATATACACCTACATGGCCGAGAAGTTTTATGCCCCAGAATCAGGCCGTAAGAGACCTTGTAGCCAAAATGAAACTTATCCCAATAAAAGAATTGATCGAAGGTAAAAAATTACTTTTTTGTGAAGACTCAATAGTAAGAGGGACACAGTTAAAAGGCACAATCCAAAGGCTATACGATTCAGGGGCTTTAGAAGTCCATATGCGTCCAGCCTGCCCCCCCCTTGTTTATGGATGCAAATTTCTTAATTTTTCGAGATCTAGGTCGGAATTGGACCTTGCTGCAAGAAAGGCTATAAAAGAGTTGGAAGGAGATGATCCCACCAACTTAGATGAATATTCAAGGGCTGGATCTGATAAATACCATGCAATGATAGAGAAAATCAGGTTGAGACTCAGATTAACATCACTGAAATATCAAGAGCTGGAAGATCTTGTTTCAGCAATCGGTCTGCCTAAAAACAAGCTGTGTACTTATTGCTGGGATAGAACAGAGTAGAGACTTATTGACCTGGATTATTCACGAGTCGAGGTTGCTGCAGATGCAAGGCACAGCGCATGAAGTTGTGGTCATCCACCACGAATGCGCTGTAACAAAGCAGATGCGGTAAGATCGGCTCGCCTGTAAGGTAAAGAATGCCGATATAGAGGAAAAGAAGTGCATGGGAAAAGAGTTGAATGTTATGCTGAAGGAAATATCAAAGTAACTGGCAAATATAATCAAAAATAAATATTGGTATCGGCATTCTTTATGAATAATTCAGGTTAATAGAGGGCAAGGAGAGCTTTTTCTTCTTCCCTCTTCATTAAATCCTTCAGGTTAATACCCGCATATTCAACTTTTAGTAATATTTCACTATTTCCACCTGAAAGATTAAGGAATATTTCCGTTTCAGGAGTTTCCCACTGAGAGATATATTCCAGATGACTTAAAGCCACCGCATATCCCCACTCAGAAGGACTATCTTTATATAAATTGTTCCGCCACAATACTTTATCCTGTTGTGGCACACCGTATTTCTTTATTAACAAATCCTTAATTTTTTCATAATTTTTAATATGTTCATTTTCATCCTCATGTTGTTCTAAAAATATGTATTCTGCTGCTGTTAACTTGTTTTCTGCAAATATGTATCCAACAAAACAATCACTATCCATTACTTTTTTCTCGTATCCAATTATATCCAATCCCCTTGATTCTTCTTGCTTGAAGGGCTCGCCTTCTAATTCTAAAACTTGTTCTTTTCTCATCCCCCAGTATGTATTTCTAAAATTAACAGCTGGTTTAACTGCTTTTTCCGGACTCTTTCTCCCAGCATAAATTGTGATCACCTTGGTGGACTGAAACAGCCTCTCTACAAATGAGTCAAGTATATATCCTGATTTTGTGCAGCCTGTATTTTTTGACGAATAATAAACATAATCGAATATCTTTCGGAATTTTCTAGAACTGCTCAGAGTAAGAATAGCTCCTTTTTCCAAAGTCTCAATAACAGGGCTATTTATATCAGGTCTAAGATAAACATTGGCACTCTTTGCTATTATCTTCAGTTTCTTATCAAAAGAAAACAATAATCCACTTTGAGAAAAGATAATTAAAAGGACTGCTATCAATATTCCCCGTTTTGCTTTCCGGCTCATTCTCATACTTCCCTAATATAAACTGCTATAATATATTGCCAATGAAATCACATAAATTCAATCCTCTTTAGAGATGATTTTGCAAGTACTTTCCTCACCCCCAAAGATTATAATACCAATCATAATTATTACTCACGCTTTCTCTTATAACTTATTATTCATTGTGTTTTTCATTTGAGAACTGTATTATTTCCTCTGAAAGATGCAAATTTAGATATAAAATGAATAGTCTCCATCTTCTTTTGCTTTTCGGCGTAGGTGCTGTTGCCGGTTTTATTAATGTTAATGCCGGAGGAGGATCCAGTCTCACACTTCCAACCCTTATATTCATAGGACTTGATGGTGCTGTTGCAAATGGCACAAACCGAATAGCGTTAATCATTCAAAACATTCTTGCTGTTTCTTCTTTTCATAAAAACAGAGCCTATCAATTTAAAACCAGTCTAAAATTTGCTGCTTTTACACTGCCTGGTGCTGTGATCGGCGCATTAATATCTACTAAAATTAGTAATATCCTGTTTCAGAAAATCCTGGGTGGAGTTTTGATTTTCATTGTTTTCTCCATGTTTTTTTCCCGTTCTTACAATGATAATAATTCAAACATTTCATCCCATAAAAACTGGCTTATCTATCCAGCATTACTGGGTATCGGGTTTTACGGAGGTTTCATCCAGGCAGGAGTAGGATTCTTGTTCATGGCCGCTTTATATCACCTGTTACGGCTCGACCTTGTCTTAGTCAATATGCATAAAGTGTTTATCATTCTGATATACACCTTCCCTGCTTTACTTATATTTGTACTTACAGGAAATGTGAACTGGATATGCGGTGCAGTTCTAGGTGCAGGAAACGCATTTGGAGCATGGTGGGGAGTTCACGCTGCTCTAAAGGGCGGCGAAAAAGCGATCCGCATTATTCTCACTGTTGCCATTACTATTATGGCTCTTAAGCTTTTCGGCCTTTATTAATTAACCTGAATTATTCATGAAGAATACTGGATAACTCAATCCATCCACGGACTTACATCTGTGGATTTTAAAAGTTAGTATTAAAATTATTTCAATCAGTTAGAAGCAAACTGCTATATGCTTTAAAAAATCATATATTGCTTATATAGCCAGCAAGAGTTTTTAGGCCAGCTTCAGCATCACCTCCAAGGTTTATTCGCAGTATGCGGCGGCCCCTCTTTCTAAGGGCCTTAAAATCTCCAAGGGATTGAGTTTTAATCAGGTATTTAAAAGAAAAATTAGTCTCTGGCACAGGCAATTCTATCTGCGGCTCATCCACAAACTGCAGGAATAATCCATTATTTGCTCCTCCCTTGTGAAGCTGCCCTGTGGAATGTAAAAAACGTGGTCCATACCCTAGGGTCGTGGCAAGTCCAAATCTTTTTAAAAGTTCAAGCCGGATTGCTTTTAAAGCATTATCTATTTCCGAGTCATAAGAAAGATAGGCCTGGACAGCGAAATAATCTCCCTCTTTTGCCCCGAAGGCCCAACTTCTCAATGCTGATTCTGCATTTTCAACAAATATAGTTCTTTTATATATTTCTTGTCGCTGTTTTTCTTCTCCTTCTTTTTCCATTAGTTTCTTTGTAAACTGTTTAGTAAGGTCAACATCTGGTTGGTCAAAAGGATTCATTTCAAGGGCTGCTCCTGCAGCCGCCACAGCCACCTCCCAGCAGAAAATTTCCCTGCTTAAATCATTTCTATCTTTCATGTCAATACGTATAACAGGAATACCGGCATCTTCAAATTCTTTTTGACATCTTTCCAATCCACTGTTTTCATCTTCTTTGAGGAAAATAAAAACAAATAAACGGTCTTTTCCATAGGAGTCGATTTCTAACAAAGGCTCTCTCACTACAGGTACTATCCCCTTTCCATTCTTGCCTGTACTTTCAGCAATGAGCTGTTCAATCCAGTCAGGAAAACTATTAAGGCTTGTGGATGTTATAAAAGTCAGTTTATCCCTGAATTTTGCCAATTCTCCAAGAACCGCACCCAAGATAAATCCTGAAGATTTGTCCTCCGGAAGATCCAAAACATCTTTAGCTGTTTCCTTAGCCCTTTTCATTAGTTCGTGTATATCGATTCCAATAAGAGCTGCTGGAAGCATTCCGAAAACAGAAAGTGCAGAGTAGCGCCCTCCAACATCAGCAGGTGATAGAAAAACAGCACGAAAATTCCTCATCTCGGCCAAATTTTCAAGGGGAGTTCCAGGATCAGTTATGCAGACAAAATAACGGCCCTGCCTGTTACTTATGTGACTCACTTTCTCCCAGAAATACTTAAAAAGGGAAAGAGTCTCAAGGGTAGTTCCGGACTTGCTGCCTACGATAAAAATTGCATTTTGTATGTCTATTTCATGCTCGACACTTCGTATCGATTCAGGATGAGTGCTGTCAAGGACTATTAATTTTGGATACCCAGGAGCATTCAAGAAAGTCTTCTGGAATACAAGTGGAGCAAGACTCGACCCTCCCATTCCAAGAAGCACAACATATTTTATTCCTTCCTCTTTTACTTCCTGCGCAAATCTTGTTATGGGTTCAAGTTCATCCTGCATCATTTCTGGAAGATCCAGCCATCCCAAGTTATTTCTTATTTCAGAAGGCAAGATCGGAGACCATAACATAGAATCTTTAGACTGAAACCTTCTGGAAAAATTAATATTCTTCCAAGAATTTAAACGCCTATCCACAAGCACCTGGTATTTTCCTATTTTCATTTCCTGATTGATTATTTTCATTTTGCTTTCTCTTAGGTTATAGCAAAAGAAAATTTGATGTCAAACACTGCATAATTGAAAATAGGGACAGGCCATCAGAACTGATTAATAAATAAGAAGTTAGCTCTTTTTTCGTATAAAAAATATTTTTATAGTTGTTAGATAGCCATGCTTTCGAAATATTCAAAGGTCCTGTTAATAGCCATATGCTTCAATTGCACCCTGCCAATGTTGTATGGAAGATCGATAGTCTCTATATTGTGGCCGGAATTAATAAGCTCAGTTACAATACGTGCTGAAAAAGGTGAATGCATCAAGCCATGTCCGCTAAATCCTGTCGCATGGATGAGGTTGTGAATGTTAAGATCATAACCAAACAGAGGGTTGTGGTCGGGAGTAGAATTATAAAATCCACTTGTAACTGCCACTAATCTTCCCATATCTTGAACAGCTGGCAAAAATTGTGTAACTTCCTTGCGCACAGCAGCACCATATTCATCGAACCCAAGTCCGTAGCCTGGTTCGATATCGTCCTGGTTATCGAGCGTGGCTGCAACAGGATTAGGATGCTGCAGCCAGCCTATCATCAGTTGCTTATTATCAGGTCGGCAGTAAGCACCGTAGGGTGTTACGGTCATCGGGAGTGACGGAAAATCTTCCATTTTGAACCCCCAGTCACTATCCCTCTTTAGTCCCCTCAAAAAATACAGATACCGGCGCTCTGCGGTAATTGGTAAGTCTATCCCGCCAAACAGCCGTGATATCCCTGCTGCCCAGACATTTGCTGCGTTTATAAAAAAGTCAGCCTCAATCCTACTGCCCGATTCAAGAATTACGGCTGTGGCCTTATTACCGGAAACTTCAGCTTTAACAACCGGATCGTTCTGAATAATTTTGGCTCCAAGTTTCCTTGCTGCCTGTGAGACGTCCTGGTAGATGATGTTCGGAAATAGAAAGCCGTCTTTGGGACACCAGGTTGCACCAACAATTCCAACTGTATCGAGATAAGGAAACTGTTTGCTTAATGCCGCTTCGTCAAGCCATACTACTTCTTTGAGGCCCGCTTTCTGTTGTACAGCCACCTGCTGCTTTACTGCTTCAACGTCAACCGTGTAATTTTTCAAAAATAAATAACCATTTTGGCAAATCGGATATTGGCTGTTTTCTATGATGTCCATCCAGTTTTCAAAAAAATTGATCGAATATATCATTCCTTTGACTGTGGATATTGTATCGAACTGGGCCCGGATGCATGCTGCTGAACGTGAGCTTGCACCACTTCCCAGATGACATGCTTCAACCAGAATCACCTTAGCTCCCATTCTGACCAATTCCCAGGCCGAAAGTATACCTGTAACACCGCCCCCGATAACAAGAACGTTTTTTCCAAAATCATTAGCGACAGGTTTAGGGATCATCTTTTTTCCTCCATATTAATGTTTAGCCTGAATTATTCATAAATTATGCCGACACCAATATTTATTTTCCATGCTTCAGCGTAGAAATTTTAAAAAAACAAAAAATTCATGTCAACAAGTAATAAAAAAGAAAAGAGAGACACCCATTCTGACCATTCTAACTTGATGATATAATTTTAATTGTTTCATGGCATCATCATAGAAGTTTTTATGAATAACCCAGGTTAATAGGTATCTCTCAAAGTCATTATCTTCAAATTCTCTTCAAAACGATTAATATCAATTTTTTCATCTGTCAAGAACTCTATTCTGTATTTTTTCTCCGGTATCATATCAAAGAAATTATCTGAAAATCTCCCTTTATAAAAAGGCACCGAAAGATGAACATCCTTTGCAAAGTGCTTGCTTTTCAGATAAATAATCACATTTTTGTTTTCAAATGATACTTCCCTGTCTATTTGAGTATGGATTAGCGAAACTTTCTTTAAAGGAGAAAAGTAGTATACATTTGAGCTCAGAATCTTATTTTGCCAGCTTATCTCACAGTAAAAATAAACATCTCTATCATGGAAGTTTTTTTTCAGTTCATCCAGGGACTTTGTAAAAATTATCCGGCTCTTACCAGGTTCAATTTTCATTTTTGATATATGATTTTGAATTAATTTTCCTCCATAGGTGTAAACAGACCAGTGAAATTCTGCATCTACGGACCCCCTGAGATCGGAAATGCAGTAAACATTTAAAACCTTTCCATTATCCACAGGAGCAACCAGCACTGGGCTGTAAAACCTTTTAGCATAATAATGAAGAGCCTTCCATCTTCCTAAATAATCTATTCCTGCCCAGGAAGCTACCTGCCAGCAGTCATTTATCTGCCAGTACAGGGAACCCATCATTCTTGGCATCTGGCTTCGGAAATGTTCGACAGCTATTTTCATCCCTTCTGCCTGAAGTACCTGGCTCACCCACAAGATGGATTCAAAATCCTTTGGAAGCCTGAAATGATCCAGCATATAATGCAGGATAAGCTTATTCCCTTGCGGGCTCTTTTGATGATGCTCCATTATTGGAGAGGAAATATTCCAGTCCCCAGGAATAGTGAATGTTTTTACAGTTTCTATCAAAGGAAATGATTGGAATCCAAACTCGCTCATGAAACGATGGAACTTTTTTCTGTATTCTTTAAAAGGCTCTCTCCCATGCCATATTCCCCAGTAGTGCATGTCTCCGGACTCTTCAGACCGTGGTTCTCCCACTTTTTCCGAATGAGGAGAGCTGGGCCAGTACTGGCGGCGGGAGTCATATTTTTCAACAGCCTTGGGGAGAATTTGATGAAATATCTTTTCATAATCCTTCCACACACTGTCTGGAAAGTGCTCTTTCCAGCCCCAGTGAAACCAACCTTCCTCACATTCATTGTTTCCACACCATAAAGCAATACTCGGATGATGTCTCAATTCTTTTATCACATATTTTGCTTCCTCCCTGACATTCTCAAGGAAAGCATCATCACCAGGATACATCGCACAGGCAAACATAAAATCCTGCCACAATGTTATTCCCTGCTCATCACAAAGGTCATAGAATTCTGGAGCCTCGTATATCCCACCTCCCCAAACACGAAGCATATTCATATTCGCCTCAACACAATCTTTAAGAATCCTTTCATATTTTTGAGGCGATACTCTATTTGGAAACATATCTGCCGGAATCCAGTTTCCTCCCTTGGCAAAAAAAGGAATGCCATTGACAACGAATTTGAAACTCCGTCCCCACTGGTCATCTTCTTGTTCAAGAATAAGCGACCTGATTCCAATCCGCTTGGAGACGGAATCTAGAAGCTGCTTTTCATAGAAAAGACGGACAGCAACAGTATATAAGTTCTGATCTCCCATCCCTGCAGGCCACCATAGGTCAGGATTCATTATATCAATAATAATTTCTTTTGAATTCATTCCCTCCTGCAAAGAAAACGACTCATTTTTTGTATATGTTTTTCTTCCAGAAACCTTAATGCTGACTCCTATCTTCTCGCTGATATCAGATAATAGAGAAAGTTTTAAGTGGAGACTAACCTTATTCCTACCATGGAACTCCTGAATAATCTCCACGTCTTCAATTCGGGCTTTGTCCCATGATTCTATATAAATAGGCCTCCATATTCCGCTGGTCACAAGCCTCGGCCCCCAGTCCCAGCCAAAATGATAAGGCGCTTTACGAACATGAGGACAGCCTCCAGGCAGCTTATAAGGCAGTTTTTCTTCCAGTATCCTGGCATGTCTTACAGGGGACTCAAACCTGACTCTTATATCGTTTTGACCGGTTTTTAAATAAGGTTTTATATTAAACCGATATTCACGGAACATGTTCTCTGTGTTTGCTATTTTTTCATTATTCAGAAAGATTGTTGCATATGTATCAAGGCCTTTACAGACCAGTTCGATATGCCCCCTGCACATTACATCCTTAGTGACTTCAAACATTCTTTTATATTCCCAGTCTTCTCTCTCTATCCCCTGAACTCTTGTTTCATTGTCCCTGAAGTAAGGATCCGGAATCAGCCCATTGTCCATAAGGTCAGTATGCACACATCCAGGCACTGTTGCTTTGTACCATCTGGTTTCATTGATACTTCTAAACTCCCACTGTCCTTCAAGCGAATACCTGGCATAATTCGACTTATCCGGAACATCTCCAGAATACAGGTATGCCCTTCCCATAAAAAGAACGCCCAAGATCAATAATAAGGAGAAAACAAAAGATCCGGTTATCAAATTCTGTTTCATTTTAAAAGACAAATTCATCACTTCCTTTTATCTAATAATATACAGTTTTAATATACACATTTCCTTGCTTCATCAGCAAAGGCTCTAAGCAGATCTATATCGACTTCGAAAAAATGATCTGAAGGTGACAGAATAAAGCCTCCTCCTTCCCCTGCCGCTTCAAAACATCTGCGGACTTCATTCCTGGTTTTGTCGGGTTTGCATCCTTTTAAATAATGAAACTGGTCAAAGCCGCCGATCATACACACTCGTGAGCCGATTCTTTTTTTTGCCTCTTTCAAATCAACATCCCCACCCATAGAAACCGGCGTGAATGTCTCCATTGCATCCGCTCCCATATCCGCTATTTTCTCCAAAAATGGCATCATCCCTCCGCAAGTATGATAAACGACACTCTGCCCGGCATTGTGGGCTAATTCGATAAGTTCCTTATCGTAAGGTGCAACAAACTCTTCAAAAATTTTTGGCGAAATTACAGTAGAAGATGCATCTCCCCCGCCGTGTTCGATTACATCAAACTGAGTTCCATGCATAGACTTAATATAATGCTTTTTTCTCCCTTGTAAAATTTTTAAAAATGTATGAACCCATTCCGGGTCATAAAATGTTTCCATAATGAGTTTTTCTGTGCCGAATAAAACAGCGGCATCCTGCCAGCAGCCAGGCTGCCCGTATATATCAAATCCGGGAATAAAGCCGCGAATCATTCCCCTTTCCCCGAATTCACATGCCTTGCGGTTTACTTCTTCGACATCGCAAACAGGAACTGGTGCATATTTCCCGAAGATATCGATATCCTCTTTGTTTTTGATCAGACGATCAGAAACCCAGGCCGTATGCTCATCGCTCTGTAAAACCATCGAGAGAGTCTTTTCAGGAGAAATACAGTTAAAACGGACTATTTTATACTGCAAATCTGGGATATTCTCAGCTTGAATTCTCCAGTTGTCCGAACATACTCTGCGCGGCTCTAAAAAGCCTATTTTCCCCTGATCAGAATCATAATAATCGCCGCGTGAAATATCTGGCTTTTGGGCTACAACCCAGTTAATTGGGTCAAATCCGAAATAATCAAAAAATTCCTGATATGACATTCCATTCATCATAGTCTTCAAGAAATACGGCATGACATGATGGGTAGTTACAGGGAGCCTGTCAGGAACTTCCCGGTTTAAGGCTTTCAGTAATCTCTGTTTTGAAGTCATTACAGACATGTATTTACATCTCTGCTCGGGTTATTCTTTTTTTGAAAAATGGCGGTATAAATATACAGTCAATATAAAGGAAATAATTAATACAATTAATGGGATAAATATTCCTAACATTTCTTATCCTTTTTGTCCTTATGCCTTTTCCTGTACGAAAAATACGCAAGCAGAAGCCCGAGAAAAGAAAAGAAATAAGCTATTGACATTCCTATGACTACAGAAAATCCTTGATTCATTTATTCCTCCCAGCGGGCAATTTTTTCTAGATCTTCAAGATACTTTCTCTGCTTTACCTCATAATCTTCTGAAACCGCCTTTAATTTAGGATCAATAATCTTAACCATAATCACTAGAAGAACTATACTTACACATAAAATAACAAACCCATACCAGAGCAGAAGCAGGCTTAATGCCAATCCTACGGCTAATAAAAAATAAACCAGGGGAGAAATAATAAATGTAATATAATCTTCTTTTGTCCACTGTTCTGCTTCCTCAGCAGTCCATTTTGTTTTTATCCAACTCATTAAATCCCTCCCTTGCTTTGAACAACACTAAATCCTTCCAGCCCCCTCCTTACGGCTTCCTCACGTACAGGCTTCCACCAGCCCAAAGGCCGTGACATGACATAATATTTTACAAGGCGATCCATATCTTCCGGAGGGGTCAAAAAAGTCAGTGGTATATAGATTAATGCCCCCAGGACCATCATTGTCCAAAACTGAAGATAGTCCGGCAGCACCGGAATAACATGAAATTCCGGCAGTACCCACACAACCAGCCAGCTTAATCCCAAATTGGCTATCCAGGAGGAAAGATATCCCCAGGAATTAAAACGCCACCAGACAACCTGCAGAATAGATGGAAGCCAGATACCGGCTGCCATTATCCAGAGGGCAAAAATGAGCCACTGGGTTATCTCCTGCATCATCATACCGTAAATAAACGATCCAAGAAGAAGAATAAGAGTAGATATTCTTCCAACCCAGATCAGCTCTTTTTCGCTCGCTTTAGGCCTGCAATAATGATTATAGAGATCCCTTGTCGCATAAGATGCCCCGAGGTTAAGATGAGTGGAGACAGTGGAAAGATGGATAGCGACTATCGCTGCGAAGAAAAAGCCTACCAATCCAACCGGCAAGAATTCAAATCCAAGACGATACCATGCCATTTCATACTCTACCGTCGAACTTATATGAGGATAAATTGTAAAAAAGGCAAGGATAGCAACAGCCCAGAGCGAGTTGCGAATCACTATCAACGCAGAGCCTGCCCAAATGCTGTAACTGGCATCACGAATCGTTTTTGCTGACTGAATGCGTTGAGCTTCAGGATACCAGTCAATCGATGTTCCCATACCAAAACCACCTATAACAGCAATAACCAGCATGGTTAAAAACCAGACTAATGGGAAATCTCCCGAAGCCACTCCCGTAAAGGCAAAAGGATTCAGCCTCCAGCTCTGATCCAAAGAATTTATTTTTGCTATGATAGTATGAGGCCCGCCTGCTGCTGCAATCCCCCATATTGAAACAATTATAATGACTGCAAAGGCGATCACACCCTGCTGGAAATCAGCCATTACCACTCCCCAATAGCCTGAGGCCAGCACATAAACAGCACAGAGAGAAGAAAAAAGAATTAATCCCAGCCACTCGGGCCAATTAAAAAGATAATGACAGACTTTTCCCATGGCGATTCCAACCCATCCCAGGACAAACATATTCATGAACACCTGCCAGCCTGCAATCCATCCACGCAGCAGTTCAGCACCCAATCCTGAGAAACGAATGGTCTGCCATTCTGCCTGAGTGTATGCAAGAGAACGGCGGAAAATCTTGGTCGAGGCAAATGCAGAAATTGCACACCATGCAGAAAAAAATGTATACCAGATGCCCCTGAGGCCGTGCTGATATATGACCCCACTGATCCATATCGGAGTATCTGTTGCAGAGTGTGTGGCATAGACAGAAGCTGCAGGCAGCCACCATGGTAAACCTCGACCAGCAAGAAAAAAATCTGACATAGACCTTTTCCCCAGCCTGTAGAAAAGAACCCCGCAGACAATCATGAGAACTATAAACAGGAACAGCCAGAACCAATCTAAAAACCCAAACACGACCATGCTAACCTCTTTTTCTATTTATTGATTCGATTCTATATCAATTATTGAACTTGCTACAATGTTTGCTACCCTGCTTCTCAAGGAAACAATGGCACCTTTATCAAAAGGATGAACCCTGTTTGTAAGAAATACGACAAAGCTTCTTGTATCGGGATCGATCCATATAGATGTCCCTGTATAACCAGTATGCCCATAAGAATTGGGCCCAAAAATATCGCCTCCATTAGACGCATAAGAGGAGTGAATGTCCCAACCGAGCCCGCGACCAGAAAAACTGACATCCGGATAGATAGAGGTCATCCTCTTGACAGTTAAAGGGCTTAGAATCCTCTTTTCATTAAACTGACCTTTATTCAACATCATTTGAGCAAAATTTACCAGATCATCTGCAGTAGAAAAAAGCCCTGCGTTACCCGAAATCCCACTCAATAACCTTGCCAAAGGGTCATGCACAGTTCCTATCAAAGGCGTTTCTTCAATTACCTCTGTTGGCACGCACAAATGACGGAACTTTTCAGGAGGCGTAAAAAAAGTGTGATTCATTTTTAAGGGGCTGAATATGTTTTCTTCCGAAAATTCTGCAATCGACTGGCCGGATATTTTTTCAACAATATAGGCCAGAGTAATAAATCCAAGACAGCTGTAATGAAACTCCTTCCCTGGCGGATCAGTTTTGTCAAGCACAGCAATATATCTGACCAAAGACGCCAATGCACATGGGCTGCCGTATTCCTCCTCAACCTCGGCAGCATCCGTATATGGCGGAAGCCCGGATGTATGCGTCATTAAATGCCAGATACGCACATCTTCTCCCTGCTCACCATTTTCATCAATATAAGCTTTAAATTCAGGGACATAGTCTTTTACCTTGTCATGCAGACTTATACGTCCCTCCTGTGCCAAAATCATCACTGACGTCGCTGTTGCCACCGGTTTTGTTAGAGACGCAAGATCAAATATCATAGATGCTTTCATTGGGCGATGTTCAGGTATCCACTGGCTCTCGCCAAAAGCTTCACGGAAAACAATTTTGCTTTTCCTGCCAACCAAAACAACCGCTCCTGGAAAATCCCCCCGGGCAATCGCTTCTTTTATGACAATTTTTAATCTATTCAGACTTGACGAGGACATCCCAACATCCTCAGGTTTTACTGTCTTCATAGGTTTAACTTTACAATTTACAGCAAGAAGAAACAGTATTAAAATCACAATAATTTTCTTATCAGTTTTCACTGTAACTACCTCTAATTTATTTCCTGTTTTCTACTTAACAGAATTCCAAAAAGGCTAAAAAGAGGGCTCGCGCCAAGAGAAACCATCATCCCTATGGTCCCGGCCTGAGGAGAAGACATCCCTGTAGCATACAAAAGAAGGCATGCAGATAGTCCAGTAACAGAAGAACAAATAGCTCCAAACTTGTTGACTCTCTTACTCAACAATCCCCATATAAAAGGCCCCAAAAAAACGGACCCGATAGCTCCCCAAGAAATTCCCAGAATTGCAACAATAGAAGCAGGTTTAAAATATGCTAAAATAACAGAGAGAATAACGAAAAATGCGTTCATGACTCTCATTAAAAGTGTCAATTGTTTATCAGAAACTTTTTGATTTATAAATCCTCCATAAATATCTTTTGAAACTGATGAACTGGAGATTAAAACAAGTGCAGCCAGAGTGGACATTGAAGCTGATAATATCAATAACAATATTAAAACAGACAGGGAATTCGGAATCACATTAGCAAGCAACTCCGGCATCAATGCATCAAAAACAGGTTTTCCATTACTAAATGCATTTGGAGTCGTTTCAGGAGATAAAAAATACCTCGTTAGAGATCCAGTAAAATAAGCCACGCCCACAACGAGAATCGAAAAAAGAGTGGATGCTCCCATCCCGATTTTAATTGTTCTTTTATCCTTGATCGCGTAGAATTTCTGTATTAATTGGGGCATGGCCAAAGGAGCCACACTTGTCAGAAAAACAAGGCAAAAAAGCGGCCATACTCCGGGGGGACCTACAACTGCGGTTAACCGGGGATTTATGTCAGAAAGAGCTGCAGTCATATTAGCAAGTCCATTTCCTTTGCTGATAGTACTCCATAACAGGATGACAACTCCTATACTCATAATAATGCCAAAAACCACATCAATCATTGTCATGGACTTGTACCCGCCTAATACAAGATATACTGCTGTAAAAGTTCCCATAAATGCCAATGCAATTCCATATTCCATGTTAAAATTAGACTTAAAAAGATATGACAGACCCATAAAGACAGCGGCAGAATACGGCACAAAAAATATAAAAATAGCTAAGGAGGAGAAAAATTTAAGGAATTTGCTGTCATACCTCTTTTCAAAAAACTCAGGCATTGTGGATACTTTATATTCAAGCGACATCTTTTTGATTCTTGGTCCAAGCAGCCACCAGGCACCAAGCACTCCTATGAAGGCATTTCCGACCGCAATCCATAAACCTGAATATCCAAAACCCCATCCTATCTGTCCGGCAAAACCAATAAATAACACCGCTGAAAAATAGGCTGTTCCATATGTAAATGCAGTCATCCACGGGCCTATGCTTCTGCCTCCCAAAAAGAAATCAGAAAAAGTCTTTGTTTTTCTTAACCCGATGATTCCAATAATAATAATCGTCAGGGCATAGACAGAAATAACACTAATTTTTACTAACATTTATTCTCCTCTAATAAGCCCCATTTTCTAATAGAGATTTTTAAATCCTGTATATTAACTCAAAGCGGAACCAATTATAGCAATCTGCACCCGGTCTATAGAAATTACCGGGAGAAAAAAACTCCCATAACACATGACCGGTAAGATGCTTGTTTAATTTAAACACAGATTTTGCAATTAACAAACCACCCCTAGTTTTCCCATTTCCGCCAGAGAATGCACTTAACAAGTCTGAATTTTCTGCTGCCACCAGATGATGATATGAAAGATTTAAGTCTATATCCCTTGAAACTTTAAATTTCAATGTTCCATAGATCGAAATAAAATTACTCCAGTAGGCTACTTTTCCATTATACTCTGGAATCAGAGTGTAAATATAGGACTCACTCCATTTCGGCCATCGGCTGAAAAGCGGATCCCATCCTTCCCATCTTTCCGTTTCAGGGTCATCTCCAGCAAGATAAATTGTGCCAAGTGTTGCAGTTTGAAGGAGAGGAATCAATTTGTTGGTTTTATAATCCAAATGCAGATATCCTCCAAAAGAAAGGCGGTCAAAATCTCCGTAGTTTCCAAACTGGATAGCCCCCTCACCAGTCATGGAAAACCTTTCAAGCAGTTGATAAACAAACCTGCTTCCAGCAGTATTTATACAAGAACTCATGGGCTTTGTATCCGTACTGTGAATATTTTTCCTGATCAGGTAAGAATCCAGATTTACTTCATTAAACTTCCCGGAAAAATAAATTCCAATTCCTTCTTCAGGCTGCTCGATCAATTTTTGATCTTTATTATTTATGACTGGAAGATAATTATCAGTTTCAGGTTGATATGTATAAAAAAGAATCAGCTTATTACTTTTATTGAGAAAAAGGTCCATCCTTGCCGCATTAAAATATATTGAACGAGAGCCATCCAATGGATGTCCATCCATTACCAAAAAGCCCTCTCCTAACATGATATTCTGTCTCCCAATAATAAATGACAAAGGAAGATCCCAGGGCTTATTAGATTTCACATACAAGTTATCCACAAACACTTCATGCAGGTTGAAATCCCTGCCTTCTGGTACAAAATAGTAACGAAATTCATTGGTTAACTTAACTGCCAGTTCCAAGCCAGGTTTGGGTATCCACTGAGCCATCAAGCTTGTTCGATGCCTGGTAAAACTGCTTTCTTTAGCCTGCGTTCTGTCAAGGCTTGTTGCATTATCCCAGCTTACAAAACGAAACCGTTCTGAAAAACTCAACTTTAAAGTGGAATTTTTCGTATTTTGGGATTGCACATCGGCGTAAACACTTGTACCAAATAATAAAACTGCCAATACATATATCAAAGTAGTCTTTTTCATTTGCCTTTTATTTATCATTTTATGAACTAAAGAGTAAAGATTTTAAAAAAAATTATTTCAATTCCTCTTCCAGTAGTATACGATCTGGCAGCCTATCTTACACTTTTTTAGAAGCAGCTGACCTTATCCAATTGAACTAATTATTCTCTTGTGATAAAAGTTATAAATGAGATTGTCTTATGAAAATTAAACTAGGCAATGATAAAAAAGGAGGGAATAATGCGTGTTAAATCTTTTTTTATAATACTTTTACTGTGTATAAGTCTAGGAGTTTTTGCAGAGACTCCTTCTGAAACTCACCCGTTTTCGATTCACGACATGCTTGCCATGGAAAGAATATCCGATCCGCAGGTGTCTCCTGATGGAGCATGGATCGTTTTCACCCTGCGGACGACAGACCTTGAAGCCAATAGAGGTAGGACTGACCTTTGGCTTGTAAGCACGGATGGAAAAAATCTTCGACGTTTGACAACACACAAAGCAGGAGATTTCAATCCCCGCTGGTCTGCATGCGGAAAGTCAGTATGGTTCTTATCCACACGCTCGGGATCGTGCCAGGTATGGCGCATACGCATGAAAGGCGGAGAGGCTGAACAGTTCACCAAAGAACCGCTGGATGTGGGAAATATTATTGTCTCCCCCGATGGAAAATACATCGCGTTTACAATGGAAACTTTCCCTGATTGTGACACTCCTGAATGCACAAAAAAGAAATTAGATAAGATCGCGGAAAAAAAGAGCACTGGCCGTATCTATGAAAACATATATATCCGCCACTGGGATACTTGGTGCGACGGCCGACGATCCCATCTTTTCACAATCCCTACAGCAGGAGGCAAAACCATAGATGTGATGCCTGGGATGGATGCAGACACTCCCTCTAAACCATTCGGGGGGCCAGAAGAAATAACATTTACACCCGATGGAAAGGGATTAGTTTTTTCAGCCCGAAACGCTGGAAGGGAAGAAGCCTGGTCCACGGATTTTGACCTCTATCATGTTCCTTCTGATGGTTCTGAAGCACCAAGATGCCTCACAGAAAAAAATAGATCCTGGGATACATGTCCTGTTTTTTCGCCTGACGGAAAAACTCTGGCCTATCTTGCCATGAACCGCCCAAGATATGAAGCCGACCGCTTCCGTGTCATACTGAATTCCTGGCCCGAAGGAAAAAAACTAATCCTTACTGAAAATTGGGCACTTTCTCCTTCCTCAATCTTATGGTCTGCAGATAGTAAAACTATTTATGCAACAGCTCCAAACACAGGCCAGAATTCTTTATTCGCTATCGACACAAAAAGCGGAAAAATAAGCACTATAATCAAAGAAGGACATGTGAGCTCTCCAGCCATTGCTGGAGAGAGAATCATCTATGGACTCAACAACCTTTGTTCACCTGTTGAGCTTTATTCAGCAATGCTTAATGGAAGCGATGCGCACCCAATCACCAAGATCAACTCAGAAAGAGTCAGTGCTGTCCGCATGGGAGAATACGAGCAATTTAAATTTAAAGGATGGAACAAGGAAGAAGTCTACTGCTATATAGTAAAACCTGTCGATTTTGACCCATCAAAAAAATACCCTGTAGCTTTTCTAATTCATGGTGGCCCTCAGGGTTCTTTTGGAAACAATTTTCACTACCGCTGGAATCCCCAGGCTTATACAGGAGCAGGCTATGCAGCAGTAATGGTGGATTTCCACGGCTCAGTGGGCTACGGTCAGAATTTTACTGATTCTATAAGAGGAGACTGGGGAGGGAAACCTCTTGAAGACCTGAAGAAAGGCCTTGCTGCTGCTCTTGTCCGGTATCCATGGATGGACGGAGAGCGGATTGCCGCGCTTGGCGCATCTTTCGGTGGATATATGATCAACTGGATTGCAGGAAACTGGCCCGACCGTTTTCGCTGCCTCATAAACCATGACGGAAATCTTGACGAGCGGATGGCCTATTATGATACAGAAGAACTCTGGTTCCCGGAATGGGACCACATTGGAACACCCTGGACCAATCCAAAAGGTTATGAGAAGCATAATCCTGTAAATTTTGTGAAAAACTGGAAAACACCCATGCTTGTCATTCACAGCGCACAGGATTTCAGGGTTGTAGAAACTCAGGGAATGGGGACATTTAATGCACTCCAGCGTCTGGGAATTCCCAGTAAATTACTGTACTTTCCGGATGAAAACCACTGGGTACTTAAACCTCACAACAGCATTCTGTGGCATGAAACAGTCATCAGTTGGATGGACAAGTGGTGTAAGCTCCAATAACCATCAAAACATGACAACCTATTTATCTTTATTTCCCTTCATGTGTTTTTCAAACCATGCCATAAGATAAAGCTGCTGCAGCAGCCTGTGTGAAGGTCTCCTCCAACCGTGATATTCATTCGGCATCCGCACAAGAAGTGTGTCTTTTTTAAGAGTTTTCAATGCACGGTAGAATTCTTCGCTCTGGCCAATAGGGCATCTTAAATCTTCTTCACCGGTCATGACCATGGTGGGCGTAGTGACATTGGCAACATAGTGAAGCGGGGAACGCAGAGCATATTCCACAGGATCTTCCCACGGATATTTTCTAAAACGTAAGTACCAGCTCGAACCATCCGTAGTTCCGACAAATGAATGCCAGTTTATGACTGGCCTCATTGAAACAGCGGCTGCAAAACGGTTTGTATGTCCGACAATCCATGCCGTTAAAACCCCTCCCCCGCTGCCTCCAGCTACAAACAGGTTATCTTCGTCGATAAAACCCTTAGCAATTGCCGCATCAACACCTGCCATCAAATCGTCATAATCTTTCCCTGGATAAAGATAATTAATACCATTGACAAAATCCTGACCGTAGCCCGTACTTCCCCTCGGGTTCATGTACAAAACCGCATAGCCGTTTTCAGCAAAATTTTGCCATGCCCAGTTAAACCTGACTGTATACATCGATACCGGCCCACCGTGTATATAAAGAAGCATTGGGTATTTCCTGTTCGCTTTAATTTCGGCTGGTTTTATCAACCATCCCTGCAGGTCAAGGCCGTCAGGAGACTTGAACCACAATTCCTCAACCTCTCCAAGCTTCAGACCCGCAAGTACATCTTCATTAACATCCACAAGTTCCTTGAAGTTATCCGGATTTTTCAGATTGAATGTCACAAGGAAAGCCGGCCTGTAAAATGTCGAACATGTGGTTGCTACCTGGCCTCCCTTTGCTATTGACAACCCGGACAGGTAATGCACACCTTTAGTAACCTTTTTAATCTTTCCATTTAAAGAAACAAGACAAAGGTTCGAAACTCCTTTTTCCCCAATAAGATAATAGAATCCAGAGCTGTCCTGAGCCCATGTTATGTTCGATGGGGAATTAGGAAAGTCATCAGCCAGCAGCCGCTTTTTCTTGCCATTTACATCCATCAGATAAAGATTCAAGATATTGCTGTAATTGTTATTTTCATCGTAACCTGTATAAGCAATCCACTTACCATCCGGAGAAAGACGTGCCCCGCGGTCAGGACCTTTCCTGTCCGTCAGTGTCTTTATCTCAAGAGTATCTAAATCGACCGAATAGATTTCAGAATCACCGCGCAGATATTCGGCTTCGGGTTTACGTATGGCGCTGAAATATATCAGCCTGCCGTCCATAGACCACTGAGGATCACTATGAGAATAATCTCCCGAAGTTATCTGATTGGGAGTACCTCCGAGTTCAGCATCAATGACAAAAATATGAGTATCTCCTTTCGGGATAGGCCCCCTGCCATCTCTTCGCCAGGACAGCCTATCTATAAGCACAGCAGGTTTTGCCCATTTGGCTCCTTTCGGTTTTTTTACAAGTTTTACAGGCAGAATAGGTTTCTCGTCAGCTATAAAAGATGTAAATGCCAGTTTTTTTCCATCTGGAGACCATTTCAGCCCTCCCGGCGTACGTTCAAGGTGAGTCAACTGGGCAACTTCTCGCGTATCAAGCCAAAGCACATGAATTTGAGTTGTCTCATCTCTGTCAGAAAGAAAAGCTATCTTCTTACCATCAGGAGACCAAACAGGAGAAAAATCTCTCCAGTTTCCGTGAGTTAATTCCCGGACCCTGGTCCCTTCAATATCCACAATCCAAAGGTTGCTCCTTGAACGGTCATTCATTTTATCGACCCATCCCCGCGAGAAAAGAATGTTTTTCCCATCCGGAGATATATTAGGGCTGCTAACGGATTCCATTTCCATATAAGTCTCTTTACTAAGCAGCTTATAGTTCTTCTCCATGCTGACTGCATTACCCAATCCAAAAATAAATAAAATTAAAGTGAAAAATGCGAACAATTCAATTGTTTTTTTCATAAAAACCTCCTCTTAGATAATTATTATGTTTTCATATTTTGAGGCAGGGATTTTGACTTAATGACTGTCCTTTCTACCAGGCTATTCCGTAGTCTTCCCCGTAATTACTGGATCCTCCCCAGAAAGTCTTATGTTTCCAGTCAAAAAATATAGCGTTAATAGGACCTGATGTATATTTTCTATATCCTATTTTATACCCCATCACTTCAAGATTCTCTCCTATTTTCTTGTTAACTTTTTCATTAAGCTGGAGCCTTCCAGGAGTTGCGACATGCTTTCCAAAGGAACTCTGCATCTGATAACTCACGATATTCGGTGCTTCACATGCTTCCTGTACATTCATGCCAAACTCAACAACATCCAGGAAAAACTGCAGCATGTTCTGGTCTTGAGTATCTCCGCCCTGAACCGCAAAGGAAAGAAAAGGTTTTTCATCCTTTATCGCAAGGCTCGGTGTCAGAGTTGCACGAGGTCTCTTGCCAGGAACGACCACATTAAATGGATTCTTTGCCTCATCAAGAACAAAGCTCTGCATACGCTGACTCAATCCTATACCTGTGTTACCTGCAATACAGGCTGGAATCCAGCCACCGGAAGGAGTCGCAGAAACAACCCATCCCTCTTCATCGGCAGTCTGGATTGAGGTTGTGCCCGCAAGGAAACTTTCCTCATAAGCTTCCATTTCTTCTGCGCCCCATTTCTCTGGTTCTTCAGAACCCACATTTGACCACTTCTCCAGCAAATGGAGAAATGGATTTTTCTTTCCTTCAAACGGGTAAGGGTTACCGGGTTTAATATCTGGGTCATTCACATTCCAGTTCAATTTTTTAAGTCTTTTCTTTGCATACTCTTTGGACAGTAATCCCTTGATGGGTTCCTCGGGTGGAAAATAAGGATCACCGTAGTAAAAATCACGGTCAGCATATGCCAGATTCATCACTTGATAGAGCGTGTGGATATAATTCACACTGTTATATCCCATTGACTTCAGGTCAATACTTTCCAGTAAGTTTAACATCTGAAGAAGAACAGGCCCCTGAACCCAGGTTGTAAGCTTATAGACCTCGATTCCTTTATATGTTGTCATTACCGGCTCTTCGATATAAACCTTCCAATTCGCCATGTCTTCCATTGTAATAAGGCCGCCCTGTTCCTGACAGCCACGTACAAATTCCCTGGCTACATCCCCCTTATAAAAGCGGTCGTATGCAGTATATATTGCCTCCTTGCGGCTCTTCCCTTCAGAAAGCGCATTCTGTTCGGTCTCTACTAATTTATTCAATGTATCCATCAGTTCTGGCTGCCTGAAGATTTCTCCCGGATACGGAGCCTCATGCTCTTCACCAAGATGAGGGAGCAGAACTTTTTTGGAATATGGCCACTCTTTTATCCTCTTTTTCTGTTTTTCAATACTATTTGTAAGAGATTCTTCTATTGGATACCCTTCCGCCATCTGAATCGAGGGCTCAAGTACCTCTTTCAGGCTCATTGTTCCATATTCGGCCAGCATGGTTATCAATCCTCCAGGAGTGCCAGGAGTCACGGCTGCCAACGGTCCGTACTCGGGCGGATATTCTAACCCTTTTTTCTTGAAAAACTCCGGAGTTGCTCCTGTTGGGGCCACCCCAAGTGCATTGATACCATATACTTTCTTTGTATGCGGATTATAGATCAGAACCTGGGTCTCCCCTCCCCAGCTTAAGACATCATACATGGTGCAGACAGCTCCAAGCATAGCACATGCTGCATCCACGGCATTTCCCCCGCGCTCAAATATCTTGGCTCCTACAGTTGCACCCAGAGGCTTTCCTGTGATTGCAACCCAGTGTCTCCCATGAAGGACCGGTTTCTCTGTTCTGTCAGCACTCATACTGCTCACCACAAAAAGAAAAACCAGCAGAAAGAAAACTGCATTCCACTTCTTTAATTTTGCCTTTTTGCCTGAAAATATCATTTATCCTCCTCATTTGTGAGTAAAGTTTAACTTTAATATTAACTTAAATCAAGACTGCTTTTTTGTCTTTCTCTCTTGCCATTTTCAACGGCTTAAATAATAATTGTCCTGGAGAAAAAATGCAGCCTGATATTAAAAATATTTGTATGTTGAGTACACACGGATATTTTGATCCAGTCCCAAAACTGGGAAGAACCGATACAGGAGGACAGATTGTTTACGTCCTTCAACTTGCAAAGACCCTCTCAAAACTAAATTTCAAAGTCGATATATACACAAGATGGTTTGACCCTCAAATAAAACAGATCGAACATGTTCCTTATTATCCTGACGTAAGAATCATTCGGATACAGGCAGGGCCATGGAAATTCATTCAGAAAGAAAAAATATACAGCGTTCTTCCGGAGCTAGCAGAAAACATGATCAAATTTATTAAAACAGAGAATCTGTGTTACGACCTCTTCCACGGGCATTATGTTGATGCCGGCATTGTTGCCATAGATGCTGCAAACGCTTTTAATAAACTTGTCTTTTTTACTGCACATTCACTAGGGGCATGGAAAAGAGAGCAAATGGGTGGAAACTCCAAAAAAATGGAGAAAAAATATAATTTCACTCACAGGATCAACGAAGAACTTCGAATCTTCAAATCAGTCACAGCCCAAACCGTAACCAGCTCTGTGCAATATGAGAAGCTAAAAGAGCTTTACGGATTTACAGCCGATAATATCGCAGTCATTCCTCCTGGCACTGACATTCACCATTTCTGCCTTCTTAGACCGGATGAAAACAGGATAAAAACAAAACTGCCTGACAGTTACATTTTCTGCCTGAGCCGCATCGATGCAAACAAAGGGCACGACCTATTGCTTAATGCTTTCGATATCGTGTCGAAAAGAATTCCTGATGTCGATCTTGTCATCGGCGGTGGTTCCCCGGCGCCACAGCCTCTGGAAAAGGAAAACATAGCTAACATGTTCAGAATCATAAACGAAAAAGGGCTTAATAAAAGAGTCCATATAATAGGCTATGTCCCAGATGACCTCATGGCTCCCTATTACAGGCAGGCAAGATTATTTGTCCTTCCTTCACTTTTTGAGCCTTTCGGGATGACAGCTACTGAAGCAATGGCATGCGGCATTCCTGTTGTCGCTTCCAGGTTCGGAGGAATCAGTAATGTGATCACGTCAGGAAAAAACGGGATTCTAATCGACCCTTCGAATCCGGAAGAATTTTCCGGATCAATGATCGAGCTCCTTAAAAATCAGGAAATTGCCAGAAGAATCGGCCAGCAAGCAGCGGAAACCATCAGAAAACACTACAGCTGGGAAGCTGTAGCAGAAAAATTCCTTAAATTTTATATAAAATACATGACTATCTAACGTGGACTGATGAACATTGCTTTAGTTTCTTTACAATTCGAAGAGACAGCTACAGGCGGCGGAGGTGTGCATGTCAAGAGTATATGCGAGCAATTCTTAAAACATGGACACAGTGTCACTCTGCTGTCCATTCACAGCGAAAAAACACTTGACAGTGCTGACCTCCTTAATGAATGGTATGTTCAGTATAGTATCCAGGACAGAGGGAGACTATCCATCATCCGCTTCCTCATAGACAAAGGCATCTCCCATCCTTATGAGGGTGATAAAGATATAGAATTAGACAGAATCCAGTGGTTTGCTGATGTTGTTATCAGATGGCTGAAGACCAGGCAGGATGAATTTGATGTGGTTAATCTTCACGGACACCATATAATCCCGGACCTCATCGCCAAGAAACTTCAGGGAAGCCGCCCAAAAATCGTCTCGACTGTTCATGCGCTGGAAAGTACTTATATCTCAAAAAAAGGCGAGTCCTTGGCTCGGTTTAAAGCTTCAGATAAGCTCCTAATATTATTAAGGAAATGGGAATCCATGTGCAGATTTTCAGATTTCATCATTCTCAACAGCCCCGTTGCCTGTAATGACTTCAAGGAAATCCTCGACACACAGAATGTTGATTTCAATAAATTCGAAAGCAAAATCAAACTCATATCAAGCGGATGCAATGAAAATTTTCTCATGAGCGACAGGAAAATCAGCCGAAAATTATCCCGCATCCCTGACAAAATAAATCTTATTACTTTTTCCAGAATCGATCCTAGCAAAGGAATAGAGTACTCAATTAGCGGAGCTAAATCAGCTGCCAGGAAGTGTCCTCATAAGCTGTGTTTGACCATTGCAGGAATTGCAGAGTCAAATGCTTATCTCTCCAAGATTAGATCAGAAATGGAAAACCATCCGGAGAATTTGACTATAAAACTCAAGCAGTTTAATGCAATAAGCCCTCCTTCAGAAAAAAAAGAAATTCTTGACGATAAGCATATCTATATATTTCCAACCCTCAAAGAACCTTTTGGGATGTCTTTAATAGAAGCTTCTGCAAGAGGAAACATGCTTGTTTCAACAGATAACACAGGACCAAGATACATGATTGAAAGCGATCAGACTGCAGACTTTGACTGGGGAGTTGTTACCCAATACGGAATACTTGCAAAAATTACAGAAGACCATAAGAAGACTCTTCCGGAAAATATCGGCAGTGCAATAGTCTGGGCTATTGAGAATTGGAAGCACTGCTCCCAAAAGACACTCGCATTCAATAAGAAGATAAGGCAGAAGTGGATATGGGAAGAAATAGCCAGGCAGTACCTGGAATTATTCAGAGGAGTTTGATTTTTACCAGGAGGATGATTTCGTTCCGGATTATGGCCTGTTTTTTGAATCATTATCTCTATTACAGTCAGCACGCTATCCAGTGCTCTTATCCGCACTGGGGGCCTTTATTCAACTCTTTCAGCAGCAATTTGGCTTTCTCTTTCTTTTGGCCGCCCAAAAACAAGTATTTCTCCAGATGAAAAACGGCTTTCTCTCTGGTCCCCATTTTCTGATAGACCTTAGCTAGCAAAAGATGCGGTTCGGCAGCGTTATTCTTTATCATTATGGCAGTTTCAAGCTCAGTGACAGCTTGATTAAATTGCCCTTGGTTGAAGTATAGCCTTCCCAATGCACAATGCACTAGAAAGAAGACCGGCATTTTCCTGACAGTAACGGAATATTCAAGTTTTTTTTGCGAATTCTCTGCGGTTTTCACTTGGTTTTGAATTATTTTTTCTGATTCTAAGACTTTTTTCCATTCCTTTTCAGCAGAGCTGAAATCTTTCAGATTATAATATGTGATCCCTATATTGTAGAGTGCATGTAAGTTCTCTTTATCTATTTCAAGAATCTTTTTGTATTCCTGAAGGGACTTGTCATAGTCCATTTTGAGGGAGTAGAGATTTCCCATAAGATCCAAGCTACTTATGATGTCATCTTTATTGACTGGCTGGTAGTCTTTATACCATAAAGCTCGGACACAATATATTTCAGCCCTTTCCAGTTTCTCCATTTTGCTCTGGTCAAGCTGGTATTCATCGAAATAAAGCAAGGCCAAGTTGTGATTGATGACAAATGATTGCTCATTGATTAACATGGCCTCTTCCAGGGCAATATAGGCTTCCTCAATTTCTCTTTTTTTTAGGACTTCAAGGAATTTTTTGAGCTTATTCTCTAACAAACCAGTATCATGTCCTTTCAGTTGGTAATGAATTTGGGAAGATCGAAGTTCTGATCCCTCAAAGCCTGCCTCAGAAGCAGCTTGAAACTTGACTCGAGCCATTTTATGATCGCTGATTTTTTGATAGGCAAGCCCTTGCATGAAATAGAAGACTGCTTCGTTTTTGTCATCAAAGGCGTCAATGTACAAAACAGTTTGGCTTTTTGCATCAGTTTCTTTGGGCGTTTTATGCAGGTATACTCCCTTTTCCCTTCGCAGTTTTTCCAGTGTATCTTGGATAATTCGATCTCCATTTTCATTCATCACTGTAAGGCTCTGAGCTTCATCATACCATCTTTCATCAAAATAGATATTTTTTTCGGTGTGGTTGAGCTCCTGTGAGGCTAGTTCAACTTCTCCTGTAAATAAGTAAGCTGCAGCTAAATACAGCCTGGGATTGAAATTTTCGGGATGAGCATGAATAGCTTTTATGAGACATGTGATGGCATCACTGTATTTTTCTTTTTGCAGATAGGCATACCCCAAATCGTCCCACACCTTGGCAATGTCTTTTTTATCAGCGTAGTTTATTCCTCTTAAATAATTGAAAATGGCTTTGTCATAGTCTTTTTGAAGCAGTGCCTGGTCTCCTATTTCGAAATAAAGGTGATGTTTTCCCAAAAGTGCAGGAGTCGAAGCGGCAGACAAGAAAATGAAGGTCAAAATCATAAAAAATTTGAGAAATGAATATGTCTTGTTGATAACTACACCCAATGTATATTCTAAACTATTTCTAAAAAGGCTTCAATATCAACCGTGTCAGTCCTGATTTGAAACCGAAGACAGACGATGTCAGGAAAAGGATATTTGATGAAATTAGAGCTAAGTCAAGACAAGCGGAAAACGAAATTTCTATCAATCTATTTTGTCCAATTTTCCCGCTCGCACGAGAGTTTCACTGGATAAGTGGTGAAATAATCAAATTCAGAAAGTCCAATCTTAATAAAAGTCTTTTCGTTCATTATGCTGAAAATAACATCATAAGTGAACAGGTATCAAAAACGTCTTTTCAGCCGCGAAGTAACTTAATTGTCTGTTGAGCAGATTTTCCGAGAAACAAGGTGTCCATACCCACTGCAATCAGAGTGTAACCCAGGTCAATATAAGGCCTTACAGCATCAGCATCCACACCAAATATCCCCACAGGCAATCCAACATTCAAACAGGCCTTCTTCACGATTTCAACATTTTGCTGAACTTCTACATCAGATACATTTCCAAGCTTGCCCATGCTCCCTGATAGATCATAAGGGCCTATAACAATTGCCGCGACTCCTGGCACACTCACGATTGATTCGATATTATCTACTGCATCGATATGCTCAATTTGAGGAATCACAATCATTTTGTTGTTAGCATTATCAACATAGTCTTGGAACTTCATTCCATATCCATGAGCACGGGAAATTCCAACGCTCCGTGCTCCCTCGGGAGGATACTTACTAAATTGAAGAATTTTATGTACTTCTTCGGCTGAATTCACATGTGGAACAATGATTCCAGCAGGGTCAATATCGAGCACTTTTTTTATCCATACTTCATCATTTGAAGGAACGCGGACAATACATGGACATTTATCGCCTACTGCTTGAAGAACTCTCTGAACATCTTTTATTTCCAGTGAACTATGTTCCATATCAACCCAAAGCCAGTCGAATCCTGCTTCTGACAAAATTTCAGCAATCTCCGGGGAAGGCAGCGTAAATAAAGTTCCAATAAGTAGATCTCTTTGCTCGAGTCTCTGTCGGAAAGTATTCATCATTGTTTACTCCTTACATTCCTAAATGCTGGCATAATTTATGAATAATTCAGGTTATATAACACAAATGTACAAAAACCAAGTATTATTTCTAAAGGTAAAAATGAAGCAAATACAAAAGGGTACCTGGTACCCTATTATTTAGCAACAACACCTCGGTAAAAAGGTACCTGGTACTGGTACCGCTCAAAAGGCAGAAGTGGACATGGGAAGGAACAACCAGGCTGCATCTGGAATTATTCAGGATTTAATTCAAAATAGAAAAAATAAGTTTGGCGATCTCTGTATTGTCCAGATATTTTCCCCTGATCGGATCGTACTCATCGGCATATAGATCGAATTTCCCGCTGCAAACTCCCCTGGCATAAAGAGGAACCAAGGAATTCGTGTGCCCGCTGCAGTGCCATTCCATGCCGGGCAAATTCCCTTTCCCATTGTTTACAAGCAGCTTCCAGACATCTCCGGTCTTTATCTCTTCACCAGGCTCAAAAACGCCAGATCCAGGCCCGTAAATATATCCTGTTTCATGATCAGCAGTTACAATCACAAGCGTTTCTTCCCATGTGCTGTGTTTCTCTACCCAATTGACCACTGCTTCAATTGTCATATTGAAGTCTATTTGCTCTTCGATTATTCTTCCTGCCTCCATGTCATGACCAGCCCAGTCAACAGCCCCGCCTTCAATCATCAGGAAAAACCCGTCTTTGTCTTCATCTAAAATATTTAATGCTGCTGCAGTCATTTCTTCAAGAGTTGGCATTGATTCGATTAAAGATACTGCATAAGGCGCTGCATTCATATCCCCTCCTCTTTCCTCCTGTAGTGTATGATAGACATACGGTATCCCAATTACTCTCTTAGGAGTCGGGCCTGACACTAATGATTGAAACTCAGCACGGCTTTGAATAAGTACCCATGGATCCAAAATGCCATCCCCGTCAGCATCACCTCCAGCATTTCCATTGAGAAGCGCATTCCAGGTATCCTCGCCTCCAACATATTTAAAAACAGGCTTTTCAACAGGATGTCCCTTTTTATCATAATAAGGATGCCCACAGCCCATGATCACATCCACGGGACTTTCAAAGATCATTTCCCTGGCGATTTCAATAAAATTGCTGCGTTCCTCATTATGTGCCACAAAACAAGCAGGCGTAGCATGAGCAAACATTACGGTTGTCACAACACCACTTGCCTTCCCCAATTTCTCTGCTCTCTCCAGAATGGTTTCCAATCTGGTCTTGTTAACATCCACGTTTATTGCGCCATTGTAGGTTTTTACTCCTGTCGCCATAGCCGTTGCCGAAGCCGCAGAATCCGTTGGCGCTTTTTTTACAAAATCAAACGACCTCCAAGCTTCATCGGGATCATATTTATTTCCGTCTGCAGAGTAAGTACTCACGGCATATTTGACCGAAAAGTTTTCATAAACCTGTTCACCTGTCTTTCCATACTGATACAGGCTAGCAGCATCAAAACAGTTATATCCACAACCATCAGAAATACACAGGATAATATTTTTTGGGAGGGCCGGCTTTTTGCTGCATGAAAAAATCCCGCAAAGAGATAATACAATTAAAGTTATAAAAATGATTCCATTTAATTTTTTCATTTTCTTTTTGAAAAATACTCCTTACTTCATGTTTGTCCTGACGGTATCATCTGCTTTAACAACTTAAAAGAAGTAATCTATATATCATACGTAAAAAATACTTGTCAATTGTCAATCACAAAAAAAGGTACCAGGTACCTTTTTTCTATTTGAAAGCATTCCACTGTCAGTGGCAGGACTCAAACAATCATTTTATCTTGCATATATCTTTAAAGAAGTATTATTATTTCCTTTTCCACATTAGAATTAATACAAAAATTGGAGGATAAGATGAAAAAATCCATAGTTACATTCTTCTTAATTCTTTGTGCTGTTACCTTTATTACGGCAGAAGAAAAGGGAAAACGTCCGATGACCGCAGATGACGCACTCAATATGGTGCGCGTCAGCCAAGCATTGATATCGCCCGACGGCAAATTGGTATTCTTTTCTAAATCCGAACTGGACTGGGATAAAAACAAGATAAAAACAAAATATTACATGATTTCATCAGAAGGCGGCAAATCTTTTCAATACATTGGCGAAGCTGGTGGCAATTCATTTCAATTCTCTTCTGATGGAAAATATCTCTCCTTCAAACGCACAGTCGAAAAAAAGAGCCAGATTTTCCTCATGCCCACAACAGGCGGTGAAGCTGTTCAAATTACAGAGCACAAAAACAGTGTTGAATCGTATAAATGGGCACAAGACTCCTCAAAGATCTTTTTTACAGCTGGCGAACCGCGCAGCAAAAAAGAAGAAAAAGAATACAAAGCAGGTTACGATGTGATATTTGTCGATGAAGGACCAAACGGTCAAACAGAAGGCCGCTGGAGAAACCTTTGGATGTTTGATGTAAGCACAAAAAAAGAGTCCAAAATCACAGATGAAAATTTTCTTCTCGGAAATTTCGACATTTCTCCAGATGGAAAGCAAATAATCTTTACTGCTCAATATTCCAACCGACGCAATGACTGGTATAGAATTGAAATTTACATTCTGAATCTCCAGGATAAGAAGAAAATACGTCTAACAAATAACAATGTCCCTGAGGGGTCTTTAACCTGGGCCCCGGACGGCAAAAGTTTTGCATATACGTCCGTGGATGATAAAAAATGGTTAAACAGAAACACAAAAATCTATATAATGAATCCAGACACAAAAGAATACCGCCTGCTTTCAGGAAAATACGAAGGCAGCATCCTCGGTATCACTTGGACACCAGACTCAAGTTCAATCCTCTTCACCGGACAGCAAGGAACGAATTCCAATCTTTTTAAAATCGATGTTTCCTCAGGCAATTATCAGAAACTTATAAATGTGACTGGCATACTCAGAGCAAATTCATTCTCTAAAAACAAAAAGAAAATGGTTTATTCTTTTACAGATTTTGATTCGCCTGCTGACCTTTATGTTTCCTTAGTAGATGATTTCAAGCCGATCCGGCTGACAAATGCAAATCCTTGGATTGAAAAAGAGATTCTTCTCGCCAAGATGAAAATAATAAAGTGGAAGAGCAAAAATGGCTTTGAAATCGAGGGGCTGCTTCACCTCCCTCCTGGATACAAAGAGGGGTCGAGTGTTCCTCTTATCCTGAACATTCATGGTGGGCCGGCAGGATGTTTCACTAACAGCTTCCGCGCGACTTACCATGTTTATGCAGGACTTGGCTATGCCTCACTCTCACCAAATGTCCGGGGCAGCAGCGGCTATACCGATAAACTCCGCGAAGGCAACACAGTCCAAGCTGGCGACGGCATAGGCCTTGGCGATTATTGGGACCTTATGAACGGTGTGGATTATGTCATAAAAAAAGGATATGTTGATGGAGACCGTATGGGACTTCGAGGCTGGAGTTACGGCGGTATCCTCGGCGGCTGGACAATCACCCAGACTGACCGCTTCAAAGCAGCTTCCATCGGTGCAGGTGTCTATGACTGGTCATCAGAATATGGACCCGGCTTCAACCATGATGTCCACCTCTGGCACATAGGAGGAACGCCCTGGGATAATCCAAAGGCATACAGAAATCAGTCAGCATATACACACGTTAAAAACGTTACAACTCCCACTATTCTCATACACGGCATGAAGGACACAACAGACACGGAACCACAGAGCATGATGTTTTTTACCGCACTCAAGGACATCGGCAAAGCGCCTGTCCGCTATCTCCGTGTCCCGCGCGAACCCCACGGTTTCCGCGAACCACGTCATCAGCGTAAAAGGGACATTGAAGAGATCAAGTGGATGCAGAAATATATCATGGGAATCGACTGGAAGCCCTGGGAACGCAAAGAAGAAAAAAAAGAGGAGATTGAAGAAGAAACAAAATAAATAAAAAAGGTACCAGGTACCTTTTTATTTTTTTTATTTTATTTTACTAACATTCAGCCTGTAACTCTTTTCCTTTCTTTCAAATTCCAATATCGCGTCCAGTGCTTCTTTATCCCAGTCTCCAGCAGCCATGACTTTGGCCAGTGTATAAATATCAAGCTCAGCAACTTCATCGAATTTCTCGATTTTCTTCAGTGCCTCTATAAGTTTCGCCCTATCTTCCGTATTCTTTGGCGGAAACTTGATGGATTCATACTCATTGACAGAAATCTTATTCTCCGAACCAAAAACAACTGATACGTCCTTTTTTTCACAAAATGCTATCAATGCTTTCCTTAGTTTTTCAAGTTTTTCTCCGGCTTCTTTCTTATGCGTATCCAGCTCTCCCTTTATTTTCACGTATTCATTGACAAGTTTAACTCCAGGGTCATTGAGAAACTCATTTTCAGGCTTAGCTTCAAGTTCCTGACCGTGCTTCCACATCGGGCAGAGCCCGCGGTACAGACACCAATTACATAACCTTGTAACTTTAGCCGGAAATTCTTTGGTTTCCTCAATCTCGTGTATCTTTGCCAGAACATCCTGCCTTAAATCTTCAAGCTGCTCTTCTGTCCTGAAAGAATCCATTTCCTTGTTAAACGCCACAAAATGCCATACAAGCCGGACTTTCTTAAAATCCTTAAATTCATTCCTCACCCACAGAGAATACATGGCAAGCTGCCGGTCCGTATCCAGGTCTTCCTGTTTGGGAAGCATTGTATTAGTCTTGTAATCATGCACTTCATACAGACCGCTTTCCATATCCATAAGCCTGTCAATCCTGATATAAAACTTATATTTTCCTTCATCATCCAGCGGTAATAAATCAGTCGTTTCCAAACCAATAACCTTCCCCTCTTTGAAAGGTTTGTATTTCTTATAATAATCCTTAATATACCTCTCCCCCATTTTGCGGTAATTCTCTTTAGAGTACTCCTTCTTTACAATAATTATTGTATCTTTCCAGTTTTTTCCCCACTCTCTCTTAAAGAAAGCCACCAGCTCTTTCAGTGACATTAATTTTTCAAACTGCAAATTCCTGTAGAGCTTTTCCAGGGCCTCGTGCACCCTTGACCCTAGATAAGTTTCAATGGTATCCTCTGCCTCAACTTTGATATTATCTATATAGGCATACTTATATTTTAAGGGACAGATTTCAAAAGATGATAACCTCGAATGGCTGAATGATGTCATTTTAACCTCTCCTTTTAACTGTTATTCTACTAAATATTTACTTTTATTTTAAAAATTCTTTATCTATCCTTGACTTTGGACTCTATTAACACTTATCATGCTATTTAAATTTTCATTAACATCAACCGCAGCACTATGAAAACAACGGCTAAAACAAAATGGATTTATCAATAGATCTTTTCAGCTGCATAATGGTCTTTGGCATTTCAACACTGGGTGCAACCCTTCAGGGCTCAATCGGATTCGGCCTCGGCCTAATCGGAGTCCCTCTCCTCGTCATGATTAACCCTGTTTTCGTTCCAGGACCTATACTTTTAGCTGCATTAGGTCTGACAACCTTAATATCCCGCAGAGAACACCGCTCAATCAAAATAAAGGAGATAAAATGGGCAATAGTAGGTAGGCTCGCAGGAACAGGCATTGGAGCTGTAATACTTACCATCATTGCTAAAAACAGCCTTTCCATGCTTTTCGGAACAATGGTCCTGATTGCAGTCGCTATCAGTATTTCAGGTATTAAACTCAAGCTTACTCCAGAAAATCTCCTTGTATCCGGAACATTCTCAGGCATCATGTCAATAACTGCTGCTATCGGAGGAGCACCGATGGCCCTGGCTTATCAACACCAGAAAGGACCGAAGCTGAGGGGATCACTGTCAAGTATCTTCATTTTCGGCACTATTATTTCCATCTCGACCTTGGTATTTATCCGTCGCTTCGGCCTTATCGAGATCAAAGCTGCCCTAATACTGGTTCCCGGAGTACTGCTAGGATATTTTATTTCATGCCATACAGCAAAATTACTTGACAGAGGGTTTATCAGGCCTGCCCTTCTTACAGCATCAGCTATATCTGGAATTATCGTGATTATCCGAAGCCTGACCTGAAAAAAGGCGGCTGTTCCCAATTTCCGGATTGCTTTCCTTATAAAAAAACATTTTTATCCTTTTTTACATTTTCTGCTAGATTACAACCACACAAAAATTGTACAATAGTTCACAACATAATGAAAACATCCTTTTTTACAAATCATCTGCTATATCGAAGGAGGAAAATATAATGGGAACTAAAGGCATGAAAAGAAGGGATTTTATAGGGAAAGCCACTTTCGGCCTGTTATCGACAGGCCTTTCCATTCCTCTTCTAAGGGGAGGGATTACTAACCAGGACCAACCGTATAAAATAATTTACAGGACTCTTGGCAGAACAAATCTGCGTATTCCTATTGTAAGCTTCGGTGTAATGAATTCAGACAGCCCCGACTTAATCAATAGAGCCATTGAGCTGGGGATCAAATACCTCGATACAGCCAACGGTTATTTAAGGGGGAACAGCGAGAGAGTAATCGGAGAAGTCCTTGAAAATACAGGGAAGAGAGATAAAGTCTATGTCGCAACAAAAATGCGTCTTGCCCGGGACAGCAAGAAAGGCATTTTCACGGCAGGAGGAAGCACACATGAGCCCGCAGCAACCGAAGAAAATCTATTCAATCAATTCGAGATAAGCCTCAAGCGGCTGCGCACAGACTATGTCGACATACTGTATCTGCACAGCTGCCTAACACCTCAGATGGTAAATTTTGGGCCGCTGATGAATGCACTTGTAAAAGCCAAGAAACAGGGAAAAACAAGGTTCATAGGGATATCAACACACACCAATGATCCGGATGTAATTAGAGCGGCAGTAGATGCCGAAGTTTATGATGTTATACTCACATCCTACAATTTTGTACAGGAAAACAAGGAAGAAATCAAAAAGGCTATTCAGTATGCCGCAGAAAAAGATGTTGGAGTTGTTGCCATGAAAACCCAGGGCGGCAGGCGATATCAGCAGACAAGTAAGGTCGAAGTCAATCATGAAGCCGCTCTTAAATGGGTTCTGAACGATAAAAATGTGTGTACTACTATCCCGGGCATGACATCATTCGAACAGTTGGAGCAAAACCTCAAAACCATGAGCAGCCTGACGTTATCAGAGAAAGAAAAAAGAGAACTTCAGACTGCTTCTAAGCTCAGGGGAAGTCTCTTCTGCCAGAACTGCCGTTCCTGTATTCTTACATGTCCCAACGGAGTTGAAATTCCAAGCTTGATTAGAGCTTACATGTACGCTGAAGGATATGGAAATTTTGTTCAGGCAAAAATGACAGTGGAAGAACTGGACAAAAATCAAGGCCTTGGCATGTGCAGGAATTGTTCTTCATGCACAGCATCCTGCCGCAACGGAATAGACATAGCATCAAGACTGAAAGCCCTCATAACAGAGGGACTGTATCTCGGCTAAATATTTGCTACTGTGAAAGTAATTTTTTCTCCTGATCGGATTCGTTTCAGTCTTTTGAACTGTTTTTTCCCGAATTCCTGCAGTATAAATGTCTTAAGGTTAAGTTCACCATGCATGACAGACAAGTCAACCTGAAAGGAGGAATCATATGATTAATCGCTCGAATTTTATCTGTGTTATTGGGCTAATTATTATGTTTCTTATGTTCATTCCACTACGGGCAGGTGAATTAGAACATGCGAAAATAAACTTTTGGAAGAATGGGACTTTTCATCAACAAACCGTAGACTTAAGCAAGTACGATCAGGGCATAATAATGGTAAAAACTTACGGAAAAGAATACAAGTGGGAAGAATACAAAATAAGCGAAGTGCCAGATGAATTTTTGACGTGGAATATCAAGAGCAGAATGGAATCATTAGAAAAACTCAAGAAGAATGAGTTTCCTTCTTTCGGAGGTCCGCATAATGCTATGATAGCCACTCATGGAATAAGGCGATTTGACACTCAGTTTGCCATAAATAATGCAGTGAAAGGCATGGGATTTTTACCAAAGAAAGAAAATCTAAAGGAAACAATTGAATTACTCCAGTCAACAATTAACAAAGATATGAAAGAAAAGATTGATGTTCTTAAGGGTCTTTATGACAAGACTGATAAGGTGTTTGATCGAACAAAACAGATATCATTAGAGCTCTATTCAACTCCAGAATTTGAGACACAGTCATTTTTAAACCAAATGTTTAATCCGCGAGTGGCTATTGTATTCCTGGATATTCCCTGTTTTAAAATTAAAACAATCGCTCAATTATTTCATCCGGATGACCCCCAACTTACGCCATATGAAAAGGATATACTTGAATACGTAAATCTCATTCACAGTTATTTTCATGGAAAATTTAGCAAAAAATTTATCGTCGCTGTCTATCATGTAATAGAGGTCTATGACAATTCTCCCGGGAAGAAAGGTAAAGGAGTAAGAATAGTGCCTGAGAAGCAGCTCAGCTCAGAGCACTTAGACCTCGAATTCCAAAGATAGCAGGAATCATCATGAAGATTCCACAGATAAAGGAGAAGAGTGGTAAGGGAAAATTTGTTCCGAAGTAAAACTGAACGGTCCGAGCAAAAAAAGCCGCCTGAACTCCAAACCAGCCGATAAGAGACAAAGCAATAGAGAAAGAAATTATAATGGCTCCTATTCTTCCAAAAGAAAAATTTGCTATAAGGGGAGTCGAAAATCCTGTTTTTGCTCCTATATATCCTGTAAATCCCATAACCAGGATGAGGATAATCTCTCCGAGAAGATAAGAAATTACTACACTTGAGATTTTACCTAAACCTATACCAACCATTATCCCTCTAAAAATTGCTGACATAACAACAGCCACCCCGATCCAGATAACAGCCAGGTTTAACCAGGTCTTTCTATTGCTTAAAGGGACAGATTCTAGAGAGAAATCTTCTAAAAGTTGAGAATCTTTGCTGGTTTTTTCCATCATTAAAGTAAATAACTAAGTACGTCAATTAATAAAAAACGTACCTGGTACAATATATTGATATTCCAGAATTTATTCATTATATGCAAAAAGAACAATCAAGTCATGTTAAGAGTGATGACATATAACAATCACAGGAAATCAAGCACTACATAAATTAAGATATTTCCTAGCCGAACAGAATTTTTGACGTCCCATTGCATCTATGCTAGAGTGACTCTTTGGTTTATCAAGCTAACGAATGATATAATATGGAATTCTTATAATAAGATCAGAGGCTAGAGATATGGCAATGAAGAGAATTATCGTTTTCTCGGTACTTCTTTTTGTTTCCTTTACCCTATTCTTTTCTCAAGAAGCGGATGAAGTAATTGCAGTAAAAGTTGTCAATTCCGTGAGTAAGTTCAAAGCGGGACAAAGTTTTCCCATTGCTCTGAAATTTCACATTAAAGACCTCTACCATATCAATTCGGAACAGCCAAGCCAAAAATTTTTGATACCGACTGTTGTTACTTTTGACGCCAATGACAACCTAGCCTTTGGGACGCCCAGTTTTCCACAAGCAACTCTAAAAGTCCTGGGACTTTCAGAAACACCGTTAGCTGTATATGAAGGGAAATTCTATATTTTCAGTACGGTGACTCTAGGGCAGTCCTTTCAGGCTTCTGATGTGAAAATTGCTGGCAGCATCGAATATCAAGCCTGTGATAATAACACCTGCTTCCCTCCCGAGGTCTTGCATTTCAGCCAGACATTTTCTGTAGCCGGGAAGGACGAATCAGTCATGCTAATCAACCAGGAAATCTTCTCTTCAGATTCTCCCTCTATAAAAAGCGAGGAAAACCAGAACGTTGAAGAAGGACAATTCACCAGCACCATAGGAGGGCAGGGATTGTTCTTAACCTTCGTCCTTATTTTTCTAGGAGGTCTGGCCTTGAACCTCACGCCCTGCGTTTATCCCCTCATACCCATAACCATCGGCTATTTTGGAGGTCAGGTACACGGCAAAAAAGGCGGCATCATAAAGCATGCTCTGCTCTACATTCTAGGTATGTCGATAACATATTCAATACTGGGAGTCATAGCCGCCTTGACAGGCAGCCTCTTTGGTGCGGCTCTTCAAAATCCCTTTGTCCTGATCGGGATTGCTATCATCCTTGTGGCCTTAGCCTTGAGTATGTTCAATCTGTATGAATTTCGCCTCCCTTCTTTCCTGACCAATTTGGCTGGAGGCAGAAGGTCTGGATTTTTGGGCACCTTTTTAATGGGATTGACTGTAGGCTTTGTAGCGGCTCCATGCATCGGACCTTTTGTCATAGGGCTTTTGACCTATGTCGGTGAAAAAAGCAATGTTTTCCTGGGCTTCTGGATGTTTTTCGTCCTAGCCTTGGGATTGGGACTTCCTTTTCTTTTCCTGGCCATCTTTTCAGGAAGTATTGTGCGCTTGCCTCGTTCCGGAGCCTGGATGGTCTGGGTCCGATCCATCTTCGGTTTTATCTTAATGATTATGGCAATTTATTTCTTACATCCACTTTTCCACAATGACCTCTTCTACCACATGACCCTTGCCTTGACCATGTGCCTTGGAGGAATCTATATGGCCTGGATCGAGCCAACTAAACTTGGAGGGAAAGTCTTCTCCATAATCCGGAATCTGGTTGGAGTTGCTTTCTTTGTGGCGGCTCTCATTATCGGCGTCAACAGCATCCAGACCCATATGCATAAAATGATACTCGAGTCCGATCTACAGGAAGGAATGTCCCATCGAGAAGGGGAAATTCAATGGTTTGCTTTCTCCGAGGATAAACTTAAGGAAGCAAAGGTGCAATCTAAGCCTGTATTGATTGATTTTCATGCCGATTGGTGTATTCCATGCAAAGAAATGGATAAATTCACTTTTTCTGAACCCGAAGTCATTGAAATGTCACGGAATTTTATGATGCTCAAAATGGATATGACCACAAGGGATAATCCAAACTATCAGAATATTAAAAAAAAGTTTCAGATTATTGGAGTACCCACCCTGGTGTTTCTGCGTCCCGACGGGAAAGAAGCCAAAGGGCTTAGGATAACCGAGTTCGTCAAAAAGGACAAACTTCTAGATAAGATGAATAAGGCCTTTTAAATCATATAAAATATATCAAAATATATCGCTTTTGGAGTTTTAAGATGAGTAAAAAGAAAATGCTTACAATAATTGTCTTAGTTCTTTGTATGGTCTTGATTCTGCCTGTGATTAGTCAAGCACAGCAAAAACAGCGTCCACCTGAATACAATGAGTATAGGAAGGCATTACAGATTAAGGATCTGAACGCTCGTATCAAAGAGTTGGAAAGACTGATATCTGCCTATCCAAACAGCCAGGTGAAGGCCTCCTTTGAGAATGCCATTCTTGATGCCAAGATCGGTCTTTGCACTGATGTTGATGGTATCCTTAAACTCCAAGGTCCGCGAATTGAGTCGACTAAGGGCTTCGATCTTATCTTTCAATATTACTACTCCAGTCTGGATATTATCGAGCACAGGAATCTTACTAAATTCGACAAGAAAAAGGTCACACAGGCCGTTACGGAATATGCACAGAGAGGATTGAAACTGGCAACAGATCCTGAGTTTGTCAAATCCCTCCCCGAGCAGCAGAGACCTTACATAAAACGTTATGGGCCTTTACTATATATAGCTGTTGCCAAAGCTTATCTCAATGAAGGCAGCCCGAAAAAGGCGTTAGAGACTCTTGATAATTTTCAAAAGAAAGGGGGTATAAAAGACAAGGATTTCTATTATGTTTTTGCTTCAACCCAGGAACAGATGGACAAGAACGAAGAAGCCTTTATCAATTTCTTTAACGCGGCTGTTGAAAACTATAAGGACTCCGTTAACAAAGCTAAAACTCTTTATATGAAGCTCAACGGCAGCCTAGAGGGGTTTAATGAAAAACTGGAGGCAAAACAGCGTGAGCTTCCCTATCATCCTGAACATTTCCAGGCTCCTCAGGACTGGAAAGGAAAGGCTGTCCTGGCCGAGTTGTTTACCGGGTCCGAGTGTCCTCCCTGTGTGGGGGCGGATCTGGGTTTTGATGGCCTGATCGATGCCGTGGATCCTAAATATGTGGCTGTCCTGGAATACCATCTTCCTATTCCCCGCCCTGATCCTATCATGAACCACGCGACAAAAAAGAGACAGGATTATTACGGAGTACGAAGCACTCCTTCAACATTTTTTGATGGAGAGAGGAAACACTCCGGAGGAGGCATCAGATCCATGAGCGAGATGAAATATAAACAGTACTCCGATGAGATTAAGTCCCGGCTTTCAGCCGTTCCTGCGGTCAAAATCGAGGTAAATGCAGTCCTTGAAGGCGATGTCATTAAAGTGAAATATTCAGCGGATAAACTGCTGGATGGTGCCGATTACAATATTGCCCTTGTCCAGAAGGAAGAGGTGTACCACGGAAGCAATGGAATTGTCTATCACAAGATGGTCGTAAGAGAAATCGTCACAGCCGAAGCCGCCAAGACCGGTCATATCGACATTAACCCGATAGAAACGGAAAAAGCCCAGAACTTCCAATTCCAGGAAAAGCATTTCAAAATCGACCGCACAAAACTTCAGGTGGTCTTTTTTATCCAGGATAAAAATACTAAGGAAGTCTACAACGCCACTGTCAGCGATGTGGCGTTTAAATAGGGGTTGGTGTGGAAATCGGGGTCGGGCCATACTAACTGACTCACAGTAAAGTAATTAACCTACAATTTTGCCAAAAATAAAGCCTTAAACCAGACTTTTTGGGGGCAAAATTGCTATTCTAAGCAAAAATAGTACCAGGCACCAAGAATTCGACTCGTAAATAATCCAGGTCAAGTAATGTGTCCCCAGAATTCCAGAATTTTATTGCTTTACGGACGTTCTTTAACCCGCTAAAATAGATGTTTCAATTAAAAACAGGATCTTGCCATGCGAAATCAAAATATAATGGTTTTTCTCTCTGTTACATCTCTTCTCCTGGCTTCTTCTTGCGCAGTAGTATTAAATGAAGAGACTAAAATATCCGAACAACAAAAGGCCCAGATTAACCAAATCACAGACTCGATTAAAGATGAAACTTTGCTGGGGTATGTAAAAAAACTCTCCTCTGATAATTACGCAGGACGTCTTACAGGGCTACCAGAATATAAAACTTGTGCCAAGTGGTTAGCATCTCACTTCAAAAAAATTGGAATTTCACCTGCTGCACACAACAATTCATATCTTCAATCGTATCCTAATCCTTATACTATTGTGTTTGTGGGTGGAGAACTTTCCTATAACTACAAGTCAAAAGGCCGTTCAAAGAAAAGAAAATACATCTATGAGAAAGAATATTACCCAGGTTCCCAATCCGCAAATGGCGACTTAACTGCAGAGGTCGTTTACGTTGGATACGGGATCACCGCACCTGAAATGAACTATGACGACTATGCCACCGTGAACGTCAAGAGGAAAATCGTGCTGGTCGAACCCGGCGTGCCAGTCGATCCTAAAGAGAATCCGGAGGCCTATAAAGAATGGCAGGCCTATTCTTCTTTTCGCTACAAGGTCAAAATGGCAGTAGCACATGGTGCTAAAGGCATGTTCTGTAATGAATTGAGGGTCAACCCAAACATCGATTATATCGAAAATTTTATGGTTGCCCAGGTAGGAGACACCGTTGTTAAAGACATCTTTGCAAGAACCGGAAAAACGCACAAAGACACCAAAGAAAAAATTAAAAACACACTAAAACCCCAATCATTTAGAACCCGCAAGGTCTTTACCATAGAAAATTTTACCAGACATTTTTCCAAAGCTACCGGATACAATGTGATCGGCCAGATCGAAGGAACAGATCCCCTGCTCAAAAACGAGGTTATTATACTTGGCGCTCACCTTGACAATGTCGGCTTCTGCTACGAAACTATGCCGGGAGCCAACAACAACGCCTCTGGTGTGGCGGTCACGATGGGGGTGGCAGAAGCTCTGTCCAAAAGTCCTATAAAACCCAAGCGTTCAGTGCTGTTTATCGGCCTCGGATCGTCAGAACAGGGATTCAAAGGCGCACAGACCTATCTCGATAAGCCGACCTTTCCTAAGAAAAAGACCGTGGTTTTCCTCAACCTGGATATGGTAGGATGCGGCGATAAACTTCAAGCTCTTGCAGCATTGAATTATCCGTCACTCTGGGAATTTATCCTCAAGGCAAATAACAAATCCGTAAGACGGCCTATAGAGCCTCTTCCCTATTCGAACCTCGGTATACCACAGCTTGATGCAACACTATTCATAAACAAGCACATACCCAGCATATCCTTCAGTGCATACGGCACTCCCACTTACCCTCGCACGACAAAGGATACAATCAAAACAATAACTCCCGGTATCATGGAAGACCTGGCAAAAATTCTGTACCAGGCTGTCCTCAACATAGCCAACACAAGCCAGAATTTCTTCGATCAAAAAAAGGGGAAATAAACAAAAACATTAAAGTTGCATTGTTGCAGCTGCCGTGGTAATTTGGCGCAGAGAATCAGTCAATTCGGATGGAGGAATTTCAGCATGAGCAAAGATAAAAAGAAAGGCAGTGCTATAAGATCTTTTCCCCCTACATTCTGGATAGCAAACCTGATGGAGCTTTTCGAACGGGGAGCATATTACGGGATGAACTCCGTCCTGGCTATTTATCTGGTTAAAGAGTTAAAATTCACTGAGGAATCGGTCGGATTTCTCCAGGGTTTTGTTTATGCCCTGACCTATATCATGCCAATTGTCGGCGGCGCCCTGGCAGAGAGACTTGGGTATCGCAAGATGCTGATGGTTGCGTTCTCCCTGCTGTCCATAGGTTATTTTGCTACCGGAAACTTCACCTCATACGGTCTGATCTTTCTCTTTCTGCTGGTTATGGCCACAGGCAGTGGCCTATTCAAGCCCATCATCACCGGTACAGTTGCCAGAACGACGACTAAGGAAAACAGCGGGTTCGGGTTCGGAGTCTATTACTGGAGCATTAACCTTGGTGCCTTCTTAGCACCTTTCTTTGTCAGCTGGATCAAAGGATTTAACTGGAAATACGTCTTTTTCTCTTCCGCTGTGTGGTGTTTCCTCATGCTGTTTCCGGCAGCTTTTCTTTATAAAGACCCGGATAAACCCAAGAGCAAAAAGTCTGCACGCCAGGTGACCAGAGAGGCACTCCTGGTGCTCAGTGATTCACGCTTCATGCTAATGATCTTGGTTTATTCCTGTTTCTGGATCTTGTATTTCCAGATGTTCGGCTCTATCCTCTGGTACTTGCGCGATTTTATCAACCGAACTCCGGTAACAGAATTCATGTCAAAGATCCCTCTGCTTAAGATATTTGAATTCGATGCGGAATTCGTTACCATCATCAATGCCGGGACCATAATTCTGCTGGTTCTGATCGTCAGCCGGGTCTGTAAAAACCTGAAACCACTACCGGTAATGGCAGCTGGTATCATTATCGGATCCACTGGTTTTGTCATCCTGGCATTTTCCCATGGCGCCTGGCTGTTCATCCTGGGAATAGCTGTGTTTTCCATAGGTGAGATGACAGCTCATCCTAAGTATTACAGCTATGTCGGCCTAGTTGCACCTAAGGATAATGTGGCGGTTTATATGGGCTATGCTTTCCTTTACGGAGTTATAGGCAGCCTTTTCGGCAGCAATTTCGGGGCAATCATGTATGAAAAAATCCTCAAACCAGTGGCCCCTAACCCTGACGCTCTGGCGGCCGGAGCAGTACTTTCACCCCAAGCGCTGAGCCAGACAAGATATTTCTGGATGATATTTGCGATTTTGGGGATCGTCTGCCTGATCGGCATGCTGCTTTACAACCGGTTCTTTTCCCAGGATACGCCTGAAACGAACCTCCATGCCCGGATCGTTATGCTGGTTGTCTATCTTGTTCTGGTAGGAGCAGGAGGCTATTTCCTCATTGAATCGCTGTTTCTTGCCCCCCAGATCCAGTGGAAGACCCTAGTGCAAGCACTGATCATGCTTCTCATAGGAGGCGGAGGTCTTGTTATCAGCCGAAGTAAGAAGCAATAAATTCACTGACTGAAGGATCAGCCACAGGGATTTTGCTAAGGTACAATTTTGGCATCCCCTATCTCCTGGGGGTGGTGATCATCCTCGCCGCAATCGGCTTTCTTGCATTCAAGGGGAGCGGGATGATCGGAAAATTTCTCTCCAGTGTATCCATGCTGTCAATGAGAGAATGCAGTCAGCCTTTCAGGCAAAAGGCAAGGAATTCCCCAGATGAACAAGACCTGTTGTCGCTATAAGCCTCTTACTTATCGGGCTAAGTCTTTCAACATTCGGACTCATAAACCTTATTGCTCGAGGATACGGGACCATAAGTTATGGTGTTTTTCTTGTTTATGTGTTTCTTATGCTGACTATCGGCATTTACAAAATATTTTTCTCAAGGGGCACTGAACATGAAAAATAGGCTGTTTTGAAACCGCTTCACCCTACAAACACAATGGCCTCTGTGCTAAGAAACACATGAAGGAGCAGGCAGGTCTTTCATGAGTTTGATTCCAGGTGCAGCTTGAACAGCTCTGAGGACTGTGTTTATTGTCACAGCCACTGTTCCCAAATCTCCGTGGACTCCACCGATTACCCGTTCGTGAATCCTGGGAAGACCTTCGATAATCACTTCATCATACTCCTCTTCCACACCGACAAAAGCAAAGAATTCGAGAGTAATGATCTTCTTCCCTCCCATTTCCCCATAGGCAATGCTTTTTAGACCAATAACATTTCCAGGTTCGACCAGTCCTAATCCCGTCTCAATCGGATTTTCCGTTATGACTGCTTCAGGAGGAAGTTCGACAGTTTTATCCAGCTCCCAACCAAGCCCAGCAGCAATCATGTTGATCGATTCCAACAATCCTACATGACCAGTGATAACCTTATCATTGATTTTTTGTAGGAATTCACCAGGCGTCATGCCTGTACCAACCTTTTTCTGAAACGGAATCCGGCGCCTACCTGAGTTCATCACGCGTGTAACTTTAATCGAATCCACTCTTAGACAGGGAGATGTTAGTGTAAGTGGTAAAGAATCCATTAAATAACCAGGATTGATGCCAGTTCCCACAACGGTAACTCCAGCTTCCTTCGCCATTTTATCGATTTTATCAGCCAGTTCAGGACTTCGTTTCCATGGATAGGAAAGCTCTTCACAGGTTGATACGACATTTAACCCGGCATTTATACATTGGGCTATTTGAGGTTCAACACTTTTGAGATGGGAGGTGGTAGTCAGGATTACGGCATCTGCGTTAACTCTGGAGAAGAGGACGTCTGCGTCTTCCTCAATTGTCACTCCGATCAGAATGGGGTGGTCAAGAATCTCTCCCAAATCCTTCCCTACAATTTCAGGATTAATATCAACAGCACCGACAACCGTAATACTCGCCTTATCCAACAAGGCTTCGACAACCTTACGGCCCATCACACCGCAACCATAGATGACAACTTTTATTTTAGCCATTATTCCTCTCTCTTTTTTTCAGCCATTATGAATGATTAAAGTTTAAATATATCCAAGTAGAAGATTATTTCAAGAAAAATCTATGGAGGAAATGTGCCTCATATTTTAATATGTTGACAGCATTGAAAAATGCTTATCTGAATTTCTGCCATTTCTTAGCGATTCTTTCCACTGCGTCGAGAGATTCCTGAATTTCCTCATCACTATGGGCCAAAGAAATAGCTCCATAGCCATCTATAACATGGAAGCCTTCCTCGAGCATGGCCAGCTTGAATATCTTTACTCGCATCTCAATATCAGATTCTTCTGGATTCAAAGCAACCTCTGGAGAATAAACAGCGTCAATGCCTGGATTGAGAAAATGTACGCCTACTACCGAGCTGTTTTTTGCAATTGAGCCTCCATTTCCTGAGCATCGGACATGAAATCCGTAGGAGTTAAATATATCTTCAATGCCTTTCCTCACTTTTTCGCCAAGCTGTCCAATCCTGGGATATATTTCATTCTCATGTTCGGATAGATATTTAATAAAGGTTATTCCAGCCAGCATCGAAGAAGGATGAGCAGAAAAAGTGCCTCCTTCAAATTTGACTCTCCTGCTCTCTTCTGCATCCGGACTACACAATGCCATCAATTCTTCTTTTCCAGCAACAGCACTGAGAGGCATTCCTCCTCCAATCGCTTTCCCAAGCAAAGTTAGATCTGGCTTTATGTCATAGAGAGTATGGAGAGCCCCGGCGTGGAAGCGAAATCCAGAAATGATTTCATCGAATATAAGAACGACACCATATTTGTCGCATAATTCTCTCACCTTTGAAAGGTACTCAGGCAGCCCAAAAATTAAACCTCCAGCTCCGATGAAAGGCTCAACTATCAGACAGGAGGCTTGTTCTCCGAATTTATTGAATTTCTCCTCCAAGTCAGCAATGTCATTAAACTTGGTCATGATGATGGTTGAATCGATTCCCATGGGAAGGCCTGCAGACTCTACATGATTCAGCCCCATGTCGTAGATAGATATTCCTTTCAACACGAAAGGCTGGGACCCATGCCATCCCCCTCCTATTTTAAATATAAGATCTCTCTGGGTGTAAGCTTTTGAAAGCATGACGGCATACATCGATGCCAGGGTTCCGCTTGTGGTGAATCGGATATTATCTGTGTTCAGCTTGGTTAGGATTAATTCAGCCAGTTCCTTCTGAAGACTTCCTGGAAAGCCTGTTTGCAATCCCTGCCCTTTTTGGAAACAGTCCAGCAAAGCGTTAATGACAACTGGCGGGTTGTGTCCTAACACATTAGCAAAGTGACCCTGCCAGAAATCGACATAGGTGTTTCCATCAATATCTGTTACCTTGGAGCCAGAACTGCATATATCATAAAAAGGAAATGGGGCAAACAGCCGCAGGTTGTGACTGCCTCCCCTAATCTCATATTGAACCGCTTTTTGGAAGAATTCTTCGGATTTTTTATGCGTCTGGCGGTAATTCTTAATCAGTTTTTCTAGCAAATTCTTTTTATCCATACCTAATTCCTATCTAATGGGAGTTTTATTCTTCCCCTTCTTCTGAAAACCAACCCTCCCCTTTCATTACCTTCATTGAGACCTCACTGCTAGGGCCATCTCCTCTAGCTACGCAAACACCGACGTTCTCTCCCACCGCTTCTGCTATTTCTGCAATATCTTTGTGTTTAAATCCTGGGCAGAGAAGGATTGAGTGAATCCCTTCATCTTTAACTAGATTTTTACACACTTCAACGGCACCCTTTTGGTCTCTGACAATCCTTACGAAGAGTTTGTATTTGGGAGTTTCAATCACACACCTGTGCTTATCTGGCTCTGCATCAGGAGCATGGGCAAGGAAGACTGCTTTAAATGACATTTTCGTTACCTCCTATAGTATAAAATGAATCATTAGGTTCACATTTGGATATTTAACATAAAACAGAATGAAGTTTCTTACAAGTAAAATTTTAAGAGCAAAATTCGTTGTTTAAGCGCAAATATGGAAACATGCAATATGGGGTCGGGCTGCCCCCAAGAAACTTCTTTTCTTTTTGTTCTCCTATTCCATTTTATTTTTTTTTAAATAAAATAGAGGTAACTAGGTTAATTTAAGAGATCTGGCACATGAAAAAAATTTAAATCTCTTTTCGGAGGGGAATTCGAATGAAAAAAAGCATAATTTTTATCATTGCCACATTGATTTTATGCATATGGTCAGAAGGCCTGACAAATCCTTTTGAAGAAGAGCAAGTATCTTTCTCTCTTGAAGGACTGAGTGGATTAGAAAAAGTCCATTTGTCTCTAGAAGCAAAAAGTATACTTAAACAAAACGGCTTTGTTGTTACTCCTGGATTTAAGAAGGAAATATATGATATCTACACCAATTGCAAACAAACTAATCAACCCATTTTTATAACCACTGATGCGGTTTTGCACACATCGCACATTTTCTTTGATTATCTTTTAAGAATCCTTGAGATTGAAAAACTCTATGATCTGGCAAATAAACTCACAGATAGAATGCTTGGTCTTTCTGAAAATCAATATAAAGAAGCCAAGGATAAAACAGTAAAGCAAGCAGCCAGATTGAATATGGGCTTTTTTACTGTAGCTAAAAAAGTGTTTAGCCCGGAGTATCACGCTGGATATGAATTGGAGGACTTAATAAACAAAGAGATAAGCAACATGAATGCTCATGAAGGAACAAAGTTCAGGAAACTTTTAACATACGTTGAAAACCCGAGTCTTTTTAACACTCCCTATGCATACGAAGATTACAGCCAATATATTCCCAGAGGCCATTACACGAGGAATGAAAAGTTCAAGAAGTATTTCAAAGCCATGATGTGGTACGGACGAATTGATTTCAAATTAAAACCAAAAAAGGCTGAAGATGCGATTGTTCATGGAAGAAAGATGACCCTCCAGGCTCTTTTGATGACAGATGCTTTGATGAGAGACAAAAAAGCATTTCAATTGTGGAAGATGATTTATGAACCTACTATTTATTTTGTGGGAAAAACTGATGACCTGTATGTCGATGATTATATGAGTCTTATTCGAGAGGTATTTTCTTTCAAAGAATCTATTGATATATACAATGATAAGGACAAATTATCTGAATTTATAAATAAAGCCATGAAACTTAAACCGCCAAAAATTCTTTTAGGTGCTGCATTTGTTGAGGATGGAGAATTCGATGTGACAACAAAAGGTTTCAGGTTTATGGGGCAGAGGTTCATCCCTGATTCATACATGTTTCAAGAACTGGTTTTTGGAATAAAGGATAAAAAACTGATTCTCAAATACACAGGTGCCGGGAAGCCTTTTACCATGGAGATTATTCCAAATGTAGGACCGGCAAGGGCGTTTCCCCGTGGATTGGATATCTTAGCTGTCCTTGGATCCAAAAGGGCACTTGAGATATTAGAGAAAGAAGGTGACACCGAGTATTCAGATTATTATGACCAGTTGAAAAAGCTTAAGGAAGAATTTTCCTTGAAAAATACCGAAGATTGGAAGCAGAATCTTTATTGGAGATGGTTGTACTGCCTATTTCCGCTTATTGAGGAGACTCGGGAAGATAATGTCCCAAAATTCATGCAAACTACAGCTTGGACAGACAAGGCAATTCAGACAAGCCTTGGTTCCTGGACAGAGCTGAGACACGATACTATACTGTATGCAAAACAGAGTTATACAATGCTCGCAAAGGGTATAATGCCCAGAAAACTCTTATTTACTTATGGGTATGTCGAACCTTATCCTGAGGTTTATGGAAGAATTAAAGAAATGATGGAGGATATGAGGAATAATCTCTCAAATTTAGGGATCTCCATCGAAAGAATATCGGAGAAAATAAGCAAGTTCGAAGAGACTTTGGGAAAGCTAACGATTATTTCTGAAAAAGAACTTAAAGGAATGGAATTGAGCAGAGAAGAATATGATTTAATTTGGAATATTGGGAGTATTCTTGCTTCATCAAAACAGTTTCCGAATAGTATTATGACAAAAATAACATCCGGAACAGATAAGAGGATGGATATCGCAGCAGATGTTCACACAGACTTAAACACAAAGAAGGTTCTGGAGGAAGGAGTCGGTTCTCCTTTTAATATTTATGTAATCATCAGGGACACGAAAGGTTATAGACTGTGTCAGGGAGGAGTGTTTTCCTATTATGAGTTCAAGCATCCGATGGATGATCGCTTGACAGATGAAAAGTGGCAGGATATGGGAGAGAAGAAAAAAAGACCGAATCAGCCGGATTGGACAAATGCTTTCATCACGAAAAGGAGGCCACCATCGTGAGAAAAGCGGTTGTAAAATTGGCTATAATCTGTCTCCTGTTCGTTCCATTTTCTAGTTAATATCAGTTATGTGCCCCCAGGTATTTTTTCTCTCCGGCTTCAAAACGCACCTTTTGTGTTTCATTAGATTTATTATGCCTTTTTACTTTTGGCAGTCCGAACAAGCCTATTATACCGAAAAAGACGATGTCAACATTGGTAGGAAAGTGCACTTTTAATTCTTAAATGACAATAAAAATGTTAAGGTTGCATTATTGCAGCTATCGTGGTAATTTGGCGCAGAGAATCAGTTAAATTAGATGGAGAAATTATGGTTCAAGCGCTGATCATGCTCTTCCTAGGAGGTAGAGGTGTTGTTATCAGCCGGAGCAAGAAGCAATGAAATCTCTGACTGAATACCTGGTATTTCATACCACACAGCGGAGAGAGTTTATCAATATAACTCCGAAGGTAGAAGCGCTGGTCAAAGCGAGCATGATCCAGGAGGGACTGTGCCTGGTAAATGCCATGCATATCACAGCCAGTGTCTTCATCAATGACGATGAAAGTGGACTGCATCAGGACTTTGAGGAATGGCTGGAAGGACTGGCACCGCATGAGCCAATCTCGCAGTACATGCATAACCGGACCGGGGAGGATAATGCTGACGGGCATCTCAAACGAACGGTCATGGGCCGGGAAGTGGTGGTCGCAGTAACGAATGGAAGCCTGGATCTGGGTCCGTGGGAGCAGATATTCTACGGAGAATTCGATGGCCGGCGCAGAAAACGAGTACTGGTAAAGATCATCGGGGAATAGAATAACTAAGTTGGCACAGCCATACTTCAATCTCAGAAGGGCAGTGTCCGATAAAATATAATGGTAAAGGGTCATATGAGTAATTCAAAAAAATTTATAATAACTGGCTTTTTAGTATGGTGGCTGATTGGTTTTATGGGCTTTTCGGGTCATACAGACGACAAATTGACCTCACTCCTGGATAAAATATCTGAAAGGATGAAATCTTATACAGAGCTGGAAAACTGGTCGGCTATGGTAACATCAACTTCAATCGATATGGATAAACACTGGAAAGCGAAGAAGAAAACAGTAATTGAAAAGATCATCACTGTTCAGGGAGAGGAAATTGAAGAAGAGATTCTGAAGGTCCTGGAGGAGAAGAATGGCAAAATAGATGACATAACCAGAAAAGTAAAAGCGGAAATTGCGATAAGGAAAGCCAAGGCGAGAAAAAGGAAGAAAGAAAGCCGGGAAAAAGGGGACAAAGAGCAGGGCGGCGGAAGCTTTAACCTGTCTCTGGATGAAGCTTTTCCTTTTAAAGCGGAAAAACGTGAGGAATATGATTATTCCCTGCTTGAGGATACTGTTCTTAATGAACGTGCGGTTTATCTCCTTGAGATCCGTGCCAGAACGCCCGCGGATGAAAAAATGGAAGGCAGCTATTTTATCGATATGGAATCGTTCGATGTGCTTAAGGCCGACCTCCGGCCTTCAAAAAAACGCAACGCCCTGAAAGAGTTCAGGATGGAGGCGTTCTTTCAGGTACTTCCAGGTAATCATTTTGTTTTAAAGGAAACCAGAATACGAGTCTATGTCAGGTTTGTGATCAAAAACATCCGTATGGAAGCATATGAAGCCTATAAAGACTACAAGATCCTGGATTGAGACGAAAGACACTATTTTCTAGTTAGGCTGTAGCAACTTATTTATCTTCAATCGACAGAAACATTGGATCCCAGGGTTTAAGAAGAACAGGTTTTTCCTCAAGAATTTCAAGAACCTTTGTAGAAATATATTTCTTGTGAATTACAATCCTAAACATATATTCATCAAACCATTCATCAGTCATGGTAAGGAAACCATTTTGTCCTGCATCTTTACTTCAACTGCCATGTTCCAGACTCCACCGTCACTTACAGGATGCTTAAAAAGCCATTCAACTTTTCTGTCCAAATAATCTTTATCCCGTGTTTTAATTATATTTTCAAGAAACAAGTTGGATTTCTCCAATTGATCCCAGAAAAACGAGTAGTTTCATGATGGCTTACATATACATTTTTTCTAGAAACCTAAAACCTTTTAGTAGGATTATTCGTATATTTATTTGTAATACACAAATAAATAGAAGTCTATATTTCCATTTATTAAATTTATATTTTTTTAGAGAATCGTTATGTTTAAAAATTATTTAAAAATTGCTTATAGGAATACCATAAGACATAAAGGCTACGCAGTTATCAATGTGGCAGGATTGGCAATCGGGATGGTCTGCTGCATCTTAATACTACTTTTTGTATTTGATGAGCTGAGCTATGATAAGTTTAATGAAAACCATGACCGGATCTACAGGGTTACCAGGAAGTGGTTCAATGAGGACGGCATTGTCAATCTCCACCTCGGGCATGTAGCACCTCCTATTGGCCCTCTGCTCGAGAACGATTTTCCAGAGATCCTTCATTCAGTTCGGATAATCCGTATAGGAAAGTCTCTGGTGGAGAACAATTCCAGATATTTTGAGGAGCCCCGTTTTTTTTTCGCAGAAAAAGATATATTCAAAGTGTTTACATTTGATATGATAGCAGGAAATTCTGAGACAGCTCTCCGAGATCCATTTACCGTAGTGATCACAGAGGAAATGGCTCATAAATACTTTGGAGCTGAAAATCCGGTTGGAAAATCTTTAACACTTCAGGTTTCCACGCAGGAAGCGGAGATGAAGGTGACCGGAGTCATCAAGCCGCTGCCGCACAACTCTCACTTCCATGCTGACTTCTTGGGTTCATTCAAGACATTTGAAGCTGTAGTTGGGGAACAGGAGCTGCAGAACTGGGAAAGCAACAACTATGCCACATACCTTCTCATGCCTGAGAAACACGACATAAACCGTTTGAAAGGCCAACTCGACCCCTTTATTAACAAACATATGTCTCAAGGAATGAGCGAGAGGACCAAGCTCCAGCTCCAGGCGCTAACGGATATCCATCTTCATTCCCATCTAGATTCTGAAATCGAAGCTAACAGTGACATTACATATGTATATGTTTTTTCTATCATAGCATTATTTATCCTTCTTATAGCGTGCGTCAATTTTATGAATCTGGCAACAGCCAGGTCAGCCGGCCGGGCTAAAGAAATCGGTATGCGAAAAGTCGTGGGAGCACAGAGAAATCAGCTTATTCGGCAGTTTTTGGGCGAATCAATATTCACTGCAGTCATATCCCTGTTGATCGCAGTAGTTATAGTTCTCCTGATCATCCCGAAATTCAATCAGTTTATTGGCAAAGAACTGTCCTTTAATTTAACAGAAAACATGCCGCTGATCTTTTTACTGCTGCTTATAGCGATCCTGGCCGGATTTGTTTCCGGTATTTATCCGTCCATATTCCTCTCTGCTTTCCGACCTGTCCATGTTCTAAAAGGAAATTTGGACAGTGGGAAAAAAGGATTATCCTTCAGGAGAGTGCTGTGTGTGTTCCAGTTTGCCATTTCTATTGTGCTAATTGTCTGCGTAGGTATTGTTTCAAGCCAATTAAGATACATGAAAACCAAAAACCTTGGTTTTGACCAAGAACACGTGGTGGTACTCCCCAGCAGTCCAGCAATAGTTAACAGGCTCCAAGCATTTAAGGCCCGTCTCTTACAGAATCCAGACATTCTAAGCGTTTCAGCAGCTAAAAGAGTTCCTTCCGGGAGGCTCCTAGATTCAGCAGGAGCTCGTGTTCTCAGCGGTGAAACAAGCCAGCCTATAAATTTCCGTATTGCCCAATTGAGGGTAGATTATGATTATGTTCCTACATTTAAAATGGAGATGGCAGCAGGCAGAAATTTTTCTCAGGAAATGAGCACTGACTCTACCCAGGCATTCCTACTCAACGAAACTGCTGTTAGAAGGATTGGTTGGAAATCTCCTGAAGAGGCAATTGGCAAAGGATTCAGCTACGGCAGCCGCAAGGGACAGATCATAGGCGTGGTAAAAGATTTCCATTTCGAGTCTCTCCACCAGGAGATCTCCCCTATTGTGATGTTCATATCATCTACAAGCCTTAATCAGATCTCTATTAGGATCAGCCCACACAACATTCCCAAAACCATAGGCTTTCTGCAAAAAATATGGAGGGAGGTCAGACCTAATTATCCATTCTCTTACTATTTTATCGATGAAAACTTCGACCAACAATACAAATCCGAAGAAAAACTGCTTCAAACATTTAGTTATTTCGCCTTTCTCGCTATTTTTATCGGATGTCTGGGCCTTTTCGGCTTAGTGTCTTATTCGACTGAACGCAGGACCAAAGAAATCGGCATTAGGAAGGTTTTAGGTGCGTCTACGGCAGGACTTGTGTTACTGCTTTCAAAAGAATTTACTAAATGGGTTCTTCTGGCTAATATAATTGCCTGGCCAACAGCGTATCTGATTATGAACCAATGGCTTCAGAACTTTGCTTACCGCTCCAGTATCAATCCCGGAATATTTATTGCAGCAGGAGCTCTTGCCTGGGTCATAGCATTTCTCACAATCAGCTATCAATCCATTAAAACTGCTGCAGCTAATCCAGTCGATTCGCTCCGGCATGAATGATGATAGAGCAAATTCTGACCATATCTGCGGGATTGGTCTTGTGGAATCGCAGGGTGTTGTCCCAGCGGAAGGTGAGGTCATCCACGTTGTTGTCCTCAATATTCCCGCGGGAAAAGCCGCGATTTTGAAAAAAGGGTGGCGGCTCCCATTCCGTATCCTCAGATGTCCATTCGAGGTCACCGCCTCGGCTCATGTCTCTCTGATTCAGATAATTGGAATAACCGACCAGCATATGGCTCTGGAACGCCTAGTGGCACTGAATCCAGTGTTGCTCCATTTACGGACGTTCTGCCTCCACGGTTAATTCTTCTGAAAGCTTGGCTATTTCGAGTGCAATATTGACAACAAAAGTCATACCTGATGAGATGATAACGTCTTTTTTTTTGCTTCTTAAAGCCCTCGAGCGCGGCGACAAGCATCACCAATCCCTGTTTAACGCCTGTCATCCCTCTCCTTGATTTATAAAAATGCTTCAGATTGAGAGTTACTGTCTGAAGCCAACTGTACTTTGACCCAGATTTTTAATTCTTTTGGCATCCCTGGCCTCATGCCTTCACCGGGCATTCCTCTGCCACCCATTCCTCCCATGTCACCTCCTCGGTCTCCTCCGCCTCTGCCGCCCATGCCAGGCATCCCTTCACTGCCTCTCGTATCGCTTGGTCTTTTCATTTGGATTTTAGGCGACTCCAATCCTACACCTATTGAATCTCCTGCTTTTGCACCGACAGCGTAAGGATTCGCTTCGCTGGGAGTTAAAGGTATTTTTATTTCATAGACGAGCAGTCCGGTTGAGGCTCTCAATTCAATTTCGATTCCTTTGGCATCTTTAACAGCTATCCTTTTAACCTCGTCTTTACCAGGACCAAGAATTTCCAATTCCGTCAAAGACTGTTCAAACTTTTTAATCATTTCCTCCTGATCCTGCTCTCTCAGAGACTCGCCCGTGGGCCTCTCTCCTCCTTTCATTCCAAGAGGGAATCGGATTCCAAAAGTTTTTTCCTTTTCTCCCTTTGGATCAAACCATAGGGAAAATCCCTGCCTCATTAACTGGGCTCGGACCATAGGATTTTCTACAACCATGCAGACGTAGAGATAACTCTCATCATTAAACAAGCCTACTGAGATATTGCTATCTGTAAAATAATACTTTGCTCCCGGCCAATCATCACCAATCCCGTCCACTATAATCTCGCTATCCAGCCAATCGCTGTTTAGTTCAAGGTTCTCACACCCAACCTGAAAAATCGCAAATAAGAATAAAACAAACAATAAAACAGATGATTTTTCAAATAAACAAGATCTTAACAGCTTTAAATTTATTTTCACGATATCCTCCCTAATATATTTATCAGGACAAGCTCCTGATATCGTTGAAATAATAGAATGTATCGGCATTTTTGTATACATACTGCTTTTTCCATAAAATAGACTAAAATCCTATGCAGTTTTTATGCCAAGAATAACCAGGCAAAAACATTAGGGCTCCTGAATCTGTGTTGTCATAAAAAGAGTACATGTGTAGATTAAAAAAAGGGGCTTCAAGATATTAACGACTGTAACCGGCAGCTTCGGGAATGGATGGAGTTTGTAAATAGGGTCAGTATGTTTGTAAATAGGGTCAGACCTATGCAACTGACTCTAAACAAATAAGATCACTCCTTATTTTCCCGGAAATATGGCCTTAATTGAGAATTTTGGGCCGCAAAAACGTCTAATTAAGAGAGAAGAAAAATGGTCCGGGCAGGGATTGTCAAGCATCCATCAGAATGGGAATGTAACGGTTACCATGAACTCCAGAATATTCCGAAAAGAAAAAGGAAGAAACATATACTAACCGGGACGATTTCGACCCTAAAATTAGCCGATTAAGGCATAAAAAAGGAGGGAAATAAGAATTAATTTAAAATATATCAGTGATTTGCATAGGTCTGACCCTATTCCTCCCTATTCCCTACTATCTATTCCCATTCCTATTCCCCCCTTTCCATTATGATCTGATTTTGTAGGACATTTTCACAAGGAATAAATTGTCTTCTTCATCACTCTCCACAAAATACATAAACTTCTCTGAAGCAAAAATAGGCTTTATTTTTACTCGAGCAGTGCCCTGAAATTTGCCCTCTAAGGTAAAAACATCAACCAGAACTGGGGCCTCTTCGTCAGAAACATCTTCCCTTATTCTGAAAACAAATACATGCTGCTTTGAAAGCAGGACACAGTCAAAATAATTTTTCTCCCCAGGAATTATTTTTACGATTTTCCGAATTACACTCTTGGGCCATCCTCTTCTTTTTCCAATTTCATATATATCTTTAACAAAATATTGTTTTCCTTTCTTACTGATATTACCAGGTAGGATCTCTCTCTGAACAGTGCTTACCGTCTCTCCTTTCTCATTTAAAATAAGGATTTCATACCTGTCACTTACACCCACAGCGGAATACCTTCCAGAATGGGCAAATAGAAGAGAGGGAGCGTACTCATCAGGAGCATAATTAAACATTACCAGCCGGCCACTGCTATCTGGTACAGAAACCGAAAATGAGCCCCTTGATATTTTAAAAAATGTATTCACGACATTGTTCTCACTATCAACCACAACCTGTCTCTTATCCTCTGGTCTCCATATCCATAAATAGAAAAGTTCTTCCCCAATGTAGCCTAATCCAAGCCTGCCGTCTAAATGTATGCGATTTATAAAAGTACCATCCGCATTCAGAAAAGAGACATTAAAAAGATCATCAGCAACAACAATCTGTTCTTTAAGGGAATAAGTTATCTGGTTTGGCTGCTGAAAATCTCCAGGCCCCTGACCTTTCCTACCGAAGTAAAGGATTAATTTGCCATCCTTGGAAAATTTAAATACTTTATGTTCTTTCTTATCAAGCACATAAAAATTTGATCCATCATCTTCACAAACAGATGTGATAGAGGCAAACATAAGGTCTTTCCTTCCGATTTCCAGGACTTTGTTTAATTTTAGATCAAGTTCCTTTTCTGTATGTGAAAGTAGTGGGCTCAAAGCCAAGGGAATAAAAAGAAACAAAAAAACATATACTTTTAAGGCGGATTTGATCAAAATGATAATATCTCTGTTTCCCTGTTATCCACACAAACAGGAGAAGAGCTTATTCTTTTTTTTTAATTTTATTGATCCTGTGCTGCCGTCTTCTGTTTCCCAATAACCAGTCATTGTATCTCCTTCTACAGTCAAAGTTATGTACACTGTCATGGTACTTTCTCCGTCATAAATAGAAAAATTGAATGATAAATTGCTGTCTTTAAATTCGATATCCTCACACTCCGTCTCATCAAGCATGCCTAAAGAATCAGAAATTGTACCTGTATACTCTCCTTCTTTTTTTTCAACGACTAAGGTCAGCTCGTCCGTTCCCTGATCAGGGACCTCGGTTTCCCCCACCCAAGTGCCGCTTAGATCGATATCCTGACAAAAAGAAATTCCACAGGACAAGGAAAAAATAAAAATAATCAAGGCAAAGGTTGACGTAGTTTTTTTCATGTTCTCCTCCTTTTAATATTTTATAGGACTCGACCTTTAAAATACAATTTATATACTAATACGAAATTCTTACGAAAAAGTTTCATTCAGAAGTCTTCATAGACTATATATGTAGCAAGAAGATACTCTAAAACCTTTTGAGGACGTCTCTCTAATTGCATCAGCTCTTTCTAGTAAAATATCCTCAATTGGAGACATGATATCCATGAGCTTTTCTAAATACATGTATTGTATATTGATGTGCTCTCATAAAAGTAAACAGAAGTTTACATCTTCTAACTTCTGCCTAAAGCCTAGCTTAGCAGCTTACAGGGGAATACAAGGCAGCTAACCCTTTTGGTGTGTTTCTTAAATCACAATCTCTGCCATGGGCAGGGTATATCGTCAGTGTTATGTTGAACAGAAAAACGGTATCGTTGTGAAGCAGTTCGTCGGCTATGATAGATTTGAGGGACTGCGAGCCTATAAACAGCTTTTGGGGCTGTATCGAGCCCTGCGCCTTTACATTAATTTTTTACAGCCTTCTATGAAGCTTAGAGAGAAGCATCGGGAAAACAGCCGAGTTCTACGCACGCATGACTCGGCCCAAACTCCTTTTCAGCGCCTTCGTGCATACAATGTTTTATCCTCTGACATGACCGAAAAGATCAACTCCATTCATCAAGCGATCGACCCGGTTCACCTGCTAAAACAAATCGGGACACTACAGGATGCCCTGTGACGGCATGCTGTTCTTCCTCCCCCGGCAAAAAATTCAGATTGTGCAGATAATTCTGAAGTCTGCTTCAAGGGGATTTTTGATAACTCTGCTGAAACCGAAAACTCTAGTCATATCATGGATGATGTCTTTAAACCTGAAAACAGAACCAAACGCAAATACCGAAAAACGAAGAAAAAAAAATCCCGCATTGGTGGAGAACACGCCGTAATAATATGTGATAAAATATTGGCGGGGATTCCTGAGCCCGACAAAGCCTGACCCACTGTGGTATTCCACCGCGAATAGGGCGCAACGAAGCAGATGCAGTGAAATCAGCTCGCCCATAGAGTAAAAGATGTCGATTATGATTAAAAAGAGTTTAGTGAAGAAATTGATTCACTTAATTAATCTTGGAATAAATTATGCAAAAAGGCAGATATCATTTAAAATAAATAAAGGTATTGGCATTTTTCATGAATAATTCAGGTTAAATAAATATTCAAGCATGCTACGCCAAATCTAATTTTTAGCACTTGACAACTTACTTGATATTTTGATATTTAATTTCATGAAGGAGTTATAATGTCTAATAAAAAAGAAATGTCTGAAAGGCCTCAAGCCGCTAAAATGAAGAGAAGAGATGCGATGAAGCTTACCGCAGCCGTCGTAGCCTTCGGTTCAGTGCTTGGATTTACAGGTTTATCCGCTTCTCCATCAGGCCAGCTTCTCAAAAGAGATAGGTTTTATCTCAAATGGTGGATTAAAGGTCAGCAGAATTGCATACATTCTTTCCAGCTTCCAAACACCATTGTGAATGCGATAACCAAGGGGAACAAGATTTTGATCAAATTATATAGGAATGATTCTCAAGTCCAAACTCCTCCATTCAGTTGGGGTTAAAGGACTGAAAGAACTGAAAATTGCCCGATTCCAATCTACATCTACCTCTAGCGTTTGAACTGGACCGGGAAAGCCCATTTTCCTTCATTTGTAAAGCTTGCAGCAAATGTTGTTATCAAAAAGCTATCAAAGTCGCACCCTATGAGGCTCTGCGCCTATCCAGAAATCTGGGGATCACGACAACAGAATTTTTTGATACTTATACCGAAGGCGGAGGCACTTTTCTCAAGATCAAGCCCGACATGGCCTGCATTTTTCTCTCAAATCAAGGCTGTAGTGTTTATCCTGATCGGCCTCTTGTCTGTCGCCTTTATCCTCTTGGCGAAACCATAGACGCAGAAGGAAAAGAAAGATTTGGAAAGATGCCGCCCCACCCAGATTGTAGGGGGGTATACAACAAAGATAGCACGGTGGAGGACTATCTGAAGTCTCAGGAAGTAGCCCCCTACTTACGGATGGAAAAACGATATACAGCTCTTTATCACCAGATGGAAACCAAACTGACTCACCTCAAAAACGAGACAAATGGTTTTGAGCAAGTGAACCCAGATAACGTCGGAAATGCCACCGAAGTATCAGGACAAGCTTTGCATTCGCCCCTATTTGATATTGATGTAACCATAGAAAGCTATTGCAAAAAGCACGGGACCAAACCTCCAGTTAACCTAGAAGAGATGGTCACTCTTCATATCAAGTCTATTGAAGACTGGCTGAATAAGCTTTAACACAGAAATTAGAGGATAGTGTTTTTAAGGAGCAGCTTTACTTTTTTATTTTCTCGATTTCTTCCGTATGAGTTCCCGGCCTGAAATTCCGATTGTATAAGCAAGAGTAACTTTTTCCTTGGCAACAGCATAGTGATAAAGGCTTTCTGCGGGGGGCCATTCAATCTTTACTTTAAATCCTTTCTGTAATATTTTTTTGAGCTTGGATTGACAAAATGATCCATATGCGGGGTATCCTATGCCCCTTGTGTTTGCTGGATATTTTGTGCGGAAAGGATTGGAAAGCAGGACTGTTCCAGAGGTCAAAATGCTGCCCTGGTGCTGAGCGAGTGGGAAAGTATATGATAACCACCTCCTCCCCAAACTCAGCCTCAGCTAAATATGGCAGCTGAGGAAAGATCAGAATATATATGAAAATTAAGAGTTATTGATAATCAGTTCAGGGCAAAGTCTATCCAATAAAGGCTTTTTACAGGTGAATTCTAAAAGATTCTTACTTTCCTGCGGATTTCTTGTTGAAGTATATGTTTTTCCTAGGTATTATTGTTAATGTAGTTGCTTAGTAAGTGAAAGTTTAATGAAATTGAGGGAATATCATCATCAACATAAAAATCAAATTCTTATAGTTGCAACTCTTAAACAAGAAATTTTTCCTTAAAAATATAGATTTATGAGTTTTAAGGTCGCAGGGCTTTGACCAGGCTGGTTTTAAAAGAAGCTGACAATCTGTCCACAAAAGCTCAGCATTAGCTTAACATGGCGGCTCTGGTCGTTTTTTCAGTTTTACATCAGTCTCCACTGTAAAAAATTGATAATCTTTATAAAAAACATTCATCTCAGAATGGACCTTTTTTTTGCCATTTTTTCTAATATAGGCTTCCTCAATAAAATAATGACTGGGGAATCGGATTCCATTTTTTTCAAAACCAAAATCGGTTATTTGGATGAAGCGGGGTTTCCCATCGTATTCTTTGGCCAGTTGCTTGATCACTCCAGAACGGGTCATCATATCCTCATCCCATGAGATCCTTAGGATACTGAAATCCTTATCACTGACCCAGATTTTCCCGCTGAGTATTTTATGAGAAAGCCAAGATGTGGGAATAACTTCAATGATTAGAGCTTTTTCTCCATTGAGAAGCTCTGATCCAACCAATTTATAATTAAAATAGGGCTGCCTGTCTTCAGCCAGAAGATTATTCGGACCGAACATAACATTTCTATATTGAAACATCTTAGTATCAACGCTTTTAACCTCTTTTTTTTTCGAATCCCATTTTCTTCCAACAATATTCTTTTTTCTTCCTTCTGCTTGCCCTTACGGATCAATTGGTAATCATAGAGTAATTCATGTTTTTGCCCTATCATCATTTTCGCTAATTTATTGGTTGGGTTAAAACGCTGAACATTATATTTCTCTGAGATTTCCTCCTTACACACAAAATACAAGGCAACCTGGTTCAATCTCTCACAGTATTCTTTTGTCTTTTTCAAAATTTGTGTTATCTTCATCTGGTCATTTGGTTCTAAGTTCTCTTGAGAAAAAATCAAGGGAGTAAAGACGAAAAGGACCGTTGATAAAAATATTCTTACAGACTTCATTGCTATTATTCTTTTGCTGATATTACATACTCAATTTAACATAAATATTTTTATCTCTCAAGAAAAAAATCCATAAAAGCTTGCATTAACTAGTATCTTGTATTACAATGTATTAGGTTAAAATGGAAAATAAAATAAAACAACTACGAAAAGGAATCTTGGAGCTGGCCATCTTAGGATCTCTTGAGAATGAAAGTCTATATGGTTTTTCTCTGATTAAAAAACTGGCCAGCTATCAAGATATCAACCTGACTGAAGGCACCATATATCCTATTCTCAGCCGTTTGTCCAAGGAAGGACTGGTAAAGTCAGAGTGGCGGGAATCCCATCAAGGGCCTCCTCGCAAGTACTATTCCTTGAGCCAGGCGGGACAAAAAGCGTATCAGATTCTCTCTGAGGAATTTAAGCGGCTGAGTGGCCTGGTTTATCAGTCCTCTCAGCCGTCACCCGAGATCATGGATGGGAAAAAAGAAAAGACCATTTCCATAAAAAAGGGGAGTAAAAATGGCCAATAATTTCAGCGAAACAGTTCAAAAAATTGTGAATAATTATCTAGACCGGTTAAAGTCTCATCTCAAAGGGCTTCCAGAACCGGATCGTAAAGAATTGGTTAAAGAGGTCTATTCCCACATTTATGAATCGTATGCCCAGGATCCCTCCGAGGATGGGGTTGAGCGAATTTTTAATGTTTTGAGTCGTCTGGGAGAGCCCCATGAGGTGGTTGCCTCACGTGTATCTACTTCGATGGTAGACATGGGGAAAAAACGGAAACTCCCATTTTATATCTTGGCTGGTGTAATGATCGGTCTCTTCGGGCTGCCTCTTGGTGTAGGGGTATTCAGTTTGTTTCTGGGACTTGCCGTCACTCTTTTTGCCCTGGTTATATGTTATTACGCTATGGCGGTCAGTTTTGTATTGGGCGGATGGGCGACAATGATTGTGAGCATCATCCGGCTTTTTTATCAAGATTTTCTCCTTGATTATGTTCAAGGTTTTGAGAAATTATTTGATTACCCTACAGGTGAGATATTAACAATAGCATCCTCTTTGGTCCTTCTTGCTATCGGAATACTTATGTTATGGGCGAGCAAGCATATTCTACGGGGATTTAAGTTTTTAATTTTACTGCCGTTTGAAAAAATCAAAAAGGCGCGGGAGCACAGAAAGTAAAAGGTTATCTGTATTTTAGATAAAATTGATGTCGGCCTCTTTCAGGGGAAAGCAAAGCATATTTCTGTCTGGGCCGGATTCTGCCGACCTTTCCATTATTTAATAATAAAGAATTTTGTCTGGCGGCCGTCGATGAATTTACATCCGTCTTTTTTTGTATAAACTCCGCCTTCTTCAAGTCCCATGCGGACTGATTGGTCATCCCATTCAGGTACTTCATAGATATTGTTCATTTCAATGGCGTAACAGGTATTGTAATAAAGCGGGTAGTCTCCCCGTACCGGCACACCATCCTGTCTATTCCAGAGAGGCCCACAACAAATCCGGCTGCATGTCCGTGAATACCGAGAGGGTGGCAGTAAACAGACGGATTTAAACCTTCAGCCTTTGCTTTTTGCAGAGACAATTTTAATACTTTGTTTCCTGCCCTGCCAAACTTGTGCTCAGCCATGACGATGTCCTGCAGTCTGTTCCCCAGCCTTAAAGCTTCCTTTAAACCTTTAGGAGCGTCCTCTTCCCCTATTTTGCACACATAAGCATTTTGCTGGGTATCGGTGCAGAGCCCTAAATAGACGATGCCTATGTCGCAGTGGAGAAGGTTTCCGCGTCTTATAACTGTGTTTTTGTCCGGGTATTTAGCTGCTTCTTCTTTTGAACGTTGAATGGAAACAGAAGGCTGGAACCAAGTTTCTACGCCCAGGTCAGTATATTTTTGTCTTATCCACCAGACGACCTCCTCGGTAGTTGTGATATCAGGAATGATGACTCTGTTTGAGAAAAATTCGCCAATAATGTCATGGGCAATGCCGCAGATATGCCGGTAAATGCTTAATTCCCTGGGACTGCGGGTTTCAAGCCATCCCACACACAGGTTTTCTGCAGACAGCCTTTTTGAGTATTCAGGTCCCAGGGCTTTGACCAGGCTGGCTTTAAAAGAAGCTGAATACTAGTGTTTCCCAATTCAATATTACGACGTTCAATTTCGACAAGCCCATTTTTCTTTATTAATTCTTGCAGGCCTCCTTGATTTATAAAAGAGAAGTTGTCATTTTATCCTCTGAAAGTAAACAGCAGTTTACATCTTCTAACTTCTACCTAAAGCCTAGCTTAGCTGCTTACAGGGGAATACAAGGCAGCTAACCCTTTTGGCGTGTTTCTTGAATCACAATCTCTGCCATGAGCAGGGTATATAGTCAGCGTCATCCGGAGAGGACGGTGTTTTACCGTGTGCTTTTCCATCACATTGACAGCTTCCTTAAGGTTTATGAGTCAAGATTTGAGCGTGAGTATGGTTATCTCCGTCCCATTATTGAGGAAGTGGTGGACAAATATCTGGACTGCGGCAATCCTAAGTGTGGATTCGCGCGGATAAAGTGTTCTGATTATGGGAGAGAAAAATTACTGATGTTTTCCTGCAAGACCCGCGGATTCTGCCCCTCTTGTCATGCCAAGCGTCGTGAGGAATGGAGTGAGTGGATGATTCTCTATTTCTTGCGGACTTCTTTTTGACAGTATATGTTTTTTCTATGTATTATTGTTGATGAAGCAGCTCAGAAGGTGAAAATTTGATGAAATTGAGGGGAGATTTTTATGAACAAAAGAAGAAATTTCTATCGTGTTTCGCGACCCTAGGTTGAAATATGATAATCTGTGGGTACTGGACCGCAAATGAATCGCTTATAAAAAGTGAGAAGACAGCACAAATAAGACAAGGAGCAATAAAATGAAAAGGAGTATTATATTTATTGTAGTATTGTCTATTATCATTTTTTCCACCCAACAAACTGTTTCCGCTTCAATTGATGACATTGTAAAAAAGTTTCCCAAAGGGTCCCTATACATAGCCGGACTGATTGGAATTAATTCATATGCAGCCACTGATGAGCCTTTCGATGCCATGCCTTTTCCCCTGGGTACCGGTTTTGAAGCTTATATTGCGGATAATATAGCTATAGGCAGCATGTTTATGTTTGATAAATGGAGTGACTACTTAGGAGTTTATGGAGGGAAATGGACTCTGCAGATATTCAAGCCGTCATTATATATCACCTATAATTTTAAAGAAGTGAAAGGGCTGAGCTTTTTTGCCGGAGCCAACCTTGGTTATAATATTTTTTCTATCAGCAACGAATTGGGAAATGATTATGAAGGCGATCTGAAGAGTGGACCTTTTTTTGCGCCTTACATAGGCACACATCTTTATTTCCGGGAGAATCTATCTGGTTTTTTTAGCAGACTCTTTGTTACTTTAAAAATGAATTGGTCTGTGGTTGACGATTTTACCAGTATATGCGGAACTGTAGGCATTACATACAGATTTAAATAATAACTGGCGACCTTCTCCACTACTCATAACTAAGACTTAGAACCGTATCAGATAGAGCGACCCGGACAGCGTGCCAGTTCACGATCAGCCCTGCGATCAAAAGAGACAAGAGAGCAGCGAGGACAAACATCCATAATCCTATATCGATACGGTAAGCGAAACCATCCAGCTTTTTTCTGGCTTAAATAAAAACGATCGGCCAGGATATGAGATTGGCAACAAACACCCATTTCAGGATATCCCGGGAGAAAAGGAAAACAATATCGGATACTCCCGTTCCTAATACTTCACAAATACCGGTTTCCTTCCTAAGTGTGGATTCGCGCGGATAAGGTGTTCTGATTGTGGGACAGAAAAATTACTGATGTTTTCCTGCAAAACACGCGGTTTCTGTCCGTCTTGTCATGCCAAGAGACGTGAGGAATGGGGTGAGTGGATGATTCTCTATTTCTTGCGGACTTCTTGTTGACTGTATATGTTTGTTCTGTGTATTATTGCTGATGCAGCAGCTCAGAAGGTGGAAATTTGATGAAATTTAGAGAAAATCGTCATGAACAAAAAAAAATTCCTATCGTGCAAATGCTGATTATCCTGAGGCCTGTAGGAATGAAATCGGGATTGAATTTTTAAAACATATACCTACCTCATGGATGGAAGGGTAAATGATTCTTTATATGTTCAATTGTCTAACCACGTTTCTTTGGAAAATATCACTTGATTAAATCGAATTAAACGTTTAATTTTTTATATTATTTGTCCAACGTATATTGACAATGATCACAGTCAAAGAATGTTTTTAGATGTTCATTTCGCCCTTGGAACTTGAATTCGCGAATCAAGAAAGGAGGATAACCATGCTTAAATCAATTCATGTTTCCGTAATTTTAATCCTCACGGTTTTAGTCGTGATGACAAACTGTACGCGAACAACTGATCATGAAACGAAAAGAAATTATAATGGCCCATATACTGGCCATTATCTGAATCGAGTCGCTTTTCCCATCGGCGGTATGGGTGCCGGCATGATTTGCCTGGAAGGTACGGGTGCCATCTCTCATGTTTCATTGAGAAATCAACCCGATATCTTTAAAGAACCCTGTTCTTTTGCAGCCATAAGCATTAAAGGTGCTGATTATGGCGCCAAGGTTTTAGAGGGTCCCGTACCTGCTTGGAAAGTCTTTGGATCTCCGGGCACGGGCAATGGCGCCTCCGGCTCCAGTTATGGTTTGCCTCGATTCGAAAATGCAGAGTTTATTGCCAGGTTCCCATTCGGAACTGTTGTGCTCGCGGATGAGGATATTCCATTGGATATTAAAATTACAGGATGGAGCCCTTTTATCCCCGGAGAGGCTAACAATTCCAGCCTGCCCGTGGGTTCTTTAGAGTACCATTTTAAAAATAATGCCAATACAACGATTGAGGCCGTTTTTTCATATAATACCAAAAACTTCATGGCCATCGGTAGAGAAGGCAATACCATTAAATCCACTAAAAATGGTTTCATTCTCTGGCAGGATAGCAGTAAAGAGAATCCACACAACGCCGGTGGCTTTGCAGCCTTTTTGGACGATGATAACACTGTTGTCGACCACTGCTGGTTCAAGGGAGGATGGTGGGATGCTGTTACTTTGACATGGAAAAATATTAAAGAGGGTATTCTGCTGGACAATCCTCCAGTCGAAGGGCCATGTCCTGGTGCTTCTCTTTTTCTTCCTATCACTTTGAAGTCAGGTGAAGAAAAAATTGTTCGACTCATGTTTGCCTGGTATGTGCCGAAAACGAATCTGCGAACGGGTCAAGATCTTGAAACCGGAACTGCTTGTAGTTGTGAAAAATATCATTCACCCTGGTATGCCTCACATTTTAAAAATATCAATGAAGTGGCCTATTATTGGCGGTTGAAATATCAAGAGTTATATGAGAAGACAAAATTATTCAGCGATGCTTTTTATGACACATCCCTTCCCGATGAGGTTGTGGAAGCGGTTGCCGCCAATTTGACCATCTTGAAATCGCCCACTGTTCAACGACAGACCGATGGACGCCTATGGTGCTGGGAAGGCTGTTCTGATTCGCGGGGATGCTGTGCGGGTTCCTGTACCCATGTCTGGAATTATGCCCAGGCGATTCCTCATCTCTTTCCAGATCTGGAGAGGACTTTGCGGGAAACAGAATTCTTTGTCAGTCAGGATGAAAGAGGTCATCAGGTATTTCGTACAGGATTTCCGATTCGCCCAGTCCAACATACTTTTCATGCCGCTTCGGACGGCCAGCTCGGCGGAATAATGAAAGTCTATCGCGAATGGCGTATTTCTGGTGATGACGATTGGTTAAAAAAGATGTGGCCAAAGGTGAAACAGAGTCTCGCATACTGCATCAATACCTGGGATCCTCGGGGCAGAGGTGTCCTGGAAGAACCTCATCATAATACGTATGATATCGAGTATTGGGGGCCCGATGGCCACTGTTCCAGTTTTTATTTAGGCGCCTTAACCGCAGCCATTAAAATGGGCGATGCGTTAAAAGACGATGTGACTCAGTATCGAGATCTCCTTACAAAAGGAATACAATTTTTCGAGACAGAGCTTTATGATGGAGAGTATTTCTACCAAAAAATTACGACAAAAGGGCTGAATGCGGAATTCAAACCTCTGGATGCTTCTTCAAATGGAAAAGGTTACAGTGATATTGTAGAGATGCTGAACAAGGAGGGTCCCAAATATCAGTATGGTACGGGATGTCTATCCGATGGCATACTGGGTTTATGGATGGCCCGTGTCTGTGGATTGGATGAGATTATTGATACTGAGAAAGTGAAAAGTAATTTGAATGCCATTCATAAATATAACCTTAAGTATGACCTAACTGATCACAGTAACCCGCAAAGACCGGCCTTTGCAGTCGGGAAGGATGGCGGCCTTCTGCTCTGTACATGGCCTAAAGGGGGTGCGCTTTCCATCCCATTTGTCTATAGCAATGAAGTATGGACCGGCATCGAATACCAGGTTGCTTCCCATCTCATGTTCGAGGGGATGGTATCGAAAGGGCTGGATATCGTGAGGGTATGCCGTGATCGATATGATGGAACCATTCGTAATCCCTTTAATGAATATGAATGCGGCCACTGGTATGCACGTGCACTGTCGAGTTATGGCTTGATTCAGGGGCTTACTGGAGTCAGGTATGATGCGGTTGAAAAAACATTATATATTGATTCGAATGTAGGCAATAACTTCCGTTCATTCCTGGCAACCGCAAGTGGTTTTGGCACAGTTGGCTTGAAAAATGGGAAACCATTCATCGAAATGAAAATGGGAAATCTCGATGTGAAACATGTCATGGTTTCAGGTAAAGAAATGAGCTTGTAAGGCAATCAATTGAGGTATATATTTTTGGATTCTCAATACTCGTAGAAAGTGTTTCAAAAGACTTAGCTATACAACTATTATTTTCTGAGATAGATCGAACATTACGACCAGAGTAATAACAAAAAGGAGGAAAATAAATGAAAAGATTCATGCTTGTCATTGGTTCCATTCTCTCCTTGGTTTCCCTGGCGGCTATCTTTTATGCCGAGGATTCAAAGTTTAATGGGCTGTATGTAAACATGGGGAATTTAGCCCGATTATCCCATGCCAAAACACGTTCGATCAGCCCTGAAAATTTTACCGGAGAGAAGGGGAAAGGAGGAATGTCCATCGATGGTCCGGCGGCCAAGGCTGCCCGGGATTTGGGGCAAGGATGGAAGGTGTCGCCTTATGTTAGAATTCAACCCGGACAGAAATTTGTTCTGGCAGAGATTGAAGGATCCGGCGCCATTCAACAGATCTGGATGACTCCCACGGATAACTGGCGGTATTCTATCCTGCGGTTTTACTGGGATGGAGAAAAAGAGCCTTCGGTGGAAGTTCCGGTGGGTGATTTCTTCGCCTGCGGTTGGGGAAAATACGCACAGGTGAGTTCGCTGGCTGTGTGCGTCAATCCCGGGAGTGCGTTCAATTGTTATTGGCTCATGCCTTTCAGGAAAAGCTGTAAGATCACCATGGAGAACCTGGATGAGAAGAGAATGACTCTTTATTATCAGATAAACTATACTCTTACGGATGTGCCCGATGATGCAGCCTACTTCCATGCCCAGTTCCGGAGAACAAATCCTCTGCCTTATAAATCCGTCTATACAATCCTGGATGGCGTCAAAGGATGGGGCCATTACGTGGGAACCTATATGTGCTGGGGATCCAACAACACCGATTGGTGGGGAGAAGGCGAGATTAAATTTTACATCGACGGCGACAGTGATTTCCCTACTATGTGCGGAACAGGTACGGAGGACTATTTTTGCGGCTCTTATGGCTTTGAGGTAGACAATCAATACAGAGAATTCACGACTCCCTATGTGGGAATGCCTCAGGTTCTGAGGCCGGACGGATTTATGAATTCTCAACTCCGCTTTGGGTTGTACCGCTGGCACATCATGGATCCGGTCCGGTTTGAAAAAGATTTGAGAGTAACCATTCAAGCTTTAGGTTGGCGTTCAGGAGGCAGGTATTTGCCTCTGCAAGATGATATTTCTTCAGTTGCTTTCTGGTATCAGCAGGAACCTCATGCCCCCTTCCCTAAATTACCAGATAAGGATTATTTAGAAATAAGATGAGGCAATTTGTAAAATAAAGGCAAATCTTTCCTATCGAGCTATAACCCGGGCCTGTTCTGTAAGCAAAGATACTGTAAGAGACTATCTGTGCAGGGCATCGTAAGTGGGTTTGAGCTGGCCTTTGCCAGAAGAGCTTTCTGAGGAGGCTCTGCAAATAATTGTTTTAGGTTAAGCATAATTACTAATCTAATCTCTTTTCCTGTAAAGAGAAGTTGTCATTTTATCCTATGAAAGTAAACAGCAGTTTACATCTTCTAACTTCTGCCTAAAGCCTAGCTTAGCTGCTAACAGGGGAATACAAGGCAGCTAACCCTTTTGGCGTGTTTCTTGAATCACAATCCCTGCCATGGGCAGGGTATATCGTTAGAGACATCCGGAGAGGACGGTATTAAAATTCTCTATTTCTTGCGGACTTCTTGTTGACTGGATATGTTTGTTCTGTGTATTATTGTTGATGCAGCAGCTCAGAAGGTGGAAAATTGATGAAATTGAGTAGAAATCAAGCAACCCCAAAAAGCAAATTCCCATGTTTCTGAAACTTTAATATTAGGAGGTTCTATTATGAGTAGAAAATTAATTTTGGTATCACTTGCGATCGTTTGTCTATTTTTTCAATTTGGGTTTAAAACTGATGCAACTGCAACTGATCAGTCGCTTGTCTCTTTCTATTCCGGAGCATTACTTGTAGAGAAATCCCCAGAATACAGCTCTAAATGGGGTAATATTTGGATTATGGACGAAAATCCGCGAACTGGCTGGTGTTGTCCTAGCGGTAAGATTTTGAATAATGTGTTAGTTATTGAACTTGCTGAGAAAAGTGTGTTTGATCGTCTGGAGTTTGATACGGGCCATGTAGACAAAAAGGGGCGTGGCGCAAAGGACATTATTATTGAACTTTCGGATGATGGTCCCACAGAAGGGTTTATGAAAATTGCGAGCGTGTCGCTTGTTGATCAGGAGGACAAACAGAGCTTTCCGGTGACAGTTGATAAATCTGGAAAGTGGCTTCGGCTGACTATCCAGAATAATCACGGTTCCAGCGAATATACAGAGCTCATGGACTTTCGTGCCTACGGAAAACAATTGACGAAGATGCCATTACCCGATGTTTCTGGGACCTATAAGACTAACTATAATGACTTTCATCTCCGACAGCAGGGAACATCAGTTACCGGATGTTATGAATACGATCAAGGCTTATTAAACGGGGGCATTGAAGATCGTATCATGAAATTTACCTGGAGGGAACCAGGCCAGAAAGGTCCGGCCGTCATGATATTCACCTCCGATGGAGAAAAGTTTTTTGGTCTTTGGTGGTATGAAGGAAAGGAAGATTCACAAGGCGGAACATGGAACGGAACAAAAACATCTCAAGATGTTGGCGGCTGTTCTCATTGGGCAGGTGGGGTACAGGAACAAATAACCGAGGAGCTTTTAGAATTCGGGAGAGTAAGGCTTTACGGAATTAATTTTGATTATGATTCAGATATCATTCGGGATGAATCAAAGCCGACTCTGGATAAAATCGTCGCCATGCTCAAGTCTGAACAGGCTATGCATTTGATTATTGAAGGACACACCGACTCAGACGGATCTACCGGCCACAATCAAGTTCTTTCCCAGCAACGCGCGGAATCAGTTAAGTTATATGTAGTTTCCGCAGGTATTTCTTCCTCTCGACTTTTTACAAAAGGCTATGGTGAGTCCACACCAGTCGCGCCCAACACAACTGCTGCCTGGAAAGCCCAGAATCGGCGTGTGGAATTGGTGGTTAAAAAGTAAAAAAATGCCGTTTATTGAAATAAAGCGTAAAGTCAGGCTAGATATTCCGATGTCTGCTTTAAGACAAAAATATTATCCAATATTCGATCAATTGGAAAAATACCCAAGACGGTAGATGACTTTATAATCTTTGTTTTTCACTTTGATTTCGATCTTTTTAAATTTTCCGTCTCCCGCGTAATCCTTTGGAGAATAATAAACAAGGTAGTAATTCTCAGAAGCATGCAAGGCATTTTTAAATAATACAACCGGATTGGAAGAACTCTCCGCATATCCTCCGGTGGCTCTGGCAATCTCTATAAGAATGTTAAACGTCTCCTGTGCATACTCTTCCATACGGAGCCCTGGAATTTGTGCCACAGGAGTTGAAACATGCAGGAAATGAACTGAAGTCGAAGTGTCTGAAAAAGCCTGAGTTATTTTCTTGACATCTAAATATGTTTCTCTCTTATTATAATCCAAAACACTTGTTAAACTCTGCACAACATAGGAATCTCTCTCAAAACTATTAATAAAATCAACCAATAGTGTTGGATCAATCTGCGGGATAAGTTTTTTCTCATAAAAAATAAAAACATAATTTTGTCTATCCTGAGTTTTTAAATAGTTTGCAAAGTCTATTAACCTCAATTCATCTGCCTGGCGGTACGTTTGTAACCTGGACATGAGGCCCGCATATTCTACGAGCTTTTGACCTGCGTCTCTCAAATCAACATCCCCGGCATCTTGTTCCCCTGTAGCCTGTTGTATAAGCGATTTCATTTCATTACTTAATTGTTCGCAATCTCTCACTATATACCTGAATTCGGCACTCCCGGCCAAAGCGTCCGGTCTCAATAATCCTTTGATTTCTTCTAAAATATCTTGTTTTGATTTCACTTTTTTTGATTCATCTGTTAACCTGTATGTTTTCATGGGAGTGATGATTATGAGATTATCGTCAGGCAAAAAGATCTCTTCCATAAAATACTTCATTGCTTCCTGAAGCCTGCGAGAATATTCATTAACCTCAAAGAAGAGATAAAAGGTTCTCGAAGTTTGAGGTCTAAACTTTTTCTTTTCATCGCTTCTTTCCACACTTTTCTTTTTTATGAGGTAAACAGCTTCTATTTTCTGCTTGATTCCCTCCTCAAAGAGTTCAAAATCCTTTATACTCAAATCGTTTATAAAGGTATTTCCTTTGTATACCCTGACAGGAACTTCCACGTTGATAACAAGAGATTGTTCGATAAAGCTTTGCTGAGGAAAAGAGGCATAGCTGAAAATTGCTATACACATAAAGAGAAATATTTTCTTTATTCGGGGCCGAAAACTTTTAAAGCCACTATTGACTGTAAATAAATTCATTATTTTTGCTCCTATAACATATAAAACATCCCTACCCTGAAATGTTACTTAGAGAACAGTTCATTTTCATGGTTCGTGAGTGTGCTTGCCCATGATAAATTCATAAAAATTTTCGATGTTCTGGTTAATTTCAACGTTTTTTCAATAATCAGTATAAAGCTTTCTTCTATATATGTTAATAGTAAGATGTGATATCCTGGGTGGAGGAGTGAACGCTTTGGGTGGAAGGCCTCTTTATCAATTTCAGTCAGCAAACCCGGTTTTTATTAAAATTTATTGCGATCTTTTTGGGAATCGTATTCTCACTTAACCAGATTTTTCCATAGAGGACGGTATTGAAATTCTCTATTTCTTCCGGACTTCTCGTTGACTTGATATGTTTGTTCTGTGTAGTATTGTTGATGCAACAGCTCAAAGTGTTAAAATTGAACAAAAATGAGCAGAAATCAAAGCATTCACAAAAAGCAAATTTCTATGTTACCTCGTCACAATTTTTGCTGACTCTGCTAATCGTTACTTGGGCACTATTTATAATGACGCATGGTTGAAGGGAAAAGGAATTGTTTAAATTCTTTTAAAGCTGGATAAAAAAAATCCCCCTTGCTCTGAGGAGCAAGAGGGATAATTTTTTAGTTGTTCTTAGCTTTTACTTTTTGATTTCTTCTTTCTTGACTTCTTCTTTGCAATTTGCAGCTTTCTGCTTACACATCTCTTTCATTTTGGCTACACCTTCCTGAATTTTCTTCACAACATCTGCATTCTTTGAAGTAATCTTCACAGCAACTCCATCTTCTAAATTTTCAACATTCACTTCAATATCCTTGGAGCCCATTAAGCCCATCATGGGGCAGCAGGCTTTTTCTTCACCTTTCTTGTGCATTTTCATTTGCATTATTTTACTGTGCATTTTCTCTTCACCATGCATATGCTTCTTAGCCATCATTTTCTTCTCTAATTTCATCTCTTCTTTTTTCTGAGTATATTTTTCTGGATCCTTCACGAACGCTTCTTTACACTTCTCACAATAGAAGTAGTATGTTTCTCCTTTGTATTCGAAGGTCGCTTTTGCTTCTGATTTCTTGATTTCCTTTCCACTGACAGGACAAGTGACTGTTTCATCAGCTTGCTGCTGGGCAACTCCAGATAAAACAACCGCGAACGAAATAGCCAAAAACAAAGCTAAAACTTTTGAATTTTTCATCATTCATAAACCTCCTTAAATTTAGGAATATATATTCTTGCTTAAACGATAAACATTATCAAGAGTTTATAGTACCTATGTCATTTAAAAATTAAAAGTGCACTGTTTTTTAATGATTTAAAATTTAAGCTCTCCGGAGTCCCAATACGAGAGACAGTACAATTACAGGCGCAGTACTCATCACCGGAACTATGGGACAGAATGGTTCTGGTAGTGGTTGAGGCCTTTGGAGGATCAAACCGATGACGCTCACGGATGCTTTGGGGAAACTCAAAGCCATAGGGCAGCCTGTTTTCCGGACCGCCGACGTCATGGCTGCACTCGACGTACGAAAATCCCATGCAAGCAAGCTTCTTGCACGCTTGGCTCAGCATGAACATGTCCTACGGCTCAAGAGAGGGCTTTGGACATTGGCTGAGGGCTTTGAGCCATTGGCGCTCGTCCCTCATGTGACGGCCCCATTCCCAAGTTATGTGTCCTTTCCCTTCGACTTTCCTACTTTATCTTACGATCAATTTCCCCTTCAGCATCCCCATCCCGCAGGTGAAGACATATTCTCCTTCTTTCTCAGGAGTGAACTCGACCGCCGTTGTCTGATAGGCGGGCAGCGGTTTCCGTATATTGAAATCACTGAAAACGATGGTGTCGGAACAGTCAGCTGTTTCATTTCTGTAAAAGTTCAGGCGGACGGGGGCCCCTTTTTTGACAATGAGGACATCGGGATCGTATCCTCCCTTCACGGTGATCTTGATCTCCTGAACTCCTCCCTCCTGAACCGAAACGGCTGTCTCCCTTCTCTTCGTGAAGAAGAAATACAAGTTCACCAGCACAATGAGGGCGACTCCGAAAACCGTGACTATCAACTTTGCCGTCATGATCAGCCTCCTATGCGATAAGCTTGGTCCGTCCCAACCTGAGGGAATTGGAGACGACCGAAACAGAACTGAAGGCCATCGCCGCCGAGGCGAATATCGGATTCAAAAGAATTCCGAAAAATGGAAACAAGACTCCGGCCGCGACCGGGATGCCCACCGTATTGTAGAAAAAGGCCCAGAATAGATTCTGTTTGATCACGCGAATCGTTTTTTTACTCAACTCAATGGCCAAGACCACGCCATTCAAGTCCCCCTTGATCAGAGTGATATCCGAGGCCTCCATGGCCACATCCGTGCCAGAACCTATAGCAATGCCTACATCGGCCTGAGCCAGAGCCGGAGCATCGTTGATTCCGTCGCCCACCATGGCCACTTTTTTCCCAGCGGATTGAAGCTTTTTTATTTCAAGAACTTTGTCTTCAGGGGGAACTTCGGAGAGAACATGCTCAATGCCTGCCTTTTTGGCGATGGCTTCCGCGGTTTTCCTGTTGTCACCGGTGAGCATGATTACGTCCAGTCCCATCTTTTTCAGCTTTCCGACCGCGGCGACCGAGCTTTCTTTCAGAGTATCGGCGACGGCAATAAGTCCCGCTGCCTTCCCGTCAAGAGAGACATAAATCGGGGTCTTCCCTTCGGCGGCGATGGCTTCCGCCTTGGACGCCAATGTATCGACGGAAATCCGTCGATTGTCCATAAGCTTCCTGTTCCCGAGCAGGACTGCCTTTCCGTCCACAAGGGCTTCGATCCCGTGTCCCTCGATAGCCTGAAAGTCCGCAGAGCCACCGGATTCGATCTTCCTTTCCGACGCTTTTCTGATGATTGCTTCACCAAGAGGATGCTCGGAAGCCTTTTCGGCACCGGAGGCAAATCTCAGGATATCATCTTCTGAAAAAGAGCCCGAAACGATAAGATCCGTGACCTCCGGCTCGCCTTTAGTCAAGGTGCCCGTTTTGTCAAAAACAATCGCATTCAGGCGGTGTGCCGTTTCCAGGCTTTCTCCTCCCTTGATCAGAATTCCGCTTTCGGCCCCTCGTCCGGTTCCGACCATCACCGCCGTCGGTGTGGCCAGGCCCAGGGCACATGGGCAGGCGATGATCATCACGGCCACGAAATTCAGCAGGGCGAAAGTCAGAGCCGGTTTGGGTCCGAAATTAAACCAGACCACAAAAGTGAGAATGGCGATGGAAATGACGATAGGCACGAAATAGCCGGCAATAACATCGGCCAATCTCTGGATCGGGGCTTTCGAGCCCTGCGCGTCCCGGACCAGCTTGATGATCTGTGCCAGTGCGGTATCTTTGCCGACCTTGGTAGTCCTGAACGTGAAGCTCCCCATCTTATTCATGGTGGCGCCGATGACATTGTCTCCTTTTTCCTTTTTGACAGGCAGGCTTTCCCCCGTAATCATGGACTCATCCACGCTGGACTTCCCGTCTATTATGGTTCCGTCAACCGGGATTCTTTCTCCGGGCCGGACGAGGATCTCATCTCCGACCAGAACCTCCTCAACAGGGAGTTCCATTTCCTTTCCTTCTCTGTAGACATGAGCGGTTTTCGGCTGCAGGCCGATGAGTTTCTTGATGGCATCCGAAGTTCTCCCTTTCGCCTGGGCTTCGAACAGCCGCCCCAGAAGGATGAGGACGATAATTATGGCCGACGTGTCGAAAAAGACCCGAGGTTCAATCCCGCCTGATGTGAAAAATGAAGGAAAAGCGGTGGCGGCCACACTGTACAGGTAGGCGGCCGATGTCCCGACGGCGATCAAAGTATCCATATTGGCATTCCTGTGGCGGAACGCTCCCCAGGCCCCCCTGTAAAACTGCCAGCCTATCCAGAACTGCACGGGAGTCGCCAGTATCCAGAGAACAAAGAAATTGTTCAAAAGATCGGGAATCCAGGGGAACCATTCGGGCATGCTCCCCAGAAATATGAAAATTCCGAGGACCAGTCCGGCGAAAAATTTGATCCTGAGCTGTTTTTCTTCTTTGGCACGGACAATTCCCTCGACATCCTCGAGTCTTGCCTCAGGCGGGACATCGAGAATTTTGTATCCCGTCCCTTCGATTGTTTTTGTGATTTCACCGAGGCTGATCTCAGAGGGGATATATTCGACATGAGCTTTCTCCGTGGCCAGGTTGACAGCCGCCTTGGTAATCCCCTTCTTTTGAAGAAGGGCTTTCTCAATTGCGGTGACACAGGAGGCACATTTCATCCCTTGCACCGGGATTTCAACGGATGCGGTTCCCACATCGTAGCCGCTCTTCTTGACCGTCGAAATCAACTCTTTGACGTTGACTATCCGGGGCTTATAGAAAACGGTGGCTTTGGACGTCGCGAAATTGACATTGGCTTTTTCGACGCCCTGGAGATGGGAAAGGCCTTTCTGTATCGTCGACGCACAGCTGGCACAGCTCATCCCGACGATAGGAATGTCAATTCTCTCTCCCGTCTCTCCCCCCTCCGCTTCCGTTTCTGTTTCTGTGTCGATTCCGGTCGCCCGATCGCTATGCCCGGGCTTCACTGCTGCCAGTTTTTCCTCACGGAGATATTTTTCTGGATTTTCATCAAAGGTTTTCTTGCACCCGGTGGAGCAGAAATAATACGTTTTACCTTTGTAGACCGAAACTCCCGCCGCCTCATCTTCCTTGACGGTCATTCCGCAGATCGGATCGATAGACATGGCTTGCCTCCTTATTAAGAATGAGACTCAAATGTTTTCGACCACCTTCTTCATCTTTTCCTGGACTTGGACGGCAATCTCGCCAAGACTTGGGTTCTCAATAGCCCGCATGGAAGCGATGGGATCGACAAAATAATAAGACATGATTTCCTCCTCAGTATTTCCTGAATTTCTTCAAGACAGTGATAACTTCATCGATCTTTTTCTGTCTGTCATTCCTGTTTCCCTTGTCGAAAGACTGACGGACACAGCCCTTCAGGTGCCTGTCCATGATGTTTTCCTCGACACTTTTGATCGCCCCGACAATGGAAGAGAGCTGAGTCAGGATATCGATGCAGTACCTTCCGTCCTGAATCATCTTTTGAACTCCGCGGACTTGGCCTTCGATCTTCTTCAGACGTAAGATCTCTTCTTTATGCATCGTGATGTTTTGTTGCATGTTTTCCTCCATTCCGGCCTGTGATTCACTTGATTTATTCACTATTAAATCCATGGGTTTTATAGCTTCCAAAAAAAATATAGCATACCCCCCTAAGGTATGTCAAGGGATTATTCAGCACCCGGCCCCCCTGAGTCCGGCCCAAGAATTTTGGGCCGCCAAAATGTCTAATTAAGAGAGAAGAAAAATGGTCCGGGCAGCGATTGTCAAGCATCCATCAGAATGGGAATGCAGCGGTTACCATGAACTCCTGAATATTCCTGAAAGAAAAAGGATAATTGACTACACTTGCTTGATAAAGCTGTTGGAACTAAATTCTTATAATGAGCTTAAACAACATATCAAAACTTAATACATAAAGCCCTTAATACAGGGGACCTTATTCGCGAAGAAATATGGGCTGCATGAGGTTGCCGGGGGCAACATTCTCTTCAGGCGCTGAAGCGGCCTTTGGCTTATCTCATCTTGACGGTTGCAGGGGGTTGCCCGACACCTGCCGGATCATCAGCCAGCTGATTGATCTTGAACTTTATCAGTCCCTTTTCTCCGGACAGGGAAAGAGTCCAGGGCTCTTTATCCGGCGGCACCTTCCATGTGCGGATTTCACCGTTTTGCAGAGTGATTTTCTCTGCAATAATTTCATTATTTCCCTTATCAAGAACCTTTATATATGCTGAAGAAACTGATCCTCCCGGGCTGTTGCCGGTGGCTGTGATGATAATATGACGGTCCGGCTTCAGACTGATGCTGTGACCCGACATTCTTTTGACATCCAGGGTTTTTGATAAAGGTTTTTTATCCTTGACCGGCTTCTTGGCGTTATTCTTTGTGTTATTTCCCCCGGCTGCTTTTTCAATAACAACCTTGCTATATCCTGGAGGAATTTTGAAAAGGGCCGGATCAACAGGGCCTTTCTTGATATTTTTCAAGGCAAGCGTTGCATCGCCATTTAAGGCGTAGCTGACCTCTTTCAGGGTAAAACCAAGCTCAGGAGACACCCATACTCTGTTTGTCACCCGTGTATCTCCATGCTTTCGGTATTCAAGAATCTGACAGGAATAGCCTTCGATCGTTTCCGTTCCGGTCGAGGTGACCTCAAGGTTCCTGCGCATGTATTCCCAGCCTGCGACAGGATTCATCATCATGGTTTGGGCAGGATCCGTCTGCTCGACATATTGATTCACCTGAGGATTGAGCCCCCAGGAGATGCCGGTGGTGCGATTGTAAATGGTGGGCAGAGAGGGGAGAAACAGAAGTCCTTTGATCTTTTCAATACGGTACATGTTGTCATTGACTTTCAGGTCGTAGACAACTTCAGATCCGGGGGATGTGACGGTCAGATTCGCCGTGAACTGGGCGGCGTGGACAGAGCATCCTAAGAGAAGAATAAAAAGGGAAAACAGACCTGTTTTCATTGACTGAAAAGAAATTCCAGACTTCATCGTGTCCTCCTGTTCATAAGTGGGTGAGGCTTTGTTTATCAATAAGGTGATTTTAAGATAGGAAATTGCTTTTTGTCAAAGGGAATATGAAAAAAATATCAAATCCAATAATCATAAACCGAGATTTGGGAATCTGCAATCTCATAGACTAATTCAGGGATATGAACTGAATGCGAAAGCGGCGGATCATGATTAAATGAATGATGAATAGGGTCAGACCCTATTCCATCTGATATTGCCTCTTTCATGCAAACCTTTTATTGACTTTAGATGTTTCTTCTATGTATTATCGGTAATGCAGCAGCTCAGAGGGTTGAAATTGAACGAAAATGAGCAGAAATCAAAGCAACCCCAAAAATCAAATTCCTATGTTTCAAAGGAGTGATATTTGATCAGGTATGGAATAATAAAATCACAGCCGAATATGGCAGCACTAAACAATATTTTCTCTCATTAGAGGATATGATAAAGAAAGCAGCAGCAAGAGCAAAGGATCTGGAGGATTTAAAATATTTGGAAAATACAAAAGATAAGCAGTAATAAGGAGAGAGGTTTTTATGTCTAAAATTCTTATCACCTATTTCAGTAAAACCGGAAACACAAAAATCATTGCTGAGACCATCTTTAAAACTGTAGATGGCGAGAAAATTATCAAACCGATTAACGAACTGCTGGATAATGAGTTAGAAGGATACAGCCTTATCTTTATCGGGTTCCCGATCCATTCTCACAGCGTTCCTTTTCCTATAGAAGCTGTACTCAAAAATATTCCCCCCAATAAAAAAATCGCATTTTTTTCTACCCATGGGTCACTTACCGGAAGCCGTCTTGCCCGGGAGGCATTGGAATACGCGAGTGTTATTACGTCAAAAGCAAAATTGCTGGGAACTTTTACTTGCAGGGGAAAAGTCTCGCCTGAGGCTCTTGAAGTTCTGGAAAAATTACCGGAGCATAAAGCCTGGGCTGAGATGACTGTTTCAGCCGATACAAACCCGGACGAGAACGACATGGAAGATGCCGCCTCCTTCGCCAGGTGGATTATAACCCTGGCTGCACAAGATTAGATTTGCCTGCAGACTTTATTTCGATATTCTTAGAATCCTTTCGTCTTTGCTGACCTCGATTGTGGGTCTTTTTGGTATCCACAGGTATTCCGCAAAAGTTTGATTCCCGCATCTGATTTTCCCTCTTTATACAGATCCCAAGCTTCATCTGCCTTATTCAAATGCTAAATAGGGTCAGACCTGCGCAACTGATAAATTATAAATAGGGTCAGACCTGTATAAATAGGGTCAGACCTGTGCAGCTGACTCTAAACAAATGAGATCACTACTTATTTTTCCGGAAATATGGCCTTAATTGAGAATTTTGGGTCGCCAAAACGTCTAATTAATAGAGAAGAAAAATGGTCAGGGCAAATCGTTATTTCCTGCCAGGTTATACCTGGCATCTGACACAGAGATGTCATAAAAGAGAATTCCTCCTCAAATTTGCCAGAGATCGCCGAAGGTGGCGCCAATGGCTTTTTCAGGCAAAAAAACGATACAGACTACGTGTTCTCAATTACATGGTGACATCAAATCATATCCACCTACTGGTATATGATGACGGAAGAGAAAATGTGATTCCCAGGTCCATGCAATTGATCTCAGGAAGAGTAGGCCAAGAATATAATCAGAGAAAATCCCGAAATGGATCATTCTGGGGCGATCGTTATCATGCAACCGCAATTGAAAGCGGATTACATTTAATGAGGTGTTTGGTTTATTTGGACTTAAATATGGTTCGGGCAGGGGTTGTCAAGCATCCATCAGAATGGGAATGCAGCGGTTACCATGAACTCCAGAATATTCCGGGAAGAAAAAGGATCATGGGAGATTAGGGAAGAAACATATCCTAAACGGGACGATTTCGACCCTCAAATTAGCCGATTAAGGCATAAAGATGGAGGGAAATAATAATTAATTTAAAATATATCAGTGAGTTGCATAGGTCTGACCCTATTCCTACTATCTTATAATGAGCTTAAAACAACACATCAGAACTTAATACATGAAGCCCTTAATACAGGAAACCTTATTCGCGAAGAAATATGGACTGAGAGTCTCGCGGTGGGAAGCCAGTCATTTGTTGAAGATATAAAAAGAAAACTGGGAGTTAGAGGACAGTATCGGCCGGTCTCGGAAGAAAAAGGATCATGGGAGATTAGGGAAGAAACATATCCTAAACGGGACGATTTCGACCCTCAAATTAGCCGATTAAGGCATAAAGATGGAGGGAAATAATAATTAATTTAAAATATATCAGTGAGTTGCATAGGTCTGACCCTATTCCCAAACTATTCCTACTATTCCAAGTATTCCCTCAAGCCTACCCTATTTCAAGCCTCTCCTCATATTCAACAGGATCTTTATTATTCCAGACTTTTTGACTCAGCATAAACAATCATGTTCTGGTAACGAAATAACGTTTTCATTAGTAATCTATATGTTTAGTTCAATCCCCGGTTCTTCAATAAAGGCTCGATCCTGGGTTCTCGTCCACGGAAGTTTATGTACATGGACATGTAGTCTGCGGTCCCGTTTACTTCTAATACGCTTTTTCTAAAGGCGTTGGCGGTTTTTTGGTCAAACAAACTGGTCTCTTTAAACGCCTCAAAAGCATCACAATCCAGAACTTCTGACCAAATGTAGCCATAATAACCTGCGGCATATCCCCCGATGATATGATTGAAATAGGTGCTCCGATACCTGGAGACGATCTCAGGGATCAGGCCGATCTCATCGAAATAATCTTTTTCGAATTGATTGATATCCAGGTCCTGTGGTTCTGTGAGTGTGTGGTATTTCATATCCAACAGACATGCAGCCAGGTATTCGACCGTGATGAATCCTTGGTTAAACAAGCCGCTTATTACGATTTTATCGATCAAATTGTCGGGAATGACTTCGCCTGTCTGGTAATGCTTGGCATAGTGTTTAAGGACCGTCGGTTCCATGGCCCAATGTTCCATGATCTGAGATGGGAGTTCGGAAAAATCTGAAGACCTGAAGGTCGTTCCATAAGTCACATTAGAGAGAAGGTTATCCAATCCGTGCCCGAATTCATGGAAAAGTGTTTCCACCTCTTCAAGAGTGATCATAGCCGGCTTGTCTCTGGAAGGTTTGGAAAAATTACAAACCAAATTGACAACAGGGTCGATCTCTACTCCATATTTCCGGCTCTGGCTCCGGTATGTACCACACCAGGCTCCAGCACGTTTACTTATTCTGGGATGAAAATCCATATAAAGGACTCCACAATGGGATCCATCTGCTTCCTTGACCTCAAAGACTTGGGCATCCGGATGCGGCAAAGGCATTCCATCCAGTTCCTCAAAGGTCAACCCGTAGAGTTGATTGGCCACCCAGAATGCCCCATCGCGCACATTATTCAACACAAAATAGGGCCGCAATTCAGTGTCGTCGAGTTGGTATTTTTCCTTTCTCAGCTTTTCAGCGTAATACCACCAATCCCAGGAGGCCAGTTTTAAGCCGTCACCTTCTCTGTCGATAATGGACTGCATTTCTTGTCTTTCTCTTTTTGCAACGGGGAGGGAGGCATCCCACAGCCGATTCAGCAGTTCGTAAACATTCTGTGGGTTCTCTGCCATCCGTCTTTCCAGGACATAATCGGCGTAAGTCTTATAACCGAGGAGATTTGCGCGTTTGACACGAAGCTTGATGAGATCGGAGAGGATTTTTTTGTTGTCGCGTTCGTTGCCGTTATCCCCTCTTTTTGTGTAAGCCCTGTACAGCTTTTCTCTCAGGTCCCGCTTTTCAGAATACTGCAGAAACGGGATCATACTGGGTTTATGGGTCGTAAATACCCATTTACCCTCTAACCCCGCTTCCTTAGCCGCCTCAACAGCTCCTGTGATCGATGATTCCGGTAAACCAGCCAGATCTTCTTCGTTCTCGATTACCAGTTTGAATTCATTAGTTTCGGCCAAGACATTTTGACCGAACTGGACGCCCAGCTTTGACAGCTCTTGATTGATCTCTTTGAGCTTGGCCTGGTCTTCATCATTCAGGTTGGCTCCATTGCGGACATACCTTTTGTAAAGATTTTCGAGCAAATACATCTGCTCATCGGTGAGATTCAGTTCGTCCCGCTGCTCGTACACTGATTTTATGCGTTCAAACAGTTTTTTGTTCAGGTTGATCTTATCACGATGGGCTGCTAATCTGGGCGCCATTTCTTTCTGGATTTTTTTGATTTCATCATTGGTATTGGCTCCACTCAATCCAGAAAATACCTTGGACACTTCGGAAAGCAGCTTGCCCGACCGGTCCAAGGCCACGATCGTGTTGTCAAAAGTCGTGGCTTCAGTGTTATTAACGAGTGCCTCAATATCCGCTATTTGTTCCTCCATCCCTTTCTCATAGGCCGGGATAAAGTGCTCGGGTTTAATGATGTCAAATGGCGGTACTTTAAACGGAATGTCATATTCTGAAAAAAATGGATTATCTGCGGCGGACGCTTCTTCAGGAGTTTCCGATGTTTTAACACATGCGGCAAATAGTAATCCAACCGCCAACAGTATTAAGATTAGGTTTGTTTTCATTGCGTTACCTCCTTTATCAGCATAATGACAATATCAAAACTAATTTTTATGGTCAAACAAAAAACTGACCGGTTTTTTCTTCCAGTTTCATTTGGTTTTGATTTAGTCGATTCACCGGAGATTAGATTATAAAAATAATTATCTTTTTGCAAGAATTTCAGTGCTTCCTCAGGGAACTGTTGTTACTTGATCAAATACGCTCAGCAAGTTATCATTTCCAAACAAGTTACTAAATAGTGTAAATAGGGTCAGACCTGTGCAACTGACTCTAAACAAATGAGATCACTACTTATTTTCCCAGAAATTAAATAGGGTCAGACCTGTGCAACTGACTCTAAACAAATGAGATCACTACTTATTTTCCCAGAAATATGGTCTTAATTGAGAATTTCGGGCCGCCAAAACGTCTAATTAAGAGAGAAGAAAAATGGTTCGGGCAGGGATTGTCAAGCATCCATCAGAATGGGAATGCAGCGGTTACCATGAACTCCAGAATATTCCGGAAAGAAAAAGGAAGAAATATATACTAACTAGGGCGATTTCGACCCTAAAATTAGCCGATTAAGGCATAAGAATGGAGAGAAATAAGAATTAATTTAAAATATATCAGTGATTTATATAGGTCTAGCCCTATTCCAAAAGGAGAACTTTACCGGGGAGGAGAGTTGCGACCTTCATCTCCCATTATTTATATATTCCCTCTCTCGGA
>Ga0268279_1000014_pt1 | contig 178154 bp, 166 predicted proteins | sample saktaG_6_FD_190142 | JGI IMG/M metagenome (GOLD analysis project Ga0268279, IMG submission 190142) | Saline water microbial communities from Sakinaw Lake, British Columbia, Canada - sak_2010_1_5_80m | ecosystem: Environmental > Aquatic > Non-marine Saline and Alkaline > Saline ...
TTGCCAGGCGTCTGTATCCCGGTATCGTGCTGTAAACATTCATAGTGCATCCATTATAACGTCCTTTCATAACTTCTGTGTGTGTCACTAACCTATCTGAACTAAATCAGCATGATTAAATTCTTTGAAAGCTCAAATATTGCACAACACAAACCGATGAATTATGTCCTTGACTAACTTATCACAGTGGTTTGCACTATTAGTTAGTATTGACTGGTATCTACACGCTCTGCTATTCTGTCCCACGAAAGCACACACTAATGAGCACCTCTCCTCTATAAGACCAAAGCAGATGAGTAACCCAACGGGGCAAGCACTATCGTTGAGATTTAACGCTACCAACGCTGTAACCACAGTTCGCATCGTTCTGGCCATACCCATCGCTCGTCTCTTGTGCCAGAGAGGAACAGTAGAAATATTATGGGCCGGCATTCTGCTCATCATTGCTTGGAGTACTGACGGTTTAGATGGCTTCCTTGCCCGTAGGCTGGGGCAATCAAGCGTAGGTGGGGCGCTTTTCGATTTAATCGCTGACCGTATGATCATAGTGCCTGCCTTGATTCTGTCAATAGACGGCGGACTATGGTCACGCGCAGCCATCCTGATACCCTTCAACCCCTATCCCTACGCGGTGATTGTGATCGCTGGAGACCTGACAATACTGGCGGGCATATTCGCTTTTATCTGGAAACAGCGCACTCGTGCCATTGAGTTTCCTGCTCCAACTCAAATAGCCAAGATTACCTACTCACTTCAGATGCTGACGCTGGTGGTGTGTATTCTTGGCATAGGTTCAGGCATACTACTTGCTATTCTAATGTACCTTACGATCATTTTTACCCTGCTTTCCTTCTATTCCTATCTTAGAAAGGGCAGCTATATCTTTACCTCCTAACCCTGAATGATTTAGTTCAGATAGATGGGTGACACATACATGGGTTATGAAAGGGCGTTATAATGGCTGTGTTATGAATGTTTATTGCTCAACGCCAGGCATGTAAGGCAGCCTACTTATTCAGCAGAGATGGGTGAGGCTGTGCTTCACCTCAAACTCTGGGTGAGTTGTGACATTTGGTAGAGTGGGGTGAATATTGCACGATCCGCTATATTGTTACTCACGCATTGTGCTTGAGGAATGCTTCTTGTTCAAGAACAAATGCGATGATAAGATTGCTTGATCAGGCCCATGTTCATGTCGTGAGGAATGGCGGACGAAACCACAGATGTGACGCGTCGTAACACTATTGATTATCTCACGGCTTCAGGCACTAACTGGTCAGGTCGTCTGCCCACTCTGCTCAGTCATAGGGGTGTAGTCTGTGATAGACTATCTGTGCTAACATAAACAACAAAGAAAAGAGCCACACTACCTAAAGAGGCCATTGTGAGAATTATAGATCTACGGAGCGACACGGTAACATTGCCCACTGAGGAGATGCGCCGGGCCATGTATGAGGCTGAGGTTGGAGACGATGTCTATGGGGAAGACCCCACCACCAATAAGCTAGAGGAGCTGTCTGCGCAGACACTGGGAAAAGAAGCTGGGCTCTTCACGGTCAGTGGTACGATGAGTAACCTGATTGCCATTCTTGTCCACACGCGACCTGGCGATGAGGTCATTCTCGGTGACGAAGCTCACATCCTTTGGTATGAGCTAGGGGCTGCAGCTGCGCTGGGCGGGACTGTGCTACGTACTATTCCGAATAAAGCCGACGGCAGTATCGACCCTGGCATTGTAGAGCAAACGATCCGACCGGAGAGCATGCTTTTTCCTAAGACAACGCTTCTCTGCCTTGAAAATACTCATAACAGGTGCGGTGGCACTGTTTTGACGCCCGAATACACGTCGTCTGTCGTCGAGCTGGCGCACCAACACGGGCTTCAAGTCCATATGGATGGAGCGCGTATCTTCAACGCAGCAGTGGCGCTTGATGTACCTGTCAGCAAGCTGTCAGCTCCTGTAGACTCCATATGTTTCTGTCTATCGAAGAGCCTCAGCGCACCGATCGGCTCTGTGCTGTGCGGGACTCATGAGTTTGTGGAGACGGCACGTAAGCGGCGCAAGATGCTGGGAGGAGGAATGCGGCAGGCAGGCATAATCGCGGCTGCTGGCATAATCGCCCTTCAGAAAATGGTCGACCGACTGGCCGAAGATCATGTTAACGCGAAGCGCCTGGCGCAGGGCCTCTCGCGAATCCCAGGAATCATCGTTGACCCCGGTAAAATCCAGACCAATATTGTTTTCTTTGAGCCTCCAACCTGCATTTCCGCACTTGATTTCACCCTCCAGATGAAGACAAGGGGGGTTAAATTCAACGCGCTGGGTAGAAGAATGGTGCGGGCTGTGACGCACCGCATGCTCACAAGCCAGGATATAGATGAAGCCCTGAGCCGTATCAATGACTTCGTCAAAGAAATGTGATTTCAAGACAAGCGAAAACTGGTTAAGAATAACCATCCCGCTTCAGTAGCACAGTAATCCGCTGGTACCCATATCGGCTGTGGCGAATTGCCAGCTTATGTATCTTCTTGATTAGCTCAGCTGCGGGCTACCAGTAGAATTTAGAAGTATGCTTTCTTGGGCTATACTTTTCTGCTTGTGTCTGCATGATTTAGCAGTGAGTTAGCTGGTAATAGTAAGATTAGTATTTAGGTGGTAAATTTTCCGTATTAGCTTTATGTGTATCGTAATAGAGTGTGATGTGGCACTGTCTGAACGAAAGCGTTTGAAAGAGTAATCCACTTTGCCGCCGCATTCTGAAAACTGGTGGGTGGTTCTTCCTAATTGAGCTTGTGCTTACTGGTTTTGCAGTCCCTGCCTGCCATATTTCTGCCGTAGTTTTGCTTTTTCAATCTTACCGGTGGGATTCCGTGGTATTTTGTTGAATATTATGTATCTGGGTCTGGTGTATCGGGCCAAATTCTGTTCGCAAAAAGCGTTTACCTCCGCCTTGGTCAGAATTTCGCCAGGTTTTGGCTCAATTATCGCTGCGGCTATTTCTCCCAGCCTCTCATCCGGGATTCCGATAACGGCCACATCATAGATTTTGGGGTGTTTGCGAATAACCTCTTCCACTTCAATGGGGTAAATATTCTCACCGCCGATAATGATCACATCTTTTTTTCTATCTACGAGGTAAATAAACCCTTCGTTGTCCATGCGGGCCATATCCCCGGTGTAAAGCCAGCCGTCCTTTATTGTTTCGGCAGTCTTTTCAGGGTTCTTGTAGTATTCTTTCATTACACCGCAACCTTTGACGATTAGTTCTCCGATTTCTCCTTGAGGCGTGTCTTTGCCGTTGTCGTTGAGGATGCGCACTTCCCAATTGAAGCCAGCTTTTCCGATTGCGCCTACCTTTTTTTCATTTTCTATACCCAAATGAACACATCCTGGTCCTGTGGCCTCAGTCAATCCATAATTAGTGTCATATTGCATATCAGGGAAGTATTGTTTCCAGTGTTTGACCAATTTGGGAGGCACTGGTTGAGCTCCGATATGCATAAGCCGCCAACAGCTCAAGTCATAGTCTCCCTTGTTTAGTTCTCCTTTATCCATCGCCATCAGGATATCGCGGACCCATGGCACCAGTAACCATACTATCGTTCCTCTCTCCTTATGGACGGTTTCAAGAATGCATTGTGGGGTGATTTCTTTCAAAATGGTGGCTTGACCACCTGCAATCAGGCTACCGAACCAGTGCATTTTGGCTCCAGCGTGATACAGCGGAGGGATAAGGATAAAGTTATCCTCATGTTTTTGATAATGATGAGCCTTCTCTGTTATGGCAGCGCATGTCATATTCTTGTGGCTGAGAAGTATGGGTTTAGGCGCCCCTGTTGTCCCTGAGCTAAAGTATAAGCCGCACCCATCTTCGTTGGCTATCTCTATATGTGTGAGTTTGGGGGAGGAATTTCCTATCACATCCTTGAAGCTATCCATGTAAGCAGGGGGATTCTGCCCAACAAGGATATAATCATTTATGGTGGGCAACTGAGCATGGATGGCATCAACCCTTTCAATGAATTCTTTTCCCAAAATTGTTGCCTTGGCCTCAGCTATATCTGCGCAGTATTTTAGTTGGCTACTGTTGAATCTGAAATTAAGAGGAACTGCCCATGCTCCAGTTCTAATGATGCCGAAATAAGCTATAAGCCATTCTGTAGAGTTCATCATCCAGAGAATGACTTTATCGCCTTTTCTGATGCCCTTATCTAAAAGAGCGTTGGCTGTTCTGTTTGCACTCTCATCGAATTCTTTCCAGGAGGTTTCTTTTCTTATTCCTTCACTTGGGATTAATTCAACAAGTGCTGTGTCATCAGGATATTCTGTGGCATTCCTGTTCAACATCTCCGATATAGTGACCATTTGTTTAGTGCATCTCCTTCATAAATTATTAAGTGCTAATAATTGGCCAGGCCAGGCAAAAGAGTGGCCATTTGTGGGAAGAATATCAAGATGGCAGCGGTAGCTAGTTGTGCTCCTAGAAAGGGAATTATTCCCTTGAAGATAGTCTGTAAAGGAACATCTGGAGCTATTCCTTTGATTACGTACACATTCATTCCTACTGGTGGCGTGATGACTCCCATTTCAGTCACCAGCACAATTATCACTCCGAACCATATAGGGTCGAAACCCAGAGCTAGAATAGCCGGGTAGAAAATGGGAATGGTGAGAGTGATTAGAGCCAACGCATCCATAAAACAGCCGCCCATGAGGTAGATAAAGATTATGACTCCCATGATAGCCATAGGTGGGAGAGGGAGTCCAACTACCCAATCAGCCAGTAAGATAGGTATTTTAGCTACTGCTATAAAGTGCCCAAAAACTGTAGCTCCTGCGACGATAATCATAACCATACATGTTATCCGTAAAGCCTCTTTAACTGCATTGAGGAATCCTTGCCAGGTCAATTTTCGTGTGGCTACCCCAATGAGCAATGCCCCTGCAGCGCCGGCTCCGCCAGCCTGTGTTGGACTGAACCATCCGCAGAAAAGCCCGATTATCACCATGGCGAATAAAGACAGGGTCTCGATTATCCCAACAAGCCCACTTATTTTGTCCTTCCAGTTGCTTCCAGTTCCTGCGGGAGCGAGCTCGGGGTTTTGTTTACAGAGGAGCATAATCACAACGATGAAAAGCGTAGCGAGGGTTAAGCCGGGTAGGATACCTGCCAGAAATAATTTGCCTATGGATTGCTCGGTCATTATTCCGTAAATGATGAATATGGTGCTTGGAGGAATAAGTATTCCGAGGCTACCTGCAGCGGCAACGCAGCCTGTAGCCAGAGAGTCTGCGTAATTATATCTCTTCATCTCAGGCAGGGCGACTTTTCCCATGGCAGCAGCGGTGGCACTGGTCGATCCGCATATGGCAGCGAAACCAGCACAGCCAGCAACAGTTGCCATAGCTAAACCGCCACGCAATTTTCCCAACAGCAGATAGCTCGCCTCGTAAAGTCTGCGGCTCATTCCTGAGGCAGAAGCGATAGAACCCATTAGAACGAACATGGGAATAACGGTTAAAGAATAAGAGGAAAAGACATGGAAGATATCTCGGGCGAGGATGCCAAATCCTGCCTCTGGTGAAACCAAGTATCCAAAACCAAGAATACCGACTAAAGCTAGAGCAAAGCCGACTGGTAGACGGAAAAGGAAGAGAACAATTAGAACAATAATGCCTATGATGCCAACGATGACTGGATTCATTTTTTTGCGTGGTTAATTATTGCCTTGAGCCCTTGCACCAATAACACCAGGAAAACTGTGATGGAGCAGAAGGCTATGCTGTAAACGAAAGGGTAAAAAGGTATCTCCTGGGTCATGGAAACCTCTCCACTGGTCTGGAGCACACGCCCAAATTCATAGCTCTTCCATGTGAGCATGGCAAACAAAACCATCCCCAGAAAATAAATAACTCCATCGTTGATTTTACGAATTTTTCTGGGAAAGTGTGTGGATAGGAATTCTACTTCAATGTGGCCGTGCAAAAACTGGGTATGAGCGATGGAGAACGCAATTACCACTACACCTAAGAAACCAACTATCTCAATTCCTCCTGGGATAGGCCAATTGAAAACACGTGAGGCGATTATATCAACTACAATCAGCCCTAACATGGCTACCAGGGCAGCACCTGCTATCCAATTGAGGCAGTTGCTCAATGCGTAGGTGGCTTTCTCAAAGTTTGATGCCTTACTCGACATAACACCGCGTATGGGCGACCAATTTCTTGGGCAAAAAACCGCTTCTCACGATAGCAATTCCTGCTCTACCCAATCTACGCAAAATCCTTCTGTTGGAGTCTTCTCTGCCCAATATTCAGTTTGTTCAATTAAGTACGTTTCGTAGTCCGTTGCTGGTAATCCCATAGCTGTTTTCTCGCTTATATATTCTTCTAGTAATGGCTGGGTAGCTTCTATCCATCTTGCCATTTCCTGGGGTGACAGTTCGATTAACTCTCTGTCTGCAAAAGTCAAAAAGTAGTCGATAGCGACTTTGTCATAGTATGTCCAGACTCTGGCATGTTTTTCTAGCCACTCTTCACTGACTTCGGTGAAAACCTTCTGTACATCACTGGGCAAGCTATCCCATGTATCCTTATTCATAACAACGAACATGTTGGCTGTGTATCCTACATCGCAACAGCTAGTAACATATTTCACTACCTCAGCTTGCTTCCAACCTTTTAGCACCTCGCGTGGTGTCAGGCTGCCATCAACTGTACCCTTGGACATGAGCTCATAAGCCTCTCCCTGCGAACCTCCATACCCCTCTGCCCCGAGAGCTTCAATTATCTTGGCGCCTATACCTGTAGACCTTATTATTAAACCCTTGAGGTCCTCCAGTTTACGCACCGGTTTTTCAGTAGTGAATAGAACACCCGGGCCGTGAGCATGGAAATAAAGTACATGTACATCGTCGAACTCCTTGGGCTTGAATTCTTTGTAGAAATCATTGGCTACCATAGTGGCTACCCACCCGTTGGGGTAGGCATGAGGCATGTCGACCAATTCGGTGGCCGGAAAACGTCCCATGCTATATGCGAGCACAGACATGCCTATATCTGAAATGCCTTCAACAACTCCGCCATAGACTTGTGGTGCGGGGGTTAATGTGCCTCCTGGATAGTAGCTAATCTCTACTCTGCCGTTAGAGCGCTTGTTTACTTCCTCACAAAATTGCTCTGCCAATATGGAGTGCAAATGCGTGGGCGGGAAGAAATTACTATATGTTAGTTCTATTGTTTCAGTTGATGTTGGTGTTGAGCATGAACTAAGTAGTGGCAGAGCTACCAGAACGAGAGCCAATACTACAAACACCCCCCCCTTTTTTAGCGATTTCACTTTCATGAAATTCAGGGTTCTCCGCCTTTTTATCATTTCTTTCCTCCTTAATATTAATATCGAGATGCATTCAAACTTTAGCACGGTGCTCCCAAATTAAGGGAGCTTCTTTTGCAGTAATTCGGCATTATCCATAAGAGTCATGGCTTAAGATATCCTGGAAAACTGCACATTCGATTAATTTGTGAATTGTAATTGAACTCTGCAAGAACTGCAAGCTTTGTATGGGTTCTATATCAAGACTTGATAGAAATGTCCTCGCCTGATCTCATACAGTTAATGTAAGATATTATGTGAGCCAGCAAAATAAGTTGTTACCTGCGTGGCTACATGTTAAACTTTGCTGCAAACGATGGGACGTGTCTTTTCTGGCTTTCGACCCACAGGTAAGCAACACATTGGCAATTATCTTGGAGTTATCCAAAATTGCGTTTCGCTTCAAGATGAATATGATTGTATCTACTGTGTTGTTGATATTCACGCTCTTACCACGCTTGAGAGCACGGATGCGCTTAGTAAAGATATTCATGAAATGGTGCTTGATTGGCTGGCAGCGGGCATTGACCCACAGAAGTGCATTCTTTTTGTGCAATCACATGTCCCTCAGGTGATGGAGTTATATACTTTATTCGGGATGGTGACTCCTTTAAGCTGGTTATTACGTGTGCCTACATTTAAAGAGAAAGTGAAGATGCAGCCGCATAATGTCAATTATGGGCTGGTGGGATATCCAATTCTTATGGCTGCGGACATTACTCTTTACAAAGGGGAGGTTGTTCCTGTGGGTGAGGATCAACTTCCTCATCTCGAATTGACACGGGAAATAGTGCGTCGCTTTAATTCTACTTACGGAAATGTATTTCCTGAGCCTCAAGCTAAACTCACTTCTTTTCCGTCGGTTTTGGGTTTGGATGGAGTGCAGAAGATGAGCAAAAGCTGCAATAACTATATTGAGATAGCTGCTCCTCCTGAGGAAATCTTGAAGCGTGTTATGACTGCAGTGACAGATCCTGGGCGGAAGTATCGCTCTGACCCTGGACGTCCGGAAGTGTGTAATGTCTACAGCCTCCACAAATACTTTACCTCATCGCGAGTGGAAGAAATTGCTGTTGAATGTCGTGCTGCTGGCATTGGTTGCGTGGATTGTAAAAAGATGTTGGCTCAAAGCATCAACTCCGGGCTTGAGCCTTTCCGAAAGAAGCGAGCTGCCCTGGCGTCCAAACCTAATTATGTTACCGAAGTTATTGCCGATGGAGCCAAACGAGCTGAGACTATAGCTAAAGAGACCGTGAAGGAAGTCAAGGAACATATGAATCTCTTATAACCTGGCTATGCTGAACAGATTCATAATAATGGAGTAAATATAAGAAGTAACAGGGCAGTTGCCCCCAGCGGGATGGGCTCGGTGATCCACCATGTTCCTATCCATACTGCTGAGGCCAGGTATCTGTGGGCTATAATTGGTGCATCAATTGGTACCAGTAAAACGATGAAAAACAATATCGGCCCAAGGAACAAACTGATTTTTTCTCTTAAGCCCCACTCCAGAGACGCTGCTCTTTTTTCTTCTGCTTCGTACATCCTGAGTCTTTATTGCAGGGCTATCCTGCGGTGTGTCGCATTTAAGAAGGGCCATGCCTTCTCATATTTCTGACGAATCTGCCCATTCTTTTCAGAGATTCCTCAATGTTAGCTAAGGATGTAGCATAACAGCACCTGACGAAGCCTTCTCCGCATTGCCCAAAAGCAGAGCCGGGGATCACAGCAACTTTTTCCTCTAATAATAGTTTTTCTGCGAATTTCTCTGAGCTCATTCCGGTGGTTCCTATTGAGGGAAAGGCATAGAAAGCCCCCTTTGGTTCGAAGCAAGGTAAACCAATTTCATTTAACCCTTTTACTATGAAGCGGCGGCGTCTATCGTATTCTCTATTCATCTTTTCAACTTCGCTCTCACCGTTTTTCAGAGCCTCTATAGCTGCCATTTGCGCCATTATCGGAGCACAGAGCATGGTGTATTGATGAATTTTGGTCATTGCTTCGATAAGCTGGCTATTGGCCGCCGCATAGCCGACGCGCCAGCCGGTCATGGCATAGGATTTAGAGAATCCAGCCAGCAAAATAGTTTGCTCCCTCATCCCCGGTAGGCTGGCAAAACAGGTATGTTCTACGCCGTAAACCAGTCGAGCATAAATCTCATCCGATATTACTAACAAGTCGTATTGCCGGGCCAATTCAGCCAGTTCATTTAGCTCTTCTTTGCACATAACAGCGCCCGTGGGGTTTGCTGGGTAGCCAATTAGAATGGCTTTAGTTTGTTTGTTAATTCTGGGCTCAATATCGCTTGCCTTTATGACAAAATTATTCTCCTTGTGGGTGGGCACAGAGATGGGCATACCGCCAGCAAGGGTGATGCAGGGTGAGTAAGCAACATAACACGGGTCTGGAATGATTACTTCGTCACCAGGATTGAGAATGGCTCTCATGGCAAGGTCCAGCCCTTCACTGGTGCCTACAGTAATAAGGAGTTCATGGTTGGGATGGTAATTAAGCCCGTAGTGAAGTTCTAAATATTTGGCTAGCTCCTGGCGTAATTCAATCAAGCCTTGGTTTGGTGTGTACATGGTGTAGCCTTTTTCCAGAGAATCAGCGGCTGCTTCTCTGATATGCCATGGTGTGACAAAGTCTGGCTCACCTATACCCAGGGAAATGACTCCTTCTGTAGAGGAGAGCAAGTCAAAAAATCTTCTAATACCTGAAGATGGGATGCTATTTAGCTTCTGTGAGATAAAACTATCCAGAGTCTTAACTAAAGTGGATTTCATTCTAGGTATCCTATGGCATTAAAGGTAATCGTCTAGGTTCCTCGGAAAGCTCTACAATTTCTCCATCATCCTTATATCGTTTGAGCAGGAAGTGGGTAACAGTACTTTGTACTTCTCCTAGAGGAGCTAGTTTTTCTGTTACGAAGCTGGAAATTTCTTGCATGTTTTTGCCCTTCACCAGCATGGCCAGGTCGTAAGTCCCTGAAACTAAGTAGGCGTATTGTACCTCGGGGAAGCGGTAAATGTGCTCTGCTATGGCATCAAAGCCAACGCCGTGCTGTGGCGTTACCCTGACTTCAATCAAAGCCCATACCTCTTTTTTGCCTAATTTAGGCCAATTAATTATAGTTTTATATTTTATTATAGTTCTGTTTTCTTCAGCTTGCTTAATTGTTTTCTCTACTTCACTAACAGGTATGCCCAGCATGGTAGAAATCTGCTCTGGTGTTGCACGAGCGTTATCTTGGAGAATTTCAAAAATCTGTTCCATTTTTCTAAACTACCACTCCAATAGATGACCAGTAATCTTCCGTTTCATTGTAGCACAATTCAAATATTTTGCCCTTATCGGTGATGACTTTAAACAATTTTTTGCCTGGTTCTTGCCAGGCTTTCTCTATTTCTTTTACCTCATATTCTCTACCTTGCCACTCAAAAGACTTAGGCCGTTCGGCATAGATATGCCCTGAATAGCAATTGACTTTAAGGTTATTCAATCTTGGCTCCTTTAGGTTTTTATTAGGTGGTTTATTTCCCTTTAAAGTGATGGCTTCCTCTTATGCCAGTCGGTGGCTTGCTCGTAGGCGAAAGCGACACGTAGTACTGTTTCCTCATCGAAAGGCTTGCCTATAATCTGCATGCCTACAGGTAAATTATTGCCAAAGCCGGCTGGTATGGAGATAGCTGGAAGGCCAGCAATGTTTATGGGTAAAGTGCAGACATCGCTCAAATACATCTGCATTGGATCTTCTAATTTTTCGCCAATTTTGAAAGCCACTGTTGGCGATGTTGGGGTAACTAAGACATCATATTTTTTGAAAACCTGGTCGAACTCTCGTTTTATTAAGGTGCGCACTTTTTGTGCTTTTAGATAATAAGCGTCATAGTATCCAGCTGATAGGGCATAAGTGCCCAACATGATGCGTCGTTTGACTTCAGGGCCGAAACCGAATTGCCGTGTTTTCTCCGCTGCTTCTATCGCGGCACTGGCATTTTGTTCCGAGAAGCCATATTTTACTCCATTATAGCGGGCTAAATTTGCTGAGGCTTCAGAGGGAGCAAGTATATAGTAGACGGCAAGGGCATATTTAGTGGATGGCAGGGAGACTTCCCAATCTATCTCTGCGCCTAGCTCCTCCAGCTTCTTTATAGCTATCTCTAGGACTGTTCTTACTTCGCTCTGCATACCTTCTACCAGGTATTCTCTGGGAATGCCAATTCTTAACCCATTGAGGTGGGGGATTAATTGTTGTGTATAATCTGGTACAGGATATGAGACTGAAGTTGAGTCATTGGGGTCATATCCGGCAATAGCGTTCATTACCAGAGCACAATCGGTGACATCCTTGGTTATTGGACCAATCTGATCCAGGGAACTGGCGAAAGCGACCAGCCCAAAACGGCTTACTCGGCCATAAGTTGGTTTGAAGCCGACCACATTGCAGAATCCTGCTGGTTGGCGGATACTTCCTCCTGTGTCAGAACCAAGTGTGTAAATAGCTTCGTCGGCGGCCACAGCGGCAGCCGAACCACCGCTGCTGCCTCCAGGGACACGGCTTAAGTCCCAGGGGTTATGTGTGGGAAAGAAGGCGGAGTTCTCTGTAGAAGAGCCCATAGCAAACTCGTCCATGTTTGCCTTGCCCAACATTACCAGTCTTTGTGCTTTCAGTTTCTTTATCACTGTTGCATCGTAAGGTGGGACAAAATTTTCCAGCATTTTTGAACCACAGGTAGTGCGTATTCCTTGGGTGCAGATGACATCTTTAATTAAAGTTGGTATGCCTGTTAGAGGTGTAATATCGCCGCTGGCTATGCAACTATCTGCTTCACTTGCTTTTTTTAGGGCTATATCCTCACTGACGCTAATGCAGGCATGGACATTGCTTTCCACAGCAGCGATGCGCTCCAGAGTAGATTTAGTGAGCTCAACTGAAGAAATTTTCCTTTGTTTAAGAAGTTCGTGTGCTTGATGAATAGCTAATTGGTAAAGTTCGTTCATAACTACTCCTTATTACTCCTCGAACGGGCCCGTTAATCATTTGTGAATTACGGGTGTGCCTACTCTAATATTGTTTGTACTCTGAAGCAATTCGCTTCCTGCCTGGGAGCGTTGGCCAGGACTTTGCTTTGGGGATATGATTTGGTTATGGTATCTTCTCTGAAAATGTTTTGCAGGGGAATGGAATGAGTTGCTGGTGGTACATTGGAGGTGTCTATTTGTTTGAGTATCTCAAAATTTTCCAGTATGTCGGATAATTGGGAACTGAGTTTCTCAATTTCGGCTTCACTCAAACCTAGCTGGGCTAGCTTGGCAATATGTTTGACCTGTTCATGGCTCAATTTCATTTTACATCGTTGTGTGATTGTTATTATAGCATCGCTTTTTTCGAGATAACAATAGTTGCGCTTGTTTATGTGATTAGTGGCACTTCACGCTTCCAGCTTACGATGACGGGGATTGGATTTCAGCTTTACTGGCATATTAAGTGGGACACTATTTCTTTGAACTAACTCAATTGTTGCTTATATCTGCGAGTAAAGCTTATAATTGCAAAATTATAATGGCCAGGTGGCTAGAGAAAAAAGAAAGTTGAGGTGGATTAATGAATTCATATAAAGCGGATAAAATTCGTAATGTTGCGTTGTTATCTCATTACGGTGCTGGTAAAACTTCGCTCGCTGAAGCGATGCTATTTGCTTCGGGAACTATCAAACGATTAGGTAATGTTGAGGATGGTACTACTACCTCTGATTACGATCCTGGAGAAACAGCACACCACATGAGCATGAGTCTTTCTGTACTTTCACAGGAGTGGAAAGGCAACAAATTAAATCTCGTTGATACACCAGGCTACCTTGATTTTGCAGGTGAGGTCAAATCTGCTTTGCGTGTCTGTGAAGCAGCGATAGTTGTGGTTTGTGCTGCCTCTGGTGTAGAAGTAGGCACTGAACATGTATGGTCTTATGCTGAAGAAAAGAAGTTGCCGCGGTTGGTGTTCGTTAATAAAATGGATAGAGATAATGCTGATTTCTTTCGAGCATTAGAGGATATACAGTCTAAACTGGCAGCAAGATGTTTGCCAATTCAACTACCTGTAGGTGCCCAGGCTGACTTTCAGGGCATTGTAGATTTAGTAACTATGACAGGTTACTCAACCTCTACTTCAGAGGAGATAGAGTTGGCTCCTGAGCTCATGGAACAGGCCAAATCTTATAGAGAGAAATTGGTGGAGGCTGTAGTTGAAATTGATGACGAGCTTATTGACAAGTACCTGAAGGGCGAAGAAATAAGCAACGAAGAAATTTTTGCTGCCATAAAACAAGCGACTGTAACAGGTAAACTGGTACCCATTTTTGCCGGCTCTACCCTGCGTAATATTGGTATTAGTCCATTGTTTGATGCTATTAATAATTATTTGCCTTCACCTGCGGAAGTGGGTGCTGTTGTAGGCATGAACCCAGTGACTGGTGATGAAGAGGAAATTAAACCGGAGGCTGGAGCGCCCTTGAGTAGCCTTGTTTTTAAGACTACTGCTGATCCATTTACAGGCAAGGTTAGCTGTTTGCGCATTTATTCCGGAGCCCTTTTCGGTAATTCACAGGTTTGGAATGCTAACAAGGATGGTATGGAACGTATTGGCCAAGTTTTCACCTTATTGGGAAAGAACCAGCAGACTGTTGACCAATTAGCCGTCGGAGATATTGGAGCGGTAGCTAAATTGAATTTAACTACCACAGGAGATACCCTTTGTGCTCCAGAACATCATGTGATTTTAAAAGGCATTGAATTTCCTCAGGCAAACCTTAGTATGGCTGTTAGTCCTCAAACGAAGGTTGATTTGGATAAGATGAGCACGGTTTTGCCCAGAGTTTGCGAGGAAGACCCTTCTCTCAAAATACATCGAGATTCTAATACTAACGAGACCATTGTCTCAGGGATAGGTGATAGTCATTTAGAGATGGTTAAAGAAAGAATGCAGCGCAAGTTTGGGGTGAAGGTAAATATGGAAACACCGAAGATTGCCTACAAAGAGACTATAACGTTGCCAACTAAGGCGGAGCATAAACATAAGAAACAATCAGGAGGGCATGGCCAGTATGGGCATGTGCTTCTACAGCTTGAACCTCTACCTCGTGGTAGTGGATTTGAGTTTAGTGTGAAGATAGTTGGTGGTACAATTCCCAAGAACTATATTCCGTCTGTGGAGAAAGGAGTCAACGAAGCGAAAAGTGATGGCGTATTGGCAGGGTATTCTGTGGATGACGTGAAAGTAACGCTCTATGATGGCAGTTTTCATCCGGTAGATTCTGCAGATATCGCCTTTAAGATCGCTGGAGCGCAGGCTTTGAAGAAGGGATTGGCTCAAGGACAACCTGTATTGCTTGAGCCAGTTATGAGCCTTAATATAACTGTGCCTGAGATGTATACTGGAGATATTGTGGGCGACCTTAATATCAAGCGAGGGCATGTGCTTGGTATGACTCCTGGAGAGAATCTTAATGTTATTCAGGCTCAGGCGCCGCGTGCAGAATTGCTTCGTTATGCTATAGACTTGAGGTCAATGACACAGGGGCGTGGCAGCTTTACCACGGAGTTTAGCCATTATGAAGAGGTGCCAGCTCATGTTGGGCAGAAAGTCATCGCTGAAGCAAAGAACAGTAGAGCTTAACAATTGAGGTTATGGTGATAGATGTTCCACCTGTTCTTAATAAACGAATTCATTGGTAGCAGTAGATTGGCTTTTTAACCTTGGCGAAGGCGTGACTATGGGTAATAAGATAATTGATACATCTGTAAGTGTGGGGTCTGATAGATGGTTGATGGTGGGCAGTAGAGGACTTGAACCTCTGACCTCCTGTGTGTAAAACGTCTTCCTAGCTACAAAGTTCACAGTTTTTGTGTGAACTAATTCATCCGAATGCTCTCTTAACTTACGAGCAAGTGTTGGGCTTGCCTTTCTTTGCCCTGATAGAATCATGCTTAGATAGCTTTTAGAAATACCTAATCCTTGGGCTATCTGTGTTTGGTTTTTTAGTCGTGGACATCCCTTCCTATGGGATAATTCACATCTTCCTCAACATTAACTAGCTTTAAGACGTGCTATTGCCATGGCAAGAAAACCGACGCCAAGACCAATGAAAAGACCCTGGACAAGATACCCTAATGCCCAACCAATCCCCATACCAATAAACAAGCATGCTGGGATAAATAGGCCACTGATTTCCCATTTTTTCTTAGTTTCTTCTTTCTCGTTAGTCATCTCTGTTGTCTCCTTCTAAATTTTGTTTTAGTTTGCCAGTATTCCCTTCATATAGTTTATGGATTATACACATAATGGATTGATAGTCAGACATCTTCATATTCATGAACTATTCACTTTACGATAAACATCAGCCACCATTTTTGCGGACCTCTTTCTTAATATAGAGTAGCCTTACTGGCCTGGTTAATGTAAATATTTCTCCATAAGCTATGCAGCTCCCTTACAGACATTATACTACTAGCGTCAAGGTAATATGGGGTGTGGGCAACCAACAAGCAGAATATGGTTTCAAGCTATCCTCAAACCTCAGCTACATAGATTCACATCCTGTACTATTATACTATATATGGTTACCTTGCATTGGAGTGAACCCCTGAGACTGGACACTTTAGGTTAGGAAGGTTTGGCAAGGTGAAAATACTCTATAATGGAGGATAGAAGGGATTTTGCTATGAGGAATCGGAGAAGTTTCAGTATAGAATTTAAGAGGCAGGTAGTAGAGGAGTTATTCAGTAGAGAGAGCCGTCCTGCCCAACTCTGCCGGAGATACAACATCTCACCGAGCCTACTTTAGCATTGGAAGAAACAATACAGTCGGGGCAAGTTCAATAATGAGCCCAGCGAGGAAGCTGCCCTTAGGGACAGGGTAGATAAGCTGGAGCGGCTGGTGGGCAGGCTGACACTGGAGAACGAGTTTCTAAAAAAGGGGTTACAGATGAGCTTCAGCCAGCCTCAGAGAAACGGGAATTTATCACCAGGTGCAAAGACTTCCTCAGCAGTATCCGGCAGGGGTGTAGACTTATGAACATCCCCCGGAGTAGTTTCTATCGCAAACCCAGTGCCGAGAGCTCTGATAGGATGAAGCTGGAGGCAGACCTGGTAGATCCGCATTGAGGCCATCTGTCTTGAGTTTCCCCGTTATGGCTACCGCAGGGTTACTCATCAGCTTAAGCGTGAGGGAAGGAGGGCAAATCATAAGAAGGTGTTGCGCTTGATGAGGGAAAGCGACCTCTTATGTCAGGTCAAACGGAAGTGGGTAAGAACCACCAATAGTAACCATCACTTCCCCAGGTATCCCAATCTCATCAAGGGAATGGTTATCAATAGGTTAAACCAGGTATGGATTAGTGATATTACCTACATCCGTATCAAGACTGGCTTTGTCTACCTGGCAGCGATATTGGATGCTTGCTCCCGGCGGGTGATAGGCTATGCCCTCTGCACCAGGATTGATAGCTCACTAACACTTGAGGCATTCAAGATGGCTATAGCAGAGCGTAACCCTGGCCCTGGCATAATGCATCTCACTCAGGCCAGGGTGTGTAGTATGCTTCGCGGGAATACGTAGAGGAACTCAAGAGCCACGGATTTGAGTTCAGCATGTCACGGAGGGGAAACCCCTATGACAACGCTACCATGGAAAGTTTTTTCAAGACGTTGAAATACGAGGAGGTGTACCTGTGTGAGTATAAAACGCTGGAGGATGTGATGAGCAGACTGCCGTATTTCATCGAAGAGGTTTATAACCTCAAAAAGCTTCACTCAGCGCTGGGTTATCGGCCACCTGATGAGTTCGAGGAATTACTGGTTATGAAAGAGAATAAAAAGAAGGAATCCCGCCAGACTCTCCTAACCCTTTCTGTCCAATGATAGGGGTGCAGTCCATTACCTCCTTTTAAATATATTGTAAGTTATGTTAACCTGATCTTAGTGCCTGTCATATAGGAAATATCTCTAGTCACCTTGGTGAGCTCAGCGTATATTATTGTATTTGATATTGAGCTACAATGTAGAAAGATAAATACTTAGCGTATTAATCGACAGTGAAAAATGATTGATAACGAGATTTATGATGAATTCAAGACCCTATTGGATAATGATGGGCGTGAAAAACCATTGCAAAAATACCTCGAAAATAATCCTGAAATAATAAGCAAGACTTTCCATGAAGGAGCACAAAATCCACTTGTGATTCCATTGTATAAGTTAGCGAATAACTATATTACAGATTTTATATTTGTTGGAGTTCGCTCATATGGGTCATTAGATGTGCACCTCATCGAAATTGAACCTGCAATTAATGAGAAGCCATTGTTTAATAATAGTAATCAATCAACTGGTCGTCTTCGTGTAGCAGAAGGGCAAATTATGGACTGGCGAACATGGATGAATGAATATGAAAATTTCTTCAAAGTACAATTAATAAATACCATAAAAAAACTTGGACGCTGGGATAACAATTTACTTTCCAAAATAGCAACTAATGCAATTCGCCAAGACATTATTTATTATCACATTATCATTGGACGAAGAAAGGATTTTGATGGAGAAGGTGATAAGTACCGACATACATACCAGGCAAGATCTGGTAATAGAGAAGAAATTGCAACTTGGGATCGACTACTAGCAACAAGTCGGCTCATGAACAGAGTAAAAGTAGCTAATAAGCAGTCAGTTGTCGAAAGTATCCCGAAGAAAGTATTTATTTCTTATAAGAAACAAAGTAAGTCAGAAAATATCGCAGAGAAAATTGCTCATAAATTATCACAAAAGGGAATTGAAGTTTGGTTTGACAAGTGGGAAATCACTGCGGGCGATTCTATACCTGGCAAGATTGAGGAAGGTTTTACGAATATTGATGCTTGTATAATATTTATAAACAGGGAATATAGCATGTCAGCCTGGTGTACAAAAGAAATGAACACTGCAATTACCAAAGGAATAAACGAAACGCTGAAGATAATACCCAGTTTGGTCGAAAACTGCTGTGTCCCTGAGCTTCTCAAGGACCAGAGGCGAGTTGATTTCATTAATCCCACGCAAGACGAATTTGAGGCAAAGTTCAAAGAAATTACTAATTCAATATTCAAAGTTGATCCTAATCCATACAGAATTGAACAGAAAAAGAATAATGGAAAGAACACTCACAAATCTGATGTTCTAGCAATTAATGATAGTAAACTAATTGCAGAAACATTAGAAAAAATGCATAAGAGAATGCTTGATTTTAGAGAGCAAAAACTCAAGCTGACAGTTCAATTAAAAGAATTTAAAAAAATCTGCCCAATATTATTACGTAGAATGGGTCTAGAATTTGATAATTATAATGACTTTATTAAAGGTTTACGGAAGAAATATAGGCCATTATTAAAAAGTACCAATAGCAGGAGTGGGTTCAATAGACTTGTTATTAAATCAAAAATAGAGCAAGAATTGTGGGAATCTAAAGAATGGACTATGGATGATCTTACAAATATAAGTAATTTATTGGATGAACTTGATTGGGGAATAGAGGGACTTCGTTATAAAGACAAAGAGTGGAATAATTTATATGATTCATTAAAGCTAAATCTTTCTAGTAAAAATGACCTTCGTCTACTAATTGAAAAGCATATGAAGCTCTCTCACGGTTTCTGTAACATATCATTAGTAAAAGGGTATGCTAGGAAATGGGTAAACGATTTTGATGCAACCCTACTATTGTTTACTACAAATCATATTGTTACTAAACTTGATATTGATTCAGGATTAAATGAAATAATAATCGAGATTCGAGAGTTATTAAGAAACAAGAAACAGGACCCACCTATTTTTACTCCCCATAAATATGCAATTGGTCTTTCAGGCATGACAGGATACCCGTCCAAACCTGATAATGCAAAGTGGTTATGCTTGGAAATTGCTGTAAATCCCATTAATGAGCTTATTACTACACTAGATTTACTGATAGATAGCAAAACTGTCCATGCTAACCATTTACCTTGTAGTGTTGTGTCTGCATTTAATGCTTATTTCAATGTTTCTGAATGGCGGTGGAAGGGGGGAAAACAAGTAGAATTGATAAGTAAAGCAGGTAGCGAAACACAAAGCTCAGTTATAATCAATATAGATTTTAACGTAGAACTTTTTGGAAGTCATCGAATCTAGTAGTGCATTATTGAATAACCTTTGTAATTTTGAACTGAACCAAATTAACCAATTTAACTTCTGGCAAGAAAGCTGTTCAGGTTTTCTTTTATACTATGGTAGATACAATAGAGAGGCTTTGCAATAAAGGTTAGGATGTTAGGATAGGTTAACATGTTTTCTATATATATAGTATTTATCCTAACCTATGTTAACCTTGCTTAACCTGCCTATAATACTCAAGTAGTAGCTAGTTCTATTCACTGTAAAAATAAAAATTTCGTCTGAGAGAGAATCAATGGGAAAGCCCTTCAGAAGAAACGAATGGTGGGGGAGTACCTCCTTCACTATTGATATATGTTTTTCAAGATAAAGGGTGTGCTCTATCCTAAGCTAATCTTGGTTAACCTGCTTATAATGAGTTAAGCAATCATCAAAGGTTATACTACGAGTGTATTTGAGTACCATATCAAGGTCTTCCCATCCACCTAGATGCATAATATCTAATTAATAGGTGATTAATTCATCGTAAAAAAGAGAGAAATTCGTCTGAGAGAGAATCAACGTTATAACCCATCGGAAGCAATGAAGGTATGGGGGATACCCTTCTTCACAGATAAGACAAGCAACATCTAGTATCAATTCAATATGATAGGTTTATCTTTGTGAACTATTAGCTATGAACTCCTGATTGCTAAACATATTATGTATTTGAATTATTCACTCTACGATAGACATCAAGAGCATCATCGAATGATAGTGACTTGGAGTAATGCTCCACCATAGATAAAGTTTCCCAACCACCAAGAGATTGAACGATACGAGTAGATAACCCCGATTTCACATTATAGACACAGAATCCACGCCTGAAGCTGTGGGGATTGCATTTAATACCTGTTTCCTTACTAAGCCTCTTAAGCATGGTCACAATGCCAGCTCTTGCTATTTCAAAGCTATCATGTGTATAAAACCATTGCTTCACAAGTCCATTTCCAGCTAGAGCTTTACGGAATTTATTGCCTTTACCTAGTACAACTACAGTACATTCTTGCCAGTCGAAGTCTCCCTTCTTGATACTGGTGGCTTCACTTAATCTTGTGCCTGAATACCATAGAAAGCTTATCAAAGCTCTATCCCGTTCACAATGGCAATGGTTAATCAGAACTTCTAGTTGCTCCTTTGATACAGCAGGTAATAGTTTCCTTTGATGCTTAGGTTTAGGAACTCTATCAATAACCTTATCCTGTATATGACTATTACTGTACAACCATAAGAAGAGGGTTTTTAGAATTTGATAGAACCTTGTTTTACCATTGTGACAAGTGAGAGACTTAAGGTAAGAAATAGCACCATCTGGACTTAAGGGGTAACCAATAAAGTGATTAAGAGTATAGTTATAGAACTCAATCGTTCTTTTGCTACAACCATCAGGACGAGAAGCCATGAACTTCTCAAACAATTCTTTTGTGAACACTTTGAAGCTAATTTATCAATTTGAGTGGTGGGCAGTAGAGGACTTGAACCTCTGACCTCCTGTGTGTAAAACAGGCGCTCTAACCAACTGAGCTAACCGCCCAACATGGTACGCCTGGTGGGATTTGAACCCACGACCTCAGCCTCCGCAGGGCTGCGCTCTATCCAACTGAGCCACAGGCGCATGGTGCCGAAGGAGGGAGTTGAACCCTCATGTCCGTAAGGACACTACGCCCTGAACGTAGCGCGTCTGCCATTCCGCCACTTCGGCTTTAATATTATGAATATTCTGTGCTAAATTCTCCTTTCCCAAGGGAAACAAAGATAACAGCCAATATCCCCAGGATATTGAGAGGTAGAAGGGCACAAATAGCCCCGGCCAAGGATAAGCCAAAGTTTTTCCTTTTTATAGCTGAAATACCACCAATTAAAGCTATTATGCCCAGGGCAATAATGACTGTACCTGCAATAATTAACCAAGTTGGGAGTATGGCGATACTATAGTCGTTTACAATGTTTGGAAGGAGACGGCATTGTGAGTGCAAAAATGATGTGCCAATCTCTATTGCGATGATGGATAATCCTCCAGTAATTATTTCACATACCCCGACTATTATACTTAAAATACCGCCAGCGCTAAGTAAGCCACCTCTGCTATCATCACCGGATGTCATTTCTTCACCTCCTTTTTATGGTGGGCAGTACTGGATTTGAACCAGTGGCCTCTTGCGTGTGAAGCAAGCGCTCTAACCACTGAGCTAACCGCCCAAAGCCACATCTATTCTAACCTTAAGGTATCTATTTGTAAAACCAGCGAACTGAGTCATTTCAGAGGCTTTTGTTTTGCTGTTCTGCTATCCACTTCGCAGATGTTTATGGTGTGGATTAGCAACGTCCTATGAGATGGCCACTTGCTTTGAACATACCTCATCGAACTTCGATGGCCAGTCTGTAACAGACATCGTGTTCAGGAATTTAATTGGGTCAAGGCGCTCAGGGGCAATTACTCCTCCTTCTTATGCTAGAAATTATTTTTAGCTCTGATTTTTACCCAGCAGCTCCGCACTGGCTCTTTTTAATATCCTGGATATTTCCTCTTCAGCGCTGTCGGAAAGTGGTTCAGGTTTATGTGTAGCCAGTATTTCATGAACCTTATCTCTGGCTACCTCGGCCATTGTTTTCGAGCCCTTTTTCTGCCATGCGTTAAAGGTGTCTTTGTCGCTGAGTTGTGGCAACCAGAATTCCTGTTTGTAATGCTCCAGTGTGTGCTTCTGCCCCAGAAATATGCCACCAGGGCCAACTTTGTTGATGATATCCAGGGCTAAGGTATCATCGTTTACTTCGAACCCGCGGGCCAGCCTGCGAATTGCAGCTATGATTTCGTTGTCAATGACCAGAAGTTCTGGCGACATGGCGTTGGAGGCATCTATCGCTCCTACCCCATCAATGACATCTATTCCACCCATCAGTAGAGCTGTGGTTATGGTCATAGCTCTCTCAAAGCCAGCCTGTGCATCTGGAACCTTGCAGTCGGAATTCCCTGAACATAACTCGCAGGGAAGTTCATATCGCTCGACTAGTTGAGCCAGTGCCATGTGTATCAGGGCACGCTCGGGAGAACCCGGAGAATATTCCCCTGTTTTGAGATTTGCAATCGCAGCGGCGCTGCCGTAGAGCACAGGTGCTCCAGGATTAGCAAATTCGAGTATAACCAGATTGGCCAGGTTCTCGGCATTGCTGACAACTACAGTTCCTGCCAGCGTGGCCGGAGCCGTTTCGCTTGCCAGTGGCATGGGGAAGATAACAACGGGGACGCCGGCTTTGCCGTACTCTATTGCTCCCTCTGTTATGCCTTTATCGTATGTCAGAGGGGAGATGGGGCATTGAATGGCTGAAAAAAATAGGCCTTTTCTTAAGTTGTTCTGCTCCGCCGACGATGGTGGCTGCAATTTCAACCTGGTAACGTGCATCTCTGGCATCCAGTGCTTCCCACTCAACATGCTTTTCTGTGTTTCGGAGGACGCCAATAAACGCAGTTAAACCCTGCATAGGAGCAGGTATATCGATGGGAACTAACGATCCCCATACGAGATGAACATTGTCAAGGTAATCCGCTACTCTTGTCCAGCGAGCAAGGTCATCATTCGTCGATGCTCTGCGTTCACCTGTTTCCCAGTCCGTGATGCACGCAGGGCTTCCTCCCGTAGTAAAATGTGTCTCTGTTTTATCCAGTATAAGGTCATTTTTGGGGTTTCTGGCGCAGTATGGAATGGTCTTTGGTGCTCTCTTTAGGGCTTCCTCAACTAAAGTTCTGGGGATAGCTACGTGATTTCTATCGTAATCTACTTTCGCTCCAGCTTTTTTTAAGATATCGAGGGCTTGCTGGCTCAGAACCCTGATGCCTGTGTTCTCCAGCACCTTCAAAGAGCTATTATGTATGGCTTCTAATTGTTCTGTTGATAAAAAATGTGCCTTAGGCTTGCTCATTTTTTTGATCCTCCTTGTGGTTACAGTTTTTCTATGATGGGTGCCGCTAGTTTCATTTGCAAACCTCCTTTTTTTTATTTATCTTTGCCTGCTTTTGCCAGAGATTCAGACAAACCAACCTCAGTTTATACAATATTTTACTCTACAGACGCTTCTGGCGTGTCGGTTACCTCTTTAAGCGGGTTTCGGTGTACTAAAATTGTTGTTATGCCTACCTGAAAATTTTGATGATAGTAATTATTCCTGATAATTGTTTTAAGGTCAAGCATTGTAGCTATTGACATTGTAGGACAAATAATTTACTATCCACTTTAAGAAGAAAAAGGAGGTAGGTTAAAATGCAAGCATATTGTATGAAGTGTCGTGCTAAGAGGGAAATGAAAGATGCTAAGGCTATAACCATGAAAAATGGCAGGCCGGCAACGCAGGGTGTGTGCCCCGTGTGTGGAACTAAGATGTTCAGGATTGGTAAAAGCTAAAACTGTTGTTGCAAAAAGCCAGGTGCTGGAGCGGTTGTGTGTTTGTGTGTGCAGTAAAAGTGCCTGGCTTTTCTATTGATGTCGATATAATTGTGGCGGTTGTTTAGTTGGGTTGTAATTGGTTTTCGTATTTGCCTATCTTGTGAATACATCCTGCGAAGACAAGAAATATGTGCTTGTGTGGGGAGAAAGAAGAAGGAACTACAAGAAACAGTCGGAGATCAAAAATGAAGCAGAAAAATCGTTGTAGATGGTATGATGAGTCTTCTGGGGTAAAGAGATCTTGTGATTTAGGCCTGATTGATAAAAAGTGGGTGGAAGATTATTGCTGGCAGGGTGGTAAAGATTGTGTAAGGAAGAAAAGATTTGAGGGGGAGGGATACGTATCCCCTGATTATGTATTACCCGATGGCTCTATAAGTGAACGTGTTAAGATATATTTGAAGCAGAAAGGAAAGCTGTAAAGTAGCTCACTACAAGAGTGATTTTGTTGTTCAGTTGAATTGAGAATAGACAGTATCTATTTCTCTTGAATACCCTGTCTGAATGTATAGTTGGTTGATTGTGAGAGCAGGGATGGATAGAAGTAGATATATAGTTATTAAGGGATTTAGCGCCAGTTATACCAGCGCCCAGGGTATTCCCTGTATTCTCTTGCGAACCTTCGCAGATTAAAATATTCCATTGCTTTGCCTTTTTCCTGTCTGACGATTAAATCGGTTATTAACTTGCCTAGTGCTTGTGAAAAGCAAAATCCGAAGCCATTACAGCCGCAGGCTAATATTAATCCTTTTAATTCATCTACTTCACCCACGATTGGTAACTCGTCGGGGGTTATGTCCGCAAAGCCTCCCCAGTGCCTCAAGATATTCACGTTGCCTAGTTGTGGGATATATTGTTGTATAGCGTGAGCGGTACGTTTGAGAACGCCTAAACTTGCCTCTGCATTGTATCCTGGTTCCCTGGTTGGCACAATTTCCTCCCCCGCTATGATTTGCCCATTTTTTTCTTGGCGGCTCCAGATATTTCCAACTCCAGCAAGATAGGGTAAGTGCATCAGAGGTTCGGTGATGAAAGCTTCATCACGGTACGGCATGGTGGGTATTTTTATACCAGTCATCCGTGCTACATCGCTGGACCATGCCCCTGCAGCGTTAATTACAGTGTGGGTCTTTATTTTCCCTTTAGTTGTTAGTATGCTTTCTATTTCCCCCTTCTCGACTTTTATGCCCGTTACCTCGGTATAAGTGTAAATCTTTGCCCCTGCCCTCTTTGCATTGATAGTAAGTGCTTCAACGGTATAGAAGGGATTTGCGCCAGCGTTAATGCGATGATTACAGAGATGGTATCCTCCCACCACTGGGTTATTATCTACATCAATATATGGAGCCATTTTTTTTATCTCGTCTGGTTTTAGATATTCAATGTTTAAGCCTAAATTCTTTTGTGTAATTGCCATTGCTTTGCGATAATTTTCTTCCTCTTCTGGGGTGACAAGTATCAGATAATCTGAAGGTGTATACTCTATGTCGTAGTCCAGTTCTTCTTCTAGTTCTGCGAATTTCTTTGTGGTGCTAAGTCCAAGTTTGGCTAATTCTTTGTCAGGTTCCTGGCCCCATATGTTCCAGATCATTGATCCTGAGCGGCCAGTAGCTCCGTTCGCAAGACTGCCTTTCTCAACAAGTACTGTGTCGATGTTTTCCTTGGAGAGATTATATGCGATGGTGCATCCGCTTATCCCCCCGCCAATGATGACAACTTCAGCAGTTTTTTTCATTCTCCTTTGTTATTCCCCTCTGGTATCTTTCCCATTACTCCAAGTGGCATGGGTTTGATGGGTGCTCGGTCAGTGGGTGGCAAAATTCCCTCTCGTGGTTTCCCTGTTTTGTGGCTAATTAATTTCATAATCTGGGGCATACATCCACGGCCCTGGCATTCTCCCATTCCTGCTCGTAAATGCCGCTTAATCTCGTTAGTAGTTGTATAACCTTGCTCAATTGCTTTTAGTATCTCTTCTTTAGTGATATCTTCGCAGAAGCATATAATAGTTTCTTGGCTGCTATTCATTCCCTTTCCTCTTTGCTTTAATTGAACGAGCTTCCATGGCAAATTTTTTGTCAACAGCGATGGAAACAACATATGTTCCACCTTTGCCCTTCCTGATTTTTATGACCTCTGCTTGGCCAATATTTTCCCCAGAGCGATTTAGCGCCAGCTATACCAGCGGCCAGTGTATTCCCTGTATTCTCTTGCGAATCTTCGCAGATTAAAACATTCCATTGCTTTGCCTTTTTCCTGTCTGACGATTAAATCAGTTATTAATTTACCTAGCGATTGTGAAAAGCAGAATCCGAAGTTATTGCAGCCGCAAGCTAATATCAATCCTTGTAATTCATCTACCTCACCCACGATTGGTAACTTGTCGGGGGTTATGTCCGCAAAGCCTCCCCAGTGCCTCAAGACATTCACGTTGCCTAGTTGTGGGATATATTGTTGTATAGTGTGAGCGGTGCGTTGGAGAGTGCCTAAACTTGCCTCTGCATTGTATCCTGGTCTGGTTGGCGCCCCTTCCTCCCCCGCTATGATTTGCCCATTTTTTTCTTGGCGCCACCAGATATCTCCACGTTCAGCGAGATATGGTAAGTGCATCAGAGGTTCGGTGACGAAAGCTTCAGTACGCTTCGGCATGGTGGGTATTTTTATACCAGTCATCTGTGCTACATCGCTGGACCATGCCCCTGCAGCGTTAATTACAGTGTGGGTTTTTATTTTCCCTTTAGTTGTTAGTATGCCTTCTATTTTTCCATTCTCTACTTCTATGCCTGTTACCTCGGTGTAAGTGTAAACCTTCGCCCCTGCTCTCTTTGCATTGGTAATGAGTGCTTCAACGGTATAGAAGGGATTTGCGCCAGCGTTAATGCGATGATTACAAAGATGGTATGCTCCTACCACTGGATTATTATCTACATCAATATATGGAGCCATTTTTTTTATCTCGTCTGGTTTTAGATATTCAATGTTTAAGCCTAAATTCTTTTGTGTAATTGCCATTGCTTTGCGATAATTTTCTTCCTCTTCTGGGGTGACAAGTATCAGATAATCTGAAGGTGTATACTCTATGTCGTAGTCCAGTTCTTCTTCTAGTTCTGCGAATTTCTTTGTGGTGCTAAGTCCAAGTTTGGCTAATTCTTTGTCAGGTTCCTGGCCCCATATGTTCCAGATCATTGATCCTGAGCGGCCAGTAGCTCCGTTCGCAAGACTGCCTTTCTCAACAAGTACTGTGTCGATGTTTTCCTTGGAGAGATTATATGCGATGGTGCATCCGCTTATCCCCCCGCCAATGATGACAACTTCAGCAGTTTTTTTCATTCTCCTTTGTTATTCCCCTCTGGTATCTTTCCCATTACTCCAAGTGGCATGGGTTTGATGGGTGCTCGGTCAGTGGGTGGCAAAATTCCCTCTCGTGGTTTCCCTGTTTTGTGGCTAATTAATTTCATAATCTGGGGCATACATCCACGGCCCTGGCATTCTCCCATTCCTGCTCGTAAATGCCGCTTAATCTCGTTAGTAGTTGTATAACCTTGCTCAATTGCTTTTAGTATCTCTTCTTTAGTGATATCTTCGCAGAAGCATATAATAGTTTCTTCGCTGCTATTCATTCTCTTTCCTCTTTGCTTTAATTGAACGAGCTTCCATGGCAAATTTTTTGTCAACAGCGATGGAAACAACGTATGTTCCACCTTTGCCCTTCCTGATTTTTATGACCTCTGCCTGGCCAATATTTTCCCCTGAGCGATTTAGCGTATCAACTCGCTCTCCTTTTTTTGGCACGGGGAGCATTTCATAGGGGATAGAAACCAGCGTTTTACCCTCTTTATAATTCATATTTATAACGAAGATAGCCAAACCGGGGCACAAATCTATGCATAAGGTGCATCCTGTACATTTTTCGTAGTCTATGCTAGGTGGTGTTGTAAGGCTTTCCTTGCTAATAGCCCCCAATTTGCAGGCTTCCACACAGGGGTCGCATGGGATATCCTCTGTGCATTCAATGATTGCTACCGGCCCTTTTGCCAGCCTTTCTTCAGCGGGTAGTTTAATTGTTTCCTTTAAAATACCATATGTCAGATGTCCTATTTCTCTTGCTTCATTTTCCATGGCTTTTTACCTCGTTCCATTGCTGCTGGCACTTCCTTTTTCCAGCAGCAACTGCCTTTAGTAATGAGCTTTCCCTGAGTTTGTTAAGCTCGGTAAGAGCGCCTTCTTTAACCCTCCGGGCCATCTCAGGGTTGAAGGCTTCCTTTTCCGCTATGGCTGCTCCTGCAATTCTTCCTTCTAGCATAGCTGTGCTGGCTTCTGCTATGCCAGAGACATCTCCTGCCACGTATATTCCCTCTATACTAGTTTCCATGTTTTCATTATGGATGGGAACCCACCCCCCTAATTCTGGTACAAACATCTTCTCACACCCGGCCTGGAAGGGGATTTTGGTTGAAGATGAGAGGCCAACTGCTATTAATATGAGATCTACATCCAGCTCTCGCTCCGTGCCTTCAATCGGCTGTATATTTTTATCAACTTCAATGATTGTTGCGCTACTGACGTATTCCTCTCCTTTCACCTCTTTAATAGTATGTCTTAGAAGAATAGGAACTCCAAGACGTGCAAGCTTGGATGCATGAACGAGGTATCCTCCCACATGTGGCATTGCTTCAATCACTGCCTTAACTTCCACTCCAGCTTGCAGCAACTGGTATCCAACGATTAAGCCTACATTTCCAGCTCCAATGATCAAAGCTTTATTTCCCGGTTTCATTCCATAGACATTCATAAGAGTCTGCACCCCCCCAGCTCCATAAACACCCGGCAGGTAGTTTTTGGGGAAAGGCAGGTAATTTTCACTTGCCCCCGAAGTAATTATTATGTTGTCAGCGTTAATCTCTAATAGTTGGTATCCGTCATTTTGCTTTTGGACAGCTAGAAACTTATGCTTTCCAGTTTTCTCCTCTGGGTAGTATCCTATGGCGCTTGTCTCTGTTAGATATGCCCCTTCGTATTTCTTCAACTCCGCAAGCATTATCCTGGCTATTTCAAAACCTCTTAGCCCAGCATATTCCTCCTTTGAACCAAAGAATTTGTGTGTTTGCTTGATGAGTTGCCCCCCGGGAACTGGGTTTTCATCTATTATTAGAGTAGTCAACCCCAATTTCCTGGAAGTTATTCCTGCTTCCAGGCCAGCGGGGCCACTGCCTATTATCAGAACCTGCACATGCTCCTCTTTTCTCGCTACTTTTATACTTGGTTTGTCAGGGAGTATTCCTTTTATGCCCTGGAGCTCTACTTGCATTTCTTCTCTAACTGGAGTGACGCAGGTTCTGATGCTTGGAATCCCGTTGACACGCATTAGGCATGAGGAGCATTTTCCAATGCCGCAGAACCATCCCTCGGGGTGGCCGAATCGCTTGCTTTTTCTGAATACCTTGACTCCGGATGCGAATAAGGCAGCGGCTATGCTTTCATTCTCATATCCGCCTGTCCTTTTCCCTTCGAAATGAAAATTTATCTTCCTGCCCCTTTTGAAATCGAGGATAGGGTGCTTTAAGATTCGCTGTTTCTCCTCCAAGATGTAATCTCCTTTCATCTTTCTGATGTCATTTGCCCATGTACCATAAGTATAATTGTACTTGGCTATTTTATCCTTTGATGTGTATGGGTGTACACTCTGGGGATAAGATATATATGGGACAAATTTACCTTTATTGAAATCGTAAAATCATAACAAACAACATGCCATATATACAAACATTGTGCTATGTTAATATGTAGGTTAATTAGAAACATAAGGAGGAGACATGAAGCAATACTGGTGGTTATATAAAGGGTTTGAAATCCGTCAGAATGAACTGGGACAGAGTAAGGTCTTTTTCAAAAACTACCCTGTTGACCTTGAGTCCATTGCTCGTGACAACCGCACTCCTGTTTATGTGTACAATGGGGAGCGCATAGAGGAAAAAGTGGCTATTGTTCGCAGGGCTTTCGATGCTTATTATGATGGTGATGTGGCGATTAATTTTGCTATGAAGGCTGCTCATGTTCCTCATGTGGTTCGACTTTTAGGGCAGGTGGGTTGTGGAATTGATGCTGCTTCTCCTAACGAGGCTCGGCTGGGCCTTAGATTGGGAATCCCTGCGGAAAAGGTCATGTTTACTGGCACCTCCGTTTCAAATACGGACATTAAAGAACTGGTGTCTATGGGAGTCCGTATCAATATTGATTCCTTTTCCCAATTGCGGCGCCTCGTTGACCTGGCAGAAAGAGGTGAGCTATCGTATCCTCCTCTACCTCTGTCCGTTCGTCTTAACCCTGATGTGGGGGCCATTACTGGCCAGGATTTCATAACAGCTGGAGCAAGGAATGCTCAAGGGGTTCCAATAAAGTTTGGCATTGAGCCAAAGAAAATCCTTGAGGTTTTCGAATATGCACAGGAAAATGGGTTGCTAGTTGATACTCTTCATTTTCATATTGGGTCTGGCTGGCTTCGTCCAGGGATGGAGGCTTTTCGACAGGCGTTGTGCAATGGCCTACGTGTTTATCGGAGACTTCTGGAAGCTGGTTTTCCACTTACGCGTCTGGATGTAGGAGGTGGCCCAGGTGTTCGTGTGGAAGAGAAGAGTGAGAGTTTTCCCTGGGATGAATACGCAAAAGTGATTGGCGTTAGTTTGAAAGAAGCTAATATTGAATTAGAACTTCTTATACTGGAGCCAGGTGGTAGCCTGGTATCTGATGCAGCTGTTCTCCTCACCACAGTAAACACCGTAGAGGAGAAGTATGGGATAGAGCATGTGTTTGTGGATTCGGGGATGGGTACTTTTCCTTCAATTAGATTGGATCATAGGTGGTGTGAATTTGTCAATGTCTCCCACCCTGATGGGGTTATTAAGGAATATGCTGTGGATGGTAATGTCTGCGAAACTGGCGATACTTTTACTTACAACAAATTGAGACCTTTGCCTGAAGTGAGAGAAGGTGATGTGTTAGCTTTCCTTGACACTGGTGGCTATAGCTTAGCCGAGTCTTTCAATTACTGTTTACGAGGCCGTGCTAACGTCGTGCTCAGAGAAGGGAATCATTTGATTGGCTGTACTAGAGGAGTCGAGAACCTGGATGAAGTGATGTCGCGGTTTACGCCTGTTGCTTCTTGTACAAATCCAATTTAGTGCCCGTTCGATAAGAGCTAACCAAGAATATATCCTTTATTATTAAAAGCTGTTAAAATTAGTTTCATAAAGAAAGGGAGAAGAAGAATGGGCGATATACTAGATGAAGCTACAGCACTTATCAGGTGTAAAGAGTGCCCCTGGTATAAGAACTGTGTAACTCCAATGCAGGTCAGCGATGAGGACATTGCACAGTTCAGACTGATGATGCAGGGGGTAAATCTCCCTGAACCAGCCAGAAACCATATGGAAGATATTCTGGGGAATATAGCATCTATGAGCCAGAATATGATTCTGCAAACCTGCCCCGTATTCGCACAACGGCTTAAGGATAATCCCGGACTTGCTAGGAAAATTAAGGAGATGATGCAAAATTGGGGCAAGGAAGAAAAGGAAACTGGCGAGTAGCATGGCAGAACAAATAGGTAGAATAGAAAAGCCAGCTGCAGAGCGTTTTAAGCAGGGGAAAAAGATTTATCTTATCCCTCTTATGTATAGCAATAAGAATGCTTCACCTGAATTTAATGAAAAGGTTGCCTGTTATTGGCAGCAGGTGATGAAACAGTTGGCTAATCTGGAAGCTAAAATTGGGAAAATAAAGCACATTTACCACGAATCTATTTACCAGTCTAGTGAAGATGGCATGAAATTTATGGAGAAAATAAACCCGGATGGCTATCAAATTAGCACAGATAAGTGTGGCGATGGTGCTGTGCTTGAAGCGATTGAGAATAAGGAGCTACTGGATGAAGCTGTGGATTGGGAGCGGTGTATTTTGCTTGGCTTTGCAAGTGAGAAGGCAGCAAGTAAAGTTTCTGAATTTTACGTTGAAGCCTTAAAGAAAAGATATGAATTTATGATTAAAAGGATAAGTGAGACATTGAAATGCAATGAAGCTGGCCTTCTGTTTATTACAGAGAACCACAGGCTACAGTTCCCCGCTGACATAGAAGTATTTAATGTCTTTCCACCAGCCATGGATGAAATTCATCGTTGGCTCCGTGACCGTGCTGAGAAAGAACTGGAAGAACAGAAGAAAAACAAAGATTAAGTTTGTTTTGTGAGGTGTGCTTGTGAAGGCAAGGAAGCCTGTTGTTGCGGGTGCGTTCTATGCTGGTACACCAGAGAAACTCAGAAGGCAGATTGAGTGGTGTTACAAGCATGAGCTTGGTACGGGAATTGTGCCGCAGGTAAACGAGATGGGGCCAAGGGAGATTGTGGCCCTTGTTGTTCCTCATGCCGGCTATGCTTACTCTGGGCCAGTAGCGGCTCATGCTTATAAGGAGCTTGCTGAGGACGGAGTGTTTGACACGGCAGTGATACTCGGCCCTAATCATACTGGCTATGGTTCTCCAGTTTCTGTGTGGGCGGGAAGCTCATGGGAGACGCCTTTGGGCGAAGTGAAGATAAATGGAGAGCTTGCTCATGAGATCTTGGGGGGGGTAATTAAACTAGATGAGATGGCTCACCTCTATGAACACAGTATTGAGGTGCAGTTACCGTGGCTTCAATATCTCTACAGGGAAGTCAGAATTGTTCCTATAGCAATGATGGCTCAGGATATAGAAACAGCTAAGGCAGTGGGCGAAGCTATTTCCAAGGCTGGCGATAACATCATAGTAGTGGCTAGTAGCGATTTTACGCACTATGAATCTCATTCTGTAGCTGTAGAAAAGGATAAAGCCATGATAGAGGCAATAGTTAACCTTGATGAGGAAATGCTTTATGAGCGTAGAGAAGCTCTTAATTGTACTATGTGTGGCTACGGTCCAGTAGCTGCGGCGATTGTAGCAGCTAAGGAGATGAAAGCAAACAAGACAAATTTATTAAAGTATGCTACCAGTGGAGATACGACTGGAGATTTCTCTGCAGTAGTTGGATATGGCTCTATTGTAATGAAGCGGTAAAATTATTAGGAATGGTAGCTATTTGGGGATGGATATCACCGAATATGTTTTATTGATATCGGTAGGTATCCTATCCTCAAGACGAACCCTCCCTCAAAACTCTTACATGAATTCGTCTTAGGCGAAGAATTTAGAGATACTATCATTCCAAGGAGGCTTCAAAGGCTGTGTTCGTTTATGTGAGTTGGAGTTTCCTCCTGATGATTGTTCTGGGATATAGCTTGGTTTACCAGTTCGCCAGTCTTCTCTAAGCCAGAGATGGAGAAGGATAACCCTAGTTGTTTCAATTCTGGATAGCCCATTCCTTGAAATAGCTTTTGGCCTGCCACTCTCGCCATTTCATCATATATGATTGGCCACTCTGATCCATGGCGTTTGGCGCAAAAGAGAATAAAGTCGCGAAGCTGAGGTGACAAATAATCCATAACTATTATTATGACGTCGAAAACGGCTTTGAGGCAAATTTGCTAATGGCTGCTGAGGCCTCATATTTTCCCTTGTGTTAACCTTGGATAGTTCCTTGATTAAGGTTTTGGTCTCACTTTTGCGCTTGAATGGAGAAAAACCGTGGGGATATTTTTATTTTAGTTCTTGTGGTGTGTAATCAGAGTGGGCAAGTAAACCTATAAGCCGAGTTCTGTACCCTGAAACAGGGCGGTGACCATCCATCTAGCCCTGATGTTACCATCAGGGTCAAGCGACCAACCCGAGGGTATTGGCCGAGCACCTCAAGCACCCTTCTATTTGGTCTTGCTCCAGGTAGGGTTTGCCCAGCCAACCAGTTACCTGGTTGCTGGTGAGCTCTTACCTCACCATTTCACCCTTGCTCCGCGAGGAGCGGTATGTTTCTGTGGCACTTTCCGTAGGGTTACCCCTCCTGGGTGTTACCCAGTACCTCGCTCGGTGGAGCTCGGACTTTCCTCCCTGTATCAAATACAGGGCGGTCACCCAGTTTACTTGCCCGGTGTCAGTTTATAGGTAATGGCTATGGAGGTCAAATTTTTTCCTAATGCTGGACCATTCGTTGTCGCTCGGAGTGGCAGCTACGCACTGTCTTTTTGAGGTTACTCCACATATAGTATTCTGGTGCAACTGTTGCATTGAACTAGGTCGCCAGCTTTAGCCCTTTGCCATTGACTTGTGGGTAGGGTGATATAGCATCCCTGGCATTTCCCTTGCTCTACTTTAGCTATAGCTTGTCCCTTTGTTAGCTTAATATGCTCATACAGGCTAAGAGCTTCTGGACTAATTTGTTGTGGTAGCTCTTGACGCTTTTCCCCGAGATTGGCAAGTGCGGTTTCAGTCTCAGTTTTTCTCTGAGTAAGAATCTCCTGTTTTCGTTCCCATTCTTGTTTTAGTTTATCAATCTCTCTGCTACCAATTTTTACCATGGTTTCTATGTCTTCTATTTGGCTCATTAGCTCTAACAAATCGTCTTCTTTTGGGCCAATCTTGCTCTTGAAATTTTCATTTTCATGTTTGAGATTGACTAGCTCTTTAGGATTCTTGACTGTGCCATTGTAGAGCTTGCTGTTGAGTTGATTGATCCTGTCTTGCAGGTCGTCCAGTTCCCATTCAGTAGTTTTCTGTTTCTTCTTCCAGTCTGTTAACTGCTGTTTTTGTGAGCTGAGTTTGGATTCGGCTGCCACTAAAGAGCTGTTTTCACTTAACTGCTGGGTAATCTCCTCTACAAGCTGTTGGTTCTTTTGCAGTTCTAAGTCAACTTGCTGCAGTTTGTAAAGTTGCCCTGGCAAACTCATAGTGAAGATATTGTAGAGATGCTTTACTGGCTTTGTCAAAGGCTTTTGAGATAATCAAGAACTACGACCTGTGTGTTAGGTGGCAGGGAGGATGAGGTAACGGAAAGCTCCATCTTTATTTCTGGTTCTCCGATTCCCATCTTTTGGAGAAATTTGTCCACAGGTTGAAGATTTATGTCCAAAGTGTCAGTTTTATAATGCATAGGAATGACAATGCGGGGGCTTAGCTGCCCTATAATTTCTACGGCTATATCAAGCGGGATAGTAGAGGTTTCTCCCACTGGTAAAAATAGAATATCGATATTTCCCAGTTCATCTAGTATTTGTGGGGTTAAGCGGTGTCCTAGGTCTCCCAAGTGGCATAGAGCCAAATCATCTATCTCTATAAGATAAATGGTATTTTTGCCTTTAATTTCCCCTCCACTATCATCGTGAAAGGAGGTGATTCCAGTGATAAACACACCTTCTTTTTCGTATTCTCCTGGGCCGTTTATTTGCTTGGGGTTATTAGCAATACCCTCGATGTAGCTATGTCCAGGATGGGAATGGCTTAAAGTTACTATGTCTGCCTTTGGTTTGTCTCCGTAAGAGTCTAGGCCGGGATAATAGGGGTCGGTGATGAGGGTTCCCCCCTTCCTTTCAATAATAAAACAGGAATGTCCTAGCCAGCTAATTTTCATAGTTTGAGAGTAAAATCCTTTCTAGAGATTCTATCTTGAGGGTCATTCCCTCTATACCTACAACAACGACTTCCTCATTGGCATCTATAGTAGAATCTACTGATGAGGCTTTCCATAGTTCATTATTGACTCGGACATAGCCGTTGGGGGTAAGTGGGGTTGCTGCTTTGCCCCTGCTGTCGATATCAGGCGAAATGACTGGTTTTTTGTCCAGTGCTTCCTTACTCAACTTGCTGGTCAGGTATGAATATGTTCCTAGACCAGCAGCCATAAGCGCAAGCCCCCACAGGGGGACGTTTATGCTTAATTTTGGTAGCAGCCAAAGCACGGCCGTTACTAGAGCTATCTCTTCGAAGAGGGCTGTTAGTATGAAATATATTGTGTATTTCATTCCTTTCATTTATTTTACCAGAGTTGGAATATCATTTTAGTTCTGAACCTTTTGCCATTCTGTACGCAGCGAATAATCTCATCTCCACTAGACTGTTAACGAGGACAAGTGTTTTATTCTCTTAAGCGTGTTAGGGTGAGTGGTAAAAAGATCCATCATTTTATCAGTAGTTCCTAATCGGACACTTTTCCCTCGTAGTTCTATTAATTCATTACTATCAATGGGGCCATCCATATTACGGTCAATTTGGGTGAGTCCCCTGATCTTCCTCCAGGCGCGAGTTGGGTCATTAAGAAAAAAGGCTTTAATCCCCTCCACGCGTTTTAATTCTTCCCCTCCCTTGAAGCGGGCGTTGCTATAAGTCAGTTTGTACAGGGCCGAAGCCAGATAGTTTGGTTTATTGCCTAACTCAACGCTTCCCTGTTCAGCATAATATTCTCTGATTCGAGAACCATATAGGACTAATAGATTGGTGATGAAATAAAGAATAAAAGCACCTATTCCAATAAGGGCAGCATAGCCACCTCCCTGCCTTCGGCTACCCAACATCCCTCGCCTCATCATACCCCAGGCAATCCAGTACATAATGAGTGGAATTGCTGAGAGCAAGGTTATAATTATCATGTCCTTGTGTTTGATATGTGATAGTTCATGGCCCAGAACCGCCTTAAGTTCATCCTTATTTAGAAGTTTTAAGATGTCTTGAGTAACGCAGATTCGCCCATCCCGTTGAGTTTTTCCAAATGCGAAGGCGTTGGGGATTGCTAGCTGGGAGATGCCTACCCTGGGTTTTGGAAGATGGGCTTTCTCAACAAGTTCAGCTACCATTCGATGCAACTTGGGCTCTTCTTTCTCAGAAACCCATTTTACCTTCATTGTTCTGCTTACTATTGCAGGACCGATAAGGTACTGGATACCAAGGAAAGCGAAAGCCAAGATGAGGTAGGTCAGGGCGCTACCCGTTCCCATCCATGTTCCAACTCCAGTAATTACGCCATAGAGGATGCCGAAGAGTAATACTACTAACAGAAACATCCTCGTTTTAAGCCACATGAATCCTCGTTTTGGCTACTACCTTGATGGGTTTCACCAATGGTAATAATATAGCAGAAAATAGGATAGGTCAAATAGTGCAAATTGGGGAGGTTGACTAATGTGCTCAATTTGGTTAACCTTGTAAATAGCGGGGTTAACCAAATTGAGAGCGAAGATATTAACAGCTTTACGAGAGGGAGGAAATTATATTTCTGGCCAGATCTTGAGTCAGGAACTTGGCGTCTCCAGAGTTTCTGTCTGGAAACATATTCGTAGTTTAAAGGAAGATGGTTATGTGATAGAAGCCTCAGCTAGAGGCTATCGATTGATTTCCGCTCCGGATTTGTTGCTTCCCTGTGAATTTCCTGGGCGGGAGCAGCAGGTTCATTATTTTGTGGAGACTAGCTCGACAATGAATATAGCTAAGGAGTTAGTCAAGGGGGGGGCAAAAGAGAAGGCAATTGTAATTGCTGAGTCTCAAACTTGTGGTAGAGGGCGATTGGGCCGGGAATGGCTTTCTCCAGAGGGTGGAATTTATGTCACCCTTATTTTAAAACCCAAGATAAGTCCGATATATGCTCCACGGATAAATTTGATGGCGTCTATTGCTGTGGCCAGGGTGATCAGAAGCCGCTATGGTTTGAAGGCAGACCTGAAGTGGCCGAACGACGTTTTAATTAGAGGGAAGAAGGTGTGTGGTGTGTTGGCTGAAATGGAGACGGAAACGGACGTTATAAATTTTGTAAATCTGGGAATAGGCATAAATGCTAATACTCCTATTTCCCAGTATGCCAGAATAGCGACTTCTTTAAAAGAGGAGTTAGGGAAAGAAATTTCCAGAAAAGAGTTCTTAAACTCAGTGCTGAAGGAAATAGATGAACAACAAATTTTATTAACTAAGGGGGATTTGCTTGAGGAATGGAAGAGCCTCTCTGTCACGTTAGGTAGAGATGTAAGGATAATGACCCTGGGCAAGGAAATAGTAGGGCGAGCTATTGATATCGATACTAACGGAGCGCTGATACTAAAAAGTGAAGATGGCTCCTTGAATAGCGCCATCGCCGGGGATTGTATTCACCTGAGTTAAGATGCTCCCATTGCTCGTTATCATTTTTTATCTTCTAGCTGTAATTTGTATAGGAGCCTGGAGCAAAAGAAGAGTAGCAAACCAGAACGCATTCTTCGTCGCCAACCGCAGGGGAACTACACTTCTTATCACCGGCTCTCTCTTAGCCACCGCTGTCGGAGGCTCGGCAACTGTGGGGATGGCTGGCTTGGGATTTAGCCAGGGTTTGACCGGGGCCTGGTGGCTTCTTGTTGGCTCTATTGGCCTTTTGCTTTTAGGTTTTTTCTTTGCCAAGAAGGTGAGGAACACCGCTCTCTATACCCTTCCAGAACTAGTTGGAAAGCAGTATGACGACCGTGTATGCTTAGCCGCTTCTACTCTTATCGTTATCGCTTGGATGGGAGTGGTAGCAGGACAAATTGTGGCTGCGGGTAAAATCTTGTCTATTTTAGGGGTAAGCTCTCTTGCTTCTGTGATGATTATTTTTACCGTGGTCGTTGTGATTTATGCTATTTTAGGGGGCCAGATCTCTGTCCTCTGCACCGATGTTTTCCAAGCAGCAATACTTTTTGTTGGTATTTTTGTGGCTTTGGCGCTGGTGTTTTCTCGTGTGGGAGGACTGAATGGGCTAAAAACTTCTCTTCCTTCGATTTATTTTTCTTTTCCATTAAGTTCCGAATTCAGTTGGAAAATGCTGATGCACCTTTTGATTCTTGTTGGAGCCACTTATGTGGTGGGCCCGGATATCTATACTCGACTTTTCTGTGCTAGGAGTGGGCATGTAGCTCGGAAATCTGCTTTGTTGGGTGCTCTTCTAGTTCTACCTTTAGCTTTCGCTATCACTTTAATAGGAATGGGCGCCAGAGTTCTATATCCTGAGATTCTTGCTGAACAAGCATTTCCTCAGGTAATAAATGGGATTGCTCCTCCTGGTTTGGCTGGATTGATTTTTGCTGCCTTGCTTGCTGCACTTATGTCCTCGGCGGATACGTGCCTCCTTAGTCAAAGCGTTATCCTGACTGAGGACATATTTAAGCGCTTCTTTCCTTTGCTTAGTGATGAGAAGACTATTTTGCTAACTCGCTTTAGTATATTGATGTTAGGCTTTATGTCGTTGGGCTTAGCGCTAGCTTTAAAAGAGGTGATTTCGGCCCTTCTCTTTGCTTATACTATTTTTACTTGTGGTTTGGTTGTCCCTGTGGTTGCTGGTTTTTATAAACAGAAGCTGAAAGTGACTTCGCAGGGAGCTTTGGTAGCTCTTATAGGTGGCGGAACAGTAGGACTGCTGGGGAAAATCCCCTGCCTTGATATTCCTCTTAAGGAAGACCTTGGCCTTATAGGCTTTGTTGTAAGTGCCATTCTTCTTTTTGGAGTAAGCTTCATTACTGGTAGGGAAAGCTCCGGGTAGGTGGTATTGTAATGTGAAATTTTAGTCTCATAGCTAAAGAGGGGCCCAAATCCATGTTATAATAAAAAAGTGCGTGTTGTCATCATTGGTTTAGGGCTTATAGGCGGTTCTATAGGACTTGCTCTCAAACAGACTAATGAACCGGGATGGGAGGTTGTTGGCTATGTTCGTCGCCCTGAAGCTGTCTCTGCTGTCCTAAAGCTGGGCGTAGTAGATAGAGTGGAGATGGACCTGGAGCACGCAGTAAATGGAGCTGAACTTGTTATTATTGCTACCCCGGTTTTGGCGATAAGGGAAATTCTAGCTCATATGGCACACTGCCTATCTCCGGGGTGTATAGTAACTGATACAGGGAGCACAAAACTTGAAGTTATGAGATGGGCAGAGGATTTATTGCCCCCAACAGTGGGTTTTGTTGGTGGACATCCTATGGCTGGTAAAGAAATTCATGGTATTCAGGCTGCTGAAGCCAGCTTGTTTCGAGGGCACGTTTATTGTATTACTTCAGCAAAAAAAACACCGCCACGGGCCGTGGACAAAGTAGTAAGCATGGTAAAACAGCTTGGATCTGAGCCTTTTTTTGTTGATGCTCAGGAACATGATAATTTAGTGGCTGGCATAAGCCATTTACCCATGTTGCTCTCAGCAACTCTGGTATCGACAACCACCAATGATGCCTCCTGGAACAAGCTGTCCAGATTAGCTGCCTCTGGCTATCGCGACTTTACTCGTCTGGCTTCAGGAAACCCTGAGGTGAATGCGCATATTTGCTTCACCAATAAGCAAGCTATAATTCGTTGGATTGATGAATTCACTAAGGAATTAGCAAGGTACCGCCAGTTAGTAGATGTGGGAGGCAAGCAATTGGAAGAGACTCTGGCTGAAGCTAATAGGGCGAGACGTGAATGGCTAAACGGAACATAGTCAAGGTCATCAAATCTTGTTCTCGGCTGGAAGGAGAGCTTATTTTGCCCGGTGACAAGTCTATCTCCCATCGAGCAATTATCCTTAACAGTCTGGCTTCAGGTGAAGCTGAAATCGTAAATTTTGCCCCGGGTAAGGATTGTTGGAGCACTGTTAGCTGTCTGAAAGCCATGGGGGTGCAAATTCGCAAGAAGCCATCTCAAGATTGTCCGGTTTTACTGGTTTCAGGAGTTGGCAAAAATGGCTTGAAGGAACCCGCTAATGTGCTCGATGCTGGAAATAGTGGCACTACTATGCGTCTCCTCGGTGGCATTCTTTCTTGCCAGCCCTTTTTATCTATTATTACTGGTGATTCCTCCCTCCGTTCTCGCCCCATGGGAAGGTTGATCAAACCGCTGTGTTCTATGGGCGCCGAAATTTATGGTAGAGAAAGGAGTTCTTTTGCTCCCTTGGTTATTAAAGGGAAAAAACTGCATGGTATAGAATTTTCTTTGCCTGTTCCCAGTGCCCAGATTAAATCAGCAGTTCTGCTGGCTGGCCTTTTCGCTCAGGGCAGGACTGTTGTGCACCAACCACTTCCTTCGAGAGATCATACAGAGAGATTACTTGAATCTATGGGGGTTGAATTGGAAGCCAATGGCAATTCGATTTCGTTGACCCCTTTGCTCAGACCCTTAAGTGCAATTAGCTTTCGTGTACCTGGCGATATTAGCTCAGGAGCTTACTTTTTAGTCGCTGGAGCCCTTCATCCCAACGCTAGGGTAATTGTAAAAGGTTGTGGGTTTAACCCCACACGAACAGGAATTATTGATATCCTTTTAGCTATGGGAGCTAAGCTTAAGATAGAAAATGAACGGGTGGAAGCGGGTGAACCATTAGCTGATATTGTGGTAGAATCTAGCAGGTTAAGTGGGGTTGAGATTAGCGGAAGCGTTATTCCTCGTCTTATAGATGAGATTCCGATTATAGCTGTAGCTGCCTGTATGGCTAAAGGGAGGACTGTAATCAGAGATGCTGCTGAATTGCGGGTGAAAGAATCGGATAGGATTGTTACTGTGTCCGGAGAGCTTTTGCGTTTGGGAGCTCAAATTGAACTATTGCCTGACGGGATGGTTATCCATGGTGGCAAATCCTTGGTGGGGGCGGAGGTGGATACTCATTTTGACCACCGCTTGGCGATGAGCTTGGCTATAGCTGGTCTGGTGGCTAGGGGCAAGACAATTATCAATCATGCCCAGTCAGTACAAACCTCTTACCCTGCCTTCTGGCAGGATTTGCAGAAATTGACTGATGATACCATTGTGACTGGAACAACGTAATTACAGAATTAAATTTTTGGGAGGGTAATGTGAGTACTGAATTAGTTCATATTGGTTTTGGCAGTATTATAGCTGTGAACAGGGCAATTGCTTTACTTGCTGTGAATCAACAACCTGTAAAGCGATTAATTCACGAAGCCAGAGACAAAGACTTATTAATAGATGCTACTCATGGCAGAAAGGCAAAGGCGGCTATTCTCTTTGACACCGGTCATATATGTCTGGCTGCTATATCTCCAGACACCATAGTTCATAGATTGACTACTCCATCCTTGCCGATTGAGGAAAGAATTGAGTTGTGAGAATTTCTACTCGCATGACCCTCTTCTCGTTGTCCTTTCTGGGCCTTCGGGAGTAGGTAAAGATGCTGTGCTTATCAGAATGAGGGAACTTAAGCGTCCTTTTTACTATGTTGTTACTGCTACTACACGTTCTTGCCGCCCTGGAGAGAGGAATGATATAGCTTATCATTTTTTAACTCAGGAAGACTTTCAGCGAATGATAGATGCGGGAGAGCTTTTGGAATGGGCTAAAGTTTACAGCAATTACTATGGTGTACCTAGAGATGAGATAACTCGAGGCCTGTCTGAAGGAATGGATGTGATGCTCAAGGTAGATATTCAGGGCGCTGCTACTATTAAAAAAATCCTGCCGCAGGCGGTATTTATTTTCCTCATGCCTCCCTCTACGAAGGATTTGGAAAGGCGGTTGAAGCAGAGGAGCAGTGAATCCTCAGCGGAGCTAGCTTTAAGATTGGCGCAGGCTGGTAAGGAGATAGAGAACATGTCAATCTTTGATTATGTGATAATAAGCCACCATGGCAGGCTTGACGAGGTTGTATCTCAAATCGATGCCATTGTGACCGCTGAACGATGTCGCGTGAATCCCAGGAATGCTGCCTTGTGAATTCCATTTTTGTTATACTTGAAATTGATAATGAGTTAGATTAAACTATCAGAAGGAAATTTCTAAGGGGGTCATCACAAATGAGTAAATCTATATTAGCTTGCCTTGTGGCTTGTTTGTTGTTGTCTGCAGCGGTATTTAGCGGGCTGGCAAATACTCAGCTAGCTATGGCTAAATCAGAGGAGACAAACAGTTCGCCTCTGATTTCGCCGTGGCAAGCTTTACCCAGCGAAGAAGAAATACAATTCAATTGCAAATACCCCATACAATCTGGAACAGCTGATAGCGGCTTCTCATTCGACGTGGAATTGAAGTATGTTGGAGGAGAAGAATCACAGCTCTTTGCCCTTGCCGCCGAAGGGCCTTCCGGTTGGTTGGTGCGTGTACAGCAGAGCGTTTCCGGAACCAAAGAATTACCAGCAGTTGTACTTGACCCCACACAGACATATGGCGGAGAGAAGGTCGTAGTTATCGCCATTCCTCCGTATTGGGTTATAACAGAGCCAGGAGATTACAATATAAAGCTCCAGGCTGCCTCGGGAGACCTTGAAGGCAGTATTGATCTTACCGCCAGAATTACGGCCAGATATGACTTTAAGGTTGAAACTGATACTGGCTTGCTTAACACCAAGGCTACGGCAGGAAAAGAAAGCCACCTTACTATTGTTGTTAGCAATACAGGAACAGCCAACCTGGATAAGGTAATGTTTTCCTCAAGTAAGCCCAGCGGTATCGGCGATGAGCAATGGAATGTAACCTTTACCCCGGATAAGCTGGAAGGGCTCAAACCGCTGGAAGAACAGGAAGTCGATGTTACCATAAAGCCACCTGCAAAGACTATAACGGGGGATTATATGATTACGTTGAGAACCAATAGTGATCCCCTAACAAGTAGCTCTCCTGAGCTGAAAATCAGGGTAACGGTGGAGACATCCACTAAATGGGGATGGATAGGGGCGGGCATCATAGTTGCTGTGATAGCTGGTCTGGTGCTGGGCTTTAGAAAACTGGGCAGGAAATAATGGGACAGGTAGTTATTGAGACAAAGGATTTAAGCAAAACCTATGATGGCTTTGCGGCTGTGGATAAGCTTAACCTTCATATTGAGGAAGGGGAAATTTTTGGCTTTCTTGGCCCCAATGGCGCAGGCAAAACGACGACTATATTGATGTTCCTGGGATTTACTGTGCCCAGCTCGGGAACTGTGCAAATTTGTGGCCACGATCCAAACAGAGAGCCGTTGGAGGTGAAACGCGTTGTGGGCTATCTGCCAGAAAAAGTTGGTTTTTACGAAGATTTGAGTGCAAGACAAAATTTAGAATACACAGCAGAGTTAAACAATTTGCCCAAAAGAGAGGCATTCGAAAAGATAAATAACCTTTTATCTATAGTAGGCTTGTCTCAGGTGTGTGACCAGGAGGTTAAAAAATTCTCTCGCGGGATGAAGCAAAGGTTGGGCATAGCTGATATATGGATAAAAGACCCGAAACTTGTCTTGCTTGATGAACCTACATCTGGTATAGATCCTGAAGGCATTGAGGATATCCTTAATCTTACGGCAAGTATGGCTAGGAAGGGAATAACAGTTGTCTTCTGTTCTCATCAACTACATCAGGTCCAACGGATATGCACGCGAGTGGGGATATTGGCTAAAGGGCATCTAGTAGCTGAAGGGCAGATAGATCGTTTGGGCAGGGAGGCTATAGCTGGCGGGCGATATCGTATCGAAACCCAAGTAGCTCAGGTGGGCCAGGAGCTCATTGATGCACTGAAGCGAGTTGAAGGTGTGGTGGATGTACAGGGTTCCGCTGAGTCGTTGCTTATTATCTGTGATAAGGATTTGAGGGAGCAGATAAGCAAGTTGATCGTTGAAAGCGACAATTCATTACTTGGCATGAAGATAGAAGAATATAGTTTGGAAGCAGTCTATAAGGAAGTGCTGTCTTAAGGCTTAAGAATGTATGCTGTTTTTCGGAAAGAATTAGCTGACTACCTGGAAAGTAAAAGGTTTGCTATACTCTTTATTTTAGCTACCATGGCAGCAGTATTTGCTGTCTACTTAGCTGTTCAGAATATAAGAGGTGCTGTAACTTCGAGCAGCGAGTTCGTTTTCCTCAAGATTTTTACTATCTCCAGCGAAACATTGCCTTCTTTTCTCTTCTTTATCTCTATTTTCATTCCCATAATAGGCATAGCCTTTGGTTTCGATGCTATAAACAATGAGCGAACCAGTGGCAATTTGAGTCGACTTTTGTCCCAGCCAATTTACAGGGATTCGATAATAAACGGCAAATTTCTAGCTAGCTTAGCTGTTCTGAGCTTCATAGTGGTAAGTGTAATTGCCATTGTCGGTGGTCTGGGACTTCGCATAATCGGTGTGCCACCAGATTCAGAGGAAGTCTTGAGACTTATAGCTTTTGCACTAACAAGCATAATTTATGGAGCTTTCTGGGTGGCATTGGCTACTCTCTTTTCTGTTTCCTTTGATAGGGCAGCTACTTCTATGTTAGCCGCATTGGCATTGTGGCTATTCTTTTTCTTCTTTATGTATATGATTGCTGGAGCTATTGCGGATGCTAGAGTGCCGATTGATAGTAACTCCAGTTTTGAGATGATAGCCAAAAACGCTGAAATTCAGGGGATGATCAATCGTATTTCCCCCTGTAATCTTTATGGGGAAAGCATTGTTGCGTTATTAACCCCCGAAATTGCCAGCCTTAACCCAGCGCTAATGATGATAAGCGTCATTGCTGCTGGAAGGATGCTTACACCACTTAACTTCGCCCAGAGCCTTTTACTTGTCTGGCCTCAGATAGTAACCATGGTTGCTTTGGCAACTATATGTTTTGCCATTTCCTATATAAGATTCATAAAGCAAGAAATACGGGCAACATAATATCGTTCAAGATTTCCCGTGGTATTTTATTGTGGGGCAATCATTAGTTTAGTTCGCGTGCCGGCGGTGCTTTGACTACAAGAGATAATCCCGTACCTATTAAGAAGGCTGTTGCTAATATAATAAAGGCCAGCTTGTAACTGCCTGTGGTGTCATAAATATACCCAGCAAGTAACGGACCAATTGCTCCTCCAATACCTTCCCCTATGCCTATCATCCCATAAATGCTCCCGTGAGATTCTGTCCCGAACCAGTCGGCTACTATTGCTGCAAACAGTGCATAACTTCCCCCAGCAAAGCCAGAAATAATGGAAAACAAGTAGAATTCCCATGGGTGCCTTGCTTTCATAAGCCAAAACATCATTAGTGCCATCGTAAGGAATGAAATGGCGAGGGGAGTTTTTCTTCCTATGCTGTCTGAAATCTTGCTTATTATTATTGTGCCTACCGCATAAGCTCCGCTGCGAAGGCCCATGATAGTGGCTGCAGTCATTTCTGATATACCGAAACCGATAACATATGCTTTCAAATGAATCGATATACCGATAGATAGGTCAAAAATGGCACATAACAAGAACAACATCCAGAATTGCTTTGTTTTGATTGCCTGTGTAGAGGTAAAATTCCAAGTATTAGACTTAAGGCTAGTATTTCCTTCGTTTTCTATAGTTAGTGGTATGCCATCAGGATATAGTCCTTTATCTGACGGATTTAAGCTTATTAGTCTGGATACAGGAAGGCATAAAACTAAGAGGATGCTGGCTAAGATTATGTAAGAACTGCGCCATCCAAATCTAATTATTAGGAATTGGACAAATGGCATCATGAGTAATACAACCATTCCTATTCCACCATGCATGATTCCCAATGCTAACCCTCTCTTGCGCATAAACCAGTGTGCTACTGTTGAAACTGCTGGTATCCAGGCAAAACCTAGTCCCACATTTACTATGAACCCATAGAACAGGTAAAGTTGCCAGGTAGTATTCATGGTAGACATTAAGGCAAGCCCAGAACTTACACTAACAATGGAACCTACGAACATTAGCCGGGGGCCGTATTTATCGTTCAGCCTTCCTGCTAGCACGCCCAAGATAGTCCCTAGAATAAAGCCCATGGAATATGCCCCAGAAACTGTTGTTTTAGACCACCCCAGATCATCACATAGCTCTGTGAGGAAAATACCATAGCTCTGGTTGCATCCCCACTGCAAGGCTACAATTGTAGAAGCTGCGGCTACTATTACCCAACCATAGAAAAGGCCGGTTTCCTGTTTATCGGACATTTTCCCTCAAGGGTAGCATAATTGAGTTAAGTTAAGGAATTAAGGAAGCATGCTAAATAGACTTTCATTTTCCGCCTGTTGTTGTAACCAGAACCAAACAATTGCCAGATGTTTAGCAATGGAGTTAAATTGTTAGCATGGATGGGTTGAAAACAAAGCCAGTAACGAAAAAAGATTAAACCCAATGGAGGCATGAAAATGAAATATGATTTTGACCACGTAATGGCTGGGAGGGGTACTGATTCTTTAAAGTGGGGCAAGGTTGAACGTATGTTTGGGGATGAGAATGTTCTTCCGATGTGGATTGCTGATATGGATTTCCCCGTTGCCAGGCCGATTACTGAAGCTCTAAAGAGAAGGATCGAGTATGAGATTTATGGTTACACGTTCCCGAGTTCATCACTTATCGAAGCCGTTGTTGATAGGATGCAACGGAAGTATGACTGGAAAATTGAACCAGAGTGGGTGGTTTTTACTCCTGGAGTTACCTCTGCTCTTCATGTCGCTGTTAAGGCCTTCACTTGCACTGGTGACGATGTTATTGTTCAAGAGCCGGTTTATTATCCATTTTTCCCTGCTATCAGAAACAATGGTTGCCATATAGCGAACAACCAGTTAAGGCTTATTCATGGGCACTATGAAATTGATTTTGATGAACTTGAGAGTAAATTTAATCCTAAAGCAGGCATGATGCCATCTCCCTCTAGAGCCAGAATGATGATTCTGTGCAACCCACATAACCCAGTGGGACGAGTCTGGACCAGGGAAGAATTGATTAGAATGGGAGAAATTATACTGAGGAATAATGCTGTTATGGTTTCAGACGAAATACATTGTGAACTATTGTTTAAAGGTTCAACACATATCCCCTTTGCCTCAATCTCAAGGGAATTTGAACAATGTTCTGTGATTTGCATGGCGCCGAGCAAGACTTTTAATCTGGCGGGACTCCATGCCTCCAGCATAATAATTCCCAACGATGAACTGCGCAGCAAATTTGCTGAGGCTAGTGATGGCATTATGTCATCGGTAAATATTTTGGGATTAACAGCTATGGAGGCGGCTTATCGTAATGGTGATGAATGGCTGGAACAACTCTTGAGTTACCTGCAGGGTAATCTGGAATTTCTGATGCAGTATCTCAAAGAGAGAATTCCCAAGATTAAGGCTATTAAACCTGAAGGAACATATTTAGTTTGGCTAGACTGTCGAGAATTGGGGTTGAACCCAATGAACCTGCGTGCTATCATGAGGGAGAAAGCCAGAGTGGGCATTGATGATGGATTTCTCTTTGGCTCCAGCGGAGATGGATTTCAGAGGATTAATGTTGCTTGCCCGCGTTCTATTCTAGAAGAAGCATTGAAGAGGATAGCGAAGGCTGTAAATGATTATTGAAGCCAACAAATAGGGAACTAAAGTAACTATTGTTTTTCGACGAGATTGTCAGGTATTAACCTCGTTGTGGACTCTTGATGTATACTGGGAGCACTTTTTGTTGCTCATGCCGCTTGCTATGCTAGGTGCTTTAGTTTGGATATAGAAAGCGACTCTATGAAAAGGTTGCTTGAACTATTTGCAGGAACATATATGAGGGTACTGGAGGTTCTTAGCGTAAAAATAGGCGCGAGTTATTAATCTGGAGGTTACTTTATGGGTTGGGAGAAAGCGAAGAGCATATTACCTGCCGGGGACTATTATTTTTCTGGGGATGAAGCGGTAGTTGAAGGCGCTATTGCATCTGACTGTGGCTACTATGCTGGGTATCCTATTACCCCGGCCACTGAGATATTGGAGACGATTTCTGTCAGGTTTAGAGAGATAGGAGCTACATTTATGCAAATGGAGGATGAAATTGCATCAATCTGTTCATGTATAGGAGCTTCATGGGCCGGGGCAAAAGCTATGACTGCTACGTCGGGGCCAGGCTTTAGCTTGATGCAAGAAGCTATCGGATATGCAGTTATGACGGAAACGCCTGTTGTGATTGTTGATGTACAAAGAGCAGGTCCTAGCACAGGGCAGTCTACGCGGGTGGGAAGTGGGGATATAATGCAAGCTAGGTGGGGCACGCATGGAGCTATGCCAATCATCGCCTTTTCTCCATGGTCTGTGCAGGAACTATATGACCAGACCATTGATGCGTTTAATTTTGCTGAACAATACCGTGTTCCTGTTTTTCTTATGGCTGAGGAAGCGACGGCTCATCTTCGGGAGAGAATGAATATACTGGAAGAGATAAAATTATTTAACCGTGAAAAGAAATTAGGGGCAGCCGCCTTTGGTACGAAAGAAAACGATGGAGTCCCTCCAATGCCTATTTTTGGAGAAAGGGAGAAGCTATTGGTGACTGGCTCTACACATGATGCTTATGGCATCAGGAAAACAGTTGATCCCCTGGTCCAAGAAAAACTGGCTACGAGATTACATAGTAAGATAATGAATAATAGAGAGGAAATAATTGCATATGAGGATTATTATTTGGAAGATGCAGACATAGCAGTTGTTTGTTATGGATTCACGGCCAGAAGCTCGCTATTTGCTGTTGAAAGATTGCGGGAGGAAGGGGAAAAAGTTGGTATGCTGAGATTGAAGACACTTTGGCCTTTTGCTGATAGTGTAATAAGCAATGTTGGGTCGAGAGTTAAGAGAATGTTTGTTCCTGAGATGAATATGGGGCAGGTTGTGGGTGAAGTAATGAAGTATGCTTCCTGTGAAGTAATACCATACAATCAGGTGAATGGAGAAATTATACAGCCTAATACTATTATGGAGCATTTGAGGAGGCTTTCATAGTGACAAGAGACTTGGAGCAATATTTGCGGCCGGGGATAGGTGCTACGACTTTTTGCCCTGGTTGTGGAGAGGCTATCTTGATGGGGCTGATCTTACGAGCGATTGATGAACTTAAAATAGATATGGATGATATGTTATTTGTATCAGGCATAGGCTGTGCTGCCTGGATACCGAGCCCTCATTTCAATGCTGACACTCTTCATACTTTGCATGGTAGGGCTATTGCTTTTGCTACCGGAGCCAGGATGTTCAATCCCAAGTTAAAAACAGTGGTTATCAGTGGAGATGGAGACCTGGCAGATATTGGAGGTAACCATCTTATTCACGCTGCTCGCAGAAATATAGACCTTACGGTTATATGTGCTAATAACATGAATTATGGAATGACTGGTGGCCAGGTTTGCTCTACTACGCCGCAAGGTGCTTTTACGCAGACAACGCCTGAAGGCAACCCCTATCACCCTATTGACTTATGCAAACTTGTAAAGGCGGCGGGTGCAACTTATGTAGCCAGATACTCAGTTACTCAACCTTTTGCCTTAATAAGTAGCATCGAGAGGGCATTGCAAACCCAGGGTTTTTCTTTCGTCGAGGCACTGGCACCCTGCCCCGTTCAGTTTGGAAGGCGGAATCAGCTTGGAGCACCTGTAGATATGCTTAAATTTTTAGTGGGTAAATGCATTATGAAGGAAGATGCTGAAAAACTGAATTCGGAGGAATTAAGGGACAAGATAATAACGGGAGAGTTCTCCAATGGCTGTGGTTAAACAGATTATGCTGTGTGGTTTTGGGGGACAGGGTATTGTTCTGGCAGGGGTGATGCTTGGCCATGCCGCTTTCAAGGATGGAAAGTGGATTAGCAGCACGAATTCTTATGGAGCAGCATCGAGAGGTGGAGGATGCCGAGCAGAAATTGTAATATCTGACAGCCCGATAATCTTCCCATATATAATTGAAGCAGATATTTTGATTGCTATGTATCAAACTGCCTATGATAGGTATATTGGAAGAGTTAAACGTGGAGAGGGAGTGGTTATTTATGACGATTGGTTTGTTTCTCCAAAAGAAATTGAAGGCCTGAGACATGTGAACATTTCTGCTACCAGGATGGCGATTGACAATCTCAACAATGGAATAGCTGCAAATGTAATTATGTTAGGTGCTATTGCGGAAATAACTGGGGTGATTACTAAGGAATCCTTAGAATCTGCGGTGAAGGAAAATGTTCCCGATAGATTGGAAGAGCTAAATTTAAAAGCAATGGAAATTGGGTTTAGGTTGGGAGTTGAAGCCTCAGGAAGTATATGAGAGAGATAGTGAATTAATGTGATGGTGCAAAGAACATATATACCAAAGGTAGATGTGGAGAGGTGTAATACTTGTGCAGTTTGCACTAGGGGCTGTCCGGCGGAAACTATCCCTGAACAGAGGAAGGAAATGCTAAGCCTGCGCGGGCGTATATATGAGGATACTAAAACCGCTCCTTCTATAGAGAGGGTTGCAGATCTCGAAGTGCCTCCTTGCCAGGAGGCCTGCCCTATTCATCAAGATATACAGGGACCTATGAAACTTATTGCCAATAAGAAATATATAGAGGCGCTGAAATTAATCCGCGAAACAAATGCGCTTCCTTCTGTTACCGGATACATCTGCACCCACCCATGTGAAGGAGGGTGCAATAGAAATTTGATTGATGAAGCTGTTTCTATAAGGAGTGTAAGGCGATTTGTTGCCGATTTTGATGGTGGGAAGTTGAAGCCGCCGCTAATTAAGAAAAATGGGAGGAAGGTTTCGATAGTTGGGTCAGGCCCATCCGGACTGGCTGCAGCTTATGAATTGGCAAAGTATGGTTACACAGTAGAGATAATCGAAGCTCTTGCTGAGCCTGGTGGGATGCTTCGTTGGGCAATCCCTTCGTTCAGATTGCCTAACAATATATTGGAAAGAGATATCAAATACATCGAACGTATGGGAGTTACGATAAGAACTGGTTGCAAATTTGGGGTTGATGTAAAGCTATCTGATTTTAAAAAGAGTGGAGTACAAGCAATTATTGTGGCTATAGGAACTCAGGAAGACTTGAAAATGGAAATGGAAAATGATAGGAGATGTAATGGATATTTTGGCTGCCTTGATTTTCTGGGGAGATATGCGCGCGGTGAGCAGATTAAACTGGGGGCAAAATTAATCGTTGTTGGTGGGGGAAATGCGGCAATTGATACAGCCCGTTCGGCTCTGCGCTGTGGAACAACAGAAGTTACCGTCGTTTATCGTAGAAGCCGTGAAGAAATGCCTGCTGATGGAGATGAAGTAAGAGAAGCTGAAGCAGAAGGGGTCAAGATCGAATATTTGATTGCTCCTGTTAAAACTATCTGTAAAGATGGCGTAATTCAGGGGGTTGAGTGTATAAAGACTGAATTGGCTGAGACTGATAAGTCAGGGCGAAGGAGGCCTGTTCCGTTGAGAGGCTCAGGGTTTGTACTGGATGCTAGCTCGGTTATTTCAGCCATAGGCCAGCAACCTGACCTTTCCTGGAATCGGGAGGCCTTACCTTTTGATTTCTCCTTAGGGAACACCTTTATTGTCAATGATGATTGTCTGACGAATATAGAAAACGTGTTTGCAGCAGGGGATGCTGTGAGCGGCCCAAGCACTGTGGTGGAGGCAATGGCAAGCGGTAAAAAAGTGGCTGGAGTAGTGGACTCTTACTTGTCAGGGAAGGAACAAGGGGAATCATGATAACTAGAGAATGTAAATTAGAAACAAGAGAGCGAAATCATGCAAAAAGGCTAAACGTAAATGATAGATTGGGGAAAGGATTATTAGTAAATTTAGGCTTTGATGAGGAAATAGCAGTAAAGGAAGCACAACGTTGTTTGGGAAATGCTCAGTGTGAGAGTTGTGACTTGTGTCGACTCTTTTGCCCTGACCTTTGCATAATAAGGGGCAAAAACACAGGTCAGATTGAGGTCGATTATAATTATTGTAAAGGATGTGGTATTTGTGCTGTAATTTGTCCTAAAGGGGCTATTGGAATGGTATTGGAGGAATAGAATTTAGGCTGGAGGGGATTTGGCTACTTAGGTTTTCTTCCTGTAATTGTTGTCTATTTCTGTGCTAACTTCGGTTGTACTTTAATCACTTCTCTACATTCACCCACAGTTGCTTCCCGTCGGTAATGAATTCAGTAGTGCCATTTTCGGAGGTCAGGTAAATTTTGTTTTTGCCTAATTTTTCCTCTAACATCTGTACCACTTCAGGGCTGGGATGGTCAAATGTATTATTCGAGCCTACTGAAATTATTGCTACCTCGGGATTGACTATAGCCAAAAACTGTGAGGAAGTAGATGTCTTACTGCCATGGTGGGCAACTTTCAATACAGTGCTTCTTAAATTGGATCGCTGTTCAATAAGTTCAAATTCAGCTTCCAGTCTGATATCTGCGGTAAATAGAAAGCTAATTTTGCCCCAGATCAGTTTTATTACTACTCCATTGTTATCTACATCGCAACTGGTTTCTTGAAATGGTTTTAGCGGTGGATTGAGTACTTCCATTCTAATTCCATGGCCCAGGTCAGTCTCTTGTTTCGCCGTGGCGATGTTATGCTCAATTTGCTTCTCTTCGACAAGTTTGAGCCATTCTTTATAAATGAGAGAATTGTAAGGCACTCCTGGCTCGAGTACTTGTTTCACTTTGTATCGTTGTAGCACTTCTACTAAGCCAGTGATATGGTCAGCTTGGGGCTGGGTGGAAATCATAAGATCTATCGTCCTGTCCCAGAAAGGGAGCCTCTTACTTAATTCCAGGTTTATCTTCTGTGGGTCAGATCCACCATCAATGAGTATATTCTGGTGGTTGGGAGTTTGAATCAAGATGGCATCTCCCTGCCCTACATTGAGAAAACTTACATGGAGATTGTCATCTGGCATGGTGATTGCCGCTGCCCAGACTAGGATAGCTATTATCAAAAGAGGGGGTATGAGCCACTTTTTGAAGAAATGTAATCGAATCATTTTCTTTCTTGCCGAATCTAGCCTGAATAAGAAACCATACTATTACTTCCTGTGGTTAAGGACTGCCATTTCTACTGCAAGCACAATATAATACCCCCATATCTGCCAGTGGGGGAAGGTATTTAATTCCAGGGATGAGTGGGGTAAGGCATCAAAGCCATGAATAACCAAAAGTAAGTAGCTGAGAAATAGCCAGGCCAACCAGCCCAACATTTGAGCTACGAATGGAGCAAAGAGCCCCGTGAAGGCAACTAGTGCTGCGGTGACAATAATAGCAGGTAAAGCGGGCAGGGAGAAAAAAGTTGCTGGCAAAGCAACTAAAGAGAAAACGTCAAAATTACAGGCTATAAGTGGCCAGGTGGCTATTATAGCTGCTAATGTTAGGGCGAAAGAATCGCTTACCATGTTGCCAATATTTACTATCTTTTCTCTGCCCCTGAATAGGGCAGTAACTTCTTTTCTTCCCCATCTTTGAAAATGAGGGAAGAGAAAAACAAGCCCCGTCATGGCTAGGAAACTGAGTTGGAAAGAAACACTCCACAGAATCTGAGGCTTAATCCCTACCATTACTGCGGCAGCGAGAGCCAGGGCAGTGATTGCGCTTCGCTGCCTGCCTAGAAATTCAGCCATTAAAAATAAGCTTCCCATAATTGCTGCCCGAATTACTGGTGGGTGCATTCCGCTGAGCAGGGTGTAAAGCCAGGTAACCAGCAGGGCAAGCCATATATATGTATGGTACTGTCTGCCAAAAACCAGGATACCAAGGCTGAGAGCTACGCCAATTATGATGCTGAGATGTAATCCAGAAATAGCTAACAGGTGCGCTGTTCCAGTTCTGGAGAACGCTTGACTGAGGGGGTCAGGTATATTGTTTCTTATGCCCAGCAATATGCCTTGAGCTAATGAGCTATGCGGTTCAGGTAAGGCTCTGGCTAAGGAACTGGAAAGACTTTCTCTGATGGAATGAAGCCACTGTAAAGGGTTAAAACCTTTGCCTCTCTCCAGGATTTCTATTTTGGGGTAATAAATGATGGAGTAAATCTCTTGCTGAGCCAGGTAGCTTTTGTAATTGAAATCATCGAATGGAGCTGGTGTTTCCAGCTTGCCTGTCAATTGGAGTACATCACCATAATGATAAGCAGGATATCTGGGCACTCGCACTAGAGCAGTTCCTGATACTTCTTTCTCTACACCGTCTACATTTATTTCGCTAGCTGAGAGTTTAAGCAAACAGAATTTAACTCTGACGTCGGGGTCATATGCTACCATGCCTTGAATTTCTACTGTTTCTCCATCGTTATAGAAGCAGAGAAAGTGTTTATCTATTTGAGGCTGATTTGATAGGAAGCGTATGTTCCCACCGCAAAAAGCTAGTAGGCATAATGCGATTGCTGCCAATTTTTTCTTGTTGTCAGGTAGAAGGGGAATAAGCAAGAAGGGGACAAGACTGGAGAAGATAGCAGCAAATGGGAAAGCGACTTTGGAGCCTGAAAACACGCCGGCTATCCAGGCACAGCTAATATAAAGTAACCACATAAGATAGTCTTCTAATCCGAAACGGTTATATAACCTTTTATTTTGTTAAACGTTCCTTCCCCGATGCCATCTATTTTGAGCAAGTCCTCAATTCGTTTGAAGGGGCCATTTTCGCTGCGGCAATCCATAATCCTTTGAGCTAAAACATCGCCAATGCCGGGCACTGCAACGAGAAGCCATGGGTCTGCCCTGTTTATATCCACTTTTTGAGGAAGTTGCTCCTCACCTTCGTGGGGGATGTAAATTTTGATGTGACCGATGTCAGCATCAGATTCAGGGCCAGTAATTGAAAGAATAGCTTGTATGGTGTCGTTTTCCCTTAAAGGGTAGAATCCTGGATTGGCTATAGCGCCACCAATGTAAACCTCGCCACTTTGCTGTGGAAGCGATGACTGAGACATGGTGATTTTTACAGATTGACTCTTATTGTGCTTGGTTATTAAGATCATACCACCGGTTATTATGGCGATAACCAGGAAAATTGTTATAAACAGGTAAAATCTATTGGTATGGCTCATTGTTCTGGTGCTCCTTTCTTATAACATTGTTTTGGCGTCTTTCCTTTTATCACTCTGGGATTCTTCATTTCGTTTTGCTTCTTTAGGAATGACAACCTTACATTGCAATGATAGAATTCATACATGGCAAAAAATCATGGAACGATAGTTGTTAATCGTAAAGCTTATCACGACTATCACATCCAGGAAACTCTTGAAGCTGGTATTGTGCTTAAAGGTTCGGAGATTAAGTCAATTAGAGCCAACAGAGTGAATTTGGGTGATGCTTATGCCAGGCCAGAACATGGAGAACTGTGGTTATATAATAGTCACATTGCCTCTTATAATGCTGCTAGCTATAATACTCATGAACCAACTAGACCGCGCAAGCTTCTGCTTCATAGAAAAGAAATTGACAATCTTACAGGTAAGGTGGCACAGCGAGGTTTGACTTTAGTGCCTCTTAAGCTATATATTAAGCATGGAGTCGCTAAAGTGGAATTGGGAGTGGCTAAGGGGAAAAAGATTTACGATAAGCGTGAGGCTATTGCCCGCCGCGACGTGGGAAGGGAAATAGATCGAGCGCTGAAGCTTATGAGAAGGTGAAAATGATTTGGCATATTTTAACAATTGTTTTTGGTATCTTGGTCGCTGTTCCGGCGGTTTGCCCATTCCGATGGAGCGATGTTGTCTTTGGAGCATTGGTAGTTATTTTTGGTTGTCTAGCTCTTAGGAGTTTTAGAAGAAGAGCTTATGATTAAGCGTAAGGAAGGGTGTTGGAAAAACAAAGGTAATGGTAGTAGGTATGGGGACGCGTGGCTTCGACAGGGGAAGGCCTACAGAATTGCAAGCTGAGGTGCCATTAACCTCATAAAACAAGTGGCAAAAAACAATTGCCGAACCAGTTTACGCTTAAGGTTCACGCCTAACCTGATCTCTCCTCGAAGGTTGGGATTGGGTGTCATAAAGTCGAGGTGCGCTTGTCTTTACGCCAATGGAGACTGGCTAAGGAAAAATTGGCTGGTCTAGCTGAATTCGGTCAGCAGATGAAAGCTAGATGAGATGAAAGGGGCTGACTAAGCTTGTAGGATATTCTGGCAACCTTTTCTTGGACGGGGAGTTCGACCCTCCCCCGTCTCCACCAGTTATAGTGTTCTTGTCTCAGTGGGTGCTGAGGCGTTTTTCTCTGGTTCTCTAGGTGGGCTATGCAGCAAAGTTGGCTATATATCTGAGCACTTCATGTTTTTCCGTCGGCGAGCGGCATAATGTTTTATGGGTGGGGTCGCTTTCTTGTATAAATTACTTAAAATTATTTCAGCATAATGTAGTTTGGATATCCCTTACTTTCAACCTTGCGAAGCTGAGAGGTTTCCTTATCTTTAAAGGAATCTTTAGCTAGGTTTAAGTACAAGAAAATTGCTTTTTGAGCCTGAGTTGTTGCAGAATAACAACCTAAATAATGGTAAAGGAGAAGGTGATGGAGATTAGAACATGCGCTGTGATAGGTGCTGGCACCATGGGAAGTGGGATTGCACAAGTTGCTGCTTCCACTGCAGGACTTAATGTCATTATGAATGATATTGCTGATGAGTTTGTAGATAAGGGATTTAATACCATTATTAAGAACCTGGATCGATTGGTGTCCAGAGGGAAGCTTACTGTTGCTCAAAAGGGTGAAATTCTGGGGCGAATCAGGAAGACTACGAATATTGAAGATGTGGTAGATGCTGACTTTGTGGTCGAGGCTGCTATTGAGAAGTTGGATTTTAAGTTTAACATCTTCAAGGATTTAGACAAGGTGTGCAGGGCAGGGGTTATCCTGGCGACGAATACCTCATCTCTTCCCATTACGAAGATTGCAGCTGTGACAGAGAGACCAGAATTGGTTATTGGTATGCACTTCTTTAACCCTGTCCCTGTTATGAAATTAGTGGAAATTATTAATGGTATGGCCACGTCTAGAGAAACTTTCGAGACAACTCGTAAGCTGGCTGAACAATTTGGAAAAACACCTGTGGAAGCTAATGATTCTCCTGGTTTTATATCAAATAGAATTCTCATGCCCATGATCAACGAGGCTATTTATGCGCTTTATGAAGGTGTAGGTACTGAGGAAGCTATTGATAATGTGATGAAGCTCGGTATGAATCATCCTATGGGGCCACTAGAATTAGCAGACCTTATTGGATTGGATGTTTGCCTGAATATTATGCAAGTGCTTTGCTCAAGCTTCAGTGACTCCAAATATAGACCATGCCCGCTGCTGAAGAAATACGTGGACGCAGGTTATTTGGGTAGAAAAACTGGGAAAGGATTTTTTGATTACGGGGGAAAATAGTTTATTAAGGGAAGGAATTAGTTATGAAGTACAAAAACATTTTATTTGATGTTGAGACTAATATCGCCATTATCACCTTTAATCGCCCCAGCGTATTGAATGCCATGAATTTGGAGACAATATTGGAGCTTAATAAAGCTATCCGTGAATGTGGGGAAGATGAAAACATCAAAGTTGTTGTTCTCACAGGAGCAGGTGACAGGGCATTTGTTGCTGGAGCTGACATAACATATTTCAAAGGTAAAAAGCCTCAGGAGATTATGAAATTTACGGAAGTGGGCCAGAGTACACTCAGGCTCATGGAAACTATGGGGAAGCCTGTGATTGCTGCTGTGAATGGTTTTGCGTTGGGTGGAGGGACGGAAATTTCCATGGCTTGTGATATTAGATTCGCCTCTGATAAAGCACGTTTTGGCCAGCCAGAGATTCTCCTGGGCCTTATTCCTGGGTGGGGAGGCACGCAAAGGTTGGCACGCCTGGTTGGCATGGGTCGGGCCAAGGAATTAATTATGAGTGGTGAGCAAATCACGGCTCAACGTGCTTATGAGATAGGGTTGGTTAACAGGATATTTCCTGCTGCACAGCTCATGGAAGAGGTGAAAAAGTTTGCTCGAAAATTGGCGGGAATGCCATCTTTTGCTATTAAGATGGCCAAGTGTGCTATCAATTATGGCTATGATTTATCTCTGGAAAATGCTATGAACCTGGAAATTCAGTGCAATGCACAGTGTTTTAGTACTCAAGATCTGCAAGAAGGTGTAGCAGCTTTCCTGGAGAGGAAGAAACCCCATTTTACAGGGAAGTGAAGTAAAATAACATAAAGAAGAATCATATAAAATATGAGCCAATGTAGTAAATAATAATGAATAAAGAAAAAGGAGGATAATAACATGGCTTTTAAAGGGGTAGATTATTATGGCATAGAGGAGTTGCTTTCTGACGAGGAGAAGATGTTCAGAGATGCAGCAAGGAGCTTTTTAGAGAAGGAAGTTGAACCGCTTGTAGTGAATGCTTTTCATAAAGAAGAGCCGCTTAATATGGAAGAGCTTGCTCCCAAGATGGGTCAACTTGGAATGATCGGTCCTCAGATTCCACGAGAATATGGAGGGGGTGGGGCGAACCATATACAAGAGGGTCTCTTGTGTCAGGAAGTAGAGCGGGTTGATGGTGCCCTTAGAAGCTTTGTGGAGGTGCAATCCGGGCTGGTAATGTATCCGATATGGCAATTTGGCACAGAGGAGCAGAAACGTAAATGGTTGCCGCAAATGGCGAGTGGGAAGATAATAGGTTGTTTTGGACTGACGGAACCTAATCGTGGCTCGGATGTAGCAAGTATGGAAACAGTGGCAAAGAAAAATGGCAATGTCTGGATTCTAAATGGAGCGAAAGAGTGGATAAGTGAAGCGTCAACCGCTGACTTTGCGCTCGTCTATGCTCGAACCGAGGAAGGAGTAAAATGTTTCTTAATACCCCGTGGTACTGAGGGATTTACTCAAGCTTTCACAGACAAGAAAGGGGCGATGAGAGTTGGTGATGTAGGTACACTGGCATTCAACGATGTGAAAGTCCCCGAAAAAGATGTTTTACCAGGGTCAACAAGGGTGAAGCATGTATTTGCGTGCCTCAACCAAGCTCGATATGGCATCTCGTGGGGAGCGATCGGAGCTGCTATGTCTTGTTACGAGGCAGCCTTGAATTACGCGAAACAGAGAGAGCAATTCGGCGCACCTATTGCAGCGTATCAGCTAGTTCAGCGTGATCTGGTGAATATGCTGATAGAAATTACCAAAGCGCAGCTTTTATCCTATCGACTTGGTAGATTGTTGGATGAGGGTAAGGCAAAGCATCAACAGATTTCTCTAGCCAAGAAAAATAATGTTGAAATGGCGCGTATGTGTGCCAGAACTGCCCGCTCTCTTTTGGGAGCGAATGGCTGTTCTTATGATTATCCTCCTATACGGCATATGGGAAATATTGAAGCCGTATATACATATCAGGGAACTGATTTTATCCACACTTTGATTTTGGGGCAGGATATTACTGGCATCCAGGCATTTACCAGGAAACTGTGAGTTGCAAGTGATAGATTTGGGCAGGTATAGATAACATGAGATTATACGAATATGAAGGAAAAGAGATGTTTGGGAAGGGTGGTATTCCTGTTCCGCGGGGAAGTGTGGTTGAATCTGCGGAGGAAGCCAGGCGGGTGGCCAGTGAAATAGGCAAAGAAGTCGCAATTAAAGCTCAGATTTTAACTGGGAGACGGGGAAAAGCTGGTGGCATAAAGTTTGCTAAGATTCCAGATGAGGCCGGAAATGTAGCTCAAGGAATTCTTGGCATGGAGTTGGAGGGGTATAAAGTCAATAGTTTGTTGATAGAGGAGAAACTTGATATCGCAAACGAATTGTATATGGGAATAACGATTGATGCTGAAAATGGTGCGCCAGTAGCTATGGTAAGCGCTGAAGGGGGAATGGAAATAGAAGAAGTGGCCAAAAGAAACCCAGAGAAGATAGCTTCTATGCTTATCAATCCGCTTTATGGAATGAGAACTTATGAAGCGATAAACCTGGTGCGACAGATTGGGTTGGAGGGTAGAGTACTCATTTCAGCCAGCAGGATACTTTCTCAACTATATAACGTGTTTGTAGCTAATGACGCTCGTATTACCGAGATTAATCCGCTGGTTGTAACTAATGAGGGCAAAATGATTGCTGCTGATTCTAGGTGTGAAATAGATGACAATTCACTTTTTAAACATCCTGGATGGAAAGATTTGCGTATCAAGCGCATTGAGAACCCGTGGGAAAGGGAGGGGGTTGAAGGAGGAGTAAATTATGTGGATATGGAAGGCAATATCGCGGTTATGGCGAATGGGGCAGGCCTTACTATGTCTTTGCTAGATACGATAAAAGCTGATGGTGGGAATCCCGCTTGTTTTCTGGATACTGGCGGAGGTTTATCCGAAGAGCGAATGAGAAATGCTGTTAGCCTACTGTTAAAGAAAGCCAGGGCGGACCAGCGCATCAAAGTGATTTTGGTGATGGTGCGGATGATGATAAGCCCACCGGACGCTGTGACACAGGGGATATTAGGGGCTATTGAGGAAGTGAAAGTTAAAATTCCTGTGGTGGTGGTGATGCGGGGAAGAACGCCTTACGAAAAACGAGCGCGGGAATTGCTTGAGAACTCGGCAGTTAGTTTATGCCCCAGCGTTGAGGAAGGAATAAGAAAAGCTATAGAGATAGCGAGGGAATAAAAATGGCTATATTTGTAGATAAGCATACGAATGTTTTAGTTCAGGGAATCACGGGAAAATTTGGGGCGTTGCAAACGGAGCTGATGCTAAATTGCGGTACTAAAATTGTTGCTGGTGTTACTCCAGGGAAAGGAGGGCAAACGCAGTTCGATATCCCTGTTTATGATTCTGTACAGGAAGCTGTGAGCAAACATCGAGTAGATGCGTCTGTAATATATGTGCCCGCCCCTTTTGTGCAGGATGCGGCGTTCGAAGCTATGGATGCGGAAATTAAATTCGTGGTTATAATAACTGATTGGGTTCCTCTGCATAGTGAAATGAAAATTAGGGCTTATTCTAAGGGTAGAGATACCAGATATATAGGCCCTAATACACCTGGCATAATGGTGCCAGATCAAACAAGCTTGGGAATGATATCGCCTTCAGCTGTTAGACCTGGGGTTGTGGCAGTTGTTTCAAGAAGTGGAACATTGACGGATGAAGTGTCTGCACACCTGTCGGAACAAGGTATTGGACAAAGCGTGGTTATTGGATTGGGAGGTGATCCTATTATTGGCTCGAGAATGATTGATATCTTGAAGCTTTTAAAAGAAGATGAACAGACTAAAGGTGTAGTTATAGTTGGTGAAATAGGGGGTACGATGGAAGAGGAAGCAGCGGAGTATATCAAAACTGAATTCGATAAACCTGTAGTAGCTTTTGTTGCAGGTAGGACAGCACCTCGGGGAAAGGTTATGGGCCATGCTGGCGCTATCATAATGGGTGAGCGAGGCACGGCTGAAAGCAAGGTAAATGCTCTTGAATTAGCAGGTGCAGCGATAGCTAAAAGCCTTTGGGAGATACCGTCGATGGTAAAAAAAGTGGTGTAGGAAATTGGTGTTATGGTTTTACAGGAGGAGATAGTATGAAGGAAGTAGTTATTGTGAGTGGTGTGAGAACAGCAATTGGAGCTTTTGGTGGTGCGTTAAAGGATATACGTGCTGTTGAGTTAGGTGGTCTGGTAATTAAAGAGGCGCTTAAGCGAATAAATCTAAGACCAGCGTCGAGCAAGGACCTTCTAGAATATGGGCCTGACATTCTTAAGAGTGATGGGATGGTAGAACTGGAGAAAAAATATTATGATTGGGATTCTTCCTTGGACGAAATTCAGATCGATGAAGTAATCATGGGGAATGTTCTTCAGGGTGGGCAGGGGCAAAATACAGCTCGTCAGGCAGCAATATATGCGGGCATCCCTAAGGAAACGCCTGCTTTTGTAGTGAATAAAGTTTGTGCCTCGGGGTTGAAGGCTATTGCATTGGGAGCTGAGGCAATCATGCTAGGCGAAGCGAATATTGTTATTGCTGGTGGGATGGAGTGTATGAGCCATTGCCCTTATGTTCTTCCTAAGGCTCGCTGGGGTTATCGTATGGATGTTGAAGCCAAAGGAGAGTTGATAGACCTTATGGTGTTTGATGGAGTATGGGAAATATTTTATGGCTACCATATGGGAAATACGGCGGAGGAAATTGCCAGCAGATATGGTATAACTCGTCAGGAGCAGGATGAAGTAGGATTGCTTAGCCATCAACGGGCTAGAGTAGCAATAAAAGACAGTGTTTTTAAGGAGGAGATAAATCCTGTCTTCATCCCCCAGAGGAAAGGACGCCCTATTATATTTGATACTGATGAACGACCCAGAGATACTAGCCTTGAAAAAATGGCCAAATTGCCTCCAATATTTCGTAAAGATGGCACGGTTACTGCGGGCAATTCTTCTGGCATTAACGATGCTGCTGCTGCTGTGGTACTTATGTCTGGTGAAAGAGCTAAGGAATTGGGGATTGAGCCTTTTATGACGATTAAATCGTTTGCTTCAGGTGGTATAGACCCAAAGTATATGGGATTGGGCTTGATACCGGCTGTAAGGAAGGCTCTTAAAAAGGCGGGACTTACTGTTAATGATATGGATGTAATCGAACTTAATGAGGCTTTTGCATCTCAAGCCATCGCGTGTATGCGAGAATTGGATATGAGTTGGGATAAGACTAACCCCCATGGGAGTGGCATCTCTTTGGGGCATCCTATTGGTTGTACTGGAGCTAGAATGATAGTTACCATCATGCATGATATGAAGCATAGAGATCTACGTTATGGATTAGTGACTATGTGTATTGGCGGTGGTCAGGGGATGGCAGCGGTAGTGGAAAGAAGAGTATAGTTAGCCCCCCTTTTTTTGATAGTCAGGGCACAATGTAGCATTGGGGCGCTCCGGGCGATGGCAAGCACTTCGCCAATTCCATTTGCAGCTGTCGCACAGGAAAATATTTATTCCCATGGCTTTCTTCACTCTGAATTTGATTCTGTCTATCCAGCCTGGTTTTTCAGCGCTCATAAAGAGATTATAAAGACTTAGCCTGTGAGAAGGCAATAGTTTGGAGGTGTGAGTCGAATTTATTGATACTATTTCAATGTTGTGAGAAGTACATCTCCAGTAGCAGAAGGTCTATATCTCTTTGGATAAGGTGGCAAGAAATTCAGCGTTGTTTTTTGTCTTTGATAGTCTTTCGAGGACTTTCTCTGTTGCCTCAGCAGAAGCGGGAGAATCACTGGCTAGCATATTGGCTATACGCCTGAGTAACCATATCTGTTTTAAGGTATTTTCGTCTAGCAAAAGCTCCTCTCTTCTGGTGCTGCTGGGCGTGATATTTATAGCCGGGAAGATTCTTTTCTCAGCTAATTTCCTGTTGAGGTGAAGTTCCATATTGCCGGTCCCTTTGAATTCTTCGTATATAAGGTCATCCATACGGCTACCTGTATCTACCAAGCATGTGGCAATGATGGTTAAGCTGCCATCACCATCGGTATTGCGGGCAGCGCCAAAGAAACGCTTGGGGGGATATAAAGCTGCTGAGTCAAGACCCCCGGATAGAGTACGACCGCTGGGGGGCATGGCTAAATTGTAGGCCCTGGTGAGGCGAGTAATTCCGTCGAGGAGAATAACCACGTCTTTATGTACTTCTACTAATCTCTTGGCTCTTTCTAGCGCCAGTTCAGCTACTCGAGTCTGGATATCTACTGGTTCGTCAAAAGTGGCAGCTATAACCTCAGCTTTCACTGATCTTTTCATATCGGTAACTTCTTCTGGCCTTTCTCCAATAAGGCAGATCATTAGATGGATATCAGTGTAGTTTGTGCTAATGGCGTTGGCGATTCTTTTAAGCAGCACAGTTTTGCCTGCCTTGGGTGGGGATACAATAAGTCCTCTTTGCCCTCTACCTATAGGTGTCACCATGTTAATCAGACGTGTGGATAATTCGTTTGATGTCGTTTCCAGATTAATGAGTGTATCGGGGAAGATGGGTATTAACGAAGCGAAACTGGGGCGTTGTCTTGCGAGTTCAGGGTCAAGCTCGTTTATGCTTTCTACTCGAAGTAGACCATAATATTTTTCACCTTCCTTTGGAGGCCTAGCTCGTCCGCAGACGTAGTCACCATCTCTTAAGCTAAAGCGACGGATCTGAGAATTGGATACATACACATTCTCAGAGCTGCGCAGGAAGCTATCCTGACGCAAGAATCCGTAACCTTCAGACATAATCTCCAGCACGCCAGACAGGAACAGGTTCCCTTGTTGCTCTGCGTGTGATTTGAGTATATGGGTAACAAGCTGTGATTTATTCAGGGAAGAATAGCCGCTGATTCCTTGTTCTTTAGCTAGTTTCTCCAATTCATTGCGAGTTTTACTTTCCAGTTCAGCCATGCTTGCCATAATAGCCTCCTTAGCTTCCCATCAATCTCTGATTTTCCATGCTTTATGCCACCTTTCCCTCACCCATTACCTCTTGCCAATCCTGTGCGAATCGCCTGATGCCAATATCGGTTAAGGGATGTTGTATCATTTGTAATAACACTTTGTAGGGTAGTGTAGCTATATGTGCGCCAGCTTTAGCTGCCATAATACAATGCTGGGTATGCCTCATACTGGCGGCTATAACTTGTGTAGGTAATTGATAATAGCGCAAGAATTGCACTATGTCAACTACTACTTTCATGCCATCCTCACCAATATCGTCAAGCCTGCCTACGAAAGGACTTATAAATGCAGCTCCTGCTGCTGCCCCTAGCAATGCTTGGTTTAGGGAGAAGCATAGAGTGAAATTTACCTTTATGTTTTCTCTGCTTAATACTGATGTAGCTTTCACTCCTTCAAGGCTAGCTGGAATTTTAACTACAATGTTGTCTGCCCATTTAGCTATTTTTCTGGCCTCGGCAATCATTCCCTGCGTATTCTGGCTTAGTACCTCAGTGGACACCGGGCCTGGGACGATTGAGCAGATTTCCTTGACCAGTTTTTGATAATTAACTTTCCCTTCTTTGGATACGAGGCTGGGATTGGTGGTTACCCCGCTGACTATTCCCAACTCTACTCCATGGCGGATATGATTTATATTAGCAGTATCTAAGAATAAGCGCATTGCACCTCCTTAACTTATGGGTAAACTTGTCTGAGCACCTGTGATCAGTGTTTCTTTAGCTGCTCCAATGAAACTAGTAAATAGTGGGTGAGGAGAATCGGGGCGAGATTTAAATTCAGGATGGAATTGACAAGCTACCATCCAAGGGTGATTTTTGAGCTCGGCAATTTCTACTAGTTCCCCATTTGGTGATAGCCCACTGGCTATCATTCCAGCCTTTTCCATGGGCTGCCGAAAAGCATTGTTGAATTCAAAGCGATGGCGATGGCGCTCGTGAGTTACGCTACAACCATAAGCGCGAGCTGCTTTCGTTCCCGGCACTAAATAACAGGGGTAGGTCCCTAGACGCATAGTGCCACCTTTTTGATTAATGTTTCTTTGTTCGGGGAGCAAGTCGATTATGGGGTAAGGTGTATTACGATCGAATTCGGTAGAATTAGCATCCTTGGCGTGGAGTACATCACGAGCGAATTCGATGACCATAGTTTGCATCCCGAGGCATAGCCCGAGGTAAGGAATTTTCCTTTCCCTGGCGAATTTAGCTGATTCTATCATGCCTTCGATTCCTCGGTAGCCAAAGCCCCCAGGGACAATTATTCCTTGAACCTGTTCCAGTTTAGAGTTATGGCCTTCTTGTAACTCTTCCGAACTGAGCCATTCTATTTGTGCTTCACGATTGTGAATCAGTGCTGCATGACATAAGGCTTCGCGCACCGAATAATAGGCATCCTGAAGCTCCACATATTTTCCTACTAACCCAATGATTACTGGTTCCTTAGATGTTTTCAATCCCTTCACCAGCTTGCACCAGTTATCTAAATTACTCTCTTTAGCTTTTAATCTTAGGTGGTCAACTATGAAATTGCCTAAATTATACTCTTCTAGTAGCAATGGCACCTCATATATGGTTTCGCTGTTGACTAGTGGGATAACTGCCTCTTTATTAACATCACAAAATAGAGATATCTTGTCCTTTATTCCCTCAGATATCTCCTTGTCACTGCGGCATAATATAACATCAGGTTGAATGCCGATTCTCCTTAGTTCGTTGACGCTATGTTGTGTTGGCTTAGTCTTTAGCTCGCTAGTGGCAGAGATATAAGGCAAAAAAGTAACGTGGATATATAAAACATTATCCCTGCCTTCATCTTTCCTCATTTGCCTTATAGCTTCGAGGAATGGTTGCCCTTCGATATCGCCTACTGTGCCACCAACTTCGACTATGACTACATCAGCGCCGGAAATTTCAGCTACCTTTCTGATGCGTCTCTTTATCTCGTTAGTTACGTGGGGAACTACCTGGATGGTGCCTCCCAGAAAATCCCCTCGTCTCTCTTGGGCGATGACTGAGGCATATACTTGGCCTGAGGTGACGTTAGAATCTTGTGTTAGCTCCGTCCCTATGAATCTTTCGTAGTGCCCTAAATCCAGATCAGTTTCGGCACCATCCTGAGTAACGAATACTTCACCATGTTGGTAAGGAGACATCGTTCCAGGATCAACATTGAGGTAGGGGTCAAGTTTCTGCACTGAGACAGAAATGGAGCGGCTTTTTAATATTCTGCCAAGAGAGGCTGCTGAAATGCCTTTACCAACAGAACTAACTACACCACCAGTAACAAAAATATACTTAGCCATGATTTACTGCGGATATAACAAATTGGGAATAGAAACAATTCCTTTCACAAATGGAAAGTAAGACTCGGGTTTATTCTTATTGTAAGAAGCCGACGCTGGATTGTCAAGTCCGTGAATTTTGGCGTGATGGAGGTATGAGTCGAACGTGATAAACTATCACCAAGGAAGTGAAGCTGAAGCAAGCAGATGAAGTCCTGGGTGTAAGAATAGTAGGCGGTTTGCGTGAGGCATTAACTTCGTGGGCTGATGCCTCATTACTTGTGGAACTATTCCGTCGTTCTAGGCTGAATGTGATGGCAAACAGGATCCTGCCAGCCAAGGGGCTTAAGCAAGGGCAGATTGGGGGAAAGCTTTGTGTTGCTGAGTGCTATACTCCCTTTTAATCGTTAAAAGTGTGCTGGGTGGAGATGATGTTGGTACTGTCTGACGAATTCCGTCAGGGCAATGTATTGCCCTCCAGAGATATAACAAGGTTGGTGGATGAAGCCTACGAGATGCTGCTGCCAGAACGTGTGTCAACGGGGAGGTACTGAGAGGAGTAATCGCCTCGAAGTGCGTTGGTCCTATAATGTTCTTCCAAAGTCGGCGCCGATATGGGTGCTCCACTAAAGTTCACAGAAGTGTCTCACAGTGAAAAGATCATGTCATGAAGAACCATTGCTTGGTAGGATTGAAAGCTCCGGGGGATTGGAAGATGTATGGCACCTTGGCTATAATAAAGACCACGTTGATGTAGAATTCTCGAGGAGATAGGTGCGAGAGAGAACATGTCATTACTGAATTTATTGATTGATGTAGACGATTCGATACTGATCGTGATAGATGTTCAGGAATATTTACTGGCAAAGCTGCCGGCTGAAGAGCGAGAACTGCTGGTCAATCGGATCGGCTGGTTGACCAGCGTAGCCATCAAGCTGAATGTTCCGTTAGTGGTCACAGCGGAGAACATCTCTGAACTGGGTGGTATTGCTCCTCCGATAGTAGAGAAGCTAGCTCCTGATACTCCTATATTCAACAAGATGGTTTTTGGTCTGGCTGAAGACCATGAAATAATCTCTGCAGTGAAAGCCACCGGTCTAAAGACTGCGATTCTTGTCGGTCTAGAAACCGATGTCTGTATTGCCCACTCCGCAATCGGTCTCATACAGCGTGGTTATCAACTTGTCGTTGTAGCAGATGCAACCGCTCCTCCAGGTGCTGCACATGCGATAGGCCTGGAGCGGATGCGGAGAGCGGGGATACTGGTTTCGAGTGTCAAAAGCCTATACTATGAGTGGATTCGCACGGTAGATCGAGATGAGGAATTCCTCGACAAATATGAGATAGAGATTGGCCTTCCACATGGGGTAATATTGTAGATATCCTTTAAGCTTCAATAGAATTGTGATACCATTTTCCTGGCTCTTAACCATTGGTGGCAAGATTTTCTGTCCCTTATTTCCATTGCTCCAGAATTCTTACCACAGCATCACTTTTCCACACAAATCAGTACAGAGCCTGTAGTGGGTTGACAATTGTATTTGCGCTTATTTATACTAACCAGCCGGAAGTTGCCCGAGTGGCGCAATGGAAGCGCAACCGACTTGTAATCGGTAGGTTAGCGGGTTCGAATCCCCTCTCGGGCTAATTTGGATTTTTCTATATATTTTGTGATAGACTTAACGGCTTAGTGGGGGGAGGGGTGCCGGAGTGGTTAATCGGAGCAGTCTGTAAAACTGCCGCCTGTTGGGCTACGTAGGTTCGAATCCTACCCCCTCCATTGTTTGGAGTGTGATATAATATGCCCACATAGCTCAGCAGGTAGAGCACGTTCTTGGTAAGAACGGGGTCACCAGTTCGAATCTGGTTGTGGGCTTTGAGTTAAAGGAGGTTAATAGAAAATGGCAAAGAAAGTTTATGAGCGAGTTAAATCACATGTTAATGTAGGTACCATAGGGCATGTTGATCATGGGAAGACCACGTTGACGGCGGCGATAACGGAGGTATTATCGAAAGGGAATCTTGCACAGTTCCGTCCTTTTGATTCCATAGATAATGCCCCCGAAGAGAAAGCGAGGGGATTGACAATTGCTATTGCTCATATTGAATATGAAACTGATAAACGTCATTATTGCCATGTTGACTGCCCTGGACATGCTGACTATATCAAAAATATGATAACCGGCGCGGCTCAAATGGATGGAGCTGTCTTAGTGGTTGGTGCTGACGATGGGCCAATGCCCCAGACGAGAGAACATGTGCTTCTGGCTCGTCAAGTGGCAGTTCCTTATATGATGGTGGCTCTTAATAAGGTAGATGTAATGGAAGATCCTGAGTTGTTGGATTTGGTGGAAATGGAAGTTAGAGATTTGCTTAAGTCGTATGGTTTTCCTGGCGATGAAATTCCCATCGTTCGCGTGAGTGCCCTTAAAGCACTGGAGTGTGGTTGTGGTAAAAGGGAGTGCCCTTGGTGTGGTGGAATATGGAAATTACTGGATGCCATGGATGAGTATATCGCTTTGCCCAAACGAGATAAAGATAAACCTTTCTTAATGCCTGTGGAAGATGTGTTCAGCATTAAGGGTCGAGGAACTGTACCTACAGGGAGAGTGGAACGTGGCATGATCAAGTCTGGCGATGAAGTGGAGATAGTGGGGCTAAGGGAGACTCGGAAAACCGTAGCGGTTAGCCTTGAGATGTTTCATAAGATATTGAATGAGGCAGAAGCTGGTGATGCTGTTGGTGTGTTACTGCGAGGTGTGGAACGGAGTGAAGTGGAGAGAGGCCAGGTTCTGGTAGCACCAGGTTCAGTTAAGCCTCATACCGAAGCTGAAGTTGAGGTGTATATATTGAAGAAGGAGGAAGGAGGAAGGCACACCCCGTTTTTCAATGGATATAAACCTCAATTCTTTATTCGTACCATGGATGTTACGGGAGTTATTAATTTGCCTGAGGGTGTCGAGATGGCTATGCCTGGTGACAGTTTAACGCATATGCACATAAAGACTATCGCTCCTGTGGCTATGGAGAAAGGATTACGCTTTGCTATCAGAGAGGGTGGTAAGACAGTAGGTGCGGGAGTTATCACTGAAGTTGGTGTTTGAACATGGCTAAGAAGGGGGGCGTGCGCACCATTATTCATCTGGCTTGTAACCAGTGTCAACAGAGAACATATACTACCGTTAAGAATAAGAAAAATGATCCGCAACGTTTGGAACTGAAGAAGTATTGTCCGCGTTGTCGTGTTCATACTGTTCATCGAGAAGCAAAGTAGCTTATGACAAGTCGTACCAAGAAAGTTAAAATTGCTAGGTCTGCAGCGTCGGCGAAGAAGAAATCAAAATTATCTTTCTTTCCAGAAGCTCTGGAGGAACTGAAGAAAGCATATTGGCCGACACGGCAGGAGGCTTTGAGGTTAAGTCTCATGGTTGTTATTGTTTGTGCTGTTATGGGAGCTATTTTGGGGGCGTTGGATTATGGCTTCACTAAATTGCTTGGAGGTTTACTTCTAGGTGGCTGAAAAATTAATGACTAAAGGGCAATGGTATTTGTTGTATGTGTCTTCTGGACGAGAGGAGCGAGCTGAAAGGAACTTATTGCAGCGTATCAAATACCTGGATGTCGCTGATAAGATATTCGAAGTAGTGATACCTAAAACCAAGGAAATCGAGATCAGAAGTGGAAAGCGCCGCACTGTAGATAAGAAAGCTTTTCCTGGCTATATTATGGTTCGTATGGATTTGGATGAGCATAGTTGGGATGTGGTGCGTAATACTCCTGGCGTTGCTGGTTTTGTGAGCACTGGGATCAAACCGGTACCTTTAGTTGAAGAGGAGGCAAATGCCATTTTGCAGCGAATGGAGGAAACTCCATCTGAAGTTAAGTTAACTTTTAGAAGAGGAGATAACGTTCGTGTAACCAGTGGCCCTTTTGTAGACTTTATTGGCAAGGTAGACGAGGTTAACTCGGCCAAGGGTAGGGCAACAGTTATGCTATCGCTTTTCGGCAGAGAAACAGCTGTGGACTTGGATTTTTTGGGAGTGGAGAAGATATAGTAGTGAATAATGTGAAATTCTAAGTTTCTAGGAATTTGGTTTTTGAACTTGCTTAGAATTTCTCTGATTTTTAATTTATAAGGCATAGTAAAATGGCGAAGAAAATTAAATCGGTGGTTAAATTGCAAATACAGGCGGGCCAGGCGACGCCAGCGCCGCCTGTGGGAACAGCTTTGGGACAACATGGCGTTAATATCATGGCTTTTTGTAAAGAGTATAATGACCGTACTGCGTCTCAGAAGGGCTTTATTATTCCTGCAGAGATAACTATATATGTTGATCGCTCTTTTAGCTTTGTAACTAAAATGCCGCCTGTTTCTGATTTGTTACGGCGTGCTCTGGGGGTGGATAAGGGTAGTGGTAACCCCAAAACCGATAAGGTGGGGGAGATAAGCAGGGACAAACTCTATGAGATTGCTCGGAACAAGATGAAAGACCTCAACACTACGAATATTGATAAAGCGGTGAAAATTATTGAAGGCACAGCTAGGAGTATGGGGGTGCAGGTAGAATAAAATGAATTGTTGTAAGTGGGTATAAACCAATGCGAAAACACGGTAAGAAGTATCAGGAATCCAGTAAACTTGTGGATAAAACGAAGGCTTATTCGCCTGTTGAAGCCATTGACTTGGCTAAAAAGGTTTCTTATGTTGGATTTGACGAAACGGTTGAGGTTCATTTGAGAATGGGAGTCAACCCACGTAGTGCCGATCAACAGGTACGTGGTGTAGCTCTGTTGCCCCACGGATTGGGAAGAAAACTGAGATTACTTGTTTTTGCCCAGGGAGAGGCAATAAAATTAGCTGAAGATGCTGGAGTTGATTATGTTGGTGGAGATGAGCTTATCAAAAAAATTGCGGATGGATGGATTGAATTTGATGCGTCGATAGCTACTCCTGATATGATGCCGAAAGTAGCAAAATTGGGGCGTGTTTTGGGGAGGCGAGGTTTGATGCCTAACCCGAAATCTGGCACAGTGGTGCCGCTACAGGACCTATCTAGGGCTATAAATGAAGCTCGTAAGGGAAGAGTGGAATTCCGCCTGGATAGGACAGCTATTATTCATTTGCCAGTAGGTAAAGTTAGTTTTGATAAGGATAAACTCCTGGAAAACCTGACAGCAGTGATTGAGGCTATAGTTAAAGCAAAGCCTAGTGGGATTAAGGGTCAGTATGTTAAAAGTATATCGCTATGTACTAGCATGGGCCCTGGATTTAAACTGGATCTCAACTCAGCCATGGCTTTATTTGCTTAATTTTTCTTGCTATAATGCGGGTGCCTTAGAAGTCCCGAGAATTTTTAGGCTAAAATTGTAAATTGGTGCCGATGACAGCAGGTACTTGAGTGGTTTAATAAAGTGTTTTGCCTGCTAAGGCCAGAGTTAATAGTTAACCCTGTATCATTGGCGCAGGGTTTTTTTATTTATTTGGAGGATGTATGTTAAGGGAAGATAAATCCCGGATTATCGAGCAATTGGCAGATAGGCTATCTAGAAGCACTATTGTTATCGCTACTAGCTACCAGGGCCTGTCGGCTAGAGATATGGCTGGATTGCGCCTTGCTTTAAATGCTGCCCCTGTTAGCTATCAAGTGGTTAAGAATACCTTAACTCGCTTCGCTGCTCAGAGAAGTGGGAAGGAAGAAATTATGAACATCATTGATGGTCCTACAGCTTTGGTTTTTGGCTATGATGATGTTGTCGAGGCAGCTAAGGTTTTTAACCAATCTGTCAAATCTACAGGCGTAACTGTGCAAATTAGAGGAGCTTTGTTGGGAGACCGAACGCTCAGTGCTAATGAGGTTATGGCTCTGTCCAATTTGCCGTCGAAGGAAGTCCTTATTTCTCAACTAATAGCCCAGTTGCAGGCCACGGCAAGGAATTTACATAATGTCTTAAGCTTCCCATTGTATGGTTTAAGCAACGTACTACAAGCTAGAATTCAAAATCTTACTGAATAATTAAGGAGGGGAATATGCCATCAGAGGAAATGAAAAAAGAAGAAGGGAAAGTAAAAAAAACAAGGAAACCTGCAAATACAAAGGAAAAAACTAAAGTGATGGGTAAGGAAGAAGTTATTGATGCCATTAAAAATATGACTGTAATGGATTTGGCCGATTTAGTTAAAACTTTGGAGGATGAATTTGGAGTTACTGCAGCTCCTGTAGCTGTGGGAGTAGCATCGGCAGTAGCTTCCGGTAACCAAGTTGCTGAGGCACAGGAGGAGGAGAAGACAGAATTCACTGTCGTGCTACAATCTATTGGCGAAAAGAAAATTGAGGTGATTAAGGCGGTGCGCCAGGTGACTGATTTAGGACTAAAGCAAGCTAAGGATTTGGTGGAATCTGCTCCTCATGTAGTGAAAGAGGGTGTCTCTAAAGAAGAAGCAAATACCACGAAGGAAAAATTAGAAACTGCTGGGGCAGTTGTGGAGATTAAGTAGAGTTTCCTGAAAATCCAGGTAGTTATTAGTAGGAGATTAAAATAGCATGTCAGTTGCCAATTGTAGAGCTATCTTGGGAATGGGCATTTTCTTTATCTTTTTGGGCATTGCTTTTGTACTTTGGAGTAGGAAGGAAAAGAAGACATATTATAATTCCATGGTGGGCCGAAAAGATATGAAGGAGTTTATGACTCGTGAACCAGAGCGTCCTTGGTTAAATGCTTGGCAAATAGGTGGCTGGATTTCCCTTATCATTGGTATTGTATTGGCGGCGTTCTATGGATGGTTTTGTGGCTAATATTTACATTATATCCTGATGTCTATATTGTAAAGCTTCGGCTACATGGTATGTTTTGATGATATTGCTGCCCTCTAGATCGGCAGTGGTACGAGAAACTTTAAGAACACGATGGAAGGCGCGAGCTGTGAGGTGAAGTTGTCGCATAGCAGTACGAAGCAAGCTTTGTGCTGCTGATTCTATAGTGCAGAATTCCTTTACTTCCTTGGGGGCCATATCGGCATTGCACTTCAGTTTTGTTTTTCTGAATCTTTCAAGTTGAATTTCGTGAGCTGTTTTGATTCTTTCCCTGACCTTTTCTGAAGTTTCTGTGGGTCTATCCTCAGTGAGTTTTGCATAACTGATGTGGGGGGCATCAATGAATATGTCGATGCGATCCAGTAACGGTCCGCTTAGTCTTTTGTGGTAGCGGGAAATTTCTCCTGCGGAACACTTACATTCTTTAAGTGGGTCGTTGTAATAGCCACAGGGGCAAGGATTCATAGCTGCTACCAGCATGAAGTTGGCAGGGAAAGTAATGCTGCCATGAGCACGGCTGACGGTAATAGTTCTATCCTCCATTGGTTGCCGTAATGATTCCAGTGTGGCATGACCAAATTCAGGGAATTCATCCAGGAATAGGACTCCATTGTGGCTTAAACTTATCTCCCCAGGTCGTGGCCATTGCCCACCTCCTACCAATCCGGCATGGGAGATGGTGTAGTGGGGGGAACGGAAAGGGCGTTCCATAATGAGAGGGGTATCCTGTGGTAATAATCCGCTGACACTGTAAATTTTGGTTACTTCTATAGCCTCTTCCATGCTCAGCCGAGGCAATATTGAGGGTAATGAGCGAGCTAACATTGTCTTGCCGCTTCCTGGTGGTCCACACATCAGGATGTTGTGTCTTCCTGCTGCTGCTATTTCCATAGCTCTCTTGGCATGCTCTTGGCCCTTGATGTGGGCAAAGTCGAAGGTATAATCGTGACGGGTTTCCTCTAGCCAATTTATATCGTTTTGATATTCGGGGATGCTTATTTCATTTTGAAGATGAGTAACCAACTGGGCTAATGATTCTGCAGGGAAGATATGCGTATCTTTTATTAGAGATGCCTCATTGGCGTCATCTAGCGGGATAAAGACACTGGAAAGCCCTTTGTCTTTAGCTAGAGCTACCATTGGCAATATACCGTGGGTATGGCGAAGCTTGCCATCTAAGGAAAGCTCACCTAAAAATACGCTATGGGAGAGATCGGTAGATAATTGTCCTGAGCTGATTAATATACCTGTAGCCATAGGTAAATCGTAAGCGGGTCCTTCCTTTTTCAAATCTGCGGGGGCTAAGTTGACGGTAATGCGCTTGTTGGGGAAAGAATAACCGGAATTCCTGATGGCTGCCCTTACCCTTTCTCTGGCTTCCTGGACAGCTTTATCTGGCAGGCCCACAATGGTGAATGAGGGTAAACCATTGGTGATGTCAACTTCGACATCCACGAGGTAGCCCTCAAGACCAACTACTGCGGCACTTTTTACTTTCGCTAGCATTTTATCTATTTCCTTTGTTACGTTGACAGGGGTGCTCATTATAACAAATGATAGTGTTTAATTTAATACATGTGCTTCCCAACCTGCACTTTCCAATTCGGCTTTTTGAATACTGATAAAATATTTGATAGTGGGTAGTCTGGAGTAGCAATAAATAATTCTTGAGGATTCCAATCATCGTGTTGCGTGGATTGTATATTGGCGCAATTTTCGTTGGGTTATTGTGCAACAGGTTTATGCTAATTGCATCTTGGAAATGCTCAAGGACGTTAATGGTTTTGCTCTTTCTGTGACAATTTTCTGCTATGCTCCTATAGCTGCGGCTGCAGCATACTGCTTTGTGTCGGAAAGGCTGATGGAGAATTTACTTAAGTTTAATTTTCTGGCTCTCTCTTTAGCTCTACCATGGAGTTGTACTAAAGGTTTACCATCAGAGTTGGGCAAGATTTCAATCTCTCGCCAGCCGATACCCTTAGTGCCGGTGCCTAAGACTTTCATGATTGCTTCTTTGCCGGCAAAGAGTGTGGCTAAAGATGCAATTTTACCCTGGCAAATCTCAAGCTCAGCCTGAGTGTAAATTCGATTGAGAAAACGCTCATCCCACCGTTTTACTGCTGACTCAATGCGCTCTATTTCTACAATGTCAATGCCAATAGAGTTCATATCTTTGGCGTCCCCTTCTTTTTATATTGTATCTCTTCCCAGTAGATACATAGTGTTATATCTTATCACCGCTTAATGTTTTTCCCTAAGTTGATTAAAATTGTTTCTGCCCATTCCACTTCCAGAGACTGAAAGTCCAGGTAATTTCCATAACAATATCTGATGTTTGCCTTTGTTGCCTCTGTGTTGACAAATTTGCGAGCACGTAGTTATTGTATGTAATCTAGGTTACTTATACAATGCTAACCTGTATGGGGATCGAACAGTAGCAATATTTTGATTGATTTTAGAGTATGAACCTTGAGCCGAAATAATAGTAGTTTTTATTTAAAAGGAGGATGTATGAAAAATAGCCTGGTGAAGGAAGCAATGCCGCCGCAAACTGAATTCTCGAGACGGTTGAAGAGTATTCGAGCGAAAATGGAGGATAGAGGAATTGATGTTCTGGTGGTTTATTCAGGGCCTGGTAGCTTGCAGTTTGGACAGAGAGGGCATGTGATGTACATTTCAGGGTACGAACCGTACTTTGGTGATACCATGGTAATCCTGCCTCGTGATGAAAATTTAGGTACTCTTCTGGAGCTGGATGAGGCACATCATTTTACACCTGAGTGTACCTGGATAAAGAATGTGAAACCATCAATGGATCACGTTAGGACATTGATGGAGTACTTACATGAAGCAAAACTGGAAAAATTGAAGATTGGAGTAGTGGGAGAATATACGATGAGCCCCTTATTATATGCTCGCCTTCAAAATGAAGTGAGCCCTGCTCAAGTTGAAGTGGCATCGGATATTCTTGAGAATGAGATAGCAGTAAAATCGGAATATGAAATCCAATGTATGCGGAAAGCAGCTAAAATTGCCAGGAAGGGGATAGAAGCAGCGGCTGAATTTGCACGCCCGGGAGTCTTGGAGGCTAAATGATATCCCTCAGGAAATCATAGAATGCCGGTGAAAACGACATGGGCGAAGTTTGAAATCCAATATGTGTTACTGAGGAATTGAGAAAAAATGGGAGGTTTAAATGAATAGACAGAAAATTGAGCCAAGAGTAATCGGAATGGATGCATGGGAGTGGTTTGGGCCAGATGAATTGTCGCCTGACTGTTATCACGTAGACATATCCAGTGTGGAAGGAGTTGGTGTTGTAGGGTTATATTGTATGCCTCCAGGAAAACAGACGAATACTTTCTCTATGGATGCTTCGGATGACGGCACAGCAGACGAATATTAAGGCATGTGCCATGAGTTTTACTACATTCTGGTGGGAGAATTCACCATGTACTGGGGTGAAGACACAACTAAAGTACAGAAAGGCACAGCAAATAAAGTGCTTCTGAAAGCTGGAGATTTAGGCCACTGGGCTCCGGGATGGAAGTATTCGGTGAAGAACACAGGAAAGGTGCCGGGAACATTTTTCTGGGGTTTAAGTAGTGCACCGAAGGGGACGAAAATCAGAGATTTTACAGGACCAAATTATGACAAATTTGTTCGGAAGGGAAAATGAAGAGTAACCTAGGGGCATTTCATTTTCCTGGTGTTATTGATGCTGGAATTTTCCTGTACCTTTTTTACTATAGGACACTTGATGGTTTATCAATTTCACGTAAATTAATGTACGACTACAAAGTATAGATGCGATTTTGGCCTTGGGGTTAATATTAAGTAGAAACTTAATTAAGAGAGGGCATGCTGATGACAAATTACTGGTTTTAAAAGCAACTGTTGCTTTGAGTAGAGTGTATAATAGAGTGAATTATTTGAAAAAGGAGGGTTATTTGTGAAAACTGATGTGATGATAATTGGATTAGGAGGTGTTGGCAGAAGGTGTTTGGAATTTCTGGTTAGGGAACCGAGTGTTTCGAGCATAGTAGGAGCTGACATACGTGAAGAATATGGACAGGGTGTAGTAAATATAGCTTCTGCAGGCGCTGTGCATATGGGGTATTACCCTGAAGCTAAATTTGTGAGGATGGATTTACTGGAAGATGTTGATAAGAATGCCGAGCTCGTAAAGAAAATTAACCCGAGGATTATTTTGAATTGCACATCTATGCTTACATGGTGGGCGCCAGCAGCGCTGTTACCTTCTGAAATCCTTAAACCCCTGGAGGATATTGCTGACCTTGGCCCTTTTGTTCCACTGCACTTGAGGTTGACTTATCACTTGATGCAAGCAGTAGATAAATCAGGGATTAAACCACTCATAGTAAATGGGGCTTATGGTGATGCAGTAGGGCCAGCTCTGGAAAGAATTGGATTAACCCCCACTGTGGGGATGGGAAATGTTGACAGTGAAGTGGCGTATATACGAATGATTGTAGCAGAGAGGGAAAACTTAAAGCCAAGAGACATTCGGGTCTATTATGTAGGACATCATTTCAATTCCGTTTGGATGGAACGTAGTGGAGAGCCTGTAGATCCACCGCCATTTTACTTGAAAATTGTTGCTGATTATCGTGATGTGACTCGTCAGTATGATTTAGCAAAACTTCAAAAAGACGCCGGACGAATGTGGGGTGGGGACTATGGAGATTCTCTAACAGCATCTTCTCAATGTAAACATGCCTTAGCCATGCTGAATGATGAGCGTATCCTGACTATTGCGGTTAGCCCTAATGGCCTTGTTGGGGCATATCCAGTTTGGCTGGGCGCAGGCGGACCGAAATTAGCTTTACCTGACGACATTAGCCTGAATAAAGCAATTGATATTAATCTTGGAGGGCAACTCAGAGATGGCATTGAGGAAATTCGTAAGGATGGGACCATTGTGTTTCCTGACAATGTTGTTAAGGTTGTGAAGGACATATTTGGCTTTGAATGTAAGTCTTTTCATGTTACTGAGGTTGATGAAGTGGCTATTGAGCAAAAAAGAAAATTTGATGAGACTGTTAGGAAATTCAGGAAGTGAGATTACCATAAGAGGTGAGCTTGGATTTAGCGATTTTGATAGCCTCACTGCAGTGGAAGGAGCCAGAGCGATAGGCTTTGTAACGAGGTGAAGCAGAGCTATTTCAAGAGAATTAAGATCAAGATACCATCATAATGAAAAAGGAGGAGAGCAATATGAAAAAAATATTAGTACTGGGAGCTGGAGCACAAGGAGGCCCATGTGCCTCAATTTTGGCTAGAGACAAGGATGTGTCGGCAATAGTATTAGCTGATATAAACATAGATTTAGCCAATAAGGCTAAGGACAAAATAAAGAGCGACAAAATCACTACAATGAAGGTAGATGCTGGGAAAATTGAGGATATTGAGAGGGCAGCTAGTGGGGCTGATGCGATTATTAACCTGGCCTTGCCTCGATTTAACCCGAATGTATTGAAAGCTGCTTTAAGAAGTGGAGCACACTATGTGGATGCGGCTCTGTCTATGTTTGGCCCTACGTGGAATCAGTTGATAAAAAATAAACCACTTGAATTTGATAATGAATTCAAAGAAGCTGGTTTGACAGCGGTGTTTGCTTGTGGAGGAACTCCTGGAGTTACCAATGTGTTGGCAAGGCGTGTTTGTGACAAGCTCGACCGAGTGGATGAGATACATGTTAAAGCTGGGGGGAGAGCACTGGAGGAGCCTAAGGAATTAGTCACTGAGTGGAGCACGGGATGGTGTCCTGACGAGGCGCTTGAAAACTATGAAGATGAAGTTGACGTATTCGAAGACGGAGAATACAAGAGGTATCCACCATTTAGCGCTCCAGAGAAATACGATTTCCCTGAGCCTGTGGGGCCGGTTCTGATTACTCGACATACTCATGAGGAAGGGGTAACTCCACCACGTTTTATAGGCAAAGGCCTTAAGCATTGTGATTTCAAATACCCATTTGATCCAATAGCAGGTGCCCTGGTAAAACTGAAGCTGACGAGCAAGGAGCTTGTAGATGTAAATGGCGTTAAGGTTGCTCCAAAGAACCTTTTGATGAAACTAATGAAAGCTCCAGTCAATCAATTTCTGTTAGAGAGTGAGGCCACTGCTAAACTCCCACCGAACTCTGTAAGTTTTGTCTTAATGGACATAAAAGGAGCAAAATCAGGGGAGGATATCACATACAAATTATATTGGCCTTATCATCTTTTCACCAACATGAAGGAGAAGTTAGAGTTCTACAGAAGATTTGGCACAACTGAGGTTGCCGTCGCCATGCCGGCGATTGTAGCTGTGAAGATGTCTATGCGAGGAGATGCACCCAGGGGGTTAATTGCACCTGAGTGTCTGGACCCAATAAGATTTCTTAAGATGATGGCTGCTATGGGCGCCCCTGTGAAATTCCATGAGGTGTGCTCTAAGGAAATATCTGTATCATAGTGTGTCAATATGATGTTTGTGGCTTGATAAAGCTCAGAATGTTGTGGTGAGTTAGGCGTTTTCAAGGAATGAATATGCCTCAGGAGTTGTTTTGTGTGGTGTTGACTGTGTCTAGAGTGGGAGAGTGAAATATAAAACATACAGGGAAATAGAGGGGGTATTATAAACTAAGCGGAAAGTGATTGTGTTTATATAATAATCTAGCTTGAGCTTAGGAAGGAAAAGCAAAATAAAATTCAAAGTTAGAACGGAGTTTGAAAAGATGAAAACTATCTTAAATTCTTTATCGGAGGAAGAAGTAGGGCGTACTCATGAGGCAAGCCTGCGAATTCTAAAGGAAACAGGAGTCAAAATTCTCAGTGAGAAGGTGCGAAGACTGCTTGCCGAGAATGGGGCAGAGGTAAATGGTGATATTGTAAAGATACCGCGCTCTCTTATAGAAGAATCAATTAGGAAAGCTCCAAAGGAGATGACGCTGTGTGCGCGAGAGCCAACATGTGACCTTAAAATTCCTACGAGTGAATTCCGCCTTCTATCCACAACTGGTTTTTCACCATTTATAACCACAAACCTTGAAACTGGAGAGAGGAGAAAATCAGTAAGCTCTGACGTGAAAGATTTTGCCGTAGTAGCTGATTATCTTGATACAGTTGATTTCTTCTGGCCCAGTGTGCTTCCTGGTGAGATATCACCGCCACTTCAGGAGCTTTATTCCTTAGCTATTGCATTTGAAAATAACAGAAAACACATTCAATGTTCCTGTATAACTGAAAAGACGGCCAAATGGCAGATCAGGCTAGCAAACGCTATTGCTGGTGGGGAAGAACAACTGAGAAGAAGGCCTATTTTTTCAACGATTAATTGTACTATTGCTCCCCTGGCCTTTGAAGAAGGTGCAAGTGAAGCCATGGTTACATTAGCGAAAGCAGGAATTCCTACTGCGCCTATGACTATGGTCTTAGCTGCTGCAACTGCTCCGGCAACGTTGGCCGGTACTCTGGCAATGGGAAATGCTGAAGAACTTGCTGCTCTGGTCATCGTTGAGTGCGCCAACCCTGGTGCGCCTATGATCTATACTTCGGAAGCCGCACCAGCAAATATGAGGACGGGGGAAATGAACTACAACGCACCTCAATATTTAGTGATTTCAGCAGCAAGTGCTCAGATGGCGAGATTCTACAAGATTCCCAGCTTAGCAGCAGACGTTTTGTTAGGAGAAGTGCCTTCTGACATTCTATCTTTTGAACGTAATGTATTGCGAGCTGCTATGTGGTTTATGTGCAAGGCGGACCTTTCCCCTTCGTTGGGATGCCGCGATGTGGCAATGAGCGCTTCGTTGGACCAGTTAATCCTTGACGCCGAGGCTTGTGAACATGCTCGTGCCTATTTGCGCAAATTCGAATTGAATGATGATACTTTAGCGCTGGATGTCATTCGTAAAGTTGGCCCCAGCGGGCATTTTTTGGGCGAAAGACACACCGTAGATCATTTCAAACAAGAAGTGTGGAGTAGAGAACTTTCTGATACTTTCATTCTTGACCCGGAGGTAAAGGGCTCTTTTATTGAGAGAGCGGAGGCAAAAGTAAAGGAGATACTTGCTATACATACACCTCCTCCTGTTGATGAGAGTGTTCATAAGGAGATGGATCAGATTCTTCGAGATGCTGAGAAAGATATACTGGGAGATAGCTAGTGGAGAATTAATTTAAGGAGGTTAGACGTAGTGAGTAAACCTAAGATAAGTTTTTTGTCACAAGGTGAAATAAAAGCTATTCATAATGCTTCTCTAGAAGTTTTGGAAAATACTGGCATCAAAGTTATGAGCAGGAAGGCTCTTGATATTTTGAAGGAAGCTGGGGCGAATGTTGATTATGCGAAGAAACAGGCGACTATTCCTAGAAACTTAGTTGAAGAGGCGTTAAAGAGGGCCCCGAAGACTATAAAATATTGCGCTAGAAATCCAAAGAATGACCGCGTGTTGAATAAACAAGAGACATATTTTCTAGCTGATGGAGGTGCTCCTTTCGCAATGGATTGGGAGACCGGCAAACGTGGATATTCGACAACTGAAGATGCTGCTCGTCATGCGGTGATAGTTGATTATCTTGATCACGTTCAGTTTTCTTGGTCGCTGGGTGGCGTCACAGATGTGCCACCACCCATGCAGCGCATAGTTAGTATGTGCACTTGCTTAAGAAATTCAGAAAAGCATTTTGAGGGGGATTCACTAAGCGCTAGTGAAGCCCAATACCAAATTGAAGTCGCGGCTGCTATTGTTGGTGGCAGAAAGGAACTTAGAAAAAGGCCTATTTTTTCAATAGTTGTCTGTCCTATCTCTCCTCTTACATATGATAAGGGAATAACAGAAGCAAGTATAGAGCTTGCTAAGGCTGGCATTCCAGTTGTTATAGATCCTATGCCTTTGGCAGGCATGACAGGCCCTGCTACACTAGCAGGTACAATAGTTCTTAATAACGCTGAATTCCTAGGTGGCTTGGCTATTCAGGAGTTTGCTAGCCCTGGAGCACCGGTGGTGTATAAGCCTGGCGCTAGCACCATCGATTTCAGGTCAGGAGAGGTAATTCAAACACCTGAGGGCAATCTTATGTATCTAGCCCTTGCTCAGTTAATCCGCTACTATGACTTGCCAAGCGAAATAACAATCTCTCGTTCTGATTCTAAACTTCTAGATGCGCAAGCTGGCTATGAAAGGGCTATTTCACTTATCCTACTTATACTAATAGGTCCTGATATTGCTCTTGGCTTAGGAGGATTGGAAGGAGCCCGCGTCACATCTTCAGAGGCTTTGGTTATTGACAACGAGATTATAGATTATGCCTTAAGGTTTGTCCAAGGGTTTGAAATAAATGATGATACCTTAGCATTGGATGTTATTGATAAAGTTGGCCCTGGCGGCATCTTTTTAGGTGAAAAACATACGGTAGAGCATTTTAGAGAAAGATGGATGTCAAGGATCAGTGATATAAGCACCTTTGAAACATGGGAGAAAAAGGGGTCTAAGTCAATTGATAAAGTGGCTAGAGAAAAGGTTAAAGAAATATTGGCCACACATAAGCCTGCGCCTATTCCTGAAGATGTTGAAAGGGAAATATCCAGGATTTTAAGGAGAGCAGAAGCAGAATTGTTAAACTGAGTTAATCTAAATGGGCGCAAGAATATGAGGATTTTTTGAATTTCCTTGCTGTGAAAGTGGGCATATTTATTCCAGTCTTAAGAAGGAGGTGATTAAATGGGAAAACGTCGGGCAAGTGCAGGCAGGCAGCTAATGCAGGGTATGGGATTAAATCTACTTTCGGATGATGAGTTGTATGAGCTTCACCTGGCTACTCTGGAATTGTTGGAGCAGACCGGCGTAAGGGTTGAGCATGAGAGGGCTTTGGATATTTTTGAGGGAGCGGCTGGTGTTATTGTTGACCGAAAGGAGCAACTGGTTAAAATCCCTCCTTATGTAGTTGAGGACGCCATTCGTTCTGTGCCCAGCGAGATTCTACTTGCTGGAAGGAACCCCGAAAATGACGTGATTTTGGGAGGGAGCAGGGTTAATTTTACCAATTTTGGGGAAGCTCCGATGGTAATAGACCCTTTTACAGGTGAGTACAGGGAATCGACAAAGCAGGATGTGGCTAACATTGCGTTAGTCGCGGATGCCCTTAGTGAAGTGGATGTTGTTTGGAGGCCTTGTGATGCTCGGGATACTCCTCCAAAAGCAAGCTCTGCTCATGAAATGGAAGCTTTGTTAGCTAATACTACAAAGCATATTGTTCATGGCCCTGGCAGCGGGGAGCTTATGAAGAAAGATATTGAAATGGCGGCGGCGGTTGCAGGTGGGAAGGAGAAATTGAGAAAGCGTCCGCTTTTTAGTTCTGTTTTGTGTCCAAGTAGTCCGTTAACTCTTGGTAAGGATTGCTGTGATGTTATTATTGAATCTGTCGTGGTAGGCATACCGTGTATTGTCCTATCGATGGCTATGGCGGGCGGCACATCTCCTGTTACTTTAGCTGGTACGATAGTTACCCACAATGCGGAAGTGCTGGCTGGAATTGTCTTATCCCAGTTAACCTGTAAAGGTGCTCCAATAATTTATGGCAGCTCAACCACTTGCATGGATTTAAAAACTGCGACTACCCCGGTAGGCTCTCCCGAGCTTGCTGTAATCAGTGCTGCTGTAGTAAAGCTAGCTCAGTATTATCGTTTGTGCAGCCTGGTTGCTGGTGGGTAGGCAGACAGCAAAGTTCCTGATGTTCAGGCAGGCCATGAAAAGAGCCTTACGGCTCTTTTACCGGCGTTAGCAGGGGCTAATTTGATTTATGGTATGGGAATGCTTGAGCTTGGGATTACATTTGATCTAACCCAACTGGTGATAGATAACGAAATAGCCAGAATGGTTAGAGTAGCGATAAAGGGGATTGAGGTCAATGACGAGACCATAGCTTTAGAAGCTATCAAGCAGGTAGGGCCTGGTGGTAACTTCTTAAGTGCGGAGCACACATTGAAACACATGAAAGAGCAATCCCACTCTAAATTAATTGACAGGAAGATGAGGGAGTCATGGGAGAGTAGTGGAAGCAAGGACATGGTTGAAAGGGCGCATGAAGAGCTTTTATCGATTCTTAAGAATCACAAGCCGGAGCCGTTGCCTGCGGAGACGCTTTCTTCTTTACGTTCAATTGTGAAAAATGCTGAAGGAGAATTGAAAGAAAATGAGTAAACCTAAGATAACTTTATTGTCGGAAGGTGAGATACGAAATATACATGATGCTACGTTAGAGGTTCTGGAGAACACCGGCATTAAGGTTGGGGGCAAAAAAGCCCTTGCTATTCTGGAGGAAGTGGGGGCGAAAGTTGATTATGAGAAAAGTAAAGCATTAATCCCTGGGAACTTGGTTGAAGAGGCATTGAGGCGAGCCCCCAAAACTGTAAAACTCTGTGCCAGAAACCCAAAATACGATGTTCTGCTTGATAAAAAAGAAACACACTTCATAACAGATGGAATCGATATACCTTTTATCAGAGATTGGGAGACTGGCGAACGTAGGACTTCAACAAATGAAGATCTCGCTCGTTGGACGAGACTGTCAGATTATCTGGATAATATTCATTTTGTCTGGGTAACGTTGGCTGCTGGTGACGTATCACCAAAGATGCAATCTTTAACTCAACTTGTTACTACTTTAAACAATACAGAAAAACATGTTGAATATGAAGCGCATAATGCCATGGAAGCTCAGTACATGATAGAAATTGCGTCAGCCATTGCTGGTGGCAGAGATAAACTCAGGGAAAATCCTATTATCTCAGCAGTTCAATGTCCTGCCAGCCCGCTTATATTTGACCAGGGGACAATAGAAGCAAGTATGGAGTTTGCGCGAGCTGGTATCCCCGTTGTTTATATGGATATGCCTTTGACTATGGAAACATGTCCTGCCACTCTAGCGGGGACATTAGTTATCATCAACGCCGAAAATCTGGCAGGATTGGTCATCTCTGAATTTACTAAACCTGGGGCACCGGTGGTGTATTCGACTTGTGCTAGTATCGCAGATCCTTCATCAGGAGCAGCAATTGAATCTTCGGGAAGCAGCCTTCTTTATCTCGCTAGCACTCAGATTGCTCATTATTATGGGTTGCCGTGCGAAATATGTGGTTGTGGCTCTATATCTAAGATGGTGGATGCGCAGGCTGGATATGAAATGGCTATGGGCATTAACCAGAATCTGCCGTCTGGTGCGGACATTATCTGCGGTTTGGGGGATTTGGAGCTTGGCCTCTGCGTATCTCCAGAGAAATTAGTCATTGATAATGAAATTGTAGGCGAATCTTTGAGATTTACTCGTGGCTTTGAGATAAATGATGATAGCTTAGCACTGGATGTTATTCATAAGGTTGGCCCCGGAGGCCACTTTCTAGCTGAAAAGCATACCCTGAAACATTTTAGAGAGCTTGGGCGCCCCCAACTCGGTAATATAGATGCCTTTGAGACTTGGAAAAAGAAAGGCTCTAAGTCAATATATGATGTGGCTAAGGAAAAGGTGAAAGAGATTCTGGCAACGCATAAACTTGAGCCTATCTCTGGAGGTATTGAGAAGGAAATATCCAGGATTTTGAAGAGGGCAGAGACAGAATTCTTGAAAAAGAACTAGGAGTAAAAATTGATTCTGATACAATGTTTGACACGATAATGGAAAGGACTTCTGGAAAAGGAAAGGAAATATAGTGGTAGGCGTTACACAGGATGTAGGATTGAAAAGGAGATTATAGAAAATGAGTAAACCTAAGATAAGTTTTTTGTCGCAAGATGAGATAGAAGCTATTAATAATGCTTCACTGGAGGTTTTGGAGAGCACGGGTGTTAAAGTTATGAGTAGTGAAGCGCTTGATATCCTGAAAGAAGCTGGAGCGAGAGTTGATTACAGCGAAAAACATGCAGCCATTCCTCGGGATTTGGTTGAGGAGGCATTAAAAAGAGCTCCAAAAACCATAAAATATTGCGCCAGGGACCCGGAGAATGATTTTATGTTGGATGGTAGCGGGCCACATTTTACAACGGATGGATATGCGCCTTTCATAAGAGATTTTGAAACTGGTGAACGTAGAATGTCAGTGAGAGAAGACCTTGTGTGCTGGACGAAGATAGCGGATTATCTTAATAATATTCATGTGGTTTGGGCTTCGGTGTGCCCCAACGATGTACCAGCACCCATGCAAAAAATAGTGGAAACGATTACTTGCCTGAGTAACACAGGGAAACATTTTCAAGGGGAAGCACTGAATGCGAGGGAAGCTCGCTACCAAATTGAGATTGCGGCTGCCATTGTTGGTGGTAAGGAAGAACTCAGAAAAAGGCCCATTATTTCAGCGGTCCAATGCACTATTGCCCCGCTTGCATTTGAGGAGGGATCTGTAGAAGCTGTTATAGAGTTTGCCAGGGCTGGCATTCCTGTCGCTCCTCTACCCATGCCTTTAATGGGTGAAACAGGGCCGGCTACTGTAGCAGGGACTTTAGTCGTTAGCAATGCTGAAAATCTGGCAAGCCTGGTTATCTCTGAATTTGCGAGTTCTGGAGCCCCTGTAGTGTATTCAACTGCAGCCGGGGGCATAGATTTTAGAACAGGGGGTGCTGCAGAAGGTGCACCCGAATATGGCATTATACAAATGGCTTCTGCGCAATTGGCTCGTTACTACAATCTTCCGTCTCTGATATGTGGTGGATGTTCTGATTCCAAACTTCCAGATGTCCAGGCTGGTTTTGAACGGGCTATGACTCTTACGACATCTATACTGACAGGCGCAGATCTCATCACTGGCTTAGGTGGATTAAATTCGGCAAATGCTATGTCACCAGAACTCCTGGTCATAGATAACGAAATTGTAGAGGCGATTTTCAGAATGGCTCGTGGGTTTGCGGTAAATGATGATACTCTGGCGGTGGATGTTATTCATAAGGTTGGCCCTGGCGGCCACTTTCTGGGGCAAAAGCATACCCTGGAACATTACAGGGCAGAAACGTGGATACCAAAGATTAGTGACAGAAGAGATTTTGAAACCTGGGTAAAGATGGGCTCCAAATCAATGGACAAGGTGGCTAACGAGAAAGTAAAGGAAATTCTGGCTACACATAAGCCTGTGCCTATTCCTGAACATGTTGAAAAGGAAATATCTGAGATTTTAAATAGAGCTGAAGTAGAGTTGCTAAAGAAAAATTAAAGTTTTCCGCTTTATAGGCTACTATAAACTCACAATGTTTTTCCCATCTGGAATCTTCTTCATGCTAATAATGTAGATTAAAAACCGTGAGGCAGTTTACAAAAGTGACATAAGTGGTATGGTATCTGTGGCAAAAAGAGAGTTAGAGGTGAGCGTAATTTCTCGAGAACTCATATAAAGGTAATTAAACAAAAACTCGATACATAAACCAGATTCCGAAGCCAATTAGCGTTGAGGCGCAAGCGCTGAACACGATTCTTTGTGTCTTTGGTGTCCACCATTTCCTTGATTTAAACGTACCTGCGGAGAGGAACTCGTACCAGCCTAAATCGCAAAGCCAGTGTACTACAGCGAAGAGAAGAATGCCGCTAAGGCCAAAATCGCTGGTGCTAATTATTAGAGTCATGCCTATGGTCATCCACCACATATAAAAACCAGGATTGGTGCCTGTAAGGACTATGCCAGTGACTAAAGAGCTGGCTGGCAAACCGCCTATCTCGCCAGGTGCGTTAGTGGCAGTTCGGAACATGCGGAAACCCAGGTAAAATAACATTACTGCCCCTACGATGTGTGTGGTCTTTACTACTTGTGGAGAGCTGACGAAATACCCGAAGCCCAGGTAAAGTGCTGCTATGAGCGGCATTTCGATGACGGCATGCCCTATCGCAATTAGAATGCCAGCATTCCTGTTGCTGTAGCCTTTGGCTATTGTGGCGGCAGTAACAGGTCCAGGCATCATTGCACCAGTGAGTGAGATAGCAGCTGCTGAAAGCAAAAATAAACCCAAGGTTTCTCCATATGGGATAGTGTGTAGCAAGCGCGGATTTGGGCTAGATTTCCTCTTCCTCTTCCTCTTCCTCTTCAGCGCTTATGTGTTCCCTGTATTGCGGGAGTACTGCATTTGCTTTGTCTCGTCGGCGTTTAGTTTGCCCAGCTAAACTGTTAATCGCTTCCTTTAACTCTGCGAATGTATCAACTGGTTGTGTTGTAGGAGCAACTATGCCAGCTATGCTGGCTTTCCACAGATTGGCAATCTCAACACTCGTTATTGGCGATGGCAAAACTACTATAAGTGGCTTGTTTAGTAGCTTGCTGAAGCGATGGCAAACGACTAGATGTTTCACAGTGATAAATGGGTCTTCGCCTTTATTGATAAACACGCCGTCTATATCAAGGTTATTGATAGCATTAACCAGGCCCTGATCAAGAGAAGGCTCTACTAACAAAAATTTACCCGTTTTTTCCTCTCGCAACACTGCTGATGATGCCTGCATATCAAAAACCACAAAATCGCAACCTGAATTAATAACTTTGCTTACTCTCTTTTCGGCTGTTTCCCTGATAAGCACTCCTATAGGAATATCTCCCATAGCTGTGATTGTTTTTTTTAGATTTCCAGGCTTAAAGCTTGAATTCAATATCAGCCCAGCATCTGCGTTGCTCCTGACTGCATTCGTGACTTCTGCGGCGTCTATTCCAGATAATTCAGCCACGAACAACATTGGTGGACTTTTTGATTTGCTGGCAGCTACGTGGAAGCCTATTGCTGGTGCCGAAGGGTTGGTAAGCTTGTGTAATTTATCAACAAATTTACTCATTATGCCTCAAAGCCAGCGGTCGGAGTCGAACCGACGACCGGCGGTTTACGAAACCGCTGCTCTACCTCTGAGCTACACTGGCATGTCATTGTGAAACCTCCCACTCTGACGTTTCTTTGACGTTCGAGCTACCCCGGGCGGCAACACCTCGTCAAGTAACGCCATCATGTCCGTCTGCATGACGCTTATTATATGGGAATAGGTATCCATAGTAAAGGCTAGCGAGCTGTGACCCAGGACGGCCTGTATCGTATAGACATAAGCGAACTGATCGTTCCTCTGACCTTCCTTTTCGTCAGTTCGTGACGGTTATCGCTTCCTGATCATCTGATTTGCAGTTCAGAATACGCTTCAGAAGCCTTAGAAGACGTTTATGCTACGATCAGGCGAGGTCGAATCGGTCAAGGTTCATTACCTTGTTCCACACCGCTACAAAGTCGTGCACGAACTTCTCCAGGGAGTCCTCACATCCATAGACTTCCGCCAAGGCCCGGAGTTGGGAGTTCGAACCGAAGATGAGGTCGACACGGGTGCCGGTCCACTTGAGTTCGCCTGTTGCGCGATCACGACCCTCGAACACGTCTTTGTCTTCCGAGGTTGCATTCCAGGTCGTTCTCATGTCGAGCAGATTCACGAAGAAGTCATTGGTGAGCGTCTCTGGCCGCTTGGTGAAGACGCCGTGCTGGGACTGTCCGAAGTTAGCATTCAAGACGCGCATGCCGCCAATGAGCACCGTCATTTCGGGTGCGGTCAGGGTCAGCAATTGAGCCTTATCAACCAGCAACTCCTCGGCTGATACGGCATAGCGGGTCTTCTGGAAGTTGCAGAAGCCATCCGCGACCGGCTCGAGCACCGCGAAGGAATCCACATCGGTCTGTGCCTGCGAAGCATCTGTGCGCCCCGGCGTGAAGGGAACTGTCACGTCGTATCCGGCTTTCTTCGCCGTCGCTTCGACGGCCGCACACCCGCCCAGGACGATCAGGTCAGCAAGTGAGACCTTCTTCCCACCGGACTGCGAATTGTTGAACGCCTTCTGGATCGCCTCGATCGTCTGCAGGACCTTAGCCAGTTGGGCTGGCTGGTTGACTTTCCAGTCCTTCTGTGGGGCCAGACGAATGCGGGCACCGTTCGCACCGCCGCGCTTGTCGGAGCCGCGGAAGGTGGACGCCGACGCCCATGCGGTTGAAACCAGTTCCGAGATAGAAAGACCTGAAGCCAGGATCTTACCCTTGAGGGAAGTGATGTCCTTCTCGTCGATCAATTCATGATTGACCGCTGGGACATGGTCTTGCCAGATGAGCTCTTCCGCGGGAACCTCTGGGCCGAGATAGCGTGCGCGTGGACCCATATCGCGGTGTGTTAACTTAAACCACGCCCGGGCGAACGCATCCGCGAATTCCTCGGGGTTCTGCTGGTAGCGCCGCGCGATCGGCTCGTAGATCGGGTCGTAGCGAAGGGAGAGATCCGCCGTTGTCATCATCGGACGGTGCTTCTTTGACGGGTCGTGCGCGTCAACCACCATGTCCTCTTCGGCTACGTCCTTGGCCAGCCACTGATGCGCGCCGGCCGGGCTCTTGACCAGCTCCCACTCGTATTTGAAAAGCACGTTCAGATAGCCCATGTCCCATTTGGTCGGTTTCGGCTTCCAGGCGCCCTCGATGCCGCTAGTGATCGTATCGCCACCTTTGCCGCTGCCGAAGCTACTCTTCCAGCCGAGACCCTGTTCCTCGATGCCGGCGGCTTCGGGCTCAGGACCCACATGCGACGCAGGGCCAGCGCCGTGACCTTTGCCAAAGGTGTGTCCTCCAGCGACGAGAGCGACGGTCTCCTCGTCGTTCATGGCCATGCGCGCGAAAGTCTCGCGGACGTCACGGCCCGATGCAACTGGGGCAGGATTACCGTTCGGCCCTTCCGGGTTCACGTAAATCAGGCCCATCTGCACGGCGGCGAGAGGATTCTCGAGTTCCCGGTCACCGGAGTAGCGCTTGTCGCCAAGCCACTCGCTCTCGGCCCCCCAGTAAATGTCCTCTTCCGGCTCCCAGACGTCTTCGCGCCCGCCGCCGAAGCCGAAGGTCTTGAATCCCATCGACTCAAGCGCGCAGTTGCCGGCAAGGATAATAAGATCGGCCCAGGAGATCTTGCGGCCGTATTTCTGCTTGATCGGCCAGAGCAGCCGACGCGCCTTGTCGAGGTTCGCATTGTCGGGCCAGCTATTGAGAGGCGCCAGACGTTGGCTGCCGGACCCTGCACCCCCGCGGCCATCGCCTTTGCGGTAGGTGCCTGCGCTGTGCCACGCCATTCGGATGAAGAGCGACCCGTAGTGACCGTAATCGGCCGGCCACCAGTCCTGCGAGTCGGTCATTAGCGCATAGAGGTCCTTCTTCACGGTCTCCAGATCGAGTTTCTTGAACTCCTCAGCATAGTTGAACTCCTCGCCCATCGGATTGCTCATGGCAGAGTGCTGGTGGAGTACTTTGAGGTTTAACTGGTTCGGCCACCAGTCCCGGATCGACGTGCCACCGCCAGCAGTGGGTTTATTAGTTCTGCCCGTTACCGGGCACTTACTATCTTCATTCATAATGTTTCCTCCTTTCGTTGTCTGAACTTATGACCGTGCTGCTGTGAATATAATGCTTCGGTGTCCATTGAATAAACTCTACATCGTTCCCTTGGGATTCAGATGCTCCCGTGACACTCGGACACCCTCGGGCAGCACCTCGTCTAGAAGGGCCATCATGTCCTCCTGAATGCCCTCAATTATATGGCTGTAGACCGTCCATTGTAAAGGCTACTGAGCTATGACCTAGCGTCTCAGAAATCACCTTTGGTTTAGCACCTCGGAGTAGAGCTAGACTAGCAAAGGTATGCCAAATTGGGGGACCGCCTCATTCCGCTCTATGGTATATCAGCAAAAGCTGCTATCGGGGCGTAAGCAACCCCTACCATGCTCGGGCCAGTATGAGCACCGAGCACGAGAGACATAGGTCCAACCGGTAGCCACGTACAATCAAATCGCTCATCCACCAGGTCGTGTAAGCTTGACGCCCCTTCAGGATTGTGTGCATGAAGCACCTGAACACGTAGAGAACTGTCTGGTGAATGCTGGCGAGCAATCAGGTCAACCAACCCTTTGATTGCCTGATTAAAAGTTCGTGCCTGTCCGAGCTGTACATAAGTGCCGCCCTTTTTCTCGACGCCAATTAGTGGTTTGATATTAAGCAATGAGGCTATAATACCTTTAAGGTGGCTTATTCGTCCGCCGTGAATCAGGTATTTGAGTTCTTTGAGAGTGTATATGCTCTCACTGGCATTTCCAATGCTTTCCATCAACGATAGAATTTGCTCTTTCGACCAACCGGCTTTTATTGCTCTAGCTGCTGCTTCAACCTGCCAGCCAGCCGCGGCAGATAAGGTTTTGGTGTCAACATGGGTAATCTTGGACTCCGGTACGAGCTTTGCCGCTGTCTGAGCCGCACTAAACGTACCACTCAAACCTGAGGACATATGTATGGATATAATATCGGGGTCGGTAGCCGCAATGCGCTTATAAACTTCGGAAAAGCTACCGACCGATGGTTGGGAGGTGTTAGGAAAGCCTTGAGCTGTTTCCAGTAAGCGATAGAATTCATCCGGTACGATGTCTACACCTTCGCGGTAAGTTTTCCCTTCCAGGGTTACCGTGAGGGGAACAACGCTAATATTCAACTCAGCCAATCGCTCAGGAGACAAGCCGAGATCGGTTCCACTATCGGTTACAATTTTCATTTATGCTATATGCTGGGAAAAGGTTACTTTTTAGCTCGGATCTATATCTCTAATATTACAACCGACATTCCCCATATCGACTCGTCATGAGGCATCCCGGCCTCCATTACTTTGTCGCCGATAGTATACCCAGGACATTTGGCTGTCAATCTTACACAAGATTGGGTAGCCCTGAGCTACCTTAGTGGCAGCAGCCAGATACGAATGAACTACTGGTTCTCCTTACTGAATACCCATAGCGGTGAGGGCATAACAAGCTAAAGGGAGGAGAGTGGATCCACGGCCATTCTCCTCTCCTTGGTTATTTGTGCCTGAGAACTGGCAGTTAAGTGATTAGCTTTCTTATCGTCGTGGTAGCATCTTCATGTGCTGCTGGGGTAATTACCCTATATCGCTAACAGGGCTTAGAAAAAGCGATGTGTAAGACTATTGGCGTGGTATAATAGCAGCGCTGGGGCTGGTTAGCAGATTTTGATATGCCTAGAAAATGTTTTGTAATAATGCCGTTTTCAAGTACGGCTTCCTGTAATAAAGAGCAATGGACTAGGATATTTGAAGAAATAATAAAGCCATCGATAGAGGGTACTGGTTTAGACTATGAATGCACGCGTTCAGTGGCTACTAGAGGTAATGTAGTTGGAGTAATACTACAGGACATTAGTGATTCGCATGTTGTTTTAGCTGACCTAACAGATAGAAATGCCAATGTCTTCTATGAACTTGGTGTAAGACACACACTAAAAGACCGTTCCATACTCATAGCGCAAAAAGGCGAAGATATCCCGTTCGATTTACAGGCATATGCATATCATGTCTATGATTGGAAAACACCAGAAGGTATAAGAACCTTCCGTGAAATAATGAAGCACCTATTAACAGAGATAGACACTAATCCAGAACGTCCAGATAATCCAGTAAGCGATTTTTTGCAGGTGCATCATACTGTCGAAGCCGACCCAGTGCTAGAAACTATAGCCCCAAGTGAGATAGCGGTTGCACAGTCCCTTGTAGGAAAAGCGGCTGAAGGAATTGATATACAGAGATTTGTGCATGATTTGGCACAACGACGAGGCCCACAAGCAGTAAAAGAGATAATGAGATTAACAAGGGCTGAGTTGATAACTTCGCTAAATCAAATTGTAGAATCACTTGATGAACGAGATGACCGTGCTGCTGTTCCCCAGGATAAGATATTAGAAAGAGCTAAAGAATATATATCAGAGGTGGAACCCATTATCAAGAATATAGAAGATTTCGGACTTGCGTGTATTCAAGAAGGCTGGAAACCAGGTGTAAGAATCATTCTGAAGCTATCAGGGGATTTGATATCAGCTAGTAAAAGATTTAAAGGTCGGGGAGCAGTAAGATTCGCTCATGGTGCTCCATCGTTGATGGCATGGAGGATGCTTTGTCTATGTGGGGCAAAAGCACTTAACGACGATGAATTCGATATGGTGAGTTATATCCTCAGAGAAGCTATAGAGGTCGAGGAAGCAGCCGGTAGATTTAGTAATTGGCCTCTCACTAAGCGTCGTAACCTATTCTTCCCTGAGGCTTTTCTAGGTCGTGCTGATATTGCTATGAAGTATATGGATGGATTATGGGATAACAATCAACATTTGAGCTCGCATTTTGATTCCAGTGAACGTTATCAATTTGCTTTAGCGAAATTCTTCATACTTGTAGTTTTGGCTGCATCGTGGGACAAAAACAGGGGCCCACTTTATCCAGGGTACCGCGTATTGAAACAAGCAAGTGCAGCGATGTCATCATTCACAAGCAGGATATTTGGGTCACCGAGATATTCCACAGATATAGCAATAACTATCGGTGTAAAGAATCCAGATTTGAGTATAGGGTGGGCTGAGATGGTGAAACCAATTAACAACATCTCTTATGGAGGATGGCCTCATGACATAGATGATGTATTATTCCCTGAAACATTCGGCGAAGGATTATGATTTCTAAGACTAGAGAGCGGAGTTAGGCTGCCCTATCGACCATCTGCTCCTGAGACTAGATCCCGGTAACCCTAACTTAAAAAGCGGTACAATTGCTGAAGGCATGGCGTAGAAGCTATAATACTCTAACTGATTAGGAAGTGGCTAGATCTATGACAGAAGATAGGGAAACACCTCTTACCCGTGATGATATACTGAGGATGATAGAAGAGAATAGTGGGACTGCCAACGGGCTTGACCTGTCAGGGAACAAAAGATTTGAGGATAGAGTTGACCTGTCGGGATTAGACCTTTCAGGAATTAATCTTCAAAATGCTCGGCTATTCCGCGCTAATTTAAACGGCTCAACTCTGGACAGAGCTAACTTTCGTAACGCAAGTCTAGAATATGCTACTTTTAATCCTCTTGGTACAAAGATTACTTCACTTCAAGGTACAGTTTTTAGATTAGCAAAGTTACGCAACGCTGAGTTCAGAAAAGCAAACCTAACTGCTGCTCAATTTCAAGGCGAGTTTCAAGGTGGGATAATGCACGAGTTACCTGCTGCATTGGATGAAACCGATTTTAGAGGGGCGAACCTATTTAGGACTGACTTCACAGGTTGCTTTTTCTATGGAACAAGATTTGAAGGAGCTTTTATTCGTGGCGCAGAAATTACAGAATCTAATCTGGAGCAAGCTGATTGGGGTAATTATATTATTGGTGAAGAGGCAGAAGCAGATGAATTGCATTTTGCAGAAAATCGCTATAGACATCTCAAAATGTGGTATAGAAATACGGGACTTTATGATATTGCAGCCAAGTTCTATTATCGTGAGCGGGAAGCGAATCGCAAACAGCTAAAGTGGCGCTCTAAGAATTGGCGTCATCGTCTAGCAACTGAAGTAACTCGTTTGTTATTTGGCTATGGAGAAGAGTGGAAAAGAGTGTTCTATTGGATGGCGTTAATCATATTCGGCTCTACACTGATGTATAGTCTGTTCGGCGGATTGAATTTCCTAAGTTCTTTCTACTTTAGTGTCGTCTCTTTCACAGCGTTGGGTTACGGAAGCTGGGTTAATATCTCACCAGAAAGCTGGATGCAGACAGTGGGTGCTGCTGAGTCCTTCGTTGGAGTATTCATGATGGCATTACTGCTGGTGACTTTCGTGCGGAAATGGACTAGATAATGTAGTTGATCTTAAGGCCAGAGAGCGGAGTTAGGCTGCCTTATTAGTCTAACGTCACCCAAGAGTCGGTTCAGCCAGTAGAGAAATCCCCTTGTCTTACTCGTATGCCCCCTATGCAATTCGCTAGATTGTGGCAGAACTTTTTACAAGGGACTCTGCTCTTGGGTAGGGCAGACTGTTCTACATAGCTGGTGATTCGACTATTCTTCTTTCTACTTCAGTCAGTCCGTACAGGTTATAGACCAGAGTATCTATTTTCTTGTCCGTCTGTTCAATTTGCTTCTGAATGTCGTGCCACTCATCCAGCCCCTTTTGGACTTTTTGAAGTTTCTTATTCAACTCCAGCATCTTTTCCACCAGAGATACGACCTTGTCATGCGCTTTCCTTTCAACTGGGTTGGCAGAGTCGATTTGGTGGATGGGGAGTTGTCCCACTTGTCGTGCCTGTATTTCGGAGAACACCTTCTTGGTGGACTTCAGGAACAGATTATAATAGTTGTTTAATAGTTTGGAGTTCAATAAGCCCAAAATGAGTTTTAAGCTCGGCTGGTCACTTTTTGGTGTTATCACCACCAGTGTGTTTAATGCATAATACTGTTCTTTATCGAGAGTTGCTATGATTCTATCCCCTACGCGTCTAAACAATATTTTTTCTTTAGCGTTAAAAATGTCCTCTCGTTTGCAGCTATGAATCTTAGATATGTCATAAAGCAAATAATTGTTTGGGAAAGACAATGCATAGCGTTCAATGTCTCGTCCGTCCAATACCTTTTTGTATTGCCCGCTTTTAGCCTCCTTAAAGAGGCAGCTTTTACGGTCTTCTTTCAATGCTATTGCTTGATTGATGTTAACTAGAGTGTTCAGTTTCACGGACTGAGCGTCAACCTTTTTTCTGAACATCTTTAGTTTAGGTGACACATTAACGGTGAAACTACAATTGCTTGTTTCATTGAAGAAACGCTGCTGAATGGTATGCTCTTTCCTGCCCCCTAAAGCTACAATCCTAACCGAGTTTTGGGTACGGGCTTTGCCAAGTGGCTCTCGTCTAAGAACGATAATCACGTTTTCCACGACCGCTCCCGCGAAGGGCATTCCTTCCAAGGTGGTTATATTCATTACTTGACAAGTGTTCAATATGAATGATCGCAGAGCACGATAATACTCTTGTGTTAGGAACGTGTTTGGAATTATGAAGCCTAATATTCCTTGCGGTTTCAGTAGTGAGATACCCATGTGAACGAAAAATCCGAAGGTATTTAACCTACCCATGGAGGAGCCAAAAGTCACTAGTAGGTATTCCTTCATGCCTTGTTCAGTTTTGGGGTCCATGGACATTTGAACGTATGGAGGATTGCCAATCACCACATCAAAACCACCGTTGGACATAATGTTTGGGAATTTGTCTTCCCAGTTAAAGGGCTCCTTATCCTTCCAGTTCTTGCCAAAATAATTCTTAAGTTCTTCCTCAGTGCCGGAAATCAGCGAATTTCCACGTTGAATGTTATTCTCCAGCATTTCCAATTCACCGCGTTCTGTCAAGGTACGAAGCAAGAGGTTTAGGCGGGCGATTTCAACCGCTTGTTTATCCAGGTCAACGCCAAATATGTTGGACAGAAGGACTTGCAGGCGTTCATGCTGGTTAAGTTCTACGGCTGGCTTGCTGCGCACGCCAGCATGGTAGTTCAGTAGTTCGTCAAATGCTCGAATAAGGAAAGACCCCGAACCACAAGCAGGGTCGAGGATTTTCATATTCAGGATTTCATTATGGGTGTGGTCTTTTAGGAAGTGGCCTACGGTTTCCTTGACGACATAATCGGTTACAAAGGTGGGCGTATAGTAGATGCCCTGTTCTTTGCGATGTTTCTTGGTAACTTCTTGCTGTTTCTCAAAATCCTCCTTTCTTAAGGAAGTAACATAACCCAGATATTGCTCATAAACCGAACCGAGCACATCTGGTTCCATGATAGAAAAGTCATAATTGGCTATACTGCCGGGCACCTTGTATAGCCCGTTAATTATGTCCTCTACTGTTGCACTCTCTATAAAGATGCTATCAGTGAGGTGTGGCTCGAATAAGTCGCTATCATAAGGATCGCCAAAGTAACGGAAAACTTGCTGCAGCTTTTCAATAAGCTCTCCCTTGCAACCACCGGTTCTCCATTCATTTAGCGTCGCTCTGAGTTGATTGTTCTCTATCTTCCTGTCTTCACAGTTGCGGATAAAGATAAGACGGTTAAAGAAACGTTGTATTATCTCATTAATCTCACTGTGGGTTAGCTGTTTATTGTAATGATGTATCTGCTTGAACAAAGCATCTCGCCACTGTTTCAGTTGTTGGAATAGCTTATCCTCAATCCTTTGTTTTCCCGGCAGATGCCCGTATCTTTCTCCCCATTCTGCTATTACGTTGGCTTCAAATGATTCTCTAGACAGTAGCCAAAGGTCGTCGAACCTTTCCACGTAATTCGCGGCCTGCAAATTCAGACAGAGTTTGTTGCTTTGGGCCACATACACGCGTATCGATTCAAAGTTGGACAGAATTGCCCAAATAACTCCCTTATTGTAGGCATACTCTACCGCCTGTTGGATGTATTCTTCTTTGTTCAAGTTCTCTTTGAGTGCTTTGGCCTCCAGGTAGAACTGGGATATTCCATTGAGCTTGAAGGCATAATCTACGCGCCCTTTAGAGGCTCTTTCTTCTTCGGAAACCTCTTTTTTATCATAGACGGACCAGCCTAACTCTGCGAACAGCAGCTCAATGAAGTTGCGACGCGTGTTGGCTTCGTTATAAGACTTAATCTCTTTTTCGTCGAGTCTCTTATACTTCCCGACCAGTTCCGCGATTTTCTTTTCGGCTTCTTTTTTTGTCATTGATTAGTTAGCCAACTCCTTATTGTCCTCTCCCAACCGTCTGGCTGGGTTACACATTGCTATCAGACGCCATCTTTTAGGGCTTATTATAGCATGGCAATACAGAGTGGTGTTAAACCGCAGTGGTAACATTCCGTCAAAATGTGTAGTCAGCAACAACTGGACACTTCATAGGCTCACGCTCAAGCCATAGCTTGCTTTGACGTCGGCGTTGACGTTGACACCCCGCCACAGCGGTGAAGTCCAATTAGCTTAGAAGGTGTCAAACGGTAAAGCACTTGACAATATAATGGGGGTGGTGCATATTTAATATAGGCTAAACCTTAGCCACAATCAAAATGGAGTAAAGATGAATGCTTTATTATACTGCTCATGCCCGAAAAAGGATGAGCATGCGAAGTATTAGTGAGCATGAAGTTGAATATTGTATTGAGAACCATACAATTGAGTATTCAGACAAGAAAGGAAATACAATTTACACGGCATATACACTAGCTAATAGATATATTAAGGTGATTATTGATAAAAATTATAGAAAATCAATTAAGGTTATTACGGTAGGTGATTAAAATGAAAAATTCAAAGGTAGAACATGATAAAGAGGCAGATGCTATTTACATATATCTTAGTGATGAAAAGTATGCCTATGGCAGAGATATAGATAATGAGCGTCGTATTGACTATGATGCTCATGGGCTACCCATGGGAATTGAATTACTCTGTGTTAGCGAAGGTGTAATACTAGATGATTTACCATATCCGAGAGAGGTTGAAAAAATACTCATAAGTAAACACATTAAAATGTATGCATAAACGGTAATGTCAAGATGTCAACAAATTGCCACCCTGAAAGGGTGGCAATTTTTCTATTTCAGGCCTAATCTGTCCACGGGGGAGAGTTTCTTAATCCTTAGTATCTTCTGGGGCACAGCTCTCTTTAGACTGAAGCCAAGTTTTGACGTTATTTTGACGGCAAATTAAAAATAACAGGTTATCACCAAAAAGGACTTTAGCTTCAAAACGGGCATTATCCAGAAAACGCAAAATGCCTATTTTAAACGTAAGACCACATATTATTATGACTGACTTGGAATTACGAAACCACTGCTCTAGCTCTGAGCTATACCTGCACAGAATTAGTATAGGTGGTAATGGTAATTTTGGCCAGTAAGTTTACTATGATGTGCAGTTACGGAATTCATTAAAGATGATAGGTGTTAGTTGCTTGAGGGAATGCTGTATAGAATTACTAACAGAGCTGTCAGGTAATGGTGTAATAGAGATTTTGTTTTGTTCTAATGCGTATGAATCAGTCCTGGGATTGCTATGAGGTGAAGCGTCTTTGTTATTACGCATGATGTGGTAATGCGCATCGATGTCACCCGGGTCTTTTTCTACCCTGTCACAGTAGCTTTGCTTGCTTAGCCTGGTAATTTCTATGCCGGCAATTTCACCTGGAGGTAAATCGGGCAAGTTAATATTCAGCAGGATTTCTTGACATAAAACCCCATCTTTAACCTTAATAGCTAGCAAAGAAGCTAACTTAGCTGCAGCATCAAAATTTAAATTCGAGTAGGCGTTTATGGAGATAGCTATTGATGGTATGCCATGTAAATAACCCTGGAGGGCAGCGCCTACGGTACCTGAGACGAAGACGTCATGCCCCATGTTAGCGCCTCTGTTGATACCGGAAACGACCAAATCTATCTCGCCAGGAAATAGGGATTGAATAGCAATAATGACACTATCTGATGGCGTGCCTTCTACTGAGTAAGCTTCTATCTCTCCCCCCCAGTGGTCTAATTTCTGTATTTTAATGGGTTGGCGAAGGCTGATAGAAGTTCCTACTCCGCTCTGTTCCTGTTTGGGAGCTATTACTATTACTTGCCCTGCCTTTTGAAGTTCCCTCGCCAGTACCTGGAGCCCCGGGGCATCTATGCCGTCATCGTTGGTAACCAATATTTTCATGTAGATTAATTGACTCTATATTGTGCTTTCTAAACCAGCAACTGTCAAGAATCAAGAAACAGCAAATGAATTTTGTGAAAAGTGATAAAATACTGTACGTCATGGCGAAAATGAATTCTCCTTTTAAGCTGGAAGATGTTTTAGAAAAATCTTATACGGGGCGATGTTTGTCCAGTGAAGAGATTGTCTTTCTGCTTGGTTTGAAAGAGAGAGGAGAAGTAGATCGACTTTTTAATGCTGCCCGAAATTTAAGGCAGAGATATTTTGGTGACCAGATATTCCTGTATGGGTTCGTGTACTTCTCTACATATTGTCGAAACTGCTGTAATTTTTGTTATTATCGTAAGCCTAACAAATTATGTAAACGATATCGAAAAACTGAGAATGAAGTTGTAGAGGTTGCTCAAAGGTTAGCAGAATCTGGGGTTCATCTGATTGATCTTACTATGGGAGAAGACCCTTTTTATTATCTGAGAGACGGTGGGTTTAAATCACTCGTTGATATGGCGGGAAGAGTGAAGGCGGAGACAAATTTACCTGTGATGATTTCTCCTGGGGTGGTTCCAGCGCAGGTTTTAGCTGATTTAGCTGATGTGGGTGTTGATTGGTATGCTTGTTACCAGGAAACACATAATAGGAAACTGTTTTGTCGTTTGCGCTCCGATCAGGATTATGATTTGCGTGTTGAGGAAAAATACCTGGCCAAGAAGTTGGGTTTGTTGGTGGAGGAGGGTATTTTAGCTGGTGTAGGTGAGTCTCTGCTGGATGTTGCCACTTCGATGCAAGCTATGAGGGATTTGGGCGCTAACCAGGTGCGTGTTATGAGTTTTATTCCGCAGAAAAGCATTCCTATGGGTGACTGGCCCTCACCCCCGCGTATTTATGAGATGATGATTATTGCTGTCCTGCGCCTGGTGTTCCCTGACCGCTTGATACCTGCTTCTCTGGATATAGATGGATTGGGAGGCTTGCAGGAGAGATTGAAAGCTGGAGCGAATGTAGTTACTTCTTTGATTCCACCACACCTGGGATTAGCAGGAGTGGCTCAGGCTTCTTTGAATGTAAATGATGGGTATCGAACGGTAAAAGGCGTGGTGCCTCTGTTAGAGGAACTTGGATTAAGTGCTGCAACAACAGAAGATTACATTAACTGGGTTAAAAATGAGGAAGCTAATCTTGGGAAGAAAGATATTTGTGTTGAGATCAAGGGATGAAGGTTGTAGTTGTTGGGGGTAAGTTGCAGGGAGTAGAGGCAACATATCTGGCGCATAAAGCTGGTTGGGAAGTGGTTTTGGTGGATAGGAACTCTATGGTACCTGCTGCGGGCTTATGTGAAACATTTTACCAGTTGGATGTAACTGGCGAGGCGCTGGATTTACCAGGAGCTATTAAATCGGCGGATTTGATTATACCCGCTCTGGAAAATCCTGTTGCTTTGAAATGTCTGAAAGAGAGAGCAGCAAAAGAAGATATACCATTGGCTTATGACGCTGCAGCTTATGCGGTTTCATCCTCTAAAAAGGAGTCCGACCTGCTATTTGATAAACTTGCTATCCCGGCACCTAAACCCTGGCCGAAATGTGATTTGCCTGTTGTCGTTAAACCATCAGATTCAAGTGGAAGTAAGGGAATACGCAAGATAAGTAAAATGGAAAATCTCCTACCATTTGTGGTAGATGAATCAAATAACTGGGTGATACAGGAGTTCTTAGAAGGCCCCTCTTATTCTCTTGAGGTTTTTGGTGCGAAGGGAAATTTTGTGAGCCTGCAAGTTACAGAAATTGTGGTGGATAGCCAGTATGATTGTAAAAGGGTACTGGCTCCCGTGCAGCTTCCCACCGGAGTAAATGCGGAGTTTAAAAAAATCACTGAAGCAATTGCAGCTGCTCTTAATCTGAATGGTATTATGGATGTGGAGGTGGTTTTCCACAACGATGCTTTAAAGGTTTTGGAAATAGATGCCCGGTTGCCAAGCCAGACTCCTACAGTGGTTAATAAATCAATAGATATAAATATGTTGCAACTTTTATATGATGTATTTGTCAGAGGTGCTATTCCTGCAGTGCCTGATATTGGCCATGAGAGAGGGGTGGTCTATGAGCATATAAAAGTGTCTCCTGGAATTTTAGAGGTATTGGGGGAGCATGTTATGGCTAGTGCACATCCCCTCAAGCGTTACGATGATTTTTTTGGAGCTGATGAAGCCTTAACCGATTTTGCACCTGGGTGTTCCCCATGGGTGGCTACTTTGATAATCACGGGAAACAATCGTGAGGAAGCATGGGACAAGCGTTGTCAGGTCATCGGGGATATCAGGGATTACTTTAAACTAGCTTTATATATTGACCACACATTAAATCATAACGGATGCGGGAATTTTGGGAAAAAGGTGGGAAGATGACACGTTTAACCAGTGAATCTTTAACACACATGGCTGAGGAACTTGATGAATATGATATGGGATTATTGCGCAAGACCGGCTATACACTTAGAGAGATTGCCTGCCAGGCTGCAGGTGTTCCAGAGGCAGATTTGCGTGCTGCCAGTATTTCTACACCGGTGGCAGTAATCCCGATTACATCAGGGGAAGGCGTTATCGAATACTTCGCTCAAGCAGTGCAAAGCGTAGTTAACTATATTGGTTTCGCGTCTTTCGTTACTCATGAGCATGATGTTGCTGGGCTTGCAGAAGGAATCGAAAGAGGCGCTAAAATTATTTTTCTGGCTGATGATAATTGTTTTATTGCTATAAATTTGCCTCGTGGCTTAGTGGCGGACAATGCTGAGGCTACAGCCAGAGGATATGTTACTGCTCTAAAATGTTTGTCAGGAGGACTACGCAATCGCAAGGTATTGGTGATAGGAGCAGGATTGGTTGGGAGAAGTGCTGTTTGTTCCTTGAAAAAACTTGGTGCCAGAGTGGCAATGTTCGATATTGACCAGGCTAAAACTGAAGATTTGGTGAGAGAGTATGGCGTGATTAGAGAGGAGAATCTTGCAGAAGCGTTGCAACGGCACACAATTGTACTTGATGCATCTCCTGCCGCGGAAATCATTCAAGCAGAGCATATTAAACCGGATACCGTGATTGCTGCTTGTGGTATTCCTCTGGGATTGAGTTCGGAAGCTTACTCTCTGGTAAAAGATCGCCTTGTACATGACCCTCTGCAAATTGGCGTAGCTACAATGCTTAATATGACTGTTAAATGAAGAGAGAGGCAAAAGGTGGTCGATAACCCAATGCCGAATGAAGCCTCTTACGATTATAGACTTCATTTGATGACTAAACGCAAGTGAGGTTGATTTCTTGAATTCGAAAGGGGATATGCTGTAAAATTTGGAACGGAAAAAACAATATCGACGGAAGGATGATATGGTTGGATAAGGAGTTCCCTGTCAGTAATCGTGATAGGTTTATTCTCTTGTTAAAGTTTCCGTTGAGAAAAGAGGATTAGCAGGACATAGTTCGTTGAGGTTTTTTAGAAAAGTGAGTAGAAAATGAAGGAAATTTATACCAGAATGGGGGATGGTTCTTTAGTTGCGATAACTGAAGGAGAGCTAAGGCGAGATTTAGAAGAGGGCACTGGAGATGCTGCGGAACGGGGTAAAATTTCGGCTCTCTCTGAAGATGAGCTGTCATATCTTTTTGATATTTATAGTATTCCTTACAGGTTTGTTAGCGTAGAGATGGGAAACGAAGTTATCCTCAGTTACGATGCTGCCACTCTTAAGATTAGGCGTGTGGGGGTGTTAACGCATAGAATTCAGTCGCTTCAAATCTATGAGAAGCTCCTGGGGGCTGATACAGTGGAATTTGACCACGTTGATTATAGCTTCAAGCCTGTAAAACCTATTGTATCTTATGAACAATCGGAGGTGGAGCAAGCTTTGTTGATGACGACTATTCCTGTGTTTTATGGAGCTATGCCTAACTTGGGTACATATACTCAACCGGATGGACCATGCCTCAACCCAATGGAGCTATTGCCACAAGGTAAAATATCCGAAGCTAGAGCAGCTCAAGAAGAAATGGTGGAGTATGCTGTTAAAGACATGGTTTATGTGGGCAGTGCAATGTATGAATCTGGGGTAGACGGCATTAATTTTGATACTACAGGAGCGGCAGGTGATGCTGATTTTCTGGCTACTCTGCGTGCTGTTGAGATATTGAGAAAAAAGTATCCTCAGATGGGCATAGAGGTAGGAATGGCAGGAGAGTTTGTTCTGGGAATGCACGGCGAGTTAACTTATGATGGGGTTCGCTTAGCAGGATTGTACCCTCATAAGCAAGTCGAATTAGCTATGAAAGCGGGGGCTACTATTTTTGGCCCAGCCATTAACACCAACACAGATAAATCGTGCCCGTGGAACGTAGCTCGGGCAGTTACTTTTGCAAAAGCCTGCGGTGAAAATTCTCATATACCTGTCCATGCCAATATGGGAATGGGAGTCGGAGGAACTCCTGTAGTTGACCAGCCTCCTGTCGATGCGGTGTCAAGGGCTTCCAAAGCCATGGTGGAGGTAGCCAGGTTGGATGGCTTGTAGGTGGGAGTGGGAGACCCAGCCGGGATGGCTAATGCTCATTGCATTGCTTCGGGAATGGGTGGGATGCGAACTGCTGGAGATCTGGTAGGACGTATGCAAATATCCCGAGGAATGAAAATCAAAGAAGCAAAAGAGTATGTGGCTAATAAGTTGAAAGTTTCTGTATCTGATCTTGTTGACCCGGTCGTGATGAATGAAGTAAGAGATGATTTGGATATTGGCATGGTGTCAACGAGCCTGTTTCCTGGTTCTGCTAAAGGGATAGAAGCTAAATTCCGTATAGCAGAGTTGTTGGATATAGAAATCAACTGCGTAAATAAATTCAGAGATAAAATAGGTGGGGCATTGAAGGCATAAAGTGAAGTATAATAATAATGGAAAATGGGAGAGGTGGCTTTTAGTGACTTGAGAGTTGTAAAATTACGCTAAAGAAGGAATTTAAGAAAAAGGAGGCCAAGACATATGGGCACAGAGGAATTTTTAAAAGAAGCCAAGAAATCGATTAGGGATGCTGATAAAGGCAAGGCGCAGGAGCTGGCGAAGCGAGCGATTGCTGAGGGGCTGGATCCTTTAGAGGTAATTAACAAGGGATTCAGGGTTGGGATAACTGAGGTGGGTGATCTTTTTGGGAGGGGGGAGTTATTCTTACCGGAGTTAATATTATCGGCTGAGGCCATGAAAGGGGCGACGGATATTCTTACCAGTGCGTTACCGGAAGGTGCGAAGAAGAGGGGGAAGGTAGTGATAGGGACAGCGCAGGGAGACATTCATGATATAGGGAAGAGCATGGTAGTTTCGTTTTTACAGGCGAATGGGTTTGAGGTATATGATTTAGGGCGAGACGTAGAGATGCAAAAATTCATAGACAAGGCCAAGGAAGTAGATGCTGACATAATAGGGGTGAGTGCGTTATTAACGACGACGATGAGCATGCAGAAGACGTTAATACAGGAGTTAAAGAAAGTTGGTTTACGGGAGAAATTTAAGGTGATGGTAGGAGGAGCTCCTGCCACGCAGAGGTGGGCTGATAGGATTGGAGCGGATGCGTATGGAGTAGATGCGGCTGATGCGGCGAAGAAAGCGATGGAGTTGCTAGGCGAAGGATAAGAGGGAAGTCTTTTAATAGGCTAGCCGTAGCTATGATACTTGTCAATGTTATTTGTGGTAGATTGTATGTGTAAGTGGGGGATGGATCGTAAGGATCGCATAGATTCTAAATCTATGTAGCCGGGTGAGACTCCCGGATTCCCCGCCATTAAGCTTAGGTGCAGAATGTTGCTGCCTAAAAAAACCTAGCTTGCTTATTCAGTGATCTTGTGGCAATCCCCTGACGTAGAAATCTTGCTTTTTCTTTTTTTGGCGCTTATGGAGGAATTTGTGGGCGTGCTGAATCGGAGATGAAGCTCATTATTGTATTTGTGCGTGGGATTTTGCCCTAGAGAGTCGGAAAGTTATGCTTGTGATAATGCTACTCTGAGTTTATCTGTCAACGATTTCAATGATTTTATTTTTGCTCTTAATCCCGCTGAGAATTCTCACTTGACTTTTGGGCACTTCAAAATGCTTTGCTAATAGTTCAATAACTGCCTGGTTAGCTTTGCCTTCTCTGGGTGGTTTGTTGACCTTCACTGTGAAGATATTATCCTCCTGGCTAACTTCTTCAGTTCTTGAATTAACTTTTACCTTGACTTGAATCTTCATCGATTAGTTTTCCCCACATTCCCTGGTTGTAAAACTCATCTAGCTTAACTCGCGTTATTTTGTTGGTTAAGTGTTTTCCACTTTGAGTAAATACCCTGATATAGTTATCGGTCAAGCCAGAATATACGTTGCTTCCAAAGCTTGTTTCTTTTTCCCATAGAACGGACATAATTTGCCCTAGAAATCGGGCATGAAAATCGTGTTTGCAATATTTGGCTAGCTCTAGCATTTGTTGAGCCCGTTCGTTCTTCACTTGATATTTTACTTGCACTGGTGCTTTAGCTGCCGCTGTTTCCGGTCGAGGCGAGAATGGAAAAACGTGGATGCTGGCAAAGCTGGCTTGCTGGCAAAAATAGTAGCTTTGCTCAAACTCCTTATCCCCTTCTCCCGGGAAGCCTATCATGATGTCGGTGGTGATAGCTACATTGGGGATAGCCTCTCTCATTAAATTCATAGTATTTTGGTAATCATCCAGTGAGTAGCAACGTCTCATTCTCTGGAGTATAACCTCGCTTCCGCTTTGGAGAGCTAAATGGAAATGGCGGCAAAGCCTTCTGTCTTGCCACAGGGCAAGAAGCTCGGAAGAGATTTCCTGTGGTTGCAGGGAAGAAAGGTGCAGCCTTTTAATATTTGTATCATGAAGAATAAGCTCTATTAAGCCTCGGAGGTCAATCCTATTGTGGCTATAGCAACCCACTTTGGTTCCGGTAAGAATGACTTCCTTATAGCCAACAGCTACCTTCTCCTTAATTTCATTAATTATTTGGAAGGCAGGCAGGGAATACTCGTGAGTTCTTACATAGGGTACAATGCAATAGGCGCAATGGCTATGGCAACCATTTTGAATTTTTATCAGGCTGCGAACTCTAGTATTGTAAGACGCATTGGATTGTTTTGTTTCCTCTTTCCTACATTCAGAATTCTGGCTTTTTGTAATGGTGGGGAGGGGATATTGTGATGACAAGCCTTTTACAATTTCTAGCAGATGCTCTTTCCCTTTATTGTCAATGACCGTGTCGGCAATTTGACTTAGTTCCTGAGGAGCTCTTTGAGCGTAGCAGCCAGTGGCAATAATTAATGACCTGGGGTTCTTTCGTCTGGTTAGCCTGAGCCAGTGGCGCGATTTGCGGTCAGCGATATGAGTTACTGTGCAGGTATTGATAATATAAATGTCGGCTACCTCGTCAGGAGCTACAAGATGATAGCCGGTTTTGTTAAACTGGCCAGCTAGAAATTCTGTTTCTGCCTGGTTGAGTTTGCATCCTAATGTGTAGAAAGCTACTCTCATATTTTTGCTCCTGAGCATCGAGGTGGATTATATTTGTTGCTTTCCGTTGTTGTCCAGCGATCTCATCCCTCTATTCAGGTTTGTTTTAGAATGCTTGTGCTACAGGCAATCTAAATTGATTTTCTCAGGTTCCCTGAATGCACCATGGTGTCTTAAATCATATAAAGCTATACAAGTTATTGAGAAAAAGGAGTCTATTTTAATCGAAAAATGGGTCTGAGCAAAAGGATTACAGGCAACCCGATTGGTTAAGTTAACTCATGGTTGTTTTCTGTTTTTCATTAAACTAGCCATCTCCTATTGACCGAGGTGGACCCCATTGTTAGGACAGGATAGGGGTGATATTAAGATTGGATCCCGCTATCCTCAAGGGGTCTGGTGTTAATGATTCTACAATACCATTATTGGTTGATTCTACCAGGGTTGATATGTACACCTCGGCCGGTGTCCGGTAACCATGGGTCTGGTGTGGACGTTCGGTGTTGTAGCTTCCTTTCTCATCCATACTGATTTTCACTCCATGCTGCTTCAGGAGACCTGTAAACGCCTCGCAGGTGAACTGAGCGCCCTGGTTCGGTGTTGAAGATATCTGGCTTGCCCTTCTTGAGAGTCTCCTCCAGGGCCTCTACACAGAAGTCGGTGTCCAGGGTGTTGGATAGCCGCCAGGAGAGCACATACCGGCTGTACCAGTCTATTATGGCTACCAGGTACAGGAATCCCTTCGCCATGGGAATATATGTGATGTCTGTCGCCCATACCTGGTTTGGCCTTGTTATCTTCATACCCCTGAGCAGGTACGGGTAAATCTTATGGCCCGACGCTGGCTTACTAGTCCTGGTACGCTGGTAGATAGCCTTGAGCCCCATTATCCGCATGAGCCTGCAAACATGTTTCCAGTTGATGCTGTAGTTCTGGCTCTTTCGCCACGCGGCTATCTTTCGTGACCCGTAGAACGGTGTGACCAGGTATTGACGGTCTATTAGCTTCATAAAAGTGAGATCCTCCTCGGAGATTCCTTTGGACTGGATAGTACAGGCCGGAGCGGCTGATATCTAGCATACAGCACTGGCGTGCTATCGAGAGCGACGGATGACGGCGGGTCCACCACCTCACGCCACCGCTCTACGTTTAGCGACCCAAGGCGCTCTCCAAGAAATCCCGCTCTACCTTGAGCTGCCCAATTTGCTGGTATAACTGGGCAATGAGGCTGGCGTCTTCCTTCTTTTTGTGGTTCTGCTCACCACCAAAAATACCAGTTGCCCTTTCTGACAATGCCTTCTTCCAGGTACGTATCTGGCTCGGATGGACCTCGAACCGGTTGGCCAGTTCGGCTATCGTTTCCTCTCCCTTTAATGCTTCTAGGGCTACTCTGGCTTTAAATGATGGACTGTGTTTCCTTCGGTTCTGTTTCATATCTGCTCCTCCTCTTCTGTCTTTATTATTTTACGGAGCAGAACCCACTCTTAACAACATGTCCAATTTTCGGGGTCCACCTCAGACTGCCCCCTTTCTTGGTTTTACTATATAAGTTAATTATTGTTTGGAGGTGTAACGTGAAATGGCTTACAGCTATTATAATTTCCATACTCTGTTCTATCCCCATTATTATTATTGCTAGATGGTCACTTAATCATTTTGAGGGAGACGCCACAGCATAATAGTTTTTCACCATCCTTTCTGTATCAGGTGTTGCCTCAATCGCAATTGTGACATTCTCTAAGTGGAGAAACTAGCTTTGTTTTCCTTTAGTTTTGCTATCTCTCGTTTCGCATTAAGTAATTTATGCAATAGATATAACAGCACTATTTGGAATAGTATTACGCAACCAAGAAAGCTATAGACTGTTGTTATGTTTATCAATGTCGTTCCTTCTATTAACTTTTCCTCCCTTTACCCACATTTAGCACTTTCCATGCCATGCATAAGAGTGCTGCTTGTAAACATGTAAATATCGTGAGGAGTGCATAGATTGTCGCTGCATCTGCTATTATTGTTCCGTTCATCTTTCAGTTCTCCTTTAATTTATTTCCAACCATGAGTTAACTTAACCACCCGATTAGCATTAACAAATCTTGAGATTTGTTGAAAGAGATTGGAACGAGCATTCATGGTGCTTCCTGCAAATTGATTATCGCTCATGATCACTTACATGCCACAATCATAAACGAACTGCCCTAACTTCTCAGACTCATCTTGCGTTGGAAGAGACTTGGTATTGTTGGCATCATTGAGCGATGATATACTACGACAGGATAAGTAAGAATGGGAAGGATAGATAATCGGGTTGATAATGAGCTTCGCCCGGTAGCTATAACATTGGGCTACCAGAGTTTTGCTGAAGGGTCAACCTTAATAGAGCTAGGGAAAACAAGAGTATTGTGCTCCGTAAGCATGGAGGAAAAGGTACCTCATTTCCTCAAAGGTAGCGGCCAGGGTTGGGTCACTGCTGAATACGCTATGCTACCTCGCTCCACTCTTACACGCACGCCACGAGGTAAAATAGGAGGAAGAAATCAAGAAATCCAGCGCCTCATCGGTCGCAGTTTGAGAGCAGCAACTAATTTATCAGCTGTGGGAGAGAGAACCCTCGTTGTAGATTGTGATGTGTTACAAGCAGATGGTGGCACCAGAACAGCAGCCATAACCGGTGCATATGTTGCTCTATTCCAAGCTTTTCATAATCTAAGAAAACAAGGTGCTCTCCCGTTCATGCCATTACATAGAATGATAGCTGCTACCAGTGTTGGCATCGTGGGTGATAGTATACTACTTGACCTATGCTACGAAGAGGATTATCGAGCTGAAGTTGATTTCAACGTAGTTATGACCGATAAAAATGAGTTTGTGGAAATTCAAGGAACTGCTGAGGGTAAGCCTTTCTCTAAGGAAACTACTGATTCTTTGCTCTCGTTGGCCCAGCAAGGAATAGTGAAACTATTCAAAGCCCAAAAGGAAGCGCTGAAAACTCTGTCTTAAGAAGCCATCAATGTACCAATAGATAAGGAAAAAATGAAGACAAATGATAAATATACGATAGAACCTATCATAGAGAAAGCGTCTGTTTGCAGAATTGCTCTCTCTAACAATAATATGCCATATGTTATTCCTCTTATTTTTGGCTATAAGGATAATTGCTTGTATTTTCATTCTGCTCCCAAGGGCAGGAAGATTGACACCATTAAACAAAATCCCAATGTCTGTTTTGAAATGGACGTTGATTGTGAATTAGTTAAAAAAACAGAAAACCCTTGTAAATGGGATATGCGATATTACAGCGTCATCGGTTTTGGAAAAGCTTCTTTCATCAATGACCTTGAAGAGAAAAGAGAGGCATTAAGCATTATCGTGACACACTACTCAGATAATTCGCATGAATATAGTGTAAACGAAATTGGTAAGGTAACAATTATTAAAGTTGCGATAGACAGTATAACCTGGAAAAAATCAGGATACTAAAAGCTCATTTTCTAAGGCCGAACTTGCCCGCTGCCAAAAATGATCCACTTGTAGCTGGTAAGCTCTTTGAGAGCCATGGGGCCACGCGCATGAAATTTCTGAGTACTTATACCTATCTCGGCACCCAGGCCAAATTGCCCACCATCAGTAAAGCGAGTACTGGCATTAGCATAAACACAGGCAGCATCAACTTCATTAAGGAAGCGCATTGCTGCTGAGTAATCCTCTGTAAGTATGGCTTCAGAATGTCCTGAACCATACTGTTCGATATGCTCCAACGCTTCATCCAGAGAATCGACTACTTTAATGGCTGCCTTTAGAGATAAATACTCCTTTCCCCAATCCTCTTTCACCGCAGGGACCAATTTTAAAGAAGGAATAGATTCAAGGATGGCTATGGCTCGCTCATCGCAGTGCATTTCCACTCCAGCATTTGCCCATTCTTTAGCTATGGCTGGCAAATAAGCTTGAGCCATTTGACTGTGGACTAAGATACAATCCAGAGCATTGCACACGGTGGGGCGCTGAACTTTGGCGTTATAGGCAATGGCCACAGCTTTAATAAGGTCAGCACTTTTATCTATGTAGGTGTGACAAACACCTATGCCACCAGTGATTACCGGCATAGCAGCATTCTCAGAAACAAGCTTTATCAATCCGGAGCCGCCACGTGGAATTATTAAGTCAATCACACCCTTCATTCGCAGCATATGATTGACCAAAGCCCGCTCCGTAGATTGGATAAATTCAATTGCTCCTTGCGGTACTCCTGCATCCAGACAAGCTTGCTGAGCGACGTCGGCCAATGCACTATTGGAATTTAGAGCTTCCCTGCCACCACGAAGGATAACAGCATTGCCTGATTTAAGACACAAGCTTGATATATCTATAGTAACGTTAGGGCGGCTCTCATATATGGCTCCGATGACTCCCAATGGGACTCTTTTTTTTCCTATTTGCAAACCGTTGGGCAGGGTGCGCATCTCAAAAACCTCGCCTACAGGGTCAGGCAAGGCGGCCACCGTCTTCACATCATGAGCCATGGCTCTCAGACGACTTGGTGATAACAGGAGCCTATCAAGCATAGCTTCGTTTATCCCCGAAGCCTTAGCCTGTTCATAGTCAATTCTATTAGCACTCAGAATCTCATCTTCTCTGGCAGTAATAGCCTCAGCGATGTCGATTAAAGCTCTATTCTTAATTTCTGTAGGAAGGAAAGCCAGTTTTCTCGAAGCTGCCTTTGCTTCCTTCCCCTTTTCCTCCAGCTCTCTTATAGCTAATTCCATTCCTTCCGTATCGTATCATTTATACACATACCTGTCTAACCTCAGTCTCTTCCAATACAAGATGAGTCTGAGACTTGAAATCTTTCAACAAATATCCTTATAACGAAGGAGAGTATTATGGTTGATATTGATTTGTAGCTTACAATCATTGCGCTGTGAACATATCATCTGTATTCGCAACTTGTAAACATATGTCTTCCTGTGTGTCCCACTGAAACAAGTCCCAGCGTGATTCTTGTATTACGCAAATGCGGTGTGCTTGTTTCCTGCCACAATCAAAAAGGAGGGATATATTCGTAAGAGTGATAAATACAATTCCTGGTAAACATCACCCTTAGCCTCGGTAAGAAAAGCAATCATCCTTGCTGCCGAAATAGGCAGTCGTATGGGTTCCTTTACTGATCACAGTCCTAAATGTATCGCACCGGTAAATGGCTTACCGATTCTTGTTAACACACTTATTAATCTGTGTGCATCAGGCATAGAGGAGCCCTAATAGTCATTGGGCACTTGAAGGAAAAAATCTATGCTATGGTCGGGTCTTCCTTCAACGGAATGCGTATCTCTTACATAGAGTCCGACTGCTATAAAACGACTAATAATATATATTCTCTCTGGCTAGTCCGTGAGCACCTGACCGAAGATATCTTGTTGCTGGAAGCTGACGTGTTCTTTGAACGATTACTGCTGGACCGCATGCTGCTGCATAAAAACTGTAGTGTTGCAGCTGTTGCCCGGTATCAACCATGGATGTCTGGCACGGCGGTCGACCTTGACGAAGATGGAAACATAGCGGAATTGGGGGAGGGATGCCGCCAGGGCCCCGATTTCGACTATTCTAAAGTACTCAAAACCATCAACATCTACCTGTTACACCATGATTTCCTTAGTGAGCAGTTTGTGCCCCGTTTGGAGGCCTCTATCGGCGCCGGCAATGTCAATCAGTACTACGAAACCATTCTTCATGAGACGGTCAATACTAAACGGCATCGCATGAAAGCACTGGCGTGCGATGATATCAAATGGTATGAGATCGACGACGAAAATGATCGGTTGGCTACGGAATACATGTTCGCATCACCAGATGAGGCTATGAAATTGTCTCCCACGAGCATGGCGGCTATTGGCGATACAGGTTCGCTGACCATTTATATCTATTCAATCTCTATTTTCCACCAGAAGAAATTCTTTCTTACATGAAGCATAATGTCCATGACCTGTTACAAAATTATCCATCAGGGCAGGATGATCTTGCCAGTTTCATGGGTCTTTTAATAAGTCAGCCTGCACAACGTATTGTTGTCGGCAATGGCGCCTCCGAAATTATAAAAATAGGCTCAGGGCGCCTTTTTAATAAACTTATTATCCCGGTACCGTCTTTCAATGAGTACGTCAACGCATCTCCTGAAGGAAAGGTCGCAAGCTTTGCTCTCAAAGCTCCCTCTTTTTAACTTGATATAGATGAGTTTGCTACATCAGCCTTTCGCTACAAGGCTGATGTAGCGGTTGTGTTATCGCCAAACAACCCGACATCACTGCTGGTTTCGAAACCTGACCTGTTGCGCCTTGCTGAAAAATTACCAGGCAGCCATAATTGTGATGCTCTGGGCTGTGCTGTTCGACTGGTATGACGGTCCAATCGCACGTCGAATTCCGGGAAGAAGCGATGCTTTTAAGTCTTTCGGCATTAAAATGGATTCTCTGGTAGATTTAATCAGCATGGCTGTCTGTCCAGCTATGATCCTGTTAAGCTATGGATGGTTCAACGCATGGTTCTTCCCAGGGGCCCTGGCTATAGTCGCGGCGGGGGTCATCCGACTTTCCTACTTCGATGTCTTCGGGGTTGATGATGACGGTACTATCGCAGGCCTATCTCTGGACATCACCGCTCTCACCGTGGCACTTGTGTTCTTGCTGGAGGACATCTTGAGCCACAATGCCTTTGTTGCTCTTCTCTATGGAATTATAGTGGTTTTGTCATTTCTTCATGTGGGGCCTTTCCGAATGCACAAGATGGTGGGGCGCTGGTATCATGTTATCACAGCCACGTTCTGATTATGACGGCTGTCTACATTTTTGTCCTGTAAGCCTGCAGGATAAGCAAAAAGTAAACGGATTGCTGCTGGCCTGTGGTGCCAATATCCGTGAAATAAATGCCGTCAGAAAGCATTTTTCCGACACTTGCCCGTTCTCTGTTACCTGCTGAAATAGTCAATCTAACCCTCTCGCATGTTACCGATGTCCCTCAGGATTATATAACAGGCCCTATCTTTCCTGACACCTCTACTTTCTCCGATGCGATTGCTGCCCTGGATAAAATATGCCCTGTGGGACGATTTTCTTAAATCTGCTACACGATACCTACGAAATGCATCTCCTGATCTGGAGAAGATTCAGCCTCCAGGATCAACCCCATACACAAGCATTAACTGTATGAAATAAGCAGAGGACATTTCTAAAGAGCCTTGACAAACTACTCAATTGTCGTTGACAAAACACACCCAGAGTGATAGATTACTGCTTGTTAGCAGTCAGACAAGGAGAGTGCTAAATGTCACTGAGTGGAAGAAGAGAGAAAGTTCTTAAGATAGTAGTTGATGAATATATCACAGGAGCAATGCCTGTAGCTTCGCAAACCATCACTTGTAGCCACAATATGGAGGTAAGTCCAGCTACTGTGCGAAATGATATGGCATCTCTAGAAGAAGAGGGTTACATCATACGTCCTCACCCTTCGGCTGGTGCTATTCCCACAGATAAAGCCTACCGCCATTATGTAGAATCAGTAAGCCTAGACGTTAAGCTTTCTTTAGCTGAGCAATATCTAGTCTATGAGCTATTTCAAGAAACGCAAGAGGAGATGGAGCAGTGGCTAAAACTGGCAGCGGCGCTTTTGTCACGGTTCGTTCGCAATGTAGCAGTGATAACTTCACCTAAAGCTCCTCAATGTCACTTCAAACACCTAGACATAGTAACACTACATGATTTTGTAGCTTTACTGATTCTGGTCCTGCATGAGGCAAAGATTGGACAAAAAATTCTGTCTTCTGATACAAAATTTACCCAAGAAAACTTAACACTGCTGGCTAATAAACTCAACTCTGCTTACGACGGAATGACGAGCAGCGAAATCTCGACTGGGAAAATAGAACTTTCACCTGAGGAAAAACAAGTAACCGACCACATAATAGAAATGATGGCTGCGGAGGATAACATGAGACATGGTAGGCCTTATCTTGTGGGATTACATCTAATGCTAAGCCAACCTGAATTTGCTAACAACCCTCGAGGGCTTGACGTACTAGAGTTATTGGAAAACGAGGGTTGGTTAGAAACTGTACTCCAGGCAGAACATAGTAGAACAAGAATAAAAGTAATCATTGGCAAAGAAAATACGGATGAGCTATTGCAAGATTTGAGTTTGATAGTTGGAGAATATGGAACCCCTGATAAAGCAAAGGGAATTGTGGGAGTGCTTGGCCCAAAGCGAATGGATTATGCCAAGGCCATCTCTTCGGTTAATTGTCTTTCAACATTGCTGAGTGCATCAATCGTTAGTTATATTTAATATCTAAAGGGGGATTTGGTATTGCCCGAAGAAGATAAATTGCACAATGATAAGCCCGCTCAGGCAGAAGCAGAGCCTGCAATAGGTATAGAGGAACTTAAGCACGTTTTGATTGAGGAGAAAGAGAAATCAGAAAAGTATCTGGCTAATTGGCAAAGAGTTCAAGCTGATTTCGCTAACTACAAGAGGCGCGTGGAGCAGGAAAAAATGGAAATAGTCGAATTTGCTAATAGTACACTTATCCTGAGCTTGCTAAGTATTATGGATGATTTTGAAAGAGCTTTCGATTCATTGCCACCCCAGTTCGCAGAATCTAATTGGATTGAAGGCACCAAGCTCATCTATAATAAACTCGAGAATATTCTAAAAGAACAAGGGCTAACTGAAATCAAAGCTAAGGGAGAGCTATTCGATGCTCATTTACATGAAGCCGTAATGAGCCAGGAGGGCAAAGAAGGGATAGTTATTGAGGAAATTCAGAAGGGTTATAAATTAAAAAATAGGATTATCCGACCAGGCAAGGTGGTAGTGGGTAAAAGCAAAGAAAAAGAGAAAAATCAACCTGAAATTCAGAAGGGGGAATAGTCATGGCTAAAGCAATAGGCATTGATTTAGGCACTACACTAAGTGCAGTAGCAGTTATGGAGGGAGGCGAACCAAAAATCATACCCAGCGCTGAGGGTGGAAATCTTGTGCCTTCCATAGTAGCTATAAATAAGTCGGGGGAGCGGCTGGTAGGAGAACTAGCTAAACGTCAAGCAGTAGTCAACCCCGAAAATACTGTCTTTAGCATAAAGCGCCTTATAGGACGTAAATATAAAGCTACTTCAGTTCAGGACGATATGAAGCGGATATCATACAAAATGACTGAAGCTCCCAACGGTGATTGTAGAGTAATACTAGGTAACAAAGAATATAGCCCCCAGGAAATTTCAGCCATGATACTGCAAAAGTTGAAGGCCGATGCTGAGGCTTACCTGGGAGGAAAAGTCACCGATGCTGTAATAACGGTGCCAGCTTATTTTAACGATAGCCAGCGAAATGCAACTAAAGACGCTGGCGCTATAGCAGGACTTAATGTTTTGCGTATCATCAATGAGCCTACGGCATCGGCACTAGCCTATGGGTTGGATAAGCGAAAGGATGAAACCATCGCTGTCTACGACCTTGGTGGAGGTACTTTCGATATTTCCATTCTCGATATAGGCGAAGGTACTTTCCAGGTTAAGTCAACTAATGGCGACACTCACCTTGGCGGCGACGATATTGACCAGAGAATTATGGATTGGGTATGTAATGAATTCAGAAAAGAGCAAGGCATTGATTTGAGCCAGGACAAGATGGCATTACAGAGATTAAAAGATGCTGCCGAAAAGGCAAAGAAAGAGCTGTCCACGGTAACTCAAACTGAAATAAACCTTCCTTTCATCACCGCTGATGCCACTGGGCCCAAGCACCTTAGTATGATGTTGAGCCGTGCTAAATTGGAGCAACTGGTAACGGACCTGATAGAGAAGAGCCTCGGCCCCTGTCGCCAAGCCTTAGAGGATGCCAAACTCACATCAGCTCAAATCAATGATGTAATTCTAGTCGGTGGCCAGACAAGGATGCCAAAGGTCCAAGAGACTTTGCGACAGTTCTTTGGCAGAGAACCTGTAAAGGGAATCAACCCCGATGAAGCTGTAGCCCAAGGGGCTGCTATTCAAGCTGGGGTGCTTAAGGGCGAGGTAGGAGAAGTTCTTCTTCTCGATGTTACCCCTCTTACTTTGGGCATAGAGACACTAGGAGGGGTAGCTACGCCGCTTATCCCTCGCAATACCACTATCCCCACTTCCAAAAGCCAGATTTTCAGCACTGCTAGCGATAGCCAGCCAAGTGTAGAAATACACGTTCTTCAAGGAGAACGTCCCATGGCAACCGACAACCGAACTTTAGGGCGTTTTATGCTCGATGGCATCTTGCCAGCACCACGAGGCCTGCCTCAAATTGAGGTAACCTTTGATATCGATGCTAATGGCATACTCAATGTCAGTGCAAGGGATAAAGGTACCGGCAAAGAACAGAAAATCACCATTACCGCCTCCAGTGGGCTCGACAAGGGGGAGGTAGAAAAAATGAAGCGAGATGCTGAAAGCTTTGCTGCCTCGGATGCTAAGCACAAAGAGGAGATTGAAACACGAAATGCCGCTGATAGCCTGGTTTATACTGCTGAGAAAACGCTTCGCGATTACGGAGATAAGATACCTGCTGATGTAAAGCAGGAAATAGAAAGTAAAATAACCGCTGTGAAATCAGCAATTCAAGGAGAAGATATAGATTCCCTTCGCAGCACTACGCAGGAACTATCACAGGCTATGCAAAAAATTGGAGCGTCCGTTTACCAGCAACCAGGACAGCCTCAACCCAACAGTGGTGAACAAAGCTCCACTGATAAAAAACCTGACAATGAAGAGGGCACAGTGGAAGGTGAATTCAGAGAAGTATAGATGCGAAGCACTAAATCCCCAAAACCTAAATTAAAAATTCGCCCACGAGGAGCTTAATGCCAACATTCGACTTAGCACAGTTCGCACAAACTGCTGAGAGAATCCGAAGAAAAGCAGCAGAGGAAAGCAGACTTATAAATAACCCATCCGACAAAGAGCTAAGGCTACTATTAGAAAGCGAACCTGGCATCAGAAAAACTGAATACAAGAATTTTGCTGTCGAAAGTGAGCCTACTTCTAGAGCAGCAATGTTCACTAAGAATAGTGTAGATTATCCCTTCGGCAAAGAAGAGTTGCGGTTACTGGAACAATGTAAAGAGGCTTTGGCTAAGGAAGATTTGATCTCGGTAGATAGGATAGTAGGCAGCGAGCACAATGAAACCACAGTCAGATTGACCGTTCCGAAAAGATTTGCCCATGTTGCCTACGCAGGAAATCTTTACCTGCCGGTAGGGAAAGAAGTTAATCAGCCTGATTATGAAATTTTGATGTTCGCTGATGAGGCTTTTGAGTCCAACAAGGCAAAACCGCTCCCGCAGAAAGATATTACTATAAGGTTAGCTATGCTAGCTGACGGGAGAGTTATTAAAATAGTCAGAAACAGTAACTATATAGGCGAATACAAAAAAGGGGTTTTTGCTGCTGAGGATTGGCTTGCTAAAACTAAGAGAGGCGGAATCTTCCTGCATGCAGGCTGTAGAGAAGATTATCTTCAATCATCACATGGGACTTACATAACCGTTAGGTCGTTGCTTCTCGCTCTAACTGCAAATGGAAAAACAACATTGACCTCCAGAATTTTAGCAAGAAAAGGAAGCGAAAAATCCTGGCTCATTCAAGATGATGGGGGGACTCTCATGCCAGACGGCTCCTTCCATGGTTTCGAGGCTGGGGGGATATTTGTGAAGACCGAAGGTGTAAACCCCGGAAACCAAGCCGAAATATACTACGGCTTATTAAAGCCAGATACATTATGTGAAAATGTTTACGTAACTGAAGATGGGGACTTTGATTTCTATAACCTCGGAATAACGTCGAACGGGAGAGCAATCATACGAAGAAAGGACTTCTTACACGCTAGCCCCTATATCGATGTTGATAGAATAGATCACTTGATACTCATCACCCGAGGGCCATTAATCCCCGCAATATCAAGATTGACTTTAGAGAAAGCGGTAGCCCTTATGGTTTTAGGGCAAGCAATGGAATCTTCGGCAGGCGATCCCACAAGAGCAGGAAAAATCAAGAACGAATTCTTTTATGACCCATTTATAGCGGGTGATAGAGCGCAGCACGCTAACATATTTTATGAAATATTAAGAGGTCTGCCACATATGAATTACTATTTAATAAACACCGGAGGGGTAGGCGAGGGAGAACACTACGAAAACATAAGATTGGAGTATACTTTGGCTATACTAGATTCTCTATTAAGAGAAGGCCTTGAAAATTGGGTAGATTCACCCACAGGCTTTGAGGTACCCAGATCCATAAGGAACGTGGATGACATTTACCTGCATCCTGAGAAACTTTATTCCCTGGCTGAATTTAAGGAGAGGCAAAAAAAACTCAATAGACTCAGATGTGAGGCCATTGAGAAACTCGGTGACTCTCTGCACCCCAACATAAGAAATGTCTTTACCAGACACTAACCTCCAATGGTAGATTTAGGTTCGATCAGTTAACACTTGCGCCGCTGGTAAATAAAGGGAATCCCCCAAGCAACCCCACCCAAAAATAAAGCCTCCGCAGCTATTGCCATAGCACCAAACATGGCGATATCCTGCCAGAAAGGCGGGGGAAATAACCTTATAAGATAATCTTTGCTGGGATCAAGTATCCATGGTGAATGTGAAGGGTCACCAAAGACGAGGTAATGAAATCGAACAAATACTTGGTCGAAACTGAAAACCGAGGCTATGCTAAGCAGGGCTATAAGAACCAGAGTAAGAACACACCCCCACTTTATCCCCTTAGCTAATTCTTGCCAGTGCCCTTTCCTCCACAACAAGAAGAGCAAAACATAGGCAACAATATAGGCAAGACTCAGCATTTGAATTCGGTAATCAAATTGGAACAATTCCTTTACGTCTTTAAGGTGCACAAGTTCACGCTCCTGGAATAATTCAAGCCCCTCGATTTGGGGCGTTTCCTCTTTGGAATTGAAATAATCAACAAGCCTTCTTGCTACCTCGCTTAGCTGCGCTCTGTCTATATTTGTAGCATCGCTTACACTATATTTATCGAAACCATATTCGTAAGTGTGCATACTGTTCACTCCCAGGCGAACAGTGCTAGTAAAAAGCAGCACGGGTACGCAAACAACAAATAGCCAATAAGCAACAATTCTAATAATTTTCAATTTTTACCTCAATTCTTTAAGCCACAAGAGGGCAAGATCAAGAATCTCATGGTACAATTTCAAGGTGTCACAAAAGTTTACCCATCTCCATGTTCATACAGAGTACAGTTTGCTTGATGGTATGTGCCGTATTCCACAACTTGTTGCCAAAACCAAGGAATTGGGCATGGATAGCCTTGCAATTACTGACCATGGTGCAATGTATGGTGCCATCGATTTTTACATGGCAGCTAAAGAAGCAGGGATAAAACCAATTATCGGCTGTGAAGTCTATGTAGCTCAAACAGATCGCCATAGCCGAAGCGCCGCCTCTAAAAATCCGTATCATCTTACACTATTAGCTAAAGATAAGAAAGGGTACCATAATCTAATTCAGCTAGTTACCAAAAGCCATTGCGAGGGATTTTATTATAAAGCCAGAGTAGATAAGGAGCTTCTAAAGCTTCACTGTGAAGGAATTATTGCTCTTTCAGGTTGTCTTCAAGGGGAACTAGCTCGACTTATTCTGGAAGGGAGAACTGATGAAGCAACCAAAGTAGCTTTATGGCATAAAGAAACTTTTGGTGATTACTATCTAGAGATTCAGCGACATCCAATCCCTGAACTTGAAAAGGTTAACGATGGACTTCTTTCTTTATCCACCAAGCTTGATATACCGCTCGTGGCCACTGTTGATATCCATTACATTAATAAAGAAAACGCTTCTGCCCATGAACTTCTACTATGTATACAAACCAACACGTCCATACAGGATGAAAAGAGATTAAGGATGGCAGGTGACTACTTCTACCTGAAGAGCCCTGAAGAGATGACACAACTTTTCAGCGATATTCCTCAAGCTATAGATAACACACAACGTATTGTTGATATGTGCCAACTGGAATTGGATTTTACTAAACTTCATTTCCCTCAAGTAGCACTGCCTCAAGAAAAAACAGCAATTGATTTCTTGGCCGAGCTTTGTTGGCAAGGTTTGGAGAAAAGGTATCCAGAGCCAACTCCAAAAATCAAAGAACGCCTTAGCTATGAACTCCAAGTTATCCAGAAAACTAAGTTTGCTGACTACTTCCTTGTTGTCCAGGATATCACATCTTTTACTCGAAGCTGTGGCATTAACTTCGGCGTTAGAGGGAGCGCTGCCGCCAGCCTGGTTCTTTACTGCCTGGGCATTACTGATATTGACCCCTTAGCCTATAATCTTGTTTTTGAGCGCTTTCTTAACGTGGAGCGCCGCGAGCTTCCAGACATTGATCTTGATTTCCAGGATGATCGCCGTGATGAAATTCTAACTTACGTAAGCCAAAAATACGACCCTGACCATGTAGCTCAAATCATTACCTTTGGCACTCTGGGAGCCAGGGCTGCATTAAGGGATACTGGGCGAGCTTTGGGAATATCTTATGCTCAGGTAGACCAGGTAGCCCGTCTTATCCCCCAAGACTTGACTATAACTTTGAGCAGGGCACTAAAGGAAAGTGAAGAACTCAACAGCATCTACCATCAGGATGAGACGATACGTAATTTAATCGATTCGGCTAAAGAAATAGAAGGCCTTATCAGACACGCCAGTACTCACGCTGCTGGCATCGTTATATCTGGTGATTCCCTGACTGGATATGTGCCTCTCCAGCCAATAAATAGAGGAGATTCGCATGCTGTTATGACCCAGTATCACATGGGAAACATAGCTAGACTCGGCCTCATAAAGATGGACTTCCTTGGGCTATCCAATTTGACCATTCTGGCTAAAGCTACAGAAATTATCAAGCAGCATCGCGGAATCTCCATAGATTTACAACATGTTCCTCTCAATGATGACAGGACCTTTAACATGCTTGCCTCAGGGGAAACCAAAGGTATTTTCCAGTTGGAAAGCAGCGGCATGCGCCGCTACATAAAAGAACTTAAGCCCACTAACTTTGGCGATATTGCCGCCATGATAGCGCTTTACCGCCCAGGTCCAATGGAACAGATTTCTACTTTCATAAAAGCTAAACAAGGCATTGCTCCAGTTCATTACCCACACCCTGTGCTAAAGGAGATTCTAGAGGAAACCTACGGAGTCATTGTCTATCAGGAACAGGTAATATTCATTGTTCAGGCTCTAGCCGGGTACAGCTTAGGACAAGCTGATATTTTTCGCAAAGCCATGGGGAAAAAAATAGCTACTGTGATGAGAAAGGAGGAGAGGAATTTCATTGCAGGGGCTAACAGGAAAGGCATATCAGCAGAATTAGCTAAAGAAGTATTTTCCTTAATTGAGCCTTTTGCCGGCTACGCTTTCAATAAAGCTCACAGCGTAAGCTATGCTCTTCTTGCTTACAGAGGTGCTTATCTTAAGGCAAACTACCCCGGCGAATATATGACTGCCCTCCTTAACACCTATTGGGGGAATATGGAAAAGGTTCGTTCGGCAGTAACTGAATGCCGGAGATTAGGTATTCAGGTACTTCCCCCTGATATCAATGAAAGCAATGCCGATTTCACTATAGAAAAAGGCAAAGATAAGCCAGCAATTCGCTTTGGGCTAGTCGCTATTAAGAATGTTGGCCCATTGCCTATTGAACATATCTTATCAACCCGCAGCCAGAGCGGTGCTTTCAATTCCATAAAAGATTTCTGCCATCGAGCTAACCTGCACAACGTAAATAAGAAGGTGCTTGAAAGCTTAATGAAAGTTGGTGCTTTTGATTCTCTAGGCAGCCGCGGTGCACTTCTTAATTCCATCAATAAGATTATTTCTTTAGCCCAAACAGAACAACGAATGAAAGAATCAGGACAAACCAGCATGCTTGATTTATGGACAGAAGCATCTCCTGCTTTTACCCCAGATTCAGAGCTAGGAAAAGGCGAACTTGTATCTACAAAGCAAAAATTGGATTGGGAACGGGAATTACTGGGTGTCTATTTCTCCTCACCACTTTTTGATTCGCTGGCTTCTGAATTACCTTCTTATTGCCAATGCAAGGAGTTCATTTCCTGCGGCGATCTCAGTACCGATATGGCTAACGAAACAGTAGTAATTGCAGGAATGGTGGCCTCGATACGCCACGCTTATACCAAGGATAAACACCCCTTCATTATTGCGGCACTTGAAGCTTTGGACGGGAGCGTGGAGGTTGCTGCATGGCCAAGATTTTATGAAAGCACCAAAGAACTATGGGAAGAGGGCAATATCCTTGTAATCAAAGGGCTGGTGAAGGTAAGAGATGGAAAAGTGCAGTTAAACTGCCAGCAGGCGCAAAGATACCAGCACACTGAACAAAAAAACAAAGTGCCACCCAGCCAAGAACAACGCTGCCTCATAATAAATCTTAATCAGACAGATAACACAGACAAAGATGTTGAACGCCTGTATAAAATCAAAACTACCCTCCTGAATTATCCTGGCCAGTATAAGGTTTTCCTCACCGTCACAACTGAGAGCGAAACTACTAACCTAGAAATGCCTGAAATAACCATCAACTACTGCCCAGAGCTAGCAAGTGAATTGGATAACATACTGGGCGAAGGCAATTTAAAATTTGAGGACCAATTTAGATAAACTTAGCCTCCATTTCCAGCAGGCGCTGTTTCAATAACTTACCATCACTAAACCCTCCAAGAGTACCATCGCTACAAATTACGCGGTGACAGGGGATTATTATTGGCAAAGGATTTCTAGCTAAGGCTTGTCCTACAGCCCTAGCCGCTTTAAGTATGCCTACTTTACCAGCAACCCAAGCATAAGCCCTCGTCTCTCCATAAGGAATAGATTGAGTTGTTTCCCATACCCTTTTCTGAAATGGGCTTGCCCATGATAAGTCCAACCTGTCAGGAAAATTAACTCTCTCCCCGTTAAAATAACTCTCTATCCTCTCAGTCAAATCACCAAAATAGTCAATCCTAGCCTTGATTAATATTCTCTGTGACTTCAAGGCTGATTCACGAAGAAGATAGAATGCCTGTTGAGGCGAAAGTTGAGGCAAAGTAAGCTCCCGCAATCCCTCTACAGAACCCATCATCCCCACCCAGCCCAGTGAAGTATCAAAAATAAGGTAATTTAATTTCATAAGGCCTTATACGCTATCTCTTCAACAATCCTGGCCAATATTGCGCACCAGCAAAGATATTCTATACAACCAGACAATCCAAAACGATTCCAGTTTCTTTTATCCTATTCCTGTTTCAATCAACCCGTAATTGCCATCTTTGCGGCAGTATAGGAGATTGAACTTGCCAGTCTCGGCATCGATGAAAAGAAAGAAATCATGTCCTAGAAGTTCCATTTGATTTATAGCTTCATCTTGAGACATGGGTTTAATTAAAAAACGCTTGTTCTTTACTATCTTTCTGGATATTTCAGCGTATTCTGCTTCCTCTGTTATTTCTTGTCGAGCCAGGGAAATGCCCCTGCCTTTGTCATATAACTTACTTTTGTACCGCTCAATCCGATTAGCTAATGCTTCCACAACTCTATCAATAGCTGTGCGGACATCCTCAGCTTTCTCCTGGGCTCTGATTAAGACACCTTTGCTATCAAGAGTAACTTGAACACTGAACCTCTGTTGAGGTAACCTGGTGTTTTCCTTGAGAATCTCGACTTTCCCTTCACCGATACTGGGCAGGTAATGACTCAACCTGCCAATCTTTTTCTCGGCCTGTTCTTGTATTGCCGCAGAGACTTCCATATTTTTGGTAACGATTCGCAGTTTCATATCTCCTCCCTGTTTCTAGATTTCCCTGGCTAAGGTTAAGCCCCATACTGAAATCACACCTTTGTTTTTGAGAGCTATGCCACAAGATTCCAATGTAGCTCCAGACGTACACACATCGTCAATAAGAATAATCTGTTTACCCCTTAGCTTTTCGTCACGACACATAAAAGCATCAATTACATTCTTCCGTCGCTCTTCTATATTAGGCGTTTTTACCTGTGGCTGTGTTTCTTTAACTCGAACAAGGCAGTCTTCGACTACCGGTAGGTTTATAATTTTCCCTAGCCCCCGAGCCAGAAGGCTTGATTGGTTATAACCACGCTCCCTTAATCGTCGTGGATGGAGAGGCACTGGAACAATAATTTCACCAGGTAAAGGATTTAGCTGCAAATAATCAGCCAACAATCCAGCCAGACAAAAGGAAAGCGCCTTTAAATTGTGATACTTTAGCTGATGAACAGCTTTACGTATCACCTCTTCAAAACGATATGGAGAACGGATGCCATCAACTTCTGCTTGTACACGTACACAAACCGGGCACAAAATGCCGCTGGCTTGAGGTTTGCCACAGCAAGGACAAAGCGGCCCTTTCAATTGAGGCAACTTCCTATAGCAATCTGTACATAGAAAACTACCCACTTTCCCACAGCCCACACAACGGCGAGGGAAAAAGAAATCAATTATTAATTCAGCCAGCCTGTTTAATTGAGTCAAATCTACTAATGCTGGGTAAACCTTCAGCGAGGGCGAGTGCGCAGTTCCCCACTCAGAATGGGTTCATCTAAATACACTTCACCATTTCTGATTTTGATATTGTATCCGCAATCAGGATTAGTACATACCCATGCCTTGTACTGAATCGCTGCTCCCTGACTACCGAAATCAGAAAGAGGCACTAAATCTCCTTTGCTACACCTCTGACATTTTGGGAACGAATTTTTTTCCAATGGTTCCACCTCCCGTCCGAAAAATATTTACTAAGCATATACTAAAAATAGCTTGTTGGCAAGTGCAAGTCTCTTCCAATACAAGGTGAGCCTGAGAGGGAAGGCAACTCGTTTATGATTGGGACATGCAAGTGATCATGAACGATAGGAATCTACAAACAATAGAACAAGTCAGACAATTTCTGGGAGGGAGTGAGGCGCTTTTCTTCAGAGCGCCAGCAGATGTCATGTTATTGGCGAAGACAGATGAATTGCATATGCGCTTAAGTGGCCCAGCCACGAAGAAGATTATGGGGCATGAATACGAGGTTTACGGATTGCAGAAAGGATGGTGAACACTCGTTCCAATCTCTTTCATCCAACGGTCTTGATATACTCCATGCTTATGCTCAACCTTTCCTTTGGCCTAGGGAGAATTTACTACCAGAAGCCATCTCCCCAGCATCTCATTGGCAACTTTGTATACATAGCCTCCGCTGCCAGTGTCGGTCCAAAATCCCAGTATTGCTCCCCATTTCGCACCATCGACATTATCATCAGTCGGCAGTGTTCCCTCTGATTTATGACTAATGCACCTCCTTCCATTTAGACACCTCCTTTGGAGTTGCCTATTCTTTATCATTCTTCTTCGAAAGAGGACATTTCTATTGAGTTGTCTACAGGACATTATCATAGAGTTTCAACAAGACAATTGGGTAGGGGAATAATTGGGAGTTACTTCTAACATGCCACAGTGTGCTTGTCCCAAACCAGCGGTTAAAGGTGCTTTTCAAGGTTGGCTGTTTGACGAGTTTAGTTTGACAGGGGCTATGATAGTTGAGGAAATCAATGCACTCTGCAATTTTCTGCTTTGCTACAATAAAAAGTTGCTTTTAAAATTCTTTATGCTATAATAATTAGCAGTCTCAACGTTGGAGTGCTAAAATAAAATTAAGAAAGGAGGTAGCATGGCAGTTAAAATTGAACCCTTAGGTGATAGGGTAGTAATTAAACCTATTCCTAAAGAGGAAGTAAGCAAAGGGGGGATTGTTATACCTGACACAGCTAAAGAAAAGCCTCAAGAAGGTGAAATTATTGCTGTGGGTTTAGGCAAACTTTCCGAGGATGGGAAAAGGATAGCTATGGAGGTTAAAGTGGGGGATAGAATAGTTTATTCCAAGTATGCTGGCACTGAATTTAAACTGGATGACGAGGAAGTGGTTATCCTGCGCGAAAGCGATATCCTGGCCAAGAAAAATTTCTAAAAGGAGATGAATGATAAATGGCAAAACAATTACTTTTTGGTGAAGAAGCAAGAAAAGCATTAAAAAAAGGTGTAGACACCTTAGCCAATGTAATCAGGGTGACATTGGGCCCGCGCGGGCGACCAGTGGCATTAGATAAGAAATGGGGGGCTCCCTCAGTTATAAACGATGGCGTTTCCATTGCGAAGGAAATAGAGTTGCCTGATCCCTTTGAGAATATGGGAGCTCAATTGGTGAAAGAGGCGGCAACGAAAACTAATGATCAGTGCGGTGATGGTACTAGCACGTCTGTTATTCTGGCGCAAAGCATTGTGGGAGAGGGGTTTAAGAATATTGCCGCTGGCGCTGACTCTATGGCTTTGAAACGGGGTATTGAAAAAGGGGTAAAAGCCGTTGTCGCTGGACTTAAGAAGATGTCTATTCCTGTGAAGACTAGAGAGCAGATAGCCCAGGTAGCTGCTCTATCGGCAGTTGATCAGGAAATTGGCGATTTGATTGCTGATGTCATGGAAAAGGTGGGCAAGGATGGAGTTATCACCGTTGAGGAAGGTAAGGGCTTGGAATTTGAAATTGAGTACGTTGAAGGTATGAAATTCGATCGTGGGTACCTAAGTCCTTATTTCGTCACTAATGCAGAACAGATGAAAGTAGAATTAGAAGATCCCTATATACTTATTACCGATAAGAAAATTTCTGCTTTGAATGATATTCTGCCTGCTTTAGAAAAAATCGTCCAAACTTCTAAAAACATTGTTATCATCGCTGAAGATGTGGAAGGTGAACCCTTGGCCACATTAGTAGTCAATAAACTGAGAGGCACTTTAAGCCCTCTGGTGGTTAAAGCACCTGGCTTCGGCGATAGAAGAAAAGAAATGCTTCGGGATATAGCTACTCTTACTGGAGGCACAGTCATATCTGAAGAGATTGGCAGGAAACTGGATTCGGTCACTGTGGATGATTTAGGTCGGGCTCGAAAAGTGGTGTCTGATAAGGATGACACCACTATTGTTGAAGGGAAAGGTTCGAAGGAAGCTATTGAGGCGCGGATTAAGCAAATTAGAGCTCAGATTGAGGCAAGTACATCTGACTATGATAAAGAGAAATTACAGGAGAGATTAGCTAAATTGGCTGGTGGAGTGGCAGTAGTCAAAGTAGGTGCGGGTACAGAAGTAGAGCTCAAGGAAAAGAAGCACCGAGTGGAAGATGCGCTCTCAGCTACGAGAGCTGCTGTTGAGGAAGGTATCTTGCCTGGTGGGGGCGTTGCCTTGCTCAGTTCAATATCGGCTTTGGATAAACTGGCTGTTAGTGGTGATGAAGTTATTGGTGTAGCCATATTGAAACGAGCTTTGGAGGAGCCTATCCGCTGTATAGCTGCTAATAGTGGTAGAGAGGGCTCAGTTGTGGTGAATAAGATAAAGGAAGGCCAAATTGGCTTAGGTTACGATGCAGCTAAAGATAAATTGGGTGTTAATATGGTGGAAAGTGGCATTGTAGATCCTCTTAAAGTTACCAGATCTGCCTTGCAATATGGCGCTAGTATCGCTACTATGATTTTGACTACTGAGGCTTTGGTGACTGACGTGCCCGAGAAGGAAAAAGCACCGCCAATGCCGGGAGGAGGTGGGTACCCTGAGTATTAAGGCATATTAGAAGGATGTTATATAAAGAAGAGCCGCCATATGGCGGCTCTTCTTTATATAACGAGCTAAATGATGTTAAATTTTCAGTAATTTTACTGGAGGGTCATTTTTGATTGGACCTACAATGGCTAAATTGAGTCCTTCGCTGGATAGAAGCTCTCCAGCTTCACGCCACATGATCTTCTTCGTAGCTGGCCCACTTAAGCACATATGCAATTCATCTATCTTCGCCAATAAGCTAACATCTGCCGGGCTATACTTCCTGTGGAATCGATGTCTTCGGTATGACATCTGTTTTAATCGTCCCCTTCGTTTGTATTGTGTTATTAACCGCGATACCTGTGATCGAAAATAACCTGTAATCCTTCCCATATATCGCCGTATCACCCCTTTCTCTGCTCTCTTGAGCCTATGATAGCTAAACCTTATCATCACCTCCTCTATCCAATTGTATTTCTCTCCCATAGATAACGCCCTGAAGAAAAGCGCCTCACTCCCTCCCAGAAATTGTCTGACTTGTTCTATTGTTTGTAGATTCCCATCGTTCATGATCACTTGCATGTCCCAATCATAAACGAGTTGCCCCCATTCCCCAGGCTCATCTTATATTGGAAGAGACTAACCCTTTGCTGGCAGTAAATTTTGTTGCTATAATGGAAACCCGCTTGGAATTACTGCGATGGCGATATAATAAATAGAGTATTGAGCATTTTGGGAATAAAAGGAGGCGTACCATGTCGCAAAAAATAACTAGAGAAGAACTTTTAGCTAAGGCTAAGAAACCAGCGCAGGATGCTATGAAGTTGCATCGTGATTATCGCGGGAAGATGCAAACAATGCTCAAATGCCAGATTCGTGATTTGAATGATTTTGCAATCTATTATACCCCCGGCGTTGCTGAGCCTTGTAGGGCTATAAAAGCGGACGAATCGAAGTTTGATGAGCTTACTAACAGATGGAATACCATAGCTGTGGTTTCTGATTGCACTCGAGTTCTTGGCTTGGGAGATATTGGGCCTAAGGCAGGTTATCCGGTGATGGAAGGAAAGGCATTGTTATTTAAATATCTTGGAGGCGTGGATGCCGTGCCTATTTGCCTTGGCACCAAGGACCCCGATGAAATTGTCAGGACGGTTAAGTTGATTGAGCCTTCGTTCGCAGGCATCAACCTGGAAGATATTTCTTATCCTAAGTGTTTTGACATACTTGATAGGTGCAGAGCACAGGCGGAGACTCCTGTGTGGCATGATGATGTACAGGGAACCGCGACGATAATGCTAACGGGATTGATAAATGCTCTGAAGATAATAGGTAAGAAGATAGAAAATTGTAAAATTGTCTTTAACGGTACTGGAGCGGCTAACACTGGTTGCACCAGGCTCCTCTGGGCTTACGGAGGGAAACCTGGAAATACTATGATGGTTGATAGTAAAGGTATACTTCATAAGGGAAGGAAAGATTTAGAGGAAAAGAAAGATAAGTTTGCTGAAAAGTGGCGCTTTTGTGAAATTACTAACCCCCAGGAGATAACCGGTGGTTTGACGGAAGCATTAAAAGGCGCTGATGTACTTATTTCTTATTCTAAATCGGGACCAGGTGTTATTGCACCTGAGCAAATCAAGGGAATGGCGAAGGATGCGATATGTTTTGTTGCTGCTAATCCCATACCTGAGATCTGGCCATGGGAATGTAAGGAAGCAGGGGCTAGAATTGTCGGCACAGGTAGATCGGATTTTCCTAACCAGGTAAATAACTCAGTAGGATTTCCAGCTATCTTCCGTGGCGTTCTTGATGTGCAAGCTAAAACCATTACCGATGATATGTGTATTGCTGCTGCTGAATCACTGGCGAAATATGCTGAGAAAAGGGGCATAAATGAAGATGATATTTTACCCAGAATGAATGAGACAGGTGCTTATATTGATGAAGCAGTAGCTGTGGGGATGAAAGCTCAGGAGTTGGGCATTGCCAGGTTGAAGGTTAGTGCTGGTGAGCTTCGCAAGGGAGCTGAAGCTATGATAATGAGCGCCCAGGGACAGGTTAATTGCCTGGTAAAGAATGGGTACATTGCCAAAGCAGTAACTGATTAAGGAGGGAAAAATATGAGAGAAATCAATGTTGGGGATATTACTAAAACTGTAGCTCATTTGTTTGAACACTCTTGCCACTACCTCACTGATGATGTATTGGCCGTGCTTAAACAAGCACGTGGGAAAGAAAAATCCCCTGTTGCCCGCGATGTATTGGATAGGCTATTGGAGAATGTGGAGATAGCTGGCAAGGAGCAGACCCCCCTGTGCCAGGATACTGGCCTTGCTATAATTTGGCTGGAGATGGGGCAGGAAGTACATGTAACTGGTGGTGACTTGTATGAAGCGGTCAATGAAGGGGTGCGCAAGGGATATGACGAGGGTTACTTGCGCAAATCTGCAGTGAGCCAGCCTTTTTCCGCTAGAGTCAATACTAAAGACAACACGCCGGCGGATATCTGGACTGACATAGTTCCGGGCGATAAACTTAAAATAATTGTAATGCCTAAAGGAGGTGGTTCTGAGAATATGAGCCGCCTGACGGTGTTGACTCCAGCAAAAGGGCGCCAGGGAATCATAGATTATGTGGTGAATCGTGTTAGCGAGGCTGGTAGTAATCCCTGCCCCCCGGTTATTGTAGGTGTGGGAATAGGGGGAACAACGGAGAAGACCATGATGTTGGCCAAGAAGGCATTGCTGCGGAAAGTGGGGCAACCAAACCCGGATGCTGAGATAGCCGAATTGGAGAGGGATATTTTACGTGGTGTTAATAATCTGGGTATTGGGGCAATGGGATATGGTGGAACAGTTACTGCTCTGGCAGTTCACGCCGAGGCATTCCCTTGCCACATTGCTAGCTTGCCAGTGGCAGTTTGCTTGATGTGCTGGTGTGATCGGAAGGGAGAGGCGACTTTATAGAAGGAGGCAACATGGCTGCAGATAAAGTTGAGGAGAAAGTTGAAAAGAAAATAAGAATGATTAATGTTTACGTTATGGGTAAACATTATAAAGCCCCTGAGGGGCTTACTATTCAGACAGCATTGGAGTATTGTGGCTATAATGCTATTAGAGGGTGTGGTTGCCGTGCTGGGTTTTGTGGTGCCTGTGGCACGATTTATAGCTTCACGTATGACTTGACAATAAAGTATGCGCTTGCTTGCCAGAAAGAAATTGAGCAAAACATGGTGATAATGCAGGTGCCATTTTTCCCTTCAATTGAGGCTATTTATAATTTGGAGGATTTAGAACCTGAGGAAGGCAAAAATAGGTTAGTGGAGCTTTACCCTGACCTTATTACGTGTTTTGGCTGTAATAATTGTACTAAAACTTGCCCTCAGGATCTTTTAGTGATGGATTTTGTGTCCGATGCCTTAAGAGGTGATTACGAGAAAGTGTATGAGAAATCCTTTGACTGTGTAATGTGTGGTTTATGTGCTGCCAGGTGTCCACAGGGGATACAACCATATAATATAGCTTTAGCGGCTCGAAGATTGAGAGGCTCTTATCTTACCCCCGCACCTCAACATAACCTGGATAGAGTAAAAGAGATAGAGGAAGGGGAATTTGATGTTGAACTTGAGGCATTGAAGAAATCGAATGAGACTGAATTGCGTCGGAGATATTCAGGGCGTGAGATAGAGCCGGCTTTGTAAAGGCTTTTTGAAAGGAGGTTGTCAATATGCCATATCCTGCTTCTATGGAAGAGAGTAAGAGAAAAGTTGAGGAGACCAGGCTACACCGATTAGAAAAAGGGCCGTGTGCACGTATTGATGAGGCTGAGAGAGAGAGCCTGATAGGTAAATTCCATCCCGATTATAGTAAGGAGCAATTTCGCGAGATAAAATTAGGACCAAACAAAGGTTGTTCGGCGCCTTTGGAGATAGCTGACATATTGGAGGGTAGTAGTCGTATTGACCCTGATAAAGTTGATCTCCAGAACGTTGACTATGATGTTGATGTTTTGGTAATTGGGTGTGGAGGAGCTGGTGGGTCGGCAGCACTTTTGGCCGAGGAAAATGGGGCTAGTGTTCTGATATCATCGAAGCTGCGCTTGGGGGATGCTAATACTATAGGGGCTCAGGCGGGGACGCAGGGGTGTGATAGGGCTAAAGATTCTCCTGTTATGCATTACCTGGATATAATGGGAGGAGGGCATTTTACTAACAACCCTGACCTGGCTGAGGCATTGGCTAAAGATTCTCCCGATGCAATTAGGTGGTTGGAAGAGTTAGGAGTTAACTGGGATAAAGAGATGGATGGTTCATATCATGAGCTATCGGGAGGTGGTGCTAGTAGGAGGAGAATGCATTCATGCCGGGACTATACTGGACTTGAGGAAATGAGGGTCATACGAGATGAAATCCGACAGAGAAACTGGCATGGAAGGAAGATAGATTGGTTAGAATTTGAGCCAGCTATAGAGCTGCTGATGGATGACAAGGGGCAGGTAGCTGGAGCGATATTAATGAACTTGGAAACTAAAAGAATGACCATAGTGCGAGCCAAGGCAGTAATCATGGCCACTGGTGGTCTGGGGCGCACACATATTCAGGGATTTCCTACAACTAACCATTATGGTGCTACTGCCGATGGCTTGGTGCTGGCTTATCGAGCGGGTTGCCAGCTTGTTGATATCGATACAATGCAATATCATCCCACAGGCGCAGCCTTTCCTCCTCAAGTTCTTGGCCTCCTGGTTACGGAGAAAGTGAGAACTTTGGGGGCAGAGATAGTCAATTGCGATGGAGAGCAATTTGTTCATCCCTTGGAAGCTAGAGATACAGAAGCCTCGGCAGAAATTCGTGAATGCAAGGAGCGTGGCAAAGGAGTTATTACGCCCACAGGGGAAGTTGGTTGTTGGCTGGATTCTCCTATGATTGAAATTAAACGAGGGGAGGGGACTATCCTGAGAGAGCTACCTGCAATGGTGCGGCAGTTTGGCCGTTTCAACATAGATATAACTAAGGAGCCAATGCTGGTTTATCCCACTCTGCATTACCAGAATGGTGGGATTATGATTAAAGCTGATGCTTCTACTCCAGTGCCAGGATTATTTGCTGCTGGTGAATGTGAGGGTGGAGTTCACGGCAGGAACAGGCTTATTGGTAATTCAACGTTGGATTTGTTTGTCTTTGGGAGGAGAGCAGGCAGAGCGGCAGCTAAGTGGGCTAAGGAAGTAGAATTGGGCAAACTTAGTTTAGGACACATACGTAAATGGCAACGGGAGCTTAAGGAAGCGAGTTTAGAAAAAATGCTTGTTTCTCCTATGCTTTTACCCAATTATGCTAATCAGGGAAAACCTGTACCTGGTTTTCATCCGCTTGGCCAAGAGAGTTCTTATACTCCTTTTGGCGATAGAGCTGTACGATGGATTTGATAGGAGGGCGATATGCCGCTGCGTGAGCAAAGAGATGTTAAGGAAATTGAGAGTATTTTAAATCAAGTATTGAATGTTGCCTCTCCACCTGTAGCTAGATGTCGCCTTCTCTCAACGGGATTTAACCCCGGACATGCCCTGAATATAGCTGAGGATATTGGTGGACACAAAGAGTGCATAGGCTGTGGCAATTGTGTGGATGCCTGCCCTTTTTTATTTCGTGAGCCCTCCAGACGTGAAAAAACGGAACAGCGAACGTCCATGGCACTGGAAAGCATAGTAGGTGCAGATTGTGACCAGTGCGATGCTTGTGTCTTAGCATGCCCTCAGGTAGATACTACCATTAAAAATTATGTAGTTCAGCACCGTATGATAGAAGTCATGTCCAGACTGGAGCAAAGAATAGGAGATGAAGACGAGCCCGATTTAGATTTATTTGTTGAGGAAGTTGTAGCTTAGTGATGTTAGCTACGGGCCAGAAATCAAGCAGCTCATAAGTGGGAGAGTATTAAATGGATTTTGACATACCGGAAGAATTAAAAATGCTTCAAAGCATGGTGAGAGATTTTGTCGCTGAGCAGTTGAAGCCGTTGGAGAGAATTGTTTTGGGGCGGGCTGCTGACTTGAGTGATACTCAGATGTATCTCCCGTTGGAAAAGGAGCAGAAGCTAATAGGAATGACAAAAGAAATGGGTTTATGGGGGGTAAATGTCCCTGAGGAACTTGGCGGCGTGAGCGTGGGCACTTTGGGGAATTGCCTGATTGAAGAAGAATTGGCTCAAACAGTTGTCCCTTTTAAGCTTGGCGATGTCACGCCGCTACTTTTTGATTGTAATGAGAAGCAAAGGGAGGCTTATTTTTCACCTGTGTTTAATAGGGAGAAATATGCCTACCTGGCATTGATGGAGCCTGGCAGGGAGAATTTTGGGGAGCTGGGGATGCAAGCGGAGAAGCGGAATGGCAACTATATTCTCAATGGCAAGAAGTTGTCCCTTTCTAGAGTTGGCGAAGATTATTTTGCTGTTGTTTTTGCCTCTACTGATCCTGAAAAGGGATTGAGAGAGGGCATGACTTGCTTTCTGGTAGACAAAGGGACTTCTGGTTTTACTGTAAATGATGATGAAACTATAACTGGCTGGGAGGCAAGGGAAAGAAGGCCCATGTCTTTAGTTTTTCACCAATGTCAAGTAGCAGCCGAGAATATGCTGGGCGAAGAAGGGAGAGCTTTTCATTTAGGTAAGAAATGGCTTCCTTCGAGACGGATTGTGAGGGGTGCCAGATGTGTGGGAGCGGCTCAAAGAATACTGGATGAAGCAACTATAGAAGCTCAGACGTGGACATCATTCGGACAGTTTATTTCAGGGCGGCCTAGTGTGCAGGCAGCATTGGGTGATATAGCTACGAATATTCATGCTGCTAGACTCATGATTTACGAAACTGCATGGAAAGCAGATAAAGGAGAACCAATACAGCGTGAAGCTGCAATGGCGAAGCTATTTGCTACACAAATGGTTCATTGTGTTGCTGATAATGCCACTCATATTTTCAGTGCTCCATCGTATGTTGGAGGACTGCCTATGGAAAGATTTTGTCGTAATGCTCTGGCAATGAGTTCTACAGAATTTGCCCTGCAACTTCAAAGGAATATTATTGCTCGGGATATAGTGAGAGGGTTGAAAGTCTAAGCGAAGGAGGATACTTATGACTGAGGCTAAAAAAATTACACTCCCGTTAACTGATGAGATTTTGAAGGATCTCAAGGCTGGTGATAACCTTTTGCTTACAGGTGTGATATATCAGTTCCGCGATGCTGCTCATAAGAGGATAGTCGAAGCACTTGACCAGGGGAAATCTCTGCCAATAGATATAAAAGGGGTGGCGGTGTTTTATATGGGGCCTTCACCTGCCAGGCCGGGTAGGCCGATTGGTTCCGCGGGCCCAACCACTAGTGGTCGTATGGATAGTTACTCACCACGACTTATGGCTGAGGGACTTAAAGTGATGATTGGCAAAGGCTTGCGCTCGCAAACCGTGAAGGACGCCATAGTAAAATATAATGGAGTATACTTGGGGGCTATAGGTGGTGCTGGGGCTCTTATTGCTAAGAGTATCAGGAAGGCAGAAGTGGTAGCTTATGAAGACCTTGGAGCTGAGGCAATCCGTCGCTTAGAAGTAGAGGATTTTCCAGTCACAGTAGTAAACGATAGTCATGGTGGTGACCTTTACGAAGAGGGAAGGGCGAAATACCAAGTTACTTCCTCTACCGCGTAGCCTTCAAAAGGCGTGTCTTCCTAATTAATATTTGTCTACATCCAGCCCCGGGGGCTTGCTCTGAGCGAAGCTTGCTGTCTGCTTTCGTGATTGGGCTGGCAAACAACTTGTTCCAAATGATACAATGTGTCGATTATATTCCATTCCAGTTTTTATAGCAGTGTGCCAATAAGCTGGGGCAAGTTGCGCTAAATCGCTACGGCGTATTGATTCTCATTCTGTGTAAGCTACTCAGAATGACAAAAGGAGGTAAAATTGACAGAGGAGCATATACCCGGTGGTTATAATGGCAGAATACTAAGAGCGAATCTATCCAACCGCAGTATATCTGTGGAGGAAATTGATGAGCTATTCTGTAGAAGGTATTTAGGTGGAGCTGGTTTTGTTACATATTTCCAGTGGAAGGAATTAAAACAGGGGATTGATCCTCTAGGCCCCGACAACAAACTAATTTTTGCAGTTGGGCCTGTGACAGGTGTTCCTATTCCCGGGAGTGGTCGTCATTGTGTTGGTGCAAAATCGCCCCTGACTGGTGGCTATGCCAAATCAGAGTCGGGGGGATTCTGGGGTGTTGAGCTCAAACAGGCTGGATATGATGGCGTTATTATTGAAGGCAAGGCTGATAAACCAGTTTACCTCTGGATTCATGATGGGGAAGTAAGCATAAAAGATGCTGCCCATCTCTGGGGACACAATACTAAGGAAACCCAGGATAGCATTAAAACTGAGCTAGGTGACGATCGTATTCGGGTGGCGGCAATAGGACCAGGTGGAGAGCAGCTGGTGAGATATGCTTGTATTATCAATGAGCTTAAGGACGCCGCTGGCAGGGGGGGAATGGGGGCAGTAATGGGCTCGAAAAACCTTAAGGCTATTGCAGTGAGGGGACATAAGAAACCTCGAGTGGTTGAGCCTGAGCGATTGAAGGAATTCAGACAGTGGGTCTTATCAAAGAAGGAACAATGGAGTGGCATGCATGATCGTGGCACTGGAGGGGTGATGGAGAGGGAAATGGCCGCAGGTAATATACCTGTTAGTAATTTTCGTGATGGCGAATTTTCTGATATATCGAAGATCACTGCCCAGGCAGTAAGAGATACGATCAGGATTAAGATGGAAAGTTGTTATGCCTGCCCGATTCGTTGCAAGAAAGTAGTGAAGGTTGATGAGCCGTATTCTGTGGACCCAGCCTATGGTGGGCCAGAATATGAGACATTGGCAGCGATAGGTTGTAATTGTGGTATAGGTGACCTCAAGGCTATTGCTAAGGGGAATGAGCTTTGTAACGCATATTCTCTGGATACTATCTCAACGGGGGATGTTATAGCTTTTGCTATGGAGTGTTTTGAGAATAGTCTTCTTAGCACTAAAGATACAGGTGGCATAGAGCTGAGGTTTGGCAATGCTGAAGCTATGCTTAAAACCATTGAACTGATTGCCAGGCGTGAAGGCATCGGGGATATGCTGGCTGAGGGGACAGCAAGGGCTGCTGAAAGAATTGGCAGAGGGGCCGTTGAGTTTGCCATGCAGGTTAAGGGGTTGGAGATACCCATGCATGAGCCACGATTAAAAGCGGGGTTAGGCTTAGGTTATGCAGTCAACCCTCATGGGGCTGACCATATGGATAGTATTCACGACACCATGTACACTGAACCGGGGTCGCGACTGGATGTAGTTAAGCCTTTAGGAATACTGGAGCCTCTTGCTGCTGATGAACTTGGACCATCTAAGGTATCCCTGTTCCGATATGTACAGCAGGAACTCATTATCCGAGATTGCCTTGTGCTCTGTGATTTTATTCCTTGTGACATAATCCGGCTTAGAGATATCTTAGCTGCAGTTACAGGATGGAGGACGAGCTCTGTTGAGTTGCTGAAAGTGGCTGAGAGAACTTTAACCCTTGCCAGGATGATTAATGTCAGGGAAGGATTTACGGCAGATGATGACAAGCTGCCCAAGCGTTTCTCTCAACCCAAGAGAAATGGAGCTTTGTCTAACAAGCCATATGACTTTCAGCAACTACAGAAAGCTAAAAGCTATTACTATGGTCTAATGGGCTGGGATACGAAAACTGGTATACCTACTCCAGAGAAACTGGAGGAGCTATACCTTAAATAAGGCTTTAATTAACTACTAAAGACGCGAGTTAGCGGGCACTAGAAATTACATATAGGAGAGTGATTAAAGTTGAGTAAATTCGTTGACGTGGCCAGGAGAGCAGCTTCTCAAGCCGGCGAGTTTTTGTTGAATAATCTGGATGGTGTAAGAGAGATTCGCTACAAAGGAGAGGGGCGCCGTAATCCGTATTCACAAGTGGATACGGAAGCTGAGAGTATTATCCTTAAGACCATCAACGATGCTTTCCCATCGCATAGCTTTATCTCTGAGGAGAAGGGAAGGCAAGATACCTTTTCTGATTACACATGGGTTGTTGATCCGTTGGATGGAACAATCAACTTCATACATAAATACAGGAATTTTGGAGTATCCATATCCTTATTGTACCGCGAGGATATAATTCTTGGGGTGGTATACAATCCTGTCATGGACGAGATGTTTACTGCTGTAAAGGGCGATGGTGCTTATCTCAATAAAAGAAGAATACAGGTCTCAAAGATCGAGAAACTTGAAGAAAGCCTGCTGGCTGCCGGATTTCCTTACGACCGTCATTCGGAAACCTTTAGTATAAGCGTGAAGCACTTTGTGCGCTTAGCAAGAGATAGTCAGGCGATTAGACGTGATGGATCCACGGCACTGTCTCTGTGTAGTGTGGCCTGTGGCAGATATGATGGGTTTTGCGTGGCTGGAAATGAGTTATGGGATTACGCTGCCGGGACCCTCATTGTGACTGAAGCGGGAGGCAAGGTTACCGATTTCAGCGGGGAACCATTCCACCTCAATAGTAATAGGAACGAAGTGCTGGCATCTAACGGGAAGATTCACAGGATTATGCTGAAGTCTTTTAGAGATGAGCTAGCAAGATAAATTCTTGCTTCTTTTAGACACCATCAATGAATTTGAGATTTATAGATGTCTTCCTCGCACATATCTTATAAAGAAATCCACAAAGAACTAGAAGAACTTGTACTGGAAACCTTCGGACTTTGGGATGAAAATAGAGTTGCGTTCCGCTGGAGGCATTATCTTCCTAATCATACATGCCGCGTGCGTTCCATGTGTGTTGAATTAGGCAAGCGCGAGGGTGGGAACTTGATTGAACTTGAATTTGCGGGGACGCTGCACGATATCACAAAACCCTACGATGGCATTATCTTAAGAGATAAAAATGGTGAAAGGGCTGTTGATGAAAATGGATTCTGGAACAATGAGGTCTTGATGCCTGCTCGAAACAACATAGTTACCGAACTGTACGATAAATATAATCTTTATGGGTCCATCCATCATATTTCTGGTGCGTTCATAGCAGAAAAAATCCTGGAAAAATATGAATTGGACAGAGAATTTATCGATGATGTTTGTTCAATTATCAAGGCTCATGTAAAATCCTTGAATCTTACATCTGACGAATTGGATAGAGCCTACGCCAGGGTCGAAAATCAAATTATTTATGATGCGGATACAATAGATGCAAATCTTGGATACGTGGCGTTTTTCAGGAATGTACATATTCACGCCCATCGTGCAATTCAGCGTGGAACATTTGATATAAAAGATTACATTGATAGCATGGAGAAGTGGGTTGAGTGGAGCCTGAACATTGCTGGGAGCCTTTTCACTAAATCGGGGCGTGCAATGGCAGAAAAAAGACAAGAGCGGAAGCAGCATCTTTGCAAAGAGCTTATCGCAGAAGAGGGGGATTTTGACTTGAATATGGAGTATGGCATGCTCGGTGTTATTGAGTACCTTGTGTCTCAGACGGCCGACCCGAATTTTACTGAAGAGTTAAATCATCTTCAAAATAGATGGATACCCGAAAGGAGAAGGTGGATTGGAGAGGGTAACTGTTCCCTTGACTGCGATGCTGCGAGGCAAAGCTTATCGCGGGTGATTGGTTTTTGCAGAACTATTAAGGCAGAATGTCATGGCAAGGAGTGAGAGAAGCAGACAAATAGAAGCCTGATAGCCCTCTAAATCTACCATGCGCTTTGGAGATTATATGATTAAGCCAGTGGCAAAAGGGAGGTGGAGTTTATTCTGATTAGAGAATGAGCCTGAAGCAATGATTTCAGCTTTTGATATGGTGTCATCACCTCCTCTATCCAATTGTATTTCTCTCCCATAGATAACGCCCTGAAGAAAAGCGCCTCACTCCCTCCCAGAAATTGTCTGACTTGTTCTATTATTTGTAGATTCCCATCGTTCATGATCACTTGCATGTCCCAATCATAAACGAGTTGCCTTCCCTCTCAGGCTCATCTGGTATTGGAAGAGACTAGGTATTGACAAATGACACCAATGAATGTTTATAATAAAGATGACATTCCTAAATTCATCTTTCTATAATGGCTCTATATTATGAGCTTTTCAGAATGACAGCAGGAGGTAAAATTGACAGAGGAGCATATACCCGGTGGTTATAATGGCAGGATACTAAGGGCGAATCTATCCAACCGCAGTATATCTGTGGAGGAAATTGATGAGCTATTCTGTAGAAGGTATTTAGGTGGAGCTGGTTTTGTTACATATTTTCAGTGGAAGGAGTTAAAGCAGGGGATTGACCCTCTAGGCCCCGACAACAAGTTAATTTTTGCAGTTGGGCCGGTGACAGGCGTTCCTATTCCCGGGAGTGGTCGCCATTGCGTCGGCGCAAAATCACCCCTGACTGGTGGCTATGCCAAATCAGAGTCGGGGGGATTCTGGGGTGTTGAACTCAAACAAGCTGGATATGATGGCGTTATTATTGAAGGGAAGGCTGATAAACCAGTTTACCTCTGGATTCATGATGGGGAAGTAAGCATAAAAGATGCTGCTCATCTCTGGGGACACAATACTAAGGAAACCCAGGATAGTATTAAAGCTGAGCTAGGTGACGATCGTATTCGGGTGGCGGCAATAGGCCCAGGCGGAGAGCAGCTGGTGAGGTATGCTTGTATTATCAATGAGCTTAAGGATGCTGCTGGCAGGGGGGGGGTGGGGGCAGTAATGGGCTCGAAAAACCTTAAGGCTATTGCAGTGAGGGGGCATAAGAAACCTCGAGTAGTTGAGCCTGAGCGGTTGAAGGAATTCAGACAATGGTTCCTGGCTAATCGGGAGCAGTGGCAGGGCATGCATGATTGTGGTACCGGAGGGGTGATGGAGAGGGAAATGGCCACAGGTAATATACCTGTTGGTAATTTCCGTGATGGTGAATTTTCCGACATATCGAAGATAAGTGCCCAGGCAGTAAGAGATACGATCAGAGTTAAGATGGAAGGTTGCTTTGCCTGCCCGCTTCGTTGCAAAAAAGTAGTGAAAGTTGATGAGCCGTATTCTGTGGACCCAGCCTATGGTGGGCCTGAGTATGAGACATTGGCAGCGATAGGTTGTAATTGTGGTATAGGTGACCTCAAGGCTATTGCTAAGGGGAATGAGCTTTGTAATGCATATTCTCTGGATACTATTTCAACGGGGGATGTTATAGCTTTTGCTATGGAGTGTTTTGAGAATGGTCTTCTTAACACTAAAGATACAGGAGGAATTGAGCTCAAATTTGGCAATGCTGAAGCCATGCTTAAGACCATTGAACTGATTGCCAGGCGTGAAGGCATCGGGGATATGCTGGCCGAGGGAACAGCAAGGGCTGCTGAGAAGATTGGCAGGGGGGCCGTTGAGTTTGCCATGCAGGTTAAGGGGTTGGAGATACCCATGCATGAGCCACGGTTGAAAGCAGGATTGGGCTTAGGTTATGCAGTTAACCCTCATGGGGCTGACCATATGGATAGCATTCACGATACCATGTACACCGAACCTGGGCCGGACTTAGATGTGGTTAAGCCTTTAGGAATACTGGAGCCTATTGCTGCTGATGAACTTGGACCATCTAAGGTATCCCTGTTCCGATACGTGCAGCAGGAACTCATTATCCGAGATTGCCTTGTGCTCTGTGATTTTATCCCTGGTGACATAATCCGGCTTAGAGATATTTTAGCTGCAGTTACAGGATGGAGAACGAGCTCTGTTGAGATGCTGAAAGTGGCTGAGAGAACTTTAACCCTCGCACGGATGATTAATATCAGGGAAGGATTTACGGCAGATGACGACAAGCTGCCCAAGCGTTTCTCTCAACCCAAGAGAAATGGAGCTTTGTCTAACAAGCCATATGACTTTCAGCAACTACAGAAAGCTAAAAGCTATTACTATGGTCTAATGGGCTGGGATACGAAAACTGGTATCCCTACTTCAGGGAAACTGGAGGAGCTGAGCCTTGAGGAGAAATAACAATATTTTGGCAACGAGAGCGGAGTTGTGGTTGCCAAAACAAAAAGGGAGGTAATACTTATAAAGTAAATGACGTTCAGAAAAGACTGAAGTGATGTCTAAATAAATAAGGAGGAGAACGACATGAAAAAAATATTGGTACTAGGAGCTGGAGCACAAGGGGGCCCATGTGCCTCAATTTTAGCTAGAGACAAGGATGTGTCGGAAATAGTCTTAGCTGATATAAACATAGATTTAGCTAACAAGGTTAAGGAGAAAATAAAGAGCGACAAAATCACTACAATGAAGGTAGATGCTGGCAAGGTTGAGGATATTGAGAGGGCAGCCAAAGGAGCAGATGCAATTGTTAACATGGCCTTACCGCGATTTAACCCGAATGTGCTGAAAGCTGCTTTAAGCAACAGAGCACACTATGCGGATGCGGCTCTGTCTATGTTTGGCCCTACATGGAATCAGTTGATAGAAAATAAACCACTTGAATTTGATAACGAATTTAAAGAGGCTGGGTTAACAGCTGTGTTTGCTTGTGGAGCCACTCCAGGGGTTACCAATGTGTTGGCAAGGCGTGTTTGTGACAAGCTGGACCGAGTGGATGAGATACATGTTAGACTTGGTGGCAAAGCACTGGAGGAGCCTAAGGAATTAGTCACTGAATGGAGCACGGGATGGTGTCCTGACGAAGCTTTAGAAAACTATGAAGATGAAGTTGACGTATTCGAAGACGGAGAATACAAGAGGTATCCACCTTTTAGTGCTCCAGAGAAATACGATTTCCCTGAGCCTGTGGGGCAGGTTTTACTTACTGGACATACTCATGAGGAAGGAGTAACTCCACCACGCTTTATAGGCAAAGGCCTTAAGTATTGTGATTTCAAATACCCATTTGATCCAATAGCAGGTGCCCTGGTAAAACTGAAACTGACGAGCAAGGAACCTGTAGATGTAAATGGTGTTAAGGTTGCTCCAAAGAACCTTTTGATGAAGCTAATGAAAGCTCCAGTCAATGAATTTCTGTTGGAGAGTGAGACCACTGCCAAACGCCCATCCAAATCTGTCCATTTTATGGTAGTAGATATAAAGGGGGCCAGGTCAGGCAAAGATGTCACATACAAACTGATACGGTCTTCTGCAACTCCTGAAGAAAATCTACGCTTATACAGGAAATTTGGGACAATAAGAATTGGTGTTGCGCTGCCGGCGATTGTAGCCATAAAAATGGGTATGCAGGGGGATGCACCCAGGGGACTAATTGCACCTGAGTGCCTGGACCCAATAAGATTTCTTAAAATGATGGCAGATATGGGTGCTCCTGTGAAATTCCAGGAGATATGTTCTACCGAAGTATCTGTTTGACATTAAAACTTGCTATGGTATGATTAAAACCAGAAGACAAATTAATTCCAGGATAAAAATGTAAAAAGGAGGTAAGAATGAACAGACCAAAAAACTTGTTAGCCGTAATTGGAACACTGATATTGCTGGTTAGTCTATCTGTTCCAATAATGCAATGCGCCCCTGTAGCGGAAGAAGAGGTGACTCCACCAGCGGAAGAAGAAGTGACTCCACCAGCGGAAGAAGAAGTGACTCCACCAGCGGAAGAAGAAATAAAATATGGTGGAACTCTTGGTGTCGGCTGGGTTCCTGGGACGATGTTGGAAAATATACGGGTTGGCTCTGACTGGCAATATACAGGGATGGGGTGCTCGTTCTGGCAAATGACCTATGACCAGTTATGGATTCTCGGACCTGCCCCTGACTACGAGATTTTGCCCATGCTGGCTACCAGTTGGGAATCAGAAGATGGTAAAACCTGGACATTTCATATTCGAGAAGATGCTACTTTCCATGATGGTGTCCCTGTTACAGCTGAGGATGTAGCCTTCACCGTCGAGTATATGCCTAAAGCCGACCCATCATGGGCTTTCCAGGACATAATTAGTGAACCTGGGTCTATAAAGATTATCGACGACTATACAGTGCAGTTTACGCTGGCAACTGCACTTGGTGGACCGTGGCCCGCTTGCTACTGGGCACCAGTAATGCCCAAGCATATTTTCGAGCCGTATAAGGACAATATGTCCGCATACCCGAATGACGAAGCTATCGGCTCAGGTCCGTTTAAACTGAAGGAGTTCAAGTCTGCTCAATACATCTGGTTTGAAGCCAATGAAGATTACTGGGGAGGAAGGCCATATGTGGATGAGGTAATCTGGAAAACTTATGGCAACATGGACGCCCTATATATGGCTTTGGAGCATGGAGACATAGACATAATTGGATATGACTCTTGCCCCATGCGGGGGGCAGAGGACTTCAGGGCCGAAGGCTTTGAGGTTATAGAATGCTCAGGTATATCACTGGTTTGGCTATCGTTTAATCTGCATCAAGATGGACCAATTCAGGACCTGGATGTAAGAAAAGCTATTATGCATGCCATGGATAGAGATAGAATGATAGAAATGGTATATCTGGGTCACGCAGAGAAGGCAGATAGCTGGATATACCCAGAGCTGGCGAACTATAACTCGAACCTGCCGCAATATGATTTCGACCTAGATAAGGCTAAGGCGATGCTTGATGGAGCTGGATATGTGGATAGTGATGGAGATGGAATCAGAAATGACCCGGCGACAGGGAAGAACATGGACTTTGACCTGATTGTTAATTCAGGTTCGCCTGAGAATGTTAAGGCGGCAACACTAACTAAAGAAATGCTTGTGGAGGCGGGCATAGCTATCGATATGCAGGTGTTGGACTCGGGGACCTTCTATTCGTATCTATATGCACCCCAGGATGACGCGTATGAAATTGCCTTTACCGGGGAGCAACCTGGGCCGAAATCTGAGTGGGTATGGGAATTTGCCCGCAGTTTTGCCGGCGGAGGTGGAGGATGGAACACATCCTATTACGACAATCCTGCGTTTGATGAGGCGCTGAATGCAATGAATGCCGAAAGAGACCTTGAGAAGCAAGGGGAATTGCTGATGGACATGCAGCTGATGATAGCTGAGGACCTGCCATATGGATTTCTGTACAGGAGAGGGATATTGAATCCTGTTAGTGACAAATTTGAAGGCTATGTTGACATGATGGGACTGGCAAACTGGATTAATCCCTGGAGTTACTATAAGGTGCATTTGAAGTAAGGATGTAAGTCTCAATAAAAAGGGGGTGAGTACTATTAGTCCGCCCCCTTTTTATTGATAAAACAGAGGAAAACAGGGGTTTTTGCTAATATCACACACTAACTGGGATGCATCAATATAGTGGCTATAAATAAAGAACTGAAGGAGAAGGGAAAGAGATGTGGGTTAGTAGCAGTTATTATGTTGATGTATCGTTTTACAACCTTTCCAGCAGGAGGGCGTAGGCACTGGATGTTAAGGCATTTTACTGCTAATGTTTTTGAGGTGGAGATCCATTAAGATATTCTATGGGTGGTGGATTGTTGGTGCGTCCTTGCTTACTACCCTATACATGGGCGGAGTTGTCTTCTACGGGTTCACTGCCTTCTTTGAGCCCATAGTGAATGAAATGGGCTGGAGCTACACTCAAGTCTCCCTTGCTGCCTCGCTGCGGGGATTGGAGATGGGCCTGCTTGCCCCATTTATCGGAATACTGGTTGACCGTTGGGGACCCCGAAGGCTCATTGTTATTGGCGTGCTCATTGCTGCTGCGGGTTTAGTGGTACTCAGTGCTACCACATCCCTTGGCATGTTTTATGGGGCTTTCGCGTTATTGACCATAGGCATGAGTGCTACTAGCACAACGGTACTTATGACCACCATCGCCAACTGGTTCCATAGGAAGATGGGTATGGCAAGCGGCATAGCAATCTGTGGCTTTGGACTCAGTGGCTTACTGATCCCGGTAATAGTCAGACTCATTGCGGTGTATGGGTGGCGCATAACATTAGATATTCTTGCTGCCGGCATGGTAGTTATGATTTTGCCGCTTTCGCTCTTTTTCCGACATAAGCCGGAGGCGTATGGCTATTTTCCTGATGGCGAGCCAGAAAACTCCAGCAGCTACTCCAATAGCCTGGATGTACCGCACGATGAGATAGAAGTGAAAGCAAGACAGGCTATCAAGAGTGGTACATTCTGGCGTTTCACGTTAGCTTTTATGTACCATATGATGGCAACCAGTACCGTGGTAACTCACGTGATGCCTTACCTGGGCAGTATCAGTGTCAGCAGGACGATGTCTGGTCTGGTAGCAACCAGCATTCCCTTGACGAGTATTTTGGGCCGCCTTGGCTTCGGTTGGCTTGGAGATAGATTTGATAAGCGAAAGGTGGCTACGGTGGGCTTTGTGATGATGGGTTGTGGACTATTCTTTTTTGGATATGCTTCTACTATGAATAAGTGGATGCTAGTTCTTTTTCTCGCTCTTTTTGGTGTCGGGTATGGGGGGAACAATGCACTAAGGCCATCTTTGACGAGGGAGTACTTTGGTAGAAGGAATTTCGGAAGCATTTTTGGTCTGATCCTGGGCATTGGTGCTATAGGAGGTATAACAGGCCCAACCCTGGCGGGGTGGGTATATGATAACTGGGGTAGTTATCAGGCAGTTTGGTTTTTGTTAGCTGGCCTTGCTATTGTAGCCATAATTTCAATCTTAACAATGGCCCCTGGTAGAAGTGCAGTGGCACTGGGCGATAGAACCAGGCACTGTGTTGACACTAACAGAGGGTCGGATTAGTGAATTTTGTTAAGTGATAAGTATGATGCAATTCGGGTGGTAGAGATAATTTTACGGATGTTGTAAACTGGAAGAGAAGGTGTAGTTTAGAGGCTATGGGAGGACAGAAATTTACGCCAAGGAGGTAAGACGTTGTAAATGATATGGGTGTATATACTTCACGGCAAATAACGAATAATCGAGGAGAGGAGGTAGAAATGGGTAAAAGGAAAAATTTGTTGGCTATAGTTGGGATAGTGATATTATTGTTCGGTTTGTCTATTCCTCTGATGCAGTGTGCTCCTTTGCCAGAGGAAGAGGTGACTCCCCCATCAGAGGAAGAGGTGACTCCTCCGTCAGAGGAAGAGGTAACTCCCCCATCAGGGGAAATAGAGTATGGCGGGAGGTTGAATGTTGGGTTCACCACGCCTCAGGATACCTTGACAATGGATATGAAGTTGATGTGGACAAACTGGGGTTGTCTCTACTTGATGCTAGTCTATGATAACTTGTCACTTTATGGCTTGAATCCTGATACTTATTCACACATCCCATCATTGGTGCAGAGCTATGAGGTATCAGAAGATGGAAAGACGTTTACATTGCATCTTGTTGAGAACGCAACATGGCATGATGGTGTACCGTTTACAGCAGAGGATGTGGCATTTACGTTCGAATATTTACATAATAAGACACCTGGATGGGGTGGCCACGATAAGGATTGGGAGGAAGTAGAGATTATCGATGATTACACGGTCAAAGCCGTGAATGCTATCGGGCTTTCGACTGACTTTTCTCCCGGCTGGTGGAGGTGGGATCCCGTAATTCCCAAGCACATTTTCGAGCCCTATAAAGATGACATACTGTCATTTCCGAACGAGGGATCAATTGGGACAGGAGCATTTAAGCTAAAAGAATTCAAAACTGACCAGTACATGTGGCTGGTTGCTAACGAAGATTATTGGGGAGAAAGGCCATATGTGGATGAGGTGGTTTTCAGGTACTATGGGACCGCGGACGCTGCGCTTATGGCATTGCAGTCGGGCGAAGTGGATGTGTTCGGAGGCAATCTTGTGTCGCCATTAGCTATTGATGTTGTAGAAGCGGATCCGGATATCCACGTTGAGATGACAGAGGGCCTTGGAGAAAGTTACCTGGCGTTTAATCTTCACCCCGACGGACCATTACAGGACAAGGATGTAAGACATGCTATTGCCTATGGCATAGACCGTGACAGGATCATAGACATGGCGTATTCGGGGCTTGCAAAGAGATGCGATGCCTGGTGCTATCCCGAGAGCCAGATGCATAATCCCGATTTGCCGCAATACGAGTATAGTCCTGATAAGGCTAACGAAATCCTGGATGGAGCTGGATACCTGGACACGGACGGAGACGGGATAAGAAACGACCCGGCCACTGGGGAAAATCTTGTCTTTGGCCTGTCGACCTCGGCGTCCGCTACTGCCTATGTTAAGACGTGTACTCTGATTAGTGAGATGCTTCCTGCGATAGGCATACAGGCTGACTTTACAGCAATGGACCCTGACAGTTTTCTGGATTTTCTGTATAATCCAATGAGTGATAGATTAGAGATGTTCGTCTATGGTGAAGACCCATCCCCCGATCCATGGTCGGACTGGGTATGGCAGGAAGATGTTGGTTGGGACGCCGGAGGAGAGTGGTGGAACCCAACTTACTGGAGTAACCCTCGCTTTAATCAACTCTGGGTTGAGAATTCCTGTGCGAAAAGCATAGAAGAAAAGAAGGCGATTCTATATGAGATGCAGGAGATCATGGCTGAGGATTTGGCGCGTATATTCCTGGCCAGGTCAGAGGTTATTTCTGTCTGGAGGACTGATAAGTTTGAGGGCTGGGTAAATACGGTAGGTGGCCCTGTATCCTGGTTGAACTCCTATAGCATAATGAACATACATCTGAAGTAAAGGAATGTTGCGCTAGAGCAACCCTGAATCAGTTTTTTAATGGCGATGGCGGCAGGAAGAGGCTGGAAGGCCTTTGTTATGGGGCACAGAGATAGCCGCTATCGCCATTTCCCTGTTGCGAATAAGGAAATAACGGTAATGGATAGTTTGCTTTTGCTGAGTTAATTGTGAAGTGATAGCTGCCTTGAAATACATAGAATAGAGGAGGATTACAAGAAAATGAGTAAACCAGGGATAAGTTTTCTATCGGAAGATGATATGAAGGCTATACACAGTGCTTCACTGGAAGTTTTGGATAAAACTGGCGTCAAAGTGATGAGTGATGAAGCACTTGATATTCTAAAGAAATGTGGAGCGAAAGTCGATTATGGAGAAAAGCATGCAACCATTCCTGGGAATCTGGTTGAAGAGGCGTTAAAGAGAGCTCCGAAGACCATAACATATGCGGCTAGAAACCCGAAGTATGACTTTGTACTGAACAAGCAAGAGCCACATTTCTGTGTGGAAGGAATGCCTCCTTTCGTGTTGGATGCTGAAACAGGTAAGCGAAGAAACTCGACTACCGAGGATGTTGCTTCTTTCTCAGTAGTAGCTGATTACCTGGACCATGTAGATCTTGTTTGGCCAGCGGTGGTTACCACCGAGGTGCCGGGACCCATGCAATGCTTAATGGAGTTCATCACCGTTGCAAGAAACACGACAAAGCATGTGGAGCATGAAGCGTTGAACGCTCGGGATGCTCAATACCAGATTGAAATAGCTTCTGCCATTGTAGGTGGCAGGGAGGAACTTAAGAAAAGGCCCATTATTTCAGCGGTTGCATGTACTATTTCTCCTCTCACATATGATGGAGGAATAAGTGAAGGAGCGATGGAATATGGTGAGGCCGGCATTCCAGTTGTCGTAATGCCTATGCCTATGGTGGGGGCGACAGGCCCTGCTACGTTGGCAGGTACAATGGTGGTTAATAATGCCGAATTTTTGGGCAACCTGGTTATCCTTGAGTTTGCCAATCCCGGGGCACCGGTGGTGTATTCAGCTGGCGTGGGGACTGTGGATTTTAAAACGGGGTCAGAAATTGTGTCACCTGAGGGCAGCCTTATGCATCTTGGACTTAGCCAGTTAACTCACTATTACGATTTGCCCAGTGAGATGGGAGTTACAGGCGGTACTGCCTCCAAACTTCTGGATACGCAAGCTGGCTATGAAAGGGCATGGACAATTCTCACTCATGTATTGACGGCTCCTGATATTGCTCTTGGTCTAGGAGGATTGGAAAGAGCTCTGCTCATGTCACCAGAGGCCTTAGTTATCGATAATGAGATTATAGATTATGCTTTAAAGTTTATGCAGGGCTTTGAAGTTAATGATGAGACACTAGCGGTGGATGTCATCAACAGAGTTGGCCCTGGGGGAATATTCTTAGGAGAGAAGCATACGCTGGAGCATTTCAGAGAGAGGTGGATGTCGAGGCTCAGTGATATAGACAGCTTCGAGACATGGCAGAAAAAGGGATCCAAATCGATCGGTGAGGTGGCCAGAGAAAAAGTGAAGGAGATTCTGGCGACACATAAACCTGAGACTATTCCCGAAAATGTGGAGAAGGAAATATCCAGGATTCTAAGGAGAGCCGAGGCAGAACTAAAGTGAGGTCTCAATGGGGGAAGGATGCCAACTACTGGAAACTATAGGGAAAGAGGGTGAGGGATTGCTGCTAAAATGGATAAAAAAGGCTTAGATGAGCCATTATCTAGGTTTTCCGAAGATAAACGAACCATAATAAAAGTATAAAAAGGAGGTTACAGAGATGGTAGATTTGACCAAGATAAAGGATGCGGTGATAGGTGGTGAGGTTGATGAAGTAGGGGAGATGATTAAGAAGGCGGTAGAGGAGGGACAGGAAGTAAAGAAGATTATTAAAGAGGGGCTTATCTCTGGGATGGCGATAGTAGGGGATAAATATGAGAAAGGCGATTTCTTCCTTCCGGAAATGGTAATTGCCGCCACAGCGATGAAGGAGGGATTGAAAGTACTAAGCCCTCTATTAAAACAAGGGGATATAGAGAGTGCGGGGACAGTAGTCTTAGGCACAGCAAAGGGCGATATTCATGATATAGGGAAAAGCATAGTAGGGACGATGCTGGAAGGGGCAGGATTCATGGTAACCGACCTGGGCGTAGATGCGGGGCCTGACAAATTTGTAGAAGCAGCTAAAGAGAAGGGTGCTGATTTGATAGGAATCTCAGCTCTTCTTACGACTACCATGACGGGGATGGAAGATGTAATAAAAGCGGTGAGCGGGGCTGGTCTAAAAGCCAGGGTAATGGTCGGGGGAGCATCTGTGACGCAAGAATTTGCAGATAAGATAGGGGCCGATGGATATGCACCTGATGCGCCATCTGCCGTCGGGAAGGCAAAAGAACTGGTCAAAAGTTAAACATGGGGAAGCCAGATTCAAATAAGCAATAAGCTGAAAAATTTAACTTAAAGGGAGGCAAGAAATAAATGAGAGGCGTATTAACTTTTCTATCTGAGGAGGAGGTAGGGCGGATACATGAGGCGAGCCTGCGGATTCTGAAGGAAACAGGGATTAAAGTTCTGAGCGAGAAAGTGCGGAAGTTGCTTGGGGAGAATGGTGCAGATGCAAATGGTGATATTGTAAAGATACCTGGCTCTCTTGTAGAAGAAGCAATCAGGAAAGTGCCTGAAAGGATAACTCTGTGTGCGCGGGAGCCGAAATGTGACCTCAAACTTCCCGCAGGCGAGTTTCCTTTTCTAGCCACGAGTGGTTTTTCGCCATTTGTGGACGATTTTGAGACTGGAAAGAGGAGAAAGCCAACTCGCTCTGATCTAAGGGATTTTGCCGTAGTAAGCGATTACCTCGATACGGTTGATTTCTTCTGGCCTACCATAATTCCTGGTGAGATAGCGCCGCCGCTGCAGGAGCTTTATTCATTAGCTATTGCGTTTGAGAATAATAGAAAGCATATTCAATGTTCCTGCGTGACTGAGAAAACAGCCAAATGGCAAATTAGATTGGCAGCTGCAATTGCTGGGGGTGAAGAAGAGCTCAAAAAGAGGCCTCTTTTTTCAACCATTCACTGCCCTGTTGCTCCGTTAACGTTTGAAAAGGACTCATCCGAGGCAATGGTTGTGTTGGCTAAGGCAGGAATTCCCACTGCGCCTATGACTATGGTCTTAGCTGCTACAACCGCTCCAGCAACAGTAGCAGGGACTTTGGCGGTAGCAAATGCTGAGGAACTCGCTGCCCTGGTCATTGTTGAGTGTGCCAATTCTGGTGCGCCTATGATCTATACTTCGGAAGCAGCTCCAGCAAATATGAAGACTGGCGAAATTAATTATAAAGCGCCCGAATACCCCTTGATTTGCGCTGGGGTTGCTCAGATGGCAAGATTCTACAAGATTCCCGATTTGGTGTCAGATATTTCGTTGGAAGAAGCACCTTTTGACGCCCTATCCTTTGAGCGAAATGTATTGAAAGTAGCTATGTCTTTTATGGGCCGCACCGATATTTCCCCGTGGTTGGGCTCCAGAGACCTGGCGCTGAGCGCCTCGTTAGACCAATTAGTCCTTGATGCTGAGGTTTGTGAACATGCCCGTGCGTATTTACGCAGATTTGAGGTGAATGGTGATACTTTAGCGCTGGATGTCATTAACAAAGTTGGTCCCGGCGGCCATTTCCTGGGAGAGAGACACACCGTGGAGCACTTCAAGAAGGAAATATGGAATAGAACACTCGCTGATACTTTCATCCTCGACCCGAAGGCGAAGGGCTCTTTCACAGAAAGGGCGAGGGCAAAGGTGAAAGAGATACTTTCCACACACAAAGCTCCTCCCATTAAAGAGGAAGTGCACAAGGAGATGAAACAGATTCTTAAAGATGCTGAGAAAGATATACTGGGGAACGGTTAACCATTCCCCAGTTAGCATAAATATATCCAGTATCTAAAATACATATGCACTACAATGGTTAGGCTAAGGAGGATGATAAAAGAGTGAGTAAACCGAGAATAAATTTTCTATCACAAGATGAACTGGATGCTATTCATAATGCTTCGCTCAAAGTCCTGGAGACAACCGGCATCAAAGTTGGGAGCAAAAAGGCTCTCGATGTATTGAAGAAAGCAGGAGCGAAAGTTGATTATACCAGTAATCATGCGAGCATCCCCAGGAATCTGGTTCAAGAGGCACTGGGCATGGCTCCGAAGACTATCACATACGCCGCCAGAAACTCGAAAAACGACTTTGTGCTGGATAAGCAAGAGCCACATTTCTGCGCAGATGGAAGCGCTCCATTCATAATAGATGGTGAAACTGGAGAACGTAGATATTCAACAAGTGATGATATTGCTCGTTGTGCTACGATAGCTGATTACCTTGATCATGTTCATGTCGTTTGGCGAATGGCGACTGCCATGAATGTGCCACAACCCATGCAGAATATAGTGGGTATGTATACTTGCTTAAGCAATACGGAGAAGCATTTTGAAGGGGGCATTTCAAGTGGTAAAGAAGCTCAATACGCTATTGAGATTGCTGCTGCTATCGTTGGTGGCAGGGAGAAGCTTAAAAAAAGGCCCATTATTTCAGCTATTGAGTGTCCCTTTTCTCCCCTCACATATGAAAAGAGAATAATGGAAGCAAGCATGGAACTGGCTGAGGCTGGCATTCCAGTTGTCATATATACTATGCCCAGAGTAGGAGCGACAGGGCCTGCTACATTGTCAGGCACAATGGTTATGAACAACGCTGAATTTCTAGGTGGCCTGGTTGTTCTGGAATTTGCCAGTCCCGGTGCACCTGTGGTATATGCGATTGATGCTAGTACTATGGATTTCAAAACAGGCTCTGCGTGTGGATCACCTGAGGCTAAACTTATGGATGTGGGGCTGGCTCAATTGGCCTATCGTTATGGTTTGCCTACGGAAAGGGAAGCTTCTTGGGGTAGCTCCAGGATTCTTGATGCCCAAGCCGGTTATTCAAAAGCTATCTCCCTTATCACCTGTATGTTAACGGCTCCTGACATTATTCTTGGGTTAGGAGGGTTGGCGGATGGCACATGCCCTGAGGCGATGGTTTTTGACAATGGGATTATGGATTATGCACTGGGGTTTACCCGGGGATTTGAAGTGAATGATGACGCTTTAGCAGTGGACCTCATTAACAAAGTTGGTCCTGGCGGAAACTTCCTGGGTGAAAAACATACATTGGACCATTTCAGAGAAAGGTGGATATCAAGATTTAGCGTAGACAGTTTTGAAACATGGCAGAGAAAAGGATCTAAATCAATTGCTAAAGTGGCTAAAGAACAAACAGCGGAAATTCTGGCAACACACAAACCGGAACCTATTCCTGAAGATATTGAGAAGCAAATATCTGAGATTCTGAAGAGGGCCGAAGCTGAGGGAGCAGAATTATTAACATAAACCAAAGTTGCTATGGTATTTTAATAAATGGAGGAGCAATGAGAGAACTATCATATTACTAGAGGCTGGGCTACAGGGCGGCCGGGTTACCTTGATTTCAGCATTTGCCTTTTGTGATACATTGGGCGCACAAGAACTCAGCGTTGTGGGTACCTTTCGTAATACTTTGTGTGCACAGTGGTTGGTATGGAATCATAGTCTAACAAGAAGAAGATTAAAAACAATAAGGAGGTAGCAAAAATGAAAGTAGTTTGTTTAGGAGGAGCAGGAGCCATGGCTTCTTCGTGCGCGTACGACCTGCATAAAACAAGTGATTTTGATGAGATAGTTATCGCAGACTTCGATGAAGGAAAAGCAAGGCAGGTCATAGATTTGATGGACGGCGACAAGAGATTTTCGTATGTCAGGTTGGACGCTTCTAAGAAAGACGAAATAGTTAAAGCATTGAAAGGTGCTGATTATGTTGTCGATGGCTTACCCTATAAGTATATATACAACTTCATGGATGCTGCAAAGGAAGTGGGAATAAACGGTGTGAGCCTGAACATGGTAGAGGGTTTGGATAAGGTAGCATATTATTCCTCCGCTCTGGAGAAAATGGACAAAACTATTCTCATAGGGAACGGTGGATGCGCAACTACGTGCGAAATAGCAATGCTAGGGTGTGAGGAAATGGATGAGATAGATGATATTAATTTATACTGGGGCATGTGGAGGCCGATTACCCATAGTACCGTTGGCCTTGCGGACACAGTCGTTGGCGAATATGATCCCAGGTCAGATGCAAGGGTTTACTGGGAAAAAGGCAAAATTATCCGTAATCTTCCCCCTTTCGCTTTGGCTAAGGAATTTGAATTTCCAGAACCTATAGGCAAACAAGAACCGCATATCATAATGCATTGGGAACCCGCGACTCTTCCTTTAGTCCCAATAATAAAAGAGAAGAGGGTAAAACGGATAGTAGTCAGAGGAATATGGCATTATGGCTGGACGAGATTCATAAGGACTTTATTGGAGGATGGCATCTTCGAAGCAGAGCCAGTTGAGATCAACGGAGTTAAGGTATCACCATTTGAAGTTGTTATGAAGCACATAAAACGACAAAGCGTAGAGAAGTGGGAAGATCCCTATGAGCTGGCGGAGAAGATTGGATTTAACCCTCAGTGTATATTGTCTGTGGAGATAACTGGATATAAGAATGGTATGGGCAAAAGAAGCGTATATCATAGTCAGTTACCTTACCCATTCTTCGACGGTAAACCCGTAACTTCGTCAATGGAATACGGATCGTATGTTGGCGTGGCATGTTCGGTGTCACTTCAGATGTTAGAACATGGAGAAATACCCTCGAAGGGAGCAATTACGATTGAAACAACCAATGTGTCTCCAAAGAGGTATCTCGATGAATATGGGAAGAGGGGAGCGAAACTCACAAGGCAAAAATTACTTAAGGACGGGGATATTATGGAGGATAAGCCTTCTATACCAAAAAGTATGAGAGAATATAGACATTGGAGCCTGCAGCCGTAATTGAAATAACCTGGCGATAGTTACAGAAATTACAGAAAGGAGGAGGAGAATGGTGAAGGAATTTAGTTTCGTGCCACCTGGGAAAACTGTCTTCGGAGTGGGGGTTTCTAAACGGGTAGGCGAAGAAGCAATGATGTTTGGCAAGAGGGCATTAATTGTTTCTGACCCGGGTGTGGTTAAAGCAGGCCTTGTAGAGCCGATCAGGAAAAATCTTGAGGCCAGGGGAATAGAAACAGCATTCTTTAGTCAAGTTGCCCCGAATCCCAGGGATGTTGATTGTGTTGAAGGCGTGGTTGTAGCAAGGGAGTTTAGTGCGGATGTACTGGTGGCTGTGGGTGGTGGTTCAGTAATGGATACTGCCAAGTGTGTCGGGGCGATCCTGACCAATGGAGGAGAGCCTAATGATTGGTTTGGATTTGATAAACTTAAAAAGTACCCAGTTCCATTGATAGGTATCCCTACCACCTCGGGGACTGCAAGTGAAGCGACAACGTGTGCCATAATAACTAATTCTGAGACCAGGGTTAAGGAGTGTATTCAGGATGCTAAGATAGCCTTCAGCGTCGCCCTGGTTGACCCTGCGATGACAGTTTCAGCGCCTCCGTTGCTTACAGCGTCTACAGGGATGGATGCTCTATGCCATGCAGTAGAGGCATATACCTCCGTTCCAGCAAATCCGCTGACGGATATTTTTGCTTTGAAGGCTATCTCCATTATCGCCAGATGGTTGGGGGCTGCTTTCACCAATGGAAGCGACATAGAGGCGCGAACCCAAATGTCATTGGGATGCCTGTTGGCTGGGTATGCTTTTTCTAATGCTGATACGTGTGGCGTACATTGCATGGCAGAATCATTGGGAGGTCTTTACGATACGCCACATGGCATAGCATGTTCCATATTCCTGCCGGTTGTCACCGAATTCAATATAGCTGCGAACCCGCAAAAGCATGCTGATGTTGCAAGGGCTATGGGAGTGGATATCGTGGGCCTGAGTTTGGAAGAGGGAGCTATGAAAGGTGTCGAAATGATGCGCAGGACTTGTGCTAATCTGAAAATCCCCAGGCTAAAAGACCTGGGGTATGTAGAAGAATCTGATTTTCCTGAACTGGCAAGAAGAGCCTCCCGAAACGTCTCTGCTGATAGCAACCCGAGGAAAGCGGAGGAGAAGGAATACCTTGAGCTCTACAAGAAGGCATACGAGGCTTGAAGTGAATGATGAGACCCTGGCAGTAGATGTTGTTGATAAGGTTGGCCCTGGTGGAATTTTCCTTGGGGAAAAACACACATTGAAGCATTTCAACTGGCCGAAGCTGTTTGGCAAGCCCCTTTTTTAGAGGTCCGCTTCCCCATGTCCAATTTGCTTATCTGAACAGTGCTTCTAGGCTAATGTGGAGCAGGGTTGATTATGCCATTGCTAGCAATAAATCTTAGAACCTAATGAACGCAGTTGTGAGCAAGCATTTAAACTGGCAAAAGTAGAAGGTGCTGGACTATAATTAGTCCTGTGATTTCAGTTGAAGAAGCTTTAGAGGAGATTTTAAGTTATTTCGCGGTTCTGGAACCTGAAGAGAAACCTATTCTGGATTGTTTAGGCCAGGTTCTGGCTGAAGATATCTACTCTGCTATCGATATTCCCCCACTGGATAATTCTGCTATGGATGGCTTTGCCGTAAGGGCTGCAGACACGTGTGGCGCATGCGAATCGTCGCCGAAGGTTCTTACTGTTATCGACGAGGTTGCTGCTGGCTCTTTGGCTGGCAGAGAAGTCGAACCAGGAACGGCAATTCGTATTATGACAGGAGCGCCATTACCCAATGGGGCTGATTCCGTGGTGCGGTTTGAAGATAGCGACGAAGTGGTGCGAAAATCATCCGGGGGTAATCTGTCCCAGATTGGCATATTGTGTCAGGCGAGGGAAGGATTAAACGTTAGATGTAGGGGAGAGGATATTACCGGGAATTCGCTAACTTTGCGAAAAGAAACTATAATGCACCCCTCAGAAATAGGCATATTAGCTTCTCTGGGATATTCTACTGTTCTGGTTATACGCCGCCCGATTGTTTCTGTTCTGGCTACGGGCGATGAACTTGTGAATGTTGGGCAGCTGTTGTCTCCGGGTAAAATTTATAATAGTAATTCCTATTCCATTGCTGCTCAGGTCCTGCGTTATGGGGGGCTTCCTAAAATCCTTGGTATAGGACGTGATTCGGTTTGCTCGCTCAATGAAAAACTCGATGCGGGGCTGGATTCTGATATGCTTATTACCTCTGGTGGTGTATCTCTTGGGGATTACGATATAGTGAAGAATGTTTTAGCAGAACGTGGGGAGATTGCCCTTTGGACGGTGTGCATGAAACCAGGGAAACCATCTGCTTTTGGTGTGATTAAAAATGGAGAAAAGAGGATACCTCACTTAGGGCTGCCAGGCAACCCGGTTAGCTCTATGATTACCTTTGAGCAATTCGCGCGCCCAGCTATTCTAAAGATGTTGGGGAAGAAAAATTTTGCCAAGCCATGGGTTCAAGCAATTATCGAGGATGATGTGAGAAACGCTGATGGACGCCGTATTTTTGCCAGGGTAATAGTTGTGAAGCGAGGCGAGCAATATTACGCTCATCTTACAGGGCCACAGGGTTCAGGAATTCTTACATCGATGGCAAGAGCAAACGGACTGGCTGTTATCCCAGAAAATACAAAAGGAGTTAAGGCTGGGGATATAGTTAAAGTGCAAATGTTGAATTGGAGCGAAAATTTGATACTGGAGGACTAAAAATGTGTTCAGTTGTTTCTATTGTGGGTAAATCAGGAGTTGGGAAGACAGCTCTTGTTGAGAAGTTGATTGTGGAGTTCAAAAAACGAGGCTATCGAGTGGCTACCGTGAAACACAGTCCGAGTGGAATAGATATAGATAAGCCAGGAAAAGATAGCTGGAAATTTGCCGAAGCGGGCAGTGATGCTGTAGTTATTAGCTCTCCTGACAGGCTTGTCCTTGTCAAGAGAGTAGAACATGATCCCAACATTGAAGAGATTTTGAGAGTTGTTGGCGGTGATTTTGACTTGGTTCTGATTGAGGGATTCAAAAAAGGCAAAGCTCCTAAGGTCGAGGTACACAGAAAAGAACTGGGGAGTGATTTAGCATGCCCCTCCAAAGTGCTCTCTGCTATAGTCACTGATGAATTTCTGGACATAGATGTACCTCAGTTTTCAGTCGCTGACATCTCAGCAATAGCCGATTTCATAGAAAAGGAATTTATCTCACAAAGCAAGAGCGATACATCTCTTTTTATCAATGGTAAACAGGTTTTTATAAAACCTTTTGTAAAGGATATTATTGCTAAAGCTTTATTAGCTATGGTTTCAACACTGAAAGGTGTTGGAGAGGTGAGGAGCCTTGATATTTCAATGAAGAGCGAAATTGGCTCAAGCATCAACTCTGAGCCAAAGCCCTGAAATGCAGTGGGTAGCCTTTGATGCAAGCATCGCAAAAGGATTATTCGTTTTGCTCAGGGTAACGATAGGTGAGCGGCTCACCACAATGATATATTATAAGGAAACATGTTTAGAGTAGGAATATTGACGGTTAGCGATAAAGGTTGGCGTGGCGAACGCCAGGATAGAAGTGGCGAAATTATTCGTGAGATGTTTTCTGGTGCGGGTGTACATATTGTAAATTACGATATTGTTCCTGACGATAAAAACCTTATTGCTGATAAGCTAACTGAGTGGGTGGATGAAGATAAATTGGATATTATCATTACTACAGGGGGCACTGGCCTTGGGCCCAGGGATGTTACTCCTGAGGCTACCCTTTCAGTAGTGGATAGAATTGCTCCCGGGTTTGCTGAGGCAATGAGGGCTGAAAGCCTGAAAAAGACGCCTCATGCCATGTTGAGCCGAGCGGTCAGTGGCATTCGTGGGAGTTGTTTGATTGCTAACTTGCCAGGTAGCCCTAAAGCAGCTCGTGAATGCCTTGAGTCAATCTTGCCAGCTCTTCCTCATGCTGTAGAAACACTTAGTGGGCAGGGAGGTGACTGTGCTGCCGTTGAGGAAACTTCATACGAGAATAGCTCGTAATCTTCTCCCTATATCGTTGTATCACCCCTTTCTCCGCTCTCTTGAGCCTTGCGTCTTATCATCTATCCAATTGTATCTCTCTCCCATGGATAGCGCTCTGAAGAAAAACGCCTCACTACCTCCCAGAAATTGCCTGACCTGTTCTATTGTTTGAAAATTTCTATCGCTCATGATCACTTGTGTGCCCTAATAATAAACGAGTTGCCGCCACGATAGCGAGCCAAAAAGCTGAGCGAAGCGAAAGAGCCAACCACGAAGCAACCCTCAACTCCACCGAAGATTGCTTAGCTTTTGTCTGGTAGTGACATTTCCTTCTGCCATTATGCTAACATAAGTACCTAGTTTGCGGAATAGTTATTGGAAAAACTCTCATCTCCCTTATTATGGAATAGCTTATATTGATCTGGATTGGCTTTTAGGCTCTAGAATTAGTACGATAGCATAAGGCTTTGGCATGGTAATCTATAAAATAGCCAATCATAACAGCAGCAAGAATCATTGTGTTTGAACCTCCGGATGACTCCCTAAGAAAGATAGCTCGTGGTACTGGCATTGCATTGATTGGCGTGACCTCAGGGTTATTGTTTCATTTCATTACCCTGATTATTATTGCCCGATACGGTTTGCAGGCTAATTATGGCATTTTCTCAATAGCATTAGCTATACTGAACATCGCCGTAATACTGGCCAGTCTAGGTTTGCATCGAGGTGCTACCAGGTATATCGCTTATTTTCGTGGCAAAAAGGATACATCTAAAATCCATGAAATCATATCCTCCTCCATTAAATTATCTTCTGTCGCCAGCATTGCCTTCAGTTTGGCCATTTTTTTCACTGCTGAAAGCATTGCTGTGAAACTCTTCCACGCCCCCGATTTAGTCCTACCTCTAAAGATATTTTCTGTGGGCATTCCCTTTTTTGCGCTGATGCAGGTATTCACTAGCATCTTCTGTGGTTTTGACCGTGTAGAACCACAGATAATCTTCCGTTACATAATACTAAACATTCTTTTCATAGTTATATTAGCTGCTACCATCATTTTTCATCTGCCTTTCAACACTATGTTTTATGGCTACCTGGCAACCCTTATTATTACCTTCGCCGCCTTAGCTATATACACCACCAGAAAGCTGCCTAAGCTAACTGCCTCTACAGATCCCACAGGTACTAAGCCAATTACAAAAGAGCTGCTACTATTTTCCCTGCCACTTATGGGAGTTGCTGTACTACATATGGTAATAGCCTGGACAGATACTATTATGCTGGGCTATTTTAAGACGCCCGAAATAGTCGGGCTTTACAATGCTGCCCATACACTGGCACAAATTATCTCTGTACCCCTCACAGCATTAATTCTAATCTATACTCCAATTACTACCGGATTACATTCACGGAATCTGTTGCCTGAATTGAAGAGAAACTACACAATTTCCACCAAGTGGCTTATGTTTATAGTTCTGCCCATTTTTCTGGTTCTATTTCTGTTGCCTGGAGCAGTCATCAACCTCCTCTTTGGTACCAGCTATATTCCAGCTGTTGCTGCTTTGAGAATTCTATCTTTCGGTTACATTATTAGCAATCTGCTGGGCCCCAACGCTGCTACACTGACAGCCACAGGCCATCCTCGCTTTCTGATGTGGGCTACACTTACTGCAGCTATTCTGAATATAGTTCTCAATATCCTCCTTATCCCACCACTGGGCATAGTCGGTGCCGCCATTGCTTCAGCAGCATCTCTTATTCTGGCAAATATCATTCGCACGACAAAGCTTTACTTGTTATACCGAGCCCAACCATTGAGCAAAAATCTGCTCAAGCCCATTATTATTTGTGTGCCACTGGCTTTCTTTATCCAGGTTATCGCCCAGTACTTTCTCACTATCAACTGGTGGGTGCTGGCTATTCTATTTATTCTCTATTATGGAATATATGTCCTGGCCACACTGTTTACTAAAAGCTTTGATAAGGAAGATATAGCCGTGCTCTTGCAAGTAGAAAAGAGGAGCGGTATGAATATGGCTCCTCTTAAGAAAATGCTCAGGAGATTTCTGTAACCTATAACGCATCAGCCAATCTCTGCCCCGCAGCCTATAAGTTCCTACCCTCCAGGTTCAGCTTGTATTGGAAGAAACTATAGCTTGACAAGCCCATGTATTACAATTAATAATTAAGAGGAGTAGGTCTATCAAGTTAAGTGTAACCCACGGGTACGTAAATGCAAATTCAGAACTACCGACAGGTCAAGGGCAAAGAAGAGGTACCAGGAGTGGTTATGCGCATTGTTGTCGGCCCTGATGAAGGAGCACCAAATTTCGCTATGCGCGTCTTCGAGATACAGCCACAAAGTTCCACTCCCTATCATTCCCATAACTGGGAACACGAAGTCTTCGTGCTCTCTGGGAAGGGCATAATTAGAAGCACAAAAACTGAAAGAGACCTGCGGGAGGGAGATGCCATTTTTATCGCTCCTGATGAGCATCATTGTTTCACTAACACGGGCAACAACCTTCTTCGATTGATCTGTGTCATTCCACTCATTGATAGAAAACTACCAGCTACACCTCCGGCGAGACAATCAAGGTAACCCGTAGTTTATACATATCTCATAATTTCTCTTCCAAGAAGCTAATGTTACATGTTAGAATGGTAATGAAACTAAGCTTAGCATAACTTAGAGACACTGAGATTACAGGAGAGTTTTCAAATGAACAGAAAGCTTGACGTGTTAAATAAGAGAGGAAAATTACATATTTTAGTGCCAGTAATTTTGATTTTAGCTATGAGCACAATTTTGTTTCCTGGATGTACTGGAGATACATACACACAAACTATTAAGGTTACTACTGAGCCAATAAATGTAAATGGCATAGTCGCTAGGATCGAATATCATCGAGATAGGGAATTGGTAAACTCCATGCACTTTATCGATGGGAACGGCGACGGTGTTATTGATGGGAAAGCAGGCCCTTCAGAGGATGGCATTTGGCCTAAAGGCTGGGAATGGTTTGATGATATGTACAACGACGTTACCGTAGGCTACTCAACGATAGTAGTAGTAGGTGAGAAGATAAAAATCCAGAATAGCACTACTTACGAATTCCTGACAGGAAAATATGAGTGTGAGCAGGTCGGGTGAAATAACAGCAAAAGTTAACCGGGAGTGAGCATGATTGAGGAATGCCTTTTTTGTCGCATTGTTGCTAGTGAGATACCCGCTGAGATTGTTTATCAAGATAAGGAACTTATAGCTTTCAAGGATATCAACCCTCAAGCACCCAAGCATTTGATTATCATACCCAAAAACCACATTGCATCTTTGGCAGAAATCACTGAGGAACAACAAGGGCTTATGGGACGCTTGATAATCCTGGCCACAAAATTGGCCCAAAAGGAGGGAGTGGCAGAAAATGGCTATCGCCTCACAGTGAATTGTGGAGCCGAAGGAGGGCAGGTAGTACCTCATCTTCACTTCCACCTTATCGGGGGAAGAAAATTGAGTGGACAACTCGGCTAGAACCCTTCCTCTATCTCGTCTACTGAACTTACTTCGACACTTTGTGTTTCGCGGCTAATATTGAAAGCTAGCCCAGGGATTTTAGCTTAGTCGCTACCTCTTCTATAACCTCATTCGGAGTGGACGTCCCCGCAGTGATGCCAATATAGCGTTTACCCACAAGCCAGGAATTATTTACCTCACCTGCTCTTTCCACTAGATGAGTCTCTACTACATGCGAACTTGCCTCAACAAGGTGTCTGGTATTAGCGCTATCATGTCCTCCCACCACTATCATAAGTTGACTTGTCTCTGCTAAGCGTGCAGCAGCATCTTGGCGTCTTTGTGCTACCTGACACAAAGTGTTAACAATACGCAACTCCCCCATCTTAAAATGGGAAACAGCTACGAATTGTGTAATAAACTCACTAAAAGCAGAATATCTTTGGGTTGTTTGGGATATAATACCCAGACGAGGAAGATTATTTTGCCTCGCCCCCAACGACGAAGAGGCCATAACAATTTGTTTTGCATCAAGTGCAGCTACACCTTTACCCTTCGCCCAACCTAATAAGCCCCTAACCTCAGGGTGCCCTGTTTCCCCAAAAATAATAACTCCAAGGCCAGCCTCAGCTAATTCCTTAGCGATGTCCTGTGCTTTACGAACTATAGGGCAGGTAGTATCAATAACACTAATACGGCGAGCCTTAATCTCGGTCAGCGTCACAGGGCTTACTCCATGGGCAGTTATTGCCAATATTTTACCCTTGACCTGACCCAACTCCCCCACTGGCTTTATACCTAATTTAACCAATCCCTGCACTAATTGCTGGTTGTGTGCTACAGGGCCCAGTGTTTCAATCTCTCCATATTTATCTGCCGCCTGTTTCAATAGTTCGATAGCTCTTTTCACACCAAAGCACAAGCCAAGCTCTCCAGCCTTCTCAATCTCCATAGACGCCCCTGTTATCTGCCGGCAGAAGAGCAGCGATTTTATTCATTATCAGGCCAGTTAACAATCGAGTTTGCCCTCTGCTTAACCTGGTTTCAATTGAAGGAGGATTAAAAGGGTGCCCGATGTTAATAATTATTCTGGGGCGTTTCCACAGCCAGCGTATGCCCTTAAGTTTCTCCGTGCCAATAATGCCTACAGGAAGTAAAGGAACCCCCGTTTGCGAAGCAATTACTGCAGCACCTGATTTGCCAGGTAAAAGCTTACCATTACGGTTTCTCTTACCCTCAGGGAACATACCTAAAACCAGACCTCCGCTCAGTATATCTCTGGCTTGTTTAATCGTCTCCCGCTTATCCCCAATTGTCCCCTGGCGACGTATTGAGAAAGCTTGTGCCCAGCGGATAGCAAATCTCACAAGCGGGTAACGGAAAAGTTCTTGCTTGGCCATAAAACTAAGCCATCTGGGAAAGCTAAGCTGCAGCAATATAGGGTCGACAAGATGAACATGGTTTGCCACCACAATAAGCGAACCATCCAAAGGCACATTCTCCCTACCCTCGATTTTCCAGGAAAGTAAAGGTTTGAGTGAGAGTTTGATTATGGCTAAGACAACTCTTTGAGCTAGAGTCACCCGGTTTAGCACCCCTCCAATATCATTCTGAGTCGCAGATAAAAACCCTTAATTATCAATCCCCTCAGCCAGGTTATATATTTTGTCTACCACTTGTTTTAAGGCAAGCCCATCAGTGTCAATAATTATGGCGTCAGCATCGGGTTTAAGTGGTGAGATAACTCTATGGCTATCATTTTCATCTCGTTCCTTCAAGTTAGCAAGAATAATACTGTAATCCACCTTCTTCTCCCGCTCCAGTAATTCCTTATAGCGGCGCTCAGCTCTCTCTTTGACAGAAGCAGTTAAGAAAATTTTCAATTCAGCCCAGGGTAAAACAACTGTCCCTATGTCTCTACCTGCCATTACCAACCTTCCTTGCCGAGCTAATTTACGCTGCTCGGATACCATTACTTGCCGCACACCAGCTACCTTCGATACCACAAAAACCTTCTCCTCTATTTCGGGGCAAAGTAATTTGGAGGAAATATCCTCACCATCAACAAGCACTGAAAAAAACCCTTCTTGACAGGGAACAAAGTCAAATTTAGTTATGTTTGCCAGGTGAGAAAGTTCTTCTTTATTATCAGGGCAAACATTTAGTCTGAGCACCTTCCATGTAAAGGCTCTATACATAAGACCTGTATCGAAAAATGAGAAGCCCAATCGCTTAGCTAGTAATCGGCCAACACTACTTTTGCCTACCGCTACCGGTCCATCCAGAGCAATTAACTTCAGTTTCAAATTATCTATCATCTTACCACCTTAAACTAAACTATCAAAGGCTCATTATTAGAGCGCCTATCAACATAGTAAATTGTGTTGTGCTGATAGACATTCACCCAGAATTGCTGTAGATGAAATAATGTTTGGATAATAAGTTCTTGTAGAGAGAGAATCAAATGCCGGCTCAGCAGAGTTTTTGGGCAAAGTTAGAACTTTCTTTGAAGAAAATCCTGACACTGACCTTTGATTGTCGCCCTGCGCGGACAAAGCATACCTTGCCCAAAATTCCAGCCAAAATCCAAAAAGTGAAAACTGGCGGAGGGGGTGGGATTCGAACCCACGTTCGCTTGAAAGCGAAAACGGTTTTCAAGACCGTCACCATCAGCCTCTCGGTCACCCCTCCCCAGCACAAAAGTATAAGTAGCAGGCTTGTTGATAGTCAAACTGAACCAAGTAACAGCTTAATATTACGAAGTTTTGCCAATTTATGTTAATATGCTCCATGGAAATGCCTGCTCAGGAACTGCGTATCGTTGACGCTAACCTCAACCGTGCAAGCGAGGGCTTGCGCTTTCTCGAAAATGTTGCCCGTTTTACCATTGGTGATTCACCATTATGCCAGCAATTTAAAAATATGCGTCATGATTTAGCCGAGGAGACTAAATCATTGGGCATAAATCTTCTATCACACAGGGACGCAGGACACGATGTTGGCACCAGCATAGAAAGTGCCGCTCGCAAGCAAGCCCGGCGAGACCTATCCAGTCTAATTACGGCTAACGCCAAAAGAGCGGAAGAATCATTACGGACAATAGAGGAACTGGCTAAATTACCGCAGATAAGCCCAATGCTAAACTCAACCAAATTCGAGCAATTACGATTTACCCTTTATACCCTGGAACAACAACTGACCTCCAGGATATTACGCCAGGATAAGATGAACCGCCTGAGTGGCCTTTATGTTATCCTGGACAGACAAATTTTAGCTGGCAGAAACGAACTAGAAGTTGCCAGGCAAGTTATTCAAAGTGGCGTCAAGGTTATCCAGCTCCGAGACAAACAAAGCAGCAAGGCAGAATTATTGCCAATCGCTCAAAAAATTAAAGCCCTTTGTGCTAAATCTAACGTGCTACTTATAATCAATGATTATCTTGATTTAGCGCTGGCTATCGATGCAGACGGGCTCCATATAGGACAAAGAGAGCTACCTCTGCCCATCATGCGACGGGAATTACCCATAGATAAGATAATTGGCTGCTCTGTCAACACAATATCACAAGCGATAAAGGCGCAAGAAGAAGGGGCAGACTATATCTCTGTAGGCTCCATATTCCCTACGGGAACAAAAGAAAATGCAATCGTAGTTGGAATTGATAGGCTCAAACAAATCAGGCAAGTGGTAGCTTCTCCTTTAGTAGCTATCGGTGGCATCAATGAAAATAACATCAGCCAGGTTATGGCTGCAGGCGCCAACTCCGTAGCTGTAATCAGCGCCATCTTGGCTAAAGAGGATATTAAAGGAGCTGCAAAAAAGCTGATGGCAAAAATGGAAATGGGCTAATGCACACATCGGAGAAATGGATTCTCTCAGAAAAATGAACTACATGTTAAGATGCTGAACCCAGCAGGAGATTTGGAAACGAAACTTGATAAATTTGACCATTGAAGAAGTCCCTAAACATAAACTCCCTGATATTTTGAATACTCCCTTTATAGCTAAGCTGTCTTGTGAAGCCTTTGGCTGCCATGCTATCATGAACGAAAAGAAAATTTGGAGGTGAACTAGTGGTAAAAGCAACTAAATGGATCGTTAAAGACCCCAAGGAAGAAGATGTATATTGGCCTAGCGATGAGATGAAGAAAAGAGCCTGGGTGAGCGACGACGCAATATATGAGGAGGCAGATAAAGACCCCGTGGCATTCTGGGCAGAGCGATCTCGCGAAGGGCTGGCATGGTATAAGGAATGGGACAACGCTCATAAGTGGGAACCGCCATATTATAAGTGGTTCATCGGCGGCAAATTAAACGCTAGCTACAATTGTTTAGATAGACACGTTAAAACCTGGCGAAGGAATAAAGCAGCAATAATAGGAGTGCGTGAGCCCACTGATGAAGAGACTAAAACGCTGACTTATTATGACCTTTATCGAGAGGTTAACAAATTTGCCAATGTCCTGAAAAGTTTTGGTGTCAAAAAGGGAGACCGCGTAAGCATTTATCTGCCCATGATTCCAGAGGTTCAGATAGCGATGCTGGCTTGTGCTCGCATTGGAGCGCCTCATAGCGTTGTCTTCTCTGCCTTCAGCCCTGCCTCACTTAAAGACAGGATAATTGACGCTGAGAGCAAGATCTTAGTCACTTGTGATGGCTATTACCGTCGCGCCCGCCCAGTAAATTTAAAAAACAATGCAGACGAAGCAGTGAAGGGCACCACCATAGAGAATGTAATAGTATTTAAAAGGACAGGCGGGGAAGTAAATTGGATCGAGGGCAGGGACCATTGGTGGCATGAGTTAATGAAGGATGCACCTCTCTATTGTGAACCTGAGGTGATGGATAGCGAAGATCCACTATTTATCCTGTATACCAGCGGCACTACGGGAAAACCAAAGGGAGTTATACACACTACAGGCGGCTATATGACGCAGGCATACTGGACTACAAAGTGGGATTTCGACCTTCAGGATGATGATGTATTTTGGTGTACATCAGATGTCGGCTGGGTCACTGGACACACCTACAACTGCTATGGCCCACTCTCTGTGGGCGCTACCCAAATATTTTACGAAGGAGCCCCAAACTATCCTGAGCCAGATAGAATGTGGCAGATAATCGAGAAATACGGTGCGACCGTCTTCTATACGGCACCAACAGCAATAAGGATGTTTATGAGCCAAGGGGATGAGTGGCCGAAAAAACATGACTTGAGCAGCTTGCGTTTATTAGCCACCGTAGGCGAACCAATCAACAGAGAAGCCTGGATATGGTACTTCAACACCATTGGTGGTGGGAGATGCCCTATCATTGATACATGGTGGCAAACTGAGACAGGAGGGACATTAATTAACGCCCTGCCTGGCATAGGGCCATTTATTCCTTGCGTAGCTGGCAGGAGCTTCCCCGGGACCAGACATGAAATCCTTGACGAAGGAGGCAAGCCTGTAGGCTTGGATGAAGGGGGTTACCTGGTTCAAAGGCCACCATTTGCCCCAGGTATGCTCAGGGGTGTCTACAAAAACCCCGAAACCTATAAAGCTAATTACTGGTCCCAATATGGCAACGAAGCTTACTATACTAGCGACGGAGCAAGGATGCCAAAAGAAAAACTCTTCCGCCTCACAGGCAGGGTAGATGATGTAATGAAAGTCGCCGGCCACAGACTTTCCACCGCTGAGGTAGAGAATGCTCTGGGTAGTCACCCATCTGTCGCAGAATCTGCCGTGGTTCCAGCTCCTGATGAAATCAGAGGTCAGGTTCCATGGGCTTTTATCAGGCTTAAAGAAGGAAAGGGCTCAGATGAACTTGCCAAGGAAATAAGGAACCACGTTGGTAAAGTATTAGGGCCAACATGCCGACCAGACAAAATAATATTTGCCGCGGATTTGCCGAAGACCAGAAGTGGGAAGATTATGCGTCGTATCCTGAGAAGCCTGGCAAAGAATGAAGCAGTAGGAGATTTAACCACTATTGAGAACCCCGGCTGCGTGGAGGAACTTAAGCAACAAGTTGGTGGCAAAGCAACAAGTTAGAAAAGAGCATACTAGCTCAAATTCAAATTTGTGAGAAGATGGTGCCAGATGCAATATAAAGTGTATCTGGCACCACCAATATGCATCAAGGATTTGAAGGGGGTGAATTTACTATGGTGCAAGAAATTAAATGGGGAAACCCTGCAGCTTTAGGACTCGCCGGATTTGGCTTTAATACTATTCTGCTACAGATACACAACATAGGGATAATATCTAATGTAGAGCCATTACTCTATGGATTTTTCTGGGGAGGCTTAACCCAGCTAATAGCGGGTATAATTAGTGGTCGGCGGGGAGACACCTTCGGGCTGACCGCCTTCACTTCTTATGGAATATTCTGGATGGGCCTGAGCTTCATATTCTTTATGGATTGGATCAGGGTAGCTCATTATAGTGCTGCAGGACTCGCCTGGGTATGCATCCTTTGGGGCATTTTCACCGCATACATGACTATCGGCGCAGTGAAAATCTCCAAAGTTCATGTTTTTATATTTGCCACGTTAACCTTATTATTCTGGCTGCTTGCAGGACATTTCTTTGGCACCGTCCCTGCTAAAATTGCAGGGGTGGAGGGCATTATATGCGGCGCTTCTGCTATTTATGCCTCAGCAGCCGTGCTGCTAAATACAACCTATGGCAGATGGCTTCTACCTATCGGGCTGGTATCTAAGTAAAATATGCTGGAGGCAAATAAGTACCATGATGCTACTAAATAAGCTGGTAGGACAGCTAGGCATCCAAATTACCATTATCATATTAGCTATCGCACTGCCTGTAACCCTTTCTTTACCAGTGTTAGCTCAAGAAAGTGACAACGAAACCATTACTATCACCATGACGACAAAAGCGGTAATAGAAATAGAATTGAATCCTCAAAATTGGGAAACGGGCACTATAAGGCCAGAAGAAGAGAAAAAAACGGAAAAAGACCACTTCACTATAATCAATAACGGCAACTGTGAAGTGGATACCTATATCAAAGGCGAAGACGCTGTATGGATTGATGTCCCTGACACATATAAGTGGGAATTGAGCAACGATGGCAGTAACGGCACGCAAAGATACGTGCTGTGGTATGAGAGAGCGAATGAAACCAGTTATACGCCTATCAAGAAAGACAAAAATGGATTTGGGGATTTGTTCATCCCCAACCTTGGAATAGGTGAAGGCAGTTCAAGGAAATTTGGGTTGAAATTGAAAGCCCCCCTGGCTGATTATACTAAAGACGGAATTGAATATTTCTATGAGGGCGGTGAAATGGAAACTATCATTACTATAAGCGGCGTGATTGCCTAACATTGTAACAAAGTATACACTCAAACGGGCAAGCTAACAAAATAAAATGAACATGCGGACAATAAGCATTATTTTAATTATCGCCCTCGCTTTAGTTCCCTGTTTACCAACACTGGCTGAAGATAACGACACAGTAACTATTACTATGCTTACCGATAAGCACATAGAAATTACGCTGGAACCAACAGGATGGAATATAGGAGATGTAGAGCCAAATACGGAGTATGCGACAAGTCCAACATGGTGCACCGTAACTAATAGTGGCAATTGTGTAGTAGATATTCATATTGAGGGCGAAGATGCTGTGTGGGTTGACAGCCCTGCTACAAAATGGACATTGAGCGGAAACGGAGATAATGCCCAAAGTACATACGCATTGGGGTACCACATAGCATATGATGACGCAGATAGTTATACCACTATCACCGCAAGTGACACCCAAATGCAAAAGGGAAATGAAGACCCAATAAGACTCATAGACAGCAATGATAGTAAGCAATTCGGGCTGAGATTATTAACTCCAAAAGCTGATTTCCTTGCGGGCGAAATGGAATACTTCTATGGCGGGAGAGAAATGAAAGTCACCATTACCGTGAGCGCGGTGGTGGATTGACGATGCGACAGAACAAATACATCTGGATAATCACTATCCTGGTGGCTTTGCTTCTGCCTTCTCCAGTCCTGGCCTGGAGTTTCAGCATTGTTCCTCCCGAGATAAAAATAGATAACATATCTCCAGGGCAGGAAGCAGAATTTAACTTTACTATCCATAATAAGGACGATATAAACCATACCTTTATATTAACTACTTACGCCCCTGAAGAGTCGGAGCGAAGACTAGAAAGAACTGAATTTCCTGATGCCGCCTGGCTCAGCTTCCCCCACCAGGTTGAAGTACAAGCTAATTCCGAAGCTAAGACAAATGTAAAAATAGTTATTCCAGCACAGCAAGAATGGTCAAGTAAGAATTGGGAAATATGGTTGAGTATCACGCCTCAAGACAAAGATTTTTTGATGGTAAATTATTATATTCGCCTGCTAATATCAACAGGAGAGGGAGGCGAAGAAATAGAAGCTGGCTCTCATAAAGTAGAAGGCAATTCTCACATAGTCTTGATTATGGAGGTTATCATCCTGTTGCTTCTAGGCTGTAGCATTTATTATTTCAGGCGCAAGGAGAAACCCAAATAACTCAAGGTAATAAAAAATGCATTGTTGAGGTAGATGTTCTATAAACTTCAACCATCCCTGTGCTTGACTAATTCAAAGCTACTGTGTTCTATGGTTACTCAGACAATTCCCACAGCTTACCCGGATCTTTTATGTGATCAACATACACAATGCCATTGAGGTGGTCTATTTCATGTTCTAAAGCCTGGGCCAGAAGCTCCTCGCCCTTAAGGCGAAATTCTTTGCCCTGTCGATTTTGTGCCTTAATTTTAACTGTTACTGCCCGCTTAATTTCCCCCTGATACCCCGGCACAGATAAACATGCCTCTTGAAGCACTCTCTCACCTTGCCTCTTGATTATTTCAGGGTTAACCAACGTGATAACTTCTTCTCCAGGTATCCTAATAACTGCTACGCGTAGCGATACTCCGATTTGCGGAGCGGCCAAACCTACCCCTGCATTAGCGTGCATAGTATCAACCATGTCGTCTATTAATTTCTGAATGGAGCCATCGATTTTGCTTACTTTCTTGGCTTTCTGCCTTAACACTGGGTCAGGCAAAGTGCGCATTTTTAATACTGCCATACTTACTTAACCTCGAAAATACAATCGTATATCTTACGCTACCATTATTCTAGCACAGGCTATTGGCGAAGCCATATAGGCAAGTCTCTTACAATACACGGTGAGACTGAGAGGAGAGGTAACTAGTTTATGATTGAGGCATCCAACTGATCATGAGTGATGAAAGTCTGCTGAGCCTAAGGCTCCGCTGCAAATCCACATAGACACTGGGTGGCCTCTTTGATATCACGGATACCTGCTAATCGAAGCTCTTTCACCCACCGGTCTTGATACACTCCATGTTTACGCTCAACCTGTCCTTTGGCCTGCGGAGAACTTGCTGGCAGTATTTCTATACCTAGCTTCTTAATACAAGCCCTTCAGTATCCCATACTTCTTAACCCAGGACTATGACAATTTCATCGCTGCTATCGTTGTCTCTTCCCCACCTAGTAAAGCCAGAGTTCCCTTTGATTCATGGCTAATGTTCCTCCTTCCATTTAGACACCTCCTTTAGGAGTTGCCTATTCTTTACCACTTTACCACTTTTCTCGGAAAGAGGACATTTCTATCGAGTTATCTACAGGACATTATCATGGAGTTTCAACATAGTTGATTTCACAGCTTCTACGATATCTCCAGCAGTCAAATTATATTTTTGAAGTAATTCTTCGGCTTTGCCAGATGAAGCATATCTATCCTTCAAATTGACAAAGGACATAGGCACCGGTTTTTCTCTTGCTACTACCTGAGCAACTCGGCTACCTAAACCGCCATGCGCCAAATGTTCTTCAGCAACAACAATACCCTTCACTTCTGAAGCAGTTTCGACTATAGCCTCTTCGTCTAATGGCTTAAGAGTATGTATGTTAATTACACGACAATTTATACCTTGCTTCTCCAGTATCTCGGAAGCTACTAGAGCCTTGGCTACCATGATACCCGTAGCCATAATAGCAACATCTTTGCCTTCCCTCATAGTCACTGCTTTACCCAACGTAAAGTGATAATCTTCAGCATATACAAGTGGCGTCTTGGAACGGCTTAATCTGATATAGAAAGGCCCATACATATTTGCAGCCACCTTAACTGCCTCAGCAGTTTCTATAGCGTCAGCGGGGACAACCACAGTAAAACCAGGAAGGGAGCAATACAAAGCCAAATCCTCAATAGCCTGGTGAGAAGCACCATCTTCCCCAACAGTAATGCCACCATGAGTAGCTACAATTTTGACATTTAACCCTGTTTGCGAGAGGCACATCCTCAATTGATCAAAACAACGACACGAAGCGAAGACAGCAAAGGTGCTGGCAAAAACAGTCTTCCCCGAGGCAGCCAAACCAGCAGCCATGCCAACCATGTTCTGCTCTTCTAAACCACAATTAAAAAAACGGTGGGGAAACTTATGTGCAAAAAAACAAGTCATTGTTGAAGATGATAAGTCTGCATCCAGAACAATAATGTCCTTATTCTCTTCACCCAGTTCCACCAATGTATTACCGTATGTTTCTCTGGTAGATACTTCAGCCATTATTTTATCCCTACTTTAATCCTTTCGCCCTACTCAAGCTCCTTCAACGCTCTTCTCGCTTCCTCAGGGGTAGGCACTTTGCCGTGAAATTTCACATTATCTTCCATAAAGCTAACACCCTTACCTTTAATAGTATGAGCAATAATGACAACAGGCTTAGTTTTTATCTTCTGAGCTTTCTGAATAGCTGCTAGAATTTGTCTAAAGTCGTGGCCATCTATATCAATAGCATGCCAGCCAAAAGCTTGCCACTTCCGATTCAGGGGTTCAAGATTCATAATATCCCGAGTCCAGCCACTGAGTTGTATCTTATTATAATCGACAATAGCTACCAGGTTATCCAATTTGTACTGTGCCGCAGACAAAGCTGCTTCCCAAGTTTGTCCTTCCTCACATTCCCCATCGCTAAGCAAAACATAAGTACAATAATCCCTATGGTCAAGCTTGCCAGCCAGGGCAACCCCAACTCCAAAAGATAAACCCATACCCAGGGAGCCAGCGGACATCTCCACTCCAGGAGTAAGGTTCCTGTCTGTATGCCCCTGAAGGCGGCTGCCCAATTTTCTCAAGGTTGTCAATTCCTCCACTGGAAAGTAACCACTTTCAGCCAGGGCGGCATACGCAATTGGGGCAGCATGTCCTTTGCTCAATATAAATCTATCACGATCCACCCATTGCGGATCCTGCGGATTATAGCGCATAACTTTAAAGTAAAGTGCAGTAATAATATCAGTTGACGACAGAGAGCCTCCTGGGTGTCCACTGCCTGCCGTGGCTGTCATAGTAATTATATGGCGACGTAGCTTCTTAGCCATCTCTACGAGGTCTGCCATAGACAAGTCAAACATGTTAACTTGTTTAGCCTGCGGAGTACTTTGCGAACGTAAATTGTTTTGATTCGACATTTGCTATGGGTTGAATTGTAAACCAATAAGAGGTCATATGTCTATAATATATATTAGCTGAGATATATAAGTAACACTAGACTATGGATCTTAGCAAGTTCCCTTTCAATATACTCCACAGGGGTAAGATAGACAAGAAATTGATGAGGGCGGTTGAAGTTATATTCAACAAGCCACTCGGTTAGCCTGGGATTGAACTCTTTGGGGTCTAAAGATAGATTAGAGTTGTAGAGCCATTCATATTCCAATGTCTGGTTAAACCTTTCTATCTCCGGGTTATCCTCAGGGGTTTTGACTCTTGAAAAGTACCTTTGAATACCTGATTTGCTGGAGGTTTTTTCAAACTCTAAAGCAAACTCACTGCCATTATCTGTCTGCAAGTTTTCTGTGGGCTGAGCAACAAGGTAGCGGAGACGATAAAGAAAATCTGCTGCAGACCTCGAACTCTTATTCTTGTACATTCTGGCATAGCCTAACTTACTGCCATGGTCCACGGCAGTCAAGATATATCTTTTGAGGTTACCCCAGTAGATAACAATGGTGTCAAGCTG